>Ga0209812_10000005_pt1 | contig 207464 bp, 178 predicted proteins | sample JI71714BDNA_FD_187502 | JGI IMG/M metagenome (GOLD analysis project Ga0209812, IMG submission 187502) | Wastewater effluent complex algal communities from Wisconsin, to seasonally profile nutrient transformation and Carbon sequestration -... | ecosystem: Engineered > WWTP > Effluent > Algae... | reverse complement strand
CCTTCGAACCAGCTAAAGCTGTTCAGCGCAAGCGCTGTCGAGCGGAATCGGGTTGCCTTTTCTTTGGATACTTTCTTTTGGCAACGCAAAAGAAAGTATCTCGCCCAAGGGGCGAAACGCTTTTAAAAGTAAGGTCGCAGCTTCGGCAAAAATGAATATTAAAAACCAAGCCGCCTGCAAGGCAAAGATCCGAAACTGGCACATTACAGACAATGAAGCCATCCGCAGGATAACGTCTGCAGGATAACGTCCGCCACCTTCAGGCCTTAATCCCTTTGCCAATGGCGTCAATCGCTGGTTTTCCCTTGGCGGTGTAGGTTAACCCCGACTTTCCACGTTGCCCTAAAATTTCAGCTTTAAATCGCTCCAGTACCAACTGGCTTTTTTCTAACGATTGCTGATTGATTTCATTTTGGATTTTGCACTGATGCAAGATCACATCAATCGCATCGACTTTGTCGATAAAGGCCACGGTTTGTTTTTGCAACGCTAAATCGGGATGCACACTAATTTGTTGATCAAGGTTCGAGATGGCATCCAACAAGGCTTGTTTGTCTAGAACGCACTGCTCAAGAGCGCTCACATTACGCTGGCTAATGGCGGTGAGCTCGGTCGTTAATAACGACAAAAGCAGCGTAAGCTGCTCTTGTTGACGATCAAGTAAGGCGAGGAGGTTTGGTGTGTGCATGATCGTCCGTTATTTTTTCGAGAACAAATCGCCTTCAAATTGAATGATACGACGCGCGAGCTGCTCGACATTCACTTTATATTTACCTTCAGCAATCTCCTGCTTGATACGATCAACTTTTTGTTGATCGATACCGCTGCTGGTGGCTGCTTTGTCCGTGGCTTTGGCAAACTGTTGCACTGTGCTTGTTAATGACACGGAATCTTGCCGCAGTGCAGGTGCATTTAACTGTGCCTGTTGTTGGGCAAGTTGTTGTTTTTGAACATTTTGCTCAACTTTGTCACTTTTTATCGTGGGGGTAGTTGTCACCCCAGTATTGACATTAATCGCCATGATTGAATCCTCACCAAACCTTAGAACCTTCGCTCTTACCTTTTATAGCGGCCGCACCTTGCAAAACTTTAGCGTTATTACAGGCGAATCACGACTTTTTTTACGGCGATGACCTCAGCACTGATTACGCGGCCCGACTGGCTGTTTCGAACCCGTATGGATTCATGCAAACTACCATCATCAAGCGCCACACCTTGGGTCGCTACACTTAATCCTTGAGCTATGCCTTCAATTGTAACCAGATCTCCTTTGCATACAAGACAAAGATCGGTTGCGGCTAAAAAATGTCCAGCATTTACGCTTTTTTTCAAACGCGCGCCAATCAGTTGCTCCGGATTGGTCAAATATAGGCGTCGGCTTTGTTGTTGCAACAGCCGACCGGTTTGAATAACGTCAGCACTAATAATGCTGCCGCTGGGGAGTGCGGTCCGCATTTGCACCGCTTCAATAAGCAGCTGCCAGCGGGCTTGGATATAAATGCGCCAGGCAAGGTCTGGATCAGTACAACTAACTTCGATGGTATTTTGTCGCTGTAAAACAGGGTTCACCAGACGGAATGTCAATGGATTGACACAATACCGCGCGGGTAAACGTGGGTCCAACGGAAAAATATCGATCTGGCTACTTACATCATCTGCGCCAGGCTGAACACTAAGCCATTGCTTGGCTGAAGCAGTCAAATCTGTCGAACTGTAAGCTTGTGCACTGAGCGCAAGCGGTGGTGCCAACAAAACAAGCGTAAGTAGTACAAACATATGGCGAAAAAGCTGTCGCCTTGGCCCGAAAAAAATATCGTAGATTTTCATAATGTTTCAGCTATGCTTTACTGGCAAAGGGTTATACCATACCAAGCAACGTTTTTATTCAGTCACTTGCGTACACTTTTCAAAAGATTCACAGGCTTTGTGTCAGTCGTTTACAAATGAAGCCAACGGCATGTTGCTTCTTTGCCGTGAAGCTGCACCATGCAAGTGCTTATGCAAGAACTGAACCTTTATGCTAGGGGAAAGCTTATGGCGGGAATATTAGACTCTGTCAACCAACGTACACAGCTGGTCGGTCAGAATAGACTTGAGTTGTTGTTGTTCCGGTTATCAGGCCGTCAACGTTTTGGCATTAACGTATTTAAAGTCCGTGAAGTACTGCAGTGCCCACCGCTGACCGCAATCCCTAAACGAAATAAATTTGTGCGTGGTATTGCGCATATTCGTGGTCAAACCATTTCAGTGATCGATTTAAACCTTGCGACGGGTGGCCGTCCGATTGAATCGACCAAAGACAGTTTTATTGTCATTGCGGAGTACAACCGGTCTGTACAGGGGTTTTTGGTTAACTCGGTTGAACGAATTATCAATATTAATTGGGAATCGATTATGCCCCCGCCAAAAGGCACGGGTGGACGTACAAGCTATTTAACGGCGGTAACGGAAATCGACAAAGAGCTGGTTGAAATCATTGATGTAGAAAAAATTCTGGAAGAAATTTCACCATCACCTACCACTATTACCAAGGTCGATACCGGCTCTATCTCCGCGGATTTAGGTGAGCGAGTCATTCTCATCGCAGACGACTCTGCTGTAGCACGTAACCAAGTCAAGCGCGCCCTTGAAGGGCTTGGCATCACCATGCATGTGGTCAAAAATGGTCGAGAAGCACTGACATTTTTGCAAGAAACTGCAGCAAGTTGTAAGGATTCCGTCACGGAAAAGGTGGGCTTACTGATTTCCGATATCGAGATGCCGGAGATGGATGGTTATACTCTAACGGCAGAGATCCGAATGGATCCCCGTCTAAAGCCACTTCATGTTATTTTACACACGTCCTTGAGTGGGGTGTTTAATCAGCAGATGGTACAAAAAGTAGGGGCTGATGATTTTATTGCAAAATTTAACCCAGATGAATTAGGTGAATCTGTGCGCAAATGGCTGCATACGAAACAGTAGGAACACTTGGGTGACAAATAAAGATTTGCATGATAATGAGTACAAGCAGTTCCGTGATTTTCTGGAGCAGCAGTGCGGCATAGTGCTCGGAGATAACAAGCAATATCTCGTGAAAAGTCGGCTAGCGCCCTTGATGACACGATTTAATATTGCGACCTTATCTCAGCTCGTCGCAAAGACCCTCAGTCCGCTTGAACGCCAACTGCGTTCTGCAGTGATTGACGCCATGACCACCAACGAAACGTTGTGGTTTCGCGATACCTATCCGTTTGACTTGCTCAAAAAACAAATTTTTCCGGAGCTTGAAAAAGATCACCGCAACGTCAAAATTTGGTCAGCAGCTAGTTCGTCAGGGCAAGAGCCTTATTCGATTGCCATGACAGGATTGGAATATCAGCAATCTCGGCCCGGAGCCTTTAGTTTGGGCATTCAAATCCTCGGTACAGACATTTCGAGTGCGATGCTCGATCATTGTCAAAAAGCGGAATATGACGGTTTGGCGTTATCACGAGGCTTATCGCCAGAACGTCGTAGTAAATTCTTTGAAGATAGCGGCAATGGTATGATGCGGTTACGTGAACCGGTACGAAAAAACGTCAGTTTTCGGCATCTAAATCTGTTGGATTCCTACACATTGCTGGGTAAATTTGACATCATTTTTTGTCGAAACGTGCTCATTTATTTTTCGCCTGAAGTTAAAGCTAAAATTATCAAGCAGTTTGCCCAAGCACTAAATCCTCGAGGTTACTTGTTTTTGGGCGCATCGGAATCCTTGTCAACACTAAATAGTGATTTTGAAATGATACGCTGTAACCCAGGTATTATTTATCGGAAAAAGACCTAAGCTGCTTTACAGCGCACCACATGGTTTCATTCAAGGCTGCCGCACTAGGCAGCTTTTTTGTTATTGCCCCCCGATATGGTGATGCGGTTGTGCGGTGCTGTATTTTACCCTCGCTGGTTGCGCCGGCATGCCCCTTCGCAAATGCTACCGCTAGGTACACTTATGCAATCTTGGCCTGACTTTTGCTTTTGATAATTATCAAGGTGATGGAGGCAGAGATATGGCCATTAGTTTTAAAGACGCATTTGGATTACATGAACCTGCCATGTTGATCCGTGAACGGCGCACGGCGGTGCTGGCGGATAACATTGTCAATGCGGACACGCCAGGTTTTAAAGCAAAAGATATCGACTTTGCCACGGCACTATCCAATGCCGAACAGCGGCAACAATCTGCCTTCCGCCGCACCCATGAAAAACATTTTGATATCTCGCCGCAAGTACGACAAGAGGTAAAGTTTCGCGGCGTAGACCAGACAGATACCGGTGATGGCAATAGTGTTGATATCCATCGTGAACGGAATGCCTTTAGCCGAAATAGTATTGAATATCAGGCATCGACGAACTTTTTGAATAGCAAAATCAGTGGCTTGAAAAAAGCACTTGGTGGAGGACAAAACTAATGAGTCTATATCGCGTGTTTGAAATAGCCGCTACTGGTTTATCCGCGCAATCGGTTCGATTAAATACCACAGCGAGTAATATTGCCAACGCTAACAGTGTGAGTAGCAGCATTGATCAGACCTATCGCAGCCGACAGCCGATTTTTGCCGCCGAGTTAGATAAAGCGGCGCAAGACCAAGGCGCGGGGGTAAAAGTATTGGGGGTGGTTGAGAGCGATGCACCTTTAACGGTGGAATACAATCCAAACCACCCGATGGCGGATGAAAATGGCAACATTTACAAGCCGAACGTCAATATTATGGAAGAGATGGCAAACATGATTTCGGCATCCCGATCTTATGATGTGAACGTGCAAGTTGCCGATGCCGCCAAACAAATGCTCAATCGCACCTTAACCTTAGGCCAGCGTTAGGAGATTAATTTATGAGTAGTATCGACACTGGCAATAGCTTTATCGATAGTTTACGCGGCACTCCGACGTCGACCACCAATGCCAATGGGCAAAAAGAAGCCAATAAAGCTCTGACACAAGCTGATTTTTTTGCCCTGCTGACGCAACAGTTGGCGTTTCAAGATCCAACCAAACCGGTTGAAAATGATCAAATGATCGCACAGATGACCAATTTCACGATGGCGGATGGCATTAGCTCGTTAAACAGCAATTTTAAAGATTTTGCCAGTTCAATGAATTCAAACCAAGCGTTGCAGGCATCATCCTTAGTGGGACGTACCGTCTTGGTTGCATCTGATCAATTGGTATATGACGGTAAATCATCGGCCTATGGCACCATTGATTTCCCTGCCAATGCCACCGGTGTATCGGCAAAAATTTATGATAGCGCAGGCGCCTTGGTGCAAACCGTCACCATGGATAGTGCGGCCAAAGGTAAACAAACACTGAGCTGGGATGGTACCAATGCGGCGGGCGAAAAATTACCCGCAGGGCTTTATACCATCAAAGTTGACGCGAGCATCAATGGCAAAAACGAAGCTGTGCCTACGGCATCCTATGTCAAGGTGAATAGTGTCAGTCTGAATAATGCTGGTGGTTTAACGCTGAATCTGTTGGGGATTGGCGCCAAAAAACTGTCAGATGTACAAGAAATCGCTGCGGGTTAGCAGTATAGGATCATGAGGTGATTTATGAGTTTTAATATTGCACTTAGTGGCCTGGCGGCTGCACAAAAAGATTTAGATACCACGGCAAACAACATTGCCAACGTCAATACCAATGGTTTTAAAGAATCGCGCGCGGAATTTGCCGATGTGTATGCCGGATCGATTTTTTCGTCGGGTAAAACTAAGGTTGGGGATGGCGTTTCCACGGCGATGGTGGCGCAGCAGTTCGGTCAGGGGGCTTTGAAGTTCACCTCCAATTCGCTTGATTTAGCCATTACCGGTGATGGTTTTTTTGCGCTAACGCCTGATTTAGCATCCAAAGATATGACGTTTACCCGCGCGGGCGCGTTTAAATTATCCAAGGATAATTTTGTGGTGGATAGTACCGGCAACTATTTGCAAGGCTATCCTGTCGACCCAAGTACTGGTGATGTCAGTTCGGTCAGTTTAAGTACCACCAAGCCGATTCAAATTCCCAATACGGCAGGTGCGCCCCGTTCGACATCAAATGTCTATCTAACCATGAACTTAAACTCAAAAGATACCGCGCCTGCAGGGGGGTGGCCTCCGTTTAATCCTACCAATAAAAGTACATACAATAACTCTGCAACCACATCAACCACCATTTATGACAGCTTAGGTGAACCGCATATTCTGTCATTTTATTTCCGTCGGACCACCACAGCGACGGATAATAACTGGGAAGCCTATGCGGTATTTGATGACAAGACATTGCCTCCAGCGGTACCTCCTGCGGCACCCGTTGGTTCTTATTTTGGCCCAGTGATCCTTGACTTTGATGCCAACGGCGTACCTTCTGTACCGATTGCAACCTCATTGCCCGATTTAGTGTTACAGGCGACGACATTAAATAGCACAAACTATTTGCAAAATGGTGCGCAGTTTACCAGCAATGTGACGGTCAATTTCAGTGATCCTACCGGAACTAAAACACCAACCCAGTTTTCGTCAAAGTTTGAAGTAGGCTCACTGAATCAAGACGGTACTACCGTTGGCCGATTAACCAGTATTGATATTGATTCCTCTGGCAAGGTGATGGCCAGTTATAGTAATGGCGACCAGACCTATTTATCGCAGATATCCATGGTTAAATTTGCCAACCCGCAGGGCTTATCGCAAGCCGGTAACACCTCGTGGAAGGCCAGTTTACTCTCTGGTGAACCCCTGGCTGGTGAAGCCAATAGTGGCACCTTAGGGGCGATCAACTCATCGGCGCTGGAGCAATCGAATGTCAACCTCACCAATGAATTGGTTGATCTTATTTCTGCACAGCGCAATTTCCAAGCGAACTCGCGGGCGTTAGAGGTTAATAGTACCTTGCAGCAGACCATACTGCAGATCCGTTAATCTAGATATGACTTATTGCAGCACGGCGCCTTTGGGCGCCGTTTTTATTTGTGCCGCAATGTTTGGTGGTGCAGTGCATGTTTCAAGGCGAGGAGGTGCTGAACGCAAGAGTGTGCTGAACGAAAACCTGTGGATGGCAATTTTTTGGCGTGTACTCCTCTAACGCCGATCTTTTTAACTGATTGATTTAATTTGTTTAAATTATAGCTTTTCAAAAGCAATTTAACCCAAGCTGTCTGTGTCGGCGTTCACGAAAGGTGGCATTGTTTTTGCTGTTAATCATCTATCTAAAGGTGGGATGCTGACATCCAAAGCACAAGCGGAGTAGGTATGGACCGTTTACTTTATATCTCCATGAGTGGTGCAAAAGAGAATATGAACGCACTCGCGGTGCGGGCCAATAATTTAGCAAATGCCAATACGGTTGGTTTTAAAGCTGATTTAGAACATGCGCGCGCGATGCAAGCCTTTGGCGATGGTTTGCCGACACGGGTGTTTTCCATGACGGAGAACCCAAGTCAGAATTTTGACGCCGGCCAAATCGTGCATACCGGCAATCCACTGGATGTGGCCATCATGGGCGATGGCTGGTTTACCGTACAAGATGCCGAAGGCGGCGAAGCCTATACGCGAGCGGGGCAATTTAGGTTATCGGTGGAGGGTGTATTGGAAACCTTTGATGGCCGCCCGGTGATGAGCGATGGTGATATTGTGCAGGTCCCGGTGCCACTTGCGCGCATCGAAATCACGCCCGACGGCCGTGTGCTTACGCAAGCCATGGGGGCACCTGCCAATGCCATGGTCGAAGCAGCACAGCTGAAAATGGTGAATCCACCGGTTGCGGAAATGACCAAAAGCCCGGATGGCCTGTTTCGTCGTAAGGACGGGCAGGTGGCTGAGGCTGACCCAACGATTGTGTTAGCACAAGGTACCATTGAAGGCAGTAATGTGAATGCCGTTGGCGAAATGACCTACATGATTAGCTTGCAGCGGCAGTTTGAGTTGCAGGTCAAAATGATGAAAACCGCCGAAGAAATGGATCGGCAACATAACCAGGTCTTACGAATTTTTTAACCGATTAATCAGCACCATCTCGCGATGGTTCCAATCATGGGCGACCTGCCCAGGAGGTTTAGATGCATCCGGCACTTTGGATTAGTAAAACTGGCTTAGATGCCAAACAGCGCGATATTTCGGTCATTTCCAACAATTTGGCCAATGCTAGTACTGTCGGCTACAAGAAAAGCCGGGCGGTGTTTGAAGATTTGCTCTATCAAAACATCAACCAACCTGGTGGGCGATCGTCGCAAAACTCGGAGTTGCCGAATGGTTTGATGATTGGAGCAGGTACCAAAGTGGTGGCTACACAGAAAAACTTTACCCAAGGCAACCACATGACGACGGATAACGCGCTTGATGTGATGGTGCAAGGGCATGGTTTTTTTGAGGTGTTGATGCCTGATGGCACTATTTCATATACCCGAAATGGCCAATTCACCACCAACAGTGAAGGTGTGTTAGTGACCTCAGGGGCGGGTTATCAAATCCAGCCGGCGATCACGATTCCGCCAGAAGCAACAGGTATCAATATTTCGCAAGATGGTGAAGTGTCGGTCAAGATCCCCGGACAAGCGGAAAACGCTGTGCTTGGGCAAATCACCCTGACCAATTTTATTAACCCTGCTGGTCTTGAACCCATTGGTCAAAACTTATTTAAACAAACCGGGGCCAGTGGCGATCCGGTGCAAGGCGTGCCGGGGTTGGAAGGCCTTGGCATCATAGTGCAAGGCGCGCTTGAATCTTCGAATGTAAACGTTACGGAAGAGTTGGTCGGTTTGATTGAAAGTCAGCGGGTATATGAGATGAATTCCAAAGTGATTTCATCGGTTGACCAGATGCTGAGTTTCGCCATCCAGCAGTTGTAATGGAGGTTAGTATGCGGTGTTGTCAACGACTGTGTATCACATTCGGCGCTTTGTTGCTGCTAAACGGTTGTGCCAGCAGTTACGAACCGGAAGCGATACCCGATGATCCAGCGTTTTCGCCGGTGGTGCCGGAACCTGAAGCCAAGCCCGTCTTACAAACGGGGTCCTTGTTTGCACAAGCGATGTCCAATGGGCTGTATTCGGATAATAAAGCCCGCCGTGAGGGCGACATTATTACCGTGGTGCTGCGAGAAAATACCCAAGCATCGAAAAAAGCCAAAACGGAATATGGCAAAGATAGCTCAAACTCATTTAATCCGTTGGTGGGTTTAAATGGGCAAAATGTCACGGTCAACGGCAATAGCCTGCAATTTGGCGCCAGCTCAACCAGCGAGTTTAAAGGCGATGCTAAAGCCGACCAAAGCAATAGCCTCAACGGTGAAATTTCCGTCAATGTGTTGCGTGTGATGTCAAACGGTAATCTGGTGATCCGTGGTGAAAAATGGCTCACGTTAAATACGGGCAAAGAATATATCCGCGTAACCGGCGTGATCCGGCCAGAGGATGTAGATTCGAGCAATACGGTGGAGTCGACTAAAATTGCCAATGCGCGCATTGAGTACAGCGGTACGGGAGCCACCCATGGTGGCCAAGCCCCAGGCTGGCTCAGTAGATTTTTCTCCACATCGTGGTGGCCGTTCTAAACAACGGATGGCGCATAGTGACGTACGTGCCGCTTAACAAACGCGGCATGTCAGCGGTAGTCATAGGAGCGAGATATGTCAAAACAACACTTTTACATTGGCTGTTTACTGCTGCTGCTATGCCCTTGGCAACTGATGGCTGCCCGCATCAAAGATGTCGCCTCCGTGCAGGGCGTACGCAGCAACCAGTTGGTGGGGTATGGCTTGGTGGTGGGTTTGCCCGGTACCGGTGAGCAAAGCCCGTTTACCGAGCAAAGTTTTAAGACCATGCTGGCCAATTTTGGGATTAACTTGCCGCCTGGCATGAAATCTCAAATCAAAAATGTGGCGGCGGTCGCTGTCCATGCTGAATTACCTGCATTTGCCAAACCAGGTCAAGCCATTGATGTGACGGTGTCCTCGGTCGGGAGTTCAAAAGGCTTACGTGGCGGTACCTTATTGCAGACGTTTTTAAAAGGGTTGGATGGCCAAGTTTATGCGGTCGCACAGGGCAGTTTGATTGTTTCTGGGCTTGGTGCGGAAGGCGCGGATGGCTCGAAGGTGGTGGTGAATACGCCCACGGTTGGCAGGATCCCCAATGGTGGCGTTGTCGAGCGTGAGGTCATCACGCCATTTGGTCAGGGGGATTTTATTACCTTTAACCTCAATCGAGGCGATTTTACCACGGCAAAAAATCTAGCTGCCGCCATTAACAATTTTATCGGTGCGGATACGGCGCGGACCTTGGATGCGCGTTCCATTCAAGTGCGGGCGCCGCGCGATTTGGATCAGCGGGTCTCCTATTTGGCTACATTGGAAAATCTCACCTTTGAACCTGCCTCGGATGCGGCAAAAATTATTATTAATTCGCGCACCGGTACCATAGTGATTGGAAAGGATGTACGGTTATTCCCTGCAGCGGTGACGCACGGAGGTATGACGGTGACGATCGCAGAAAACCCAACCGTCGTGCAGCCCAATGCGTTGGCCGGCGGGCAAACCGCGGTCCAGCCCAATACGATTATTGATGTCAGGCCAGATAAATCCCGCATGTTTAAATTCGATCCTGGCACCACCTTGGATCAATTGGTATCGACCATCAATGCCGTCGGGGCGGCGCCTGGTGATTTAATGGCCATTTTGGAAGCGTTAAAAGAAGCTGGTGCTATTCATGGTGAGTTGGTGGTGATCTAAATGAACGGGCTGGATGCGAACGTCAACTATCATGACTTATCGTCCTTGCAGCAACTTCGTTCGCAAGCGAAGAAGGATGAAGCTGGCGCCATCAAGCAAGCGGCACAACAGTTTGAATCGGTATTCATGGGGATGTTGATGCAAGGCATGCGCAAAGCCAATGCCAGCATCGGTGAGGATAATCCTTTAAATAGTAATGCCACCGAGTTTTTTCGTGATATGCAAGATCAGCAATTAGCGGCTGAACTCGGTAAAACTGGTGCCTTGGGTTTGGCCGATTTGATGGTGCAGCAGTTGCGGCCAGATTTGGCCCAGCAAAAAAACACGGCGCATCAGCTACGGCGTGATCAATTTAGTCAGAGGGATGCGCAACCGATGCCATTGCACAAGGCCACCATGCGACCCTATCAGGCCAAAGCACTGCCGAGTTTTCAGCTGGATCCTGAGCGTATCGTGATGCCGGCAAATAAAACATTCACCACGACGCCACATCAGACGTCGCCGTTGACAACCCATCAGGCCATATCGCAGATGTCTTCGGATCCGTCCATGAAGCCGAGCAATATGTTGTCTCATCGAGCGTCAGCCAATAGCACGGACGCGGTACTTTCGACGCAGCGGTTAGCGCCGGAAACGGTGTGGCAGGCCGATGGCTCGCATCAGCATGCCGAGATCCCGACAAGGCGAATGGCAGTGCCAGAGGCAAGCGTTGTTCAGCCTCATCAGGGCCGTGAGTTCGCATTCCGTGCTGCACCGATTGGCGGTACGAGCCCGGCGTTGCAGTTAGGACCTGAAGTCATCGCAGGGGCTACTCGGCCAATATCAATGCCGCAGGCGCATGTACCACCTCGAATGGCAAATCATGCTTTATCACCTCATGATCTGTCATCAACACATCATTTAATATCAGCAACAGATAGTGCTGCACAAAGCATGCCTGAGGTTAAGCGCGCTGCGAGCACGGTATTGGATAGCTCATCGCCGCTGGCTTTTGTCAAATCATTGTGGCCGGCCGCACAGCAAGCGGCGCAGCGTTTAGATTTAGATCCAATGGCGCTGATTGCGCAAGCGGCACTTGAAACCGGCTGGGGACAAAAAATGCCAACCACCAGCCAAGGTATGCTGAGTCAAAATTTATTTGGTATTAAGGCATCAGCAAATTGGCAAGGCGATGTGACCACCGTCGATACGTTGGAGTATCGGCAGGGCGTGGCGGTGAAAGAGAAGGCAAAGTTTCGCGCATATGACTCGGTAGAGCAGAGCTTGCATGACTATGTTGATTTGTTGCAGCAATCGGACCGTTATCAAACCGCATTGCAACACACGAATTCGCCAAAGCAATATTTCCAACATTTGCAAGCGGCAGGTTATGCCACCGATCCTCATTATGCCCAAAAGATTTGGGCAATTTTTTCCAGCGATACCTTACAACAGGCGCGAAACTTGCTTAGCACAACAGCAAATGTAGACCTCGCTGGCGCGCGGAGAGCTTATCATGGCGGATAATTTATTAACGATTGGCACCAGTGGTGTGCTAACCAGCAACGGTTTATTGACCACCACCAGTAACAATATTTCCAACGTCAATACCAAGGGCTATGTGCGTCAGCGCACTGAGTATGATTCGAGCACCTTGGGACTGGGTGTAGGTCAAGGTACAACAGAGCGGCTTATCAATGAATTCACGTTAAAACAGCTATTTCGTGACACGGCCAGCGCCGGATTTACCGGGCAATTTCAGCAAGAAGCCAATCGGGTCGATAGCCTTTTTTCAAACACGGCCAATAGTATCGCCACCGGTATGAGCGATCTGTTTAAACAAATGCAGACCGCTAACAACGACCCCGCCAATACCTCATCACGCTTATTGGTGATTGGTAGCGCGCAAACCTTAGTCAATAAGTTCGGCACTCTGTCTAGTTTGGTGCTTGAGCAGCGCACTTATGTCAACCAGCAAATGGACATTTATGTCTCTGAAAGTAATTCATTACTCACGGAAATCGCCAATTTAAACAAAAGCATTGCGGGCTATGGCAATGGTTTAGGTTCGCCTGTACCACTTGATTTATTAGACAAACGCGATCAGGCCATCCGACAACTCTCGTCGCTGATGGAAGTCAATACCCTGAAGGCTGACAATGGTGAGTTGCTATTGTTTACCTCCACCGGGCTGGCCTTGGTGATGGAGCAGGGCAAATACAATGTGTTTTCCGCCAAAGGCGATCCTGATCCAGATCGTAAAAAACTAACCCTGCAATATGAAAATAACGCCAATATTCAGTTTGATATCGATAATGCCAGAGTGGGCGGTAAAATTGGCGGATTACTGCAATTTCGAAATGAATTGTTAGAGCCGACACAAAACCGCTTAGGACAAATTGCGCTGGCGATTGGTGATGCCTTTAACACGCAAAACCGATTGGGGATGGATGCCAATGGCCAGCTGGGGCGTGATATTTTTACCACTGGCAGCTATCAAGGTTTACCGCTAAGCAGCAATACCGGTACCGGTGGCGTCACCGTCTCTGTTGATCCTGGTCGTGGCAAAGAATTATCGCCCAATGAGTTTAAATTCACCTTCGTTGCGCCATCGAGCTTTCGTTTGGAAGCGCTGGACAATAACGGCGCAACTATCGCAGGTTCAGATATTACGGTCAACGCTGCGGCACTGACGACCTTAGACGCCTCAACCTCTGGTGTCGGTAATTTCTATCATGGTTTATCCATCAAGCTCGACAAGCCCATCGCTGATTTTAATAATGGTGATACCTTTATTTTGAAGCCGCTCGCCGGTGCAGCTCAAAGTCTACAGTTAGCCACGACGCGTCCAGAGGATATTGCGCTGGCATCACCAGTACGTGGCGACTTTACCACCACCAACTTGGGCAATGGCCGCGTTGAAAACATCAAAGTAACAAATACCGGGACAGGCTCGCAGTTTACGGCGCCCTCAACCATCAACGGTGGGCCATTTACCTTAACCTATACCGCCGCCAATCAGTTTGAACTGCGCGATGCCAGTAATACCTTGTTGGCAAGCCCCAATTTTGCTGCGCCGCCTTTTAATAATGTGATGGACAAAGCTAGTTTATCGGCTTACGGTTTTGATTTTTCCATCACCGGGATCCCTCGAGTGGGGGATTCCTTTACGGTGAGATTCAATGAAGGCGGTTTTCGCGATAACCGCAATGGCTTATTGATGGCCAACCTGCAAAATACCGATTTAGTTAGAAAAACTGCAGTTGCCACCGCAAATGCCGATAATACATCTAGTCTAAATGAAGCTTATGCCTCCATGGTTGGTTTTGTCGGTGATAAAACCAGCCAAGGACGCATTGCTGCTGCCTCGGCGCAGTCATTGCTGGCACAAACTGAATCCTGGTATGAATCAACATCGGGTGTGAATTTAGACGAGGAAGCGGCGAATTTAATTCGGTTTCAGCAGTCCTATGCCGCAGCCGCCAAGATTATTTCGGCATCGCAAACCATTTTTGATACGCTCTTACAAGCAGCGAGGTAGTTCACATGCGCATTTCGTTTAATCAAAAGTACCAAATTAATTTGGCCGCGATCAACAAAGCGCAAGAAAAGCTACAACTGGCCACCACACGGATGGATAACCAGAGCAAGATTTTAAGCCCTGCCGATGACCCATCCGGATCAGCGCGCGTGGTGACGCTGGATCAGCAAATCAATCAAACTGAACAATATCAAAATAACTCCATCACTTTAAAAAACAATTTAGGTATTGCCGAGACCGTCTTAACCAGTATTCGGACCTCGATGGATCAAGCGCGTACTTTGACGGTGAGTTTGGGTAATGGCGCGTTTTCCCAACTGGACCGAACGGCGGTGTCGAATCAGCTGGGTAATATTCGCTCGCAACTGTTTGATCTGATGAACCAGCAAGATTCCAGCGGTGCTTTTTTGTTTTCAGGCTTTCAATCGCAAAAACAACCCTTCAGTTTGGATACCTCCACGGGCAGATACGTCTACAACGGCGATGATGGGCAAAAAAGTATTCAAGTATCGCCATCGGTGGCGATTGCCAGCAATGATAGTGGTAAAACGGTCTTTGAAGATGTTGATACCCGCTATCAAACGACAGGGTTAACACCAAGCGGTGGTGTCACCAGCGCGAAGGTCCGGATGCAAAATCAGTCGGTGTTTGATAATTTTTTTCGCAGTAATTACGACAGTGCGACGCCGGCCAATAATAACTATACCGTTGAATTAACCGGGGCGACCAGCTACGAAATTCGTCGCAACGGTGCGGCGTTAGTGCCACCCGTTACAGGCTCCTATACCTCGGGACAGGCGATAAACTTTCAAGGCTTATCGATTACCTTAGAAGGTACATCACCGGGCCAGGCTGCATTTAGCCTGCAGCCACCGGCCAAGTCCAATATCCTAAATACGTTAACCGATTTGATTAATACCGTAGAATCAGGTGCGACAGGCGAGGCACTGGCAACGCGGGTCGCGGATGTGCTTAATCAAATCGATGGCGCATCGCTGCGAGTCGATTCGACGATTTCTGCCATTGGCGGCCGGCAAAATGTGCTTGATAATGTGTTTGGTGGTAATGAAGATCTACAAATCACCACCAAGAGCTACAAGGCTGAGATCGCAGAGCTAGATTATGCCGAAGCCATCACCGAAGTAACCAAACAGGAAACGGCGTTGCAGGCGGTGCAAGCCACATTTAATCGGGTGACAGGTACCACACTGTTTGATTATATCCGGTAGTTACTACGGTGTGGTGTTGCGAACACCTGCTCCGGAGCGGCATGCGGTTGTGCTGTGCTTTACAAGCTAAGCATTGCGGTCGAATGTCGTGCCGTGCACGCGAACAATTCGATTTTAAAGCATAAAGCGTTGCGTTAAACAGAGAGCAGCTGCGAAGTGCCTATGTCACAACTGTACTGCTCAAGTTTGTTTAAAATCGTCCCATCCTCCCACCTCACACTGACGTCTTTCCTAAACGCGTTACCTAAGGATGTCGCCTTTCTAAACAATGTGATGTCGATGATTTATCTATACCAGGTTTACCAAGGCGCATGTGTATGAGGTCCTAACGTATGGCAACATGCTAACGACAAGGATGAAAAAAAATCCAGTAAGTGCTCAAGTTTTATCCATGCTTTCCGATAAATAAGTATCAGCGCTAAAAACAATAAAAGCTGAATAAAAAAATAGAAAGCTCAGGAGAAACAACATGACTTTATTCGTAAACACTAACGTTTCGGCGTTAAATGCACAGCGTCAGCTGATCAATTCAGGTCGAGCCCTTGATACCGCGTTTCAACGTTTATCATCAGGCTTTCGCATCAACAGTGCCGCGGATGATGCCGCAGGCTTACAAATCAGTAGCCGGTTATCCTCACAGATCAATGGTTTAAACCAAGCCATTAGCAATGCCAACGACGGTATTTCATTGGCGCAGGTGGCGGAAGGGGCGATGGATGAAATTACCACCGCTTTGCAACGTATTCGTACCTTGGCGGTTCAATCACAGAACGGTATCAACAACACCTCAGATCGTTCAGCACTACAAAAAGAAGTCACCGCACTGATTGCAGAAATCAGCCGGATTGCTACGACCACACAATTTGGTGGCACCACCTTGTTAAACGGTGGATATTCATCCCGCTTTTTAGTCGGCGCGAACGCCGGTCAAGTGATCAGCGTGAACATGTCCAGTAATAACCTGGGTGGGGTGGGTTTTGGCGCCAGTGCACTTAGCATTTCAACACTCTCTATCGCTACAGTGGCTGGTGCATCCAGTGCGTTATCTGCGCTGGATAATGCCATCAAAGCTATTGACAGTAAACGGGCCGACTTAGGTGCTATTCAAAACCGTTTTCAGTCGACCATTCGTAACCTTAGCAATATTGTTGAAAACGTATCCGCAGCTCGGAGCCGGATCCGTGACACCGATTTCGCCCGCGAAACGGCTGAACTGACCCGTTCACAGATTTTACAACAAGCGAGCACCACCATTTTATCCCAGGCCAATCAGCGGCCACAGGCAGCCTTATCATTGTTACAAGGTTAATTAAATTGAATGAATATTGAGCATGCATTGTTTGATATTTAATCCGCAGATCCTGAGCTTATGCTCATTGGCCACAGTTTTTGCTGTGGCCTTTTTTATTTTGCAAATGTAAGTTTGTATAAAAATGAATCACTTAAATAACAGGGGCTAAAGTTTATAAAAATGGTGTCGATATAGTATTTGAGCACGCAATCATAGCGTAGGCTGAATTTGAATACGAACGCTCAGGAGATTACATCATGGCTTTAATGGTAAACACAAACGTATCGGCATTAAATGCACAGCGGCAGCTTATTAATTCGGGGCGGTCATTGGATACAGCATTTCAGCGGTTATCATCTGGCTTTAGAATTAATAGTGCCGCCGATGATGCAGCTGGTTTGCAAATTAGTAGTCGTTTATCAAGTCAGATTAATGGTTTGAACCAAGCTATCAGTAATGCCAATGATGGGATATCTTTAGCGCAAGTTGCTGAAGGCGCCATGGATGAAATTACGACAGCTTTACAACGTATTCGTACCTTAGCTGTTCAATCACAAAACGGTATAAATAATACCGCCGATCGTTCAGCCCTACAAAAAGAAGTCACGGCTCTTATTGCAGAAATTAGTCGTATAGCGACGACCTCGCAATTTGGTGGAACCACGTTACTCAATGGTGGTTACTCAGCGAAATTTTTGGTTGGGGCCAATGCAAATCAAAACATCAGTATCAACATGTCGACCAACTCCTTAGGCGGTGCGGGTTTTGGTGCCAGCGCCTTGAGTGTGTCAACTCTCTCGGTAGCCACTGTCGCCGGAGCTTCAGCGGCACTTGCATCCTTGGATGCGGCCATTAAATCGGTGGATAGCAAACGGGCTGATTTAGGTGCGATACAAAATCGCTTTCAATCGACGATTCGAAATTTATCAAATATTGTAGAGAATGTATCTTCGGCTCGTAGTCGGATCCGCGATACTGACTTTGCCAAAGAAACAGCAGAGCTAACGCGCTCGCAAATACTACAACAGGCGAGCACAACAATATTATCGCAAGCAAACCAGCGGCCACAGGCAGCATTATCTTTGCTGCAAGGGTAAATAATTTAATTTAAAATTAAATAACTTTATGTAGTTTATAAAGGCTCCTGAGCGTAATGCTCATTGGCCACATCATGAAAATGATGTGGCCTTTTTTTTGTTTTTTTCATTTGTGCAAGTCATTTATTAAATTATTTTATAATTTCGCTTAAGGTTGTGGTTCTGATGTCGATACATTATTTGAACAGAGCAGTTTATGAGTTCAATAAAATAGATACGACTCAGGAGAAACATCATGGCCTTAATGGTAAATACCAACGTCTCAGCATTAAATGCTCAGCGTCAATTAATAAACTCTGGTAAATCATTAGATACTGCTTTCCAACGCTTATCATCTGGATTTCGCATTAATAGTGCGGCCGATGATGCGGCAGGTTTACAGATTAGTAGTCGGTTAAGCAGTCAGATCAATGGTTTGAACCAAGCCATCAGTAATGCCAATGATGGAATTTCACTCGCGCAGGTGGCGGAAGGCGCCATGGATGAAATTACCACGGCATTACAACGGATCCGTACCTTAGCAGTGCAATCACAAAACGGTATCAACAACGATGCCGACCGTTCTGCGCTGCAAAAAGAAGTCACGGCGCTTATTGCAGAAATCAGCCGAATTGCAGTCACATCGCAATTTGGCGGCACCACCTTACTGCAAGGTGGCTACTCATCCAAATTTTTAGTGGGTGCCAATGCTGGGCAGAATATCAGTGTCAATTTGTCGTCGAATTCTTTAGGCGGTGTGGGCTTTGGTGCCAGCGCTTTAGCCGTTTCGACCTTATCGGTGGCTACGGTAGCTGGTGCATCAGCAGCGTTGGCCTCGTTAGATGCAGCTATTAAATCTGTCGATAGCAAACGTGCCGATTTAGGTGCTATTCAGAACCGCTTTCAATCCACCATTCGAAATCTCAGCAACATTGTTGAGAACGTATCGGGTGCGCGCAGCCGCATTCGTGACACCGATTTTGCGCGTGAAACTGCTGAACTGACTCGCGCGCAAATTTTACAGCAGGCAAGTACCACTATCTTGTCGCAAGCAAACCAACGGCCTCAGGCTGCTTTATCACTACTAGGAGGTTAATTCAGTCTGATGGCTCCAGGTTCAGGACTATGGCGTTTGCGATAGTCCACAAGGTTGAAACTTACGTCGTATTTAGTTTTTAACTATGCAAAACCGGAGGTGACATCATGTCATTATTTGTAAATACCAACGTTTCGGCGTTGAATGCCCAACGGCAATTAATTAACTCTGGCACATCACTGGATAAATCCTTCCAGCGGTTATCTTCAGGGTTTCGGATCAACAGTGCTGCAGATGATGCCGCCGGTTTGCAAATTAGCAGCCGGTTGACCAGCCAAATCAACGGCCTAAATCAGGGGATCAGTAATGCCAATGATGGCATTTCCCTGGCGCAGGTTGCGGAAGGGGCGATGGATGAAATCACCACAGCGCTGCAACGGATCCGGACCTTGGCGGTACAATCGCAAAACGGGATTAACAATGATGCTGACCGTTCTGCCCTGCAAAAAGAAGTGACAGCCTTAATTGCGGAAATCAGTCGTGTTGCAACGACAACGCAATTTGGGGGAACCACATTGCTGCAAGGTGGGTTTTCTGCGAAATTTTTGGTCGGCGCCAATGCCAACCAAAACATCAGCGTGAATCTATCCAGCAACTCTTTAGGCGGTAGCGGATTTGGTGCCAGTGCGTTAAGTGTCAGCACGGTGAATATTTCCACAGTGGCAGGGGCATCGTCTGCGTTAACGGCAATTGATGATGCAATCAAATCAATTGATGGTGAACGCGCAGACTTGGGTGCGATCCAAAACCGCTTCCAATCCACGATTCGGAACTTGTCCAACATTGTAGAAAACGTGTCAGGCGCTCGCAGCCGGATCCGTGACACCGATTTTGCGCGTGAAACCGCAGAATTGACCCGCTCACAGATCCTGCAACAGGCGAGTACCACCATCCTGTCACAGGCAAACCAAAGGCCTCAGGCTGCTCTGTCACTGCTTGGTTAACCCCAAGTGGCTGACAGGCCTGGCTCCTCCCACTTGTCTGTCATATCCGCACATACCCCGGCGCCCGCCGGGGCATGCTGCCCCATCACGTGTTCTTATCCATGGTGTCGTCCTCGCTATTGCCTTGTCTTTGATCGCTGAATTCGTTGAATGAGTTGGCCAAGACAGACTGTCGTATATCAGGGTTTAAAACCGGTCTTGCTTTATTTCAATCCTCTAGAACGACACACAAGCTACTAGTTGTAACTGGTACCGTTTGGCTTTAGAAAATTTTTTAAAATTAATTTCCCTTTATTTTTAATTGGTTAGGCAATTTATTGCCGCTTTAGGAAAAAAAATGCCATTTTTTACTAAAGTCCTGCAGTGGCTTGCCGATAGCTAGGTTAAGCCAAATTGCAGTTTGGCGAAAGTTGCGGAAATCCGCGTGAACCAAGATAGATCGGGCGCTGCTTGCAGGCGGCAAAACGATCGGGGAGTGACTTATGGCTTTAGCAGTTAACACCAACGTCTCATCAATCAACGCGCAGCGGCAATTGCTGAACTCAGGCTCTGCACTTGACAATGCGTTTAAAAAATTATCATCCGGTTTTCGGATCAACAGCGCCGCTGATGATGCCGCGGGCTTACAGATCAGTAACCGATTATCTAGCCAAATCAATGGCTTAAATCAAGCGGTCAGTAACGCCAATGACGGTATTTCGTTAGCGCAAGTAGCTGAAGGTGCGATGGATGAAATTACCACAGCGCTGCAGCGGATCCGTACGTTAGCGGTGCAATCGCAAAACGGTATTAACAGTGCCGCCGACCGTTCTGCACTGCAAAAAGAAGTAACTGCGCTGGTTGCCGAAATCAGTCGGATTGCCACCACCACCCAGTTTGGTGGTACATCACTACTCAACGGCAGCTATTCTGCTAAGTTCCTTGTTGGCGCCAACGGCGGTCAGAATATTAGTGTGAATTTATCCAGTAACTCATTGGGCGGTAAAGGCTTTGGTGCCAGTGCGCTGAATGTCAGTACCTTAAACATTTCGACGGCCGATGGTGCATCATCCGCCATTAGTGCCCTCGATGATGCGATTAAATCCATCGATGGTGAACGTGCAGATTTGGGTGCCATCCAAAACCGCTTCCAGTCAACTATCCGAAATTTGAGTAACATCGTGGAAAACGTCTCTGCCGCGCGCAGCCGGATCCGCGATACAGATTTTGCCCGTGAAACGGCAGAATTAACTCGGGCCCAGATTTTGCAACAAGCGAGTACCACTGTGTTGTCGCAAGCTAACACTCGGCCGCAAACTGCATTATCATTGTTAGGTTAACTTTGGAGCGGATAGGGTAAAGACTCTGTCAATTCCGCCGATAGAAGGTAATGAACAATGAGCTCTGCAATTTCAGGTAGTTTAAATGTGGCTATACCGCAGCCGCAGAGTTCTTTTGAGGTTGATAAAACCAAACGTGATGCGCTAAAAAAATCAGGTTTGGCGTTAAATCAACCACAAAATAACGGAGCGTCGCCGGCTAAAGCTGTCCCTGATGCCCAAGTACAAGCCAACGTTCAGGCTCAGGCGCTTGAGCAAGCTCGACAAGCTGAAGCCGTCTCCAAAGAGGCGAACAAGATACCGTTAGGGGAGGCGGTTCAGAGTTTGAATAATTACGTCAACTCTGAAATGCGTACTCTGAACTTTTCGGTTGATGATGAATCCGGCAAAGCCGTGGTGAAGGTGGTTGATTTTGAAACGCGTGAAATCATCCGCCAGATCCCCGAAGAAGAAGCCTTAAAGATGGCAGCCGCCATTCGCAAGATGCAAGATGATAATGGCGCTTCAACGGGAGGCTCTGCCACAGGGTTGATGATAGATAACAAAGTTTAAGGAGCATGTATCATGGCGATATCCGCACTAGGTTCAGCCTCAGGCTTACCGCTTGAAGATTTAGTCAGGCAGTTAGTTTCTGTTGAACGGCAAAGCAAAGTATCGCGCCTTGATAAAACCCAGCGCACCTTAGACGCTTCGTTATCTGCCTATGGGCGGTTAAGTGCAAGCCTTGCTAAATTCAATGATGCTGCCAAAGCATTAAGTAAGGATGCCTTAGCCGCTCGGGCTGTGACGGTTACTCAGCCCAAAACGGATAAAACGTTTTTAGAAGCAACTGCCAGTTCAACCGCTGCGCCAAGTAATTTTGCGGTTGAAGTAAAAAAGCTCGCCTTGGGAACTCGGTTAGAAAGCACCGACGGTGCTTTTACGTCTGCCACCGATGTGGTGAGTGCCACCGGCGGTCAAATGACGTTTACTGCCGGCACCAAAAGCTTTGTCGTCGACGTCACTGCCGGCATGACGCTCGATGAACTACGCAAAAAAATCAACAGTACGTCAGGTAATTTTGGTGTAACCGCCAATATGATCAATGCCGGTGGTGCCATGGGAACTAAACTCGTATTTAGCTCTGGCGCGACTGGTGCTGCCAATGAACTATCCGTTGCCGTATCTGATCCCAGTTTGGATAAGCTCAGCAGTAGTGCCGCGGGCGGCATGACCATCAAACAAAACGCCCAAGATGCCGAGATTACCGTGGACGGTATTACGGCGACCAGTGCGACCAATGTGTTTACCAATGTCGTGCAAGACATGACATTGACGGCAAGAGCGCAGACCGCCACCGGTGAATCGGTGGGCGTGAAAGTGGCAACCGACACCAAAGCGGTAGAAGACAAGGTCAAAGCGTTCATTGAAAGTTACAATACATTGGTCACCGATGTTGGCGAATTAACTAAATTTCGCAGTCTTGGTAGTGATGGCAAGTCGGTGACGGGCGAGGGGGGCGCGCTTAATGGGGATAGCCTAGCGCGCAGCGTGATGTCGCAAATCGCCAGCGCCATCGGGCGACCAGTCTCCTCCGCCGATCCTGAAGCAAATACCTTATATGCCTTGGGCATTACCATGAAAAGTGACGGTAAGCTTGAAATGAGTACCAGTACCTCGTTTGGACTGCCGTCTGGAAAATCGCGTTTTGATAAATTATTAGCTGAAGATTTTGATGCGATTTCGCAATTTTTTGGTAATGATGATGGTATGAGTAAACGCTTGAGCCAAACCATTGAACAATTTACCTCCTCATCTGGTTTAATTTCCGCCAAACAAACCACCATTAAGTCACAAATCTCAAAAGTGACTAAAGATCGTGAAGTGTTTGACCGATATATAGAGAGTTATGAGCAGACGCTGCGCAAACGTTATGGCAAATTAGATACCACCATAAGTCAGTTGCAGGGCACGTCTTCGATGTTGGCATCGCAGCTTGCGTCTTTGCCTAAGATCTCTAGCAATTAAAAGGGGTTATTGTCATGAGTTATGGCATTAAAGCGTATAAATCGGTTGGTATTAAAGATGATTTAGCAGTTGCTGATCCACATCGGGTCATTCAATTGTTGATGCAAGGTGCCCTGGAAAATATGGCCAAAGCCAAAGGCGCAATGGAACGGCGTGATTTTGCCATCAAAGCGCAAACTATTTCCAAAGCCATGAACATCATCAATGCGTTACAGCAATCATTAGATATGAGTGCGGGCGGTGATTTATCAGAAAATCTCTGGTCTTTGTATGATTTTATGACCGAACATTTATTGATTGCCAGTCGTGAAAATAACCCAAGCAAAATTGACGAAGTGATGGAATTAATGCTGACCATCAAGAGTGCGTGGGATCAAATTCCGGTGACGGCACGCGAAGAAGGCTACCGCATGCAAGCGCAGCGGAGTGTGGCGGTTGGCGCTTAATGAATGACGATGTAGCACAGTTGACATCGTTAATGCGTGAGCTCGATGCGCTGACGCAGCTCGAACCGTTTGATGAAGAGCGTTACACCGATTTACTCCAAGCATGCTGCGGCTTGATGCAGCAAAGCGCGCACCTTTCTCCTGAAGAACAACAACTGCTGTTGCCACAGTGGCAACAGTGGTTGGATGGTCATTTAAATATTCTTTTACACCGCCATACGCAAGTGACAACCGAACTCAGTCAAATCCAGCTAGGCAAACGAGGCTTGAAGCAGTATGGTAAGCAACAGTTTGAATAAACGGTTTTTTTTATGTCTAAATTCATCAACTTTAACATTGCGCATGACGAGCAGCTGCAGCATGATGCCGAGCTAAAACGCTCGCGACAGTCCGCCAATCGATTGGCGCTTAATCTTGATGCGTTTAGTCATCATATTCCTACACTCCATCAGTTATTTCACCAGCACCAATGCCAACAATTTTCACTGTTTGTCAATAAACACCAGCAATTTGACTTGGTCGATTTTGCCGAGGGGCGGGTGATTTACGGACTTGATGCCGATATTCCAGCCGAGGTCACCTCGTTTTTGGCGAAGGCGCCTGTGGTGTATCTCAACGACAATCCGCATAAATATCAATCGACGCTGTCAGGCCGTATCGAATATGCGGCAGTGCCGGAATCTCCAGATGTCATTGTTATGTTTGGGCTTGGTTTGGGTTATGCCTTGGTGGAATTATTACATCGGGTAAAACCCAAATATGTAGTCGTGTATGAACCTGAACTCGATTTTTTTTCAACCTCGGTCTATGCCGCCGATTGGCGCGGATTGTTAGAACACTGCGCCAATATCGGTTGCCAATTGTTTTTGCAAATTGGCGACAACGCCCACAGCTTACCTGAAGATTTGCGTGAGTTACTGGCCTTGGATCCGAGTATCAGCACGGCATATTTCTATCGGCATTATTTTGACCCTGTGATGGATGACGTGTTTATGCGGCATATCCGCTACTCCGCGGATTATGGGCAGCTGGTACCTAAAGGTGTGCTATTTGCCGGTTTTAAAGCTTTTGACGATTACATTGAGCAGCGCGCGGGTTGTCCGCTGGCCAACCAAGAACTATTTGTCGTGGCCGAGGATGGAGCCGCTCAACAGCTATTTTCCCAAAATATGGCGACCTTCCGTCGGCTCTACCCAAGTATTGCCGACAGTTTTGCCCAGTATCAGCCCAAACGATGGCAATTGGTGCGTGTAGCCAGCGGTGAAACCGCGCTGTGGCATGCCGAGCGTGGTGCGTTGTTTCAAAGCCCGACCAGCGCGCAGACCGAGCAGGCGGTGGAGCATTTTATCAAAGCACCGTTTCAGCATACGGTTGTCGATGGTTTCGCCCGGGTGTGGAAGTTTCGGCATTACATCCACAACCAATTCAATGACAAGTTTTTAGAATTATTTCAGCGCTATCAAAAAAGCCAACTGCAATTGCCGGAGCAGGTGGAATCGTTAATCTTCTTTGGTATTGGTCATGCCGACCAGATTGCGCAAATGCATCTGCGGCGTGAGATCCGCTATCTATATCTTTGTGAGCCCAATCAAGATTTCTTCTATGCCAGTTTGTATCGGTTTGATTGGACAAGCTTACTTACCAGTTGGGAGCAGCGTAGTGGCCGGGTCTATTTGAATGTCGGTGATGATGGTAGTAACTACGTCACTGACTTTATGGATCAATTTTACGTGGTGGGGCCGTACGCGCTGGCCGATACCTATTTGTATCAAAGTTATTTTCATCAGGGCCTGCAGCAAGCTATTCGCAAACTTACGGCCGATTTAAAGGTGATGTTGGCGGCAGGAGAAAACTTTGATCACGCACGCTACGGCATTGTGCATACCCTTACCGGCATAAAACAAGGCTATCCGTATATGCGAGCCGATCGCTCGCTGCGCCAGTTTCCTGCGCTGCAGCAAGTGCCAGTGATTGTAGTTGGTAATGGCCCAAGTCTTGATGGCTTGATCCCCACGCTAAAAGCGATTGCGGATCAAGCGATTATTGTCAGCTGCGGAACTGCGCTACGCGCTTTACATAAATACGGCATTAAACCTGATCTGCATGCGGAGATTGAGCAAAATCGCAGTACCTACGATTGGATCACGCAAGTGCCGGATGCCGCCTATTTAAAAGATATTGTGCTGATTTCCAATAACGGCATTCATCCTGACAGCGCCGCATTATTTAAAGAGGTCTGGTTAGCCTTTAAACGTGGTGAATCGGCGACGGTCATATTCCGTGACTTGCTAGGTGCAGGCGCGTTTTCCCAGCTGGAATTTTGTTACCCCACTGTCAGTAACCTGGTACTGAATTTTTGCACCGCCTTGGGATTTAAATATTTTTATCTGTTTGGTGTGGATTTAGGCTTTAAAGATCCATTGCGACATCACTCGGCGGCATCGTCATATTACAACGCCAACAATGAACAAATTTATGATTATCAGCGTGTGCATGGCAATGCCCACCCGATCCGTGGCAATTTTGCCCCTGTGGTCTACACCAAACATGAATTTGATTTCTCGCGTAAAGTCATTACCCAAACCATCAACGCTAACCCTGGGATTGAGGTGTATAACTGCAGTGATGGCGCCTTCATCGACGGTGCTCGGCCACTGTTACCTGAACATATTTTATTAAGTGCTGATTTAAATAAAACGGCGTGTTTAGCGGAATTAACCCAATGTTTTACGCCATTGCCGGCGGACACGCTGAGCAAATTTGAATTGCTCGCCAGTCGCGCTGAAATAGAGCAATGCCGCGATGCCTTATTAGCATTGCTTGAACAACCGATTGAAAATAAGAGCGATGCATTAGCGCTGGTGCGTAAACAGTGGGATCTGGTCGCCGCACTTGGGCGGCAGCGCCGGGTGTTATTTTTCTATTTATTCTTCGGTAGTTCCAACTACGTTTCTGGTGTGCTCACTAAGTTTGCCAGCGCGAGTCGTGTGGAAGGGGGGGCTGATTTGACCTTGTTTCACGAAGCCATTGCATTATGGCGTCAATATTTAACGCAAGCGGTCGATAGCTATTTGGAACAACCTTTGCAACTCGATTGCACTGAGGCGGGTTTACCCAAAGGATAATCGGCGATGACGTTAACAGCAACCACCCCAAAACTTAGCGTGATAGTGCCGGCTTATCGCTTGGCCCCCTACATTCACGAATGTTTACTCAGCATTTTGGCGCAACAAACCAATTTTGCGTTTGAAGTCTTGGTCTGTGATGACGCCTCGCCGGATCAAACACTTGCGGTCATTCAGACATTAGCGGCATACCCACAACTACGGATATTGCATAATCCACAGAATTTAGGCTTGGTCGGCACCATGCGCCGCTTATTGCAAGAAGCAAAAGGAGAGTACATAGCCTACTTGGATGGTGATGATGTGGCGTTGCCTGGCAAATTACAAGCGCAGGTAGACTATCTGGATAACACCCCTGAGTGCGCGTTGGTATACCATGAATCCGATGTTTTTGACAGCCACACCGGTCAGTCGATCCGTCGTTATACGGCGGATTATTACAATGCTGCTTTTATCAAACCGCAGGCCTCGTTGGCCGATTTAGTGCGTTACGGTACATTTTTGCAAGCGAGCAGTATTATGTTTCGTCGCCATGCACACCTGGTAGCGGCCCTTGACCATGGCTGCCAGATTATTTGTGATTTTCCTTGGCATCTGCGTAATGTTGGCTATTTACAAGGCCGTATTGATGGCTTACCACAAGTGCTGGGGCGTTATCGAGTGCACAGTCAAAGTTTTGGCGCACAGACTGCGCGTGATATGCAGCGGCGTTTAACGGTGACCGCCGAATTGGTGCGCGCATGCCAGCAAATGGCTGAGTTCGGTTTGCAGGACGATATTATTCAAGCGGGTGTCAATCACAGTTATTGGGCCGCTGCTTTGTACTTTTTACAGCGCGATCAAGCCGAATTGGCGCAGCAAATGTTACAGCAACCGACCATGGATAGCTGCATCGTTGATCCACGACAGCCATCTTATGTGGCGCTGCGTCATGATGCGGCACAACTGCTGCTGCATCATCGCACCTTAAAAAATTCGACCACAGCTGCAACGCCACCGAATTTTACGGTAAATACAATGACGTCGCCCGCGTGATAGCCGCAGGTGTTGGATGGTCCGACGTTGCTGTATATATCACGCTATTCGCCAGTCGAGTTTTATGGCGATGTTTCGGCGCAGTGTTTGATAACGAATCTCAATCGCTAGCGGCGTTTAAGAGGCTAGTGTGAAGGCGGTGTTCAGCATGAGGAGGGATAAGGGAAAAGGCGGAGTGCAGTGTTCATGCTGAGGTCAATACCTGAACTTCCCTATTTCAGCCATAAAACCGCCTGTAGCCATTTATTTGCCAATCCATCGCAGGTAATTTGATCATGAATGCTCATTTAAACTGTCGCCACGTACAGCCTCCACTAGTCTCGGTCCTGATGCCTTGTTTTAATAATGCGGCATTTTTGGCTGATGCCATCGACAGCATTTTGCAGCAAAGTATGGCTGATTTTGAATTGATCGTGATTGATGATGGTTCGCAGGATGCGTCTTTTACCATAGCGCAGCGCAAGGCCAAACAGGATGCTCGGCTGGTGTTGGTGCATCAACGTAATGCCGGTATTTCCAGTGCCTTGAATCTAGGCCTCGCCATGGCGCGTGGCCAATTTATTGCGCGGATGGATGCCGATGACATCGCAGTTGCTGAGCGTTTTGCCTTGCAATTGCAGTATTTGCAGCAGCATCCTGACATCGATATGGTCGGCAGTTGGATCCGTTTGTTCGGTGCAACCAACGAGACGTGGCATTACCGCGCAGAAGATAACTTCATCAAAAATATGCTATTTATGCGAACCAATGGTTTTGGCCACAATACCATCATGGCACGGCGCGCGATGTTTTCAACACTGTCGTACGATAGCTATTTTGATAACGTCGAAGATACCGATTTGTGGTGCCGGCTGTTGGTGGAGCGGCCTGAGCTGCGTTTTGCCAATATGCGGCAAGTGCTGGTGTATTATCGAACGCATCAAGCGCAAGGATCACAACTGTTTAAACAACGTCAGCAGCAATTGTACGACGAAATTTTGACGCGTTTATTTACACAGTTTGGCTGCGAGGTCAGTGTGCAAGATATGCATGATCACCAACTGTTTTGCCAAAGTGCGGCCGGCTTGGATATGGCAAGCATGCAGCGCCTCTATCATTGGGTGATGCGTTTGCAAGAAGCGAAAAACCCGCATTTGCCGGATGAATTTGGCGTATTCCCATATTTTTGGCATCGATTATGCTTGAAAAATCAGCATCTCGAATTACCTGCATATTTACAACAGTTGCCTTGGCATCGAGCCTGCAGTTGGCTTCCTGTGCTTAACAGATAAAAAGGATCACTATGTTGAGCGAGCTTACCTTTGCTGAGCTAAAACAACAGCAACAGCCAGTTGTGTTGGCACCTAAAAATGATGTGACTCAGGTGGTTGCCCGCTACTTGCAACAACACCAAATTCCATTTGTGGGCTATTCCGACTCCGTACAGCAAACGGCGGACTGTATAGCCGTAACCGATATCCCTTCAAACGCTATCTCATTGATATTTAGCAATAATCATTGGAAAGCTATTGCGCAGCGCTTAGAAAACACGCAATGTTATGTGATTACCGCGGTGGATGGTGGTTATCGCTTTATTGCAACACGAGAGTTTGCCGAGTACCAGCCTGAACAACTTCGGATCCATAACAATCTCATTTCACAGCAATTATTTTGGCAACAGCATATCGAGGCCTATATGGCCCGGGGTGAGGCGATTGAACGTTATGGCTACAGCTGGGGCGATCCGGAAGCTAGTCAAGATCCATTGGGCAATTACCGCTGGATCAACGACAAAGTCCAGTCGTGGATCGCGACGGATACCACCTTGTTAGATTTAGGCACAATGTCAGGTAAGTGGCTGCCATTTTTTCTACATGCGAAGCAGATTATTTGTGTGGATATCAACGATGCTTTTGTCGATGTTGTCAAAGGTCGCTTTGCTGAACATGTTGAAAAATTTCGGTTTTATCAAACGCAAGGGAATGAATTGCATGGCATTGCCAGCGGTAGTGTCGATGTGGTGTTCTGCATGGATACCTTGGTGCGGGTGGATAAAAATTTTATTGAAAGTTACTTTTCTGACATCGATCGTGTTTTAACACCAACTGGTAAATTTGTTATCCATCTACCTTGCGATGATTACGAAGGAAGCGTGTCGCGTAATTTCACATCAATTTCCCGGGCGGAGATTCAACAGATTTTAGCTAAATTGCAACGAACTGCACGAATTGTTGATGATGTCATCGTGCATGGTGTGCTGGTAATTGCGGAGTAATGAACAATATGAACATTAAAGAATTGCAAAATTTAAAAATTGCCGTTGCACCTTGTAATGATATTTCAATGGCTTTAGTAAAATCATTGCCAGATTCAGTGACGTTCGTTGGCTATGCCGACTCATTTAAAACGGGTGAAGGTATCTATCAACACCATGAATTACCCGCGTATGATTTTGTCATTATAAATAGTCCAAACTACTGGCAACAAATTTCGGAAAACTACCCATCTGATAAGGTGTTTCTATATAAAAAATTTGGTATGGAGCTTGTTGCGCTAAACGAATATCTAATTCTTCTGCGTGAGAAAAAGTTTTTTGACGTGTTACTGTTGCCATTTAATAAATCAAATATTACCGACATGGCAATTGTATCGAGAGAGCTGCAAAAAATAGGTATAAGTTCGGCATTGGTCGATACCGGTTCAGAATTTGATAATAATATCAAAGACGGGATATTGGCAAATCCAGATGTCACCTTTATTCATAAAGACCAAGTCACATCGACAGTACGCCGTGGTTTAGTTGCATCTATAGACTGGGATTCGGCATTTGGTCGTCCACTGTTACAAGCTGAACGCGCCAAAGGTGGTTTAACTATTGGTATTATTGATGGCATCGAAGATTTTGAAGATGCAGATTATCACTATGAGCGCAATGCATATAATACCGTTGAATATGTGTTATTGATGGGATTGGATGATCAAAAATATTTAGAACATAAACGTGAGAAAACCAGCATTATTGGTTTACCAAAAATGTTCGATTTATATCATGAAACCAAGCAAGTTCCGCGTAAGCCCAAGGTCATGCTGAATGTTAATTTTACCTACGGCACCTTTGAAGAGGCCCGAGATGGCTGGGTCTCGGATGCCATCCAAGCATGTCGTGATGCGGGTTTAGACTTTATTATTTCGCAGCATCATGCTGATCACGGTGAGTTTGCTGCCGATATGGTGTCTGATAAAACCGTGTATGACACTATCCGCGAAAGTTCCATTGTAATATCGCGCTTTAGCACTGTTATTCTCGAAAGTCTTGCCCTTGGTAAACAAGTTATTTATTTCAATCCCCATGGTGAAACTGTTTCCTTATATAAGAATCCGGCGGGTGCTTATCAAATTGCAACAACAGTAGCAGAACTGTATCAATGCCTTTTAAATGCAAATGCTGACCCGATGCTAGGCCGGCAACAAGCACTGACATTTTTAGATCGTAAATGTAATGTTTCGTCGACGGTCCCGCCAGGAAAATTGGCTGCCTATCGAATTAAAAATTTGTTGGATGAGCCCGGTATTATCGATTATTCACCACGTAAAACATACAATATTGATCCGCGTTATGCTGCTCGAATTGAATATCATCACTATGATGATCAAGGCGCGGAAGACGAATGGCAATTGGAAGTGTATTTGCATGCGCTTGGCCTGATGGTGAAAAATGGTTGGCAGTCTGTAGCAGATTTTGGTTGTGGTTCAGGCTTTAAACTCATGACCTATTTGAAGAACTATCAAACAGTTGGCTATGAATTGGATGTCAATGTACAGGCTTTGAAACATAAATACCCGGATCGAGATTGGCGTGTTTCTGATTTTTCTAAAGTCAATGATATAGAGGCCGATGTTATTATCTGCTCCGACGTTATTGAACACTTGGTGGATCCTGACTTATTGGTTGAATATTTAAAAAACCAGTCATTTAAAGTTTTATTGCTTTCAACACCTGTACGAGAACTTGTCTATGATGAACAAGATCCAGCACGTTTTGGCCCTCCGCGTAATTATGCACACCAACGAGAATGGAGCTTTACCGAATTTAGGCATTATATTGAGCAAAGCTTTGACGTCATCGATCATCGGATCACAAATCATCATCAGGCGACACAACTTATTACCTGTATAAAAAGATAGAAACAGGGGGCATGGATGCTGAGCATTGTTATTCCAATGTATAATGTAGCGCAGTATATTGAGCATTGCCTTGACTCCATTGTTCAGCAACCGCGCTTTAAAGATATAGACGTCATCATTGTGAATGACGGTTCAACCGATGATAGTTTACAACGAATAGAACCCTACGTTTCAACGTTTGAAAATGTAAAAATATTACATAAACCTAATGGTGGTCTTGGTTCCGCAAGAAACTTTGGCTTGCGGCACTGCGCTGGCGAATTTGTTTTTTTTCTCGATGCTGATGACTGGATAGCTGATAACGCTATTGAACGTTTATTAAACATTATAGAAACGACACCGGTCGACATCATAAAATTTAATCATTGCCGAGTTACTCCTGAAGGGTTCAAAACGCTTGAACGTGCAACTGTGCCGGCTAATTTTACCAATGTACTATCAGGCGCATCACCAAGTTCTGCATGTTTTCAGGTGTTTCGCACAGATTTATTTTTGCAAAACAATCTTTTTTTTGATGAGAGTATTTTTTATGAAGATGTCGCTCTCATTTTTAAAATTTATCATAAAGCGAAAATAATTCTTAATATCAGCGATGTGATTTATTTTTATCTGTACCGCTATGGTTCTATTACCGCCAGTTATAGTGACAAAAAACTAAATGACCTTTTTTTTGGTTATGAAATAGCTGTTGATTATGTAAAACAACATGGTTTAATCGAAATACATCAGGATGATTTGTGCTTACGTTTAGTTCGTTTAATGGTCTATGCTGTAAAGAAAATATTTAACACACCAAACTGTGCTGACGACATAAAAAAAATAATCGATAAGTTTTCTGAGCATTATGTGATTGATGATGTATTGCTGAAGTTGGCAAAGATTGACATTAAAGTAGCCTCTGATTTTTATCGTTTTGTGAGCAATGGGTACTACAACTACCTAAGTAACATTCATCAGCGAGGTCAACTTTGTCAGGACTTTGTATATATGAACAACTTTCGATTATCCGAAAATATAAATGAGCTATGTAACTATTTTAGAGGTGTTGCCGCGCTGCATGAACGTTACGCTATATATGGTGACGGATTGATTGCCAAGTTAGTCAAAACGGTCACAGATAAACCGCCGGTGGCCATTATTGATCGGGCATTTCAGTGTTCCGAGACTCGTGAAAACGTACTGCATTGCACCTTGTCAGATGCTTCATCGCTTGATGTGGACGTGATTTTAGTCACAACCTTGGGCAGAGAGCATGATATCCAGCAACAGTTACAGCAATTGGGTGTGCCAGCGGAAAAAATTAAAGTATTTCAAAGTGAATTTTTATTTTTCTAGCCATGAAATGCATCAACCAAGTCGATGGCTCTGAGCATGCGGTTCTTAGGGCTACGCTTGCACTATCACGATAGTTAGCCTTACTTCGCTACCTTGGCGTTTAGGCCGCGAAATTTGGGTTGTAAATGTTGTTTGGCACTCGAGAGTTTGCATTTATGCCTCAATCTGCAACGTCCCCTATGGCAGCGTCATTTTTTCTCCTAACGTAAAAGCTATAGAGTTTTATTTTATGTTCTAATGCCTTAGTTCATAGTAATCAATAGCTTGCCCTACCATTTAAGAACGCGTATAAAAGAAATAGCGCCAAGCGGCATAAAGCCCTGTACCGGACATATTAAAGTTCTGCACAAGGACGCCGATGCAAAACATAACTCTTGTTATGGTAGTGGGTTGAAAAAGCTGTCATTCGATTGTCGCTTTATACCCCAAGGCTCGTGGCATATATTTTGCTTCGCGAAGGTATCGGCATCTGTCCTTGCTGCGCATGCCAACATCATGGCGCGACTTTGTAGCCATTACCAGCAGGGGTGCTGAGCCACACAATTAAGGAGCTGTTATGCATACCTTTATCGCGGATTATTTGGAAACCATGATCGCAGCGCTGCGGCGCGTGGATCAACAGGTGATCGCAGACATTATTCAGGCGTTTGAACAATGTCACGATGCGCAAGGTACCATTTATGTGATTGGAAATGGTGGCTCGGCGGCAACAGCGTCGCATATGGCCAATGATTTTAGTGGCGGCTTAAAGCTACGTGGTATTCGCCAATTTAAAGTCGTGTCGCTTGCTGACAATACGCCGCTGTGTACAGCGATTGCCAATGATATTGGTTATGACAATATCTTTTATGCCCAGCTTAAAGACCAATTAACGGCCAAGGATATTGTGTTAGCGATTAGTTGTAGTGGCAATTCCGCCAATATTGTTAAAGCGGTGCATTATGCCAAATCGGTGCAAAGCAAGGTGATTGGCTTAACCGGCTTTGATGGGGGCCAGCTGCGTGAGCTTAGTGATATCAATTTTCACATTGCCACCGATAAGGGCGATTATGGCATCGTCGAAGACATCCATATGATGCTCGATCACATTATGTTTTCCTATTTTGTCTCGCTAAAACCAGAAAGCAAAACTGTCTACAGTTTGAGGTAAGCCATGACACTAAATGTTGCTATCGCTGGTTTTGGCAAAATGGGCAAGATCCGCGCACGGACCTTGCGTGCCAATGCCAACACGCGCTTGATTGGTATTTATGAAAAAAACGATGCGTTGATCGACACTGATGCGGATAAAGCTATTCAGGTCGACAGCTTTGCGGCCTTGTTGGCATTAAAACCCGATGCCATTTTTGTCTGCGCCTTCAATAATGTGGCTGCTGAATACACTATTGCTGCTTTAGATGCCGGTATTCATGTATTTTGTGAAAAACCCCCAGCCCGGGATACCACCGAATTAGCCGCCGTGATAGCCGCGGAACAGCGCAGTGGTCAAGTGTTGAAATATGGTTTTAATCATCGCTTACACTACAGTGTGATGGAAGCAAAACGCATCATCGATAGCGGCACCTTGGGCCCGTTGTTATGGTTACGTGGTATCTATGGCAAGGCGGGCAGTATCGATTACGGCTCAAATTGGCGTAATTTTAAACAATACTCCGGTGGCGGCATTTTGATGGATCAAGGCATCCATATGCTGGATTTGTTCCGTCATTTAACGGGGCTTGAATACAAGGTCGTGAGCAGTGTGCTGACCAACAGCTACTGGCACGTCGAGGTGGAAGATAATGCATTTGTCACGCTGCAAAGTGGCGGGGTGGTAGCAACCCTACATTCCAGCGCGAACCAATGGAAACACAAGTTTTTGTTGGAAATGCACTTTGCACATGGCTATTTAACGCTCGATGGTATTTTGTCGGAGTCGCGCAGTTATACCCCAGAAATGCTGATTAGCGGCCGGCGAGAATTTGAAGATATCACCTTTGCCATGGGCAAACCGGCCGAGCAAACCACCTGGTATGAATACGATAACAGCTGGACCTTTGAGCTCAATGAGTTTTTAGCGGCAATTGCCGATGCTAAACCATTTAATGGCACCAGCCACGATGCCTATCAAGTGCTGCAATTGGTTGAACAAATTTATAAAAAGAGTGGTTTTTATGGCAACAGTGCCTAGCGCCAAGCGAGCCTTGGTGACCGGCGGTAGTCGCGGTATCGGTGCTGCCATCGCCGCCGCGTTAACCGCGCAGGGCGTCACCGTGGTATGCCCGACGCGGGATGAATTGGATTTAGCTGACGTTGATTCGGTGCAGCGTTTTCTCAGCAAGGATGCCAACTTCGATATTCTTATCAACAACGCCGGTATCAATATTATCAAGCCGTTGGCCGAGATTAGTCTTGCTGATCTGCGTTTAGTCAATCAAGTGAACTTAGAATCTCCGCTGCTGTTGATGCAAGCGGTGGTGCCCTATATGCAGCGGCAGCAGTTTGGCCGGATTGTGAACATGAGTTCGATTTGGGGGCAACGTTCGAAAGAATATCGCACGCTTTATAGCGGCACTAAGTTTGGCCTAATTGGCTATACCAAAGCATTGGCACGTGAGTTAGCGCCCGATCAAATTTTGGTGAATGCGATTTGCCCTGGCTTTACCGATACCGAACTGACTGCAGCATCGCTGACACCCCAACAGCGGCAAGCCTTGGTTGACCAAGTGCCGTTAGGGCGTTTGGCCACCCCAATGGAAATGGCCAACTATGTCGCTTTTTTAGCATCGGCGCAAAATAGTTTTATCACTGGGCAAGCCTTAGTGGTGGATGGAGGCTTTTTGGCATGAACCATGTGCAGATCCCATCACGGATCCATCATTATGACGTTTACATCAATGCGGACTTTTCGCCCTTAACGGCCTTACTGCAGGATGCAAAAACGGTATTTGTGGTGGATGAACACCTCGTCAACTTATACCCAGCGTTGTTTGCCGATATTGCCCCAGAACGCATCTTGCAGTTAAGCGCTCAAGAGCAGCACAAAGATTTATTTACCGTGATGCGGATCTATGAATTTTTGCTGACCTTTGATGCCAAACGACAGCTGCATTTGGTGAGTATGGGCGGCGGTATTATCCAAGATGTTACGGGCTTTGCCGCTTGTACTTTGTACCGTGGTATCCGCTGGACCTTTGTGCCCACAACCTTACTGGCACAGGCCGATAGCTGCGTGGGGAGTAAAACATCATTAAATTTTGCTGACGCCAAAAATAGCTTGGGCAGTTTTTACCCACCGCAACAAATATTTATCTGCACCGATTTTCTTAAAAGTTTGCCGCCGGTGGCCATCGACAGCGGTATTGGTGAAATCATCAAGTTTTTACTGTTGACGGATTTAGAGCCGCCATCGCTACCAAAAATCAAACGGTTAGTGGAGGCGGTGCGCAACGGGGATGTGGTTGAAGCCATCTATGAGACGCATCTGGTAAAAAAATCCTATATTGCCCAAGATGAGTTTGATACGGGGAAACGAAACCTGTTCAACTATGGGCATTGTTTTGGTCATGCGCTGGAAGCCAGCTCGCATTATGCGATTGCGCACGGGGTTGCAGTGACTATTGGTATGTGGTTTGCCAATATTATCAGTGTGATGCGTGGCTACTTAACACCTGCGCGGCATCAACAATTAGTCGCTGAGTTTTTTGCGCCGAATATTTCGGTGGTGATGGCGGCTGAATATTTGCAGCCAAGTGCAATTATTCAAGCGTTAAAACGCGATAAAAAACGCGTTAGTGCACAGCTAACCATGATTTTATTGGTGGATGACGGCTTTACCGCCAGCAAAAAAGACGATATCGACAGTACCGAAGTTATCGAGGCGCTCGCGGTCTTACAGCTCGAATGGTCACAGTTTATAACGCCTTGCCGCCACACAGACTCGGCAGCTATTGCATAGGGAGCCTATGATGCAGACAACCACCGAGGCACCAATCCGCGCGCAGCCGCTGGAACCGTCACAGATAAAAGTGGCCGTTACCTCGAAAGCATTTGCTAAAAACGCCAATTTAGTCAGTTATTTAGCTGAAAAATTTCCAAACTATCAGTTAAATTTCGCCACGCGTAAGCTCACCGATGCAGAACTGGTGGCTTTTTTACAGGATAGCGATGCGGTGATTTTGGCGCTCGAACAGTTAAATCGCACCGTGTTGGCCCAGTTACCGCAGCTAAAGGTGGTGGCAAAATTTGGTGTCGGTCTTGATAACATTGATTTTGCCGCCTGTGCGGAACGTCAGTTGCCTGTGCTACATTGTGCAGGTGTCAATAAAATGGCGGTGGCTGAATTGGCCTTATGCCAAACCTTAATGTTGTTACGTCAGGTGTATCAAACGGCTAATTTACTGGCGCAAGGCATTTGGCATAAAGATGGTGGTGTCAGTTTGACGGGCAAAACCGTGGGGATTGTTGGTTTTGGTCATGTTGGAACGGCGTTTGCTTCGTTGTTAGCACCTTTTGGCTGTCGGCTGTTGGTCTGCGATATTTTAGACAAAACGCAGGCGTGTCAGCAATTCAACGCGACGCAAGTGAGCTTGGCACAATTGCAGCGTGAAGCGCAGGTGATCTCTTTGCATTGCCCGTTGACATCCGATACCGCACAGCTTGTGAATGCAGAGTTTTTAGCGCAGATGCGAAGCGATGCCATTTTAATTAATACGGCACGTGGCGAACTGGTGGATTTATCCGCGCTTGAGATAGCGCTTAGGGCAGGCCAGCTTGCGGGCGCGGCCTTGGATGTTTACCCACAGGAGCCGCCAACGGCGCTTGGGTTATTGGCGATGCCAAATGTGGTTGCCACCCCCCATATTGGCGGCAATTCGCGAGAGGCGACCGAGGCCATGGGGCGCGCCGCCATTGATTTATTGTGGGATTTTTGCCGTGCACGGTCGGCAGATGAGAAATAACCAAGCTATCTGCTGCGATTCAGCAGCGGATAGCGAGTCAAGCAGAGAGTAATCGATGAGTGAGAAAAAACCAGTCATAGTGGCGATGATCCCGGCACGTTTGGGCAGTCAGCGCATTCCGAAAAAAAATCTCCGCTTATTGGGCGATAAAGTATTAACGCAATGGGTGGGGGAGGCCTGTAAAACAGCGGGCGTGTTCGACGCTATTTATATCAATTCCGAATCCGATGTCTTTGCCCCTATTGCCGCCGCATCGGGATTGTCGTTTTATCAGCGTCCCGCCGAACTGGCCAGCAACAGTGCGACCAACGATGATTTTGCGTTAGATTTTATCAATAAGGTCCAGTGCGATATTTTAGTGCAAGTGAACCCCACCTCACCATTTACCAAAGCCGAGGACATTCGCGCCTTGGTCGATATGTTTATTCAAGGGCAATATCAAACCGTACACACCGTGAAGGAAGAGCAAATCGAAGGTTTATTCAATGGTAAACCATTGAATTTTGATCCAGAAAAGCAAATGCCTCCTTCGCAAGAGTTAACCCCAGTGCAGCTTTTTACCTCATCGATCATGGCGTGGGATTGTGCAAATTTCCGCCAAAATATGGCGCAGCATGGCTGTGCCGTGTACGGGGGGGCGCAAAAAACTGGGTATTACGTCATTAAAGGCGAAGGTATGATCGATATTGATCATGAAAAAGATTTTTATCTGGCAGAGGCAATTTTGGCGATGAAATCGCAGCCGATGGAGAAACGTTATTATGAAATCTGATGCGAATGTGCCCAATATCTTAAAAAAAGATGGCGTGATGCAAACGTTTTTGGATATGGCCAACCAAAGTGTTACGCATATTCCTGATTTAATTGCCCACTATGGAAAATCCCATTCTTGGGCACATACCTTGGTGAATACGGAGTCGAATTCGGCCACCTTGATTTGTCAGTTGCCAGGTGAAGGCAACCGTCGACACCATCACCCGGATTGGAATGAATGGTGGTTTATCATTGATGGCTGCTGGGAGTGGGATATTGAAGGTGAAAAGCGACAAATCGTCAAAGGCGATTTGGTGTTTATCGCCAAGAATAAGAAGCACAAAATCACGGCGGTCGGCGACAGTGCCGCCATTCGTTTAGCGGTCAGTCGCTACGATGTCGCGCATGTGTATGATACGGAAGACTACGCATGAAATTTGTGTTCCCACTAAGTATTGATTTTGCCAAGTCCCAGGGTTCTTACCTCCACGATGAGTTCACGGGGCAGCGCTATTTGGATTTGTTTAGTGGGTACGCATCCATACCACTTGGGTATAACCACCCGATATTTGATGCAAGTTTTTATCACGACGTGCAGCAGGTGGCTGCGCTTCGCATGACCAATAATGTGATGTCCAGTGCACCACTGCGGGCGTTTTTAGAGGAATTTATCCCGCATTTGCCAAGCGACAAGGTGCATTTTACCTGTACCGGCGCCTTGGCTGTGGAAGCGGCCATTAAAACCGCCATGACCCATGCCCACCAGCATCGCTCAATCGCGCCATCGCAGATGCAAGTGTTATGTTTGCGTGACTCATTTCATGGCGTGAATGCGTGGGGATTTGCCACCGATCGGGTGGGTGTGACCGCCAAACGTATGGAAGATTATCCTGACGCAGGCTGGTTACATCTTGCCATTGATGAGGCGTTGGCGTTCTTGTCAGAACCATCCGCGGCCCAGCGAACGGTCGCACTCTTGATTGAACCCATTCAAGCCACCAATGGTGATATTCATTTGCCCAAAGCTGCCTTGCAGGCCTTGGTGCAAGCGGCAAAAGCGCAAGGGATTTGTGTGATTGTCGATGAAATTCAAACCGGATTTGGCGTGACTGGCACCATGTGGTACAGCCAACAGCTGGGCATTGCTGCCGATATTTTGGTGTTTGGCAAAAAAGCTCAGGTGTGTGGCATTGCGGTGGCGGAGGCGTTTGCCAGTATTTTTAGCAGTCCGTACCAAAAGCTGGATGTGACCTTTGATGGTGATTTGATCGATATGATCCGCGCGCGTTACGTGTTAAAAGCCTATCAGCGCCATGGATTGCTGGAAAATACCGCCAATATTGCGGTGTTTTTTCAACAGGCATTGCAGCCTTTTATGCAAACGCCCCATAAGCCTGACGATGTGTTTGTTCCTAGCCAACCTGATAGTCCGGCGCTCATTGCTAATTTTCGCGCGGCGGGTTGTCTTATTGCGTTTGATTTGCCCGATCCGGCTTTGCGCGATCGTTTTGTTGCCGACTGTTTTGCAGCGCAATTGTTGGTGAATAAAGCCGGCGCGCATTCTATTCGTTTGCGGCCTAATTTAGCCATCACGCTTGATGAAATGTCATCCGCGGCTGAACGGATGAGCCATGTACTTACCAAGCTGAGATAAAGCGGCGTAGAGACAACCGCTCAGATCAAACGAACCCCTAAGCACGACATGCTGACGTCAGATTGAGGCGGCAGGCTACGAAGGCCCAACACAAGCGGTGACATTTGGCGTGCCTGATGGTTTTTTATCGTACCGAATAAAGCGTGCGATGGCGGGTTTGGCTGCCGCGAATGAGCCTTGCTCTAAGATTTGCCACTGCCACTGCCGACCATCCGCAGTTTGTTCTGTGATGGAGTTCTCGTAGCCGCATTGCAGGTTAAATCGAAGTGCCGCTACATTATTTGCCAATACGATACTGCGCAGTCGTTGTAACCCCAACACATCAAATGCAATATCATGCAGGGCAAATGCAGCACAAAACGGAACTAAGTTTTGTCGATAGTGCGCGGGGTAAATATACAAACCTGGCACCGCCACTTGCTGTTGGTAATCAATATGCTGTAGCGAGGCAACGCCAATAGCCTCATCGCGAAAATAAATCATCCAATACGCCTGCTGGCGGTCATTTTGGATGTTGGCAAACCATTGTTGTTGCTGTTCTGGCGAAATATACGCAGTGTTTAACATAAAATTGGCGATACAAGGATCGTTGCGCCACTGCCGGATAAGTTCCAGCTGTTCGTGCGCAATCGGCTGTAAGCTAATCCCGTAGCCGTTAAATACGGGAGGCCAAGATAGCGGCATCATCCCAGTAAATCCCAGTGCATTGCGGTGCCTTTTTTGACATCACAGCGGATTTTTTTGCCAAGTAGCATGGGTAAATATTTGACGGGTAAGCCAAAACCAGGTCGAATACTGCGAAGATTTTCGCTGCTGAGGATTGATCCTGCGGGCAAATCACAGCTGATATACAACGAACGGCGATGATCGCGCGAGCGTAGTTCGGCATCGGTAGAGCCATAGTGTACCTGACCAATAGCCAGTTGGGCACGGCGGCATTCGGCAACCAATTGCTGCAGTTCGGCAGGTTCGAGTGAAAATGCGGCATCAACGCCACCTTCGGCGCGATCCAACACAAAGTGTTTTTCAATGACACTGGCACCCAGTGCCACCGCCGCCACGGCCACGCCAATGCCCGTGGTATGGTCTGATAAACCGACGTGACAATCAAATAAACGTGCCAAGTGTGGCAAGGTTGCCAAGTTCGCGTCGACCGGATCGGCCGGGTACTGACTGGTACACTTTAGTAAAATAAGCTGCGTGCAGCCATGTTGACGCAGTACTTCAACCGCCTCAGCTAACTCTGCTTGGCTGGCCATACCTGTTGACATAATGACTGGTTTGCCAGTTCGAGCAACCGCAGCTAACAAGCGATGATCTGTGTTTTCGAAAGAGGCGATTTTGTAGCAGGGCACATTGAGTTGCTGTAAAAAATCGACAGCGGTTAAATCAAAAGGGGTACTAAAGGCCAGCATACCGTGCTCTGCCGCACGCGCAAATAGTGGCGCATGCCAGTCCCAAGGTGTGGACGCAATTTGATAAAGCTGATACAGCGATTGGCCAAACCAAAGACTGTTCGGATTATCGATAAAAAATTCACCATGATGTACATCAAGCGTCATGGTGTCAGCGGTATAGGTTTGTAATTTAATCGCATCGGCGCCGGCTGCCGCGGCAGCATCCACCATCGCTAACGCTTTTTGTAGCGACTGGTCGTGATTGCCTGAGAGTTCAGCAATAATAAAAGGTGGACATCCGGTGCCTATCGATTTGTCGCCAAGTTGTATCTGCGATGTTTTCATTGGGTAATACTCTGTAATGGGCCCCATGGCACGTCTGTATCAATACTTCGTTTGTTTTTGTGTAGCTTTATTGTTAATTTTTATTGCGCATCACCATCAGCTAACACCAGGATCCACTGTTCAGTTCTGCTTGATGTCACTATCCTTGGCTTGTTTTAGTGTTCATTTCACAAGTGCCTGCAGTAAATCGCACGCTAAGTTATTCATTACACTCAATTTTCAATAATCTTACGATGATTATCGACAGCTTACACTATTTTTAGCCAACGCCCCGACATGGCAGGGCCGTTTTATGTTGTTTTACAAGCAAAATGCAAGCCGTTATTGCTGAAACACCACGCAGCGTTGTGGGCACTTCTGGTGGCCACTGCTGGTGCCTGTCTACCGCAAGCGTGTTCAATGCCTTGCGTTGTGGTTGCTCATCGAACGGCAGTTGCCACAATCTTTGGGCGGCCTTGACCATCTTGACTAACTTTTTGGGGTTGCGCAGTAGATCGGCGATCAGATCCGATAATTGCTCCGCCGTAATAAGATAGTCACCAGCATCAATACAGACGCCTTCAGCTGCCAATAGCGCCGTGGTGGCGGCTTGATTGGCGGCAACTCGCACCACAATCGCTGGTAGTTGTAACTGCGCTCGTTCCCAATGGGTGCTTCCACCAGCCCCAATCATGATATCCGCAGCAGCCATCAGCGTGGCCATCTTATTGCTTTGTACATGTAAACTGTAATGCTGCGGGCAAGCATCACAGCGCGATTTTATAAAGGGCAACGCAGGATGATGTTGACCAACTACGATATCGGCATGCCAGTGGGTAAACTTTAACATTTCGAGTGCATCCATCGCACGACTGGTTAGATTGTCGGCATCGGCGCCACCGAAAAACATCAAAAATCGCCATTGACAAGGTGATTCTGACGTCAATACGGAGGAGGAAGATGTAGAACTATCTGCCTCGCCAGCATAAGCAATTTTTTGTTCATAGTGGCGCTGTGGGACCGCTATACGATAAAACTCTTCACGTAACAAGACAAAACGAGGTCCTAATAAAAGCTGAGTGCTGGTTGCGACCCAGGGATGGTAGCGTGTTTGATACTGCGGTAATAAATTTTGATCCAGCAGCACATCACAGTGATGTGGACGGTTGGCTAAGTCATCAATCACCAGCAATACACACTCAGGAAAGAGCTGTTGCAGGCGCTGTTCGCAGCTGGCATCAAGTTCATAATGATCCAATACCACCAAGTCCCAACGATGGCGTGGGTGATGGGTTGTTGCATCTGGCGTTATCAACGACATGTCATTCGTCATGACATGCTGCAATTGTGCAGCATTCCAGTGTTGGAACGCCGACCATACATCATGGCCATGTGAAGAGGGACAATCAGGAGCAACGGCGGTCATAGGCACAAATTGTGCGGGCACATCAAGCTGGTGATGGACAACATGACTATTGCGAAGTAGAGCCGCACTGCTATCGCCAGGCCAGCGCAGCGTGAGAAAATGACACTGCCATCCTTCTTGCTGTAAACGCTGTGCCAGCACTAAACAGCGCATGAGATGGCCATGACCAAAGCGTTGGGCTGCATCGACACGAAACATGGCACGAGGCGGTGGCTGGTTTTTATTGTCCAAAGGGGCTGCGCTACTGTTGATATTCATGGGATCAGGGCATCAAATAAAGGCGGTTGAGCAAACGTTTTTGCATAAGCGTCTGAGGGCCTCGGTTGGCGATGAACGCAAGCGTTTGCAGCTGCTATCCTCGTGATGATTGAAGCTGATACAAATACTGATGCAGTGCTTCAGCCCTCAACCAATCATCGGGTTCATCAATATCTTGGACTACAAAATGCGGTAACTCGAGCAGCGCACTGGTGGGGGAAAACATAGGTTTTCCACTAAGCCAGCTTCGCGCCGGCCCCATATAAAATTGTCCAGCATCGTGGAAGGCTGGAGGCAGATCTTGAGACCGTTTGGCGATGCTCGCTGTATCAACCGGCTCGGTCGTGCCATTGCGATGACGCCAAAGCCCGCGTTGGATTGGAAAGCGAAAGCGGCAGCCTGAAAATACAAAATCCAGCGCAGGATCACTATGCAACATCTGCTGTGCGCGGTGCAGATATTCCGGTTGTAACAATGGCGCAGTAGCATAAATACAGGTCACCATCATTTCATCAACAGCCGTGGGCGAGGCGGTGCTCGAATGAGTCTGCGCTGTGAGTTGCGTGTTTTTTAAAAATTCAATGGCATGCACCATCACAGGTCCTGTGCCTGTGTGATCATCGGAGAGCGAGCTAGGGCGCATAAAAGGCACATTGGCCCCATATGTGCGCGCAATGTGCGCAATCTCGTCGTCGTCGGTGGAGACGATCACCTGATCAAAGAGCTTGGATGCCAATGCACATTCAATGCTCCATGCCAACATAGGTTTGCCGTTGAAATGTTTGATGTTTTTGCGCGGGATCCGTTTACTACCGCCTCGGGCCGGAATGATCGCCACCGATGTCATAGAAGTATTCCTTGCGAATGTTTACAACATTAATTTAAGTATGAGTAACGGCAAGTGCTTGTTCGAGCACGCGAACCACATGGAGTTGCTCTTCATCACTAAGGCTTGGGTGTAAAGGCAAGCTAATGATTTGACTGTAAAATTGCTCAGCCTGTGGAAAATCGCCCCAGCAAAAACCCAGCTGTTGATAATAAGGTTGCGTATGGATCGGAATGTAATGCACATTGACACCTATGCCTGCCTGTCGCAGCCGATCAAAAACCTGAGCACGACGGGTTTCATCATGTAGCCGTATGATGAATAAATGCCATGACGAGCGTCCCATCTGTGGAAACGGTGGTACCTCAAGGGGTAAATGCGCCAATAGCTGTTGATATTGCAGCACCAGCTGATGTCGACGCTGAATAAAACTCTCCAAGCGTGTGAGCTGGCTCAGTCCCAATGCGGCTTGCAAATCGGTCAAACGATAGTTAAAACCAAGCTCCCGTTGTTGATAATACCAAGCGCCATGACTTGGCTCTGTCATCATGTAGGCGTCGCGGCTTATGCCATGGCTTCGCAGCAAGGCCGCGCGGTCAGCCAGCTGTTTATCTTGAGTTAGCAGCATGCCACCTTCTGCACTGGTGATGAGTTTTACCGGATGAAAACTAAAAATGGTACAGGCGCTATAACGGCAAGCGCCGACAAACGCAACGCCATCATGGGCACCCACGGCATGTGAGGCATCTTCGATGAGGGCAATGCCATATGGGGATGTCAATGCGGCTACCGCGGCCATATCCATACTATGTCCTGCCAGATGCACCACGACGATGATTTTCGGCAATTGCTGCTGCCGCGCCGCGTCTTGCAATTTGTCGGCAAGGGCGTCAAGGCTGATGAGACCGGTATGGGTATCGACATCAATGAAATCGACGTCGGCATTGCAATAACGAGCACAGTTAGCGGACGCAACAAAGCTGATGGGACTGGTCCAAAGGCGATCACCAGCGCCAAGTCCTAAGGCTAAGCAGGCAAGGTGCAGCGCCGAGGTGGCGCTATTACAAGCTACCGCATAGCGAACTCCCACGTAAGCGGCGATAGCCTGTTCAAACGCAGGCACCATTGGACCTTGCGTTAAAAAATCAGATGTTAACACTGCGCTTACGGCGGCGATGTCATCTGATGTAATCTGTTGGCGACCATAGGGGATCATAATTGCGCGTCTTGGTTCACTTTTATAATTTCATCAAGCGTTAAAAAATGCGGATTGGTGTTCGAGACATACTCGCTGCCGGGTGTCACCGGCTTGCCGCGCTCTTGACATGCATTGATGGTAAAATCGTTGCTGCGGTTAGAAAACAAAATGGAGGGCGCAATGACAAAGTGATCGTCATATTCATACGTGTTGTAGGACATGTCGCCCGGACACATCATTTCATGCAGTTTTTCGCCTGGTCGAATGCCAATTTCCCGAATGGGTAAGTGCGGTGCCATGGCTTTGGCCAAATCTGCAATACGCACCGATGGGATCTTCGGGACAAAAATCTCTCCACCGAGCATGCGTTCAAAATTTTTCAAGACAAAATCCACCCCCTGTTGCAAGGTGATCCAAAAACGCGTCATTTCCATGTGCGTGATTGGCAGATGATCACTGCCTTGACGGATTAATTTTTCAAAAAGTGGCACTACAGAGCCTCGAGAGCCCACCACATTACCGTAACGAACCACGGAAAAGCGTGGTTTATCACCGCCAGATACGTTATTGGCGGCAATAAATAACTTATCCGAGGCGAGTTTGGTGGCGCCGTAGAGATTGATCGGGTTGGCAGCTTTATCGGTAGATAGAGCGATGACTTTGCCAACGTTGTTATCAATAGCCGCATTAATCACATGCTCAGCACCATTAATGTTGGTTTTGATGCACTCCATCGGATTGTATTCGGCTGCCGGGACTTGCTTAAGCGCCGCGGCGTGGATCACCAAATCAACCCCATGCATGGCGCGGATCAATCGTTGTTGATCACGCACATCGCCAATAAAATATCGCATGCAGGGGGCGTTGAAGCGTTGTTGCATTTCATACTGCTTCAGTTCATCGCGTGAAAAAATAATCACTTTGTTTGGCTTGTAACGGGCCAGTATGGTTTGGGTCAGCTTTTGACCAAACGATCCGGTGCCACCGGTGATAAAAATATTTTTGCCATCAAACATACTCGCCTCGTTACCGTCGGAAAATTGACGGAGCAGCATCGGAATACCAAAACCATAGCATAAAATGTTCCACAGACAAAAAAACCATGCAAATAAATGGTTTAGCCGGTACTGTTCCTATCTTTTGGTCGCTGATTGGCATAAACCAGCCGTGATGTTGTGGCTTCCCTAGGGAAGGCCGTGGCGTTGCCAATAACGGCGTCTTGTTTAACGTAAAATCTTTGCTGTTCGCGCTGGAGTTTATTGCAGTTTTGCACTAGTTTTTAAAGGTTTTATCGGGTGCCTTGTTGACGTGATCGGACCTCTTATCACCTCGGTCATGCCGCCATGACAATGCATTCGACGTTTAAACCGACAGCGTTCAGGCTTGTCACACCAAGTGCATGCAAACTTTATATTGCTCAATATTGCTCAGCCGTTCGCTGAGGTGCTACATCGCGATCAAAACCGACTGCAGAGGTAGGTGTCATGTCCAATGTCAATTTGTTATCGACCGATCAGCAACTGCGCTTGATAGGTAAATCACAAGAAAATTTACTGAGTAAATTAGCCAATGGCAAACGTATCCAGTCCGCCGCCGATGATGCCGCAAACTTGCAAATTGCCAATCGGTTAACGAGTTCAGTGAATGGTGTGACTCAGGGATATCGCAACAGCCAAGATGGCATGTCACTGGCACGGGTGGCTGATCAAGCATTGCAGGGGATCGGTGATAGCATGCAGCAGTTGCAGGAGTTGTCGGTCCAAGCAGGCAATGGGCTACTCAATAGCGACGATCGACAAGCGCTGCAAACCCAAGCCAATGCGATTACGGATTCGATTCGACAACAAATTGGCCAAGCTGAGTTTGGCGGAGTGCCTTTATTTGCGGGGGATGGACAAATTCCCGTGGCGACTGGGCAAGGCTCCGTCTTCATTAAAACCTCTGATCTTGAACAACGCTTGGATGATCAAGGCGCTTTGGTGGTTGATTTCTCTGATAGTGGTAAAGCCGAAGCCAGTCTTAGTGCACTGCAACAGGCACAAAAACTCATCGATGATGAACGTACAGGCATTGGCGCGACCATTAATCGCTTAGATGCGACAGCAAGGCAGTTAAATAATCGATCCATTAACGAGCAAGTTGCCCTGAGCCAACTGCAGGACTTGGATTACGCCAAAGCCAGCAGCGAACGCGCAGCGGGGCAGGTCCGTGAGCAAGCCGCCAACAGTATTGCGGTACAGGCAAGGATCAATAGCGCCCAAGCCAGCAAATTACTTGGTTTTGGTTAGATAAGCGCTAAGCTACTTGGCTGGGGTCGCGCTAAAGACTGAACAACATGAACTATGCCGTTAACTTGTTCAGTTCTTATGCCAGCCCAGCATTTGCTGGTCTTTACGCTTTATGTCTTTGTTATTCATCACAAATTTAGTGTTGCCTTAATTGATCTCATGCTCTAAGTTCCACGACGTAGGCTTCAGAGCGATCCCTAATTCACCTGAGTTAATTCAGATGGGTGCTTGGCGGTACGGTTACAACATGATGGCACACCTTATGTGTAACTTGCCGCCGCCTTGACCCATACACCATTTGCGAACTAGTGAGCGTTGCTGCAAAACTCGCGTTTCGTTCATTGTGTGGTTTAGCAGACGTATGGTTGGCAGAAAGACAGGAACACATTGTGCTTGAGGGTGGGGCGGCTGTTATTGGCTATTCCTTGACCTCTCGAACGTTATTTTTTTGACGTTTTCTAAAATTGTGTCAAAAAAATATCGTTCTTCCTTGCCAGTACCCATTCTGTTTGTAACAATAAAAGCAAGTTCCCGATTGAATCTTTGTTATGGCAACTGAATTATTTATTCTAGATCAGCAGGTTACCCGCGCCGAACGTTTAGGTATCGTGCTTAGTTTCATCGGTGAATCCTATCAAATAGTAGGTGTCGAGCAGTTGCAGCAACGACTAGCCGACTTGCCTGCGCCGGCTTCAGCCGTCATCATGCTCGGTGCCTTGGATGATGGCAGCCATGCTAGCTTGATTGCGCAGTACCCTGCATGTGCATTTTTGTTACTTGGTGATTTGTTACGGCCATTACTGCAACACGCCAATGTGGTTGGTTTGCTCTCGGAACCCTTTTCTTATGCGGTACTCACGCAGCTATTGCGGGACTGCCAAACCTATTTACGACTATTGCCGGCTGGACGGGCCTTAGATCCGCAGTTACGTTTTGTCGGCATGGTGGGGCAATCATCGCCTTTGCAGCAAGTGCGGTTTTTGATCCAGCAAGTTGCAAGAACTGATGCCAACGTGTTGATTTTGGGCGAGTCTGGTACCGGTAAAGAAGTGGTCGCTCGGAATATTCATGTGCTATCTCACCGCTCACAAGGGCCCTTTGTGCCTATTAACTGTGGCGCAATTCCCGCCGAACTACTCGAAAGCGAATTATTTGGCCATGAAAAAGGTGCATTTACCGGTGCAATTTCGACGCGCAAAGGCCGATTTGAACTCGCGCAAGGTGGCACTTTGTTTTTAGATGAAATTGGTGATATGCCATTACCGATGCAGGTGAAGTTACTTCGGGTCTTGCAAGAACGCACCTATGAGCGCGTGGGGGGCACGCAACCGATTAAAGCCGATGTGCGTATTGTGGCCGCGACCCATCGCCAGTTGGAAGGCATGATCAGCGATGGCCGCTTTCGCGAAGATTTATATTATCGCTTGAATGTTTTCCCTATTGAAACGCCTTCATTAAAAGAGCGGGTTGAAGATATTGCCGAGTTGGTGCAAGCCATCCTGCTGCGCTTGGATATGGCTGAGCAGCAATCGATTAAATTTACCGAACGTGCGATTGCCAGTTTGCAGCTACATCCGTGGCCAGGTAACGTCCGCGAGCTGGCGAATTTAGTAGAGCGACTTTGCATTATGTATCCAGGGCAAGTGGTTGATGTCGCTGAATTACCAGTACGTTATCGGCATTTAGAGGTGGACTCCTACGTGCCTGAGTACCCGGAAGCCTTGCAAGAGCGCGATGTTCTTAATGCATTATTCCAGCAGCATGATGATGATGAGCATGTCACATCGAACATCAGCTTCGATAACGATTTGTCGCCAATGCACGGCCCATCGGTGCTGATCGATGGACATCAGGCGCTGTTACCGGATGACGGCATTGATCTCAAACAATTGCTGGCAGATATTGAAATTTCACTCATTACCCAAGCGCTTGAGCGTCATGATTATGTAGTAGCGCGGGCGGCGGATGTGCTGCAACTGCGTCGGACAACTCTGGTTGAAAAAATGCGGAAGTATCAGCTCGTGCGGGATGATATCGACGAAAGTGCGGGGATCTAGTGGCGAACGTCGTGCTATAGCTTGGGCTTGATGATGTGACACCGACGGGCGTTAACTGGCTATGTGAGCGATGTTTTGCATGCGCGGCATGACAGTGTCAATAGACAGTGTCAATAAATTGTCTGGCATATAGTAGCTGTAACTTATTGAATTAATTAATTTTTAACTTTGGCACGCTTTCTGCTTTGACTCGGTATTCCATGCAAGTAAGGAAGGCCGTATGAACGCCGTAGCCATCGCAACTTCTCCGCTGCAGCCATCGTTGGAACCACGGTGTGCTGAACTAGAGTGTGTTGAACCGGAGTGTGCTGAACCAGAGTGTGCTAGCCCCCATTTTAGGGCTGTGCCCTCAGCTGCCTTCACGCAACCGACGCCGAGTCTGTTTGATCACCGCAACTCGTTGTCCGCACAACGTCAACCGACGGGAGTATCCCATGTCGCGTTAGTGCAGGCCCTGCAGTCCGAACCTTCAGCACCGCATGCGACTTGGCATGAACTGACACAGCTGCAGCATATGTTTGAGGTGTTGCCCAACGGAATCGTCGTGTTGGATTCCAATGGCGTGGTGGTCAAGGCAAATCCAGTTGCGATAGCGTTACTGGGTGAACCTTTAGGTGGTCAGCGCTGGGTTGATATCATTAATCGCAGTTTTCGCCCGCAAAGTGATGATGGCTTGGAAGTCTCTTTGCATGATGGACGTCGCGTCCAGTTAAGTATTTCCGCATTGTCGCATGAGCCGGGTCAATTAATTGTGCTGACCGACCTGACGCAGACGCGTCAACTGCAAGCCAAGATTGCGCACATGCAACGTTTATCCACACTGGGCAATATGATGGCCAGTTTAGCGCATCAAATACGCACCCCCTTAAGCAGCGCTATGTTGTACGCGCAAAATTTAGCGGCGCACAATCTGCCTGACGCCTCTCGCAGCCAATTTCAGCAAAAGCTTTGTGCTCGTTTGCAAGATTTGGATAATCAAATCAATGATTTATTATTGTTTGCTCGCGCAGGCCGTGAACCTCAAGTCAGTGCGGTATCGATGCAACAATTACTCAGTGCGGTCAACAGCACGGTCGAAACCATGCTGCAACAAGCACAAGTTCAACTCCATGTTTGTATGCCAGATCCTGATCTCGCAGTACTGGGCAATCACAGTGCTTTGGCCGGCGCCATAGGCAATCTTATCCAAAACGCCTTGCAGCATCATAAACCTGGTCAAGCCGCCGCTGGCGGAGTGATCGAGTTAAGCGCAGAGCTCGTGGCAGAGCAAAAAGTGTTGATTACAGTTGAAGATCACGGACCTGGGGTGGCGGCTCATCTGCAGCAACGTATTTTTGAACCATTTTTTACCACCCGAAGCCAAGGTACAGGCTTAGGTTTGGCGGTGGTGCATGCCGTTGTAAGTTCGCACGGTGGTGAAGTGTTTTGCCAAACAGGCCGTGTTGGCGGGGCGCGATTTGCCATTTTCTTGCCGCTATTTACCGATCTTGCCGTGCAAAATAATCGTCAATGCATTGACAGCGCCACGGAAAACGATACGTCAATCCGTGCGCAAACGGGTGCGACAGCGGACTTACAAAGCGCGAAGGAACATCTCGAACTGAACACCACAACTGTCGGAGGCATTTGCGGCCGACACGCTGGTCATCCATAAGGAGCTCCCCATGACAATGGCACACATTTTAGTGGTTGAAGACGATGCGGGGTTACGCGAAGCCTTGGTCGATACCCTGAGTTTGGCAAATTTTAAGGTTACCAGTTGTGATTGCGCTGAAACGGCGATTGGGCTTTTAAAGCAGCAGCCGTTTCGTTTGGTGATCAGTGATGTGCAGATGGGGGCGGTATCTGGGCTTGAGCTGCTGAAAAGCATCAAGTTGAATTACCCACAACTGCCGGTACTGATGATGACCGCCTATGCGACTGTGCATGATGCGGTTCAAGCCATTCGGCTTGGGGCGGTGGATTATCTTGCCAAACCCTTTGCGGCTGAAGTGCTGGTGAACATGGTGGGACGCTATGTTGCCCCCGAACCCACATTAATTTGCCAACCGGTTGCTGAAGCTGCATCCAGTCAGCAATTATTGCGCTTGGCCGCCAAAGTTGCGCGCTCTGATGCCAATGTGATGGTGCTTGGTCCAAGCGGAGCGGGTAAAGAAGTCTTGGCGCGTTACATTCACCAGCAATCAGGTCGGGCCGATGGGCCTTTTGTGGCGATCAACTGCGCGGCTATCCCAGACAATATGCTGGAATCCACCTTATTTGGTTACGAAAAGGGCGCATTTACCGGTGCTATTCAGGGCTGTCCAGGCAAATTTGAGCAAGCGCAGCATGGGACTATTTTGCTGGATGAAATCAGCGAGATGGATCTGAATTTACAAGCAAAGCTGCTTCGCGTGATCCAAGAGCGTGAAGTTGAACGCTTGGGGAGTCGAAAAACCATTCATTTAGATGTACGCGTGTTAGCAACTAGTAACCGCGATTTAAAACAAGCGGTCGCACGCGGAGAGTTTCGCGAGGATTTGTTTTATCGACTCAACGTGTTTCCGTTGGTTTGGCCTGCATTAGCTCAGCGACCTGAAGATATTGTGCCGTTGGCACAGCATTTATTAACGCGGCATTGTCAGCAACAAGGCCGGCTACAGCCACAGCTTAGCGCCGCCGCATCTGCGCGTTTATTGCAGCATCGTTGGCCTGGCAATGTGCGGGAGCTGGATAATGTGATGCAGCGAGCATTGATCATTTGTGATGGCCAAACCATTGAAGCCGATGACATTTTGCTGGAGATGGGGCTTTCTGTTGACGCAGTCAACAGTTCAACTCACGACCATACCTTGCCACGTAGCTATGGCAGCGACATGGCAGCCGCATGGTCACAACAGGGATCACTGGACGGCGACGTCGATCGTTCTGTTGTCGCCCCGCCAGCCTTGGAAGAGGGGCGTTTGCCCACCGGGCACATGGCAGATAGTGATTGCAGCCGTTTTAAAGCTGAGATTTATGAGCAGGAGCATCGGTTAATCTTAGAAACATTAAAAGCCTGTGCCTACAGCCGTAAAGAAGTGGCGCAACGACTAGGGATCAGCGCCCGAACACTACGTTACAAATTAGCGCGCATGCGCGACTCTGGAATAGCCATTCCTGTTTGATATGACACCACTGCAATGACGGCTGATATTTGCTGGGAATTGCAGTGGTCTTTTTTATCGTCGTTTAAAATCTCAGGGGTGTCATCAGCAAAAATAGCCAACCCAGCACAAGCGAACGTCCTGTAAGTCACCTCATCTCCATCGAGGTATGCCGTCGAGGCTCCTGGTCAAATTACCAAGGCAATGTACTCAGTAAATGTACCATGCTGCCATTCATCGCGATCGGTGCTACCACCTTAATGTATGTTGAAATAAACAGAGTCATGCCATGTGGTCATTTTATTGACACCAGCGGAGTGATTTCAAGTTTATGATTTTTAATGATTTAATTTTGGCACAACTCCTGCTTAAGCCTGATATCAAGTGATTTAAAGTGAGGTGTGCGATGAACATTAAAAGCGCAGCGTTATTCTCCGAAATGCAAGCGATGGCGCGACAAGCGCGACAATTGGATCAGTCTGTTACGCTGCCTTCAGAGCACCCCGCCGTCACCAACAGCAGCCAAGCGGATTTTGCCGATTTATTCAAAACGGCACTCAATAATGTAAATGGTCTGCAAAAGCGCTCCAGTGAGTTAGCCACTGCTGTCGAGATGGGCGATCCGCGCGTTTCATTAGCGCAGGCCATGATTGCGGGGCAAAAATCGTCCATTGCCTTTGAGGCCACGGTACAAGTTCGTAATAAATTGGTGGAAGCCTACAAAGAAATCATGCAGATGCCGGTGTAAGGAGTTAAGCCATGTCGGAGCAAACCAGTAACGATCTCGCCCTGCCCAGTCCAGATATGATGGAGGCGGATAATGCCGTGCAGCAGGAGCAAAAATCAGGCTTTTTAGGCGCTGCCGGCGGCATGGATATTGTGCGACAAGTCACACTGATTGTGGCATTAACCATTTGTATCGCGATTGCGATTTTGATCATCATGTGGGCGCGGCAACCGGAAATGCGGCCACTGGGAAGTTACGAAACCGCCGAGCTTATTCAGCACCTGGATTATTTAGACAGTCAAAAAATTGACTACAAGCTCGAAGGCAATGTCATTTTAATTCCAGATGAAAAATATCAAGACATCAAATTAAGCTTGGCGCGTGCAGGACTTCACAAAGAGGCCAGTGGGGGCGAAGATATTTTAATGCAAGAAAGCGGCTTTGGTGTTAGTCAACGTCTTGAAGCCGAACGGTTAAAACATAGCCGAGAACAACAGTTGGCACGCACTATCGAAGAATTTCAAAATATTGCCCGCGCGCGTGTCTTGTTGGCCATTCCGAAAGAAAATGTGTTTGCACGCCGTGAAAAAAGTCCATCCGCTACCGTCATGATTACAGCCAAAGGCGGCAAATCCATTAAAGACAGTGAAGTGGATGCGATTGTTGATCTGGTTGCATCTGCCGTGCAGGGGCTTGAACCAAGTAAAGTGACAGTTACCGATCAAAACGGTCGTCTGCTTAATAGTGGTTCGCAAGATGCGGCCTCTGCCCGTAGCCGGCGGGAATATGAAATTGAACAAAAACGTGAAGAAGAGTACCGGCAAAAAATAGACTCTATTCTGATTCCGGTGCTGGGCATGGAAAATTACACCGCCCAGGTCGATTTACTGATGGATTTCACCACCACCGAACAAACACAAAAACGCTTTAACCCGGATTTACCTGCAGTTCGCAGTGAAATGAGTGTGGAAGAAAATAGTGTCGGCGGCGGTTCAAGTGGGATCCCTGGGGCGTTATCGAATCAACCGCCGGTGGATAGTAATATTCCTGAACGAGCCACAGGTGAAAATGCCAGTGCGGTGGTGCCGGGGCGCAGCAGTAAAGAGTTAACTCGAAACTATGAGCTTGATACCACCATTAGTCATTCGACGCAGCAGTCCGGTGTGATCCGGCGCGTCAGTGTGTCGGTGGCGGTCGATTATAAAATGGGCCAAGCCGAAGGCGAAACGCCAGCCAAGCCAGAACCTCGTACCCAAGCGGAGCTGCAAAATATTCGGCGTTTGCTGCAAGGGGGCATTGGCTTTGACGTTCAGCGCGGCGATACCATCGAAGTGGTGTCGGTACCTTTCACCCGAGAAGCGATACTGGAGCAAAAAGATTTACCGATCTACGAGCAAGAATGGTTTATGCGCGTGGTTCGGCTTTGCTTAGGTACGCTTGTGATCATCGTGCTCATCATGGCGGTGGTGCGGCCGATGCTGCGTAAACTGATTTACCCAGAAGAAACACCAGATTTATATGACGAAGGTTCGCTCAGTCGTGGTGTGGATTTAGGTGATGAAACCATCGATATGCTGACGAAAGAATTTGATGCGAAGTCGGTGGGCTTTGCCGCCGATGGTACCTTAATGTTGCCAGATCTGCATGGCGATGAGGATCTGCTCAAAGCGGTTCGCGCTTTAGTTGCCAATGAACCCGAGCTATCCTCCTTGGTGGTGAAAAACTGGTTAGCGGAAGATGAGTAAGCAGCTATGAGTAATGTTGATAACGTAAAACCAGGTTTTGATGTTGGCAAACTCGACGGTGTAGAAAAAGCTGCCATTTTGTTATTGAGTCTGTCAGAAGAAGATGCCGCGCAAATTTTAAAACACCTAGAGCCGAAACAGGTGCAAAAAGTGGGCATGGCCATGGCGCAGATCGAGGATCTGAACCAAGGTAAGATTTCGGCGGTGCACCGGCTTTTTATCGAGCAGATTCAAAACTTTAGTACAATCGGCTTCCAGAGTGAGGAATTTATTCGTCGTGCCTTAACGGCGGCGTTAGGCGAAGAAAAAGCCTCCAATCTGATCGACCAAATTATTTTGGGTGGTGGTGCCAAGGGCTTGGATTCGCTCAAATGGATGGACTCTAAGCAGGTGGCAAATATTATTCGGAACGAACACCCGCAGATCCAAACTATTGTGTTGTCTTATTTAGAGCCTGAACAATCGGCCGAGATTTTGTCGCAGTTCCCAGAAAAAGTACGGTTAGACCTGACCATGCGGATCGCAAACCTAGAAGAAGTTCAGCCGGCGGCACTGCAAGAGCTGAACGAGATCATGGAAAAACAATTTGCCGGTCAGGCGGGTGCGCAAGCGGCGAAAATGGGTGGTCTGAAAGCGGCGGCAGACATCATGAACTACCTCGATACCAACATCGAAGGGCAGTTGATGGATTCAATTCGCGAGCATGACGAAGAAATGGCACAGCAAATCCAAGATCTGATGTTTGTGTTTGAAAACTTGATGGACGTTGATGACCGCGCGATTCAAGCGATTTTACGTGAAGTTCAGCAAGACGTCTTGATGAAGGCATTAAAAGGTTGTGATGAGAACCTGCGAGAGAAGATCCTGAAAAATATGTCGAAACGGGCGGCAGAAATGTTGGCCGATGACTTGGAAGCCATGGGACCTGTTCGCGTTAGCGAAGTGGAAGCGGCGCAGAAAGAAATTTTATCCACCGCACGGCGCTTGGCCGATGCCGGTGAGATTATGCTCGGCGGCGGCGGTGGTGAGGACTTCTTGTAATGCGGCCATCGCCACATAGCTGTCTTGCATTGGTGGAGCATCGATGGCGTGCATTGCGCTTATGTAACCAACGGTGTGCTTCGATAATTTTTTGACGATCTGTAGCACAATCGTAATGAAATACCACAGCTAAACAATGTGTTATAAAAATGCTGACTAGCGATAAGGGGTCTGTGTGACCATCGATCAGTTTAAATATAAACGGCCATTTTCGCCCGATGAAAGCTTGGAACCGGCGTTAAAAACTTGGCAATCGCCAGATTTAGCGCCAGATGTTGCTGAGCCAGCCGGTAAAACCAATGCGTTTAATAAAACGATTGCCGATTTTACCAAAGCGCAGGTGCATGATGTCGAAGCGCCGGAGGACATTAAACCGCTTACAGCCGAAGATATCGAATTGATCCGACAAGCCGCCTATGAAGAGGGCATCGCACAAGGCAAAGAGGATGGATTTAGCCAAGGGTATAGTGAAGGGCGTGAACAAGGCTATCAAGATGGTTTGCAGCAAGGGCTTGCGGAAGGGAAAAAAACCGGGCTGGAACAAGGCGAAGGTCTGATCCAAGAACAGCTTGCTCAGCTTCAGCAATTGATCGGTCAGCTACAACAACCGCTAAGCCAAGTCAATGACGAGGTGGCCGCCGCGTTGGTATCACTTAGCCAAGCTATGGCGCAAGCCGTGGTCGGGGTTGAAGTCATGACCAATCCACAGGTGATCTTAACCACCTTGCGTCAAGCTATTGACGCTATGCCGTATCAAGCCCAGCATATGCAGATCCGACTACACCCCAGTGATCTCGCGGTGGTGCAGCAGCATTACAGCGACGAGCAATTACAGCAACTGCAGTGGCAATTGCAACCGATGCCAACCCTGCATCCAGGCGATATTCAGGTGCATTGCCTCGATTCATCCATTGATTGGCGCTTATCCCAACGGTTACAACAAAGTTTGGAGCATTTCTTGCAGAACTCATAATTATTGAGAGTCGCTGTCGGAGTTTGCGGTATGTCAGCCACATTGCTTCATCATATTCAGTCCCAGCATGATTATATTCGCCAAGATCGCCCGGTCGTGGCAGGACGTCTTGTTCGCGTGGTGGGATTGACGCTCGAGGCGACTGGCTGCCGTGCGGCCATCGGTCAAAGCTGCGAAGTTGATACCGCGCGCGGAACCTTGGCGGCCGAAGTCGTCGGGTTTGCCAACGATCGTATTTTTCTGATGCCCAAAGACGATGTACAGGGCGTGTTACCTGGCGCTGTGGTGCGTCCCATTAGTCAAGAGCGAGGTCTGCCGTTGTCGATGGCCTTACTGGGCCGTGTGATTGATGGCGCGGGGCAGCCCTTGGATGGCAAGGGCCCGGTGCAAGCCACCCATTTTGCGTCAGGCCGAAAACCACCGATCAATCCACTGCATCGGCGGCCGATTCATATGCCGCTGGATGTAGGTGTTCGTGCGATCAATAGCATTATCACGGTAGGTAAAGGGCAGCGGATGGGGTTATTCGCGGGGTCTGGCGTGGGTAAATCGGTGCTGCTTGGCATGATGACCCGCGGCACTGTGGCGGATGTGATTGTGGTTGGGCTGGTCGGCGAACGGGGGCGCGAGGTAAAAGAATTTATTGATGAAATCCTCGGTGACGAAGGCCGAGCACGCAGTGTGGTGGTGGCAGCACCGGCGGATGTCTCACCGTTGATGCGACTCAAAGGGTGTGAAACCGCAGTGCAAGTGGCGGAATATTTCCGCGATCAAGGCTTAGATGTGTTGCTACTGTTGGATTCAGTGACGCGTTATGCCCAAGCCCAACGTGAAATTGCTCTGGCTGTGGGTGAACCGCCAGCAACCAAAGGCTACCCGCCATCGGTTTTTGCCAAATTACCGGCACTGGTGGAGCGTGCAGGCAATGGCTCGGATGGACAAGGGTCGATTACCGCGTTTTATACCGTGCTCTCTGAAGGCGACGATTTGCAAGATCCCATCGCGGATGCGGCACGGGCAATTTTAGATGGTCATATTGTGTTATCGCGTGAGTTGGCCGATAGCGGCCATTTTCCGGCGATTGACATCGAAAAATCGATCAGTCGGGTGATGCCCGCCGTCACCAGTGCCGAGCATCAACAGATGGCGCGGACCATCAAACAAATTTATGCCAGTTACTCACAAAGTAAAGATTTGATTGCGATTGGGGCTTATGTGCGTGGGTCGGATCCGATGATTGATACGGCGATAGCGCTGATGCCACGATTGAAAAACTTTTTACAACAGGGCATGAAAGATGTGGTGCCCTACGATGAATGTTTAGCGATGTTAAGTCGGCTGGTGCCGATGCAAAAAGGATAAACCATGTCACTGCATCAATTTCAGCTGTTGGTCGATGTGCAACGTGAAAAAGAAGAAAAGTTACAGGCGCAGTTTGTACAAGCGCAGCAGTTTTTGCTGCAGCAACAGCAAAAGTATCAAGGGTTAGCGGATTATCGAACCGATTACATTCGGCAAAGTCAGCAAAAAGCCAGTGCCGGCATCCAAAGTCGGCAGTTTAATCAGTATTTGAATTTCATCACCAAGCTTGATACCGCGCTGACTCAGCAGCAGCAACAAATTATGCAAGCGGAAAAAGTGGTTGCCCAGCGCAAACAAACATGGCTAGCGCAGCAGAAAAAACGCAAAGCGCTGGAAAGTTTGATTGCCAAAGAAATGGCACTCAAACAACAAAAAGCCGCCAAACAAGAGCAAAAAATGTTAGATGAAATCGCCACCTTGCAGTTTTTCCGGCGCTTACAACAGTCGAGTTAACGCAAGTAGCTGGCAATGAGTGAAATATACCATAGCGATTTGGCATAAGTTTTGAATGCAAAAACACTATCAACGGACGATACCGTGATATGTCCCTGTAAGGCAAAACGGTAATGCGACGGATCCGGCTGGCAGAAGGCTTGTTTGACTATTGGGATAGGTGGAGACTTTATGAATATCGATTTAAAAAGTAAATCCATGACGGTGGAAACCACCAGCATCATGCCCAGCAATGAGCCTACCGAAATCAGTGTAGGTCTTGATAGTTTTGCCATGGCGCTTAGTTTGCAGCAACACGCGCGACATCAAAACAATGCCACCGTGACCAAAGCATTAGCGCCCACCGCATTATTGCCTCATCAAAGTAACGCTACGTCGGGCGCGCAGCGTACAACCACGTCTGCGGCGCATGCTGAATCGGCTCATATTAAACCGCGTATGGCGCCAGCGGATGCTGTAAATCACACAGGGATTGCCTCCACTAGCGAGCAGGAGGTAAATTTACGGCAACGGCAAGCACGTATCGCCAAGGATAGACACGTCAAAGAGCGGCAAGAAGCTGCCCAAGGTAATGCTATTGCCCAGCAACAGCGTCAGTTAAAGCAACGACAACAGCAACGGCTAGAGCAACAGCGGGGAGAGCAACAACGGGTAGAGCAGCAGCGGTCGCAAGATCAGCGTCAACAAACCAGCAACGCAACCACAGCTGCGCGCGCCAATAGCGTCAACGTAGCAGCGACACCATCGTCGCCTTCGACCATGGCATCGAGGATGCATTCGGAGACGAATTCTTTGCATGCCACTGAAAAACTCCATCCGCAAGCATCAAGACCTACGCCAGAGCTTCATGATCGGCATTCTGGTTTTGAACAAACGACCATGCGGTTGCATGAGTATGCGGATGATACTCGATATCATGATGATACAAGCGATGATACAAAAATAGATGAAACCCATGACGCGGAGCATGCTGCACAGGATGCATTATTGCAGCTTATTACCAGCGCGCTCCATTTTGACGCTAAAACCTCCGAGCGTGAAGCATACGCGGTGGAACAGACAACAGCGCAAGCAACAGTTCATACCGTAGACGAAACCAACCTGACCACCAACATAGCTGCACAGTCGTTGGACGCCGCACCATTCCACAATAGTCCAGTTGTTGCGCATGAAGCGAACCACGCATGGGCGACCATCGGTGTGGCCGACAAGGATACTGAGCAGCGCTTGGGTGCGGATGATGTGATATCGAAGCTGTCACTGGGGGGGCAGAATACCGGAGAAGGACCGTCTCAAGCTGTAACTTCAGCGGCAAAAACACCGGCAGACCACTTGACCACAGCGTCGGCATTGACCTCATTTAACGCAGCACCATCCGCAGAGAGAGAGCAGCGTTTCGACGCATTATCGTTCGTGCAGGGTGACCGTTCTGCGACCGGAGATGGGATGAGTCTTCATCCACTGATGGGGGGGCCCACCAATAACGAGGGCGGAAATAATGCCGCCTTGTTGCCTACAGCGTCCCTTGTACGCCAACCACATCAAACAACTGATGGATTAAATATACAAAGTATTCAACTCCATACGAATAAAGATAATGCCACTGTGCCACCGATGCTGGAACCCCGGCAAGGTGTAGAACCAGATATATCCGCTTTTGCTCAGGAGAACGCAGCGCTGGAGGCATCGACCTCTTCGACTGCAACCACAAAGCCGGTGCCCACGTCGGGGGCACCGGCACTATCAACTAGCATGGTGGGTATAAGTCCACCAAGCAGCGCACAAATGCAGCTGGCGCAACAGTTAGACGCGGCGAAATTGGCAAAACAAGAACAATACGCAGGAACATTGGCGGCCGCTGATTTGAATAAATCTGCAGCAACCATGTCCGCCCGTTTAGCGCAGGCCAAACTTCAAGAACAGCTGCAAGATAAAGCGCTGGATAAAATCCAAGACAAAGCCAAAGATAAACTACAGCAGAAAGCCCAAGATAGCTCCTTTGCATCCACGGACAGCACGCGCTTCGGCAGCGGGGGCGCGCGATCTTCGAAAGATATAGTGATGACGGAGCAAGCGCAGGTGGGCACATTGACCAATGCGATGTCGACAGCATCATCCATGGCAGCACAGAGTAGCGCTTTCATGACGGCGCAATCGACGGGGGGAACTGCACCGACAGCTATGGCGTTGGCCGTGGCAAATAGTAATACAAGTACAGCGTCTGCGCAGCAAAGCACACTGAGTACCCCACCAGAAGCATCCACCCATCTGGCTGCAGAGCCGGTAGGTTTGTTACAACCTGACGCGGCAGTCCAGTTAGCGGATCGGATCAGTGCACAGTTACAAAGTAAGCTGCAAACTGTCGATGTTAAACTCGCTCCCGAGCAACTAGGGGAGATGACAATCCGCATTGAACTGCAACAGGATCAACTCTCGGTCCAGTTTGTGGTACAGCAAGGTCAAGCCAAAGAACTGCTCGAGCAGCATTTACCTAAGCTCAAAGATCACCTTGAACAGCAGGGAATGCAACTGGCGCATTCGGAAGTCAAACAACAGCAGCAACAACAGTCGCAACAACAAGGCGACCCTCGGGAACGTCAACAGCATGCGTTAGGTGCGCAGACCCATCAGGAGCATTCTAATCATCATGAACTGGAATCATCGGTTCCTGCAACCAACAAGAGATTAGGGCAAGTCGACTTTTATGCCTAGTGTGTTGGCTCTTGAACTGTATTGCCATATGGTGTTGGTAGGTAAACATGCGCGCTTTAACGGTTTATGAATTTTGCGGGGACCTTGCCTAGGCGGTTTTTATCCGCTAGTGCGGTTTACCTTGCGTATCTCGTATGGAAAACAGACGCTTATCACGTATGACATTGCGTTTGTGCCTTGGTAGGGTCAATAATATAAATCAATATTGTGACGACCTTTGGAGAATATATGGCCGCGGATAAAGAACTCGAAATCGCCGATGGTGGTGGCAAGAAGAAAAAAATGATCATTATCATTGCTGCTGCCGTGGTATTGCTCGGTGGTGGTGCAGGGGCATTTTTAATGATGTCGGGCTCGGAAGCACCACCTGTCGCTGAAGGGACTGCCGATGGTGCGGCGGCTGAAGGGGGCGAAGCCAAGCCTGCTGAGGGAGAATCTATTGATGTTGCCAAAGCCTCAGTGGGGACAGCCTTGTATGTTCCGATGCCACGACCCTTTGTCTTTAATGTGCCTGGAGCCAATCGCGATCGCTTAGTGCAAATTAAAGCGCAGTTGATGGTACGTGGACAAAATAATGAAGAGTTAGCCAAACAACATATTCCTCTGATAGAAAGCACCATGCTGCGCTCATTTAGTAAAGCCAATGCTGATGATTTGGTGACTGCCGCAGGCAAAGAAACGTTAAAGGCAGCGTCGTTAAAAGATGTCCAAGATGCATTACAAGGTGTCGCGGGTAATATGGTGGTAGAAGAAATTCTCTTTACCGGTTTTGTCATGCAATAACATTCAGGATACACCGAGTGACTGATTTACTATCCCAAGACGAAATTGATGCGCTACTGCATGGTGTCGATGACGTTGAAGAAGAGGTTGAAGAGACATCCGGCCCTGGCGGTCGGTCAGCGATGGAGTATGACTTCTCCTCGCAAGACCGTATCGTCCGGGGCCGGATGCCCACGCTTGAGATGGTAAATGAACGTTTTGCCCGTCACATGCGGATCAGTTTGTTTAACATGATGCGTCGAACGGCGGAAGTTTCGATCAACGGTGTGCAAATGATTAAATTTGGCGAATACGTGCACACGCTATTCGTCCCTACCAGTCTCAACATGGTGCGCTTTCGTCCTTTAAAAGGTACAGGCTTGATCACCATGGAAGCGCGTCTGGTATTTATTTTGGTGGATAACTTCTTTGGTGGTGATGGCCGTTATCACGCCAAGATTGAAGGTCGTGAGTTTACGCCCACCGAACGACGTATTATTCAAATGCTACTTAAGCTGATTTTTGAAGATTACAAAGAGGCGTGGGCGCCGGTCATGGATGTATCGTTTGAATATCTGGATTCGGAAGTGAACCCCGCCATGGCCAACATTGTGAGCCCTACCGAGGTCGTGGTCATCAGCTCATTTCATATTGAGCTCGATGGTGGTGGTGGGGATTTTCACGTTGCGCTGCCTTATTCGATGTTAGAGCCGATACGGGAATTGCTCGATGCCGGTGTGCAAAGTGATAAAGAAGATACCGATTTGCGATGGAGTAAGGCATTACGTGATGAAATCATGGATGTGAAGGTGGATCTAACCACCAAGATGATGGATGCACAGTTAACGCTGGAACAGGTGATGAATTTAAAAGCCGGCGATATTATTCCGGTGGATATTCCCGAACATATCACGGTATTGATTGAAGATTTGCCAACCTATCGTGCGAAGCTGGGGCGGTCACGCGATAATGTTGCGCTAAAAATTGTCGAGAAAATCAAACGGCCTGAGTCGGTGAAATCTGAACTGCATGTGTTTACCAAAGGAGGGCGGCGCTTGGATAGCGATGCGGATATCAGTGAACTTGAGGCTGATTTGGTACTGAATGAACGCTCTGAGGAACGATGGTAATGGCACAAGATCAAGACACAATGGATGAATGGGCTGCCGCTTTAGCTGAAGCAGAAGGTGGTAGTGGCGCGCAAGCAGTTGAGCTTGATGAGTTGCATGAGGAAAAAGCTCCGCTGAGTGCGGATGAAAAACGTCGGTTAGACACGATTTTGGACATTCCCGTCACCATTTCTATGGAAGTAGGGCGGGCCAAAATCAGTATTCGAAATCTATTACAGCTCAATCAAGGCTCAGTGGTGGAGCTCGAACGCGTCGCGGGCGAGCCATTGGATGTGTTGGTCAATGGGACCTTAATTGCCCACGGCGAAGTGGTGGTGGTGAACGATAAATTTGGTATTCGTTTGACCGATGTGATTAGCCAAATTGAACGTATTAAAAAATTACGTTAACGCTCACCCCTGAGTGTGTTCATCGTAGTGTGCGTTGATTGTAGCGCTCGCCTATCACACTATGATGGGCGTGGCCTATTTTTGATGTGTTATACGTTTGGTGTTTTCAATTGTAAAAGCCAATAGATGAAAGGGAGTTTTGTGAAGATTGTTTCGTGCCTTCGGCGTTCAGCCTGTGCTTTTTTCCCGTTGGGGTTTACGAGCGCGGCAGCAGAATTGACAGCATGGTCCACCCTAACGATCGGCAGCGCTCGCGTTGGAGCGCTAAGGGTAGTGGCAAGTATAGCGACCGATAGTGCGACAGAGAAAACGACAGAGAAAACGACAGAAAAAGCCACCGATAGTGCGCCACCGCAGGTCGCTAAGCTGCCGCCACGGAACACACAAAACCGCTTACATCGCTTTATCTGGCTCTTCGGGTTAGCGCTTTTTCTAAGTAATGTCGACACACTCCGCGCGCAATCTGTAAATTCGTTCGAGCCTGTGGCCGCGGCGGTCGCTAAAGATGTGAGTCCCGTCAAGGATGGCGGCAAAGCCACAACGACGGTAGCGACCACGCCGCCAGTGTCGACCTCAGCGGCATCACCTAACCAAACACCCACCGTAAATCCAGCCAAAACAACACATACGTTGACCGAAACATCAGTGGATACGGCTATCCAGGCGTCCAGTGTCAGCCTGCCGACACCATCAATAACGCCGTCCCCCGAGATGCGCCAGCCGTCATCATCCAGTGTGGTCACACCTGCGAGCACCACGCCACAGCTCCGCAGCAGTGCCGCGCTCCCTCCCATCCATGAAGTTGTCATTTATTTGGCACTGGTGGTGTTTGCCATAGTGTTATTGGCCAGTTTTGCCAAAAAGATGCAACTGCGATTGCCCGGTGGGCAGCATTTTAAGTTAATCGCAACCTTACCTTTAGGGCCAAAGGAGCGTTTGTTAGTTATTGAAATACAAGGAAAACAGCGTGTTTTGGGGGTGACCTCTCAGCAGATTAATTTTTTATTTGATCTCGAAACGCCACTTGAGTCTGACAAAGTGGCATCAAATTTTCATAGCCAGTTGCAATCGTGGATGAATAAGTCAACTTCGGCATGACATTACAAAAATATGTGTGGTTTCTTCTCTGCAGCGTGTTGTTCTTTAGTGGCTGCGCGCTAGCGGATAATACGGGCTTATCCGCCATTCAAATCACCACCAATCCTGACGGTAGTCAAGAATACAGCGTCACACTGCAAGTGCTGGCGATGATGACCGCGCTGAGCTTTATCCCTGCGATGCTCATCATGATGACCAGTTTTACGCGGATTATTGTGGTGCTGGCCATCTTACGGCAAGCCATCGGCCTGCAATCGAGCCCTTCGAACCAAGTGCTGATTGGTATTGCGATGTTTATGACGTTTTTTATCATGACCCCAGTGTTTAATGAAATTAACGATAAAGCTTTACAACCTTATCTCAATGAGGAGTTAACCTCGTTGCAAGCGTTTGAGCAGGCTAAGTTGCCGCTGCGCGCTTTTATGTTGCACCAAACCCGCATCAAAGATTTGGATACATTTGCTGATATTGCGGGGGTCAATGCCGATATTCCACATCAAGAATTGCCTATGACGGTAATTATTCCAGCGTTTGTCACGAGTGAACTAAAAACCGCATTCCAAATTGGGTTTATGATTTTTATTCCGTTTTTAATTATTGACTTAGTGGTTGCCAGTGTCTTGATGGCCATGGGCATGATGATGCTCTCACCGATGATTGTTTCTTTACCATTTAAACTGATGATGTTTGTGTTGGTGGATGGCTGGTTATTGGTGATGGGGTCCTTAGCAACTAGCTATGGGGTGGGAACATGAGTCCAGAGGTTTTTGTTGATGTATTAAATGACGCCTTATTTCTGGTCATTTTGTTAGTCACCGCCATCGTACTACCCGCGTTACTGGTGGGGTTGGTGGTTGCAATATTTCAAGCCGCAACGTCAATTAACGAGCAAACCTTAAGTTTTTTACCGCGGTTAATCGTGACGTTATTAGCTCTCATGTACGGTGGTCATTGGATGACGCAAACCCTGATGGATTATACGTTAGGGTTATACATGAGTATTCCTAGCGTATTGAGTTAGCGATGGAATTTCCACTATCTATCTTGATGCAGGCGATCGCCGACTTATTGTTGCCGGTATGCCGCGTTGGTGCCATGTTTACCATTATGACGGGTATTGGGGCTAAAACCTTACCTGCTCGCATCAGGATTGCTTTGGTGGTGATGTTTAGCATCATGATCATGCCGGTGTTGCCGCCCACCGATCAAATCAATTTGTTTTCCCTCAATGTGGTGGTGTTAATTTTACAGCAAATGGTGATTGGGTTTGCCATGGGATTTATTTCGCTGATGATGATTAACACTTTTGTGCAAGCGGGACAAATTCTCGCAACGCAAAGCGGGCTTGGATTTTCATCATTAGTCGACCCTGCATCTGGCATCAACGTGCCTGCCGTTGGTCAATTTTATCTTATCCTAGCCACCTTGTTGTTTTGGGTATTGGATGGCCACTTGGTGATGATCCAGATGCTGGTGTTTAGCTTTACCAGCCTGCCCATCAATGGGCAATGGTGGCCGGTACAAAATTATTGGACAGTCGCTGAATTTGGCGCTTGGATTTTTGCTGCGTCTTTATCCATCACCTTGGCGCCCGTGGTTGCCATGTTGGTGGTCAATTTAGCCTTAGGGGTAATGACCAAAGCTGCACCGCAACTGAATATTTTCTCGATTGGTTTTGCCGTCACCTTATTGGTCGGCCTTATGATGGTGTGGTTAACCATGGATAACTTCACTTATCACTATCAACTACATTGGGATCAAGGCATGGATTATACCTGCCGTGTGATCGGCTGCTAACGGACGGAGGTGCGCCCATGGCTGATAGTGATATGGAAAAAACCGAAGACCCCACGGGTAAGAAACTCAGTGATGCGGCGGAAAAAGGGAATATTGCGCGTTCCAAGGACTTAGGCACTACCTTTGTGTTGTTAGGGAGTAGTTTAGGATTGATTTTATACGGCCCCGCCTTGGCCGAGTCAGTCTTGCAGGTTTGTCGTCGCTTATTCCACTTAAATGAAAAAGATATATTTGACCCCAATTCGATGTTTACGGCCTGGGGCGATAGTATTTTATTAATTGCCTGGCCACTGCTGAAACTCGCCTTAATCATTCTCGTAGCGGCTGTGATTGGGAGTATTGCGCTTGGGGGATACAACTTTACCTGGTATGGTGCAAAACCGCGTTGGGATCGTATGGATCCTTGGGCGGGCTTAAAGCGAATGGTCAGTACCCAAGCGCTGATTGAACTGGGTAAAAGTACCTTAAAAGTGATAGTCATCGGCGGTGCGGCCTATGTGTTATTGGCCAGTTTTTTTGACGATTTACTTAAATTGTCGCTGATGAGCAGCCCCAATGATATTTATGCTTCCATGGATATGTTGGCGTGGATTTTTTTCGGTCTCTGTTGTTGTACCTTGCTGATCGCCGCCGTGGATGCACCATTGCAAAAATGGCAGCATAAAAAGCAGCTGATGATGACCAAACAAGAGGTCAAAGACGAGTACAAAAATACCGAAGGTAACCCCGAAATTAAAGGTCGGATCCGTAGTTTACAGATCCAAATGTCACGACGGCGTATGATGCAAGCGGTGCCCACGGCGGATGTGGTGATTACCAACCCCACGCATTATGCGGTGGCGTTAAAATATGAACATGGTAAACATCGAGCGCCAGTGGTCGTGGCCAAAGGTGTGGATCAAATGGCGATGTATATCCGGCAAATCGCGGACGGAAATAAAGTCCCAGTTTTACAGTCGCCAGCGTTGGCACGTTCGATATATCACACCACTGAGGTGGATCATCCCATCCCCGAAGCACTGTTTAATGCGGTGGCTCAAGTGCTGGCTTATGTGTATCAATTAAAAGTTTACAAGCGTGGCAAAGGCCAAAAACCCAAACCCTTGGCGAAAGATTTACCAATACCGCCGGAATATAGACACTAAAAATAGTCAAAGCTGATTGCGGTGTTGATGGGTTTTTATTGCGTAATATCATCGTTCGCTCGTAATTAAACAGGTCGAACTTTCATCGGATTAAATCTACGCCTTCCGTCATGGTGCACTTCTTGCTTAACCTAGCTTAGAGTCAGCATTCTGGCGGGGATGGTATGCAGTTAAGTCAGATTTTTGGGCGTTTTGATCGGCAGAAATTCACCGATATTCGAGGTTTGGGTACGCCAATTCTTATTTTGGCCGCATTAGCAATGGTGATTTTGCCTATGCCGCCACTGCTTTTGGATATTTTATTTTCCTTTAATATTGCCGTTGCTATCGTGGTGTTATTGGTGACGATTTATGTCAACAAACCCCTAGAGTTCGCTGTATTTCCAACGGTATTGCTGGTCGCGACCATTTTACGTTTAGCCTTAAACGTGGCCAGTACTCGTGTCGTATTACTTGAAGGGCACAATGGACCAGGTGCCGCAGGCGCGGTCATTGAGTCTTTTGGTCATGTGGTGATCGGCGGCAATTTCGCAGTCGGTATCGTGGTGTTCGCGATTTTAATCATTATCAACTTTGTGGTCGTTACCAAAGGTGCTGGCCGTATTGCGGAAGTCACAGCTCGCTTTACCTTGGATGCCATGCCTGGTAAACAAATGGCAATTGATGCTGATCTGAACTCTGGTTTTATCGACCAAGATCAAGCACGTAAGCGCCGAGATGAAGTGACCGCTGAAGCTGACTTTTATGGTTCCATGGATGGTGCGACAAAATTTGTAAAAGGTGATGCGGTCGCGGGCTTATTGATTTTATTTATAAACCTATTTGGTGGCCTGTTTATTGGTATGTTTCAGCACGGTTTGCCATTTTCCGAGGCTATCGAAATATACACGCTATTAACCATCGGTGATGGTTTAGTTGCACAAATTCCCGGCCTGCTGTTATCCATTGGTACCGCCATTATCGTGACGCGACAAAACAAAGATGCGGATATGGGCGAGCAAATGACAGGACAACTGGGCAATACCAAAGTGCTCAACATGTCTGCGGCTTTACTGGGTGTTATGGGCATTGTACCTGGTATGCCACATTTTGCATTTTTATCCCTTGCCGCCAGTTTGGGCGGGATATCATTTTGGCTAAATCGGCAAGCCACAAAAGCCGCGCAAAATCCTCAACCCGCTACATCTGAATTAGTGGCGGCAGCAGACTCCACGCCGGTGCGTGAAATTGGCTGGGACGACGTACAACCGGTCGATACCATAGGGCTTGAAGTGGGTTACCGTTTGATCCCGTTGGTAGATAAAGCACAAGGCGGAGAATTACTTAATCGAATCAAGGGTGTTCGTAAAAAATTATCGCAAGAACTCGGTTTTCTTGTGCCTGCGGTGCATATCCGCGATAACTTAGATTTAGAGCCAAATACCTATCGTGTCACCTTGATGGGCGTGACCAGTGGTCACGCTGAACTTCGGCATGACAATGAGTTAGCCATCAACCCTGGTCAAGTGTTTGGTCAACTAAAGGGGATCGCAACCAAGGATCCTGCGTTTGGCTTAGAGGCGGTTTGGATTGCGAAAAATCAGCGTGAACATGCACAAACATTGGGGTATACCGTGGTCGATGCCGCGACAGTAGTAGCGACTCATCTCAGCCAAATTCTAACCAATCATGCAGCAAGTTTACTGGGCCATGAAGAAGTACAAAATCTATTGGATATGTTGGCGAAAACCTCACCCAAATTGGTTGAAGCTTTAGTACCAGATACCATGCCGTTAACCAGTGTTGTCAAAGTGTTGCAAAATTTACTGCATGAAGGCGTACCGATCCGTGATATGCGAACCATTGTGCAGACGTTGGTTGATTATGGCGCGCGCAGTCAAGATGTTGACGTTCTCACCGCATCTTGTCGAATTGCATTACGGCGTTTAATTGTGCAAGAAGTGGCCGGCCCTAGCGACGAAATACCGGTGATGACATTTGCACCAGAATTAGAACAAATGCTTCATCAGTCCATGCAGGCCGCAGGCAATGATGGCGCCGGCATTGAACCAGGGCTTGCCGAGCGCATCCAACAATCACTGAAGGAATCCACATCTCAGCAAGAACTAAGTGGCGAGCCTGCCATTTTACTGACATCAGGAATTTTGCGTGCCGTGATGGCACGATTTGTGAAGTACACCATTCCAGGATTGCGAGTATTGTCGTATCAAGAAATACCAGATGATAAGCAAATTCGTATTGTCAGCGTGGTAGGCCAAGCAGGTTAGGAGATAGCACATGAAAATCAAACGCTTTGTCGCTAAAGATATGCGCTCCGCGCTGGCGGAAGTCAAAGAGTTTTTAGGTCCTGATGCCATTATTTTATCGAATAAAAAAGTTAGTGGAGGCGTAGAAATTGTGGCCGCCGTTGATGCTGATACGAGCATGCATAATGCATTAGAGCCAGCAAAAACAGTTGATAAATCAAATGGTAATCGTGATGCAAATGTTTCGGTTGGGCGAGTTAATATACGTATCGATGATGAGTCAGAACCGGACAATCTACGTCATTCCCCGCGTCGTGCTGAGCCTGTAAACACATCAAGTGCCCCGTTTGTAAAGCAGAGCATGGCCAGTCATCGCTCGGTCAATGAACCAAGTGATGATGCCGATTCTTTGCGTGCATTATTAGCACGGCAAATGCTCAAACAGCAAAAAGCCGAGCTAAATCAGACGGCTCAAGTCGGTACTGCAACTTTAAATGCCAAAAAATTGGCAGATCCCGCCGCACTTTTACAGCGTAAGTCGCCAGCGACAACTGAACGTCAACAAAATGGCGGTTCGTCTAGTTCGAGCATGCTAAGTGGGGGCCAATTTCAACAATTTACTGAGTTACAGCAGCAACAAGCACAGCAAATGCAGCAGCAATTTGATGCCATGCGCCAAGAAATGCAATCCATGCGACAATTACTGTCACACCAGGTATCTGGCCTCATGTGGCAAGATTTAGCGCGACGGGAGCCTATTCGTGCGTTGGTGATTGAACAATTGAAGCAGTTAGGATTATCCAGTGCGATGGCTGACCAGCTAGCCTGTTTTATGCCCGAAGAATTAAGTGTCACCGAAGCATGGCCTGCCGCATTGGAGTTACTTGCAGGCCAGTTAACAACAACGCAAGATGACATTATCAATCGCGGAGGCATTGTTGCTTTAGTTGGGCCAACAGGCGTGGGTAAAACAACAACTGTGGCCAAATTAGCCGCGCGATTTGCCAAGCTGCATGGGCCTGACCAAGTGGCGCTCATCACGACCGATACGTTTCGGATTGGCGCATTTGAACAGCTTGCAACCTATGGTCGCATTATCGGATGCCCTGTTCGGCAGGTAAAAGATTACACAGATTTAGCGACATTGTTAACCCAGTTGCAAAACCGTAAGTTGATTTTGATTGATACCGCAGGTATGAGTCAACGTGATGTGCGGCTTGCCGAAAATCTTTCTGCAATCATTCAAAATTCGCGTGTTAAAATAAAGAGTTATCTGGTATTGTCCGCCACATCGCAAGCTAGAGTCATGCAAGAAGCAGTTGATCATTTCAAACGAATTTCATTGGCGGGTTGTATTTTTACCAAACTTGATGAATGCTTAAGCTTAGGTGAAATTATTAATATAGCGATTGAAAATGCCATGCCTGTCAGCTATTTGACACATGGTCAGCGTGTGCCTGAAGACATCGAAGTGGCGAATGCCACCGCCATGATTGCACAGGCGGAGTTTATGCGGACAGCCCATCAGGTGCCAGCTCATCAGTGGTATCAAGAGCAGCCAAATCAGATGGATGGGACTTATGCTTAATTACGGTGAAATGTTTGATCAAGCCAGCGGCCTGAGACGAATGAAAAAACAGATTGTAAAAGTTATAGCGGTAACTGGAGGAAAGGGCGGCGTTGGTAAAACGAACGTTACCTTGAATCTTGCCATGTGTCTTGCACAGCTTGGTAAAAAAGTTTTAGTGTTGGATGCGGATTTAGGGTTGGCTAATTGTGATGTTATGTTGGGATTGCGGGTTGAACGCAACTTGTCACATGTGTTATCCGGCGAGGCTGAACTTGATGATATTCTGATTGAAGGCCCATTTGGTATCAAGATTGCGCCAGCAACTTCCGGGACTCAGTCCATGACAGAGTTAACCGCGGCCGAACATGCCGGCCTGATCCGTGCGTTCAGTGAGTTAAAAACACAATTTGATATCTTACTCGTAGATACCGCTGCAGGTATTTCGGATATGGTGCTAAGCTTTTCGCGAGCGTCGCAAGATGTCTTGGTTGTGGTATGTGATGAACCTTCATCGATTACAGATGCCTATGCCTTAATGAAAATTTTAAGTCGAGAGCATGGTGTACAGCGTTTTAAAATTGTGGCCAATATGGTTCGCAGTTTAAAAGAAGGGCAAGAGCTGTATGCTAAGTTAACGCGTGTCACCGACCGTTTTTTAGATGTCACACTTGAACTTGTTGCGACGATACCTTTTGATGAAAATGTGAGAAAAGCAGCGCGAAAACAAAAAGCCTTTGTGGATGCTTTTCCCAAAACCCCTGCGTCGCTTGCTGTCAAAACGTTGGCAGCCAGAGCAATTCAGTGGCCTATACCACCTGTTGCGTCGGGACATTTAGAGTTTTTCTTAGAACAGCTTGTGCAAGGACAAACTGAAAATCGAGGAATGGTGTGAATAGTAAACTGGCCGCATATCAAGCTCCGAATCAGATGCAACAGTTGGTTGAGCGACATGCACCTTTGGTGAAGCGTATCGCATATCACTTACTTGCTCGTTTGCCAGCCAGTGTACAAGTGGATGATTTAATTCAATCTGGAATGATCGGTTTGATTGAGGCGGCTAAAAATTTTGATGCAACCAAAGGTGCAAGTTTTGAGACCTTTGCGGGGATCCGGATCCGTGGCTCCATGCTGGATGAAATTCGTCGCGGTGACTGGACGCCACGCTCAGTGCATCGGAATGCTCGTCTTATTGCTGAAACAATAGCCGAACTCGAAGCAGAATTCGGTCGTGACGTAAAAGATGTTGAAGTTGCTGAAAAACTTGATATATCTTTAGATGAATACCATCATATGTTGAGCGATGTCAGTGGTGGTCGAATTATTGGTTTTGAGGATCTCGGAGTATCAGAAGATGTATTGGTCACCGCAGACGATACACAACATGATATTTTGTTTGATAGTCAGGCAAGTGATGCCTTCCAACAGGCATTAGTAAAAAATATCAGCAGCTTACCTGAACGCGAAGCAATAGTTTTATCGCTGTATTATAATGACGAACTAAACCTAAAAGAAATTGGCGAAGTTTTAAACGTCAGTGAATCGAGGGTTAGTCAGATTCACAGTCAGGCGCTAGTCCGATTACGGTCTAGAATGCAAGATTGGTTGTAACACTCAGAGAAAAACCACTCAGGTATCTCGTCGGAGGGGACTTTGGATAAGAACATGAAAATTCTCGTTGTAGATGACTTTTCTACCATGAGACGCATCATCAAAAACTTACTGCGCGATTTAGGATTCACCAATGTGCAGGAAGCTGACGACGGTAGCACTGCGTTGCCAATGTTGCAGAACGGCGAGTTCGACTTTGTCGTTACCGACTGGAACATGCCAGGCATGCAGGGGATTGATTTACTTCGTGCGATACGAGCCGATGCGAAACTAAAACATATCCCCGTGTTGATGGTTACAGCGGAAGCAAAAAAAGAACAGATCATTGCCGCAGCGCAAGCTGGTGTTAATGGTTACATTGTAAAACCATTTACTGCCGCAACTTTACAAGAGAAGTTATCAAAAGTATTCGAGCGCTTGGGCTAATCCGTATTACAAAGGAGTGGCGCCATGTCTGCGATTACGGCACCTATGATCACTCTCGATCAAGCACGTGAATTAGTTCAGTTGCTAGAAATGGGTCAGCAAGAGGCTGCTAACGAGGTTGTGCAGCAACTTGCTGTGCCGGGTTCGTCAGAATTATTTGCCGAAGTTGGTAAATTAACGCGGCAACTACACGACTCACTGAAAAGCTTTCAAATTGATCCATCTTTAAGCTGTTTGCTCGAAGAAGATATTCCAGATGCTAAGCGTCGTTTGAATCATGTCATCGATATGACCGAAAAGGCTGCAAACCGTACCATGGATGCAGTGGAGTCATGTTTGCCTATCGCTGACAAACTAAATCATGAGCTTTCAGTGATTCTGCCTGGCTGGGACAGATTAATGTCTCGTGATCTGAAAGTTGGTGAATTCAAAGAGTTATGCCATAGTTTGAATGGATTTCTTCGCCAAGCCAGCGCAGATGCAAATTCTCTGCAATCGTCCTTGACCGATGTACTTATGGCTCAGGATTTTCAGGATTTGACAGGTCAAATTTTGCGTCGTGTGATTGAACTCGTGCGAGAAGTCGAAGAAAGTTTGATTGGATTATTAACTGCGTTTGGTCAAAGCAGCGTTGCTATGCAAACAGGTACCGTCGAGGTTAAGCCTGCAGTTCCTCGTAAACCTAAAGCAGGACATGAAGCTGAAGGACCAATTATCGATGCAGACACTCGTCAAGATGTGGTATCAGGTCAGGACGATGTTGACGACTTATTATCAAGTTTAGGTTTCTAAGAGAGGTAAGCGAGCATGGGCTTTGATGTAGATGAGGACATTTTACAGGATTTCCTAGTCGAAGCCGGCGAGATCCTTGAAGCGCTGCAAGAACAATTAGTCGAACTGGAAAATAACCCAGATGATGCTGCACTGCTCAATGCGATTTTTCGTGGTTTCCATACCGTCAAAGGTGGCGCTGGTTTTTTATCCTTAACAGAACTAGTTGATGCATGTCATGGTGCAGAAAATGTGTTTGATATTCTGCGAACTGGCAAACGTCGTGTTACCGCCGAGCTTATGGATGTTATCTTGCAGGCACTGGATGCGATCAACGAGATGTTCAGTGCAGTACAAAATAGACAGCCCCTCGAACCTGCATCGCAAGATATCCTTGATGCTTTACACCGTTTAAGTGAACCCGAGTCGGCAGATGAACAAGCTCATGCAGCTGCGAAAGCTGCTGAACCCGAGATGTCTATTGAGACGTTTGAAGCCGCAGTTGAACTTGAATCTGAAGTTGTGCAACAAGCTGCAGTTCAACCCAGTTCAGATACCGCTATTGATGATATTTCGGAAGATGAGTTTGAACGTTTACTTGACGAATTGCATGGTGGTGGGGCCCCAGGACGAGCAACGAGTGCAGGAGCTGCTCCTGCCGTTCCAACCTCGGCTAAACCCGTAGCGGTAAGCCCTTCAGGTAACGACGATATTACGGATGATGAGTTTGAAGCCATTTTGGATCAACTCCATGGCAAGGGATCATTTGTACCAGGTGATGTGACACCCACAGTCGCGAAATCAGTAGAGGCGCCCGTGGCAACGTCATCAAAACCTGCTGTTTCGTCCAGTGATGAGATAACAGATGATGAATTTGAATCATTATTAGATGAGTTGCACGGGAAAGGCCAAGCACCTAAGCCTGTGGCGGCAACTAAACCCTCAGCGCCAGCTGTTACCCCAGTCGCAAAAACCGAGGCGGCACCTGTTAGCAAGCCTGCTGCAGCTGCGACGCCAGCCCCAGCCCCTACGCCAGCAAAACCTGCGGAAGTTGTAAAACCCGTCGCGGCCAAAGAAGCGCCAGACTCCGACAAAGCTGCTGCCGCCGCGGACACCACGGTTCGGGTCGATACCAAACGGCTAGATCAAATCATGAACATGGTTGGTGAACTGGTGCTAGTGCGGAATAGGTTGGTTAGTTTGTCGGCTGGTCAAGATGAGGAAATGACGAAAGCCATTTCAAACCTAGATGTTGTGACAGCAGATTTGCAGGGTGCGGTTATGAAAACGCGCATGCAACCTATCAAAAAAGTGTTTGGCCGATTCCCTCGTGTGGTTCGCGATCTTGCCCGCTCTTTGCAAAAAGATATCAATCTTGAACTTGAGGGTGAAGAAACCGATCTTGATAAAAATTTGGTTGAGGCTCTGGCCGACCCGTTGGTGCATTTAGTTCGAAACTCTGTTGACCATGGTATTGAAATGCCGGATGTTCGGGTCAAAGCTGGTAAACCTAGAACTGGTTTAGTTAAACTTGCGGCATCTCAAGCTGGAGATCATATTTTGCTCACCATCCAAGATGATGGTGCCGGTATGGATCCCGAAAAACTAAAATCCATTGCCATTAAGCGAGGCGTGCTTGACCCTGATGCTGCGGCGCGAATGTCGGATACCGAAGCATTTAATTTAATTTTCGCACCGGGTTTCTCCACCAAGGAGCAAATCTCCGATATATCGGGTCGTGGTGTGGGTATGGATGTTGTTAAGACCAAAATCAATCAGTTGAATGGTACCGTCCATATACATTCCAAGCTTGGGCAAGGCACCTTGCTTGAGATTAAAGTGCCTCTAACGTTAGCGATTTTACCAACATTGATGGTTGTGGTTGGTAAACAAACATTTGCCTTACCACTGGCTACCGTGAATGAAATCTTTCATCTTGATCTGGCCAAAACGAATATTGTAGATGGCCAACTCACGATTGTTGTACGTAACAAAGCCATACCACTGTTTTACTTAGAACATTGGCTTGTTCGTCGTTCTACTAAGTCTCTGCGTCGTGATCAAGGGCATGTTGTCATTGTTCAAATTGGCACACAACAAGTTGGTTTTGTGGTTGACTCTCTGATTGGACAGGAAGAAGTGGTCATTAAACCTCTGGATGCTTTGTTACAGGGTACTCCAGGGATGGCCGGAGCCACTATTACGTCTGATGGTGGCATCGCATTGATACTTGATGTTCCTAACTTATTGAAACACTACGCGAAAAAATCAAAAATTAAATTTGATCGCTTCAACAATTTAGTTTCTTAAGTGAGTCTACTATGACCATACGAGTATTAGTCGTCGACGACTCCAGCTTCTTTCGGCGCCGCTTGAATGAAATTCTTGCGGCTGATCCTGAGATGATGGTGGTGGGTATGGCTGTCAATGGACAAGATGCAATTGCTAAAGCACTTGAACTTAAGCCTGATGTCATCACGATGGATGTTGAAATGCCCGTGATGGATGGTATCGCCGCCGTTCGAGAGATTTTAAAATCCCAGCGCATCCCGATCCTGATGTTTTCATCACTGACGCATGCAGGTGCCAAAGCCACCTTGGATGCATTAGAGGCTGGTGCGGTAGATTTTTTGCCTAAGAAATTTGAAGATATTGCAAGGGATAAAGCCGAGGCGATTGATCTGCTTCGTCAACGAGTGAAAGCAGTAGCGCGCAGACGGTCCTTGATTCGCTCCAATACTGCTGCGCCTTTGCAGTCTTCAACAAGCCCGACAGCCAAGACCGATTCGCCGGCAGCGATAGCCAGAACGCCACTGGCTCGGGCGCAATTATTACGCGGCGCTGAAGCGGTTGATAATAGTCATCTTGAACGTCCATTTCGCGCCTCTGGCAAAAAAACGCAATTATTGGCTATTGGAACCTCAACAGGCGGTCCTGTTGCGCTGCAGACCATCATTACGACTTTGCCTAAAAATTTTCCAGTTCCAATTTTATTGATTCAACATATGCCCGCAGCATTTACTGGTGCTTTTGCAAGCCGATTGAATTCGTTAGCAAAAATTGAGGTAAAAGAAGCGGCGGATGGTGACATATTGCGTGCTGGAGTTGCGTATTTAGCACCTGGTGGCAAACAAATGTTACTGGAAGGTACCGAATCTAATTGTAAAATTCGAATTAAAGACGATGACTCGCCCCGTATAACTTTCAAACCTAGTGTAGATATTACCTTTGGTTCAGCAGCAAAGGTTTATGCCGACAAAGTGCTAGCTGTTGTGTTGACAGGCATGGGTTCGGATGGGCGTGAAGGTGCGCGTTTGTTGAAGCAATATGGTGCAAGGGTTTGGGCCCAAGATGAAGCTTCATCCGTTGTCTATGGTATGCCGCAGGCTGTCACTGCTGCCGGTCTGACCGATGTCGAGTTATCCCTAGCTGATTTTTCGGCAAAGCTACAAGTGGAAATTGGTAATGGATAAATTGCCACTGATAGGTATCTTGATATCGATCGTGGCTATAGCCTTTGGTTTTTCCAATCATGGTGGTCAGTTATCTACACTGTTAGATTTTTCGGCGTTTTGTATTGTATTTGGTGGGACCTTAGGCGCTGTTATTTTCCAAACACCTTGGCCGCAGTTTAAGCAAGGTGTCGCTATGCTTCGCTGGCTTGTCACCACTCAATATGTTGCGCTAGATTCTGTGGTCGAACGCTTGTTACAGTGGGGGGCCTCTGCTCGCCTTAATGGCTTTTTGGCGTTAGAAGCTGAAGCTTTAGCGCAAAAAGATCCCTTTTTGCATAACGCGTTAAATTTGTTGGTCGATGGTATGGATGCACAACAGATCCGAGATGCACTGGACACTGAGCTGTCATTGGAGCGAGAGCGACTCATGCGTTCGGCTCGTATTTATGACGCTATGGGAGGCTACAGTCCTACGATTGGCATTATTGGGGCTGTACTTGGCCTTATTCAAGCGATGCAATCCATTAAGGATCCGGTTGCGTTGGGTGCAGGCATTGCGACGGCCTTTGTTGCGACTATCTATGGGGTAGGGCTCGCTAATCTATTGTTTATTCCCATCGCCAATAAATTGAAAAGTATCATCATCCACCGCACTTTGTACCATGAACTAATTGTCGAAGGCATAGTATCCATAGCAAATGGTGAAAATCCTCGTTTTATTGAACGAAAGCTGTCTGCATATAGAATAGGTTGATATATGTACCGTTATCGTCCTAAAGAATCTGATGATCAAAATGAATCCTTGGATCGTTGGTTGGTTTCTTATGCTGATTATGTGACGCTGATGTTTGCTTTGTTTGTGGTGCTTTATGCGCTTGCTATTACCAAAGAAGAATCATACAAAACGGTGGCTGATGAGTTAGCCAAAGTGTTTGAAAAACCTCAGGCATCGAGTTCTGGTGCGGAAGGTCAAGCATTGTTAACGCAAGACAAACCACGTAGTAATTTTGATCAGTATGGAACATCCTTAGATAAGGCGATGGGGCCGAGTTTAGTGTCGGATGCGACGCATACGCCGACCCTTGTTAATGAGCAATTTGGCAATCCTTTGGTGTCACTACAAGCAGAAGTAACCAAGTCATTAGCAAATTTGATTGAACAAGGAGTTGCTAAAGTTGAACAAGATGAAGATTGGTTGCTGATCCAGTTAAACAGTGGTCTGCTTTTCGCCAGCGGAAGTGCAACCTTGGGAAGAAATGCTCGTCTTGTGTTGGAAGAAATTACACCCATATTAGAACAAAATCAAAACCTTATTAGAATCAGAGGCTATACTGACAATCAGCCGATTCATAATGAGTTGTTTGACTCTAACTGGGAATTATCGATGGCTCGTGCTATGGCTGTTGTACGTGGTTTTGTATCTGCAGGTATTGCCCCGTCGCGTCTTGCGGCTGAAGGTTATGGCGAATATGCTCCAATTTCAGATAATTTAACCGAATCAGGGCGATACGCGAATCGGCGAGTTGTAATTGCTATTTCAAAACGACACATGTTGTCCGCGCCGTTAAGTGTTGGTGAAGTATCGGAAAACGATACAGATGGCGCTTCTCCTCAAGAGCAAGCGATAAAGCAGAGTCAAACTCCGGTAAACGACGCTATCGCAAGTGAAATTTCGGCGCAACCTGCACCTTTACAGGCTGATCCTAATATCACAGAAGAAGATGGTTTACGTATTATTCGATTACCACATGGCGGCATAAAAATTACGGCGGCTACAGAGTCAAAAACAACTGACAATAATAAAACACAGGATTAATCAATTGGTTGTCTGGACTGTTGCAAATCAAAAGGGTGGCGTTGGTAAAACCACGACCACAGTCACACTCGGTGCTTTACTTGCGCAGCGCGGTCATCGGGTATTACTTATTGATACCGATCCACACGCATCGTTGACGTATTATTTTGGGATTGATGCGGAAGAGTTAGAAGTCAGCGTCTATGATATCTTTATTCGTTCTAAAGATATCACCAAAGAGGAAATTATGCAGTCCATGTGCCCAAGTGGTATGGATAATCTAGATATTTTGCCTTCCTCAATGGCGCTTGCAACGCTGGATCGTTCGCTTGGGGATAAGAGTGGCATGGGACTTATTCTAAAAAAAGCGTTAGCGAAAGTTGCTGATGAATACGACTATGTATTGCTCGATTGCCCACCGGTTATAGGCGTTTTAATGGTGAATGCGATGGCGGCATGTGATCGGATTTTGATCCCAGTCCAAACCGAATTTTTAGCATTAAAAGGTCTTGATCGTATGCTTGCGACGATGCAACTTATGCAAGCACCTGATCAACCTGGTTTTGAGTTTACGATTGTTCCCACCATGTACGATAAGCGCACCAAGGCATCGCTTGAAGCTTATAAGGAATTAAAGCTTAAATATCAAGACCGAGTTTGGTCAGCCGTTATTCCTATTGATACCAAAATGCGTGACGCGAGTCTCGCGCAAACACCGCCGCCGGTTTTCGCGCCAAAATCTCGTGGAGTATTTGCCTATAATACGTTGTTAACGTATCTACTCCAATTCGGTACGGAGCAGGCAGATGAGTGATTTGATGGCCAGTCACAAGGTTATGCGGCATTACCTTAATGCGCTGCTCACCGAAGAGATCGAAACGAAACCGAAAGTTAATTCAGTTGAAAAACAACAGCTAAGCGCACTATTAGCTTCCGTATCTACCGATGCAATTACCCAGGTTAGTAAAGCGCCTGTTCAAACGTCTGCTTTGATAGCAAAGCACAGTGATACGGGTTCGAAGGTAGATAACGGTAATGCTACGCGTTCGCCGCGACAAGATACGGCTGTCTTCGCAGTTGAAAAACCTGTTTCGCCCCGGACAACTTCTGCGCATTTAAATGAAACAGAACTAAAAAATCTTGCGTCAGCGGAAACATCCCGTGTAGGGGGGCCGCCTTCGACGTTCATGAATTCAAAAGAATATCGGCAAGGTAAGTTTCAGGCATTGTTTTTTGAAGTTGCGGGTTTAAAAGTTGCGCTACCGTTAAAGGAGCTTGGTGGTATCCACAAAATAACCACATTAAACACATTACCTTCCAAACCGCAATGGTATCGTGGTGTGATGCTGTATCGCGAACAAAAAATTAATGTCGTTGATACTGCGCGCTGGGTCATGCCAGAAAAATATGATGATAAATTGCAAGAAACCATAAATTATCAATATGTTATTATGTTGGGTAAAAGCTCTTGGGGACTAGCATGCGAAACGCTGATCAACACCGTCACTCTAGAGCAAGAGGATGTGAAATGGCGTTCCAATGAAGGCAAGCGTCCTTGGTTGGCTGGTTTGATTAAACAGCATATGTGTGCTTTGTTAGATGTAGATGCAATGGTTGCTTTACTGGCCCAAGGGGCAGGTAGTTCAGATTAAAAGCACTGTAAAGTGCAGCTTGAGGAGCATTCGATGAGTAATTTATTGGCACAATCCGGCAAATCTAAAGATCAATCGGATCAAGTCCTACAGTGGGTTACCTTCAAGTTACAGGAGGAAACGTACGGTATTAATGTAATGCAGGTACAAGAAGTGTTACGTTATACGGATATTGCTCCGGTACCGGGTGCACCTGAGTACGTATTAGGTATTATTAATTTACGTGGCAATGTGGTGACAGTGATTGATACCCGAGGTCGTTTTGGCTTGGTGTCTTCCGATGTTACAGAAAATAGCCGAATTGTAATTATCGAAGCCGATAAGCAAGTGATTGGTATACTTGTGGATAGTGTCGCTGAAGTTGTTTACTTAAAGGCATCCGAAATTGATACGGCGCCGAATGTAGGAACCGATGAAAGTGCTAAATTCATCCAAGGTGTGTCTAATCGGGATGGAGAGTTACTGATCTTAGTCGATTTAAATAAGTTACTTTCTGATGAAGAGTGGGATGATATCAGTAGTCTATAAAATAAGTTGCCATGTTCATGCCTAACGCTGATGTAATTCTGTTGATCGTGCTTCCTGCAGTTACGGTACTTCTGGTAGCCTTTATGGTGTGGCAGTACCGTCGGCTTGAACAACAGCATATCGCGCTACATAACCAATTTTGCCTTTTACAAACGACTGCACAGCAGGCTTCCCTTGATGTGGTCGAGTTGCGTCAGGGTATTATTGGCGTCGGTCAACGGGTATTGCAACTCGAGCAGCGTGAACAGCAATTGCTTGATGCGCTTGAACTTCATCAGTCGCATATTGCAACCTTGCTTGAGCAACAGCAAGACATTCAACTGTTTGATCCTGACTCGCGTATCTACAGCAGAGCGATGAAAATGGTTCAGCTCGGTGCTGGATTAGATGAAATCATGCGAGAATGTGAGTTGCCACGTGCTGAAGCAGAGTTGTTGCTTAACCTGCATAGAAATCACCAATAACAGTACCTAAACGGGCGTTTTTTGCCAAACGGTTATGCATGCATTTTTTGTATGTACTGTCCTTTCATTGCACAATATGTAGAGATATATCTGATCTCTGTTAGGCTCCTGCTGTGATTTGTTTGCCCTGCCCAATGTTGGTTTGGTACACTGTAAGAAACATGGAAGCTAGGAAGTTCAGATGTTAAAAGTATTAAGTGTGTTCGGAACTCGTCCTGAAGCCATCAAAATGGCGCCTCTCGTAAACCTGCTGAAAGCAGATCTAAGTATTGATAGTCGTGTATGTGTTACAGGTCAACACCGTGAAATGTTAGACCAAGTTCTTCGGTTGTTTGATATTAAGCCTCAGTACGATTTGGCTATCATGAAACCTGGACAAGATTTATACGATGTGGCTACGTCAATTCTACTGAACATTAAGCCGGTGCTGCGAGATTTTAAGCCTGATATAGTTTTGGTCCATGGTGATACCAGCACGACTTTTGCGGCTGCTTTAGCATGTTATTATGAAAAGATAGCAGTCGGTCATGTTGAGGCTGGGCTCAGAACTGGTGATATTTATAGCCCATGGCCGGAGGAAGCGAATCGTAAATTAACAGGCGCAATTACGACCTTGCATTTTGCCCCAACAGATACTTCTGCTCAAAACCTTGTACGAGAGAACATATCGTCAGCGTCCATAAGCATTACGGGTAACACGGTTATTGATGCCCTGCATCAAGTTGTGGCGAAAATTGACAGCGACGCAAAGCTCTGCGCTGAATTTGCCGCGAAGTTCCCCTTTGGTATTGATGGTCGACGTTTGATTCTTGTCACAGGACATAGACGCGAAAGCTTTGGTTCAGGATTTGAAAATATCTGTGCTGCGCTTAAAGTCATTGCCGAGCAGTTTCCTGACGCGGATGTCGTTTATCCGGTGCATTTAAACCCCAATGTTCGTGAACCTGTCTACCGTTTACTTAGTCAAACGTCAAATGTGCATTTGATTGAGCCACAAGATTATTTGCCGTTTGTTTATTTAATGAGTCGGAGCTATCTCGTCCTAACGGACTCTGGTGGCATTCAAGAAGAAGCCCCATCTCTTGGCAAACCGGTTCTGGTGATGCGCGATACAACAGAACGACCCGAAGCTGTCGCAGCGGGCACGGTAAAACTAGTTGGCACTGATACAACTAAAATTGTCGAAGAAGTAAGTCGATTAATGACTGATCAACAATATTATGATTCGATGAGTTTTGCACATAATCCATATGGCGATGGTGCTGCTTGTGGTCGTATTGTTGATGCGATCAAAAAGTATTTTGCAGATAAAAAGTAACAATCTGTACTTCATGGCTGATTGTAAGTCGAAATAACCATAAGGCAGCTGTGCCACTTTATAAGGGAATAGAAAGTGAATAATCCATTTGCAACTAGTCCAATAAGTATTGGGATTATCGGGTTAGGTTACGTCGGTTTACCGTTAGCCGTTGAATTCGGTAAAAGGTTTCCAACACTAGGCTTTGATATTAATCAAACGCGAATTGGTGAATTACAAAATTATATAGATCACACCTTAGAAGTTGAAAGCGACGAACTTAAAGCATCAACTTTTCTACAGTACAGTGCTAATTTATCTGATCTTTCACGGTGTAATTTTTACATTGTGACGGTACCCACCCCGATTGACGAGCACCGTCAACCAGATCTCACACCACTCATCCGTGCATCTGAGACTATTGGTAAAGTCATTAAGAGTGGTGACATTGTGGTTTTTGAATCTACCGTATACCCTGGCGCTACAGAAGAAGATTGTATTCCTGTTATCGAAAAAGTTTCCGGTTTAAGGTTTAATGTCGATTTTTTTGCAGGCTATAGCCCAGAGCGTATTAATCCAGGCGATAAACTACACCGAGTTACAACCATTAAAAAGGTAACTTCAGGCTCAACGCCAGCGGTAGCTGATTTTGTAAATAGGGTCTATGCGAGCATTATTACGGCAGGTACCTATCAAGCAAGCAGTATCAAAGTTGCTGAAGCGGCAAAAGTTATTGAAAATACACAACGTGATCTGAACATAGCCCTTATCAATGAACTCGCAGTTATTTTTAATCGTCTGGGTATTGATACCGAAGAAGTACTATTAGCTGCTGGTACCAAATGGAATTTTTTGCCGTTTAGGCCTGGTCTTGTTGGCGGGCATTGTATTGGTGTTGATCCTTACTATTTAACTCACAAGGCTCAAGCCGTTGGTTATCATCCTGAAGTTATTTTGGCCGGTCGTCGCATCAATGACAATATGGGTCGCTACGTTGTTTCCCAACTAGTGAAGTCATTGATTAAAAAGAAAATTCAAGTATCTCAAGCCAAGGTGTTAGTCCTGGGTTTAACGTTTAAAGAGAACTGTCCAGATATTCGCAATACAAAAGTTATTGATATTATTCATGAGCTTGCGGAGTATGATATTTGCGCGGATGTTTATGATCCTTGGGTCAATTCATCTGATGCGAAGCATGAATACGGCATTAGTCCATTAGATTCTTTATCTGATGGACAGTATGATGCAATTATACTTGCGGTGGCCCATGACGAATTCAGGCAACTTGGAATGCAAGGCATTCGTGCGCTTGGTAAACCTCTTCATGTAGTGTTTGATTTGAAATATATCCTGCCTCGTGATGGTAGTGATTTGCGCCTGTAATTTTTTGCCTTTTTTCGCTTTAATTTCCAAGTAGGATAGTTATGTCGCGTTTTGAAGACGTTTGTAATTTATTACGTTTAGAACCTAAACGTTGGTTGGTCACTGGCGCAGCTGGATTTATCGGCTCCAATCTTGTTGAACAATTGCTAAAATTAAATCAAGTTGTTGTTGGCCTTGATAATTTTGCTACCGGTCATCAGCGAAATCTTGATGAAGTAAAAACACTCGTCACTTGTGAGCAATGGCAGAATTTTCATTTTATTCATGGTGATATTCGAGAGCTTGAAGATTGCCAGCGGGCTTGCAAAGACATTGATTATGTATTGCATCAAGCAGCGCTAGGGTCTGTGCCACGTTCAATACATGATCCAATTAGTAGTAACCTCACCAATGTTTCAGGTTTTCTCAATATGTTAGTGGCAGCTAAAGATGCGGGCGTGCAGAGTTTTACATACGCCGCAAGTAGCTCAACCTATGGCGATCATCCTGCATTACCCAAAGTTGAAGAAAACATCGGAAAACCCTTATCTCCATATGCCGTGACAAAATATGTCAATGAACTTTATGCCGATGTATTTGCTAAAACATATGGCTTTGCCTGTATAGGCTTGCGTTATTTTAATGTCTTTGGTCGTCGCCAAGATCCCAATGGCGCTTATGCGGCAGTCATTCCGAAATGGACAGCGGCTTTGCTGCAAGGTGATAGTGTTTACATTAATGGTGATGGTGAAACAAGCCGAGATTTCTGTTACATCGCAAATACGGTTCAAATGAATATTTTAGCTGCTACAGCACCGGATAGCGTTAAGAATCAGGTGTTTAATGTTGCCGTTGGCGATAGGACCACCCTAAATGATTTGTTTAAAGCACTCAGGCAATCGTTGATACATCTAGGAGTCGAAGTCGACGAGCAGCCCATTTATAGAGATTTCCGCGAAGGAGACGTTCGTCATTCACAAGCGGATGTTGCGAAAGCTAAAAACCTCCTTGGGTATCAGCCGTCACACCGAATTTTTGATGGTATTCAGGAGGCTATGCCGTGGTATATAGATTTTATAAACCACGCTTAGATTTCTTATCAAAAAGCGCTTACGTTGACGTGTGAAAGAGATGCTATGAGTTATTGGTTGCTTATGTATTGTAAAGTTAGGGAAGAGCGAAGGGCTCAGCAACACTTAGCAAATCTAGGTTTTGAAACATACGTTCCCGTTCTACAAAAAAAAATAACTAAAGCTGGCAAGTCTAAAACATGCATTGAATTATTGTTTCCTCGCTATCTATTTTTACGGGTAAAATCATCGAATAATCTCTCACAAGTACGAAATACACGAGGGATACGTGATTTTGTCCGTTTTGGCGGGAAAAATGCAGAAGTTGCAGATAGCCTCATCGTTCAAATTATGAATCAGCAAATGCAGATGCAACAACAACTACAGAAGCAGCAAACCTTTCATCGTGGAGATCCGGTCGTTTTGCTTGAAGGACCATTCGCCGGATTTGATGCGATTTATCAAGCGCCAAGTGGTGATGCGCGGAGTGTAATTTTGTTATCAATTCTACAGAAACAATCAAGTTTAGTTGTGAATAATGAGTCTTTGACACATAAGCAGTGATGTTGCATTAACCCATCGATTTTTTATTAACGTATTTTGGTTTTTTTAATTGGAGTTTAATGTGTTTAAACGAATTATGGCGACGAGCACAGTGTTAAAACATCAGCTTAAATTGTCATGTGCATTTGTTTTGTTAATGCCATTATGGTTGTCTTCGGTATACGCGGTGACGCCTTCCCCTGCAATGATTGAGCAATTTAAGCAGTTGCCTCGGGCACAGCAAGAAAAGTTAGCCAAACAATATGGTATTGATATATCACAACTTGACGACGTTGGCGATGAAGATTCTGCTGATGAAAAAGAAAAAACATTACAGCCCAAAAATAAAAACGATCGTCAATCTACTCGGTTGGACAAGACGGATGAACGTCATGAATCTGATAAATCGCTAGAAAAGAATAAAAACAAACTGGAAGAATCGAGTGAACATACAGAGTTTGCTAAGTCGTATTTGAAAAAAGCTGAAAAACCTAAAGAGCTGAAAAGATTCGGCTTAGAATTGTTCGATGCCGAAATTAGCACGTTTGCACCGGTCGATACGATGCCTGTCCCGGAAAATTATGTGTTAGGGCCTGATGACAATCTGTTGGTTCAAACCTTTGGTAAGGAAAGCAGCAGCAAACGCGTTAAAGTCGATCGCGATGGTATCATTCAATTGGATGGCATTGGCCCCATGGAAGTTGCCGGTTTAACGTTTATCGAGGCGGCTGAGCTCATTAAAGCCAGAATAACTGAAGCCAATATTGGCATTGAAGCTGCCGTTTCAATGGGAAAACTTCGAACTATCAATATATTTGTGGCGGGCGAAGCCAAATATCCAGGTATGTATGCTGTGTCTGCAATGACATCGGTTACGCAAGCCTTATTCGTCGCAGGTGGAGTTTCTGACATTGGTAGCTTGCGGCATATTAAAGTTACTCGTGCTGGTCGGACCGTTGGCTATTTTGATCTCTATGATCTTTTGCTCAGAGGCGATAACAGTGGCGATCAAACGTTAAAACATGGTGATGTTCTCTTTATTCCTCCAATTGATGGTGTGGTTGAAATCTCAGGTGAGGTTAATCGGCCTGCAATCTATGAAATTAAAGACGGTGAAACAGTAAGTCAATTGCTAGCAATGGCTGGGGGACATAAACCGAATGCGCACATAAAGTCAGTAACCTTACAACGTGTCAATCAGCAAAATGTCAAAGACCTCCTTACTGTTGATTTAACAAGTAAAGTTGATGCAGCTAGTGTTTTGATGGATGGCGATAATTTGGTTTTATCCGCCATCTCGAAGCGAATTGAGAATGAGATTGTGATTGCCGGTGCTGTGGTTCGCCCAGGTCGTTATGCCTACAAACCAGGGATGCAGATGACCGATATTATTCGTGGTGTTTGGTCAGACCTATTGCCGACGGTCGATTTAGATTACGCGTTGGTTTTACGTGAAGTGAATCCCAAAGGGGATATTGAAGTTATTCAGATCAACTTAGCAGATGTGCTTGGTATTGGTTCAAATGATACGCAACGATTACAATTGCAGCCTCGTGATATTGTATTGGTGTTTCACTATGGGGTTGAAGAAATTGAAAAAGAGTCTAAACAAGAAAAACTAATGCGTGAAAAAGGTTTTGCACGCAATAAACTTCCTGGTGATTCTTTTTTAAGTGAGACTGTTAAAGCAAAGAATTTTGTCGATGTGTTTAGTGACGATGCGTTTTTAGCCGAGTCCTCAACGCTTACTCGTCAAGAACTTTTAGAACCTGTATTACAAAAATTACGTCGCCAAGCGAGTAACAATCAACCTTTAGCGGTAGCCTCCATCTTTGGGGAAGTGAAGATCCCTGGCGACTATCCGTTAGCCAAAGATGCAGGTATCCGTGAACTCATCCTTGCTGCTGGTGGTGTAAAAGACTCAGCTTATCTGCAACGCTCTGAATTAAGTCGTTTTGAAGGCCAGAGTCGTAGCGAAAATCAAGTGTTAGTTCGTAATATAGACGTAAATTTAGCGGAGATATTGGCGGATGCGAGTAAAGACACGCAACTGAAGAGTCGTGATCGTTTAAATATTTTGGCGATGCCTGATTGGTCCGTTGAGCGTGTAGTTACCATCGAAGGCGAGGTTCGTTTTCCTGGGGCATATCAAGTGGAAAAAGGTGAAACCTTATCAAAATTAATCGAAAGGGCGGGCGGTTTTACTGAAAATGCGTTTCCATTTGGTGCTGTGTTTACCCGCGAGAAAATTCAAGAACGTGAACAAGCGCAGTATTTCCGGCTATTAAATCAGTTAAAGGCCGATATTGCGACAAAAACACTTTCGTCAAATGGATTGCCAACTGCGGCAACGCCAGAACAGTCTATGCTGTTGATTGATGAGTTGGCGGAGCAACAGATGTTAGGTCGTCTTGTGATCAATATGACTCAAATAGAGGCGGGTAACCCGCAGTATGATATTGAAGTTGAGCAAGGCGATAAACTTTATATACCACGAAAAAATTCTGCGATATCTGTGGTCGGTGAGGTACAGCATCCAGGAACGCATTCGTTTGATGAACAGCTTTCGGTGGCAGATTATCTAGAATTATCTGGGAATAGCCGTAAAAGAGCCGATAATGACCGAGTCTACGTTCTACGCGCCGATGGTTCAGTTATCATTCCAAAGACATCCTTGCTGGGGTTCAACCAAACCCAACTTATGCCAGGAGATACCATCGTAGTACCACTAGATATAGAATATAAGGATAATTTGTCGCTCTGGACGCAAATTACTCAGATCTTCTATCAATCTGCGGTTGCTTTATCAGCGATCAAGAATTTTTAATTTAGAAAGTTAGTATTGATGATTCAGCCCTAGCTATTAATTTATAGCTAGGGCTGAATTGTGATATTGGAGAGTGTGTATTGAACGCTACTTTTTTTTTGATGCATCGATATTTAAGTCGTTTTCTGACGATGTCGCGGGTCAATAAGATAGCCATCTCAGTCCTTGTGGATGTATTTTTTATAACCTTTTCGTTTGTCTTTTCGGTATATCTGTTTAATAAAGACTTTGCGTGGCTAATTCAAACGAATGCCTATTCAGTTTATGCGTTATCGCTTGGTGTGACTATTTTAGCGTTTACACGGTTAGGTTTGTATCGTGCTGTGGTTCGGTTTTTAGGAAGGCAAGCTTTACGCGCTGTTGTGACGGGAGTGTTTATCTCTGGTATTGTTTTTTTTATCTCAAGCCGATTTGTTGGTTTTACCTATCCGTTGTCGGCGATTCTAAATTTTATGTTTCTATCGCTGGTTTTTGTCGGCGGCTCACGTTTATTGGTGCGAGGCTTTGTACACGCTAAAGCTAGGAAATCAAACCATAAAGTGTTGATTTATGGTGCAGGTGCCAGTGGGAGACAATTGTTATTGGCTTTGGAAAACAGCGTTGAATATCGAGCTGCGGCCTTTATCGATGATGATCCATCTTTACATGGTGTGGTGATTAAAGATGTACGCGTATATCCCCCTGAGGATATTGAATTTGTATTAAATCGTTATTCCATAAGCCGAGTGCTACTGGCCTTGCCTTCCGCCACGCGTAGTAAACGAGCATCGATTTTAACTCGTCTTGAGCCACTCAATGTACCCGTGTTAACTATTCCTGGAATGGCGGATTTGGTTGACGGCAAAATGAAGATTGACGAGTTACAAGATGTGAAAATTGAAGACTTACTTGGCCGAGATCCGGTTGCGCCTGTCCAAAGTTTAATGACCGCCAATATTACTGGCAAAGTCGTGATGGTGACAGGGGCCGGTGGTTCGATTGGCTCTGAGCTGTGCCGACAAATTATCCAACAAAGCCCGTCCATGCTCATCATGTTTGAACTTTCTGAATATGCCTTATACGAAATTGATAAAGAGCTCTCATTCAAGGTCAAGCAAAGCAATCTGGATGTAAAATTAATGCCGTTGTTAGGCTCTGTAACGGACCGCGATCGCCTAGATGCTGTCATTTCCTCATTTAAAGTTGAAACCTTATACCATGCCGCTGCTTACAAACATGTGCCATTGGTTGAGTTTAATGTGGTTGAAGGCCTTCGTAACAATGTGTTTGGTACTTGGTATACCGCTGAGGCAGCTATTGCGGCCGGTGTAAAGAATTTTGTTTTAATCTCCACTGATAAGGCCGTTCGCCCCACCAATGTGATGGGTACTACGAAACGCTTGGCAGAATTGGTATTACAAGCGCTAGCTAAACGTCAAAATACGACCCGTTTTTGTATGGTACGTTTTGGTAATGTTTTAGGTTCTTCTGGCTCTGTAGTTCCATTATTTCGTAAACAAATTAAGCAAGGTGGACCTATCACCCTGACACATGAGGATATCACCCGATATTTTATGACGATTCCGGAAGCGTCACAGCTGGTTATTCAAGCTGGCTCTATGGGTACGGGAGGCGATGTTTTTGTGCTAGATATGGGGGAGCCTGTGCGTATCTATGATTTGGCCATGAAAATGATCCACTTATCTGGCCTGCAACCTAAAACTAAGTATTTTCCCGATGGTGATATTGAAATTAAAATCACTGGCCTACGCCCAGGAGAGAAACTTTACGAAGAGTTACTCATCGGTGGTCAGGAAGCGCCAACCAAACATCCTCGCATTAAAACTGCGCAAGAGGTATGTCTTGAATGGGATGATATGCTAGAGCTTTTGCTTGATTTATCGCATGCAAGTCAACGTTATGATCTTGAAGCCATTCGTCAGATTATGTTGTCCGCGCCCACAGGATTCATGCCCACAGACGGTATAGGTGATCTTCTTCGCATGGTACAGCTCACCAAGCCGTCTGAGAACGTATGTACCCAGGTTATCGCGAGTTAACTTTTTAGATGGCGGTCAGAAAATTAATTTTCCTTAATTTTGTATCTATCGCTTTTTAGTGGTTGCTTTTTGAGCTGGTTAAGATAATCTTGTTTAAAATTGTAAAGGGAGCTCGTTATGAAACATGTATCTTTAACTGCGTTAGTTGTTGCGTTGACAGGAAGTTTAGTCTTTTCATCTGCGGTAATGGCAGAATCCTCAAGCTTGCAAGATGTTGCTACAAGCGCAAATGCTGCCGGTAGTTCAGCTGGTTCATTTTCGATGGGTTCAATATCCTTTCCAGTTATTGCCGCATCAGCCGTCGCTGTTGGTGTTGCAGCAGCAGTTGCGTCAAACTCCGGTGGTAAATCCTTGCCACAGCCTGTTCGCTTGACGCCAAAATGTAATGGTTCAGATCAACTTTCAAACAATGTTTGTATTGGAACAAGAACAGAATCAGTTGTAACAGTGACTGGTAGTGGTACTGGTACTTCAACAACCACAACGACAGTGCCAGTTAGTGTTACTTTTACTTACGCACCGACCTTGGGCTAATTTGTGTTTAAAAAAAAACCGCGAAAGCGGTTTTTTTTTGCCCAGAAAAAAGAACAGAACTGAAAAGCATCACGATAAATATTAGCTTGGTGTACTTTTTGGTCATTGAAACCAAATTTATTTTATCCAAAGCTGATGCGTTCACTGAATAACATATATGATCGCAACCAGAATGGGTTAAAATAAAAATATCTTTTTCATGTATGATTGTAATAGTCTATACACCTTAAACAGATTATCTGTCCTTTATCCCTTTGAGTTCATTTATTTACATTATGCTTAGATTTATAAAACATCTTGTTTTGTTCCTTTCTGTCTTGCAAATCGCAGCTTGCTCGAGTACCACGCAGGCTTATAAAGAAACATTAGAACTCGCTTTTTTTACGCCAAGCGATCATGTTTTGTTGCGAGAAGAACTTGTTTCCCGACCTTATGATAGTATTTACCTCAGATTTGATCGTCGAGAGCAAGCTATTTTGACGCTAGGATTTATCGAGCAACCACGGCAGAAAGCTGAATTTATTGGCATAGCTCTCCCTGATATTCATAAATGGGTATCATCCGATCAAGGTTTGGTTCTTACTCAAGGGCATAGGATTATAAAAACACAGGGTTTACCTGTCGATTTATGGCATTCGCCAATGAGTAATAAAGATCCATTGTTACAACCGTTAGATAAAATTCGTGTTGGCCAAGAATTTCAATTAAAGCGTGATTGGAGTAACCTGCGGCAAAATCTGAAAAGTCGGTATCGAATTACGGCTAAACAGAGCACAACTATCGAAATTTCTGAATTTAAACATAACGTTATTTATATTTCTGAAGATGTGCTATTTGACGATGGTCAGCAAGCAGTGAATGAGTTTTGGTTTTCTGCGCAATCAGGCAAGATCTTGAAAACACGTCAAACGTTATCCCCTTTCTTTCCAGTCGTTGAATTAGTATTCGTCAGTCAAGCGTTTAGAGAAGAATCAACTTATAAAGAAAAAATAGCCAGACAATCTCTAAATTTACCGAACCATTCGAACCCAGATTCTCATTTGAAACATAAACAACATCAAATTTTTGAGACAAGAACATCGGTTCTACAGCCATCTGAAAGTGTGAGGCTTGCCAATGTCCAATTTTAAACTCGGTCGAAATATAGTTGTTGTTTTGGGGCTATCCATTCACCTATGCTTTGCGCAGTTTATGTTTTGTCCTACTGCATTCGCGGAATCGTTAAATCAGCATGAAACAAGCCATAAATCGGAGTTAGTACAAAAGACAGCTTCGGTTGACGCGCATTTAACCCCTCGTGTTTTTGTACAGCTACGAGGCAAATTACATGGCTACGTAACAGCGCCTCGTTTGTCGCTGCTTGTTTTCCAAGCGGGTCAGGATTGGTATTGGCCTTCTGCGCAGCTCTACAAAATTAATACCGAAAAAACACAGCAACTTGAGGCAAGCAAACAAGAGGTCATGGAACAGCTGCGACTGTTAACGTTGCATTGGCATTTAGAGCCTCAAATCGCACAACAATTTATGGCACTTCGTCGTGTAATTGCTCAAATGCGTATTGGCGAGCCTATACCACTGGTGCTTGATCCTGACGCATTGGCAATTAGACCTGAATTGGATAAAGCCTTAGATATTGGGCATTATGTGTTAGAAGTGCATAAAAAGATGGATTACGTGACGTTTGTCGGCCTTGGCGGTGAGCAAAAGATAAATCAGCAAGCTGACTTACCAGCCTATGCATATTTAGACCAATTACCAATCTCAGGCTGGCGTGAAAGCGATGAGGTTTGGTTGGTTCAATCAAGAGCCGCTTTACAGCGGTCTCGGCCTCCGCTTCGTCAGGCAATACCTGTAGCAAGTTGGAACAAAACGCCGACACCTTTACCAATCGGTGCTTTGCTGTTTGTGCCTATCTCTGATAAGTATTTGCCTGAACCTTGGCAAGACTTAAATCAACGCCTATTGAATTTGATGGAACATAGGATTTTTCCATGATTCGAATTTTTATGTCCGCCCCCTCAAAAGGTATTATTTCAGACTTACCAATGTTTTCTCATTGTTCTGCGCTGGGCTCTCTTTTTTATAGTGTATTGCCAGTTTGTTGTTATTTTTTCATCTCGTTTTCTGTTGTAGCCGAGTCGATGTCGATTCAACAAGATATCGTACAACACCATCAACGGCCTTTTTCATATCATCAATTCAGCTATACCGCCGATTCGTCGAACAATGCAATTCAGTTGTCTTCTGCAGTGAAGGTTACACCAGCTAATGATTTGCACCTTGTTTCAGCCAGCACCGAAGAGACTATGGTGTTGTCTGAACAATTAGATCAAGACTACGGCTGGCTTGATGATATTGCCCCTCGTCGCTTTCACGTGATGCCGCAACCCTCGTTGCGTGGAAACAATTTGAAATCGAGCTTTTGGCGCTATTCGCAGTTAACGCAAGGTGGCGTTGGTCTGTTACAAACGCCCACGGCACGGTTTGCGGATGATGGTGATTTTACGTTTAATTATCACGATAATCAGGAATATCGATTTTGGGCGCTCTCCCTGCAGCTGTTTCCATGGCTAGAAACTACCGTGCGTTATACGGATGTCCGTACGCGCTTATATAGCGATGATCCTGGTTTTAGTGGCGACCAAACCTATAAAGATAAAGGCATTGATGCGAAGTTTTTGTTATGGCGCGAGTCGCGTTATCTACCGAATCTTGCGCTAAATTTGCGCGATTTTGGTGGCACAGGTTTACTTGAAAGTGAAAGTCTCTTGTTAAGTAAACGCTGGCATGATGTGGATGTTCACTTAGGGATTGGGTGGGGCTATTTAGGTCGAGCCGATACCATAGCAAACCCATTTTGCCAACTTCGGAATAGTTTTTGCGAACGCCCTGGTGGTTTTTCAGGTAGTGGTGGCAAAATTGATTATCAGCGTTTTTTCAAAGGACCAGCCAGTCTGATCGGTGGTATTGAATACCACACCCCCTGGCAACCGCTTTCAATCAAAGTGGAATTTGACGGTAATAACTATCAAAACGACATCGCTGGGTCACTGAAACAGGATAGCCGTGTTAATTTTGGCGCGCTATATCGTGTCACACCTGATTTCACGGTGAGCCTGAATTTTCTACGAGGGAACACATTGGGATTTGGTGCCAGTTATCGCATGAACTTCCACACTGCAACGCAGGCGAAGATTGCCCCTACCGCCCGCACTGTTCCTGTTATGATTCCAAACGCCAATAAAACGGTTGATCGAATAGATATCGCAGAAAAACTAGTAAATGAAGTTGGTTTTAGTGTTGAAAAATACCAGTTACTTGAAAATGAAGTCATTATCGAAGGTTACTCTTTCGCCTATTGGCGGGATGCAGAGTTTTACGAGCGAATTGGTCGATTACTCGCCGCGGAATTACCAGAACGGATAAAGCTGTATCGAATTCGCATCTTAAGCTCAGGCATGCCCATGGTTGAAACTCAACTGGATGCGGCTAAGTTTATCGCCTACGCAAGAGGAGACCAATTGAGTGCGAATATCAACGATAGTATTCGTCGGATAGAGCCGCCGCTAGTGGACACGCCATGGCAATTAGTCACTGAAGATCCAGGGTTTTATTACTCTGCTGATGGGTATTTAATACAGACCTTTGGTAGTCCAGAAACCTTTTTTATGTATCAAACCGGCTTATCGCTGGGCAGTGGGTATGTTTTTAATCCGCATCTGTCACTGGATAGTGCACTTCGCGTTACGTTACTGACCAACTTTGATGAATTCAAATTCAAGGTTGATGCCATGGATACTGGAATTCCACGCGTTAGAACCTATGTTCGTGAATATGTATCAGGTAATGATGTTGCTTTGGAGAATTTATATTTTAAATGGAAGTCACCCTTAACAAAAGCTTGGTTTGGCCAAGTCTATGGAGGGGTTTTAGAAACCATGTTTAGTGGTATTGGCGGTGAATTATTGTTCAGGCCTATTGACCGTGGTATCGCATTTGGTATTGATGTTAACTATGTGCAACAGCGGGATTTTGATGATGTATTTGCACTTCGTGACTATAAAGTCGCAACAGGCCATGTGACGGCTTATTATCAACCACAGTGGGTTGAGGATATATTAATAAAGCTTAGTGTTGGTCGATATTTAGCGAAAGATAAAGGTATAACGTTAGATTTTGCTAAAAAATTTGACAGTGGCATCGTGGTAGGTGCCTATGCCAGTAAAACAAATTTATCAGCAGCGCAGTATGGTGAAGGTAGTTTTACAAAAGGGTTTTATATCAATATTCCTTTTGATTTATTTACTCTAAAACCTTCGACCGGAATAGGAACTATGCCTTGGGTACCGATCTCACGTGATGGAGGTCAACCATTACGGCGCCCATCAAGACTTTATGATCTGACAGAGAGTCGTTCACCATTTTTACGTTAGTGTAAAGTTTTTACTACTTTAAAAATTGTATCTGATGGATTTTATTTCCTAGAAAGTTATGAACCTAATCTTACAAGGAAGTTAGCCCCCTTTGTATTTAGCGTTAGACCGCAGCTTTTATGCTGCTCAATCAGCGCCAACTATTGTGCGAGGGGTATCTGATCATATAAAAACCCTGTTTTGTAAATGTTGCAAACAGGGTATGTCTACGCCGTTATCACGGCTATTCCGGCTGCCAAACCAGTGCTTTGAAATGAGCGCGACACATCGAAACGTAGCTATCATTCCCACCAATTTGTACTTGCGAACCCGCGGTGGCGGCTTTGCCATTAGCGTCTAATCGGACGACGAAGTTGGCTTTTCGTCCGCAATGACACACAGTTTTAAGTTCGATCAATTTATCAGCCCATGCCAGTAATGCCTGACTACCTGCAAAGGTTTCACCCAAAAAATCGGTACGAAGCCCAAATGCTAACACGGGAATTGATAATTCATCTACCACATAGGTGAGCTGCCGAACTTGGGATTTGGTTAAAAACTGCGCTTCATCAATCAGAATACAATCAATCGTAGTTTGTTGTTGCTGCAGTTTACTATATTGATAGAAATCAAATGCGCCATCAAATAACTGCGCATCCATCGATAAACCAATACGAGAACTGACTTTTCCGACACCATAACGATCGTCGATGGCCGCCGTAAAAATTAGCGCATTCATGCCCCGTTCTTGATAGTTATAGGCACTTTGTAACAACGAAGTCGACTTGCCCGCATTCATAGCGGAATAATAAAAATAAAGTTGAGCCATAGTGTTTTCGTATACATTAAAAATGACAGTATACTCGGATTGGCTGACGTCTCAATAGCGCGCTGAATGCTGTACGCAACAGTCACGCTGTCCACATAGCGATGTATCGAGGTGAGCTAAGTGGTAGAGCGGTATGAGTTTTTTTTGCATCACGTTTCAGCTTATGGTTTGCTGATATAGTGTTGTTGGTAGGTTCGATTTTTAAAAAGGTCTTATTGATGGAAAAGTGGTTAATTTTAGCAATTTTTACCCAAGTCGTTTTGACGAGCGTCATTATGATTGTGATGGGGCGTCGTCGTTTTGCTGCCGCCAAGCAGCGACAGTTTCCTCTTAGTGCTTTTCGAACTATGGATTTAGCTGGAGCGAATGAATCAGTGATAACGGCTGCGCGTAGTTTTGATAACCAATTTCAAATGCCGATTTTGTTTTACGTGGTAACTATGCTACTTCTTGTGATGAATAGCCAACGTCAACTGTTAGAGCAAGCACCACTGTTAGATGGTGTTTTTGTGGGTTTAGCTTGGTTTTTTGTCGCGCTCCGTGTTCTACATGCGGTGATCCATTTAACCTCCAATCATGTTCGGGCCCGGTTTAATACTTTCTTGTTAAGCTGCATCGTACTTTGGATGATTTGGTTACGTTTCATTTGGGGTATTGTTATGGTCTAATGCCAATTATTCGACCTGTCATGTGGAGTAACAGGTGGTGGTGGTCGCTTGCAGGATATGCCGCCGATGCATAGCAAGGTGATCTGAGCAGGGAGATGCAATGACTGGTGCTCGCTCGGCACCTCCCTTGAACATGCGGATTGAACACTTAACAACCACATAGTCTATATTGGTGCGTTTCTGGTTGATGTTTCTGCCAATGTATCATTGTCTGAGACCAAATTCCTTGCCTCACGCCGAAAGCTTGTTAAGATCGCGCCATAGTTTACCGACATCGCTGTTCATCATGCTTAATGTTGCACTGGAAAGGAGATTATTGTGGCGCAGACCACCATTTGGTTATTAATTGGCTTGTGGGTGAGTGCCTTTACCTCGGCGACCTTACTGCCAGGCAGCTCCGAAATCGTACTTGGTACCTTATGGTGGCAGGGATTCAACGTTTTTTTGATTTGGTCCGTGGCGACCTTTGGTAATGTCTGTGGTTCTATGATCAATTGGTGGTTGGGAACGCAAGTGCATCGTTTCTCGCAGCGTCGCTGGTTTCCGGTCACGCCCTTGCAGCTAGAAAAAGCCCAGGTCCATTTTGATCGCTTTGGTACCCCTGCATTGCTTTTAACGGGATTGCCTTTGATTGGTGATCCGTTAACCGTAGCTGCTGGTGTGTTTCGTGTGAATTTTTTAAAAACGATACTGTTGATTTTTATTGCCAAAGGTGGTCGTTACGCATTGCTGCTGTTGATGGCGGATGAGTGGTTAAAACCATTGATCAACACGACTGCGGGTTAATAAAGCCTGTCAGTTATTATTGATAATTGTTCTTAATTAGATTACTATAAGCCTTGTTGTCATGACAGGGCTTTTTTATTGCGCTTTGATGCGGGTGAAAAGCGGTTTAAACGCTCAGTCCTGTATTGCGATGACAATCAAAGGTCAATAATGGCAGATTTAATCGCAGCCATGGACCGTAATTCCAGATCACATCGTTATAGCTAGGGCTGTGCCATGTATATTTGTATTTGCAAAGCAGTGTCTGACAAAGCCATCCGCCAAGAAATTGCCGCTGGTGCTAGCTCTATGCGTGAATTACGCCAGTGCCTAGGTGTTGGCAGCCAGTGCGGGCAATGCGTGCCGGCGGCACAACAGTTATTAGCTCGTGAGTTGTCGCGAGAATTGGCCTGCGCGTCAGCCTCTGCACCGCGCACAGAGACAGCTACGGCAACCGCATCTGCAGTGCCTCATCGCCATCTACACACCATGATTGCGTGTCGAACAATTAGCTGTGATGGGCAAGCAGCTTAGTATCACTTAGTAAAAGCTTCATCGACTTACGCAAAGCCACCTAGCGTTTTGACATCCTAACAAAACGTCGTGTTGTATCGATACAGGTATCCGCAGTTCGACTATTCGACGTAGCAGTGGGGATCAGCTTTATTTCTTCATTTTATCTAAATGATTATCTGCTTTTTTTGCATTTTTATAAGATTATTATTCATTTGAAGGCTGTGGCAGGGCATAATATCCGCATTCATCGCGCATGAAGGCGCATAGTTCTGCATCTAAAGTATGCATGGCTAGCCGCATTGGCGCTGTTCTGTCCGCTTTGGCTTTAACCGAGGGCCCGTTTATGCATTCAAGATCCCAAATTGTTCAACATATTGCTATTGTGGGTGGGACCCATGGTAATGAATTTTCAGGGATTTACCTACTGCGTCACTATGAGAAGCACCCTGAGCTCATGCAACGCCCGTCTTTGACCTGTCAAACGCTATTCGCCAATCCGGCAGCCCATGCAGCAAATAAACGGTATATTTCGTGTGATTTAAATCGACAATTTAAAACAGCAGATTTGGCAAACCCTGCACTGACAGCGCTGGAACAACAACGCGCCAAAGACATAAATACGCGTCTTGGGCCAAAAGGTGCGGCCAACACCGACTTAATTATTGATTTGCACAACACCACCAGCAATATGGGGCCTTGCCTTATATTGACACAACCAGGCCGTTTTTATGATCTGATGGCGGCTTATGTTCGATTGCAGATGCCTTCCGCAGTGATCTCGCGCGATGAGGATCACTTAGCGGCCGATGATCATGCATTGCTGTGCACCGTAGGTCGATATGGCGTGATTGTGGAAGTCGGTCCGCAACCACAATCGGTATTAAGACAGGATGTGTTCGAGCAAATGCATGAAATGACACAGCATATTTTGGATTTTGTCGAGCTCTATAATACCAATAGCTTACCTGCATTGCCCAAAGTTACGCCAGCGATACGCTATTTGCATAGCATTAAATTACCATTAGATGCGGATGGGCAGCGTTTAGGGATGGTGCATAAGCAGGTGCAGGATCGTGATTATATGCCCATCGCACCTGGCGATGTTATTTTTACCCTTTTCGATGGCAGCGAAATTTGTTATGAAGGGCCAACCACCGTCTATCCGACCTTTATCAACGAAGCGGCTTATTACGACAATAATTTGGCAATGTCTTTAAACGAGAAAGTGGACATTACCCTCGCAGATGCAGATACCCAAGGCCACGTTGGGATCTCTCGTGGCGCCATCTAATCACAGGCTTCTTGTATGATGAAAATGCCCGCGATGCGGGCTTTTTCATGTCGAGTTGGCTGGCGTTGAGCACCTGCAGCAATGTCTTGGCAAGGTTAAATACATGAACGCTGTCCAAACGCAAGTGCAGAATACCCGCGCAGAACCGACGCGCAAATTATGGCCGTAGAGCTACTGTTCAAAACACACCGTTTTATCATATCGCATTACTACAGCGCATAACTAATATGACACCCGTACGGTGGTGGTTTAAAAAGCCAGATCTGTTTTTTTCTGAATGAGTTCAATCGCGTAGTTATCAGGGTCACGAACGAATGCAATTTCGGTGGTGCCACCTTTGACCGGGCCAGGCTCGCGGCTAATGATACCGCCACGGCGGCGAATGTCGTCACAGGCTTGATAGATATTTTCCACTTCAATGGCGATGTGGCCAAACGCTGTACCTAACTCATATTCAGTAACGCCATAGTTGTAGGTGAGTTCGAGTACTGTCTGCTCACGTTCGTCGCCATAGCCTAAAAAAGCCAAGCTGTACTTATAGGCTTGATTATCCGCTGTACGTAACAGCCGCATTCCAAGAACTTCGGTATAAAACGCAATAGAACGTTCCAAATTACCAACTCGTAACATCGTATGAAGTAAACGCATTTTAGTCCTCTGAATATGAAAAAATAATAAATAGCGCTTCGTCTCGTTCTTAACGACCGTGACCATGGTGGTCATATCAAGAGCCGCTAAATACAAAATGAAACATCGGGCGTTGAATGTCTGCGGTTAGATATCTGACTTGGATTTATATTCGCATAAATCTTCAATCAGACAACTACCGCAGCGAGGTTTACGTGCGGTACAAGTGTAACGGCCATGCAAAATCAGCCAGTGGTGCACGTCAAGTTTAAATTCCGCCGGCACAACCTTAAGTAATTTTTGTTCCACTTCATCGACATTCTTACCAGGGGCGAAGTTCATGCGGTTACTGACACGAAAAATGTGCGTGTCGACCGCGATGGTGGGCCAACCGAACGCCGTATTGAGCACCACATTCGCTGTTTTACGCCCAACCCCCGGCAATGCCTCGAGAGCTTGCCGATCTTCGGGGACTTCTCCACCATGTTGTTCTAACAAAATGCGGCATGTTTTGATGACATTTTCGGCTTTGCTGTTAAAAAGCCCAATGGTTTTAATGTAGTTTTTGACACCATCGACGCCCAGTTCTAACATGGTTTTGGGCGTGTTCGCCACAGGGAATAACAAGCGCGTAGCTTTATTCACGCTGACATCGGTGGCCTGTGCAGAGAGTAATACGGCGATCAAAAGTTCAAATGGGCTGCTGTATTCAAGCTCGGTGGTCGGTTTAGGATTCGCCTCCCGTAAGCGCGATAAAATGGCAATGCGTTTGTCTTTATTCATAACCTTGGTGCTTTCCCTTGATCCTTTCATGTTTAACTTGGCGCACTTGGATTGTGTGGGGTGAGAACAATAAACTCACCCGCCATGCGAAGATCTCTTTAGCTGTCTTCGTTAACATTATGAAGGATTGACCTGGCTAATTCGCGCTCGGGTAATAGTTTTCGGGGTAGCTGCCGCTTTTTGGGCCAAACGAGCATCGACGATATTTTTCAGTGCAATTAATAATGCCAATACCATAAACGCACCCGGTGGCAAAATAGCCAATAAAAAGCTGGTGTCGGTTTGAAAAATTTCGACCTTCAGTACCGCGGCCCATGCGCCAAACATCGTAGCCGCACCATCAAACAAGGTGCCTTGCCCCAACACTTCGCGAACGGCACCGAGGCCGCAGAGCACGAGCGTGAAGCCCACGCCCATCATGAAACCATCGAGAGCAGCCCAGTGCACCGGCTGTTTAGACGCAAAGGCTTCGGCACGGCCAATGACAATACAGTTGGTCACAATCAGCGGGATAAATATGCCTAACGCTTGGTATAAATTAAATAGATAGGCATGCATGAGTTGTTCAATCGCGGTAACAACAGCCGCAATAACCATCACAAATATCGGGATCCGGATATCATTGGGTACGTGGTGCCGAATTAAAGACACAATGATATTGGTGCTGCAAAGCACGAGAACGGTCGCCAAGCCTAAACCTAGCGCATTGGTTAAGGTTGAACTGGTCGCCAACAGCGGACAGAGGCCAAGTAATTGCACCAAACCTGGATTGTTTTTCCACAATCCCTGCCGACAAATGTCTTTAATCATGGGGTACCTCTGCACATGGTATGGCGTTTTGTTCCCAATTCTTTGTAGTTAAGAAATAGAGTGCACTTCGCTTTACTGCAGCGACAACGGCGCGAGGTGTGATAGTGGCGCCCGCAAATTGGTCAAATTGACCACCATCTTTTTTTACGGCCCAGCGTTTATCTGCCGCGTTTTGCACCTGTTGATTGGCCAGACTATGGATCCAATCTGCTTTTCTTAGTTCAATTTTATCGCCAAGCCCAGGCGTTTCTTTGTGACTTAGCGTTCGCACGGCTAACACCTTGCCGGTATGGGGGTCAATCGCGGCGAGGAGTTTAATATCACCGCTATAGCCATCTGGAGCCGTGGTTTCGACCACCACCGCCGCGGTGTGCATGGTGCCGTCAGCCTCAGAGGTTTGATAACGATACACTGCGGTTTGTTCTGCCCCAAAACTGTCAGGTGCATGCAGTAACACGCATTGCGCCAACAATGATTCATCGGCACTGGGTAGCACTTCTTTCATTAAAGTCAGCTTGGCTTGTAGCGCTTGTTTTGCAATTTCGGGTTTGGTCAGCTCGTTCACTGCCGCCGTAAGGCCGACACAGAGTAGGGCGGCAAAACCAAGTACCACAGCGTGTTTGGAAATATGACGCATAAGCATATTATGCACGCTCCTTAGTGCTAGCGTGGCCATAGGTTCTGGGTTTGGTATAGTAATCAATCAGTGGCACGGCTAAATTTGCCAACATGACGGCAAACGCAATGGCATCTGGGTATCCACCGTAATTTCGGATCACAAAGACTAAAAAACCTATTAAGCCCCCAAAAACCAGACGCCCTAACGCGGTGGTACTGGCCGAAACAGGGTCGGTGGCAATGAAAAACGCGCCCAGCATAGTACCGCCAGCTGTAAGGTGGAACCATGGGCTGGCCGCGACTGACGTATCCAATAACCAGGCAAATAGGCTAAAGGTGAATAAACTGGCAAGCATGGCCACCGGAATACGCCATTGAATAATTTTTTGCTGTAACAACCAGATGCCGCCAAGTAAAAAACCGAGGTTGACCCACAACCACCCCAATGCGGTGCCTTGTTGAAATACTGGATTTTGCATACTTTCGTCGATAGTTTTCCCTGCGGCAACATCGGTTTTAAGTGTATCGAGCGGTGTTGCCATCGTGATGCCATCGATGTTGGAACGCATCTGCGTTAAACTAAATCCCTCGCAGCTGTAGCCGCTAAAGACCAAGCAAATCGGCGCCGCTGCACTGGTAGTTTGCGCCTGAAGACTGCTTGGAGGTAACCAACTGGTCATCTGCTGAGGAAACGAAATAAGCAGCATGACATACGCGGCCATCGCAGGATTAAACAGATTTTGTCCAAGGCCACCATAGAGGTGTTTCACCACCATAATGGCAAACACGGTGCCTGATACGATGATCCACCATGGCGCATACGCTGGGATGGAGATCGCTAGTAGGACGGCAGTAAGTAATGCGCTGTGGTCTTTTAACCGAGGCAAGATGGGTTTGCCACGTAGCCATAGCACCATGGCTTCACTGGCCCATGCCGTCGCGATAGCCAACCCCAGTTGAATGATCACGCCCACGCCAAAAAAATAGCACTGCGCTAAAATACCAGGAATGGCGGCGATTGCCACCATTCGCATGATGTGATGTGTTTGCCGCCGGTTATGGTGATGCGGCGAAGATGCGATACGAAAACTCATGTGGATTCCTTGCCATTGGGCAATTGTTCTGCTGCTTCGGCGCGGGTCGTTGATGATGTCACCGTTGATGTGTCATCTGCGCCTGATGGATGCGCCAAATCCGCCAATTTTTTTGCTTTGGCACGCGCAATAGCGGCGGCTATCGCTGCTTTGCGAGGGTCTTGTTCGACCGAGTCATTCGTCTTAACAACCGCTGGATTTATGTGGGGTTGCGGTACTATTGCCGCCTCGACCAGGCCCGCAGTTTCGTGTGCCGTTGATGACTCCGTATCGGTGATGGCATGCGCATCCTGAGTTGTCGTGGTGGCCCGTTGTTCAACATGTGGACTCGCTGTGGTCAACGCCTGCGCTTTTTTCGCTTTCGCCCGAGCGATGGCCGCAGCAACGGCAGCCGCCCGTGGATCGGCGGGAGCTACTGGTGCGGTAGTCGTTTCGGTAGGCGAAGCTGGCGTGTTGTTGACTTCAACATGGATGATCTGCGGCGTTAGCGTTTGCGGCGACGCTATGGGGCTGCTAGGTACATGAATGTCAGACGAATAAGTCTCAGGCGCTGGAGTTGCAGACACTAAGGCGTTTGCGGTTTGGTCCGCGGCCTGTTTTTTTGCTTTGGCTCGTGCGATCGCTGCTGCCACGGCGGCAGCACGCGGATCTGCGGGGATCGCCGGCGCTGTCGTTATTTTGGCCGTACTGTCGTGTTGCGAAACTTCGTCGAGGCTAGTGAGTGCGGTTGTCGAGACAATATCCTGTCTGTTCAGGGCTTGCTCGCTTTGGGCCTGCGCGTTCATGTCGTGTGACGACCTGGCTTGTGCAGATTCATCGGGCTTAGATACCACTTGCTCAGACATTGGCTGGTCGGTCGCAAGTTTTTTGGCCTTGGCGCGAGCTACTGCTGCGGCAACCGCGGCAGCACGAGGATCCGCATGGCTGCTCATCGGCGAGTTACTTGGCGCCGAGCTGCTGAGCGCTGCCGTATCCACTGCGTTGGTACGGGCTTGCGCAGCTTTTGCGGCTTGATAGGCCAGCGCTTCGGCTTTTTTGCGTTCGCGCTCCGCAACGACTTGCGCGTGACGAGCAGCTGCATCATCCTGTGCCGCAACCGGTGTCAGGTGTTGATGACGCGCCGCTGCCGCGGCAATCTCAGCTTGCTGCGTGGCAGCTTGTTGCTGTTGTCGCGCAGCTGCCAAGGCGGCATTTTTGGCGGCGCGTTCTTGTTTGTCACGTTCTAATCGGGCATTGCGCGCCTCAAATCGGGCTTTGGCCTGTTCTGCTTTACGCTCTTCGCGCTGTTGTTCGCGAATATCCGCCTTGGCAACTCGGTAATACTGCACCAGCGGAATTTCACTCGGACACACGTAAGCACATGCGCCACATTCGATACAATCGCTAAGGTTATATTCGTTCAGCTTCTCATGGTCCTTGGCTTTGCTGTACCAAAGCAGTTGTTGTGGTAACAAGCTGGCTGGACAAGCCTCAGCGCATGCACTGCAGCGAATACAATCTAATTCAGGCCCCGCATCAGGCAGTGCCGCTTGGCTGGGGGCTAACACGCAGTTGGTACTTTTTACCACAGGTATGTTAAGCGCAGGCAAAGTAAACCCCATCATCGGACCGCCCATGATGACTTTTTGCCGTCGTTCGGCCACAAATCCACAAGCATCGAGCAGATCACCCACCGGGGTTCCCAGTAACACCTGCATATTTTGGGGGCGAGTTAGGGTTTCGCCGGTGACAGTGACAATGCGGCTAATCAGCGGGATATCATGTAACACCGCTTGCGAGATGGCATAAACGGTGCCGATATTTTGCATGACAATGCCAATATCAAGTGGACGTCGGCCGGAGGGTACTTCTTTGCTGGTTAATAGCTGAATTAACTGTTTTTCACCGCCCGAAGGGTATTTCACGGGAACGGCGCGCACTAGATAATTGTCATAGCCCTGACATGCCTGTTGCATCGCCGCAATTGCCGCTGGTTTATCGTCTTCTATACCAATCAGCACCGCTTTGGGGCTGAGTAACTGACACAAAATATCGATACCCTGCACGATGTCGGCGGCACAGGCTTGCATTAAAGCATCATCCGCGGTGATGTAGGGCTCACACTCCACGGCATTAATGATGAGATAATCGACCGCCGCAGCTGCCGATGCTTTGATATGCGTCGGAAAGCCTGCGCCTCCCATACCGGCAATGCCGGCGTCATGAATGCGCGCTAACAATTGCTCGCGCGATACGTCGGGGAAGGGCAGCGGATCCCGCTCGCGCCATTGGTCGGCGCCATCGGGTTCTAGAATAAGACAGGGTTCTGGCAGTGCTGACGGGTGCGCCGAAGGGTGTTCAACCATCGCCGTAATTACGCCAGAGGTTGGCGCATGGATCGGTACTGTCATGGCGTTATCGGCCGCCGTTAACGCTTGCCCCTTTAACACGCGTTCTCCAACCTTCACCAATAGCTTTCCAGCCACACCGATGTGTTGACGCAAAGGGATATACAGGCGATCTGGTAAATTTAACTGTCCAATCGGTTTTTGATTGGTGAGTTCTTTGCGAGTGGGTGGATGTATACCACCATGGAAATCCCACAAGTGCCCGGCTTTAATTTGTTGAAATAACGATGTCATGGTTTCACCTCAACCATAGTCACCGGGATACGGTCAAGCTGCCATTTCCAGCGGTCCGTGGTTTCTGCCACGGGGATCATATCGATACAATTTACCGGGCAGGGCTCAACGCACAGGTCACAACCGGTACATTCGTTGCTAATCACGGTATGCATTTGCTTCGATGCCCCGACGATGGCATCGACGGGACATGCTTGAATACATTTGGTGCAGCCAATACATTCATCTTCGCGGATAAATGCTACACGTTTTATGGCTGGCGTTTGCGCACCATCGAGTGGCTTGGCCTCAACCCCTAATAAATCTGCCAACTTCTTAATGGCGGCTTCACCACCTGGGGGGCATTTGTTGATCGCATCACCATTGGCAATGGCTTCGGCGTAGGGGCGACAGCCTGGATAGCCGCATTGACCACATTGGGTTTGTGGCAAAATATCATCAATTTGGTCAACTAAAGGGTCGGCTTCTACATGAAACCGCACTGCGGCGTAACCTAAAATAGCGCCAAAAATCAGCGCCAATAGACCAATGGCAATGACTGCGATGAACATGGTGTTATCCTTTTACTAAACCGGCAAAGCCCATAAAAGCCAGCGACATTAAACCGGCAGTCATCAAACCAATGGCCGCACCACGAAAAGGTACCGGTACATCCGCTGCGGCAATACGCTCACGCATGGCAGCAAATAAAATAAGGACTAATGAAAAACCGACGGCGGCACCAAACCCATACAACACCGATTGCAGCAGGTTATGTTTGGCTTGAACGTTTAACAATGCGACCCCCAATACCGCGCAGTTGGTGGTAATGAGTGGCAGGAAAATACCGAGTAAACGATACAGCGCCGGGCTGGTTTTATGCACCACCATCTCGGTAAATTGCACCACCACCGCGATGACCAAAATGAAGCTCAAGGTGCGCAGGTAGGCAATATCTAAAGGTTGTAGGATATAGCTGTCGACCAAATAACTGCACAATGACGCCAGGGTGAGCACAAATGTGGTGGCGAGGCACATACCTATAGCAGTTTCGAGCTTATTGGACACCCCCATAAATGGGCATAAGCCAAGAAATTTGACCAGTACAAAGTTGTTCACCAGTATGGTGCTGACCAGCAATAATAAAAACTCAGTCATAATGGCTAGCTTCTATGAAAATGGGCGCGGATTATAACATCATGTTGACTCATTTGCCGAGCCGCCTTGTCGTTTTATGCGATTGATCGCGGTACATATTTTAGCTCTCTTTTGCAGGCCCAGAGTCCAAGCCTTTCGATTGCGGTGACATAAAAAAGGGCCGGTCGTTACACCAGCCCTGCTTCATGAACCGACCACTCGGATTACAGTGGTTGTGGCTTGCCGATGTAATACCCTTGTGCACCGTCGATAAAAAGAGACTCTAGCATATGCTTTTCTTCTTGCGTTTCAACGCTTTCAGCAAATACAGCTACGCCAATCCGATGCGCCAGATCAATCATTAAGCGCATAAAGTACTGATTATTTTTGTCTTCATCGATTTGGCGAGTATAACTGCCATCCATTTTGACAAAATCCGGTTTTAAATCACGGAAGAATTTAAACGAGGTAATGCCAATACCAAATTTTTCGACCGTAAGCCGCGCCCCACAGCGATGCAGCATATCAATAAAGCGTTTACTGGTTTTTAGATTTTGTTGTAAACCATATTCGGACACTTCAAAGATAAGTCGATTGGCGATGGCTTGATCTTTGAGCAGTCGCCGCTCCAGCCAAATAATAAATTGCTCGTCATGCACCGTTCTTGGCGACAGATTAATGCCAAAGCTATGATCTTGCATATTCTTCTGTTTAATGGTGTGCAGTGCGGTTTCGATTATCAAACGATCCACGGCAATGATTTTGTCTAGCTTTTCTGCCATGGCAAAAAACGCAGCAGTGGGTAGCATTTGTTGATCCTGTGTTTTGAAGCGGACCAATATTTCTGAGTAAGTTTTGGAAGATCGGGTCGATGGCTGTATTTGTTGCACTAACAAGGTGAGCCGATTGTTATCCAGAACATCATCAATCACTTGTCGCCAATTTTGATTACCATAATTACCACCAGGTAGATCGTTACTTGCATCTTTTTGGATATGCCAGCCGTTGTTTTGTTTGGTTTGTGCCAAGCTAATCGCCGTATCCGCGCTGGCTAACAACTCACCCAAGGGGCGGCCAGATTCATAGGCGACAAGTCCAGCGTAAGCGACAGAATCTAAGTCGTTCAGTTGTTGGTATTCATTACAGCGACTATGAAGGGTCGCCGCAAAGTTTTCGGCATCTTTAACTGTGACTCGGGGCAATAAAATACCAAAGTCTGAGCTATTTAACCGATATACAGCGCTGTCGCGATAGGTGCCGACGATGTGTTTTAAAATATCCGCCAGATCGCAGATGTATTGATCACCGGCTTGATAGCCTCGCGCCTGATTGATGCTGTTTAATTCGGTACAGCGAATAATGGCAAAGATGCCAAAATCGCGTTTGGCGGTATCGCGTAAATGATCTTCATAATACTGGACAAATCGGTTGCGGTTTGGCAACTGCGTGACACTGTCGCGAGCCGCATCATCCGCGACTTGACGTGCTGCTCTTGCCATTTCTTGGTACTGCTGCTGACTAAACTGACTGAACTTGCCAAGTGCAAAATCGACACTTTCAAATTCGACCGGTAAATCAAGCGCATTTTGGCTCGCAGCTGGGTCTCGCATAAACTTTTCGATGCTTTGACTTATCCTGCCGGACAATTGTGTCAGCGTGCCTTTGAACAGCAGCAAGGCAAGGATAGATGGCAAGCTCAATAACAGCGCACACAGCCATAACCAACGTAGTTGTTGTTGCAGTGCGTGCTCAAGGTCGGTGTAATCTGGCACGAAACTTAGCTCAAGTTGTGACGTTTTATCTTTTATCTGCCAATTCATCGGCTGACTAGCCACCAGCAGTTGCGCCAATTTCACCAAGCTAGGACTATCAACACTATGATTATGCTGGTGCAGCACGACACCATCATTGGTTTTGATCGACAATTGTTGCAGGGTCATGCTTTGCTTGAGTAACGCAACAAATGGTTTGATATCTTTTATCTTGGCGGCAGGCAACATGGGTTTAAGCATCGTCAGGTACTGTTGACCACGATGTTGAAGTTGCTGCTGGTGCAATGTCACTGCGTTAAAGCTAAGCGCAATGATCACCAACAAACTGGCAAGCAGTTGCCCAATCAATAAGCCGCGAATAATCGTCATAGGCCGATAACCTTCTGATAAGGAATGCTGAACACAACTATAGCCAAATCGTTTTGCTGATGGTGCGGTGTAAAGTTGTGATTTGCAACAAAATCTTATTAAATCAAAAAATACTGATGTTGGAAACGGCCTAGAGCGCAAAAAAGCGTAGGGTAGAATTAGGAATCGTTAGGAAATGTTTGGAAGTGTAAATATAAAAATAAGAACGTACTAAATCGATGAGAATTATAAAAAAAAGGGTACTGATGAGTGTAAGATGAAGTGGCTCCCCAGGTTGGACTCGAACCAACGACCTACGGATTAACAGTCCGCCGCTCTAACCGGCTGAGCTACTAGGGAACAGAAGATGATGTAATTGGCTCCCCAGGTTGGACTCGAACCAACGACCTACGGATTAACAGTCCGCCGCTCTAACCGGCTGAGCTACTAGGGAACACTTACATCTCAAATTATCACGATAACGTTCGGTTGTCGCTATCGGTGCTGCTTGCAGTGGCTCCCCAGGTTGGACTCGAACCAACGACCTACGGATTAACAGTCCGCCGCTCTAACCGGCTGAGCTACTAGGGAACTGCATCGCAACGGGGCGCAATACTAATGCCATGATCTGGCACTGTCAACAGTTTCGCTTTGACAAAATTATAGTTTTTGCTCGTTTGCTGTTTGTTTAAACAACATGGATTCTTTGTAAGCAATTTCTGCCTAAATTTACAACCTGGCCGTCGATTGGGTTTTGCGGTGCTTTGGCGATGGCTTGATGATGGCGGCTATAAAAACGACAGATGCAAGCAAAACCTTTCAGCTACACCATGCATGCAAGCCATTAGCACTTACTATATCTGCGCCAGCTGCGCTGATTGAGATCACAACTCACTGCGTTTTAGCTATCCACAAGCGCGGTAACGCTTGCCAATCATGGCGTGGCCGATCTTACCCACAGAATCTGTGGATAAGTTTGTGGATGAGCCGTGTGAGCTATGTGCGAAGTCGCACCGGACTTGGGCTGGCTGAAAATCAATAGGCAAAATCATAATTTTTTCATTCAATAAAATCAATGAGTTACAAAAAGCCTTGTCTAGCGTTACCTATTTGATGCATTCGATTGCACAACAATGCAGCATGGCGGCAAATGTGAACTATTTTTGTGCGTTGTCATATAAAAAACGGCAAAAAGCGAGCGAGTTTATTGTGCTACCGTGTTTTTCGGTAGGCATAGCTGACATTCGATGGCGTGCTTGCGTCACAATGACACTGTTCATCAGTCGTGGCGGTTAAATGGCACGGCATCACCATATACATTCTTTCCAGCGCCATGCCTGTCATGGTTCATTTCGTCGTAGGTCGCTTTTCAGCAGTCGTTGATTTCACTACAATGTGCCTACTTTTCCTTTTGTGCAATCATCATGAGCCAACCTCAGGCGGCAAGCCGTCCTCATCGCGATATGACCAGTGGCGATGTGGCGCTTCATCTCAAAGATATGACGATCCCAGTGTTATTTGGCATGTTGACCATGATGTCATTTAACTTGGTGGATACCTTTTTCATTAGTATGCTGGGGACGCACGAGCTGGCGGCAGTCAGTTTTACCTTTCCGGTCACCTTTGCCGTGATCAGTTTGGCGATTGGTCTTAGCATCGGGACATCAGCGCTGATTGCCAAAGCCTATGGTGCTGGCCATATTGCGATTGCCAAAGATGATGGCCAAGCTGCACTTTGGATGTCCGTGTATGTCGTCGCTATCGTTTGTGGGATCGGCTACCTCAGTCTGGATCCACTGTTTCGCTTGCTTGGCGCCAAAGAAGATACGCTTGGTTTTATTCATGACTACATGACGTGGTGGTTTGCCGGGGCGGTATTGCTCATTACGCCCATGATTGGAAATGCTGTGCTGCGAGCGGCAGGGGATACCAAAACGCCGAGTATCATGATGGCCAGCTCTGGGGTGATTAACGCTATTTTAGATCCCATCTTAATTTTTGGCCTTGGCCCTATCCCTGCGTTTGGCGTGGCTGGCGCCGCCATGGCGAGCGTGATCGCTTGGGCGGTGAGTTGCGCTTTAATTATCTATTTAGTGGTATGGCGACGCCAACTGGTAACGCCCGGTCATCTTGCCTGGCCACATTTTATGGCGACCTGTCGGCGTTTACTGCACATTGGATTGCCTGCGGCGGCAGCGAATATGTTAACGCCGTTGGCCATGGCGATATTAACCGCCATTATGGCCGCGTCCGGGGCGCATGCGGTCGCTGCGTTTGGGGTTGGTACTCGTTTAGAATCCATTGCCTGCTTGGTGGTATTAGCGCTATCGATGACATTACCACCTTTTGTAAGCCAAAATTTTGGCGCTGGGCAACTGACGCGGGTGCAACAAGGCTGGTCACAAGCCACACGTTTTGTGCTGAAGTGGCAGCTGGGTATCTATGCTCTTCTGGCGCTGCTGGCCTACCCGTTGTCAAATGTGTTTACGGATGAGCCAGAAGTCGCGGCTATTATCCGGCAATTTTTATGGATTTTGCCGCTGGGATATGGCTTACAGGGCGTGGTGATTTTAACTAATTCCAGCCTCAATGCGCTGCATTTACCCAAACGCGCCTGGTGGCTGAGTGTGATCCGATTGTTTGTGTTCTACATACCCTTGGCGTGGCTTGGTAGTCTATGGTGGGGGCCTGTGGGTTTGTTTGCTGGCGCCCTCGTGGCCAATGTGGCCAATGCGTTGGTGGCGCGCTGGTGGTTTGCCCGCTCGCTACAGCAGTTGGCCACACCTTAACGTCGTGTTGCCGCGTGAATCATGTTGGCTTGGATGGTTCATGGCAGCGTTGTGAATAGTGGGTTCTTCACATCTTGGCCAAGGGCTGTGAGGGTTGATGCTGTTCATCGGCACCTCGGCAGACTCAAGTGAGTTGACAACGCTGGTTCGTTTAGATAGGTGATCCGGTCAAACGTGGCCAGGTCGTTAATTGCTTGGCAGGAAGGTAGTATGCGCGATTTTAGTTTGGTTTCTCAGTATCAACCGGCAGGCGATCAACCCAGTGCCATAGCAAAATTGGTTGAGGGTCTTGAATCTGGGCTGGCTCATCAAACGTTACTGGGGGTCACCGGCTCGGGGAAAACATTTACCATGGCCAATGTGATTGCCAAGGTCAATCGGCCAACGCTGATTATGGCGCACAATAAGACGTTGGCCGCGCAGTTATACGGTGAAATGAAAGAATTTTTCCCCCACAATGCGGTGGAATATTTTGTCTCTTACTATGACTATTACCAGCCCGAAGCCTATGTGCCTGCCAGTGATACTTTCATTGAAAAAGACTCATCCATCAATGAACACATCGAGCAGATGCGATTATCCGCCACCAAAGCCTTGATGGAGCGACGTGACGTGGTTATCGTTGCGTCTGTGTCTGCGATCTATGGTTTGGGTGATCCGCAGTCCTACATGCAGATGCTGCTGCACCTGAAAGTAGGCGATATTATTGATCAGCGCTTTATTTTACGCCGTTTGGCGGAGCTGCAATACACCCGCAATGATATGGCGTTTGAGCGTGCAACCTATCGCGTGCGGGGCGATGTGATTGATATATTCCCGGCGGAATCAGACGATATTGCGGTACGTCTTGAACTATTTGATGAAGAGCTCGAACGCATCAGTTTGTTTGATCCCCTAACCGGCGCCATTGAACGTACAGTGACACGCTATACCATTTACCCCAAAACACACTATGTCACGCCCCGTGAAACGTTATTGGCGGCGGTGGAGCAGATCAAAATTGATTTAGCTGAACGGCGCGCGCAGTTTTTGGCGGAAAATAAGCTATTGGAAGAGCAGCGTATTGCCCAACGCACCCAGTTTGATATCGAAATGATGGTCGAGCTTGGTTACTGCTCAGGCATTGAAAACTATTCGCGCTATTTATCCGGTCGGGCGGACGGTGAGCCGCCACCAACCTTATTGGATTATTTTCCCGCCGATGGCTTAATGTTTATCGATGAGTCGCATGTCACCATTTCGCAGATAGGCGCCATGTTTCGTGGTGACCGATCGCGCAAAGAAAACTTGGTGAATTATGGCTTCCGCTTACCATCAGCACTGGATAATCGACCGTTAAAATTTGAAGAATTTGAAGCCATAGCGCCGCAGCGAATTTATGTCTCGGCTACACCGGCGGCGTATGAACTCGAAAAATCGGCGGGCGAAATTGTCGAGCAAGTGGTTCGACCGACCGGACTTGTGGATCCCGTGTTGGAGATCCGGCCCGTCGCTAGCCAAGTGGATGACTTGTTATCCGAGGTGAAACGCTGTAGTGCACTTGGGCAACGGGTGCTGGTGACCACCTTAACAAAAAAAATGGCGGAAGATTTGGCCGAATATCTGGCTGGGTTCGATGTGAAAGTGCGTTACATGCACTCGGACATTGATACGGTCGAACGCATGGAAATTATTCGCGACCTGCGCCTTGGCGTGATTGATGTGCTGGTAGGTATCAACTTGTTGCGCGAAGGCTTGGATATTCCTGAGGTTTCGCTGGTGGCTATTTTGGATGCCGACAAAGAGGGCTTCTTGCGCTCGGAGCGATCACTGATCCAGACCATTGGCCGAGCGGCGCGCAATTTAGACGGCAAAGCTATTTTATACGCTGATAAAATCACGGGTTCGATGCAGCGCGCTATCGATGAAACCGAGCGTCGCCGTGCCAAACAGCAAGCATTTAACACTGAGCATGGCATAGTGCCACAAGCCATCGCGAAAAAAGTCGGCGATGTGATGGACTTAGGGCAGCATGCGGAGGGCAACACCAAATCCGGCCGTAAACCCAGCAACACTGAGCCACGTCGAACCGCGCTGTCACCGCAGGCAATTGAACTTCGCATCAAACAACTGGAACAGCAAATGTTGGCCCATGCCAAACAACTGGAGTTTGAACAAGCGGCATTGTTACGCGATGAGATCCAGGTCTTAAAGCAGCAGTTTATTGCGCTCAGTTAAATGTTCATCGTTAAATGACCGTCGTTAAATGTTCATCGCCGCAAACGTGCAGCGCAGCTCATCGTCTAGCGTGCCTTTGACGCTGCGACGTGCACGGCGATGTCATCATAGCGGTGGTGTTCAGCGTCATCGTTTGGCGAAATGAGTAAATGGGTGTTGATGGCATCAGGTTGCAGCTGCAGGTTCGCTGGGATGTCTTGGGCGGCGCCATGCCGCATGTTGCCAGATAAATTCACCCACAGGCCCCAATACATCGTGCCGACGCTTTACCAAATGTACTTCGCCATGCACGCGGCCACTAAATTCTTCAGTCGTAAGCTGCAAAAGTGTGCCGTTGGCTAATTCTTTGGCGACGAGCGGCTGGCTAATGAGACCCCAACCTAACCCATGACATAATGCCAGGTACATCATTTGTGAGTTATTGATTTTGACACGCTGCGGGCATTGCAACGGCGCAAAGGCGCCACTGGCATAATCCAGCGCGGCAGAGTCGCCAATCAGCTGTGGTAAGGCTTGCAGCTGCGCTAGCGATTGCAGCGGGGCTGAGAGCCGTGCGATTAAATCGCGATGTGCGACGGCAACCAATTCAAAATGTCCCACCAACCTGGTGGTGAAATCTCCTTGGCTGATAAATACGGGATACCAGGGACTGATCGCCAGCTGAACGTCGCCTTGTCGGAGTTTTTCCAGTGCCAGCAGCCGATAATCATAACTTAAGGCAAAATCGGTATGGCGAAATCGCTGTTGCGCGTGCTGCATTACGTGGAATAAATCCGATAACTCGACCACTTCATCACAGGCTATTTTAAAACTAGCTTCAGCACCGGCTTGCAAATGATCAGAAAGTGCGGAAAGTTCTCGATACTGTGCTAATAGTTGTTCCGCTTGCTGTGCAAAACGTTGGCCGGCAGCGGTTAATTTTAACCGGTAGGCAGAACGATCGAGAATGGCAAAACCACAGTCTTGTTCTAACTTTTTTAACGCCATGCTCAGGGCAGGCTGCGTTTTATGTAGTTTATGCGCGGCTTGTTCTAAGCTGCTACTGCGCTGTAACACACTTAAGGTTTGCAGTTGAGTTAGGTTCATAAGTAAAACTTATATAGTTCAGAAATAAATATAAATTTTAATGAATTAACCAGCCTTGTATAGTGCAAATTATTGTTTATCAGCCGACCGTCGTGTTGGTTGACAATCCCGTTATTCGATCACGCTTTGGATATCAAGATGGAACTCATGAACACAGCCAAACCTGCAATGACACGACATTCAGCTGAAATGATTAACCGCTCAGGATTCGATTTATCGCGCAGATCATGGGGTACGCGCGGCGTCTCACATTGGTGTGCCACCATCATGATGCTAGGCGGCTTGCTTGGCCTGCACGGTTGTTCAAAACCTGAACCTGATCATCAGACGCCTTTGGTGCGGCCAGTGAAGCTGCAAGCCGTGCAACAAGATGATTCTGCCGTGATCCGACAATTTCCGGCGATGGTTGAACCCACTGAAAATGCCCGTTTGACCTTTCGGCTAACAGGCAAAATCATCGAGTTACCTGTGCGCCCTGGTCAAATGGTGAAGCGAGGTGATTTACTGGCGCGTCTTGATGCCACGGATTTCGAGCTTAAAGTCACGCAAGCCAAGGCACGATTTGCGCTGGCCAATGCTCAGTATGAACGCGCGGCCAGTCTCATATCGCAAAAAATGGTATCGCAAGCCATGTTTGATGAGGCGAAAGCGCAGCGCCAAGTGGCAGAGGCGGATCTGAAAACCGCAGAGTCTAACCTCGCATATACCCGGATCCAAGCGCCGTTTAGCGGTACTGTGGCACGTTTATTGGTGGAAAAGCACGAAAACGTTGCGGCGCAGCAGCCGATTTTAGAGTTACAGGTGCGTGATCAAGTGGATGTGGTGATCCAAGTGCCTGAAGATGTCATTGCCTTGGTCAAAAAAGGCACCAATTACCGGCCGAAGGTGATTTTTGATTCCTATCCAAATCAAAGTTACAGCGCCCAGATCAAAGAATGGGACACCCGCGCTGACAGCGCCACTAATAGTTTTAAAGTGGTGTTTAGCATGGATACTCCGAAAGAATTCAATGTGTTGTCTGGTATGACCGCCAATGTGATGGTGGACATGTCGGCCATTACCCCGGATGGGCAAACCAAGTTATCCATACCCGCAACCGCCTTGTTTGCTCAGGCCGAACGTCGTTTTGTCTTTGTGTACGAGGCCATGACTGATGAATCTGGCCATACGCAAACCTCGACCAAAATGGCGACAGCAGCGACGCCTGCCGCCCATGGCGTGGTACGTCAACGCGAAGTGAAGGTGGGGAGCTTACATGGTGAATGGGTGCATATTGAGCAGGGCGTGTCGGCGGGGGAATGGGTGGTAACCGCCGGTGTACAACAATTGCAAGATGGGCAACAGGTGCGGCCTTGGACGCGGGAAAAGGGTTTATAAGCCATGGATGCTGCACAGTATTTTATTAAAAACCGCACCAGTGCGTGGTTGGTCACACTGATTTTACTGATCGGCGGTATCTTGGCGTACAGCGGGTTAGGTCGGCTAGAAGACCCACAATTTACCCTTAAACAAGCCATGGTGATCACCGCCTATCCGGGCGCTTCAGCACAACAAGTGGAAGAGGAAGTGAGTTACCCGCTGGAAAATGCCATCCAGCAGTTGCCGTATGTGGAACATGTGACATCGATATCCAGTGCTGGCCAGTCTCAGATTATGGTCGAGATGAAATCGATTTATCGCGCGCAAGAGCTTCGGCAAATCTGGGATGAACTGCGTCGAAAAATCAATGACTTAACGCCGCAGTTACCGCCAGGGGTACGGCCCCCGTTGGTGAACGATGACTTTGGCGATGTCTATGGCATTTTATTGGCCGTGACCGGTCAAGGCTACAGTGACACCGAGCTGCGCGATTATGTCGATTATCTGCGTCGTGAGCTGGTGTTGATCGATGGTGTGGGCAAGGTCAGTGTCGGCGGTCGCCAGCAAGAGCAAGTGGTGGTGGAGTTTTCGCGTTCGCGTTTGACGGCGCTGGGCATAGCTCCGGCACAAATTGCCAATTTGCTACAAACACAAAACACAGTTGCCAATGCAGGAACGTTGCGTGTGGGGCCAGATACCGTGCGTCTTTATCCCACGGGCGAGTTTCAGTCGGTCGAGGAGATGGCGCAGCTCATCATCAGTAATCCTGGCGCGAAAGAGCTGATTTACCTCGGTGATGTGGCGCGGATCTATCGTGAAGTGCAGGAAATTCCCAGTCACGTCTATCGTTTTAACGGCCAAAATGCATTGACCATTGGCGTGTCTTTTAGCCAAGGGGTGAATGTGGTGGATGTTGGTGCTGCGGTGCAGCAACAGCTGGCGGCATTGGAGTATCAACGCCCGATTGGTATGGAGGTGCAAAGTATCTACAACCAGCCACACGAAGTCTCACAATCTGTCGATGCTTTTATCATCAATTTGGTCGAATCGGTGGCGATTGTGGTGGTGGTTTTGCTGGTGTTTATGGGGCTTCGTAGCGGGCTATTGATCGGTATTATTTTAGTGATTACCGTGTTTGGCAGTTTTATCTTTATGCAATATATGCATATTGAACTGCATCGTATCTCGCTAGGAGCGCTGATTATCGCGCTTGGCATGTTGGTGGATAATGCCATTGTGGTGGTTGAGGGGATTTTAATCGGCCTTAGTCAGCGTAAGAGCATCAGTCACGCGGCATCAAGTATTGTCAAGCAAACCCAATGGCCGCTGCTTGGCGCGACCGTAATTGCCATTACCGCCTTTGCCCCGATTGGATTGTCCAGCGATGCCACTGGCGAATTTGCCGGCAGTTTATTTTGGGTGTTGCTGGTCAGTTTGTTGTTAAGTTGGGTTACGGCGATCACCATTACACCATTTTTTGCCAGTTTGTTATTTTCATCCGTCGCGCAGCAACAAGCAAATCAGTCGCTTCACACCGACAGCACGCCCTACCGCGGCGTTTTGTTTGATGGCTATCGTGCCATGTTAACCCTAGTGCTGCGCTATCGCGTGCTTAGCTATGTGATGTTAGTTGCCGCGCTCGTAGCAGCGCTTTATGGTTTTACCAAAGTACGACAAGCGTTCTTTCCGCCGTCCAATACCCCGATCTTTTTATTGGATGTTTGGCAACCTGCTGGGACCGATATCCGTCAATCCGTGCAAGATGCGCAGCAGATCAGTGAATTCTTACGTCAGCAACCTGAGGTTGTGGCGGTCACTGCGACCTCAGGTCGCGGCGCTGAGCGTTTTATGCTGACCTATCAGCCAGAAAAAGTGTATCCGGCGTATAGCCAGTTGATTGTGCGGGTGCACGATGGTGCACAGCTGACTGAGGTCATGGCAAAAGCAAGGCACTATGTGCTGACACAACATCCGCGCTTGCAAGCAAAATTAAAACGTTTAGAAGTGGGCCCCTCGACAGCTGCCAAAATTGAAGCGCGTTTTAGTGGGCCAGATCCAGTGGTATTGCAGCAACTTGCGGCACAAGCGAAAACAATTTTGGCCAGCGATGCTGGTGCGCAAAATATTCGCGATGATTGGCGCGATCCCGTCAAAGTGCTGCGACCGCAATTTAATGAGGCGATGGCGCGCCGAGTTGGTATTTCCAAACAAGATGTGGATGATGTGCTGCTGACCCATTTAAATGGCAAAACCGTGGGTATTTATCGTGATGGTACCCAGTTATTGCCCATTATCACTCGGCCACCGGCGCAAGAGCGTGGCTCGGTTGATGCGCTGCAGGATTTGCAAATTTTTAGTCCAAAACTCAATCGGTACATTCCATTTAGCCAAGTGGTGCATGGTTTAGATTTGGATTTTGAACTGCCGCATATTGTTCGTCGCGATCGTAAACGCACGCTCACGGTCATGGCTGATCATGATGTGCTGAGCCAAGACACGGCCAGTGCACTGCTAAAGCGTGTGCAACCGCAGCTTAACGCTATGGCGTTACCGGTAGGCTACAGTCTGACATTTGGTGGTGAATTCGAAGCGCAGCAAAAGGCACAAAAAGCCTTATTTGGTTCATTGCCGCTGGGGTATTTAGTGATGTTTGTCATCACTATTTTGCTGTTCAATTCGCTGCGAGATGCGTTAGTGATTTGGGCGTGCGTGCCGTTGGCGCTGATCGGTGTGACGGCAGGTTTACTGCTGTTTCAGGCGCCATTTGGTTTTATGGCGCTGCTTGGGTTTTTGAGTTTATCCGGCATGTTGGTAAAAAATGGCATCGTACTGGTTGACCAAATCGAACTTGAACTGCATCAAGGCAAGGCGGCGTATCAAGCTGTATTTGATAGTGCGGTTAGCCGTGTGCGGCCAGTCGCGATGGCGGCGTTAACCACCATTTTAGGCATGGTACCTTTGGTGAGTGATAACTTTTTTGCCAGTATGGCGGTGGTGATTATGGCAGGACTTGGCTTTGCCACTGTGCTCACATTGCTGGTATTACCGTTGTTGTATTGTAGTATCTATCGTATCCGTCCCCCAGCCTAACGAGCGTTAGATCGCGGGGGGCTTGCCCCCGCCGTACTTTTTTGCCCACGAAGGACCAAGAATGCGAGGTGGTCCTCGTGGCTATCGCGTTGACCGAACACCGCTAGGTAACTGACAAACCTCGATAAAAGCGAAGCAAAACACGGCAAAATTCACAGCCTTAGGTTACAATGCCAACATGATTGGCGGTGAGTGTTGCGCTATGTTTCTATGGGTGTTTCCATCGGTTTTCAAGAGGTTTGCCAGCGGTGGTCAGCGGCCGTTGGCCGTATGGCATCGCCCATCCGCGCCGCGGCCAGTTGTGCAGCTTTTATTGCCGTTGCCTATGTGGTGCTCAATAAAATGGCCTTGGCGCTCGCCTTTGGTAAAGCTGGTAAAGCTGGCAATGCTGACAACGTGGCGACGGTCAATACCGATCATCATGGTGATGGTGCTTCTACTGCTATCTGGCACAGTGGCCGCCAACACACGCCAAACAGCCCCTATTGAACCGTTGCTGGACGCCTCATCGAACCAGAACAGCCCCCTTGCCGACAAGCCTCTAGTGAAACAGCCACTCTTGCGACTGATTGCCGCAGATTTGCCGCCATACATTGATACTTTCGCCGAAGGGCTAGGTGTGGTCCCACCGCTGGTTCAGATGGCTCTTGCACCTCATTTTCAGGTCGAAGTGTCACTCACATCATGGTCAAGCTTATTGCAACAGGCCAAAGCACCACGGCATTTGTTATTGTATTGGCAGCGGAGTGTCGAGTTAGAAAAAGAATGGTATTTCTCCGAGCCATTGCTCGCGCAGCAGTACGGTTTTTTTTATCAGGCACAAAGTAGGGTGGCGGCCAGTGCGGCAGGGATCCAAACGTTAAATCATCTGCAGGGGTTTCGGATCGGCGTGTTGGCGGGTATGCAGTATGGCCGCGAATTTAGTCGTGTACAACATGTACTGCAACGGGTTGAGTTTTCATCGGAATTCGCGATTTTCCAAGCCTTACAGCAAGGGCGGGTGGATGTTGCCTTGGTCGATGTGGTGCAAGCTACTCAGATCTTACATGCGCAGCCACAGCAAAAAATTCTGCGCTTAGCGCAACCCATCTTGACAGTGGATCAGCTTTATCTGTTATGTTCACGTAACTACTTACCTTGCCATGAAATTTTGCTGCAATTTAAACAGCGCTGGCAACAACTCACCACCGATGGCACCCTTCACCGCGTGCTAGGAATCGATGCGATAGGAACCCAATGACGTTATCACTTTTTAGCGCTTCTTTGCTGTTGGCAGGGGCTAGCCTTACCACGGATTATTTACCGCCGCAACCCGCCTGGAACGGCGCCAGTACCGCCTTGGTGCTGCCCAATCATCCCTGGGTGACGCCGGCAGAACTGACGGAGCTTAGCGATAGTCCAGACTATACAACCACGATGCAGTATTTACACAAATTAGTGGCTGCATCGCCTCAGCTTCGGCTGGAGGTCTTAGGGCAAAGCCCGCAAGGCCGTGATATCGTAATGATTAAAGCATCGACTCAGCCTGATTTGGTGGGCAAAAGTGGTCGTCCAATCTTAATGGTGCAAGCGGGGATCCACAGTGGTGAAATCGATGGTAAAGATGCCGGTCTGATGTTGCTGCGAGATATAACGCAGGGGAAAAAAGCACATCTGTTGGAACAGGTGGATCTGCTGTTTATCCCTATTTTATCGGTGGATGGTCATGAGCGGCGCAGTGCGTTTCATCGAATAAATCAGCGCGGGCCGACGCAGATGGGCTGGCGCAGCACGGCGGAAAATTTAAATTTAAATCGGGATTACGCCAAACTTGATAGTTTAGAGCTACGGGCGCTGGTCAAGGCGATGAATCAGTATCAGCCGGATTTGTATATGGATATTCATGTCACCGATGGTGAAGATTATCAATATGATATCACCTATGGCTTTAATGAGCCTTTCGCCAGTCAAAGCCCGAATGCCGCATCATGGCTGTCCAGCGTGTATCGACCCACGCTCGATCAGCATTTAGCGGCAGCCGGTCATATCCCAGGGCCCTTGGTATTTGCCCGCGATGATATGGATTTTAGCAAAGGCTTGACCGGCTCAACCTCGACCCCGCGATTTTCCAATGGCTATGGCGATGTTCGGCATTTGCCGACAATTTTAGTAGAAAACCACAGTTTAAAACCCTATCGACAACGAGTATTAGGGACTTATGTATTGCTAGAAGGCACCATGCAACTATTGGCGCAACAAGGAAAGGTGCTGCAATTAGCGAAAAAAGCGGATCAAAATGCTCGTCCGGCGCGGCAGGTATTGGCTTACCAAGCGTCAGCACAACCCGATCCTATCGCCTTTAAAGGGGTAGACTACAAAATAGTTGAAAGTAAACAAGGGTTTGGCCGCTACGTGCAGTGGTTAGGGACACCGAAACACTATGATGCGTTACCTGTGTATTGGGAGAAAGAACCCAGCGTTGAGGTTGACGTGCCCAAAGCGTATTGGATCCCGCCGCAGTACCATGATGTGATCCAGCGGCTACAGTGGCACGGCATCGACATGCAGCCGTTAGCCACAGCGACCACCTTGCAATTACAGCAACTGAGCGCTATCGATCCTAAATTTTCCAGCCAACCCTTTGAAGGCCGCTTTATGGTCAGTGCTCGTTTCGCGACCCAGTGGCAACAGGTACAGTTACCGGTAGGCAGCGTGCGCGTCAGTACCGACCAGCCGTTAGGCGCTTTAGTGGTCGCCCTATTGCAACCTGAAGCACCCGACTCATTATTTAGTTGGGGATTTTTCCATGGTATGTTTCAAAGGACAGAATATTTCGAGCGATATGCCTTTATTCCATGGATAGAACAGCAATTGGCGACGGATAAAGTACTGCAAAAATCGTTCGCTGACGCCATCAAGGCGGATGCTAGCTTAGCCAAAGATGCCGATAAACGCTTGGCGTGGTTGTATCAGCAGTCACCGTTTTATGATGTGACGTATTTAAAATACCCGGTGTACGTGGAGCGATAGGGCATGACTATGGATAAGTTGAACCAAAGCCTAAACCCGGCGCCACAGCAAGGTTCCAATCAGGACGCCATCGAAACAGCGTTCCCAAACGACCTAAGTGCCAGCTGTCGCAAGGACGGTGAAGCCGCGTTTGAACCAAGCGCCGAACCGCAGCGCGATATCTTGTCGTTTTCGGCCACGCTTATCCCGCCGGAGTCGAATACGGCAGAGCCGCTTGCGACCATGTCCGTAGCCGATGACGACCAGCCCTCAGCGGCGAGTCGGCGCTGGGTCATGTTCTGGTTGGCGTTGGGGCCGGCGTTGTTGGCACTATTTGCGTGGTTGATTATTCCCAAAGCGCCATCAAACAGCTTACGGCATCAAGGTTATATCTGGCAGTTGCAATGGCAGAACGAACATCAACAGCTGCTCAGTCAAAGTCAGGGGGAGATACAAGAGCTCAAAGTGCTGGCATTGCAATGGCAACTGACGGGCTCGAAAGCGCTGCTGCGCCAAGCTCGTGTGGATAGCGCCGCATTGGCCAAGGATCAGCGTCCGGTGTGGCTGGTGGTGCGAATTGATGGTGATTTGTCACGCCTGGCGGTACCTGAGGTGGTGACGCAACTCACGTCCGTGTTGTTGCAGTGGCGGCAACAGGGAGTCAAGGTGGTGGGTATCGAAATCGATCATGATGCCCCCACACGATTGCTATTAGCGTATCGAGATTTTTTTGTCACGCTAAAACAGACTGTGTCCGCCGCGGTGAGTGCGAATACCACATTAGCTGCGTTGTTACCTGCGGGGCAGATTGAATGGTCGATAACCGCCTTACCGGCGTGGTTAACCAGTGCTGATTTTGTGGCCTTAAGTCAGGCGGCCCCCTGGTTAACCTTGCAAGTGCATGCGGTGAGTCATGTCGATAAAGGATTGTTTAACCCAACGGATGCGGCACTTTGGGTCGAACAATTGGCCGCCCGACGGCAAGCGCCGTTCACCGTGGCGCTTCCCGCGTATCAATCCGCGCAGGTTGTTGGGCAGGATGGCGCCTTGGTAGCGATTGAAAGCGAAGTCAGCTTACCGCTTGAGGGTGAGCGGCGCGAGATGGCGATTGATCCGCTACCGGTGCAGCAATTGCTGGCACGTTGGCAACAACAGCCTGTGGCGAACATGGTGGCGATCAGTTGGTTTCGTTTGCCACTGGCCAGTGATGTACGCAGTTGGCCTTATGTCACACTGGCGGCGGTGATCCAGCAGCAACCTCTGTTACCCAAGCTGTCGATCCAGATCGAGACTGATCCACAAGGTGCACAGCAGATTTATTTGCATAATGCGGGCAATAGTCCGGCGCAATTGCCCACACAGTTGCTGTTTGCTGGCGAGCAATGTCTGGCGAGTGAACCTCGAGCGCCTTATCAAGCCGTGTTGATGGCGGATACTTCGGGGGCTACGCCGGTGATTGAAAGTCAGGCATGGCGCTGGCAATTAAATCTGCATCAGCAATCACCTTGGGCACCACGTATTGCACCACAGCAGCGGCGGTTGATTGGTTGGTGGCGTTGTAAAATAATCACGCTAGCTGCCCCGACCGAGTTGAATACCGCCGCTAGAGCGGGCTGAAATTTGAGCACATTGCATCAGCGCGGATAGGATATCAACGCAACGATGAACAACCTATGCCAGTATGGGACCCTAGCCAAAAATGTTACATAAAACAACGCAGAACACATCTCCTAAGCGGCGCAGCGCATGGATCGCGTCGGCGATGATGTTGTCAGTTATTGCCAGTAGGTCCGCTTTGGCGTGCGGTCCTGATTTTCCTATTCAATTGCAACAGGTTCGCACTGAGGTGCTTCAGGGGTTGCCTGAGCCCAGTTTTATCGCGTCCTTGAACACCTTATCATCGACTGCGCCGAGCCGACCTATTCCTGTATTTAGTTATGGCGCCGCACCGACATTTCAATCCGATTATCTAGCCAGTGTAGGGGATTATGTGTCAGCCGCAGTGATGGCAGAGCAACGTGGTTTAAGTGTGGTGGATGCCGCCATTACGGCTAAGATGCGCTCCACCTCGGATCACACCGAAGCATTTGCGATTGGTGAGTCGCTGGAGCCTGAAATTCAGTTGTACACGGCTGGTGCGGTGGCATTTGCCAATGAAGACTATGAAGCCGCGATTGATTATTGGCAGCAGTTGTTAGCGCTACCCTCAGCGGAACAGCAGCAACGTCGTGCCATGGCGCTGTATTCGCTATCGCGTGCTCATGCCGTTTTGCAACAACCCACGCAGCAGCAACAGCGGTTAGAGCAATTGCAAGCCGAAGTGGCGGCAGGTCTTGCGGATCCGCTGTGGCTGGCTGCAACATCACTTGGTGATACTGCGGCCTTGGCATTGGCCAAAGGTGATTGGCCGCAGGCGATCCGAGAATATAGCGCGCAAGCCAATTATGATACGGCAGGTGATAGCAGTGGTCGTGATTCGCTGTTGATGCTGGCTCGGCAATTGGCGAGTATGTCAGCATCTGAACGTGCACCGATGCTGCAGTCTGTCGAAGTGTCAAGTTTACTTGCTCGTTTTTTAGCGACACGTTTTTATACTGAATTTTATGGCGATAGTGCCGCGTTAAAAGTATTACTGAAAGAATTAGTGGATGCCGGTACGCTCAGCTCTGGCGATGCAACCTATCTGGCGGCACTGAGTTATCGGCAAGGGTGGTACACTGAGGTCTCGCAGTTTATTCCAACGCTTGATCAATCGGCACTCGCCTGGTGGTTGCGCGCCAAGCTTGCACTGCAGCAAGGTGATATAAAAGCGGCGACTGCGGCTTTTGCCCATGCAACCCAAGCCATGGCGCAGGATCAGCAACAAGGCCAAACGCAAGAACTGGTGGCATGGCAAGATGCGCAGCGCTGCCGATTAAAAGCCGAGCAGGGCATACTGGCGTTGACGCAGGCGGATTATCGGCAGGCGCTGGATTTTCTCTGGCAAAGTGGTGCTGAGTATTGGCAAGATACCGCCTATTTAGCCGAGCGTGTGTTGTCGACCGCAGAGTTACGCGCCTTTGTAGATAGCAAGGTTGCGCCGCTGTCGCGGGATGCCGCTCATGATGAAGCGGAACAAGCGTCGGATTACCATGATTGGGAGCTGCCGGTCGATCAACGGCTACGGCAGTTGCTGGCCAGACGTTTAATGCGTGAGGGCGAGGGCGCGGCGGCTGTCCATTATTTTAGCCAGCCCGCCTTGAAAGCATTAGCCGAGCAATATCATCAATTACGATTAAGTGCGAGATCGCAATGGCGCGATGTACATCAGGCTGAGGCGTTGTTTGTTCTTGCGCGTATGACGCGTGAGCATGGTATGGCACTGCTAGGTTTTGAATTAGCACCAGATTTTGCAATTTTTCAAGGTAGCTACAGTTGGGATGAGGGTATGTCTGCGGCCGCCGGTGTCGATGAACAGCACCGGGTGGAGAGCAGCATGAATATCTATCGTCAACAGCTTGCACAGTGGAGTGGTCAGCAAGCTGTTGCGCAGTTATGGCAAAACTCGCCTTATGCCGTCATCAGTGTGGCGGCGTTACCCGATGCTACTCAGCCATTGGACGTGACTGCGCAAGAAACGGATGCACCGCAGTCCGCAGCACCGTCTGCGAAACAACATGCAACTTTAAGCGGGCAGTTGCCGCCAGGTCAAATTCTCAGTATGTCGCAGGGCATTCCACGTTTTCATTATCGCTATCTGGCGTCGGCACTCGCAGCTCAAGCGGCAGATAAAGTCCCAGCCTCTAGTCAGGCATTTGCCGCGCTGTTGTGTCACAGTAGCCTGTGGTTATTGGCCAGAGATCCGGCAGCCGCCGCGCCATATTATCGGCGCTATCTGGCGCAGGGCCCTTATGTTGCTTGGGGGGCGCAATTTGGCCAGCAGTGCCCTGAGCCTAACTTTGATGCGGCACACGAACGACAGTGGCAGCTATGGCAAGCACAGTTGTGGGCATGGCGTTACCCACTGGCCGCATTGGGATTCTTGGCTATGCTATCGGCAGGGCTGTATGCGTTGATCCGGCGTCGCCGACGATCCTAGCGATGCGCCCATACTAGCGATGCGTCCATACGGTCGCTGTCTCACAGTTGCCGACAACGCTGTTGTCGGTTGTGTTGCTGTTGTTCACGCGTATTCTAGCCACATCAAAGCGTGCTTCATCACATGCTCACATCATTAATTAGCGCTTTAACAAAAGCTGACTAGGCTAATAGGGGATGATGACGCTTGTTTGCAAGCAAGCGAGTGCAGAGTGTTTAAGGAGGAGCCGGTGGCTATACCCATGCATATCACATCTGCTCCGCCCAAGCGTTGGCGAGGAATATGGATTTACCTGGTGGTTACTGGGCTATCTTTGGCACTCGCACTTTATCAACACAGTCGAAATAAGCATGATCTGCAGCAGCGTTTGCATCGAGTCAGCAAAGAAATAGCCCAACAAGCGGAGCAACGGATCCGTACCATAGCGTTAGGGTTGGCGGATATTCGTACGCATGTGTTAACCGCCGGCTCATCTTTGAATCGACCGGCGTTTAGTCGTTATATCCGTGCTTTACCTAAAGAACCTTTGTATCTCGGTGCCCGTGGGTTTGGCTTTATACGCAAAGTCGATAAAACTGAGCTTGCCGAATTTTTAACACAGGCGCAGGCCGATCACATGCCTTATTTTCGGCTCAAACAGTTGGGGCCGAGCGCAGAGAAGTATCATTATGTGATTCAATATATTGAGCCTTATGCCCCGAATGCCGCCGCGGTAGGCTTGGATATTGGTTCTGAGCCACACCGTCGCCACGCGGCAGAGCGCGCTATGATGACGGGGGAACCTCAACTGACCGCGCCCATCACCTTGGTGCAAGCCACTGGGCAGCAAGCGCAAGCGTTTTTATTGTTATTGCCACTATATCGCGATTGGCAGGTGCCAGCGACGCCAGAGGCACGTGTCGCGCAGGGAATTGGCTGGAGTTACGCGCCATTGTTAATGCACGATGTGATGCAGACACTGCAGTTTGATCGGCAACAATTTCAGCTGGTCATCCTCGATCAAGCGACGTTGCAAGAGCGGCATCATTGGCATCCGACTCAGCTCGCAACGGTGATTTATCAGCATCCTGCCGCGAAACATAGCGCAGAAGCGCAAAAATCTGAGATGCCGCCAAGCACAAATCCCATCGCGTCTGCAACCGATATTCAGCCATCACATCAGGCAGACGCAGACCGAGCCGCATCCGTGAGGTTTGGTTTTATGCCTGATACAGCACAGCAACCCCTGCATGTCATGGGCCGCAATTGGTTGGTGCAGGTTTCGTTAAATCCGAAATCGGTCGCCGAGCTGCAATTGATCCGTCCGTGGCATATTCTGCTGCTGGGTCAATTGTGCGCGCTGGCGCTGGCTTTTTTCTGGCGATTTATCAGCGAAAAACGACAACAACAACAACGCATTTTGTCGCAACAACAAACGCTCGCGGCCATTGTCGATAGCGCGCATGACGGTATAGTCGCCACCGACGTGTCTGGACATATTCTCAGCTGGAATGATGGAGCGCAGCGGATGTTTGGCTATGACGTCTCGCAAGTTTTGGACCAGTCTATATCAGAGTTATTGACACCCGATGCGTTTATGGCTCAAGACCAATTGTTGTTTAGTCAAGTTCTGCATGGCCATGCGGTATCACAATGTGTCAGTCAGCGCCGACATGCACAGGGGCAGAGTATTGATGTGTTAATCAATATTGCCCCGATGCGAAACGACATGGGCGATCTGGTGGCACTTGCATATACCTTTCGAGATATTAGTGCTATTCGGCAACAGCAGCTGGAATTAACCCTGATGCGGGATCAATTGGCAACCGCGGTAAACGTGGCAGGATTGGGAATTTGGCATTGGCGTTTAACGGACAATTCTTTATGGTGGAATCGTCGGATGTACGAGCTCTATGGGTATGACCAAGAGCAGATGCAAGCGCACTTGAATTATCAGCATTGGCTAAACCGAGTGCATCCTGATGATCGTCGGCACGCCGAGCAAGCGTTGCTAACAGCGCTGGAGAATAACGAACCTTATGCGCCAGAATTTCGGATTGTACGGCCGGATGGGCAAATTAGTCATATCCTCGCTGGTGCCGTGATGGAGCGTGATGGGCAGGGCAAACTGAGTCAAGTCACGGGGATTAATGTCGATATTAGTTCGCAGCGGCAGCTCGAGCAGCAGCTACGGCAAACGTCCGCAGCGGCAGACGCGGCCAACACAGCCAAATCGGTATTTTTAGCCAATATGAGCCACGAGTTGCGAGCCCCCGTCAACCGAATCCTGAGCAGTGCTGCCTTGCTGCACCCTATGCTCACGACCTTGCAAAGCCGTGAACTGCTGGAACAAACCAAGCTGGCGGCAGATACAATGTTGAGTATTATCAATGATATATTGGATCTATCTAAATTGGAATCTGGCCATATTCAGTTGCAACCGCGCTGGGAGGGGCTTTCACAACTTTGGCCACAGTTGCAAGCACAGCTGACCACGTTTTTGCTGACACAGCCTGCATTAAAAATGCAGCTGTGTCTGAGGTGGCCAGATGTTTGTGTCACGCATGCGCTGGCGAAGCCACCCATGCTTCCTCTACAGCAATTATGGCATTGGAATGGTCGGCAATGGCATTGCCGTCAGTCGGAGCCTGCTGAGGTTCAAGGGCTAGAGAGTGAAATGTTGCTATCGGCGGTGATGCAGGGGATCAACGCATATTTGGATGCAGAGCGATTATTGCAAAGCATGCAGTATGTATTCGATGTTGTTGCCAAATTGAACCCGCAGAGTCAACTTGAGTGGCAGATCAGTCTTGAATTTCCAAGCCTCGAATTGCCACCATCAATGACGTCGGCATTGGATCTGACGGCATCTGAGGTTAGCGCACACGTGGCCATCCCAAACACGCATGATCCAGTTGCGTTTGCATCCCCTCTGCACATTGACGCGGTGAATATGCCGGGTCATCAGGCCGCACAGCAGGTTTCACAACAGGCGTGCTTACGATGTTGTCTACGCGATCTTGGCGTCATTAGCGTGGATGATTATCAGCAGCTGTTGCAACAAAGTTTTGCCCAAACCGAAGTCTCTATCAATCGACGTTTTGGTCAAGCAGGCCTTGGTATCGTGCTGGCCAAACGCATCGTGACGTTATTGGGCGGTGAATTACAACTATCGTTTTTAGCGCACGGTGGGGCGCAGCTACAGTTTGATATCCCTTTGTTGGTGACCCTGCCGCCAGGACTGGATGAAGGAAAAGCATCGAGCGGTGGTGATAGCCACACGCAACACGAACGTTCGCAGCAGCACAGCGCCACTACAGTTCGCGACAATATAGGATCTTCTCGACCATACGCTGCGGCGACCTCGCCGTCATTTAGTATCGAGCGTCATGCCCGTACACCGATCAACAGTGGCGAGAATATGGATTTTGAAGATGACGCGCAAACGCTCAGCCGATTCGCGCAGCATGCGGACAGTTTGCGCCAAATGCGTGATTTGTTACAGGTTGAAGTACAGCGCGTGATGCTGTTATTGCAAGCTGCACAGATCATCAACGCGGCCCCATCAACATACCAAGCGATGGAGCTCATCGCGGCTGACACGCCCGTGGATTTACCATCGACAACGCGTAGCTCACAGCTCCCACATGAGGTGTTACTGCTACAATTGATCTCGTTAAATGCCTTAGCCAAGAGTGTTGGGGCCCTTGGTTTAGCCGATTGGCTTGAGCAGTTAAGTCAACGTTTGCGACGCGGGGCTCGACCTACGCCGGAGGATTGTGACGAATTGCAACAGCTTTGTGAGGCGTGTCGGTTGCGGTGGTCGCAGGATGCGGGGGCGGTTCAACACCACCACGCCATGACAAAAGCCAAGGAACATCCTGCGGCTTATTATGGTTCAGCGTCCGAGACAAAACAGGACGACGCATGTGGGGAAGTGGCATCACCAGCAATAAACCTTCATGTTGCCGATCAACATCCGCAGCCCAGCAACATCAACGATGCCGCGTTCGTGGCGGACATCGTCGCGAGGGGTGAGGACTCACCTGCCGTGTCGACTGTCGCAGGCTCGGACGAAAGGCATGCAGGAGGTAAAGGGCCTGACGTGATGAGCGATAGCATGCTGGTGTTGCCACCTGCGTTGTATCAACAATTACATCGTTACTTGCTGGAGGGTAATTTAGCGCTGTTGCCCTGGTTGTTACATATGGGTATACGAGCGCAGTTGCCCGCCGTGTTAGTGCGTCATATTGATGCGCTAGATTTTGTCAGTGCCAGTACGTTGTTACCGCGTTATGTAAAAGCTGACATTAAGGCCAGCACATCGGCGACAGTGCAGCCGTCTAATGCTGAAGAACATCGTTAAAGAACATCGTTAAAGAACATCGTTAAAGGACATAGTTGCAGTACTGAGTTGACGAGCTGAGTTGACGGACAAGATTGACGGACCCACATATTCCGAACAAAGCATCTGCAAGCCAAGTGCAGCCTTTTACATGTTTTATACAACAACCACATCAATGTTAGCGTGCACATACACACTAACCTTTGACACTCACGATCACGAAGTCAACCGTGGCGGATGGGTGTCCTCCAGTCGGCGTTGCGGCTGAACGTCTCATGGCGCTGCGGCTATCCCTTCAAGGCGCTGCCGCTGACTTCTCATGGCGCTGCCGCGGCACTAGGTTACGGCAGCAGCGCCATGTAACAAACGATTAGCTCAGCTGGGTTGCCGCTTTCATCGCTTGGACAAATTGTGCCAATTCTTCACACATCTTCGCGGGTTGACTAAGATTGCGCTCGATAATCTGCACCACGGCAGAGCCCGAAATCGCACCTGCCGCGCCGGACGCCAATGCGGCTTTCACGTGGTCAGGGGTCGAAATCCCAAAACCAAGTAGCGTCGGCGCCGCATGGTAGGCCTTGAGGGTGGCAATTACATGATCGGCCGGCATGGCGGCCACAGTTTCGGTGCCTGTTACACCAGCACGGCTTAGCAGATAGGTATAGCCGCGGCCATAACTGGCGATTTGGCGCAAGCTGTCGTCGGTCATGTTTGGTGGCGCGATAAAAATCGGCGCTATATCCTGCTGGCTGGCGGCATCTCGGAAGCGTTTGCTCTCGTGCAATGGCACATCGGCGATCAGAATGGAATCCACGCCGGCGGCTTTGGCATCTTGATAAAACTGTGTGATGCCTCGCGCCATCACCAAGTTGGAGTAGAGCAATAAGCCAATTGGAATATCGGCATGATACGCTCGAATGGCGGTGATGAGCGCAAAGCAATCGGCCGGCGTCACCTTGGCGGCTAGCGCGCGGATATTGGCGTTTTGGATGGTCGGGCCATCGGCAATTGGATCGGAAAACGGTAACCCCAGTTCCAGAGCATCGGCACCGTTGTCGATTAAGGTTTTAATAATAGCCAGCGATTGTTCTAACGTTGGATCGCCAAGGGTAACAAAAGGAACAAAAGCGCCTTGCTTGCGCTGTGCTAAGCGGCTGAACATCTGTTGGTAACGTTGCATGAAAATTCCTTGATTCGTTATCGTAAGCACAACTTAACGTGCATGTGCATTCTGCTGGGATAAAACGGACATGACATGCCCCAAGTCTTTATCTCCGCGGCCGGATAAATTCACCAACAACACAGTGCCGTCGGCGGCATCTTTTGCCATTTTGATGGCATGCGCTAAGGCGTGCGCACTTTCCAGCGCCGGAATAATACCTTCGGCTTTGGCCAGCAATTGGAAGGCGGCGAGTGCTTCATCATCGTTGATGGCAACATACTGTGCACGCCCAATCGAGGCTAAATAGGTATGCTGTGGCCCTACGGCCGGGTAATCCAAGCCGGCGGAGATGGAATAAGATTCTTCAATTTGGCCATCGTGCGTTTGCATAATGGCGGTATAAGCGCCATGCAAAATACCAAAACTTCCGGTACTCAGTGCCGCCCCATGCTGATGGGTATCAATGCCCATACCGCCAGGTTCCACACCTATCAGCGCCACCTCTTTCTCATCGATGAAGTCGGCAAACATACCAATGGCATTCGATCCGCCACCCACACAGGCCAATACCGCATCCGGTAAACGACCCTCAGCGGCGAGAATTTGCTGCTTGGCTTCCTCGCCAATCATTTTTTGGAACTCTCGCACTATGGTCGGAAACGGGTGAGGTCCCGCCGCTGTACCTAATAAGTAGTGACTGGTGGCATAACTGGCGGACCAATCGCGCATGGCTTCATTCACGGCATCTTTTAAGGTGCCACTGCCGGCGGTGACCGGGATCACGGTCGCGCCCATCAGTTTCATGCGAAATACATTGGGTTGTTGCCGTTCGATATCTTTGGCGCCCATATAAATTTTGCAGTTAAGTCCTAGTAACGCGCAGGCGAGAGCGGTTGCCACGCCATGTTGGCCGGCACCGGTTTCTGCGATAATGTCTTTTTTACCCATGCGTTTGGCCAATAACGCTTGGCCTAAAACCTGATTGGTTTTATGCGCGCCACCGTGCAGTAAATCTTCCCGTTTTAAGTAAATTTTGACTTTGGGGTTGGGGGAGATGTTTCGACACAAGGTCAGTGGGGTTGGCCGGCCAGCATAGTCACGCAGCAACGCGGCAAACTCGGCATGAAAGCTGTCATCTTGCTGCGCATCAACAAACGCTTGTTCTAATTGGCGCAAGGCCGGGACCAACAGCTCTGGCACAAACATGCCGCCAAAGTCACCAAAATATGGATTTAAAAGATTACTCATAGCTAAATTCCTGGATCAGACGAAATGCGGTTAAAACTTTCTGTGGATCTTTTTGCCCTGGGGTGCTTTCCAGCGCTGAATTCATATCCAGTGCCAACACCGGCAATTGCAGAGCTTGTGTCACGTTGTCGATGCCAATACCACCGGCCAGCATAATGGCTTTGGCCTTTTGTTGTGGCCGAATCAGCTGCCAATCAAAACGATGCCCCGTACCACCTAGCGCATGTGGACTATAACTGTCGAGTAAAATACGGTCTGCTTGTTGGCTCAGGGTGGGCCATTCATCGGCAACGCGATAGGCGCGCCACACCTGGCAATCGGTTAACCCCGCCGCACTGAGCTGAACTTTCAATTCGGCAATATAAAGCTCGTCTTCATCACCGTGCAGCTGCACAGCCGACAGTTGTAACTGACTGGCATGTTCAATCACCTCACTGATAGTGGCATTGACAAAAACCCCAACAAACCGCAGCGGCGCGCGCGCCGACTGCTCAGTGCGCAGCTGTTGTCGGCAATCGGCAACCAGCGCTTTTGCCTCCGCTAAGCGAATACAGCGCGCCGATGGTGGGTAGAAGATTAAGCCGGCATAAAAAGCACCGGCGCGGGCCACTAGTATCGCTTGATCCGTGCTGGTGATGCCACAGACTTTGTGCTCACCACGCGTGAGCGCATGCACGGCACTGGCTAAATCAGGCTGCGCCATCAACGAGCTGCCAACTAAAAACGCAGTGGCAACTTTGCGCAACTGACGTACTTGCTGATAATCATAAATGCCTGATTCTGATACGACCGCGGTGGATGTGGGGATCAGCGCCGCCAGTCGCTCGCTGGTGGATAAATCCGTAGTTAAGGTACGTAAATCGCGATTATTGATGCCAATCAAGCGCGCACCTAAGCGCACAGCGCGGCGCGTTTCATCTTCATTGCTGACTTCCGTCAGGACCGTCATCGCCAGTGAGTGTGCCACCTCCGCCAAGTGTTGATATTGTGCATCATCCAGCACAGATAGCATCAACAGTACCGCATCCGCACCACAGGCCCGACCGCGGTAGATCTGATAACTATCAATGATAAAATCTTTGTGCAGCAAAGGTTTATCAACCAACTGTCGCATTTTAGTCAAATAGTCATAACTGCCTTGAAAAAAACGTTCGTCGGTCAGCACGGAGATACAGTCGGCGTAGTGGCCATAAACGGCGGCAATCTCTGTCAAATCAAAATTGGCGCGGATCAACCCTTTGGAAGGTGATGCTTTTTTACATTCCAGAATAAAGCGCGGGCCTTTTTGCGTCAGCGCGGCGTAAAAATCGCGCGTGCTTGGGGTCACCGTTTCGATAAAACTGGCCAATGGCCGCAGCTTGGCTTCATTTGCAACTTCGAGCCGTTTGTGCTCGATAATAGTATCCAATACATTACGCATGACGTTCACCTAATAGACGGGGTAAATACGCAGCCGCATGGCCTGCGGCAAGATGCTGTAACACCTCTTGCGTTAACGTGGGGAGTTGACTGAGGTCGAGATCACGATAAATCAGCAGCATCGCGGCCACATTGGCCGCAATGGCATATTGGTGTGCCCGCGGTGCTGTGCCGTGCAGGATCGCTAAGCTGGCGGCGGCATTGTGTGCAGGGTCACCCCCTTGCAGCTCGTTTAAACCAACCTGTGGTAAACCAAAATCGGCTGCGCTGAGGCTAAAAAAGCGCAGTTGCCCTTGGTCGATACTGGCCACCAAGGTCACACCATGTAACCCGATTTCGTCACAACCTTCACCATGCACCACCCAGCCTCGCTGGACACCCAATTGGATCAGTGTTTCTGCCATCCTAGGTAATAAGGCGGGATCATAGACGCCCAGCAGTTGGTACTGCGGTGCCGCAGGATTTAGCAAAGGGCCCAAGAGGTTAAACAAGGTGCGCGTTTTGAGCGCTTGGCGCACCGGCATCGCATGTTTGACCCCGGCATGGTAGTGCGGGGCAAACAAAAAACTAAAACCATGCACGGCCAGCTGTGTGGCCGCGTCAGCTGGGCTTTGTTCAATGGCGATGCCAAGGGCCTGTAATAAATCGGCAGAGCCGGATTGTGAAGAGACCGAGCGATTGCCATGCTTGACCATTGGGATCCCCATGCTGGCGGCTACGATCGCCGCCGTGGTGGAGATGTTGATGGTGTTGCTGCCGTCGCCGCCGGTGCCACAGCAATCAAAGGTGTCGGCGCGCGGCGTTGGAAACGGCGTGGCCAAATACCGAAATGCTCGTGCGGCCCCACTGAGCACGTCGCTGTGTTCACCTTGCAGTTTTAGCACGGTGAGGGCACTGGCAAGCACTGCATCATCCACCGCGCCTTGCGCCACTGCATAAAAAAACTGCGTGCTTTGCGCTTGATCCCAAGGTTGATTGGGCTGTGCCAGCAAGCGATGTAATAACACCACGCTGCGTGCTTTTAACTCCGCGGCGCTGAGATTGGCGAGGCTCGCAAACAGCGCTTGATGTGCGGGATCCATGGGCGTGATGTGGTTATGCATGCGACACTCCTGCCTTCAATCGAGGTGCCGCAGCGACTAAATACGCCAAGCTTTGCGCCAACAGCGGTTTACCAAGCGGCGTTAAGATGGATTCTGGGTGAAATTGAAATCCAAGCGCGGCATCGGTTTCATGCACAATCGCCATTGGAATATGCTGATAGTTGGCAATAACACGAAGCGTTGCGGGCACCTCGGTTGCCATTAATGAATGATATCGAGCCACTGCAAATGGGCGTGGTAAACCGGCAAACACCGTATGATCGGTCAGCGTTAAATAGGACGTTTTTCCGTGCACTGTTTCACCAGCGCGGCCGACCGTGCCGCCATAATGCTCAACTAATGCTTGATGACCAAGGCAAATCCCCAGCATCGGATAGCGTCCAGCACAGCGTTTGATAAGCTCTGGCATACAACCCGCATCGGCAGGTGCGCCAGGGCCTGGCGAGAGCAACAGCACCACCGGTCCAGGCTCGGCAGCCATCTGCTGAGCAATAAATTCTGCCGGTACAGTGTTGCGGTATAATTTTAAGTGTGCGCCTAGCTGGGCCAGCTCATCCACCAAGTTATAGGTGAACGAATCTTTGTTATCTAACAAGTAAATGGTGATCATGGCGTAGCTCCTTGCGGGTGTTCCGTGCGATACGCTTGACTGCTTTGGATTGCCCGCAGCACCGCCATCGCTTTACTGCGGGTTTCTTCCATCTCGGCCTGCGGCTCAGAGTCAAAAACCACACCCGCACCTGCCTGAACCTGGGCAACCCCTTGGGTAACGTAAGCACTGCGGATCACAATACAACTGTCAAAGTCTCCCAAGCCATTGAGATAACCCACAGCCCCACCGTAGCTACCGCGACGTTTCTGTTCAACCTGACGGATAAGCTCTGCCGCGCGAACTTTGGGCGCACCCACCAAAGTACCCATATTCATACAGGCTTGGTACGCGTGCAGCGCATCCAATTCGTCTTTGAGTGTGCCGACCACTTTGGACACCAAATGCATGACGTAGGAATAACGATCGACTTTAAGTAATTCTTTGACATAACGACTGCCAGGGATGCTGATGCGTGCCACGTCATTTCGCGCCAAATCGACCAGCATTAAATGCTCGGCTTTTTCTTTCTCGTCTTGGCGCAGTTCCAGTTCAATCCGGCTGTCTAAATCACGATCGATCTGGCCTTGGGAGGTAAAACCACGTCGACGCGTACCGGCGATCGGATAAATTTCGACCTGGCGACTGGCATGATCAAATTTCAGCGCCGATTCGGGCGAGGCGCCAAACAACGTAAATTGGCGGTCATGCATATAAAACATGTAGGGGCTTGGATTCTGACACTTTAACTGGGCATAGGCGGCGAGCGGATCTGGGCAGGCTAGGCTAAAGCAGCGGCTCGGCACGACCTGAAATACATCGCCCGCGATGATATTTTGTTTTAAGTGTCCAACTTGCTGCGCAAAATCGTCGTCGCTGATGTCAACCTGAATATCAGCTGCAGTCACATGCGCAGTACTTTTTACCTCTTGTGGCCGTCCAGCCGCGGCACTGCTGTGGCTGGAAAATGGCTGGCTCAGCAGCTGGGTCAAGGTTTCCAAGCGACGGCCGATGGCAAAGCAGTTGGCCATGGCATCATCACCACAGAAGACGTTGCCAATTAAACGGGCATGCTGATGCTGATGGTCAATCACTAACAGCGTTTGTGCAACATAAAATACATAGTCTGGGCAATCATTTGCGCCGGTTGCCACCTCAGGCAGATCTTCCACCACCGCGACCATATCGTAGCCAATCACACCGCCTAAAAAAATAGCAAAGGGCTCAGCCGATGGGTTGTGTAATTGCTGCAGTACCCGCAGCACACTAAAAGGGTTCGGTTCCAACAACCGTTGAGTTTCGTCCAGTAATGGCGGTGCGGCGGCAAAGGTGATCGTCAGTGCCTGGGACCTTTGGTGCGGTTGAATGACAATGCGCGGGCTTAAGTGGGTCAGTTGCTGGGTGATAAATGGCAACAAGGTAGCGCCGTTGGGCGTGAGCGCTTCGACCGTGACGGTTAACCCTTGGCACTCGATGCGTAATGCGGCATCAATCAGCAGTAGGCTTTTTAAATTATCTTTACTGTCGATTTCGGCCGATTCAAGTAACAACGCGGCTTGTTGCGGCTCGACGAATTGCTGAAAACATGCCAATGGATCCGCCTGATAGGGCACGGCTTGCGCAATGCTGGCCACTTGGCCACGTTCGGTTGTAATGTGACTAAAAATCATGGTTTTTCCTTGCTTCAGGCCGATGCATGGGCCTAAATCTCGTTAATTTTTGCGGGCGATGAGGGCTATAGTTGGGCCACTGTTGGCACAAGAAAATTGCCACCAACGCCAAGAAATTAATGCCACTTTACTCATGGTGAAACTCCGTTATGTACTGATTGTATTGCTATTTTTAAGCGCGGTATGGCAAATGCCATGGTACGCTAAATCTAGGTATCGATAATCGTCAACGTTTCTAAGCAAAAAAAAACCCGTTGCGAGGCAACGGGCTTCTTGCGATTTTTAAGGTAAGCAACGCCTACACACGCCCGTTAAGGAGTATGCCACCACCACCAGTGCTTGATTTGCTGACCGTTCATAAAAACCTTAAATAGTAAACGATGTAACCGTTTCATTCGTCGCGAAACCGAGTATCCACTCCATCAAGGCAAGGGATAGAAAACGCAAAGACGAATACATTGATGTGCCTATATAACGCTTTGGTATAGGGTGGCGTCAAGTAAAAAGCGATAAAACACGAAAATAATCCTTATAAATGGCTAGATGGCTACCCAGGTCGTAGGATGCGCCGAACTGAATTGTGCTGCAAAACCAATGTCCCATTGTGTGTGGGCAAGGCAAGGTTGCGCATTTTGATTTGCAAATTCGCAAGGTGCAGCGCCGTTGAATGTCAGCAAGCGCTGGGATAAACCACAGCTTTTATGCCGCAGACTTGCTATACTCGCCGGCCTTTGACACCGAGGTTCGTAGTGTGACCTACCTGCATTGACGCACGTGGTGGTCGAGTCTGAAATTGTATTGCTTTGTTGTTGTGATAGGAGCCTTGGGCCGCATGAAAATTGACTTACACAGTCATACGTTGTTTTCCGATGGTATGTTTAGCCCAGAAACGCTACTGGATCGGGCTGTCAGTCAGCGCATTGATGTCTTAGCTATTACCGATCACGACACCACAGCGGCCTTGGCACCGGCGCGTGCCTATATTGAATCTCAGCAATTGCCGCTCACCTTGATCCCTGGGGTAGAAATATCAACGGCATGGCATGAATTTGAAATTCATGTGGTGGGTTTGGCGATCGATGTTGAAAATACCGTGTTACAACAAGGTTTGGCGCAGCAGCGGCACCAGCGCTTGCTGCGGGCGCAAGAAATGGCGCGACGTCTCACCAAACATGATGTGCCAGATTGTCTGGCGGCGGTACAAGCCATGGCTGGTGAAGGGGCTATTACCCGCACGCATTTTGCCAAGCATCTGATGGCGTTGGGGAAAGCATCGTCCATGAACCAAGTGTTTAAACATTATTTGAGTCGCGGCAAAGCCGGTTATGTGCCAAATAACTGGGTTGCATTGGCCGAGGCCATCGATTGGATCCATGCAGCCGGTGGGGTGGCGGTGTTGGCGCATCCGCTGAAATATAATCTCAATGGCCGCTGGTTAACCAAGTTGGTCGATGAATTTGCAACTGCAGGGGGCGATGCGGTAGAAGTCGCCTCAGCCCAGCTAACACCGGTGCAAAAACGGCAAGTGTGGCAGTTGTGTCAGAAATTTGGCCTAAAAGCATCGGTTGGCTCTGATTTTCATCAGCCCACCCCTTGGAACGAACTTGGACGTAGTTTGTATCTGACCGATGATGTCGAGCGGATCTGGGCAGGTTGGGCGTTACCCGCCTCGGCGTACCCGACCTTTGATGCGGCGCAGGTTCCAGGGGCTGAGATGGCATGACGCAGAGCTGGCATTTAGCGTCATGCACAGGCGTTCATGACAAGACAGATGTTCAACAAATAAGCATTGGCTAAATCTAAATATCTGATATATATGTTATTACATCCCGCAACACGCGTCATGATGGCCGAGGTGAGCTGTGAGTCAGTTTTTTTGTTTGCATCCAGATAATCCACAACTGCGTTTGTTAAAGTTAACGGTACAGCTGTTGAAAGAGGGCGGTGTGATTGTCTACCCGACCGATAGTGGCTATGCGCTTGGCTGTATGCTGGGGAATAAACAAGGCATGGACCGCATTTTACAAATCCGTGGTCTTAGTGATGCGCATCATTTCACCATGATGTGTAAGGATTTATCGGAAATCTCACTGTATGCCAAGGTCGAAAATACCGCCTTTCGCTTGATTAAAAATAACACGCCAGGCAGCTATACCTTCATTTTACGCGGCACCAAAGAGGTGCCGAAACGATTGCTGAACGAGAAAAAGAAAACCATAGGATTACGGATCTCTGCGCATAAAATTACCATGGCGTTACTGGCCGAATTGGGCGAACCTTTGCTATCGAGCAGCTTGATTTTGCCAAAACAATCGATGGCGATTGCCGACCCAGATGAGATCCGTGCGCAGTTAGAGCGCCACGTTGATGCTATTTTGCATGGCGGTGTGATTGCGCAGCAGCCCACTACGGTGATTGATTTGTCAGATGATACGCCAGAATTGATCCGTGAAGGGGCTGGCGATGTACGGCCATTTTTCCCGTGATAGTGGGGGGGAATACGGTTGCTGATGAATACAGAGATATCATGCGCACTATGATCACCAACGGCGGCCAAAGCGCGGCGTGCCAATAAAAAACGCCATGACCAACGATATGTCTGACGCCTTGTCTGATACCGTAAATCAGCAGGCGCATCTTGCGCCATTAACCCAGCAACAACCGCTGCCGCTGGCTTATGTGCGCGGGGAGCCGGTATTGCAAGTCCCGGCAGATTTATATATTCCCCCAGATGCACTGGAAGTGCTGCTTGAGAGTTTTGCCGGGCCGCTGGATTTTTTACTCTATCTTATCAAAAAACAAAAACTCAATATTTTGGATCTGCCGGTATTTGCCATCAGCCAGCAGTACATGACCTATATTGATTTGATGCAGCAGTTAAATTTTGAACTGGCCGCCGAATATTTGGTGATGGCAGCGATGCTGGCGGAGATCAAATCGCGTTTATTGCTACCATCGTTGCAGCAAACCAATGATATTGAAAGCGATCCGCGCGCAGAGTTGGTGCGGCGTTTACTGGAATATGAGCGATTTTCGCAAGCGGCCAGTGCGCTCGATGATCTGCCACGGCAAGAGCGGGACCTATTTCGACCGCAGGTGACCGCCATGTTAACGGTTGACGGTTCGGAGGTAACCATTGCACCGCCAACGGTCACGCTGGCCGACTTAGTCGTGGCTGCAACCGCACTGTTATCGCGTTGGCAGGCGCAAGGTTCTACTCAGGTTCATCATCAAGTGACGCGCGAAATTTTATCGACGCGGGCACGCATGAGCCATATTTTGGCGCTGCTAGATAGCGCACCCTTGATCGATTTCACCGCCTGTTTTACCCCCGACGAGGGACGCGCCGGTGTGGTGGTGACCTTGTTGGCACTGCTGGAGTTGGTCAAGTCACAGTTAATTATCCTGACGCAGTCGCAGCACTATGGTCAGATCCATCTGCAATTGGCATAATACGCGCCTTTGATCGCTATACTTGGTAATTGCTTCTGATGCCTAGCACTGTGAACCCCGCGGCTGATGCGATGGATTTAGCGGATGCAACTGATGCGAACGCACCACCTGACATAACGCATACGGCTCAGGCCATTGCGCCCGCGCAGTTGCAGCAATTGCTGGAAGCAGCCATCTTTGCCCATCCCACGCCACTGGATGTGGCGCAGCTGCGTGCCACCGTATTAAAACCATTTCGCGTCAGTAAAGCTCAGTTGGAACGGGCATTATCGCAGCTACAACTTGATTATGCAGACCGAGGGGTAGAGCTGGTTCACACGGCGTCGGGTTATCATTTTCGTACCAAACCGCTGTGGGCTCCCTACATTGCGCTATTGTTTCCAGAGCGCACTGGCCGTTATTCCAAGGCGGTGCTCGAAACCTTAGTACTGATCGCCTACCGACAACCCATTACCCGTGGCGAAATTGAAGCGGTGCGGGGCGTGGCGGTCAGCAGCTCGGTGATTAAAACCTTGCTCGATCGGCAATGGATCCAGGCGGTGGGTGTCAAAGAGGTACCAGGTCGGCCGGCGCTATACGCCACGACGGCGACATTTTTAGATGATTTTGGCCTTCGTAGCCTTGATCAATTACCGGCCTTGCCCGATGTGGCATCGCCTTCCACAACATCGTTATCGAACACAGTCGGGATGACTGAGGAGTAATATCATGAGTGAAAAGTTACAAAAAGTACTGGCCCGTTCTGGGGTTGGTTCACGCCGCGAAATGGAAGCGGTGATCAGCGCGGGGCGGGTCACCGTTGATGGCAAAGTGGCGCAGCTAGGCGATCGTGTCACTGCGTTACAAACCGTACGTGTTGACGGTCATGTGGTGAAATTGCAAGCCGAAGCCGAGCAAATTTGCCGAGTGATTGCTTATCATAAACCTGAAGGTGAGATCTGTACCCGGGTCGATCCAAATGGCCGACCCACGGTATTTGATCGGTTACCAAAAGTCCGTGGCGCCCGCTGGGTGGCTATTGGTCGGCTTGATATCAATACCTCGGGCCTGCTGTTATTCACCACCGATGGTGAATTGGCCAACCGTTTAATGCATCCTAAATTTGAAGTTGAGCGCGAGTATGCGGTACGTATTTTTGGTGAGGTGAATGATGCCATGATCCAAAAACTGCGTACCGGTGTGGAGCTGGAAGATGGCAAAGCCAACTTCAAAAAAATCAAAGCCAGTGGCGGTGAAGGTATCAACAAGTGGTTCCACGTGGTGCTCACGGAAGGACGTAACCGTGAAGTGCGGCGGATGTGGGAATCGCAAGGCGTGGTTGTCAATCGATTAATGCGAGTGCGCTATGGCGATCTGGTGTTACCTAAGCATTTGCCGGCCGGTGGTTATGCCGAATACAATTTGGCCGACGTGAACTACTTACGTAAATTGGTGCACTTACCTCTCGAAACCGAAACCTTGGCCAAAGATGAGGATCGTGATGAGCGTCGTCGTCGTATTGCGTCGATTAAACGCGCGGTGCGTAAACACCAAGTGCTCCATAGCCACGATAAATCTTCGGCAGCGGTGACCACGCCCGTGGCGAGTAAAAAACGCGGTCCTTCACCAGGGGCGACTGTGGTGGATACCGATAACGGCCACAGCCGCGTGAAGCCTAATTTGGACAGCCGGAAAAAACCAGCACCACGGCGGCCGGGGCCGGCCAAAACGCGAGCGGGAAGTAACTAACCGCGCAGCGGTGGTGTAACTGTTGCTGCGGGGGGTAACTGTCGCGGTGACCTCGTTGCGGTTACCTAGTTGCGGTCACCTGTCGCGACGAAATTGTTATGAAGGTGGCGAGCATCACTCCTAGTCGTCATGCTCGCTACCTGACGTGATTTGCCGTGTCGGATTGCCCAAACACCATCTTTTGGAGGTATTGCAAAATGTCTCGTCGTGCGCTGTGTTGCCGTGCAATCTCGTCCTGTCGCCGTGGTTTCGCCCATCAGATATGTGCAGCGGATGTGTATATTTATTCTTTAAAATCAATATGCTGATGCACATTGTGCCACTGTTCTGGAAATTTGCCTTGTAACACATAGGCAAAAGCGATGAGCTCGGCAATCACATGATACAGTTCGGGTGGGATCGATTCACCCAAGTTAAATTGCTGCAGCATCTGGCTCAGTGCGGCATCTTGATGCAATAAAATCTGATGCTCCTGCGCGAGGGCAATGATGTCCTCGGCTATCGCACCTTCACCTTTGGCAACGATCTGTGGTGCATGGCTTCCCCCCTCGTATTTTAAGGCCACCGCCTGTTGCGCTGTACGCTGGACGGGGTGTTGGTCGTTGGGCTCGCTAGGCTTTACGTCGCGGTCGTTCATCGTTATACCTTTTTGGTTATGCTGTACACGGCTATGCTTTGGTATCAAAACTGGTCGAAGGCTTGGGAAATTGCACGCTTGGGATCTTGCCCAAATGACACTGTATGTCCAGTAGCCACAAACCTTGCTGATGTAAGCGTGCGCTCAGTGTGGGCAACAATGTCTGCACCTGCTGCCGCAGCGCAATGCTGTCACAATAGATCTGCAAATCCAGCTCAACATCCTGCAACGTTAGTAAGGCCAGCATCTGCCCTTGGCTAGCTAAATCGAAATTTAACTTCAGTTGCCAACGGCGTGGCGAGGATTGCGTGGCTTGTTGCGACAGCTGTTCTTGAATACTGATACTGACGCTACACGGCTCGGGTGCCACCGCCAGCGGTAGCGTGATATGCCAGCTGGCGAGGGCGTTTTTTTGTTCAGCACTTTGCATGGTATGTTCAGCATGATTGAGCTGACTGACTTGGATGGCGTGGCTGAGCTTCGCCAGTTGTCGCAGTCCCGCCGACAGTTCCAGTTTATCCATCGCCGCGAGTTTTTCTTTGAGTGAGGGAATATCAGCGCCTAGCGCAGGCAAGTGGCTCAGACTTGGTGGTTGTGGCGTTTGTGGAGTTTGTGGAGTTTGTGGCGAGCTTGGCAGCGGGCTGCGTGACGTGCTAATGCTTTGCGCCGTTGTTGTGCTTGCGACCGTACCCGGCGCAGATCGTCCCAGCAACAACCGTAACATCATACCGATATTGCCCGCCAATGCGGCTGCACCTGTATGCAATGCAGCATCAGGGGTCAGCATTGGCTGAAAACGCATACTATCCAACAACTGTTGTTTGATGAAATCCAGCAATTGCTGCCGCTGTGAGGGGGTCCCTGGTTCTGTCGCCGAACTTATATGTCGCTGTGTCGGGGTAGGGGGGGATAGAAGATGCTCGATGACGGGGTCCGACGCTATATTCGGTAGTGACTGGTCGCTGACGGGTAAGGCTGGTGCAGCGGCCTGTTGTGCAGCAGCTTGGCTTAGCACCAACATGGGGGGCGTCGCGGCTGCAGATCGTGGCGTCGGCGACATGTTGGCGCCGAGCAACAGCAGCGCCAATGGCGATTTGAGTGCCTGCTCTTGTTGTGACTGCAACAGCGGTAACAGTTCCGCGGCATGGTGTTGCAGCGACGATGCGTCCTGCCCAGTGACGGTGTTTGCTAAAAATTGCCAATAGGGTTGTAAATCAGCACGGGAAAGCCGTTTGGTGTTAAGTTCAGTCGATGGTTGCGAGCTAGTTGCACTCATCGTGGTCGATGTAGCCGTATCGTGTTTTGTTGATTGTACGGACCCCTCAGTCATCGACTGGCTTGCTGTCGATGGTGCCGTGTGGGCGGCAAATGTAGATGTCAACGCCGTGTTGGTTAACCATGATTTATCTTTTTGCATTGCCGCTAGCTGCGATGTGGATTGCTGCCAGCGCTGTTGCAGCGCCGAATGGATTTGCTGCGCCAGCCGCTGCAAAGGCGAGGCATCCGCCAGCTCATGATCGGCGCCGCCCTCACTGAGGCGGGCTGTGTTACGAGCGTCAGTGCCGGCATTGCCTAAGGTTGGCGATTTATCTTCAGCCATCTGTTGTTTGCGTGTTGGTGGCTCGCTTCGACGGAGATGGGGCGAGGCAGCTTCATACTCCGCGTCACTGTGCATAGCTAGATCGCATGGTGTGGCTGGTTGCTGCGCCATATTGGTGGTGGTGTTTGCCGATGTTGTTGGTGAGTATAAGGTTGTTGGCGAATACGAGGTGGCTTGCGACAACAACGTTATCCACGCGCGCAACCAAGGTTGTTGCGGAGCGGAGCTTGGCGTCAACATATGGAGCTGGCGTAGCAACTCGGGAATATCGACCGCAGGCGATGCTTGCCATTGCCACAAGGTGTTGTCGCCGCGCAGGGGTTTTAGCTGCAATATGGCTTGCAGAGCTGCATCACGTTGGTGTTGCAAAAAAAGCTGAACCTGCCCAGCGGATTGAAACACCGCCATGGTCAGGTGCGGGGGTGGCGACATCGTGGCGCGAATGGCAGTATTGAGATCCGATGGCGCTGAGGTGTCGAAAATTGCCGGCAGCGCTTGCCATTGACCGGCATGCAGTAGCGGGGCACGCCAACTGCTGGGGACCTTGACTGCCGCATGATGATACTCAGTGAGCGAACCTAACCTGCCATGAGCGTCCGTTCGATGCGAGATCATGGCCATTGGCGATGTTGACGCTGAAGATTGTGCGGCAATGGGTGGCTGGACTGCACTATGGACAGGCTGCGGTGGTGTGTTTTTACCAAGGTCTAAAGACACACGAACGTCTGGCGAGCGGCTGGTTTGACTGGGCGCGATGTTGCTATGTTCTAATGCATGGCCAGTTGCATGGCCAGATGACGCGATGAATGGATCACTATGTTTGCTAGCATTCGGATCAGAGCGTCCCCCTAAAGGCGGATCTCGGGGTGGCTGCCGTGGTTGATCGGTTTTGATCCAGCTCATAAAAGTCCTCGATTGTTGATGAACCGGCCCAGTATTGCCGTCTTTTCGCCGTAGTTTTGCTGCGCTGCCGCGGTGCTAACCTTCGTATTCTAGTGACATTATGGTAATATGCGCCGGTTTTTTTCTATTTGGCAAGCTGCATCATGTTCCATGCTCATGACCTCTGTTGTATCCGCTCAGACCGTATATTGTTCGAGAACATCAGCTTGACGGTTCGCGCCGGTGAGATCTGGCAAATCGCAGGTAAAAACGGCGCAGGGAAATCCAGTTTATTGCGGATTTTGGCCGGTTTTGCCGATCCTGATGAAGGCGCTATGACATTTCTTGGTCATCCCTGGCCTCAGCGTCATCCTACGCCTGCAGAGCTCTGTTATATCGGGCATTTGGCTGGGATCCAGCCGCAACTGACGGCAATCGAACACCTTGAATTTTGGCAAGTTGTCCTGCAATACCCCCAGCAATCGACGGACGCGCTTTTGGCATTACTGGCACGTTTGGGCTTGGCCGGTTTGGAAGATATTCCCTGCAGTCAATTATCTGCGGGGCAGCAACGCCGGGTATCCTTAGCGCGGTTATGGTGTACCCATGCCAAATTATGGATTTTAGATGAACCCTTTACGGCGTTGGATGTGCATACCGTCGAGGTATTGCAGCGGCATTTTCAACAACATATAACAGGCGGTGGCGCCGTGATTGTGACCACGCATCAGCCGTTATCGCTTCCTGCAGAGTCAGTGCAGCGCTTGGAGCTTAGTTATCGATGGTAAGTATGTTTAGCGCCGCGTTCCGACGCGAATGGCGTTTATTGGCACGACAAAAAGCCGACTGGCTCAATCCGTTGGTGTTTTTTCTACTGGTGTTGACGCTATTTCCATTGGGTGTGGGACCCAAGGCAAATCTTTTGCGTGATATGGCGCCGGGGATCATTTGGATTGGCGCACTGCTGAGTGTACTGCTCGCGGCAGAGCGTTTATTTAAAGATGATTTTCGTTACGGCGTGTTAGAACAGCTGGTCAGCGCACAACAGCCACTGCTTTGTTATGTTCTGGCTAAAATCGCCGCCAATTGGTGTAGCACCGGTTTACCGCTCATGCTGGTGTCGCCGCTGGTGATGTTATTGCTGGGGTTAGAGTGGCCCGCTTATCAAGCGTTGCTGCTGACCTTACTGCTTGGCACACCGTTATTAAGTTTGATGGCGGCACTCGGCGCAGCCTTAACATTGTCTGCCGATAAAGGCGGCATTTTACTCGCGCTGTTGATATTGCCGTTGTATATTCCGCTGCTCATTTTTGCCAGTGCGGCGGTCGAGCAAGCCAGTTTTGGCGTGTCGTACAACGCACAATTATCGGTATTAGTCGCAATGGTTTGTCTCGCGTTGGCTGGTATTCCGTATGCCATACTGCGCGCGTTACGTTTGAATGTGGGGTGATATGTTTAAGTGGCTAGATCCGTATGCAAAACCTGAACGTTTGTTTCATCTGTGTGGCGCGTGGTTACCCTATTTAACGGTCGCGACCATCGTCACCATGACGCTGGGCTTGGTCTGGGGTTTGGCGTTTGCCCCGCCGGATTATCAACAAGGTGACAGTTATCGCATTATTTACATCCATGTACCTTCGGCGATTTGGTCGATGGGCGTTTACAGCAGCATGGCGATTGCGGCCTTTATTGCATTGGTGTGGCAAGTTAAAACTGCACAATGGGCCATTGCTGCCATTGCGCCCATCGGTGCCATATACACCGCCATCGCATTACTAACGGGCATGGCGTGGGGGAAACCCATGTGGGGCGCATGGTGGGTTTGGGATGCACGGCTGACCTCTGAGCTTATTTTATTGTTTTTGTATATCGGTGTGATGGCGCTTAACAATGCGTTTGCTGATGTTAAAACGGGTGAAAAAGCCGCCGCGGTATTGGCGTTAGTTGGTGTTATTAATTTGCCGATCATCCATTTTTCCGTGGAGTGGTGGAACACGCTGCACCAAGGTGCAACGATCACCAAGTTTGCCAAGCCATCAATAGATCCGTCGATGCTTTGGCCATTGCTATTGTCGATTTTGGCTTTTGCGCTGTTATTCGCCGCGCTGAGCTGTTATCGCCTACGAACGGCTATTTTACAGCATGAGCAGCATCGGCCTTGGGTGCGGCAATGGGTGAATGAGCACGCTTCGCGCGCCTAAGTTTGTGGTTTTTGTTTGGTCTGAGATGCTTTGATAGGAGCAATCCCTGTGATAGACGCGCTGCATTTTTCGTCATGGTCTGCCTTTTGGCAGATGGGTGGGTATGGTTTTTTTGTCTGGTTATCCTTTGGTTCAACCGCGTTATTGCTTGCTGGACTGCACCTGTACAGCCGGTGGCAGCGTCAGCATTTTATTCGCCAATTACACGCCAAAATCGCGCGTGAAGCTCGCATTCAACAACATCAATCGGAGAGCTAGTCGATGAATCCAAGACGTCAGCAGCGTTTAGGGGCAGCCCTTGCAGTGATTTTGCTGGTCGGAGGCGCCATAGGTGCGCTGCTTTATGCCATGCAGGAGAATGTCGACTTGTTTTATACCCCCACGCAGTTGGTCGAAGGGTTAGGTGAAGATAAAACCAAACCGGTGGTGGGGCAGCGGCTACGGATTGGCGGCATGGTGGTGAAAGGTTCGGTCAAACGAGATGCGAACAGCTTAAAAGTGAGTTTTGATTTGCAAGATACAGGCCCTATCGTCACGGTCATTTATGATGGGATCCTGCCGGATTTATTTCGCGAGGGCCAAGGCATAGTAGCGCAAGGTGTGTTGGTCAATGCCACTACTATTGAAGCCACAGAAGTCCTGGCAAAACATGATGAAAACTATATGCCGCCGGAAGTCGCAGAAGCGATGAAAGGGATTAAGCATGTACCACCTCGTCTACAACAGAACGGTGCTGATGGCAGCAGTGGTTATGGTAGCGGAGGTTATGGCTCAGGGCATAGCAATGCAGCTGGTGTGACTTACTCAGATGACAAAACTAGAGATGATGGCGATGATGGCGTTGATGGCAAAGCACAGTCCAGTGGAGCGGAAAGCGCGGCCAAACCCGCGGCGGTCCACCCTGAACCAAAGACCACATCATCCGGCAGCACCCCGTCTACGGTGCACGGCTCAGCTACAGATAGCACAGCTACAGACAGCACAGCTACAGATAGCCCCGATACGAACGCCAAGAAGGACATGCCATGATTGCTGAATTTGGAAACTTTGCGCTGGCGTTGTCGTTAGCGCTGGCGCTGGCACTGGCGATTTTTCCGCTGTGGGGCGCACGTCAACAGCAGCAGGGGTGGTTATTGACGGCAAAACCGACGGCCATCGCCTTGTTTTTGGTGACCTTGGTGTCGTTTGTTTGCTTATGCTGGGCCTTTATTGCCAATGATTTTACCGTGCTTTATGTGGCCAATAACTCCAATTCATTACTGCCGTGGTACTACAGAATTACGGCCGTGTGGGGCTCGCATGAAGGTTCGATGTTGCTGTGGGTATTGATGTTGTCAGGTTGGACGGCCGCCGTGGCGTTATTTTCGCGCAGTTTACCCCTGCTGTTACAAGGTCGTATTTTAGGGGTGATGGGGCTGGTTTGTGTTGGCTTTTACCTGTATTTACATGTGATGTCCAACCCCTTCGAAACCACCTTGCCATTTTACCCGGTGGATGGGCGTGATTTAAACCCGCTGTTGCAAGACTTTGGCATGATTGTGCACCCGCCGCTGCTGTACATGGGGTATGTTGGGTTTGCGGTGTCATTTGCATTTGCAATAGCGGCACTGATAGGTGGTCAGTTTGACAGTACGTGGGCACGCTGGGCGCGGCCTTGGACCTTAGCCGCGTGGCTGTTTTTAACGCTGGGGATCATGCTGGGCAGCTGGTGGGCCTATTACGAACTTGGCTGGGGCGGCTGGTGGTTCTGGGATCCCGTAGAAAACGCGTCTTTTATGCCGTGGTTGGTGGGGACCGCTCTGCTGCATTCCTTGGCGGTCAGTGAAAAGCGCGGTACCTTTAAATCTTGGACCGTATTACTGGCCATTGGTGCGTTCTCCTTAAGTTTACTGGGCGCCTTTTTGGTTCGTTCTGGGGTATTGGTGTCGGTGCATTCGTTTGCGTCAGATCCAAGTCGGGGCTTGTTTTTACTGGCGTTTTTACTGGCGGTGGTCGGCTCTTCCTTACTGTTGTACGCATTACGCATGCATGCCGTCCGTTCTGAGGCGCGTTATCAACTGATGTCCCGTGAAATGATGCTGTGGGGCAACAACGTATTTTTGTTAACGGCCACCTTAGTGGTTTTCTTGGGGACGCTTTATCCATTATTTTATAAAGAGTTAGGTTTAGGTTCGATTTCAATTGGTGAGCCATTTTTTAATCAGATGTTTTATTACTTGGTACTGCCTTTTAGCGTATTGCTTGCTGTCGGTCCCTGGGTGCGCTGGAAACAACAACCGCTGAAACCCTTGATCAAACCACTTACCCTAGTGTTATTGCTGGCTATGGTCGTGGCTATTGGCGTTTTGCTGCAATATCAAACGCTGTATTGGAACTTAGCGCTGTTTGGTTTGTTGCTCGGGGCCTTGGTGGCGGTGTCGGTGGTCGCGGAATATGGCCGTCGTCAGCAAGAATTGTGGCAACGGCAGCAACAAAAACAAATGGCCAAATCGTGGTTGTCACTTAGCCATCTCGGCATGAGTGTGGCGCATATTGGTTTTGCCGTGTTGGTGGTTGGGGTTGCCATGACCAAAACCTTCAGCGTGGAAAAAGATGTGCGGATGAAGATTGGCGATACGGTCACGCTCGAGGATTATCGGTTTACGCTGCAGGATGTCTATACCTTAAAAGGCCCCAACTATGGTGGTCAAGCGGCTGAAATAGAGGTATTTACCACCGAAGGCAAACGCGTTGGGCATCTTCATGCGGAAAAACGCTTTTATCAAGTGCAAAAAACCGTGATGACGGAAGCCGCCGTCAATGCCGACTTGATGCGTGATTTATACGTGGCACTGGGTGAGGAACTGCCGGGCCAATCATGGTCGTTACGGGTGTATGTGAAGCCTTATGTGCGCTGGATCTGGCTAGGCGGTTTACTGATGGCGTTTGGTGCGCTCTGTTCATTATTGGATAAACGCTATCGCCGAGCTGCAACGGTGGCAAAACCTGATGTGACCACGACCAGCGGTGACACAGGTGCAGCAGATACACGGCAAGGAAACTGAGATGAAAAACCATGTTATGCGGTCATCATTGCCGCCTTTGCCTCAGACCCATAATCCATCGATGGCATTTTTAATGCGGAAAATGACGCCACACGTATTACCAACACCAGTATTCGCACTACCTTATCGCGCGAGTGCGGGCCGTGTCAGTTGGTATTTTCTGCCGTTGTTGGCATTTTTGGTCTTGGCCACGTTTTTATTCAGTGGTCTATTTTCCGATCCGCGCCAGCATGAATCTGCGCTGTTACAACGGCAACTCCCTGAGTTTCAATTGCCGTTGTTGCCCAAGCAGCCCAGCGATGCGGTGCAGCAAGTCACGCGGCAGGATCTGCTCGGTAAACCCTTTTTGTTAAATATATGGGGCTTGTGGTGCGCCACCTGTGATGCCGAACTTGCGTTTATGACCACCTTGCGTCAGCAAGGTGTGCCTATTGTCGGCCTTTACTACGTGCAGCCGATTGATCCAAGCTTTGACGCCCCCTTTAACCTTGCCACGCTTAGTAAAGATGTGGCGACACGTTTGGCGCAGCGTGGCGATCCATACCAGCTCAATATAGTTGATGAGCATCGCTCGCTGATTTTTGATCTGGGGGTGAGCGGCGCACCTGAGACATTTTTGATTGATGCCAATGGTGTGATTGTGGATCATCTGATCGGTGATTTGAATGAAAAAAATTGGCCCGCCCTTGCTGCCAAATGGCAAGCGTTGCAGGGCAATGGGGTAGGAGCAGGCCATGACAATCGCCAACCGTGATACTGACCATTCGGGGGCCTCGATGAAACCTGACTCGATGGACGGTGCCAAACGGCAACGCTCGTCCAGTGTGGCGTGGCGTTGCTTGAACATGGGCTTGAGCGTGGGCTTGAGCGTGGTGCTGTGGTGTGCCAGTAGCTATAGCATGGCGGCGGAAGAACGCCTTGCATTTGATGACCCGGCTCAGCAGCAGCTCTATCGTCAGTTGACCGCGGAACTGCGCTGCCCGAAATGTCAAAATCAAAATATTGCCGATTCCAATGCCGTGGTGGCGGTCGATATGCGGCAAAAAACCTATCAACTGGTGCAACAAGGGCAGGATTATCAACAAGTCGTTGATTTTATGAAGCAGCGTTATGGTGATTTTGTTCACTACAAACCGCCGGTGCGCTTATCCACCATCTGGTTATGGCTGTTACCCGCCTTGATGGTACCGGCATTATGGCTGGCCGTCTGGTGGCGTCGACGTCAAACCGACGTGGCGCTAACCCGCGTGGACGTCACGTCGCAACCAACCGATGTGTCGACACAGCAAGCCACAGCGCGACTTGATGCCATCATCGCTGAAATGGAGAAAAAATCCTGATGTTGCTTAATTTTTTCATTGCTTCGACCGTGTTATTGTTGCTGACCTTGGTGTTTGTTTGGTTTTACCAGCGCCGGTTGGTCGTACGCAACGCTCAATCGCTGGTTGATTTGGAAGCGCAGTTCCGTGAGCGACTGGCCGCCTTAGTGCTGGCGAAGAATGCCGGAGAGTTGGCTGAAGCGGATTTTGCGCAAGCGGCGCAGGAATTAAAACATCAGTTTATTCCTAAAGATAACAATGTGGCCGCGCTCGAGCGTTCACAACACGAAACCCGGACGCCGCGCATGGTGTTGTTATTGGGGGTCGTATTGTTGACGGCGCTGGTCTACGGCTTGACCGGACAGTATCAGCAACTGGCCGATTTTGATAAAGCCCAGCAGAATTTGCAGCGTTACGGTGAGCGTGCCTTGTTAAATCAAGGGGAATCGCTGACGGATGACGAAGTTTCCTTGTTTGCGCTGGGGTTACGGCAAAAACTAGCCACTGACGGCGATGATGCCACGGCGTGGTATTTGTTGGGGCGTATCTATTTGTCACAAGGTTATATCGATGATGCCATTGCCGCCTTTGATAAAGCCCTCGTCATGACGCCGAAACGGATCCCGGTGCTGCTGAGTAAAGCCCAAGCTGAGTTGACCATTGACGGTGAAGAGACGCTAAAAGCGGCTGCCACCACGCTAAGTAAAGTCCTGACGCTGGAGCCAACCAATATCGATGCCTTATCTATGTTGGCCCTCATTGCCACTGAGCGTGGTGATACCGAGGAGGCGCGTGCCGCCTGGCTGCTGCTGTTAGAGCAACTGCCGAAGGACGACCCTCGCTATGCAGCGATCGAGCAGCAGCTTGGCGCCATGGACAAGGGGCAAGCGATGCTGGCAACTGCCAATAATACGGCGCCAGATACTGCATCCAATACCGCATCCAATACTGCGCCAACCAGCGTCGCCTCCGCCGCAACTCCTGGCCGTCAGGTAACCATTGCGTTAAGCATTGATCCAGCATTGCAGTCCGCCTACCAGGATGCAACCTTGTTTGTGTTCGCCAAAGCTGACGCTGGTCCACCATTACCGCTGGCCGTGAAAAAATTAACCATGAGCGCGATTGAAGCCCCGATAGTGCTTAGCGAACAAGATGCGATGCAGGCGGGGTGGAGCTTGGCGCAAGCACAAAAAATTAAAGTGAGTGCTCGGCTCAGTCGCAGTGGCACTGTCACGCCCAGTGCCGATGATGTAAGTGTGGAATCCGCTGTTTTAGAGTTCACGCAGCCAGCGCTGCAAGTTAGTTTACACATGGAGAGTAAATAATGACGTTTATCAATCCGTTTACACCGCTGGCATTGCGTTTGCCACGCGGCCGCAACTGCGGCAGGTTGTTGGCGGCTCAATTGCTGGGGCTGTGGTTGTTGACTGGTTGCAGTAGTAAACCCAGCGCAGAGGACGCGGCAACGTCGGCGCCGAGGACCGAGCAGGCCGCATTGTCTGCGAGTGATGAACCGCTACGCGATGAGCGCGATCCATTTGAATCCTTTAACCGCAGCATGTGGACCCTCAACCAAGACTATTTGGATGCTTATATTCTACGGCCAGCTACCATTGGCTATGTCACGGTTGTGCCTAAGCCGCTACGTAACGGTTTTGCCAATATCGTCAATAACTTAAATGAACCTGCCAATGCTTTAAACGCATTATTGCAATGGAAACCCGCAGAAGCCGGTAAAGCAACCGGTCGTTTTTTACTCAACAGCACCTTAGGTATTGCTGGTTTAATCGATGTGGCAACGGCCTATGGTGTCTCGCCGGTCGACGAGGATTTTAATCAGACGTTAGCCGTGTGGGGCGTTGCGGATGGACCGTTTTTGATGATCCCCGCACGCGGCCCGAGCACAGTTCGAAATATGACGGGTGATGTGGTGGATAATTTGTATTTCCCCATGACATTACTGACCGGCAGTCAAAATGTCGGTAAGTTTGTGATCGGCGCTTTAACGGCACGTGAGCAGCTGCTTGATACCGAACGTTTACTGAATCAATCGGCGGATTCTTATCTGTTCGTGCGCGATGCTTATTTCCAGCGCAAACAATATCAAATTTACGATGGCGAGCCGCCGCAAGAAGAAACGGTTGACGAAGAGGCGCTGGAACAATTTATGCCGTAACCGGCGTATATTGCCCAAATCGTGAATACCTGTGTGGAAGCAGCTTGTTTTCGCCTCAGTGCGGTCTGACAAGCTGCTTTGTTCTTTTCATTTTTACCGTATTACGGTATAAACATACAGTTTTTTAACCTACCTACAGCAATAACAACGATAATCGGGAAATCCAATGGAACCAGTGAGTCTTCAGTGCCAGCGCTGCACTGCATTGCTGCAACCTTTTGGTCAGGAGCAATGACATGAGTAATCAAACAACGAATCAAGCCGCAGCGCAAACGTTGCCTACGGCAACCTTGCCGGATTTTGGCACTTTGTGGGGGCATCCGAAGCCATTATGGATGCTATTTATGGCAGAGTTTTGGGAGCGTTTTGCGTTTTATGGCATCCGCTGGGCCTTAACCCTCTATATTGTGGCGCAATTTTTTAATGGGGATGGCTCGGGCCAAGCCTACGCCGGTCGTACGTACGGTGCTTTTCTTGCCTTAGTGTATGCGACTGCTATTTTTGGCGGTTATGTGGCGGACCGCGTCATAGGTTATCAGCGCTCGATTTTGCTGGGTGCCGTGGTGATGTCGATCGGTCTCTTTATGATCATGCTGCCCAATCAGCAGCTGTTCTTGCTGGGTTTATCGATCCTAATCGTGGGTAACGGTTTGTTTAAACCGAATATTTCATCGTTAGTAGGCAAGTTGTACGCGCAAAACGATGACAGACGTGACCGCGGTTTTACCATTTTTTATATGGGGATCAACCTCGGTGGTTTCTTGGCGCCGTTGGTGACGGGCTGGTTGGCGAGTGAAATTTTTGGTACACCACAGTATCAAAATTATAAAGTGGTGTTTGGTGCCGCTGGTGTTGGTATGCTGATTAGCACGGTCTGGTTTTATCTCGGCCGCAGTCAGCTTAAAGGTGTCGGTTTAGAGCCAGAAGATCCACCCGCAGGCAATAATTTACTCAAAGTGATTGTTGGCGTATTGCTGGCGGTACCTGCGGTTTATGCACTGATGGCTTATGTCGGTGCTCAGGCTTTGGCGTGGTTGCTGGGGATTTTGTTTATCGGCGTGGCGCTGATGCTGTTAATCGAAGCCAAACGTAACGGTAAAATCCAACTTGATCGCGTTATTGCGCTGTTAGTGCTGTTTGGTTTTAACGTCACCTTCTGGATGTTCTTCGAGCAAGCCGGCAGCTCATTCAACTTTTTAGCGCAAAACTTAGTGGACCGTGATGTTTACGGCGATGCTAGTTTTATTTTCCCAACTGGCTGGTTCCAAAGCATTAATTCGCTAGCTATTTTGGTGTTCGCTCCAGTCATCAGCTTCATTTGGTATCTGACCAGCAAGAAAAATGTTGAGCCAACCATCCCATTTAAATTTGGTTTGGGGTTATTGGGCAATGCCTTGGGCTTTTTAGTGCTGATGTATGCGTTAACGTCTTTAGTCGATGGCAAAGGCATGATCCCACTGTGGCCTTTGGTGGCTTGTTATGTATTGCAATCGATAGGTGAGCTATGTTTATCACCGATTGGCTTATCGATGGTAACCAAATTAGCCCCAGTGCGGGTGGTGGGTCTTGCGATGGGCGGCTGGTTCTTATCGGTGGCAACCGGTAACAATTTATCCGGCTTACTGGCAGGTGAAATTTCCGGTGAAACTGGCATGACGATTCAGTCCGCGCTGGATGGCTTTAGTTTTAGCTTCTACCTGTTATTAGGCGCAGGTATTGTGCTGCTGATTATTTCACCACTGATCAATAAACTGATGCATGGTGTGAAGTAAGCCGGCGGCGAGACCGAGCTCCGTAGCTCGTCGGCACACTAACGATGTCAACGAGCTGCTGCGGCTATTTAAGGTGGTCGCTAAGGATAGCAAAAGGCCAATCACATGTGGATTGGCCTTTTTGGTTTTCAGGATGGACATTGTCCATAACGCAAAAAGAATCAGTGCATAAACAATAAACGCATAAACAGTGGCTTGGTGCTTAGCATAAAGCGCACCTACTGCTGACTAAGTGTTGCTTGTGTGGACGCCAACATATTTACCCGCACCGTTATGGCCGGGTGTCGTCCTCGACCATGGCAAAACCAAGTTTGTGCCGGGCTTGTCTGAGCCGATCGGCAATTAGCCAGAAGGTGATAGGGCGGGTGACTAGGGGATAAACAATAATAAGTAACACCGCATAGCCAAGCCCCTGTAGCACTGTCGGCGCCCGTGCAATCAAAAGAAATAATGGGATTAACACCAACAGCTTGAGTAGATTCAGTGCTAATTTTTGTGGCACGGCCAAACTATCGGTGGCTGTTCGGATCACGTGCATTCGATCACGAAAATTGAGGCCCTTGAGGGCTGGAATTTGTTGGCTATTCCAAAACATTATCATTCCCCATGATTGCCAAAATAAAATGCCCAACACGGATGGCGTTGGGCATGCTGCGGTCGAGCTGAAGGTCAAGGCGTATGCCGAGTATCGCTCGATTAGATGACGTTCGATTACTTGGTCATCACCTGCTGGAAATATGCAACCACGTCATCGAGCGATAACAATTGCTTTTCACCGCTACGGCGATGTTTATATTCCACCTTACGGTCATCCAAGTTACGCTCACCGACCACGATATGATGCGGTACACCAATCAGCTCCATATCGGCAAACATAACGCCCGGGCGCTCTTTGCGATCATCAAACAACACCTCAAAGCCTGCAGCTGTTAACTCACGATACAGCTGCTCTGCGGCCTCTTGGATACGCACTGATTTGTGCATATTCATAGGTACAACGGCAATTTGAAACGGTGCTATCGCGTCAGGCCAGGTAATACCAAAGTCGTCATGGTTTTGCTCGATAGCTGCCGCCACAATACGCGACACACCAACGCCATAGCAGCCCATGGTCATGATTTGATGCTTGCCATCTTCGTTTAACACACCGGCTTTCATCGCACTTGAGTAACGATCACCCAATTGGAATATATGCCCAACTTCAATACCGCGCTTGATAACTAACTTACCCTGGCCACACGGACTTGGATCACCTTCCACCACATTTCGTAAATCGGCCACCTCATAGGAGGTGATATCACGGTCAAAATTAACACCACGATAATGCACACCATCGATATTGGCTCCGGCAATGGCATCTGCCATTAACGCAGCTGTCCGGTCAGCAATAACGGGGATGGTTAAACCTACAGGTCCAATGGAGCCAGGACCTGCACCAAGCAGCGCGCGAATTTCCGTTTCTGACGCCATGGTGAGCGGTGTTTTTACTAGCGGGTGTTTTTCCGCTTTGATTTCATTGAGGTCGTGATCGCCTCGCAGTAATAATGCCACCAGACTGACAGGGCCGTCTTCTTGTTCTGAGTGTGCATGCACCAGCAAGGTTTTGATTATTTGGGTCGCGTCGACATTAAGCAGCGCACTGATTTCAGCAATAGTACCGGCGTTTGGTGTGTCTACCTTGCTAAGCGGCTGACATGGGGCAGGGCGGGTGCCACTGGGCGCTATAGCTTCGGCCATTTCGATATTGGCGGCATAATCGCTGACATCGGAAAAGGCAATGGCATCTTCGCCTGAGGCTGCCAACACGTGAAATTCATGGGAAACACTGCCACCAATGGCGCCGGTATCGGCCAAAACAGGACGATAATCAAGACCTAAGCGACTGAAAATATTACAATATGCTTGATACATCGCTTGATATGTCTGCTCTAAACTCTCTTGCGATAAGTGAAACGAGTAGGCATCTTTCATTAAGAATTCGCGCGCGCGCATCACGCCAAAGCGTGGCCGACGCTCATCGCGAAATTTGCTTTGAATTTGGTATAAGTTAATTGGCAACTGTTTGTAGCTGGTGATTTCTTTTTTTACCAGATCGGTAATCACTTCTTCATGGGTTGGGCCTAATACAAAATCACGATTGTGACGATCGACAAATCGTAACAGTTCGGCATCCATTTTTTCCCAGCGGCCTGATTCTTGCCACAATTCGGCCGGTTGTACCATGGGCATCAGCACTTCAATGGCACCGGCTTTATTCATTTCATCACGAACAATAGCTTCGACTTTGCGTAAGACACGAATACCGTTGGGTAACCAAGTGTAACAACCTGACGCAACGCGACGGATCATCCCCGCACGCATCATCAATTGGTGCGAAATGATTTCCGCATCGGATGGATTTTCTTTTAATGTGGATAATAAATACTGACTAGTACGCATGCGAATTCCATTAATGTGGTGGCGTGATTTGCCATATTCTATCAAGTGCCTTACTTTGGCAGAAGGCTAAACTCAACTTTTCTAAAGCTGCTTTGGCTTTTATCGGCGTGATCAACACCGCCGAGCTGATACAAGGTGTCGTTTTGCTGCACGAATGTACTGCCAAAACGTAGCGTTCCTGTCGTGCTAACGCCTTGCCAACGTTTATCGTGGGTCAGCCAAAGATAGCCCACGTCACTCTGTTGGCCGGCAGTCATGGCATCCGCAGCCAGACTTACCTTTCCTTCCCCTGCAGTAAATAATAAGGCCGGCTGATTTTGCCAGCTGCTGATGCTAGCATGGCCTGCGTAGCTGCTTTCTGGCAATGCGGTAAATGTTTGCCATTGGATCCGTAGCGGTTGTTTGCTATCTAACTGGCCTTGCCAACATTGTGAGGTGCTTGACCAAGGTTGGGATGGGGCTGCCATCACCACCCCCCCACAAACCAATAATGTGTCATGGTGAATCACGGCACTATGACCAGCGGTGGCTACCGGTAGCGGCGTCGCTTGTTGCCATTTTTGCGTAAAATTATCAAATACTTGCACTAGATTTACCAAGCCATCTTCGGTTCGACCACTAATTAAATAGACATAGCGATCTTGCCAAGCCACCGCGGCTGCTTGCGCGACGGTGACAGGGGTGTCGGGTAAACGTGAAACACCTTTATTGACAGGACTGTAGCGGAAGTTTTCTTTGACAAGCTGCAAGCGATCTTTGCTTGAGGAGCGAGTGATCCCTCCCAATACGAACATATGTTGATTGACCACAGTGCCGGTGGCGAACTGACGACTGCTATGGCGCGCTGGGTTTGGCAAGTCAGCTGCGACTTGCCATTGCGCTGTGCGCGCATCAAATTGCCATATCTGTTGATGTCCATTGGCCGCCTCACCCAGCAACCCACCGATATTGACCAGATATGTTTTGCCGCCACTGCTACTTTGTAATAGCAACGACTGCTGCACTTGTTGTGGAAAATCCGTACTGGCGAATACGCTGGTTGGTAATAATGCCCACGCGGCGACGGTACCTATGCAGACTGTTGCACGGGTACCAAGGCTCACATCTGTAAGGGATAACTGGTTATATTTCAGATGATGCAGGGCCTTTGCGAATACTCGTAACATGGTTGTGTTGTCCCTCTACCGTCCACTTGATATTTAAATCATACAAGCTCATGCCATAGTGTTGTACATGCGCCTTTGCTTTCTTATACGCAGGTCTGGGGTCCTGCTGCAACACTTTCTGGATAAAAAGCTGAAGTTCAGGATGATCGGTATACTGTTGGCAAAAATCCAAGGCGGATTCACTAAAACTCACGCTCATACCCGCATCAGGTTCCGCATCCGCAAAACCGCCCAGCGCGTTTGGCAGCGCATCGGCATAGGGAAGGTAGGGCTTGATATCAATGACAGGCGTCCCATCTAACAAGTCAATCCCACTCAATTGCAAACAAAGCTTGCCCTGTCGACGAACTACGCCATCTAATTTCACCACGGATAAACCTAAGCCATTTGGCCGAAAAGTTGCCCGAGTGGCAAATACGCCCTTACGTTCGTTGCCACCTAACCGTGGTGGTCGAACCAGTGGCGACCAGCCTTTATCGGCAGTTTCATGAAAACGGAAAATCAGCCACAGATGACTAAATTCATCAATGCCACGCAGCATATCAGGGTGAGCAAACGCGGGGGCAAAGTTTAAGTAGCCTTTGGCTTCAGGAATTAATCCAGGTTGCCGTGGAATAGCAAATTTTTGTTTATACGGAGACTCTATGGTGCCAATCGGCGTTATCTCAACCACGGGGGATGGCGAACATCTGAACTGTTCATCCATTGTGCTGCACAGGGCAACGTCAGTATCTGTCAAGGTAGGCATGCAAAATTCCAGCTGGCAAAACAAGATTATCGCTGTTGCGAAGATTTGACTCAAGCGCCTGTGTTAGCTTAAAGGCGCAAACGATGAAGAAGATGTTTTATATCATGTCATTATTGCAACATCCTAGTGTTGTGCCGTAAGGTATATCACATCATTTTAATAAAACGTTTGACGGCGTAATAACGTTGATGTGTTGAATTCAGATAAGGTGGTTTGAAATGTCGGTTTCGCCAGCGCCAATCCAGGTGGTGCAAAAAAATTTATTGATAGAGTGTCCTGACTCCAAAGGATTAATCGCACAAATTACCAATATTTGTTACAAACATCAGCTGAACATCATTCGTAATACTGAATATGTCTGTCCGGTCAGTGGTCAGTTTTTTATGCGGACGCAGCTCGAAGGTGTATTTAATGATGATGTATTGCTGTACGAATTAGACCGCGCCCTGCCGCAAGGCAGTGAACGACGGCTGCTTGCGCGGCGGCCAAAACGAATGATTATTTTAGTCACAAAGGAGTCACATTGTTTAGGTGACATTCTGATGAAGGTCTTTGATGGATCACTGCCGATTGAAATTGTGGCCGTTATCGGCAATCATCCGCATTTAGCAACCTTGGTTGAGCGTTTTGATTTACCTTACCATTGGATTTCACACCAAGGTTTATCTCGGCGCGAACATGAACAAGCAATACAGTCTATGATTGATAACTATGCGGTAGACTATATTGTGCTGGCAAAATACTTGCGTATTTTGTCTCCAGAATTTGTCCACACGTATCGTGAACGAATTATTAATATCCATCATAGTTTTCTACCGGCCTTTGTCGGTGCGTTCCCATATCGTCAGGCATTTGAACGGGGCGTAAAAATTATTGGCGCTACTGCGCATTTTGTCACATCAGGGCTGGATGAAGGGCCTATTATCAAACAAATGGTGACCAATGTTGATCACAACTACAGCGCAGAAGATATGGCGCGGGCAGGTCGTGATGTTGAAAAAAATGTGTTATCAAAAGCCTTGCAATTGATCTGTGAAGATCGTGTATTTGTGCATGGGAATAAAACGGTCATCTTGTAGTTGGTCAGCTGAAGTTGTTTTATCTAAATTCACCACGTCATGTCGTTATGAATTTAATTGTAATGTGAAAAGATGTAAACCATGGCTTCGCCACGCCATAATTGAGCACCGCGCAGCAACGAGGCAGGCGTTGAACGGTAGGCTTTGATAGATAGTGCAGCGGGTCCTGTTTGCAACTAAGCATCAGTGAGCATATCTTCAGTCATATCAAGGGCATAAATATTGTCGATTTGCGATGCTGATGAGTAGCTCACACGTAAGTCTTTAATCCGGCCATTTTTTAAGCTATACACCCAGCCATGGACGGTGAGAGGTTGGCCGCGCTCCCACGCTTCTTGCACAAAGCTGGTATGACAAACATTGCGTACCTGCTCCATGACATTGAGCTCACACAATCTATTCAAGCGATCGGATTCTTCAGCTATGCTGTCGATTTCAAGTCGATGTATGGCATAGACATCTTTTATATTTCGTAACCAATTATCGACAAAGCCTACGCGTTGTTTGAGCATGGCCGCGGCGATACCGCCACAACCGTAATGCCCACAAACGATGATATGTTTAATTTTTAAAATATCGATGGCATATTGAAGGACGGATAAGCAATTTATATCAGAATGAAGTACTAAATTCGCAACATTTCTATGTACAAATAATTCACCAGGTAATAAACCGACAATATCGTTGGCGGGAACCCTACTGTCGGAACAACCAATCCATAAATATTCGGGTGCTTGTTGTTGTGATAGTTTTTGAAAAAAGCCTGGCGCCTCGTGCTCAAGTCGATCGGCCCAGGTTTTATTATTTGCAAATAAATGTTTCAGTGAACTCATAAACGCTCCTTAGGTAAAATCAGCATGTCTATTTAAACATTATTGATGTCCAGGCCATAACGTAGTTTGCTTATCTGATACAGACGCTGCCAATTCAAGGAAAAAAGCTAAACGTAAATTTATGTCATTTAGGCAATGTGTATTTGCGATTTTATTTTAATCGCATATAATCGTTTTGAATTTTTAACAATCTAGTATATGTATCTGTCTGTGATCAGGAGTCATTATGTCTTTATTACTCGATAAGCGTGAATTAAAAAAAGCTGCCAAAGAGTTATCTGTGCAGAAGTTACAGGAAGTAATTAGCACATTAAACGAAGTTGTTGCAGAGCGCCATAAAGAAAGCGAAGCTGCACAAAAAATTCGTGAATATGCTTTATCACAAGGATTTACTTTAGAGCAACTAGGGTTTAGACAAGTTGCTGAAGTTGCTGTGATCGAATCAAGCGACGTTGCTGAAGCGCAAAGCCATGGTAAACGTCCAACCAAACCAAAATTTAAAACCATCAATAAAGAGACGCAATATTTCTACGTTGACAATGGTGCGCTTCAGTTATTAAAAACACACACCATGAAACAAGGTTTAAAAGATCGCGGTATTGATGTGTTTGCCTTTGCTGAGGTTCCAGCCAAATTCGCAGGCAATGTTGATGCATTGATTGCTGACGCGACCGCTCAAGCTGTTGAAAACTTTAACGCGAAAGTTGATGTTTGGAATGTTTGGGCTCAAGAAAATAACGAAGAGATCCTTTCTAAGCGTTAATCACGCTGTTCTTCGCAATGCACCACACCTTGAAGCATTCATGTCTCGTGGTGCGTGGTATTAACGTATCGATGAAACTGAAAAAGCGACCTGATATCCTTGCTATATCAAGTCGCTTTTTATTTGATACCTTACTTCGATTTGCTTTAGCCATCAACACTGCGAAACGGCACATTAAATGGCAAAGATAAAATGGCAAAGATAAAATGGCAAAGCGAGGCACTACGCCTTTGGTTGTGCATCCAGCGATTGGCCATTGATACCTATACTTGCATCGGACATCAGATATAAATAGGTCGGCATAATCTCTGCGGCAGTTTTAAGTGATAACTGGTTTTCACCTGGATAAGCGGCATTTCGCATCTTGGTTCGGGTCGCGCCCGGATTGATGCAATTCACTCGAATATGACTGTTGGCGTACTCATCGGCAATGACTTGCATTAAGCCCTCAGTGGCAAATTTTGACACTGCATAGGTCCCCCAAAACGCACGGCCTTTGCGGCCCACGCCTGAGCTGGTAAATACCAAGGATGCATGAGGGGCGGCTTGTAGCAAGGGCATCAAGGCTTGGGTCATGAGCATGGCTGACGTAACATTGACATGCATGATTTTATGCCAAGATTCTTCATCAATATGGGTAAATGGCGTTAATACGCCAAGTTGCCCTGCATTGTGCAATACCCCATCTAACCGGCCAAACTCTGCTTTTATCGTGGCGGCCATCGCTAGATAATGATTTTTGGTGGCGCCAGCAAGATCCAGCGGCACTATGGCCGGCTCTTGTCCAATCAATGCCTCAGGATTAGCCGCTTTGGCGGCGGCTTGTTCAGCCACAATCAAATCGTACACCTGCTCCAGTTTGGCGGTTGTTTTACCTAATAAAATGACGCTGGCGCCAAAACGGGCAAAATGCAGTGCCGCTTCTTTGCCGATCCCATCACCGGCGCCTGTTACTAAAATGACTTTATTATGCAAAGCGGCGGTAGAGGCTTGAAAATCGTGCATAAAATTTAACCTTTAACATGCAGAGAAAACCGGCGAAGCATACCTTTTTTGACGGGAATTTGCACCTTTCTGACATGTAAGCCAGAATTGCGCTAGCCATTTAATTTCGTTTGGGTTAAGTTTAACTGGTCGTAGCTGTTAAAAGCATCAAGACATAAATTCAAATACTTAATGCAGGTTGTTCTTCAACAACACTGTGTTAAGCAAAATAAAAAAAATCAGTGACGGGGAGAGTTCATGAATAAGTTGATGATTAGCATTGCCGTAGCCAGTGCGCTCGGTGTAGTCGGTTGTAGCGGCGAAAAATTAGCGGATGTAAAACAAGAAAGCGCGCAAGCGGCCGTGGCGGTGACGCCTGCGGCACGCGTGGTTTTTGATCCCACCAATAGCCGTGTCTCAGTACCAAATGACCTGTTATTCCAAGGTACCACTGACGGTACTCTGGTCATGCCCGGTGAACAAGTCGCAGCGCCAAATTATGCCAATCCGCAAACAGCCATTGGTGCGTTAGATGGTTGGTCGCCGCAAAATCCATTTACAATTGAGTTGCAATTTCCAGCCGGTATTTCGTTAAATGCGGCCTCTGCATCGTTACCCGCGTCGGTTCGTATCGTTGAAATGTTAATGGGTGACCCAGCGTCCCCAGATACTAACTGCCGAGCAGTGCCTCGCGGTGCCGCTTGTAAAGCGGTTGCCAGCTTAACGTTTGGAGTCGATTACGTTACGCGGGCGGTCGGTAATAATGTTGCTGTGATTCCATTAAAACCACTAAAACCAGCAACTACCTATATGTTGGTGTTGACGGATAGCTTAAAAGATTCATTAGGCAAGCCTGTCCAAGCGTCGACCACATACGAGCTGGTTAAACAAGATGTGGCCACCAAGCCGCTGGGTACCGAAGCACAGTTGGGTTTACAACGTGTAATCAATAGCTTCGAAAATGCGGTCTCGACCCAGAATATTCCAAAAGCCAGCATTATTTATACCGCAGCATTTACGACGCAATCGACGGTAGACGTGTATGCAACGGTCAAGCAATTAATGTTACCAAGCCCATTGAATGGCAATAAACTACCGCTTTTAACCGCTGAGGATACTGGACTGCGTGTGTCAGATGAGTTAGGCCAACCTTCGTTCCAAGTGGCAAAACTCTACAAAGGCAATGTAAAACTTCCTTATTATTTGTCAGATCCGAGTCAAGCCAACCCAACCGCATTTTTAAACACCGCGTGGAAAGCGCGTTGTGATAGTGTTGCTATGATTGCGGCCTTAAGCCAAGCACAAAAAGATGGTTTGGCCGCCGCCATTACTGATCCGATGCAAAAAGCCAATGACGAGTTCTGTAATGCAGCAAGTAGTGGCAAATTACGCGACTTTGGTATTGATAAACAGCGGCATCTCACTAAGTTCAATACCATCCCAATGCCAACCACAACCAAGGATGTACCCGTTCAAATTACCGTTCCAGATGAAGCCTTGGTCGGTAAAACTAAACCTGCGGAAGGCTGGCCAGTAGTCATGCTGCAGCATGGGATTGGTTCTTGTAAAGAAAATATGTTAGCCGTGACTGCCGCTTTATCCGCCGCAGGTTTTGCCACGGTTGCCATCGATCATCCGTTGCATGGTGGTCGCGGTTATGACGTAGATGGTAAGCCAGGCCGTGAAATCACGGCATCGCAGCAACCTAGCTGTGATACAACCAAAAACAATGTTGTCGGCAGTGCCACTGTATACATGAACCTACAAAACTTATTAGTTACGCGTGATAACTTGCGGCAAAGTGTGGTTGATATGATGGGGCTGCGGTTAAGTCTACATACCTTAGCAGCCACGCAGCCAGGTCTTTTAAATGCTGGCAACGTTCAGTTCTTAGGTCATTCACTGGGTGGTATCACTGGTACTACTATGGTTGGCCTAATCAATAGCCCAACGGGCAACGCGACCGCTGATGCACTTTATAAAGTAAATAGTGCAGTACAAGCAATGCCAGGTGGCGCCATTGCCAATTTCTTACTGGAGTCTGAGAAATTCAAAGGCACGGTTAAAGGCAGTATTTTGTTAGGTTCAGATACGTTAAAAGCTGGATTCACCGCCTATGTGGTCGAAAAGCAAGGTTGTATTGCGCCAGATAAAGTACCTGCTGCAGCCTTCGCTGCCTGCGCCTTCCAACATACAGAAAATTATCTGAAATCTTTAGCTGATACTGGTCAAACAGCAACGATTGCGGCAATCAATGCCACCTTTAGTCAATTTGCATTTGCCGCCCAAACGGTGACTGATGCAGGTGATCCAAATAACTTTGCCAACTTAGTGGTAGCCACTAAAACGCCTAGTTTAGTGTTTGAAGTAGTTGGTGGTGCAACCGAAGCGGCTAAACCAGATGATGTTATTCCTAACCGGGTTGCCGCAATGCCACTTGCCGGTACTTCGCCGCTTGCTGCGTTGTTAAAAGCTGTACAAGTACCTGCAACGAAAGGCATGGTGGAAGTGAATGGTGCAGCAATCAGCCGCTTTAATGTGGGTGATCATGGTTCAATTCTGAATCCGCAATATAGCGTGGAAGCAACTGCTGAGATGCAGCAGCAAGCGGCCTCGTTCTTCGCCACACAAGGTACAAAAGTTGTGGTGAATAATCCAACTGTATTGAAATAGTTGTTTATCTAGCAAAAAGCCCGAGCTTGCTCGGGCTTTTTATTTTTTAAGAAGCACGTACAATGCAGGTAGACTCAGATATAGCTAACACACCAAATATTTTATCTGGTTTTACCTAGGTGATGCGTGTTATTTGAGAATGAATAATGAAATTTCCAAAGATTGAAGTAAGGATAATGTGTGGATTTTTTGATTGAATATGGCATGTTTTTATTAAAAACTATCACCTTTGTTGTGGCGATCGGCGCCGTGATTGTCATGATAGTGATGGCCTCGGTAAAACCCTCATCTGCACAAGGTGAATTGCAATTTGATGATTTGTCGGATGAATATTTTGCACAGCAACAAGCACTACAGCAGCAATTGTTAGATAAAAAAGCCTACAAGCAATGGCAAAAGCAGCAAGATGAGCGCGCCAAGGAAAAAGCAACAACGGATGAGTCACGACTTTTTGTGTTGTCCTTTAATGGTAGTGTTGATGCACATGAAGTGGAAGCTCTACGCGAGGAAATTACCGCGATTTTAAGTATTGCCAATGCTAAAGATGAGGTGTTGCTTAAACTTGAAAGCGGTGGCGGTATGGTTCACGGTTATGGATTGGCGGCATCACAATTGGCGCGATTAAAAGCACATCACATCAAACTCACGATCGCCGTCGACAAAGTCGCTGCGAGTGGCGGCTATATGATGGCGTGTTTGGCAGATCATTTAATTGCCGCACCATTTGCTATCGTCGGCTCGGTGGGTGTTGTGGCACAAGTACCTAATTTTCATCGATTGCTGAAGAAAAACGACATAGATTTTGAGCAATTTACCGCGGGGGAGTTTAAGCGCACTGTCACAATGTTTGGTGAAAATACAGAAAAAGGTCGGCAAAAGTTCCAGCGCGAGCTCGAGGATACGCATGTGTTATTCAAAGATTTTGTCAAAACACAGCGCCCCATTTTGGATGTGGATGAAATCGCCAGTGGTGAGCATTGGTTTGGTCAACAAGCGTTATCCCTACGGTTAGTGGATGCGCTGCAGACCAGCGATGATTATATTCAGCAGCAATTTGGACGGCGTCCTGTGTACCAGCTGCGATATAAACAAAAACAAAAATTGGCGGAAAAACTTGGGTTTGCTGCAGCAACTGTGGCGCAGCATCTATGGCGCAAAGCAGCAAGTCAACGAGTTTACCCATAATGCAGCATGAATTCTGGCTTGAGTGTTGGCAACAGCCAACCCCAGCCTTTCATCAATCTGAAATCCATCCTTTGTTACGGGCGTTTCGAGCGCGACTGCTGTCCTCGTGCTCGAGCATGGCAGGCACGGTTTTACCATCGGTGTTGGTGCCCCTGTGTGGGAAGTCGTTAGATATGCATTTTCTGGCAGAAACGGCTAATGTGGTTGGTCTTGAATTATCTGCAGCCGCTTGTGAGGCATTTTTCACGGAAGCGAACTATGAGGTGATAGTGGAGCAGGCAAACCCGAAGGCATGCCACCATCTTTGGCGAACGCCTAAGGTGCATCCATTCGGTTCGCAAATTCATATTTGGCAGGGTGATTATTTTACGGTGCAGCCACGATGGGTAGAACAATGTCATTTTATCTATGATCGTGCGGCGCTGATTGCGTTACCTCCACCGATGCGATTGGCTTATGTTGAAAAACTGCGAGCGCTGGTGCCACAAGGTTCGTTGTTACTCATCACCCTCGAATACCCAAGCCAAGAGCGGCAGGGTCCTCCTTTTAGTGTTGAAACTGCGGAGGTGCATAAGCTGTTTGCGTTTGGCCATATTGAACTGGTTGGCATTCGCGATATTACCGGTATTGGTTTTGCGCAGCGGCGCTTTGCAACCTCAAGTTTGGTCGAAAAAGCTTATATCGTTACGTGGTAAGCGTGGGCGATGGGGCCGGCCCATATTAACGGTATTAAATGGTCACGGCGTAAATGCGTGGCGATGAAAACGCGAATGGTTGCTGAGCCTTCGACAAGGTGGCAGCCATAAATTCCATGGCCACCCCCCAAGAACCACCGTTAGGACAGTCTTACGTCGTAGTTAACGGTGGCAGCGCTCACGGTGCCAGATCTTTGATTAACGCTCTAAACCCGCGTCGGGGTCGTTATACATAGTCGCATCAAAGTTTTTCTCAGACTTCGCAACAATACATGACACCATGGCATCACCTGTAATGTTGACTGCGGTTCTTGTCATATCTAAAAGTCGATCAATCCCGATAATCCACGCAATACCATCGGCTGGTACGCCAACCTGATTTAACACCATGGCCAGCATAATTAGGCCCACACCTGGCACGCCTGCTGTACCAATCGATGCCAAGGTGGCCGTTAATACAACCATCAAGTAGTCAGAGAGGCCTAAATCAATGTTGTACACTTGTGCAATAAACACAGTGGCAACCCCTTGCATGATGGCCGTGCCGTCCATGTTGATGGTGGCACCCAGTGGGATAGTGAATGAGGCTACTTTGTTATCAACCCCCAGCTTCTTTGTGGTGGTACTCATATTACTGGCAATAGTGGCATTAGAACTTGAAGTGCTAAACGCAAAAAGCGCAGTTTCCTTCATTTTGCGGAAGAAAATAAACGGGTTGAGCCGGGCAATGACCGTAATCAGCGTCCCATAAACTAAAAAACCATGTAAAAGAAGTACCACAATCACAATTGCAAAGTACTTGGCGAGATTTTCCATATTTGAGAGTTCGAGTGTGGTGAATAGTTTTGCCATCAAAAAGAACACACCGTAGGGGGACAAGTGCATCACAATCCCGACAATTTTCATGATAACTTCGTTTAAGTCTTCAAAAAATGAGCGCAGACGGTTACCAGCGTCGCCGGCAAGTGTAATACCTAAGCCAAATAAGATTGAAAAAACAATAATTTGTAACATCTCCCCTTTGGCCATGGCGTCGATAGGATTGCTCGGGAACATGTTAATAAATACTTGCGCGACTGACGGTGATTCACTGGCTTTGAAATTAACATCACGTGGCATATTGACGCCTTCACCTGGCGAAAAGATGACGGCGAACATGATAGCTATCGAGATCGCCAAGGCTGTTGTCATGATATATAGCGCGAGTGACTTACTGCCAATTCGTCCCAAGGTGCTAATATCTTTAAGCGCACTTGTGCCACAAACCAGCGAAACAAATACCAATGGCACCACGAGCATTTTTAAGCTGGCGATAAAAATTTGGCCCCCGACATGAAAAAAACCGTCTACTAAAATTGCTTTAAGGCCTAATTCAACGTCCCCGACGTGCCAGATAAGATCAGCTTGACCACCAAGTAGAAATTTGATGAACGAGCCCAGCAAAATACCCAGCAGCATGGCAATTAGAATGCGATGCGTTAGATTTAATTTAGTATTTGTTGTCATAAGCTGTAATTGGTTATTAAGATGCTAAAAAGGGCGCTAGAATAACAGCTAACACAGCAAATGAAAAATTTGCATAAATTTGCACAAGAGAGACTGATCATTTCTGTTGAATCGGATATGATGTAGCATTAACAAAAACTAAATAAAACATCCAGCTAGGGAGAGTTTTCATGCGAAACATCCGGCAACTCTGTGTTGCGTTTCTGATGACTATGGTCACCGCCTGTGGCGGTGGAGGTACCATCGGTAGTTCGAATACGGGTGGTGGCACCACAACCCCAACCACGACGGTAGCCCTTGCCCTGAAAGGGGTTTCTGGTGCTGCTGCGCCTGCATCATTGACAGCAAATACGCCAATTGAAGTTCATGCAACGGTGTTGACCAATGGTCAGCCGGCTGTGAACCAATTAGTGACTTTTACTCTGAATGACTCTGCCTTAGCATCATTTTCAAACGATGCAGGTACGGCTCGTACCAATGACAGTGGTGTTGCCGTGATCCGACTCAGCGTGGGGACCAAAAGCGGTGCAGGCTTGGTCACAGCGACAATTTCAGAAAGTGTGAAGGCGTCGATTGCGTTTGATTCTGCCGGTACAGTGGTGGTTAAACCTGTCACAATAAAAGTCGCAGCACAGTATTCCTCTGTAGCCGATACAAAATTGTCAAAAGCGAATCCGGCGGAGTTAGTTGTTACATTAACATCGCTCGACAATGATAAAAACGCTTTGGCGAATCGGTTGATCACGTTCAGCGCTGCGACAGCCAATTTTGTTGTGTTTGCCAATTCAACGCAAACTGCGCTGACCGATGCCAATGGTGTTGCGGTTATGCCGATTAAAGTAGGAACTGCTAGCGGTATTAGCCAAGTAACTGCATCGCTTGATGATAGTACAAAAGCCACAGTGTTGGTCGATTCAAAAGGCGATGCCGGTAATACGGTAACTGAGTTACAAGTTGCGCTGGAGTTGTTGGATCGTGATACCAATCAAGTGGTAACGCCTGCGACTATTAGTCGTGCTAAAAAATTACGTGCTAAAGCGACAGTAACGTCACGAAGTGGTGAGTTACAACCAGGCAAAGTGGTCAAGTTCGCCATCGATACACCTAATTTAGTGGTCTTTGGTAACGATACCGCTTCTGCAGAAACGGGGTCAGCGGGAGTTGATGCGGGTGTTGCGTACATCGATTTGAACGTTGGCACCCTAAGTGGTACCGGCTATTTAACGGCAAGTTTAGCCGACAATGCTGATATCAATGTAAAGAAGGCAATCACCTCATCGGGTGATGGCGCTATTGTCGATCCACAACCTGTGGGTTCTATTGTACTGTACGCTGATAAGCTGGCGCTGTTAACTGGTTCATCTGATCGCGTTGAATTAACGGCATTGGTGCGCGATAAGAATGGTATTTTAATGCCCGATGTAAAGGTGCAATTTTCAGTACCTGAAGCTGATGATGCTGTATTGCAAGTTCAAAACAATATCACCGGTAAAGATGGTTTAGCCAAGGCAACCTTAAGTAGCACAACGAATCGAATGAACCGAACCATTACGGTTTCTGCCATCGCCGGAAGTAACAATTTAACCAAAGACGTGACTATTACTGTCGATGGTACTGATATTTCCGCAGTATTGCCTTCAGCTGTGGTGCTTAATAGCAAAACACAATTATTGTTTAGCTTATTAGATTCGCGCAAAGATGGTATTCCAAATCAGCCATTAGTCGTCACTTCTAAAGCGGGCAATACCTTATCCGCAGCAAGCTTCAATACCAATATCAATACCGGAACTTTAGCCGTTGATTTTACCGCGGTGAAAAGTGGTAATGATGAAATATCGGTTGCTTGGACCCAATCAGGCAAAACGTTGACCAAAACCTTCCCTATTTCAGTGAGTTCTGATCAATATACCTACATTGATAGCTCAAGCAATCCGACTGCATCTGATGCAATAGCCGAGGTTGCCATTGAGGATGTGAATTCTGGCAAGTTAGATTTGTTATGGAAACGCAATGGCTCAGCGGTAAACGCCAGCAACGTAGAATTTGCCACCAACCGTGGCGGTTTAAGTAGCACAGCCAACGGTGCTGTGGCAGCGACTCAAACAGTTGCTACCAATAGCAACGGTGTAGCGTCCGTGTTTGCCCGTTCTGATTTCGCTGGGTTTGCCACCATTTCTGCCAAATCGAATATGGTTATTGATGGTCAAGCCACAGAGCGCACGGCAGTTCGCCTGATTGAGTTTGTGTCCAACACACCGAGCAAAATTGAAACGCAAGCCTTCCCAACGCAAATTGGTGTTGGTGATAAATCGACCATTACCGCGGTGGTTCGGGATGCGCGCAACAACCCAGTTAAAAATCAAGTGGTGGTCTTCTCAGTACAAGATTCTGCCGGTGGTGTTTTAACACCCGTAACGGCTAAAACCAACTCCTTCGGTGTTGCAACCACCGTATTTACGGCTGATTTACCAACGGCAGGTTCGGGCGGCGCCAACACGGCAACTGGTTTGCGCGTCAAAGCCACGTTAGCAAGCAATAATACCATCGAAAACCAAACTGAAATTACCGTTGGACGTCAAACACTATTCTTCCGTTTTGGTACTGGTAACTTAATTTCGGAAAAAGAACAGTCGTTGTTTGTGAAGCAGTTTGCGATCGTGGTTACTGATGCGGCAGGCAATGCCGTGCCAGGTCAGCAGTTAAATGTTTCTGTGTATCCAATTCGCTATAAGCTAGGCTATTGGTACCGTTCGCCACCTGGCGGTGTATTTAGAAACTGGGATGCTAGTGTGACATCGGATCTAAATCATGTCAGTTGTTTAAGTGAAGACATCAATCGCAATGGTATTTTAGATCCAAACGAAGATCGCGATGGTAACCAAGAACTTACACCGGGCAATGTTGCATCAGTACCGAGAGTGGTCACTGTTGGCAATGATGGTGTGGCACTGTTTGAAATGACCTATCCACGTGACCATGCGCCATGGGTTGATGTTGAGATTGTGGTTCGTGGTACAGCGGCAGGAACTGAAAACGTATACTCACGTAGGTTCGGTTTGTCATCGGTAGCCTATACAGATCCGGCTGTTTCGCCACCCGCAAATCCATACGGTATTGGTCCTGTTGCTATCCCAAGCAATAACTTTGGTGAGACATTGCCATACACAGGGGCAGGCGTTGCTTGTGCGTCACGTTTCCAATAGTTAGTTGATTTGTTGTCGTGCTTTGGAAAAACCAGCAACCGATGTTGCTGGTTTTTTTTGCTTGAGCTGGTCATTATTGATTTAGGTTGAATCTAAATCCGAACTAGGTTGAACGGATACCTGAATAAGATCACATCAACGACGGTTTTGACGTTGGCCATGGGTTAAACCGTAAGTCGCTTTACACGACCGTGGATTACATAGGGCGTTAAGTGGAGTGTAAATGAAGGTAAGTCACAACAAGATGCAAACACTGGCTTACGCGAGTAACTGCGTAAGCCAGTATGAATCCATCTTATTTTTAGCGCTAGCGAATATTAGCGCTGGAAACGATAGACCGAGCCTAACTGGAGGATTTGCGTCAGCTCATCCAGCGCTTGTCGCGATTCAACTAACAGCTGTGGGTCGGCTAAATCTGCTTCGCTGATTTGATCACGATAATGGTGATCAACCCATTGGTTTAAACGCTGGAAAAGGGTATCCGTCAACAATACGGCTGGGTTCATAGCTTGGCGTTCTGCGGCGCTCATGGCGACACGTAAGCGCAGGCAGGCAGGGCCTCCGCCATTTTGCATACTTTGTTTTACATCAAAGTAGCAAACTTGCCGAATAGGTGTACCACGCCCAGTCAGTGAGGCCAAGTAAGCGGACACTTCCGGGTGGTCACGGCATTCGGTAGGGGCGATGATGGCCATAGTACCATCGGGCAGGGTAATAATTTGGGTGTTAAATAAATAGGTCTTAACAGCGGCAGAGACCGAGACTTCATCTCGTAATACTTCAATCAAATATAACGGTGAATCGCCAAATTTTTGCTGAATTTCTGCCATTTTTGCCGTGCTATCGACAAAAGCATCTTGATGATAAAACAGCACGTTTTGGTTGCCAACCGCAATTACATCATTATGAAATACACCTTGATCAATCACCGCAGGATTTTGTTGCATAAACACCACATGCGATGGGTCCAATTGATGTAGCCGTGTTACGGCCTGGCAGGCTTCAAAGGTGTGACGCGCAGGAAATACGTGTGGGGCAGGTTTTTGGTTATCAAACGCATAGCGACCATAGACAAACAGCTCCAGACCTTTTTTATCGTACTGCGCACAAAGCCGGGTGTGATTGGCGGCACCTTCGTCGCCAAAATGATCGTTATCCGGCAAATGTTGATGGTGGGCAAAATGCCGTTCATCGGCAAACATTGCTCGTAAAATACGGCCTGTGGTTTCAGGTTCTAACGAGCGATGAAATTTGTTTGTCAAATTGGCAGGGGTAAAATGCAAGCGGCCATCATGGGTATCGGCGCTGGGGGATACCGTCGCTGCATTTGCCGTCCACATGCTTGACGCAGAACACACCGCACGTAAAATTTCTGGAGCTTGTTTTGCCGCTTGTTGGATCACCTCAGCATCTGAACCGGAGAAACCTAGCCGGCGTAACGCATAGACATCAGGTCGCTCTTGGGGGGCTAGGACCCCTTGAACCATGCCCATGTCGGCAAGTGCCTTCATTTTTTGCAGGCCTTGCTTAGCTGCTTGTTTTGGATTTGAGATATTGCGAGCATTATTCAAGGAGGCAACATTGCCAACAGATAAGCCTGCGTAGTTATGGGTTGGCCCGACAAGGCCGTCGAAATTTGCTTCTATATAACTCATTTTTGCATTATTCCTTCAAGTGGGAAGGGGCACTATTATTATTTTTGTTGCGGCCGTTTTTAGTTTGCTTCATTGTTTTTGCGGCGATTTAATCGCCCAACAGCCCGAAAATACGGGCTTCAAGGCATAATAATGAGTTTATTTACTTGTCACAACTTGAGTTTACGGATATACGTTAAAAACACGTGTAGAATGCGCGGCATTGTTTAAGGGATCTCTAGAGAAAGATGGCGAAATCACTGGTTATAGTCGAATCACCGGCAAAGGCAAAAACGATTAATAAATATCTGGGTAATGATTTTATCGTTAAATCCAGCGTTGGGCATATCCGCGATTTACCGGCTGGGAGTAGCAAAGATAAAACCAAACCTGCTGCAACCTTAACCAAGGCACAAAAAGAGTATTTAGCCTTGGTCGAGCGGATGGGGATAGACCCTGAAAACGGCTGGAAAGCGCGTTACGAAATCCTTGAAGGCAAAGAAAAAGTAGTTAAAGAGCTTAAAACCCTTGCCGAAAAAGCCGACACCGTCTACCTCGCAACCGACTTGGACCGCGAAGGGGAAGCCATAGCCTGGCATCTACAGGAAATTATTGGTGGCCCAGCGGAAAAATTTAAGCGCGTTGTATTTAATGAAATTACGCAGAATGCCATAAAAAATGCTTTTGTGGAGCCTGGTGACGTCAATATCGACCGAGTGAATGCACAGCAAGCGCGTCGCTTTCTGGATCGTGTTGTTGGCTTTATGGTGTCTCCACTGCTGTGGAAAAAAGTAGCACGAGGTTTATCTGCAGGGCGTGTACAGTCGGTCGCAGTTCGGTTAGTCGTTGAACGCGAACGTGAAATCAAAGCCTTTGTACCGGAAGAATTTTGGACAATTCAGGCGCAAACACAAACATCTGGTGCGCATCCTTTACTGTTGGATGTTACTAAACAGCAAGGAAAAGCGTTTAGACCCGTGAATCAAACGCAGGCGATGGCTGCGGTAGCTCAGCTTCAAGGGGCGGGTTACCGCGTGACTGAGCGTGAAGATAAACCGTCCAGCAGTAAACCGTCGGCACCTTTTATTACGTCGACCTTGCAACAAGCGGCAAGTACTCGGCTTGGTTATGGTGTCAAAAAGACCATGATGCTTGCCCAGCGTCTGTACGAAGCCGGCTACATTACCTATATGCGTACCGATTCTACCAATCTGTCGCAAGATGCAATCAGTGCGGTGCGAGATTATATCTCTCAGCAGTTTGGTGCCGCCTATTTACCGGATTCAGCCATCAGCTATGGCAGCAAGGCCAATGCCCAAGAGGCGCACGAGGCGATTCGGCCATCGGATGTCAACACATTAGCGTCGGCGTTATCAGATATGGAAGCCGATGCTCGTAAACTATACGAATTGATTTGGCGGCAATTTGTGGCCTGTCAAATGCCTCCTGCGCTTTATGACGTTACAAATATTACCGTTCAAGCGGGTGATTTTGAATTAAAAGCAAAAGGGCGAGTGCTACGTTTTGATGGTTGGACGCGTGTGCAGCCACAAATGAAGCGAAAAGACGATGAAGATGCGGAATTGCCGAATTTGCAGGTTGGTGACCCGTTATCTTTACAAGAGCTACTACCCGCACAGCACTTTACCAAGCCACCGGCGCGTTATGGTGAGGCTAGCTTGGTTAAAGAGTTAGAAAAACGTGGCATTGGTCGACCCTCGACTTACGCAGCCATCATTTCCACGATTCAAGATCGCGGCTATGTTAAAGTCGAGAACAAACGCTTTTACGCCGAGAAAATGGGTGAAATCGTCACCGACCGTTTGGTTGAAAATTTCAAAGACCTGCTTAGCTACGACTTTACCGCGAACATGGAGTTAAAACTCGATGATATCGCGCATGGTGAATTGTCATGGCGTCAGGTGTTGGATCAGTTCTATGCTGATTTTTCTGGCCAGTTGCGTACGGCAGAGGGTGATGTTGCTGAAGGGGGCATGCGCCTGAATCAGTTCGTATTGACTGATATTGCTTGCCCGACCTGTAGTCGCCCTATGGGGATCAGGACTGCAACGACAGGGGTATTTTTGGGATGTTCCGGTTATAACTTGCCACCGAAAGAGCGTTGTACCACCACCATGAATTTGGCGCCTGGTGATGAAGCAGTTGCCTTGGTCGATGATGACGAGTTAGAGACTGAAGTACTTCGCCATAAAAAACGCTGCCATAAATGTGGCACTGCGATGGATCCGTATTTGCTTGATGAACAGCGTAAACTCTATGTCTGTGGGAATAACCCAGAATGTGATGGCTACGTCGTAGAGCAGGGCGTCTTTAAGCTTAAGGGCTATGATGGCCCTGTGGTCGATTGCGATAAATGTGGCTCACAGATGCAATTAAAATCGGGGCGCTTTGGTAAGTACTTTGGTTGTACCAATTCAGCATGTAAAAACACCCGTAAGTTGCTCAAAAATGGCGAAGCTGCACCGCCAAAGGAAGATCCGGTGCATCTACCAGAACTGCGCTGTGAAAAGTCAGATGCGTATTTTGTGTTGCGTGATGGCGCAGCCGGTTTATTCCTTGCCGCATCAACCTTCCCAAAATCACGTGAAACGCGAGCGCCATTGGTCGCGGAGTTAAAACAATTCCGTGACCGGCTGCAGCCGAAATTTCATTATTTAGCCGATGCCCCAGCGCAAGATCCTGATGGTCAGCCATCTATCGTTCGTTGGAGTCGTAAAACCAAGCAGCAATACGTTATGTCTGAGAAGGCTGATGGCAAAGCGTCGGGTTGGTCGTTATGGTATCGTGAGGGCAAGTGGCAAGCGTCACAGCCGGAAAGTTAATTCGTGGCAGTGCCGCTGGTGTTCGTTCAGGCAGTTTCTGTGAGTTAGCTAAGTAACTGCAAACGTAAACCACAGAAACATTTAAATCTAAAGCCATATCAGTCTTGTCTGGTGTGGCTTTTTCGTTTCAGGAATATGCGACTGGGGGATGTACCAGTGATAGTCTAAGCTAATGTCTAACGATGATTCATGGATCGGAGTGCACGACTGTAGGCTCGTTTTGCTAATACATTCGCAATGTTCGTTGATAAAACGTGTTGGAGTGATCCTATCGACGCTAGGTAATAAAGCATGACCATCAGTCACCCGTTAGCTTAAAGACTGCCCTTGCGAGGCCATAAAGCGTATTGAGTGGTGTAAAATCGCTGATAAAAAGGCGTATGGGAAACAAAAATCAAAAAATCGGCACAAACCACAAGACGCTAGGGCGTGAACCCGACATTACCATTTACGTTTGGGCGCGAATAAAACATCCAAATCGTTGCTTTCTTCTTCAGCTTTTTTCTGCCGATCGCGCAAGTTACCTTCTTTTAACTCTTCGGCGATTTCAGCCAAAATGGCGTGAACCTCGGCAGTTCGTGTATTCACGTAATCATCGGCATTCGGCGCATTGGCTAGAGTCGCCAATGCTTTTTCATAACACTGACGTGCAGAGCCAAGCATGTGATTGGAGCGCGCTTGATTGCCACGTTTAACTTGGCTCTCAACATTGATTTTCAGTTGCATCCCTTCCAAACGACGATCTTCATGCACTACCAATTGAGTGTCGATGTTGCCACGCGCATGTTCAGCTCGTAAGATGGTTCGTAGGCGTTTGATCCCTTGAATCATACTGATGATTTGTTTGTCATTATCGGGCAGAGAAATGTTGTCAGAGCTACTTGGCTGAACCGTGCCCATGTCATCCAAACGTTTTTGCGTATCCGCAAGCCGAGTCTTTAAATCACGAGAGCCAGGTTCAAGTTCAACCATCGCTTTTAGGGTATAGGCAATACGTCGCAGCAGCATCTGTGTGATACCTGCAGACAATGGAACATTTGCCGCGTTTAGCAAAATTTCCTCTGTATCTTCCAGCATAGTTCTGAGTTTGGTAAATTCGGCGCGTTTTAACGATGCCAAACGTTCCTTATGTTGCTGCACCGCATTTGCAATGACGGCAATAATAATCAGAACAATAACTGCGACTATGATCCCGGTAAAAAGCATTGATACCTCAGATAAATAACTCGCATTTTATCTTACAAGTAAATCGTTGAAAAAACCATGCCGAAGCGACCTTTCGCCGAAATCTCAGCAGGTTAAGTGGCAAAACGCAGCAATTTTTTTTGTTGCCGTGTGGCGTGTTATGCGCCAAATGCATTAAGGTAGCCATAAACGAAACACGCCACCACCAAATGCCCCACCGTTGGATAACTCTATTCGGCCCATCAAACCTTTATTCCGGTGTGCTTTGGCAATAAGATGTGCAAAAAATAGGCCTAAACCTGTTCGCCCTGCGGTTAAATTTAGTTGATTCATCGGATCCATGTCGCGATCGAGCATTTGCTCTGGGAAACCATCGCCATCATCATGCAATTCAATACACAGTTCCTGACCGCGAATACTGGCTTTGAGTTTTAATTTTGATTGACTATAACGCAGCGCGTTTACAAACATGTCATTGACTAGATTGGTAATAAGATCATTATCATAAAACCAACAAAGGTGTGAGGGGCAGTCAAGTTCGATGTCGATATGACGCTGCTTGCTATAGATTTCGTTGCGCAGCATCACTTCTTCACAAAGATCATCGACAAAATATTCATCAATGTGCAGGGGGAGTTGCTGTCTCTCTATACGATACAACGACAATAGCTGCAGTAAATTGCTATTTAAGCGACTGGCTTCATAGTGGATCCGAGCAAGCTCTTCGCTGGCAGAGCTAGAAACGGTGGCGATTTCTTGTTGTAGGGTATCCATGGATTGCAACAGCATGCACAATGAATTCTTCATATCGTGCACGGATGAAGCCAATACCGTGGAAAAATCGATCTCGTTAGGTTCTTGCATCATCACTCCTACCAGCTTTTTAGAATTGTTCTTGGGTTTTTAATGGCTTTTAGCTACTATTTGTTATAGAAGATAGCCAGTTCATGGTGAATTGGTATAAATAATCCGTCTGCATATTGCCAATAATATGCCAAATACAGGTCCTCGGCACATGAAATTACAACAGCTGCGTTATATTGTCGAAGTGTTAAATCATAATCTTAACGTATCTGCCACGGCAGAGAGTTTGTATACCTCACAGCCTGGGATTAGTAAGCAGGTCAGGATGCTGGAAGATGAACTTGGTATTCAAGTGTTTGGCCGTAGCGGCAAACATTTGACGCATGTGACACCTGCTGGCCGTGATGTTATTGATATTGCACAACAAATTTTAGCAAAGGTCGATAGTATTAAAGCTGTAGCTCGAGAACATACCTTGCCGGATCAAGGTAAATTGAATATAGCTACCACCCATACCCAAGCGCGCTATGCGTTGCCACCCGTCATTAGTGGTTTTATGCAGCGTTTTCCGAAAGTTTCACTTCATATGCATCAAGGTACTCCGTCGCAAATATCAGAAGCCGCTTCGCGTGGTGATGCCGATTTTGCTATTGCCACAGAAGCGATGCATTTGTTCTCTGATTTAATTATGCTGCCTTGCTATCATTGGAATCGCAGTATTATTGTTCGCTCTGATCATCCGTTGGCGAGTTTAACTCGGCCTGTGACTATTGATGACGTTGCAACCCAACCCATTGTGACTTATGTATTTGGTTTTACAGGTCGTTCAGAACTCGATAAAGCCTTTGGTGAAAAGGGCTTAGAGCCGAAAATAGTATTTACCGCGACCGATGCCGATGTGATTAAAACCTATGTACGATTGGGGCTGGGTGTGGGGGTGATTGCGTCGATGGCGATGGATCCGGTGCTGGATAAAGACCTCATTGCGCTTGATGCAAGCCACTTATTTGCGGCGTCGACCACCAAAATTGGTTTTCGCAAGGGTACTTTTTTACGAACCTATATGTATGATTTTATTGAGCGTTTTGCGCCACACCTCACGAAGGATGTTGTGGAACGCGCCAATATGCTGCGTAGCCAAGAAGAAATTGACCATATGTTCAGCAAATTTGAGTTGCCGGTACGCTAGGACGAACGGTAACCCTCACCATCGAGACCATCGCGGGCGCGTATTGCATTGATATCGAATTTGCGCCCTGACGTCTGTCTTGCTCACAAAGTTGTAGAACGTCGACGTCCTTGGTTGTCGCGGCTTGCTGGTCGCGGCAAGGATTTGCCTATAGCGGCAGTTTTTGACGAGCGGTGGTTCCTGTGAGTTGCCACTCGTCGTATGGGTGCTGCCTCGTCATGGTGAGAAGATCATGCATCCGATGCCAATACGTCGTTGCTAGCGCAGAACCTGATGCGTTAACAACGTCGTTGTCATGCCATGGTTATGGTAACTAATCTGCGTTAGTTTGTACTTAAGGTTTCATACGGCAAGGGATCATCGGCCTGATTCAGAGCAAATGCCTCCAGTCGCTCTTGACAAGAACCGCACTTGCCACAGGCTTTGGCGCGACCGTTATAGCAGGTCCATGTTTTACTGTAATCAAGTCCCATCGCTAAACCATCACGCAGGATATCGATTTTGGTTTGCTGTAGATAGGGGCTGATAATATCGATCGGCTCGTAGTTGGCGATCTGACAAACATCGTGCATTTTTTGCACAAATTCTGGCCGGCAATCCGGATAAATAAAATGGTCGCCGGAATGGGCACCATAATAGACAGCGTTAGCATTCAACGACACGGCATAACCGACGGCCAATGACAGCAAGATCATGTTGCGATTTGGCACTATGGTCGATTTCATATTATCCGCGGCATAGTGGCCTTCGGGAACTTCAATATCGGATGTTAAAGAGGAACCACTAAGCAGCTGATTAATAGCCGAAATATCCACTACTTTATGATTGATGTTGAGCTCGGCACACACCTGACGGGCACATTCGAGTTCTCGCACATGCCGTTGACCATAATTAAATGACAAGGCATAGACCTCGTGGCCAGCCTGAATAGCTTTGTGTAATACTGTGTAGGAGTCCATTCCACCGGAATAGATCACAACAACTTTTTGCGGCATGGCGACGGCTCCCGTTATAATACAGCCAAAATGAGGGCGCGAATTGTACTGTAATTTCACGCAATGCTAAAGGAAATCCATACGCGGTGTATAAAGTAAACGAAATTTTTGAAACCATCCAAGGTGAGGGCAATTATACCGGTACGCCGGCTATTTTTGTTCGCTTGCAAGGCTGCCCGGTCGGCTGTTCTTGGTGTGATACCAAGCATACCTGGGAGATCCCTTTAGACTTATCGATAGATTTACTGCAAGTCACACAAAAAAAGGCAGATTCAGAGCATTGGGCGCAAGCCACGGCAGATGACTTGCTTGACGTATTTGCGTCACGTGGTTATCGCGCTCGGCATGTGGTGATTACCGGTGGAGAGCCTTGCATGTATGATTTGATTCCACTGTGTGAACGACTGCATCAGCATGGCATGACAACACAGATTGAGACCTCAGGTACATTTGAAATTCTTGCGCCAGTACAAACTTGGGTCACAGTGTCACCGAAAGTGAATATGCGTGGTGGTTATGCCGTGCTTCGCAGTGCACTTGAAAGAGCCAATGAAATTAAGCACCCAGTGGCGATGGAAAAACATATCGACGAATTAAAAGCCTTGTTGCAAGATATTGATGTATCTCAAAAGCTGATTTACCTACAGCCTATCAGTCAAAAAGCAAAGGCAACTCAATTGGCTATTGAATTTTGCAAAGCAAACAATTGGCGGCTCTCTGTTCAAGTGCACAAATATTTAGGTATCAATTAACGATGACTGCAGTGTACGAAGCGTAAGGCCGTTAGTTTGGCCGCGCTTCGTCATCGTCTTGTTCTGCGGATTGAAACCATTCATGCAAAGCTTCGAGAGTTGCATTTGCATCCGGCGCTGAGATCAGTTGATGTTTCAGTGGCGGTTGCATCGTAAGGATTTCCAACCATCGTTGGCTTAACCAACAGGCATCTTGCCACTTGGGTGTTTGGTACAGTTCGCCTAATTCAGGATATTGTGCATAGATTTGCTGTAATTGTTTACCTAAATACGCATAGTTGTCAGGCACCGGCTCTACCGGCCATGCACTGATCAATTCAGTGTCAGCGACATGCAGCATATCGATTTCTTGCCAGCGTTTGAGGATCCTCCGCCGACAAACCCCTTCGATGGTGATGCCTAGCAAGCCATCGTCAAGCTGACAAAAGTCAATGACACGCACTTCGGTCACAATTGGGAAAATTCGATCAGGATGATCGGCTGCGACATAGGGGTTGAGAAGCGCGCTGGCGAAAGCGCGCTTGCCCGACGTTGCTTCTCGAACTAAACGTTGATAACGCGGTTCAAAAATACGTAAGCGCATTTGCCCTTCAGGCAAGACAATTTGGCTTAGTGGAAATAACGCCAAGCTGTTTGACATAAACACATAATCCTTCAACACTGCAATATGTTACTTTACGCAGTGATGCTAAATTTGGTTTAAATCAATTTGCTGAAAACTTGCGCCAACATAGCTCGGTGTCTTATGACTGACGTACCGGATCATCTTTTAGTTTGGGAATTTTTAAGCCAAGTTCACGACCACGGTTGCGCGCATAGTAAGTACAACCAATAAACATCAAGCAGGAAGCAAACAATTCCACCAATGCCACCATAAACTTCATGCCGTCACTCACGTATAAATGTGTGGAGCTGTGGACAAAATAAATCATGACAATAAAGTTTGCCCACGCAAAGGTGTAGGGTTTGCCATTGATAATGCCAATCAAAGGTAACCATAATGGGAACCACAATAATGCCAATAACACGCGAGAACTTCCCATGTCCGGCGGCGTAAGCCACAAGACCGATAAAGGCATCAACACAAACAACATGGCAAAACCAATGCGGCCCAACCATAAAAATTGCCGAGTACTTTTGGCCATAGGGATGTCTTGGGGCGACGTCTGAGTGTTAGGGGGCGTGGGTGATAAGTTAGGCGCGTTCATAGTTACATGCTCTTTCTAAACCAGCGATTGATGTTCATGATTATCAAGTTAAGTCATACCACTTAACTAAATATGTTGTTTTGTCATTGCAGTTGTTGTGTCAGCCGCGTCAAACGCTCGCCAAGTCGTCTGGCAATTGCGATTTCATGCGCACTCAATGGGGTTATGGCGGATTGCCCGCTTCGGCGCGCCGCTTCGACATGACTAGCGCCATAAGGCGAACCGCCACTTTGGGTTTGATGTAAGGCCGGCGTATCATAAGGGACACCCATGATGAACATACCATGGTGCAACAGCGGCATCATCATCCCAAGTAAGGTGGCCTCATTACCGCCGTGCATGCTGGATGACGACGTAAATACGGCGGCAGGTTTATCAATCAAACTGCCCTTGAGCCACAGCGCGCTGGTGGTGTCCCAAAACGCTTTCAAGGGGGCCGCCATCATGCCAAATCGCACTGGGCTTCCCATTGCCAAGGCGTGACATTGACACAGTTCATCTATGGTCACATGAGGATAGGCCATGGTTAACGCCTCAGACCCCACCTGGCTCAGTTCTGGGACGGTGCGCAGTAAGGCTACGCCACCGGCGGCCTCAATGCCAAATGCGATCTGTTCCGCCACGGCTTGCACACTACCGTGGCGTGAGTAGAACAGCACCAATATGTGTACCGGCGAATTTCCGGATGTCATAGCGTTATGATGAGCCACACGCATAACCTTGCTGTCGTAGCCAGCTCGTTAATGATTCAGCCGATCTGGCGATGCAAGCACTGTGCTCGTTGGCAACGATCGGGCGTTGCAACAGTGCTGGATTTTTTGCAATGGCTGCGATCAAATCCGCTTGTGCCACGCTTGGATCATCAAAGCCGGATTGCAAAAAAAGCTCATCGCTATGTCGCATCATTTCCCGAACATCACCAAGGCCAGTGTTTGCCAATAATGATGTCAACTCCACGACCGACAAAGGTTCAAGCAGATAAAGTCGGATTTGATGTGGGATCTGCTGTTGCTCTAAAAGAGCCACCGCTTGGCGACTTTTAGAGCAGCGAGGGTTGTGATAAACAGTTAACATTCTAGTTTAATTTCCGCAGACGATTAAATTCAGTTTGCCAAAGCTTTTTCTTGGCTTCGATGCGCCGATTTTCTAACGAATCTTCGCTATCGACATGATTCAGCGCTTCATTTAGATCATCAATAGCACCAGGGTAATTGGCAACTTGATATTTTAAATCGGCACGCGCTTCGAAATACCGAGCATTGTCGTTTAAGCCTTTGTAAACATCAATCATCATTTGATACGCAAGAAAATTATCCGGTTTGTAATAGAGTAAATTTTTAAGCAAGTGCAACGCCAAACGGTAGGATTTAGCCTGCAATGCCGCATTGGCATAATTGAGGGTAATGACTTGATTATTCGGCCGCAGCAGATACTGCTGTTCTAACATATTGAGTGCTTTATCGTATTGCTTTTGCGCAAGTAATACATCGGTATACGCATCAAGTACATATAAATTATTGGCATCTTTGTCGCGTAATTTATCCAAAATAACTTGAGCTGCCTTGGCATCGCCTAAATCCAACAATGAGAGCGCTAATCCATATTGGTTGGCTTTGGTATTACCACCTGGCTTGTTTAGCAGCTTTTCAAAATGTACCTTTGCCTCACCACTGGATAGTTGATAACGAGCCCAGATCCGTGCTTTGACCATGGCGAAATCAGCGCTATCGGCGACAAAACGTTTATCATACTGTTGCACGCGGATCCGAGTATCGGCAATACGTGCACTGGATAACGGGTGGGTATACAAAAAGGCTAAGCGGGTATTGCCATATCGGCTACGTTCATTGAGCTTATGGAAAAAATCTGGCACGGCGTAGGGATCAAAACCTGCATTGACCAACAGCTGGATACCAATCCGATCGGCTTCTTGTTCATTGCCGCGGGTAAAGTTGATGGCGGCCTGTTGTGCCGCACCTTGCGACGCCATAATACCTGCCATACCGGCTTCTGGATTAACGGTGGCAAGCAAAATGGAGCCAAGTAATGACGCCAGCGTCAGCGGGCCGGCTTGCGCGCGCGCTTCGGCGGCTCGGGCGATATGGCGTTGTGTGACGTGGGTAATTTCGTGTGCCATGACCGAGGCGAACTCACTTTCACTATCCGCGATCGCCAAGGTACCGGTATTGGTTGCAATATGACCACCGAGGGTGGCGAAGGCGTTGATTTCTTTTTCGTTGATCCAGTAAAAGTTAAAAGGAAAGCGTACGCCCTCGGCTTTGCTAACCAAACGTTGCCCTAAATTATGCAGATATTCGTCTAACAGCGGATCATGCACCATAGGCAACATCGCTTTGGCTTGGCGAATCATCACATCGCCGATATGTTTTTCTTTCTCTGGACTTAACGTTGAAAACGCATTACTGCCAAGTTCTGGTAAGGCCATACTACTAGTTTGCGCGGTAACTAGTGGGCTGAACTGCAAGAGTCCAATGGTGAACGCGCTATACAACAATATTTTCATAATTACCGTTTAAGTTCGTGAATGCCTGATTTTAATGCGGCCACTTGTAGGGCATCGGCATCGGCTTGTCCCAAGGCTTTTTCTTGAGTCTCAAAAAATTGACGAATGGTAACGCCATCGATTTTGACGACTTGCAAGTGCTCTTTCAAAAATTGGATCACCGAGTGAACCGTTTTGTGCGCATGCAAAATGAGTGCAAAATCAGCCTCATCACCATGTTCGAAATAATAACCAATAAACTTGTGAAGTTGATTAATACGTAAAATCATCCGCATGCTGAGTGGGTCCCATACGATAAACTCCATCAGCCGATTATTTTTGACATATTGGTCTATTTCACTGTCTTTGGCATACGGAACGGCGTGAAGTTCAAATCCTCGCTCAGTAAATACTTGATAAAGCGCAATTCGCGGTTTTTGTTCACAATGAATGTGGTTACTTTGGTCGATATAACCGCCCAGCAGGTTGAGATTCCAATTACGTTTATCGGTAATTCGTTTTAATGCATTGTCAAAACCATGCGTGAATAGACCTTCTGACTCCCCCAATGATTGCGCGACCATATGATAAAAAGGGGGCAGTTCACCCCAGTTAATTTGTTTTTTAAACCAATTAATGTCTTTGAGGGTCGGATTTTCTGGCAGTTTAAAACGATTATTGTGCGTAGACATAACAGGATCCTCGTTATCGACCCTAGCGTTTGCTTTGAGCTTGGTTGACGGATGGTTGGCCATCAGTGCTATTTTGTGCCGGTAACGGCACTTGATAGTGTAACCACAGTCGTTCGTACCAGCCCTGTCGGTATAACAACTGCAATTGTTGTTCAATTTGTGGTGCTTTGGCAAACCATGGCGAGGCTTTACTTAACCCCAAATACCCAAGGATTTGTTGGTCAACAGCATACGGTTGTCGCACCAGATCATCCATCGTCAATCCGGCATGCGCAAAAGCGCCCGCGGCTGTACCTTCAACCATCACCGCCACATCGGCATGCTGTTGTTGTACGAGATACAAAGCATCTGATTCGCTAGGAACTGCCACTTTTCGCAGCGTTGCTTGGTCAAATTGCGGGAAGTAAGCCGCATCACGCATCACCGCGATGGTTAGATTATGTAAATCACTGAATTGGCGGATCGGCGTTTTAAGCGCTCTGTGGCTATAAAATGCAAATGATGACGCGAACTCCATCATGGCAGGCTGCAAAAAGTGAATGTGTTCGGTCCGCTGCGGTGTTTTGATTAATCCAGGCATGACGTCAATATCACCATCCGTCAGCATTTTTAAACAGCGTGCAAAAGGGCAAGGAATAATTTCCAGCGTAACATTAAATGCCTTTGTAACCGGAGTTAACAGGTCTTTGGCAAGTCCATACGGCTCGATCACTTGTTCGGTAAAATAAAAAGGGGGGTAATGATAAAGACCGAGTCGAAGGACACGGTTGGCAACGGCATTTGATGCCGCAGTTGGCGTTCTGGGGGCTGTGAGACTACTAAGCTGCGACGCCGAATGATTGGCGGTTTTACTTGTTATTGTTTCGGATGCATAGCTAGGTAGCGCGCACAACCATAGCAGCAGACAATGCAATAAAAAAAAAGCAATACACCGTCCGGGGGAGGTGTTTAGATGAAAAAAAACGCCATCCCTTCGGCGATTACCCCACAAAAATGGCAATATAAATGAGGAAAGCATGAGCGCCCCATGACTTGAGTGAATGATCCGCTGGCGACAAACAGGATCAGACTGCCGATGGCAAGGCGCTACCGCTTCAGCATAGCCTGCCTTCTTCGCGAGTAGGCCATATGGAACTTGCGATTTATTGCCCACAGCCAACCAAGACAAAACGACGTTCACCTACGCTCATCCTCTGGGCCGACATAGCAGCCTGAACGCCCCATGCTAACCCAGCAAGCCTTCAGCACTCATCGAAGCCTGAACCGCAGGGCGTTCGGCGAGGCGGGCCTTAAACGCGAGTAATGCAGGATAAGGCGTTAAATCAATATTCACGAGATGAGCCCAACCCAGTACCACAAATAAATAAATGTCGGCGATACTATAATTTGTCAGCAGATATGGCTGCTCGCCCAGCGCTTTTTCTATCTGAGCCAATCGGTAGTGTAAACGTTGTTCCGCTCTAGGCCGTTCTTGATCCGTTAAACCGATAAAAAAGGGAGTGAAGTTTTTATGGATTTCGGTGGCTATAAAGTTGAGATGAGATTGTAATTTATAGCGCGCCATACTGCCATTCGCGGGCGCTAAATTCGCCGCTGGCGCCTGATCCGCGATGTATTGCAATATGGTAGGACCTTCGGTGAGTATGTCACCGTTCTTGAGTTGTAGGGCGGGGACGTACCCTTGTGGATGGATCTGCCAATAATCAAGATTTTCTCCGTAGCGTTTTTCACGGATATCAACCTTCACCAGTTCTGGTGATATGCCGGCTTCCCGAAGCGCTATATGTGCGGCCAACGAACAAGCACCAGGGCTATAAAACAATTTCATCGCGGAGCTCCTTCCATAGGTGTTATTGGAGTTAGATGTTTTAAGTGTTCTACCACAGCGACGTCCAACCTCTTAACGGCAGATTGAATAAAAAGTGAGGCCATGCCCCATTATGCATTTAACGCATCCAATACAACTTGATGATGGTTCGACGTTTTAAAACTATCAAATACATGGGTAATAGTACCATCCTGTGCAATCAAGAAGCTGATACGATGAATACCGTCGTACACTTTACCCATAAACTTTTTACTACCCCACACACCAAAAGCCTCTGCTACCTGGTGGTCTTCATCGGAGAGGAGGGTGAAAGGTAATTGATCTCGTAGCGCAAATTTGGCCAGACTTTTCACAGGATCCGGGCTTATGGCAACAACAGAAAGTTGTTTTTCTTGGAATGCTGTGAAGTTATCACGGATACCACAGGCTTGCACTGTACATCCGGGGGTCATGGCTTTGGGATAAAAATAGACTAAAACCTGACCTTTCTCGAGTAGTGACGTTAAAGTGACGTCCTGACCATCTTGATTGGCTAATGTAAACATGGGCGCTTTACTACCAACCGTTAAAGTTTGCATACAAAATTCCTTGCTGTTGAATTGAATCATACGGTGCGAATTCGAGCATAGTGGCACTTGAGCATTTATTCGTTATAAGCGTATGGTATCGGTCTTCACTACGTCGAACCTTGGGTGCTTAACACCGAGAACTGCCCTTGCAGTGACATATTCGACAATTTATCAAGCACCAACTGCTTCAACCACTGTGGGTCGACGTCCGCAGGTAAATGAACCGTCATAACCGTGTGTGTCTGTGGGCCGAGCGCACTGGGTAACGTCTCTGAACGTAATGAACCAATGTCTACATTGTGCAGCGCGAGCAAGCTGGATATTGCACCTAGCGTGCCGACACGATCGTTGCCCCGGTACTCCAGCACATAAGGCACACTGATGGGCAATTGGTGATAGGACGTGGTACGTTTACTCATGGTCAACAGATCAAGCTCTAGCCCCAAGCTTGGTAGTTGCACTTCAATTTTGCTAATGGCTAATGCATCACCAGCAAGTAACATGATAAAGGTAAATTCATTGCCAAAAATGGCCATACGGCTATCTAAAATATTGCAATTACAATCAGACACTAAGCGCGCTAACTGACTCACAATACCCACGCGATCTGCACCGATCGCCGTCACTACCAAATGTTGTGCCATACCCACCTAACTACCATGCATCAAAACGGCCAAAGTCTATCACAATTCGTTGAAATGTGAGCATAGTCGCTGGTGGTTACTTGTGTTTGTGGCGGTGGCTCATTACCATAGGCGCTTATTTTGATCTGGAGTAGATGTTATGTTTCGAGGAAGTCTGGTTGCCTTGATTACGCCGATGATGGCGGATGGCCAGATCGATTTTGTTAGTTTAGCTCGCATGGTTGATTATCAGGTGGATAACGGCACCGATGGTTTAATCATTATGGGGACTACCGGCGAAGCGGCGACCTTGAATCTTGATGAGCAGTTGCTGGTGTTACAGGCCGTGATTGATCAGCTCAAAACCAAAGGCGTCACTGACCGTGTCAGTGTGATCGCAGGTAATGGTTCGAATTCAACGGCAGATGCCGTGGCCAAAACCAAACGCTTTGATATTCCCGGCGTGGCTGGTTTTCTCACCGTGACACCTTATTACAATAAGCCTACACAAAAAGGCATGATCGCGCACTTTTGTGCCGTGGCTGCTGCGACGGCAAAACCAATTTTGTTATACAACGTTCCAGGTCGGACAGGCGTTGATTTAAAAGCATCGACCGTTGCGGAATTAAGTCAGGTGCCAAATATTATTGGCATCAAAGAAGCCACTGGCTCGCTAGAGCGTTTGGCGGAGTTAAAAGCATGTTGCCCGGCTGAGTTTCTGTTGCTCAGTGGTGATGATGCCAGTGCCGCAGATTTTTTACTGCAAGGTGGGCATGGGGTGATCTCCGTCACAACAAATGTTGCTCCCGCCGCCATGCGAGCCATGATTACGGCAGCGCTGCAAGGTGATAGTCAAACGACTCACCAAGCTGATGCTCCACTTCGAGCGCTGCACTCAGACTTATTTATCGAACCTAACCCCATTCCCGCGAAGTGGGCATTACGGCGACTTGGCATCATTTCAGATGATTTTGCGCGCTTGCCGCTTACATTGTTGGAACCAAATCACCATATTGTTATCGAACAAGCACTTAGCCAAGCCAAATTTACCCTTTAGGAGTTTTCAGTGCAGTATTGGATCCCCGGCGCTTTTGTCGCCAGTTTCATGTTAAGTGGATGTTCGATCTGGTCTTCATCCGATGTGAAATCCGAACAACCCTATAAACCACAGCCAGCTTTGCAAGTGCCGGCGGAACTCTCTGCGCCGAAACAACCGGCTAACTTTGTTATCCCCCCCCAAGTCAGCCAAGGTGCGCTTGGCGATGCTGTTGCATTGGAAGCACCCATGCAAGTGTTAGCGGTTGCTGCCCATAGTAGTATCGATGAAGAGGAAAAAGAGGTCCGCGTTTGGTTTGAACGCACCGACTATACCGGTGATTTAACGCCGTACCTGCAACAGCAATTTCAGGCTTTTTTGCAAAAAAATGGTATTTCACTGCAAAAAAATGATGGTCTTCGTTTTGAAACCGGGGTTGTACAGCAGTACGAAGAAACGGGCTGGTGGCTTTGGAAAGAGCGGGAATTAAGTCAAGAAAGTCGATTTGTGCTGACGTTACAACCAAAACCACATGGTCGGTCAGTGGCGATGCAGGTTGCATTACTAGAGCACAAGTATATAGATCCTAATCGACAGCTAAATGCCATTACGCAACGTCGGGAAGAAGTAAACTTCTTAAATCGCGTTATTGATCACATGGCAACTGTCGAGTTAGTGCATCTAAAAGCAGCCAAGGCAAAACAAAAACAAATCAGCCTAGCCTCAATTTTGGACAGCAACCAAACACCCGTACTAGTGAGTAATTTGTCGATTGGCCAAGTCTGGTCACAGCTGGAATTGATCTTTGAACAAAGTTCACTTGCGGTGACAGATATTAACCAAACGGATTATCGCTACTTTGTACGTTACACCAAACCAGATAATGGTTTCTGGGATAGTTTATGGGGTGAAGAGCCGTTACCTGAATTACAAATCGCAGAGGCGGAATATATCGTATCGCTGCGTAAATCTGCGCAAGGTACCGAAATTGTTTGGACCACCGTGGATGGCAAGCCGTTAAAACAAGCTGAAATCGACAGTATTTTCCAGACATGGATAGCGGCAGCGAATCGAGAGAAAATCGAAATCTAACGATGCGAATGGGTTGCGACTTACCCGACTCAGATTGAGCGTATAAGTCATATAGCGACCTCGCGTCCCTAAAAGGCCAATCCCAGAGCGTTGCTCCTACAATGGAGCAACGGTTTGAACCGGCCTTTTTTGTTTGTCCTCGTTGTTTCGATTTCGCTGTACATATCGTTAGGAATTGTCAGCGCTACCGATGCATTACCGCCATTTCGTTTTAGGGGCTTCCTCTGACTGTCGTTTTAAGTTGCTGTTGGTCTTATTTTATGGATAACTTGCCGCAACCATGGTCAACCGATACACTGTGATAAAGCCGCATTTAAGGAGCTCGCAGTGCTGGAAGTTCAAGATTATCTTAAGATTTTTATCGGTATCCTCGCGATTTTAAATCCGCTTGGGGCGTTGCCTATGTATTTGTCGTTGACGCAACATCACACTGAGTTAGACAAAAAGTATGTGGCCATGACGGCAGCGAAAGGCGCAGTGATAATTTTGTTAATTACCTTGTTTTTTGGCGAGCTTATCCTGAGTTTTTTTGGTATTTCCGTAAATTCGTTCCGTGTCGGTGGCGGTATTTTAATTTTATTGATGGCGATATCTATGCTGCACGCGCAGACCAGCGGCGCGAAAAATACCGAAGCCGAGCGGTTAGAAGCCGCCAAGCGCGAGTCTATTGCCATAGTGCCGCTAGCGATGCCCATGCTAGCGGGCCCAGGTGCCATCAGCTCGATTATTTTATATGGCAATCGTGCCAGTGGTTGGCAGCACTATGTGATTGTATCGCTAGAAATTATTGTGGTTGGGATAATTATTGCCATCTTGCTGCGGTTATCGAGTAAAATAGCGCGCAAACTGGGGCAAACTGGCATGAACATCATTACAAGGGTAATGGGGTTAATCTTGGCTGCCATTGCCATTGAATTTATTAGCTTAGGATTAAAGGGGCTATTCCCCATCCTTGCGCGTTAGAGGTTTAGGTGCATGCAGCGGCAAGTTGTGATCCATTCTCCGCAAAAACATGGTCAGAGTGAGTTTGGCATAATGACCAGGCGCTGGCTTGGGCTATTTATCTATGGTTGGGGACCACGCCAACATTCTCTAGACAGTATGATGGATATAACCATCGCTCATTTGCTTCAGCGTTTAAAACAGCATCGGTTTAGTCTTTGGCTAGGTAGCTTACTGTTGATGGTAAGCTTGTTCTGCAGTGTGAGTATGGCCGCGACGATCAACGATTTATACCAAACCCATGTCGATGGCAAACAGCCGCCCGCGGTATGGCAACAACAAGCCATGCGAGCTGTGCTGGTGAAGTTAGTCGGTGATCCAGCCTTTTTGCAATCCGATGCCATGAAAGCCGAGCTCAAACGCAGTCGTGACTATATTCAACAGTTTGAACAAGTGCAATGGCATGGAGAACCCATGTTAAAAGTGTCGTTGGATGAGGTTAAAATCACACAATTACTGCAACAGCAGCAGATTAAAATGTGGGGCGCACAGCGCCCTGATGTGCTGGTGTGGTTGGTGGAAAAAACCGGCGACACGCCACAATTTATTGTCAGTAGCGACCATCCGTTACGACAAGCATTACAACGAGAAGCGGCGCATTATGGGTTGAGTTTGCAATTCCCGCTCTATGATGTGGAGGAACAAACCCTGTTGAATGCCGAGGCGGCGTGGCAATCGGATGCTAACGCAATTCACAGCGTCAGCGGCCGTTATCAAAGCCCTGAAGTTATTTTGTTAAAATTGGATGTCACGCAAAATAATCAAGGCATAAGTCAATTTCGATTGATTTCGCAACAGCTTGCTTTGCCCTCGAATGATTCCAGCGTTTCGTCGCCATCAGCACCAACGTTTACTGGGAACCAACAGTGGGTTGCCGAAGATAACTTAGGTTTAGCAACACCATTCGCACAAGCTTTATTAAAACAACTCGCGGCAAAATATGCGGTGCAATTGGCGATACAGGGCACAGCTTTGCAACGTGTTGAGTTGAAAATTGAAGGATTACAGTCACTGAGTGATGTGGTGCAATTGGAACGCATGTTAACAGCAATGCTCACAGTGAAGCAGTTGAAGTTACAGGCATTTAACCACAATACCGCCTATTACGCTGTCGACCTAACCGCGTCTGCGGCAGATTTTACCAATGCGTTGGCGCTTGAGCGTCGTTTACAAGCCGTGACCACTGCGGATGAACAGCCGGCGGCTACGACTGAGATTGATGCTGTGGATGAGCTTGGCGCCGAAGAAGCGGCGTTAGAATCCATGTTATCTGGCGAGGCATCAAGCGCAGCCAGTACGCTAACAACTGAGAATTCGCAATCCTTGTTGATGCCTCATGCAGCCAGCTCAGCCCTGCATTATCGCTATTTGGGTCAATAATGCAGCCGCTTCAGTTTACCCTTGCCGTAACGCTACCTGATGACGAAACCTTAGAAAGCTTTTACGGCGCAGACAGTAGTGATGCGGTGCAGCATATTCGTGAATACTTGCAACCAGCGATATCCGAGGGTGTCACGCGCAGGATGTCGACGGAAAGCCTGGCGCATAACTCCGCGTATTATGACCATCCAACGTCGGCAACTGCACAGGCCGCTGAACGTACGCCACTAGCACCGAAAGCGCCGGTGTATCTGTTTGGCGCGGCAGGTTCGGGTAAATCGCATCTGTTATATGCAGCCTGTGTATACGCACAGGAATTAGGTCTCACCAGTCAATTAATCGCGCTGGCGGATTTTCGGCATTATCATCCACGGTTATTGGATGATTTAGAGCAGTTAGATTTAGTCTGTTTGGATCAAATCGATGCGATTGCCGCCGACTTGCATTGGCAAGTCGCACTGTTTGATTTGTATAATCGACTACAAGAGCAGGGCAAAAAACTTATTATGGTCGGCTCGACGGCTCCCTCCCAGCTCGCATTTACCTTGCCCGATCTGGCTTCCCGCGTCAGTGCCTGCACCGCGTTTCAGCTGCGGCTGCTGAGTGATGAGGATAAACAGCGTTTATTGCAGCAAAAAGCTCGGCTACGCGGTATGGAATTACCCGACGAAGTGGCGCGATTTCTTTTTAATCGTCAACAGCGTGATATTCGTTCGTTAGTCGCGATGCTTGACCAGCTTGATCGGCTTAGTATCGTCCACCAGCGCAAGCTGACCATCCCCTTTGTGAAAGACGTCCTAAACCTACAAAATTAATACTATCTCCACGGTTTTATTAAAAAAAGCGCCTGCTAGAACGCGAGAATTATGGATTTTTGGTGTATGATTGCCGGTTTAATCCATCACGGTTCACTCGGCTGATTTGAGGATAATAATGAACTTATCTGCCATCTTAGAAAATGCACTTGCAGCGGTTGCCAAGGCTGCGGATATCAATGCGCTCGATGACGTGCGCGTTGAGTTTATGGGTAAAAAAGGCAGTATCACCGAATTGTTAAAATCGCTCGGTGCTATGGATCCTGAGAGTCGCAAGATCGCGGGTCAGCAAATTAACGACGTGAAACAGCAAGTACAAGATGCGCTGAATGCTCGCCGTGACACTATGTTACAAGCAGAGTTGGCACAAAAATTAGCGAAAGAGCAAATCGATGTGACCTTGCCTGGCCGCAGTTTAGAGCAGGGCGGACTACACCCTGTCACGCGCACCATTCGCCGCATTGAAAGCTTCTTTGGCGAATTAGGCTTTGAAGTGAAGCATGGTCCTGAAATCGAAGATGATTTCCACAATTTTGATGCTTTAAATATTCCAGAACATCACCCGGCGCGGGCGGATCACGATACTTTTTATTTTAACCCCAAGCTGATGCTGCGGACGCAAACCTCAGGTGTACAGATTCGGACCATGGAAACCGAACAGCCGCCACTACGCATCATCTCGCCAGGGCGCGTGTACCGTAATGACTACGACATGACCCATACGCCAATGTTCCATCAAGTCGAAGGCTTAATGGTGGATAAAAACGTCAGCTTTACCGAGCTAAAAGGCATTCTGCATGATTTCCTGCATAACTTCTTTGAAGAAGATTTGCAGATCCGTTTCCGGCCATCTTTTTTCCCATTTACTGAACCCTCGGCGGAAGTGGATGTGATGGGCAAAAATGGCAAATGGTTAGAAGTTTTGGGCTGTGGCATGGTGCATCCCAATGTACTGCGCTCTGTCGGCATAGATCCTGACGTGTATAGCGGTTTTGCCTTTGGTATGGGCGTGGAGCGCTTAACCATGTTGCGTTATGGCGTCACCGATCTACGAGCCTTCTTTGAGAACGATTTACGGTTCTTAAAACAGTTTAAATAAGCGGGAATAGACAACAATGAAATTCAGTGAAGCCTGGTTACGTGAGTGGGTCAATCCTGCCTTAACAACCGAACAATTATCCGAGCAAATTTCCATGGCCGGCCTTGAAGTTGACGGTGTTGACGCTGTCGCCGGTGCTTTTACCGGCGTGGTTGTGGGTAAAGTTGTTGAATGTGCACGCCATCCTGAAGCCGATAAATTGCAAGTCACGAAAGTGGATATTGGCCGCGGTGAACTGCTTGATATCGTCTGTGGTGCGGCCAATTGCCGCACTGGCTTAACGGTTGCGGTAGCAACCGTAGGCGCAGTGTTACCTGGCGATTTTAAAATTAAAGCGGCCAAGTTACGTGGCCAGCCCTCAAACGGTATGTTGTGTTCTTTATCCGAGCTTGGTATGGCCGAAAGTTCTGACGGTATTATTGAATTACCTTCGGATGCACCATTGGGGCAAGATATTCGTCAATATTTGCAGCTAGATGACGTCAGTATTGAAGTTGACTTAACCCCTAACCGCATGGATTGTTTAGGCATCATGGGGTTAGCGCGTGAAGTGGGTGTATTAAACCAATTGGATGTGACTGTTCCAACCATTCGCGATGTCACACCAACCATTATTGATCAGCGGGCTATTACGCTGTTGGCTCCGCAGGCGTGCCCGCGTTATTTAGGCCGTGTGATCCGCAATATCAATCCAGCGGCTAGCACCCCGCTTTGGATGGTCGAAAAACTACGTCGCAGTGGTATTCGCTCGATTGATCCTGTGGTGGATGTCACCAACTTTGTATTACTTGAATTAGGTCACCCCATGCATGCGTTTGATTTAGCAAGTATTGAGGGGGGGATTCAAGTTCGCATGGCAACCGCTGACGAAAAGCTGGTGCTGCTCGATGGTAATGAAGTCACGCTCAAGTCTGATACATTGGTCATTGCCGATGAACAAAAAGCCTTGGCAATGGCGGGGATTTTTGGCGGTCTGCACAGTGGTGTTACGGCAAAAACCACAGATATTTTCCTCGAAAGTGCATTTTTTGCCCCACTGGAAATGGCAGGGCGCGCTCGTCAGTATGGCCTGCATACCGATGCATCACATCGTTATGAGCGTGGCGTAGATCCTGAACTACAACGTAACGCGATGGAGCGAGCAACCGCGTTGCTGCTGGCCATTGTGGGTGGTGAAGCCGGCCCTGTGGTTGAAGCAAAATCGGATGCGCATTTACCAAAACCTGCGCAAATACAGCTCACTCGGACCAAGCTCGATCGTATTTTAGGGATCCATATAGCGACCGCTACGGTGACTGAGATTTTCGCGCGGTTGGGTTTTGCGGTGCAGGCTGATGATGCTGGTTGGCAGGTGACAGTGCCAACCTATCGTTTTGATATCAGCATCAGTGAAGATTTAATCGAGGAAGTGGCTCGGGTCTACGGTTACAACAATATTCCTAACGTGGCACCGGTTGCCAGCTTGTCGATGCGTAAGCACCAAGAAGCTGCAATCAGTGTGCACAGTTTACGTGATGTGTTAGTCACTCGTGGGTATCAAGAAGCCATTACCTACAGTTTTGTTGATCCAAAAGTTCAGCAGGTGCTATTCCCTGAGCAACAGGCGTTAGTGTTACCTAATCCAATTTCTGCGGATATGTCGGCTATGCGCCTTAACCTATGGCCTGGTTTATTGCAGGCTGTACAGTACAATCAAAATCGTCAGCAACAACGGATCCGTTTGTTTGAATATGGTTTAAAGTTTATTCCAGATGCCCAAGCCGAAGGTGGCGTGCGCCAAGTTCCAGTGATTGGCGGTGTTATTTTAGGTAGTTATGGCCATGAACATTGGGCGATGCCTGAGCGTGTGATGGATTTTTATGATGCCAAAGGCGATGTCGAGGCATTGTTGGCGATGACATCCGCGCCGCAATCTTTCCGCTTTGTGCCTGCGCAGCACAGTGCCTTACATCCAGGGCAGACGGCTCAAATTGAGCGTCTAGGTCAGCATGTGGGGTGGTTAGGCGCGCTACACCCTGAAGCCGAACGAAAGTTAGGTATTAAAGGGAAAGCCTATTTATTTGAGCTAGAATTAGCAGCATTAGGTGATAAGTATATTGTTTCTGCTGAGGAAGTTTCAAAGTATCCCGCAAACCGCCGTGATTTAGCAATTGTTGTTAAAGCTGACGTGCGTTTTGCAGATATCCTTGCTACTATTAGAAAAGTTGGCGGAAATCAACTAGTTGACCTAAAGTTGTTTGATGTGTACACAGGGCAAGGCGTGGCGGACGGCATGAAGTCTTTGGCTATCGCTCTGACCTTGCAGGATAAGGCGCGAACCTTGGAAGATAAAGATATCCAACAGGTGATATCATCCGTGGTCACAGCGCTTGGTGAAGAGTTCAACGCAACGTTGAGGGATTGAGAATGGCGCTTACCAAAGCCGATTTAGCAGAACGTTTATTTACCAAATTTGGCATTAGCAAACGCGATGCTAAGTTGTTAGTCGAGGCTTTTTTTGAAGAAATCCGAATGGCTTTAGAAGCGGGCGACCAGGTGAAGCTATCGGGTTTTGGTAACTTTGACTTACGTGTGAAAAACCAGCGACCGGGTCGTAATCCGAAAACTGGTGAAGATATTCCTATCTCTGCACGCTGTGTCGTCACTTTCCGTCCTGGCCAAAAGTTAAAGAGCCGTGTTGAAGTCGGCACTGCCAAAAAGGCAGGTTCGGCCTAAGACGATGATCACAGACCGCGGTTCACTTGGTGTGGTACCGCGGTCTTGTTTTTGACGTTTTAGTCACGTATTCCCCTTGTAGTTTCCCACCGCTGTTGCCAGATGTGAGTCGTTATATTCTGGCTGTTTGTGTTGCGCTTAGGTTTAACTTTCTGAATTCATTATTAAAACTAACTGTGTTTAGATTACCGTGCATCCTAAACTGCTGGTATGCTAGCTGCTGGTAAATTGCATTGCTGATATGCGTGCTTTCTGCAACCCGATTTATTGCTGTACTCGTCCCACTAATGCGATATCTAGCAGCCATAAAGGGGCACTGGCTTACCTACCTTGCGCTATAAAAAATTTACCATCCATTTGATCCAGTTCACTGTCGCTGATGTAAATAAAAACATACGATAAAGCAGCATGTAAGCTGCACAAAAGGTAGACAGATTTGACACTTCAACCACCTCTTACCGCAACAACGGGTGTTCCAGCATCCCGCAGTAACGCAAAGCATCTGCAGATCGGTGTTAGTGCTTGTATTTTGGGTCAACAGGTCCGTTTTGATGGGGGACACAAAAAGGCCGATTTTTGCTTTGGTCCATTGGCACATTGGGTCAATTTTTTGCCAATCTGCCCCGAAATGGCGATAGGGATGCCAAGCCCACGCCCGGCCATCCGCTTGGTGCAGCAGGCAACTGGCGTTATACATTTGCAACAAAGCAACAATCCCCATATTGATCACACCGAGGCAATGCAGCAGTTTGCTGAACAGATGTTACCAAATCTGTTTGATTTATCAGGTTATATTGTATGTGCCAAATCACCCACCTGCGGCATGGAACGTGTGCGTTTGCATGGGCCTGAAGGACAAACGCTGGGCAAAGTTGGCGTAGGGCTTTTTACGCGGCAATTAATGCAGCGCTATCCGTGGCTGCCGGTCGAGGAAGATGGCCGGCTACTTGATGCTGATTTACGTGAAAATTTTGTGATCCGAATTTTTAGCTTGTACCGCTTACAGCAAGCCATGCAGGATGGTTTTACCGTAGGCAAACTCGTACATTTTCATACGCAGCACAAATTTTTATTGCTTGCGCATCATCCGGTGGCGTATCGCGCACTTGGACGCTTGGTCGCGCAAGCCAGATTGTTTTCGCCTGAGGCATTGTATGAACGCTATCGACTGGATTTTATGCAGGCACTTAGCACGCCCGCGACGCGACGTAATCATAGTAATGTATTGATGCATTTGATGGGTTTTTTCAAAAAAGTTTTACCCGCAGCGGCCAAGGCCGAGTTAGTCACGCTCATTCATCAGTATCGACAAGGGTTCATTCCGCGGGTCGCCGTGTTGACATTATTTAAGCATCACTTGCAACTCAACCCATCCGATTACGTCGCGGCACAGCAGTATTTACAACCTTATCCAACTGATCTTGGGCTTTGGTCATGAGTCAATCACTCCACACTCCGTTTCATCTGGTTTGGTTTCGTAATGATTTACGGACCCTCGATAATCTTGCATTCCATAGTGCATTGCAGCGTTCACAAGCGTCTGGTTTCCCGGTCGTTGCCCTGTATGTGGCCTATTCTGCGACGTGGCAACAGCACCATATGGCGCCGATTAAACAAGATTTAATCAAACGCAGAGTGGCCGCACTGGCGGATGAATTGGCGGAGCTTGGTGTCGGGCTTATCACGCTGGATGTGAGGCATTTTAATAATACCGATGCGGTATTTGCCTGTTTACAGCAGCATGGCATGCAAACGATGGATGCTGAAGTAGAGTACGAGTTACGCGAGCAGCAACGCGATGCGCGTTTGCATGAGCAATTTTCGACGAAGTGCACCAGCCTACAGTGGCACCATGGTCAATGCCAGTGGGCGCCTGGGCAGGTGCTTAGTAAAACTGGCGATGTATATAAAGTATTTACTCCTTTTAAGCGGCGTTATTTGGAGTTACTCCGCCAACATGGTGTGCATTGTTTACCAAAACCGCAGCCACAGATGCATCACAGCCTCGATCTGGCGTTGCAACTTGAACGGTTTTTACTGACGCAGTCCTTATCAATGCCGTGGTTGCGCTGCGAAAACGCAGCTACTGATGCGCTTTCAGCTGCGTACGTCGTTAAGCAAAGCGATATTTTGCTGCTGTTGCGTGAGTTTTGCCAACAGCGGGTACAGGATTATCAGCGTCAGCGCGATTTTCCTGCTATCGATGGTACCTCGCGTTTATCGGCATATTTTGCCATTGGCGCCATATCGCCACGCCAAGCAATGGCAAGGTTGCAACTCGAGGTGGGCGATGCCATGTATCAAGACCACACAGGAGCGGCAGTTTGGCTATCGGAGCTCATTTGGCGTGAGTTTTATAAACATATCCTGGTTGCTTACCCGCAGCTTATCAAACATCAGCCGTTTCAAGCCGAAACGGCGAACTTGGCCTGGGGGAATAATACCAAATGGTTTGAAGCTTGGTGTCAGGGGCAAACAGGATATCCCATCGTGGATGCTGCCATGCGTCAACTCAATAGCACCGGCTGGATGCATAACCGTCTGCGTATGATTGTGGCGTCTTTTTTGGTGAAAGATCTGCAAATTGATTGGCGCTGGGGCGAGGCATATTTTATGCGTACGCTGATCGATGGTGATTTTGCCGCCAATAATGGCGGCTGGCAGTGGGCGGCATCAACCGGCACTGATGCTGCACCCTATTTTCGGATATTTAATCCGGTGACCCAAAGTGAGAAATTTGACCCCGATGGCCGCTTTATTCGGCAATACGTGCCGGAGTTGGCAAGTGTGCGCGGTAAAGCGATCCATTGGCCACACCCCTTACCCGCAGGCGTACGCTATAGCCGACCGATTGTCGACCACGCCAAGGCGCGGTTAATTACACTGGCCATGTTTAAAGCGGTTCGGCCACAGGCGAGCAATGCTGAACATGACGATCTTGCAGCGCCTTAGTTCTGGCGCGCTGATGTGTAACTTTTGCTGATCATGTGGTTGTATGTCTCGTTATAGGTTGTATATCAATGTGTTGTTAAATATAAAACGTGCAATTGAGGATATCTAACATGAGTGGTTCGGGCATCCCAGCGTCATTCTTTACTGGCCCTTTGACACTATCGGAACGATTAGAAAAATTTTTAGCGTTTTATAACAGCCTAAGTGGTGCCGATTTTAAAGCCTCCGCCGCCATGCCTGATTTAAAAACAACGCCGGCTTGGTTACGTGGCCAAGCGCTGTACCATGAGGATATTCGTTTTATTGACCCCGTGCATCATATTGAAGGGCGTATGGCATTGCTGCATTACTTAGCGCACGGTTATGAGCGCGTTATCCATTGCCAATTCACGCCTATTACGGCCATCGAGCAGAGCGAGATGAGCCATTTAAGCTGGCGGATGGAACTGCAGCACCATGCCATAGGCAACGGCAAAGCCTTTACAGTCGACGGTTGCAGTGTCTTGCAGTGGCACGACACACAAATCATCGCGCATCGCGATTATTACGATTTAACGGACATGGTTTATCAACACCTGCCTGTGCTGGGCTGGGTAACCCATAAAATCAAACAAAAAATGGCTGAGGCCTAAGGGTAAACATGCGTATTGCAATCATAGGTGGCGGGATCGCCGGCATGATGAGTTGGTATTTATTGCAGCGCCAACACCAAGTTACTTTATTTGAAGCGAATGATTATTTAGGTGGTCATACCGCAACGGTTGATGTAAAGGTGGATGGCAAAGACTTTGCTATTGATACTGGCTTTATTGTGTATAACAACTGGACTTATCCGCTATTTAACACTTTTTTGGCCGAACTTGGCGTGGAAGGTCTCCATACCGATATGAGTTTTGCCGTCCGTCACGATGGCGGCAATCTGGAGTATAACGGTCATACGTTCGCGACTTTATTTGCGCAGCGGCGAAATATGTTGCGCCCTTCGTTTTGGCGTATGCTGTTAGACATCGTCCGTTTTAATAAATTGGCGAAGTCGCTGCTGGCAGAAAATAGCACCGATTTAGATTTAGCCATTGATGCTTTTTTACAAAAACATGGCTTTGGTCGTGAATTACGTGATCATTATTTACTGCCGATGGGCGCGGCCATTTGGTCGGCGGGCTTAACGGCGATGCCGGCATTTCCACTGCGCTTTTTCCTGCAATTTTGTAAAAATCATGGCCTGCTCAATATCAGTGATCGACCGCAATGGTCGGTCATCAAAGGTGGGTCTCGCAGTTATGTCCAGCGGCTATTGCAGGTATTAGATCCGGCACAGCTGCGACTGAGCAGCCCCGTTAAACAAGTGGTTCGAGACGCCGAGGGTGTGACGGTTCATTTACCTGATGGCAGCTCAGAACGCTTTGATAAAGTAATTTTTGCCTGTCACAGCGATCAAGCGCTCGCGTTATTGGCGCAGCCAAGTCATGCCGAGCAAGAGGTGCTCGCAGGTATAGCCTATCAACCGAACGATGTTGTGCTGCATACCGATACCGCGCTCCTGCCGAAGCGGCGTGCGGCTTGGGCGGCCTGGAACTATTTATTAGACAATAGCCAAAGCGAGCGAGCGACACTAAGTTACAACATGAATATTTTACAGCGTCTGCCAGAGGCGAAAACGGGCCAAGATTTGACCTTTGTGGTCACGTTAAATGCCAGTGATAAAATATCGCCTGAGAAAATTTTGCGTCGATTTAGTTACGCGCATCCGGTGTACAACCATCAAACGCTTCGTTCGCAGCAGCGGCGTCATGAAATAAATGGCCAGCAACATAGTTATTTTGTCGGCGCCTATTGGTACAACGGTTTTCATGAAGATGGGGTGCGCAGTGCCGTCGATGTGGCGGCACAGTTAGGCGTTACCTTTCAAGCCGACGCACGTTTTGTCCGTGCGGCAGGAACGCCAGCGTGAACTCGTCGATGACGCCGAACGCACATGCACAGGCTGATGCTGCAC
>Ga0209812_10000004_pt1 | contig 221757 bp, 172 predicted proteins | sample JI71714BDNA_FD_187502 | JGI IMG/M metagenome (GOLD analysis project Ga0209812, IMG submission 187502) | Wastewater effluent complex algal communities from Wisconsin, to seasonally profile nutrient transformation and Carbon sequestration -... | ecosystem: Engineered > WWTP > Effluent > Algae... | reverse complement strand
GAGGGCAAAAGTGATCGGCTTGCGATGCTATTGAGCGATCGGCATGGATGTTATTACATGATCGGCATGAATGTTATTGGGCGATCGCCATGCGTGGGAATACGCAGCCGTTGCTGAATACTGGTATAGTTTGAGGATTCAGGTGTGTCGGCTGTTTTAGCCCGAATTGGATTTAAATCAACGTACACCATAGCTGTAAGCAAAGCTTTTTCATCCAACAACGCTTGGCATTTAAAGCGGCCTTCCCAAAATCGGCCGGTACACTGGTCTTCTTGATTGGCAAGCCGGGCAATGTGTTCATTCATACAACGCATAAACCAGCTGATGTCACAAAGCCTTTTGTGCCAGGTTTCGAGAATTGTTTCAGCAAGTTGGGTTTCAGTATTGCTGCTTAGTTCACCCTTCAGATAGCGCCCAACCAAGTCTGGTATTTGAAACAGCATTTGCCAACGTTCAGCAATTTCATTCGCATTCCAAGTGGCGGCTTTGGCGGTATCAACACGTACCACCAAGTGGTAGTGGTTTGACATAAGTGCATAAGCGGCAATATCAATAGCAAACATTTTAGTGAGTAGAGCTAAACGTTCCAACATCCAGCCTCGACGGTGCTCAAAGTTGTAACTATCTAATTCTCCACATAAAAATGCCCGTCTTACACAACGACTTACTAAGTGGTAGTAAGGTGTTTGACTGACGCAGATTTGTTTACTGCGTGGTTTAGGCATGGTGTGTCTACCTGAAAAAGCGTTTTGTTAAAAATAGGTTTAAATAAAATTAATGCAAGTGGATTGGTAATATAAATTTGATGCTTATATGTGATTTAGCCGATCAGATGGATACTTCCTGTGGGTGGGTGTCCAAGATAATCAATCAAAGATAATCATTTGGGTCGGTGTCCAAGATAATCCAAGATAATCATTGTCAGTTTATGGAAGATGTGATGGCCCAACGCTTACGATTGATACCAAAAATAAGCTAAGCAAAATCAGTAATTTAAAAAAGACCAGCCGAAGGCTGGTCTCGATCGCTTTTAGTCAGCTTGCTAACGTGAATTAAGTTCTATATCTGCGGCGTAGTATTAAAATACCGGCTAACCACACGAAGCCAAAGCCACCGATACTCCCACCTGATTTGTCGTCTTTTTTCTCTAAATTGCCGCTTGTTGTACCACTATTGGTACCGCCACCCGAGCCACCATTGGTGGGATCTGATGTCGTTTGTTTCAAGACTTTAAGTTGTAATGTTTGACTGCCGCTGATGCTAAATGTAATTGGTAACCCGTTTGCCTTTGCAACAGTTTTGGCCTGTGGATTGTCACGCAGTTGGTATTGCTGCACAACAACCAGACGAAAGACGAGGGTAACGTCTTGAGCCAAAACCGGTGCGCTAAACTTGACCGTAGCATTTTGCATCAAATCACTCTGTTCACCAGATAACTGAACCACAGGCCCATCCAACTGTTGCCATTGATAGCGTTCGGAGATCTGATAAAACGCGTCATAAGCTTGGCGCTCCGGCAGTTGAATGCTGCTTTGAAGAATTACGTGTTGCATTGAAGTCGCCGTGTTGGTGTTGCTTTGCAAAGTCACAGGCACTGCGCTGAGTTTAGGTAATGTTGGGATCACCTCGTCGGCTTGCAGTAATACTGAAACCAGCTGTTGGCTTTGTAACGTGCCATCGGAAACGGTCAGCATAAATTGCTGGAGTGTATCTTGGCTTACTTTGGGGGCGTGCCATGTAAAAATACCATTTCCTTTGGCGATGACATCTTTACCTACGCCTTGCACAGGGCCTTGCTGCGGAAGTAGCTGATACGTCAGCGTATCATCGTTGGCATCATGACTTTGGCTGGCATCAATGATCACTTCAGTCCCCGCGCGGGCCGCGCTATGACTGCTGTTTACAATGAGTGTTGGTGCCACATTTTGCGCTGAGATACTGATATTAACCAACTGTTCTGATGACAAAATTCCATCTGATACCGTCAACAACAACTGAACCTGTGCGGTTTTTGTAATTTGTGGTGCAGTGAACTGTAAAGCAGCACTTCGCGTGTTATTCAGGCTAATTGCAGGGCCAGACAACTGCTGCCAATTAAATTGTAATTTGTCGTTATTGGCATCCGTACTTTGAGTTGCATCGACGGTGACAAGGCTGCCAGTGACCACTTGGGCTGGTGCATTCAGTCGGATTTCTGGAGCTTGGTTGGTCTTGGCGATGATAAAACTAAAATCATGGGTCCTGCTTAATTCGCCATCACTAACGGTTAATTGCATCAGCACTTGGGTGTCTTGGTTTACGACCGGCGACGTTAGTGAGATTGCCGCGGATTGTGGCCAGGTTCCACCATTTTCATGAATTAGGGCGGGGCCACTTAGTTGTTGCCAACGAAATTGCAAGGGATCATCGTTCTCATCTTTGGATAAACTGGCATCCAAGGTCAGTCGACTGTTACCTGCCACCACATTTGGCACCGGCGCTAACTGAATCATGGGGGTTTTATTCTGACGGCTGATATCCAGTGTGAATGTCTCGCGGCTGGAGATCTTACCATCACTGACGTTAAGTTCCAACAAGACCGAACTTGGCTTTAAAAGGGTGGGTGTCTTAAATTGTACACGGGGTTGTTGTGTACCTTCGATACTGATCGTGGGGCCAGCAATTTGGCGCCATTCAAAGCGTAATGTGTCCCCATCTGGGTCCGAGCTTTGGCTTGCATCTAGCACTATCCACTGCTCAGGTTCATAAGGATTTTGCAGCGATGGCCGTACGATCCTTGGAGGGTTATTGATTTTTGCTGGCGTAGCACAGGCCTTTTCATCGCCTTTGGCCTCGACAATACAGTCTAGCCATTGCCGGAAATCAGTATCATATTGCTTGCCCCATGTCGAACGTAACGTGCTGTAAGGTGTGTAGGCTGGAAGGCTAGTGTCACCTACAGCGGCTTTGTCTTGACCACAGGTCCAAAGCCAATAGCCGTTGCCATCATCATAGGCATAGTGCCAGTTGTTCTTATTTACATCGTCTTTGCTACGCCATCCCCAACTAAATTGACAAGGCGCATCTGACTCAAAGCGTTTTGGTGCTCGTAACGTCGCTAACAGATCTTGTAATAATGTGTCGTGGTGCCGCTCAAATAGGTAACGACTATACAAATAACCCCAACGATAAATTCGAGTCGTATCCCCATTGTCATAACTGGTGTTTGTCAAATCCGAAAAAGTATAAGTATTTGATTTCGCGACTTCCAAAATAGTGCTGTTGTTGGCTGGTTGTGATAGGTATTCCGCAATACCTTCCACCCATCCTACGGCATTGCTCGGTGTGTCGGAAAAACCACCCCATGTATTGTAACGGCCATCCATGTGATGGATAAATTCATGTTCTAAGTTCCATACATGAAACTCAGGTTTTAGCCAAGTCGCTATATAGGCAATAAACCTAGCTTGATTATTGGCGTCACTTGGTGTGCCTTCTAGATACATACCTCCATTGTCGGTATTGATGGAGAAAAACTTACCTGCGTAATTTTGATAATCGGTAGAGGATTGGAATATGACCATTTCTAAACGCGTATTTCGGTCATTGGCAACGGGTTTGGTTGGATCCGTGCCCATCACACGATGGAATTTTGCACGCTGTGTTGCAGTGGTCTCACAGATCGACGCAATTTCACGGTTGGTCAGAGGTGGTTGATATCGTAGGGTGACGTCACCGTCATTATTACTCGACTCACAGCGATGTTTACCCGATAAAATGGTGCTTTCTAAATCAAATTTACAAATCAGCGCACCTTGCTCTGGGGTATTACCGTAGCTGGCGCAATTGGCTTTATCGTAACTTAGCACCATAGATTGAGCGTTAGTCCATGCCTTACCACCCCGTCCATCATACTTATAGGTATTTAAGATGGTTTTTAACACAGGTTGTAACTGGGTTTTAACGCTGGCGTCATGCTTGGCCAAACTCAGCAAGCGACCCACTTCATTGACGGCATCATTCCATTGATATTCACGTTCGGTTCCAATTAACCACAGTCCATCTTTAATAACGAAATCAGTAAGTTGCTTTAGAACTGCTGGTTGTTGTTTAAATAAGAGTGCTAATTTTTGTGGCTCTTGTGTTGCCGCGTTAAAAAAGTGCGTTAGGACTTGGGTCAGGCCATTTTCTTCATACGTAACGCCATAGCCTTGACCGCGCTCGATGGAGGCATTGTAACCTGACAAAGCTTCACTAATCCGAGGTAAGTAACTTAGTGCATCCAATCCCGCCGAATTAATCAGTACCAACCATTCATAACGAACAAAATAATTGCGTGAAACTTCACCATCAAAACGTACAAAATGCGAGCCTGCCAGATAGCGCTCCGTTGCTTGATGTAATGTGTCTCGGTAAGTTTTTGGCCAATTGCGGTTACCATCGGCATGCACCCAATGTAATGCCCGTAAATAGCCAATTAGCTTTTCAAGGCCGGCGGCATCGGTTTTTTCTGTACCGTCATAGTTTTTTGTGTGCTCATTGATAGCAGTAACCACGGTAAGAATATTGGCATCACTAAATACGGCATCGTTGACCAAGCTTTTGTTATACAACCCATAAACACACTGACGTAAGTCGGCTTCTTTTAGTGTTTGAATTAAAACTGACCCGGTTAAACCTTTTAGCATGGCAACATCAGTACAAGGTTTAGCGTTATTCACCGCTGAATTGTTTCGTGCAATAGAGTGTGATGTGACGGCTGGGTTATTGCGGGTGACTTCATTTGATAATTTTACGTGGGTGTCCGCATTTGAAGGCGCATTTGAAGGTGCTGCGTTCAAAGCATGGGTATTCAAAGCATGGGTGTCTGATTTTAGGTGCGCTGAAACGAACGGCGATTGCGAGTGAGTCGACTCTGCAGTGAATTGCTGCAGCTGCAAAAACTGCAATGGTGACACTAAGCGGGGAGCATCAGCGTGTGCTCGAATGTCATTATGCTGATGCCGCTGCATCAATTCAGGCATGGCATCGGCATGCGGGATCGCTTGTGCTCGTTGCTGTGCACTTTGGGTTGGCGATATTTGAATAGCGCGATCAGCCTGATATTCATGTGCCGTCACAACGCCGCTTAGGGGACTTAGACATAATGCGACTGACAGTGCGACAGCGCTCATGGTAGAGGTGTACCGATGTCGCTTTAAATGTGGTAAGGAAAGTGCTGGATCTGAAGATAAGCACAGGAACTGCTGCGAATGCGCCGAAGTATACATGCGTTGTACCTATTACATTAATTTGACAATAAATTAAAATCGGCGGCATTTTAGGGAAGAGATGACTGCGATCCTAAACAAATTAATTAACTTAACACTTTAAATCGCTATAACTATGTAAATAGATGATTAATTCATCAATTTGTTTCAATTTACAGCATCACTTGGTAAACAGCGGTGTTCGAAGCACGCCGCGAGATTGAGATCTCTAGGGGGCAACCTTGTCAAAGATGTTGCTGATGTAAAATGAGTGAGCTTGCGTTAGAAGAAGTGAAACGATGAGGGTGATAAAAAATCAGCGTGGGTTATCTCGCCTTAGGGTGTCTTAATTACACTATTAATTACACTAAGCCGATAGCGTTTTCAAGGTATAACCAAGGCGCTGTGTCTTGCGAAACAGCGCCATTTTCGGGATTTTATCTAATGCTATGTAGCTAAAAACCAAGATATTTTGTAGCTACAGCGGCGACGTCTTAGAGACCTGTGGTGGCCGTTGTAGTCGATGACGAAGCTACAGCAACCTGAGCTTTTAATGCTGATAAAATGTCATTTGCTGGGGTATAACCCTGAGCAATGGCATTCTCCAACTGTTGTTGTGCCTTCGTGCTCTGCCCATCAAGCCACAAATCTGCAGCATGCCACGCGAGCGCTTGTTTGTTGTTTTGCTTGGCTAAATAGCGTAGCCACTTTGGCTCGCTTGCGCTTAATAACGTCTGTGCATGAACATCACCGCCGCGTGCTGCTTGTTCGTACCAATGCGATACCGTATATTCTGGGGCAATGCTGCTGAGTCGTTGTACTTCCATCTGACCTTGTGCCGAGACCTTTAAACGGTAAAGCCCAGCCATGCTCGAGATGTTTAATTTTTTCTTGATGACATCGTGTTCATTGTTATTAAACAAGGGCTTGCTGATGAAAAATGCTTGATACGTTTCAGACTCCACGCGAGTGACCACCCCTTGCTCATCGACTTCTACCTTGGTTCGAAGTGGTTGTTGCGGTCCACTCAGTGCCAATTCCACCCAAGACGCCGCAGGATTGGCGAAGGCCTTCGGAAGATTAAAGTCGGTAAGTGGCGGCTGTGAGGGCGTAGCGATGAAATCTGTACGGTCAGTTGCTTGTTCTAGTGCTATGGCGAGCGTGTATTGGTGTTGTTGCGATCCTGCTGCGGCATGTTGCCAAACTTCATGGCGATTTATAAATGCACTAACTTGTTCCGCATCAAAATGGTCACGATCGAGCAGGAAGCGAAAATTAACCGAGATGACGCTTGGCATATTGCTTGTTTCGTAGCGCCATTGTTTCACCGCATCCAGCGTGGCTTTGGCAAAGTCTTTCGGTATATCCTGATTCACGACATCAGCGACTGCCACGTTACCCGCAGGGTTGACCAATAAGCGGACGCTAATCGAACCGCTTTGACCAAGCTTAGCAGCGGATGGTGGATAAGATGGTGACACGCGGTGTAACACTTTACGCGACGTTGTGGCGCGAGATTTATCCATGGTGGCTGTACTGTGAACGTTAGCAAATTGTTGCTCGATCGACTGTTGTCGCAATAGCTTTACGCGCTCAGCATAGGCACTGCGCTGCTGTGCGGAAAATTGTTGTGGCAGCGCGTTGGCATACTTCCGGGCTTTTTCATACTGTGTTGCCGGCAGATATTGCTCACTCGCCAACTGAAATAAGGCCGCCGCTTCCACGACATCGACTTGTCGACCTTGACCCTTGTAAGCCATGACCGCGAGATAATACATAGCGCTACCGTGTTGCAATGGCACTAAAGCGTTAAATTCGCTGGCGGCTTGTTCATAATGGTTTTGCTGATACGCTAATACGCCTTCGCGCATGCCCGCTAGGCTTGGAAAACTCAGCAGCAAAGTTCCGGCCATGCCCATCAGTGCAGTTGCGCATAGATGTTGTTTCATACCTTGTTGTAAAGAGGCAAACATAGGTCGGGATGGTGGAGCTGGGCGGTTGATCCGCGGCTGGTTGTCGACATGCGTGGTTTTAATGGCGTGCACGGTTGTTGTCTGATCGAATCCTTGACGGTAAAACATCCTTTATCTCCAGAGTATCAAGTAATGAAGTGGGGTTGGGGGCGCGGAAGCTATTGCTTTAAATTAACCTACAAGCAACTTCATGCAGCATTGTTAAAATAACATTGCTGCATGTATGCTTGCAATTTAGTTTAATGTAAATTTTTGCATTGAAAGCGAGTGCTGTGTTGTTGGCTGGGTCCGAAACACAACATGAGCTCTTGGCAGTGTTGCCATTATATCGCCTTCATGGCGTCGATTTATTCAGCAACAAGCCTTCGTACGTGGCAGCGGTATTGCGTCGTTGCAACTTACTTGTTTATCGCGCGTAGCTGTTCACCTACCTCTTGCCAAAGTAACGCAAGTTGCTGTTGTTGTTGCTGTATGATGGTTTGCCGCTGCGCAGAAGTCTGTCGTTGCTGAGAAATAAGCGCGTTACAGTATGGCGTGAGTTCAGCCGCGGGCCATGAGCGGCGAAAATCCATGCACGCGTGCTCAAGATGATAATCTGCCAACAACGCCTGATACTTATGGCTCCAACTGTTCACAATCACGGGCACCGATTGGCTTATTGCACTAACGACTGCATGAAAGCGGGCACTGATCACCAATTGGCTTTGTCCAATAATGGCTTTAAGCTCGATGGGGTCGTCCACATTAAGTTGTGGCACAGCTACGGATTGGTATTCATCACAGAGCGCATGACTGAGTGTGTCACAGATCGCAGCATCCTGAGCGCCTTCATGATTCAGCAGCAGCACCTGCCAATGCCGTTGCTGACAATACCGGATCATGGCTTTCGCGTAGTCAATGAACTGTTGCCACAATTGCCCATTCGTGTCTGCGCGAAATAACTGCCGATTCGGGATCAATACTGCAAAATCAGGTAAAACTTCCTGTTGGGATGGGCTCTGATGGGTTTGCCTGCAGGGTTGTAGTGTTGATAGCAGTAGCTTGGTCGCACGAGCAACACCAATAGAGTCGGGGTTTAGCCCCACGGTGAGATCTGGCGCAAGTTTTAACTTCGTCAGTAATGCATGTTGGCGGTCTGAGAGTTTGTGAATCGATAGTAGGTTGCCCATGGGAGGCTTATCTAACGGTTTGTTTGTTGTGGGTGTCCAGTTTGAACGTGGATTCTGATCTGTGGGTGTCCAATTTGAACATGTGGATTGCGCGCTAGCGAAATGTGTCGTTGACAACGTCGGGGCAATCAAACGTTGCAGATGCTGCATAGAATCCATGTCACGCACCCAAATGGTATGCGCGGCCGTGATGATACGGCGCATGGCTTCGGCATAGCCGGGTTTGTCGAACGGCCCAAACGCTTGGGGCAAAAACAAATAAGGTTTGCCGGCCTTGGCAAATCGCTCCACCTCGTTGGCGGTATGTTGCAAAAAAGCCAAAGGCCACGCATCACCGTAACTAAAACCAGATACATCCAACACGGCGTCAATGTTTGCTTCCGTGATGATGCCATATCGCTGTAGTAGATGCTGACATGGTAAGTGAGCCAAAGCGCCGGTGATGTCCAATGCACCTCGACGAAACGATAATTTTTGCCACGCCTGTAAGGCCGCTCGCTCGCGGTACGGTAGGTTCGGCCCCGGCGAGAGGACCAATTGCCAGTTTGGCACCTGCTCATTAAGCGCAACCATACAGCTTTTTAGCATCAAATAGGCGCCTTTATTGCGAAATTGTACACCTTTTAGATCAATTTTGAGGCATTGCTTTGTCATCTGATTCAGTTCTCTGTGACGCTATAGCAGGGGAAACGACGCGGTTTACTGCGCACGACCAAGATCCAAAAAGATTAATGTTGCAAGAAAGTTCCAGGCAAGCTATCCAACATTAAGTGTTTCTCTGAATGTGGGATTTCGGCATTAGGATCGGCATATCCCACCGCCATCAGCATAATTACGCGCTCATAATCAGCCAATGGCAGTAGCGTTTTTATGCGTGTTTCATATAAATCAATATCCGGCCAATTAATAGCACAACTGGATAACCCTAAGGTTTCTAGTGCGAGCATGGCTTGCATGGTGGCTAAGCTACTATCGATATAAATTACATGCCGATCCCGCTCAAGGGGATACGCACTGAGATCGCCCACCACCACGACCATCGCTGGAATATTGGCATGATAACCTTGTGTGCCCAGCGGGAGTTTGGCCAATGTCGCTAGCAGCGGGTTTTCATTCACAAAAATAAACCGATAAGGTTGGCGATTACAAGCACTCGGAGCCAGTGCAGCTGCGTGAAACGCTTGTTCAATAAGGCTTATTGGGACTTTGGTGGGTAAAAAAAATCGCACACTGCGGCGTTGTTGGCACAGCCGATAGAAATCGGCAAATGTGAGTGTGCTTTGGACGCGTTCGGCGGCACGAAAAGGCACTTTCAGTCCTGATACCGAAGCCATATCGGCGGCTGTGTGTGGCGTTATCTGTTGTTCATGCGTACAGATCTCATCGGTAGGCTGGCCAAAAACCTGACCATAGTCACGATAGACGCGATAGTCACGAGCAAAGTCATGATCAACGTCGGACACCCACTGATCTGCAGCGGTACCCGCACACTTTAAATGGTTAGCATGGTGAACCCAGTTGTGCTTTGTGGCCTGCAGTGTGACATAGTCTTGTTGCTGCCATCTTAGAAACATCGACGGTAATGCAGCCAGCGCAGCTGTTTGATGCTGCCAATCGGTGGTGGCGCTAAAATACGCCGCAATAACTTGGTTGGCATAATCAAGATGTGCCAACAGCTGTCGTAGTGACGACGCAGTCGATGAATTTCGGTTGATGTCTGCGTTATTTGGCATGAGATGCGACGCAATTTGCGCCTGCGCATAGGTCGTTAGGCTAAACAGCAGTTGCAAGGTATTTTCAATATAATCAAGCGCAAAGATGGTTTTACGCGGCCGCATAATTAAACCTTTTTCCAGTCGATGCAGATTGCGTTTTAATTCGCTAAGCGCCTGCCGGGCTTGTGCTGGCGATAACCGCAGCTGAGCGCATTCGGCGGGCTGTCCAAGATGATCTCGACGTTGATCTTTGCGGTTAGGAACGGATATCGGTGGGTGTCCAACTTTAATTGGTGGGTGTCCAACTTTATATGGCTGATGAAGATCCCTCTGCGCACTGATTTGATCCAGCCGATGCTGCATAGCCACATGTTGGATCCTTGCGGCCAAGACGGTGCGCTGCTCACGCCGAAAATTTCGATTAAACAGATAATACAATGCGGCAACACCAGGCCAATGGTAGATCCTTGGTAACAGGTGGCGTAATAACCATTGATCAAATTTATCAATGCCTTGCTTCAACAGATTTTTTAATGACGCAAGCATGGGGCGAGCTAACCCATCAGCGATGCGTTGCCGCCGCCAAAGAATAAGTTGTTGCCAAATACGTTGCCAAAATGGCGATTGCTTGTTCATGGTCGTGCGTGATGCTTCATCGCAACACCAATGGCTTGCCACATTTGTGCGCGCGTGGTTTTAGCAAAAAATAAAAAGAAAAAGGATGCGTACGCATAGGAAATTAAGGTCGCCCAGGCTGCGCCTTCTAAGCCAAATCGAGGTATGAGCAGTAAATTCAAACCGACGTTCAGTAGTGCACCCACCCCATGACTGAGCAAACTTAAAGGTTCTTGCTGGCTAATAATTAAATGCTGGCTAATAAGACTCCGAACAAAGATAAAACAGCCTGCCCAGACATGAATTTGCAGTACACTGGCGGATGCTGCGTAAGACTCACCAAACGCGATGCGTAAAATATCGCTAGCAAAGACGGTCATGCCAATCGCAATCAGTACCCCTAGCGCGAAAAACTGACTACAGCGCTTCACCATCATCAGATAATATCGTTCAGGTTGGTCCCATGTTTTGACAAAATCTGGATAGTAGCGCGCTGCTAAAACGATGGGGATCACATACCAAAGTTCGGAGATACGTGACAAGGCGACATATTGACCGGTCGGGCCTTCACCCAACATAGCTTTGATCATCACAATATCGATTTTCAGGTAGATCACCGAGATTATGCCAGATAACCATAGCCATTTAGCGCGCTTTAATAATCCGATGGCGGCGGTTTTATCAAAAAAATACAGGGTTAGCCCTGCGTTTTGTGGTGCATAACGGCGAGCAAATCCATATTGTGCCATCGCGGTCAATAAAAATTCGATGCCGACAATCAGCAGCATCGTTTCAATACCAGCGCCCAAATACAGCGCTGCCACTCGCCAGCCAAGGGTAAAAAATGATATCAGCACTTTACTGAGTGCAACAGCACGAAAATGGCCATGAAAATTTTGTTCGTACTCGTACAGAATCAGCGCGGTAAAGGTTTGTAATACAAATAATGCGGCCAATAACCAAGGTGCGCGCATAAAGTATGCTGGTTCGAACAGCGCAAAACCCAATAGCAGCAGAAGTGCAAACAAAATCCCCGAACCAAGCCGCAGCCAGACGGCGGTTTGTAAAATAGCCTGATAAGCATCCTGCGGCGAATGCGAGCCTGCGGCGGGAGATGCCTGCGCCTCGTGCGCCATTTTTTGCACTAAGTTATTGAGCCCCATGTTGCTCAGTGGGGCTAAAAATGCGAGCCAGGTCATTATATAGCCATAACGACCAAGCTCTTCTTCACCTAAAGCGCGAGCAATCAAAATGGTAACGATGGCCCCAGCGCCTAATCGCAAAAAACGCTCCGCCAGTAAGATACTGGCGCGCGCGGTAAACAGTTTGAGGATGGATGGCATGACACTCATTAGACTTGGCGACGACGGGCTTGGCGTCGTTTAAGAAAGCGCGTAATACGCCAAATGTATTGCAAACATAATGAATACAAACTGAAAATCAGTAAAAATCCAATCAGCATCACAATATCAGGTACCATCAGGTATTCGCCGATCACACCAATGGTTGCCAACATCGCGGCCAAGCTGCTAATGACCACCAGCGCTTGCCGTGAGGTGAGGCCAAGCCGTAAGAAAATATGGTGCAAGTGTTCACGGTCAGCCTTAAAAGGTGATTGGCCTTTGCGGATCCGACGAAACATAATCGCAACCATATCCATCAACGGCACTGCGATCAGCCATAAGGCGGTCACAGGACGAAAGCTGGCACTGTCGCTTTGACTGCCAATCACCAGCAGCCAAATAACGGATAAACCGATCAGCATAGAGCCGGCGTCACCCATAAAAATTTTGCCTTTGCCACGGCCAAGAACGTCGAGGTTAAAGGCGAGATAGGGAAGTAAGGCGAACATGAGCACCATGGGCAATACGGCATATTCCAATTGGCCCCCGATCCCCATCAGCAATGTCATGGCGAAAAAACTTATGCTGCTGAGCATGCCAATTAAGCCATCAATCCCATCTATCATGTTAAACGCATTGATCGCCGCGATTACGGCAATAACTGTGAACGGAATACCCACATAACTAAGATGGATGTCACCAAACGCAAATAGATTTCCAAGATTGTCCAAGTAAAGGTTTAAGCCATAGATCATGGCACTGCCCACCATTAATTGGACACACAAGCGCAGTTTGACGCTTAAATCATAATAATCATCAAACACACCCAAGATAACAATGGTGCCGGCACAGCCAAGGTATAGCCAGTGATGGTCGTAAGGCAGACCAAAAATACTGAGACTAGTAGCGACCCCCAAAAAAATGCTAATACCGCCGATGAGTGGGATGATACCAACGTGTTGTTTGCGGCCTTTGGGCCGATCGACCAACCCGATTTTGTGCGCAATCGGTATCATGATAAAAATGGCGATTAAAGTTAAGACAAAGGTTGTTGCAAACAAAATAAGGTGTTCACGCATAGCGCATCCGATATAAAAAACTGATTTCAAACAGCATTGTTGCCGATTATAGGTGAAGTCGCGCAGCGATACTATCCAAAGCCGAGCCTTTTACGAGATGGCATGCATTTGCGGTATGGGTTTGACGTAATTTTCAGCACTTCGAGCGACGCACGATATGGTGGTTTATTGAGTGATAGAACTGGCATCAGGTATGGTGCTGTCATTGGCGGTGCGACAATACCACGATAATGCCACCATAGGCGGCTCCCTTTAGTGCCACAAACAGTGCCACAAAAAACGATTTCGCATGTTTTTACATGCAATCGATTTAGTTTTGCTTGCTGGTCGTGAAATATTCCACGTAAGATCAGCAGATTGAATTTTGGGGAGTAATTATGACGCCATCGTTGCTGGTGATCACCAACATGGGGCCTAAGCCGTCGGCGCCCTATCAGGGGCAGTTTGTTAAAAACCAAGTGGATGCGCTGGCGGATTTTGATCCTGATTATTTTTTTATGCGTTGGAACAATGACAGCCGCCTCAATCGACTCTTCAAATATCCAGTGTTATGGTTACATTTTATCTGGCAGGCTGTGTTAAATCGGCGTCGGTTTGATATTTTGCATGTACATTATTTTTATCCAACCATTTGGTTAGCGTTAACATACCGATGGCTACGAAATCCAAAAGCCAAAATTATCGTTACCTTCCATGGCAGTGATATTTATTTATACCAGCCAGAGTCTCGATGGTATAAATGGGCGGCTGCGCATATTGATTATGCAATTTTTACCAGCGCGGCCTTAAAAGCGCGATTTTTTCGCCAAGACATAGCCAGTGAAGTGTTGCCTGCGGGTATTCATGCCAGTTTTGCAGAGTGTGCGCCCATGGATATGCAGCAGAAAACCTATGATCTGTTGTATGTGGGTACCATGGATAAAAACAAAGGCATGGACCGATTACAGCTTTTGCTAGAACGTATGCCACACCTAAAGGTGGCGCTAGTTGGTCACGGCCCTATGCGTCCACAGCTAGAGAAACTGGCCGCTACCCAGCCGAATATTCAGTTATTTGACCCGGTTGGGCCAGAAGCATTACGCGATTTTTACCAAAAAAGTCGGCTATTTTTAAGTTTATCCCGCAACGAATCTTTTGGTTTGGTCATGACCGAAGCCATGGCGTGCTATACGCCGGTCGTGGCTACCGACACCGATGGTGCAAGAGCACAGCTAAATACGGTTTGGCCACGTCATGCCAAGACTATCCAAGATGTGATGTATGCGGCAACTCCCCCAGAAAATTGTGAAGTTAATGGCTTTCGCGTCAGTCAACATGATGAAGCACAATGTTTACTGAGTTTACAGACGGCAATTCAGCAGCTGTTAAGTTTGCCCGAGCAAGACTATCGGCAATTACAAATGACAGGTCGGGCCAGTGCTGAACCGTTTTTCGTGACCACTATCGCAGATCGGCTTCGCCAACTGTACCGTCAATAGACACTTGACTGCATCCAGAAGAATGGCATGAAGACAGTGTTTTATCAGCAAAAGGCTAAACGAAGCTATGCTGATGGTAGAGAGTCACTACGATTGATGTTCGAATTATGATGGCATTAGCTATTACCCTATGAGTAGAGATAACAAATGAATACACAACCAGAAATTGTAAACGTCGGCGGCCTTGATGTTATGGCATTTGCCAGTATGCAGCAGTTGGTTGAATACATTGTGCATGACGATGGCTCTGTGTTTGCCGGTTCTGCCATCGCGATCAATCCAGAAAAGGTCATGAAAGCGCGTCAAGATGAGGCATTGCGCGCGATGTTAAACCGCGCTGAACTTCGCTACGCCGATGGAATGGGGGTAGTCAAAGTGATGCGGAAAAAACTTGGCCGCAAAGTGCAGCGAGTGCCAGGTTGTGAAACATGGGAAGCTATTATGCGTCGAGCCGCAGATAAGCAGGTACCGGTATTTTTGGTCGGTGCAAAACCCGAAGTCTTAGCACAAACCCAAGCGAAATTATCAGCATGGGGAGTTCCCGTGGTCGGTGCCCAGGATGGCTACTTTACGGATGAGGCCGCGCTGTTTGATCGTATTGCTGCGTCAGGGGCTAAAATTGTGACCATCGCCATGGGGTCGCCTAAGCAAGAATTACTGATTGAACGCGCGAAAAAAATCATGCCTGATAAATATTATATGGGAGTGGGTGGTACCTACGATGTGTTTACTGGTAATGTGCCTCGGGCGCCAGCACTTTGGTGCAAGCTGAATTTAGAATGGCTATACCGTCTTGTTGACCAACCATCACGCATCAAACGACAGTGGGTGCTGGTCGAGTATTTAGCGCTTTATTTACGCGGCAAATTATAACAACCCAGCGGCAACGCACCGCAGTAGTCTGAGATCATGTCTTATGCCACAGATGCCATTTAGTTCCAACGATCCGTACCCGTTGATCAGTGTCTATATGCCGACCTACAACCGAAGCCAGATGGTGCCGCGGGCTATAGAGTCGGTATTGGCACAAGATTATCCTAATTTTGAGTTGTTAATTGTGGATGATTGTTCGCCCGATGATACCTGGCAGATGCTGCAACAGCGCTATGGTGATCATCCGAAAATCCGCTTGTTTCGGCAACCACAAGGCCGCGGTGCTTGTGCTGCCCGCAATTTAGCAATAAAAGCGGCTGCGGGTGAATTTGTCACTGGCATTGATGATGATGATGAATTTTTGCCTGACCGGTTATCGAGCATGATGGCCGCCTACGATGATCAATATTCCTGTGTATGTACCAGCTATTTCTGGGATTACGGCACGGTTCGCAAACAATTGTATCCAGAACAGCGCATTGTGGCTTTGCCGGAAGTGCTAGATGTGCATTGTTTATCCAATCAGGCGTTGGTCCGAACCAGTCGTATGTTGGCACAAGGCGGGTTTGACGAAAGCTTAGCTGCATTTCAGGACTATGATATGTGGCTGCGGATGGTGGCGGCCTATGGTCCGGCGCTTCGGCTAGGTCATGCCAGTTATATCGTTCATGTCGGTCATGAGCTTGGCCGCATTACGACATCGCCAAAACGACTCAATGCACAAGCGCAGTTTGTCGAAAAGCATCGACATCTGATGAATGAGCGAAATCTGCAAAATCAGGCATTTTATCGGCTGAGTATGCAGCAATTGCCATTTTCAACCTTAGAACTGATACGCAGCTGTCGGCATGGCCTGATTGAAACCAAATTACGCTACTTTTTACGTTTAAAACTACAATGGCTGATGGCGCTGCGTAAACAAATTTTAAACAAAGGTATAAAAGGAATTTTTGACCGCAAATGAGTAAACACCATTCTGTGACCGCTGCGCTCCAAGAAGAGCAGCAATTACTGCCATTTGCAGGTCAATTATTATGGCAATGGCGTTTTTGGTTGCTCTGCTTTGTGGTTGCGGGTGGCTTAGCGGCGGCGCTTTGGCAACGACAGCAACAAAGTTTTGTCACGGCACAGCAAACATTAACCATTGCTGATGCACAAATTAAGCGAGTGGCTAGCATGTACCCGGCGCTACCAGCGAATAGTACGCTGATGCTGGGCGCGCTTGAAATCGATGAATTAGTTCGAATTGATGCCGCGTTCAATGATGCTGAGTTTTGGCGGACGTGGCGGCAAAGCCCAGAGGTATGCCGCGTATTAAACAGTTGTCCGACGGATCAGTTGCTGGTTCAGGAGGCTCGCCTTTGGCAGTCGCGATTCAGTGCCGATCATACGCGTCGTGGCAATCTGTTAGTGGTCAAGCTAAAAGGTCAAGAATCTAGCCAAACGACAGCCTTATTGGCCAGTATTTTAGTCAGTGCGGCGCAGCAATACCGTGCGCGGCAAATTTTGCAGTTAGACCAACAAATCGAGGTGATTTCAACCAGTTTATCGGCCGCGGCAGAAACTGCAGCTGAGGTTGCTGTGGTGACTAATCAAACCACAAACGATGTTCAGGTGTCTGCCGCCTCAACGAATGTGGCGGCAAGCCACGCGCGTTCGCAAAACCATTTATCGATTGGTGCGCGTGGTGTTCTTGCAAGCAAGCTAGATAGTTATCTGGCCGAGCGTCATTTGCTCCAGCAAGCGCAGGTCCCTGTGTTTGCCGAACTCAGTCAGATCCAACTTCATTCCGCGAGCAATAAAGTGTTGCGTGCTGGCATGATCGGGGCACTTATGGGGCTTTTGCTTGGCGCGGTATGGGCATTGCTATGGTCACAAAACCGCTATCTATCTATCAGAAATCTTTCGTCCAATCCAGCGATGAGCCGTGGCACTTCCGCTGAAGATGCACGACTGTCTCAGGGTAAAGGTCCTGGTTCTTCGTTATGAAAGCCGTCCGTATCGCTCAGCGCTCCGCCTCCACCTCACCTAGGGCGTTGCCGATGGCCGCTATTCAGGTGCCAGGATGGCTTGATCTATCTATCTTACTGATGGCCAAATGGTTTGTTGCCATCGATATGTTGACCGGCGGTTTAAAGTTAGCTGGATTATCGGCGGGATATAAACTGTTATTACTTTTGTTGATGTGTGTGGCGCTGTGTTATAGCCGTTCACGCGCGGTGGTGTTATTGCCACTGAGTTTACTGTTGCTCTTACTCGGCCCTTCGTTTAGTTTGCTGCAATATGGCCACATGGCTGGGTTTAGCTATGACGTTGGTATGGCACTGAAGCTGCTGTCCCTGTTCGTTGGGGTGATGTATTTTGCCGAGCTTTCCCTGCGTGCACCCGTAACAGCGCGTCAAGCGCTATGGAATATCATGCTGTTTAGCGCAATGCTCTTTGCGTTAAACATGACGATGGGGGCTTTAGGGTATGGTGCGACGGCATATCAACCAAATGAATTTATCCCCAATGCCGCATTAGGCACCAAAGGTTTTTTTAAGGCGGCTAACGAAGCGTCGGCATTATTGCTATTGTTAACAGGCTATTGGTTGGCTTGGAGTTTTCCACGCTCCAAACGATTGTTTGTGCTATTCGTGCTGGCTTTTTTTAGCATGGGCGCATTAATGTTAACTAAAACCGGTATGGGCGGTGTGTTGTTACTCGCGCTGGCTATTCCGTTATTGCAATCTCGGCGTGTCTGGGGTCCATATCGTCGTGTGACTACGGTGAGCTTGTTGGTCATTACCTTGTGTGCGGTGCTAGCGTTATGCTTTTTACCAACCCTGTTAAGTACGCTTGGCGTTGGGAAAAAATTGCTCTTTACCTATCAACAACAAGGGCTGATCGGTATTTTACTGTCATCGCGAGATCAGTTTGCGCTGGAAAATTGGCGTTTGGTGAGTCTGCACTTTGCTGATTGGCATCGTGTGTTTGGGGTTGGTGTTTCTGCACTAGGTACGGTTACGGATAAATACTTAGCCGAAATTGATCCCTTTGATTTACTGCTTTGGTTTGGCATGGCGGGTTTTGGATTTTATCTATTATGGTTTGCTGCCATTATACGTTTTGCGCTACATCATTGGCATTGCCAACCCCGTAGTACGGCTGCAGGTTTGTTCGCTGCGTCTGCGGTGCTGTTGCTGGTGGCCACGATGGCAGGTCACGTGTTGACATCGGGCATGCTCTGGATTTGCTGGAGCGCATGGATTGGTATCATGGCATTAGAAGTGCGGAGCTGGTCTGAGGGTGAACCATCTGCGGCATTGCCGTCATCGAGGAGTGGCCCCGATGTGGCGTAGCGATTTTGCGCGTAAATTCATGAGCAACTCTGTGGCACAAGGGCTGAGTTTCGGTAGCCGTTGGTTACTAAACTTAGTTTTGGCGCGTCATATGTTGCAGGCCGAGTTTGGTGAGTTCAGTCTGCTCTATATGCTGGCCAATTTGTTTTACCCGACGATAGCGTTTGGGGTAAATTTCTATCTGATCCATCATGCAGCGCAGGGCCAGAGCATTCGAAGTTTGCTCAGTAGTTTAGTGATCAGTAGTTTGGTGTTTCTGCTCCTAAGCGTTATCACGATCAGCTTGGTGCTCTGGCAGGGTGGGACGATAGCGGTTGAATTGTATGTGCTTAGTCTATTGATAGGTTTACTTTGGGCATGGAGCCAAGGTATTTTTTGTTACCTAAAAGGCAAACAACAATTTGCCATCGAAGTGCATAGTCAGTTACTTGGTGCGCTGGTGACTATGGCTATCGCCAGTGTGGTGTTTTTCTTAACGATTGCCGATACCTTGGTGGTGTTAGCCTTGGTCGCTTGTGCGAGCCTGCCAGCACTGGTCCAGGGGCTACGGGCTATTTATCCAGAACTTCGGCATTATCTGCAGATGCGGCGTAGTGCGCAGCACCAGCCATCGGCGTGGCTGACGTGGCATGATTTAAAACAGCGGTGGGTTTACGCGTGGCATGATGTATTCGCGATTTATTTAACCAATATACCCTTTGTATTTTTGGCGATGTTTAGTACGCTCGAGGCATTAGGACAATTTCGTAAAGCCTTTATTTTGTTTATGCCCGTGACATTACTGCCTGTGGTCTTCTCGCAAGTCTTGCTCGCAAAACTGAGTCGCAATCAGGATCTCACTACCCAATGGCAGTTTTTTCGCCGTGTCAGCATGTTAACGCTACCACTATTGTCATTGCCTTATTTATGCTTAGGTCTGACCACGGCTTGGTTATATCCTTGGTTACTTAATGAATCATATACCGCCGAGACTGCACTGATCAGTCATTTGGTATTATTAACGCTGTGGTTAACCTTGGTTAAAACCTATGCTGAAGTATGGTTAACTGCCTTAGGGTTTAGTCAGTGGCGCGCATTGAATGTCACATTAATTGCGCTGTTAGGTTCCTTGGCGTACCTCGTGAATTATCATCAGTTATCCTCAGAGCGTGCCGCGTGGATTTTTATGATAACCAATGCCACCGCAGTTCTATCATTGGTCGTGCTCAGTCTTTTGGCTTACCAGCAGGTTGAAAAAAAGGCGACGCTTGCCTTATCGCGTGAGGATTGAGACTGCCGTTATCGGCGTCACAGTGATTCAGATCCGCCGCAAAATGATGCCCGCTAGGTTTAACATTCCAAGGTTTATAGCAAGCCTCTTTCAAGTCGTTATCTATACCATGAACGTTTCGGTCATGACTATGGCAAAACAAAGCCCGTCACCTTGATGACGGGCTTTGATGTGAGGTGACGAGCGGATGGTAAAAACCTACAGCTGAGTCCGCGACAAGATGAACGCGTGCGCATGGTGGCGCAGTCGTGTGTTAGCCCACAACATTAATAAATACTTTATCGCCGACATTCATACCCGCGAAAGCTTTGTGTTTCACTAGCATCACGATGATGTCGGCCTGCAGACCTTGTTCCAAGCTGACCAATTGTGCTTTGGTGTTAAGTTTATTGGTTTCTTCAACGTTAGGTTCAACCGCTAACACTTTACCATCGTAGGCATCGGCCAATTTATTGACAATATGCAGTGCTGGGCTTTCACGTAAGTCATCAATATCAGGTTTAAACGCTAAGCCTAAACAGGCAACAGTAGGCTTATTAAGTGAGTGATTTGCGATACTTGCGAGAATCTTTTGCAATACCCATTCTGGTTTGAAATCATTGACTTCACGTGCGGTACGGATCATCCGGGCTTGCTCAGGTGCGGAGTGCACAATAAACCATGGATCCACGGCAATACAGTGGCCACCAACGCCGGCCCCAGGTGTCAGAATATTTACCCGTGGATGCCGGTTGGCCATACGGATCAATTCCCACACGTTGATATTCAATTTGTCGCAAATTAATGATAATTCGTTGGCGAATGCAATATTGACATCCCGGAACGCATTTTCGGTCAGTTTCGACATTTCCGCAGTACGGGCATCTGTCACTAAACACTCACCAGCGACGAAGGTTTGGTAAAGCGCTTTGGCTTTCTCGGAACACGCAGGCGTCAGGCCACCAATGATCCGATCGTTCGAAATCAGCTCATGCACAACTTTACCCGGCAATACGCGTTCGGGGCAATAAGCCACGTGCAGATCCGGCGAAGAGGTATCGGTTGGCACACTCAGATCAGGCCGAATTTCTTTAATCCACTGGCAAATAAGTTCGGTGGTGCCGACAGGGCTGGTGGATTCTAGAACGACTAAATTGCCTTTTTGTAATACCGGCGCAATTGCTTTTGTTGCGGCTTCGACATATGACAGATCTGGTGATAAATCATCATGGAAAGGCGTAGGGACGGCAATCATAAAGGCATCGGCCGCGGTAGGGGTTAATTGCGCAGTTAAATACCCGCCAGTGACCGCAGCATGCACCAATAAATCAAGTTCTGGCTCAACGATGTGAATTTTACCTTGATTGATGGTATCGACGGCTTTTTTGCTGACATCAACACCGAAAACGCGCAATTTGCGCGAGGCTAACATGGCCGCGGTGGGTAAACCAATGTAACCCAACCCGATCACAGATACTGTTTTAATCATAGCGTCACTCCAATTGTTTGCTATTTTTTGCCATATGTTAACACAAGGCTGTTGTCACTGTGACCACGCACGCACTGACAAACATAGAAAAAAAACGTTAGTATAATAGCTTATTGATGTGAGCTTAACGCGCAGTGAATGGAGTTCGACGTGAAAGATTTTTTAGAGCCGTTTTTTTATCCGCATAATTTGTTTTTATGGGGGCTTATACTGGCAACCCTGTATTACCGGAAAAAAGGCTTATTTGTGTTGTTACTCTGGTTTTATGGGTTTGGCAATGGCTGGACTGCAAATCAGGTGCGGCAGTGGTATAGCGCGCAAATTGCAACCGATACGCGGCCAGCTCGAATCGATGCTGAATTGGTGATGCTAGGTTGTGGTGGCGACCGCCAAACGATCCCCGAATGCGCTAAGCAGCGGTTGCAACAATTGGCACAGTTGATGGTAGTGCAAAATCCGGCATTACCGGTTTATGTGACGACCCGCTATTGCCAGCCTTACCTTGATTATCTTGCCAGTAGCTTACAACAACAGCTGCCAGACTATAGCCGCGTGGATGTGGTGGCACGGTTAGGGCAAGTGCAGTGCTTTAATGGTGGTGATACGACCTATCATGAGATGTATCAGCTCACCACGCGCGTGATGCCAAATCAACCGGTATGGTTTATCAGCAGTGATTACCATGCCTATCGGGTGCGTCAGCTAGCAGAGCAGTATCAATTTAATGCGACGGTATTTGCCGCGCGCAGCTCCACCTTTAAACCGGTTAACTGTGGGATAAATTGCTATTTGACGGTGAATTTGTCTAATTTTGATTTGTTCGCCAAGTTAAGTACTGAGTTTCTTAGTTTTGGTATTTACGATTGGACCAAGCGTTGGACCGATTGGTACAAAACACCACCTGCGCCAGCCATAGAGTCTTAAGCACGTTCATCTACTGTACCTAATAAAAACGCAGCGAACTGCTGCGTTTTGGTGACCTATACATTTGCTAGCGTGCAATGATGTAATCGTGCAATGAGCTGCACGGAGCTGCTTAAGCTTTGGCAATAATTTCCTGAGCCATCAGATCGGCAATCACGTTGGTGGGTTGCTGCTCTGCGTCGGCGCGGCGGAAAATGGTCAATAGCGTGCCATAGATGTGTTCAACTTTGGCGGTTGACTCGGCTTTATCGTAACCTTCAGGACGCATTTCAAACCAGACATTGATGATACCGCCAGCATTAATGACGTAATCCGGTGCATATAAAATGCCTTTGTCACGTAGCATCTGACCATGACGACTTTCTTTTAATTGATTATTGGCGCAGCCGGCGATAATTTTGCAGCGGAACTGGTCAATGGTCTGGTCATTGATGGTTGCACCCAGCGCACATGGCGCGTAAATATCCACATCCAAACCGTAGATATCATCCAAGGCGACTGCAGTGGCACCAAATTGCTCAACAGCACGCTCTACCGCTGCGGCATTGATATCGCTGACAAATAAAATGGCACCTTCACGGTGTAGGTATTCACACAGATAGAAACCCACCGAACCTAAGCCTTGGATGGCAACTTTTTTGCCTTGTAAATCTTCACTGCCGAATTTATGCAGCGCCGCCGCTTTTAAGCCGCGATAAGTACCCAACGCCGTGAATGGGGCCGGGTTGCCGCTTTTACCTTCCAAACCCGCGACATAAGGTGTTTCTTTGTTGACGATCATGATATCACCTGTGGTGATATTCACATCTTCCGCGCTGACATAACGGCCGCTGAGTGAATGCACGAATTTACCAAATTGACGGAACAATGCCTCTGATTTTATTGTTTTTGCATCACCGATAATGACAGATTTGCCACCACCCAATGGCAAGCCAGCCATCGCATTTTTGTAAGTCATGCCGCGAGATAAACGCAAAACATCGACTAACGCGTCATCATCTTGCGCATAATCCCACATCCGGCAGCCACCAACGGCTGGCCCTAGTGCGGTGCTATGCACTGCAATAATAGCTTTTAAACCAGTGGTTGCGTCGGCACAAAAAACGACTTGTTCGTGATTATCAAATTCTGGGTGGTTAAATAAGGCCACGTCTTGTTCTCCGTTTAAAACAGTGCGGTAGACCGCCTGCGAGTAGGGCGTTTTTAGCGCTGCGGAATGTACCATTTTGCTTGCCATTACGCCACCGTATGGCAAAAAAAACCAGAGGTCAGGCCAGTGTATTGTCGACAATTTTGCTTCACGCTCAGTCTGCCAGCCTTGTCTATACCGCGGACGGTCTACCCCGAGCGCGCCTTAGTTTTTCATCGGAAAACCGCTCTGAAGGTTTACATGATGCGTTTGGCGTTGCTGTAAAAAACACCAATCACCCGCCGAAGTGCTGGCAAGCTTTTTATGATGCTTGCACAGATCCAAGCAGTTGCTTTAAAGTGTAATTTTTCAAGGAATGGCAGTAATTTTATGACTGAGCAACAACGCCCAGAGGTAGATCCGGTAGCTAAAGATCCAGCAGCTAAGTCTGATCACTCCACTCAGGGCACTGACGTGCAATTAACCGCAGAACAAGCGGCCGCTGACCAGGCTGCACAACAAGAGTGGGTGCGCACCCAATACCAAAAAGCAGTCAAATACTTGGCTGAAAAAGGCGTCATTGCACAAACCGTATCACTCGCAAATAGCCGCTATTTGTTGCCTTACCTCGCTGTCTGGCAATTAGAAGATGAACGCAAGCAAGCCTATTGGGTGATTGCAGGTGATTTGCCAACTGATCATGTAGCACTCAGTGGTGCCAAGGATGCTCGAGATGCGGTGCGGATGTTTTCGTTTCGCTGGCAACTACAGGCCGAGAATTTAATGCGGGTGGCAGCGCCATCGCAAACCACGCAAGATTTTGTCAATTTGTTAGTCAATCGTGCCCATGATTTATATCGATTGTACGAACAAGATGATTTATGGGGCGGCCCCGTCGTCTAGCATGGCTGTAGGATAGCGCAACATGTCTTGAATCCATAAGCTAGCCCATATAGCGCAGTGGTTCAGATGTGTCGTCTATGCAACATTATGTGATTGAGAGAGAACACAAGGCATCCAACAGGATGCCTTGTGTCGTTATGGGGTTCACGTTGATGTCGCGTATTGCGGTGAAGGCGCTTTGCCAGCTATTGAGCGTCAGGTTTGTGGCGTCACGTCGCTTGAAACCCGGCTCTCCCTGTACCCCCGTTCATTACTCGATAAAATACCAATAGCCTTGGTTTATCAACATGGTAATAAATGCAAGACGGGCATGGTTTTCGCAGAAGAAGCGACAATCTTCTTCACTAAGCTGTGTTTGTTCGGTCAAACGATGCACTGTCGACAATTCATCGCTGGGTAACACCATGGTCGTGCCATTAATAAACAACAAGATATCGGCAGTCGCTTCGGTTTGGATATAGCAGCAACGCAAGCCTCCGGCACGGGCGAGCACCGAACCTTCGGCTAAATAGTCAGCGATTTCATCTTGCTGATAATGGGGATCGGGTTCACTTAGATCCAGCTCATGCTTGGCATGTGTGATGTACGAGCCGAAATAGCGATCAAACAATGCATCATCCTGCAGTAAATTCAGCAATTGTTGTTTCACTTGTGCACGGTCAGCGCTATTGATTTCACCTTTGTAAGTACATGCTTCGCGGCTTGGATCCGTAAAACGTGTACCTTGGATATCCGCATCGATTAAGTAATCGGCGAAACCTGTCAGCAAATCTTTTTGTGCCGGTGCGCGAAAACCGACAGAATAATTTAAGCTATTTTCCAAGGAAATCCCATCATGCGGGCAGCCTGGCGGGATATATAAAATGTCGCCAGGTTCGGTGATCACATTGATACAATCTTGAAATGGACTGACTTGCAGCAGCCGCGGGTGTGGGCAATGCTGCGTTAGCGTGGCATCAGGCATGCCGACACGCCAGTGCCGACGACCTAAACCTTGAATAATAAAAACATCGTATTGATCCAAATGTGGGCCCACCCCACCACCAGGTGTCGAATAACTCACCATCAGATCATCAATACGCCAATTTGGAATAAAGCGAAATGGCTCGATAAGTTGTGCGGCATCAGGGTGCCAGTGATCAACGGCTTGCACCAACAGTGTCCAATCGCGTTCACCAAAGGTTGAAAAATCTTCAAAAGGGCCGGTGTCGAGAGACCAATTGCCCTGCACCTTGCTGACGATACGCGATTCAATATTTTCATCGGTTGCAAGTCCTGCCAGTTCATCAGGACTGATCGGATCGGTAAAATTGGTAAAGCCGCCTTTGAGCAGGACTGGTTTTTTCTGCCAATATTCGGCTAAAAAGGTCTCGATACTGAGCCCATTAAGATGCAGTTGCAGCATAAGGTATCCATTTCGGGCGTTTGGCCCATCGCATATAAAAAAATAAAACGTATGGCTATTGTACTGTCTTCAGCGGCGACTCGATAGTTTTTTGCCACGAACAAAGCAATGCAGCGCCACAGCGAGGCGTTGTCGGCGCGACGCAGAGAACCGCAAACAAGACAAGCTAGCTTCAGCAGGTATCTGAAGCTAGCTCGGTAGGGCAGGATTAATCGAGAATGCTATCAACCAGGGCGATCGCATCGCCGATGTAGCCAGCTGGCGTCAGTTGTAGCAGCTCCGCTTTTGCCGATTCAGGCATATCCAATTGCTGAATAAACAGATGTAAATCAGCTGGAGTGATTCGTTTACCTCGGGTCAGCTCTTTTAGTTTTTCGTATGGCTTTTCAATACCATAGCGGCGCATCACTGTTTGTACTGGCTCAGCCAATAACTCCCAGTTTTGATCGAGTTCAGCCAGTAATTGAGCTTCGTTTACTTCTAATTTGCTAATACCTTTGAGGGTCGCATGGTAGGCAATTAAACTGTAACCAAAACCTACCCCCAAGTTTCGCAGTACCGTTGAATCGGTTAAATCACGCTGCCAACGTGAAATTGGCAGTTTACTGGCCAAATGTTGAAACAGTGCATTGGCGAGCCCTAAGTTACCTTCAGAGTTCTCGAAATCAATAGGGTTAACTTTATGAGGCATGGTCGAGGAGCCGATTTCACCGGCGATAGTGCGTTGTTTAAAGTGACCCAGCGCGATATAGCCCCAGATATCGCGGTCAAAATCGATCAAAATCGTATTAAAGCGGGCGATGGCATCAAACAATTCGGCAATATAATCATGCGGTTCAATTTGGGTCGTGAATGGGTTCCACTGTAATCCCAGACCTTTGACAAATTGTTCAGACACGTGATGCCAATTGACGCTCGGGTAAGCCGAGCGGTGCGCATTGTAGTTGCCCACAGCGCCATTAATCTTACCCAAAATCTCAACGTTGGCGATCTGCTGACGCTGCCGCTTCAACCGCATGTAGACGTTCGCCATCTCTTTGCCAAGTGTGGTCGGCGAGGCGGGTTGGCCATGCGTCCGCGCCATCATAGGCACGGCTTTATACTGTTGGGCCAAGGTTTTGATGGCACTAATCAGTTGATCACAAAGCGGTAGTAATACAGTGTCGCGGGCCGTTTTTAACATCAGACCATGCGATAGGTTATTGATGTCTTCTGAAGTGCAAGCAAAATGGATAAATTCACTGACCGCAGCCAACTCAGGGATGCCAGCTACTTTTTCCTTTAATAAATACTCGACCGCTTTAACATCGTGGTTGGTTGTGCGTTCAATTTCCTTGACGCGCATGGCATCCACCATACCGAAGTTTTGTACGATAGCGTCGAGCGCGCGGTTAGCATCGGCGCTCAGTGTTGGAACTTCGGTGATAGCTGCGATATTTGAAAGTTGCTGTAACCAGCGTACTTCCACGATCACGCGATATTTAATCAGACCAAATTCGCTGAAAATATCGCGCAGTTCAACACTGCGGCTGCCATAACGACCATCAACAGGGGAGATGGCGGTTAATGCATTAAGTTCCATGAGCGCTCCTATAAAGATTCAAATCTAAGTGGGTGTAAAGCATTAAGTATCGAACGTTTTCGTCAATGTTTAGCGAACAAGCAAGGCCACAGTATTGTTGAAACCACCATGGTCACAATGCACTGCACTCAATAAAGCCCGAGCATAGGTGCGGTTGTTCGCGTTATTGCGGCAGCGTGTCAACGCTGCACAGTTATCCTTGGGTTGTGGTAAAAAAAACAGCCTTGGGAAGAGACACCAAGGCTGTTTTTTTACGATTCATCCACTTGCTTTAAAAGTTGTTGCAATTCTTGCAGTAGACGATTTCGACTAAAAATAAAGTGGTAACGGTGACCACCGGCTTGCCGCCATAGTACGGCGGCGCGGACGGCCGCTAACAACAGCGCCCGCACTTTCTGTTGCACCTCGGTGCGTTTGAGTTGTTCTGGTTGACCTGCGACTTGGATCCGACTACCGAGCGGGCTTAAATGCTCAACGTAGGTATCCGCTAAGCTGGCCAGAATAGGTTCATCATCAATCTGGAAATGTTGCAATTGCTGGGGTAAACGTTCGATACGTTTGCCAAGCGCTGCTAATGCGGCTGAATTTTTACTCAGTAATCGCTCGAGCCGAATCACGGCCATCATGTATCGCGTTAATTCAAGATCTTTGCGCTGCGCATGGCCGATTTGATTAAATAGGATATGCAGTCCACTGCGTAAATTTTTTAACTGGTGACCATAAATAGCCAGTGGCGCGGCGGGATTTTGCTCCGCAATGCTTTGCAGCATGCAGCGGTATTCATCAGTGTCCAGCGCTTCGCCTTTGGCCACCTGTTGCACTAATCGGATCGCTTGGCAAACAGCTGCGAGTGCGAGCACTTGCGTGGTTGTAGACGCCATCATGACCGCAATGCCTCGTCGATAATGCCACCGCCCAGACACACCTCATCCAGATAAAATACTGCGGATTGCCCCGGCGTGACTGCCTTTTGCGGTTCGTCAAAGATGACTTGCCAACGATCATCCGATAATGGGCTGAGTTGACAGGGGATATCCTGTTGGCGGTAGCGAGTTTTCACGCTACAGCGGAGTGTGGATGATGGCCCTTGGCGGTCGACCCAATGCAGCTGCGTTGCAATCAAACCTGTAGATAGCAGGCTTGGATGATCATGGCCTTGCGCCACAATCAGACGGTTATGGATGAGATCTTTTTCTACCACATACCAAGGTTGTTCAGAGCCGTCTTTGACCCCACCAATGCCTAGGCCTTTTCGCTGTCCTAAGGTGTGGTACATTAACCCTTCGTGTTGGCCAATGGTATCGCCATCCACCGTTACGATATCGCCTGGTTGAGCAGGTAGGTATTTTTGCAAGAAGTCTTTAAATTTGCGCTCACCAATAAAACAAATACCGGTGCTGTCTTTCTTATTGTGGGTGATCAAGCCTTGTTGTTCAGCTATAGCACGCACGGCAGGCTTCTCAAGATGGCCGACAGGAAACAGGGTTTGTGCCACATGATCAGAGCCGATGGTGTAGAGGAAGTAACTTTGGTCTTTATTGGTATCTAAACCGCGTAATAACTGCCATTTACCATCAAGAAAGCGACGTTGCACATAATGACCAGTGGCGATGTAATCCGCACCTAAGGCTTCGGCAGCAAACTCGAGGAAGGCTTTAAACTTGATCTCTTTGTTGCACATGATATCGGGATTGGGGGTCCGGCCGGCTTTATATTCCGCCAAAAAGTACTCAAAGACATTATCCCAATACTCGGCTGCAAAGTTGACCTTGTGCAGTTTGATGCCTAAGGTATCACAGACTTGTTGTGCATCTTTTAAATCTTCGGCCGCTGCGCAGTATTCGTCATTGTCGTCTTCTTCCCAGTTCTTCATAAACAGGCCTTCAACCTGATAGCCTTGTTGAAGTAAAAGGTACGCAGACACGGACGAATCGACACCGCCGGACATGCCGACAATCACTTTTTTACTGTGGTTACTGTGCATTGTATTCTCTGGTCACCAAAAAAGACGCGCGATTATAGCACCATTTGTGTCGATGGCACAGCATGAACCGTCTGACCTAGCCAGCTTAAACAAAGTTGCTGTCCGGTCAAATAGCGATCGACACTATCCATCACTAATTGGCTTCGTAATGGTATCTGTTGCTGCGCTAATTCGACTTTACTAAACCAATGCAGCGCTTGGATATCGGGATCTTGTGGCTGAAAATGCATCGGGAGTGCCGTTGGTGTAAACAGTAAATTAAACCGGACGTACCTGTGATTGTTTTGTGCGATCAGTTGTGACACGCCAAGCCAGGCGCAGGGCGTTAGGTGTAAACCTGTTTCTTCAAATAATTCCCGACAAGCAGCGGTGACGATATCTTCATCGGCTTCCATGTGACCTGCCGGCTGATTTAACACCCGTTGCCCCGTATGTTTGTCAAATTCTTCAACGAATAAAAAACGATCTTGCCACACCACTATTGCGGCGACCGATAAATGCAAGTGTTCTCTCGGTGTCTTGCTCATCATCAACTCCTTTTTGCGTAAGTACGATAGTAACCGTTCACTGGAGCTGTTGGGCAATATAAAAACTATTTTTGCCCAGCCGCACGGTTTTGCTGCAGCTTTATTCGGCAAAAATGCGCTGAATTTGCACAAAATTGTTGTTTTTGTGAGTGGTCAGTCCAGATTGGGGTTTTCTCTTTGGCCAGAGCCTGTACTATGAGTGGGCATTTTCGTATGTTCACTGCATGGTTCGGTGAATATGGCTCAGCGGCGAGCAAATTGAGCAGTGATTTGCCCAACATTCTGTTCGCGCGGTGGACCATATCACTCGACGGTGGTGGCTAAACCATACATGTTTTCGCGAAACCCATCGAGGCTAAGCATCAGTTTTTGCACAATGGCGAGTTGACTCACGTTGTTTAAACTGCTTGTTTTTGCGAATGTACGCCCCTGCATGGGGTTTTCGAAGCATGCGACACCTAGGAAATTGTTATGACCACTGATACCTCTACCATTATTTATACCAAAACCGATGAAGCGCCAGCCCTAGCAACCTATTCATTTTTGCCCATTGTGCAAGCCTTTGCTAAAGCCGCTGGTATTAAGGTTGAAACCAAAGATATTTCGTTAGCCGGCCGTATTATTGCCAGTTTTCCAGAATTTTTATCTCCAGCGCAGCAACAAGCGGATGCTTTGGCTGAACTTGGCCAATTAGCGACTGAGCCGCATGCCAATATTATTAAACTGCCAAATATCAGTGCGTCAGTACCGCAGTTAAAAGCAGCCATTAAAGAATTACAGCAGCAAGGTTATGCTTTACCGGATTATCCGGAAGATGCCAGCACGGATGCCGAAAAAAACATCAAAGCACGCTATGACAAAATCAAAGGCAGTGCGGTAAATCCGGTACTGCGTGAGGGGAACTCCGATCGTCGCGCGCCACTATCTGTAAAGCAATACGCGCGGAAAAACCCACATTCGATGGGGGCGTGGAAGGGCGATTCTAAATCTCATGTCGCTCATATGACCGCCGGCGATTTTTACGGTAGTGAGCGTTCGGTGACCGTGGCTGAAGCAACGCACGTACGCATCGAGCTCACCAGCAAGAACGGCGACGTCAAGGTGTTAAAAGAGAAAACCTCATTATCTGCTGGCGAAATTATCGACGCAGCCGTGATGAGCAAATCTGCCCTACGTAGCTTCTTACAAGCGCAAGTGGCGGATGCAAAAGCGAAAGATGTACTTTTCTCGGTGCATTTGAAAGCCACCATGATGAAAGTATCCGATCCCATCATGTTTGGTCATGTGGTGACGGTGTTTTTTGCTGATTTATTTGACAAGCACGGCGCTACATTTGCTGAGCTTGGCGTCGATGTGAATAACGGTTTTGGCGACTTATTGGGTAAAATTGAGCGCTTACCGAGCGACCAAAAAGCTGCCATCCTTGCCGATATTGAGCAGATCTTCGCCCAAGGCCCAGCGATGGCGATGGTCAACTCCGATAAAGGCATTACCAATTTACATGTACCGAGCGATGTCATTATTGATGCATCTATGCCGGCAGCGATCCGTGCTTCAGGTCAGATGTGGGGCCCAGACGGTAAACAAAAAGACACCAAATTTATTATTCCAGATCGTTGTTATGCTGGGATCTACCAAGAAGTTATTGAATTTTGTAAACAAAATGGTGCCTTTGACCCGAAAACTATGGGCTCAGTACCGAACGTAGGTCTGATGGCGCAAAAAGCCGAAGAATACGGCTCACATGACAAAACCTTTGAGATCCCAGCCGATGGTGTGGTGAGTGTTATTGCCGCTGATGGCACTGTGTTATTGAGTCATAACGTCGAAGCCGGTGATATTTGGCGGATGTGCCAAACCAAAGATGCACCGATCCAAGACTGGGTGAAGTTAGCCGTCAATCGTTCCCGCTTAAGTGATACGCCAGCTGTATTTTGGTTAGATAAAAATCGTGCGCATGATGCGGAAGTGATCAAAAAGGTAAATACCTACCTAGCTCAGCATGACACCAATGGTTTGTCCATTTCAATCATGACGCCTGAGCAAGCGTGCCGCTTTAGCTTAGATCGCATTAAACAGGGACTCGATACCATCTCTGTGACTGGCAACGTGCTGCGGGATTATTTAACCGATTTATTCCCCATCTTGGAACTTGGTACTAGCGCGAAAATGTTATCCATTGTGCCACTGATGAATGGCGGCGGTCTGTTTGAAACCGGCGCGGGTGGTTCGGCGCCGAAACATGTTGAGCAATTTGTCGAAGAAAACCACTTACGTTGGGATTCGTTGGGTGAATTTTTAGCATTAGCGGCATCATTTGAACACTTCGCCCAAGTGAATCAAAATGCGCGCGCTCAAGTCTTGGCCAATACCTTGGATACGGCTACCGCACGTTTCTTAGACAACGATAAATCACCGACGCGTAAACTTGGTCAGCTTGATAACCGTGGCAGCCATTTCTATTTAGCGATGTACTGGGCGGAAGCCTTGGCTGCACAGACGGATGATGTCGAGTTACAGCAGCAATTTGCCCCATTGGCGCGGACATTAACCAGCAATGAAGCGCAAATTGTGCATGAACTCAATTCCGTTCAGGCGAAATCCGTTGATATTGGTGGTTATTACCGGCCAAGCGATGAGTTGGCAAGCCAAGCGATGCGGCCTAGTGCGCTCTTTAATCAAGCCCTAGCTGCGTTATAATCGCTTTCGGCATAGTTAGCGCTTTTCTAGTGATGTTAAAAAGCGTTGCTGTCATACGAAACCTGCAGATCGGAACCGATCTGCAGGTTTTTTTGTCACTAGAAAACTTACCCATGATTGTTTCATGTAAGACATAAAGGCAGTCGCAATTTCACAGGACGATGTCCGTACATATATTTAGTAAACATGTGTGAAAATCATCTCTGACGATAACGGTTTGGATGGGGGGTATGGAGATAAAAAAACACCAGCAAAGCCAGTGTTTTCGTCGAAAATTTCCAACCGATTATTAGTTGATATTATTCGTCAGCATCGGTGGTTGGTAGCGAAATATTGATGGCATGCAATCCTTTCGGACCTTCCGACAAATCGAAAGTGACATCTTGTCCTGCCTTTAAGGTGCGGTAACCATCCATGCTAATGGTTGAATAATGTGCAAAGATATCTTCGTCACGACCATCTTCACGAATAAAACCGAATCCTTTGGCGTTATTGAACCATTTAACTTTCCCGGTAGCCATACTACTTACTTCCTTCTCTTCGTTAGCTAAATTTTGTATGCTTGACCCTGTTGGGCTGTACTATGCAGCGCCGTTATTTAATGTAGATAATTTGTGCAGCGAGTCAAGTTTTTTCATGAGAGTAATGTAATTGTCATCAGGGCTATAGCCCGAACGGATTATATTATTTCCTGCTAAAGGTACTTTGTTGATAACTAAGAATATTTATCAGGTAGATTTTGCTGAAATCGCCACATTTTCGTTCAAATGGATGGTGATTTATCAAGCCTGTTATCGAAATTGCTAATTTTTAACGATATTTAAGCGCGAGCATTGAAAATCAGTGCATTCATCGCAACATCTTTTGATAGACCAGCAAGGCAAAGCTATAGTTTATGACAAATACTCGACACTCAGAACAGCAAGACGTAGGTCTTGCCGATAAAACCCGTAATGATGTGCAACCACCGGCTATGTATAAGGTCATATTGCACAACGACGATTACACACCAATGGATTTTGTCATTGATGTGTTAACACGGTTTTTTAATATGCAATTTGAACAGGCCAGTGAAGTCATGCTGAAAGTCCATTATGAAGGACATGCCGTATGTGGAGTATTTACGGCGGGAATTGCCGAGACAAAAGTTGATCAAGTGTTACGCTATGCTAAAGAACATGAACATCCACTGCTTTGCAGTATGGAACGCGCGTAACGCAGCTGGGATAGGTAGATTCGCCCTGCGGTGCACTTTACGTCATTGATGGTTTTATTGTCTCGTCAGAGTGGATAGCTTTGCACGAGTACTCAGGTGGACAAGGAGACACTCCATGTTAAACAAAGATTTAGAATTAACATTAAATCTGGCGTTTCGATTTGCCAGAGAGCGCCGCCACGAGTACATGACCGTTGAACATTTGTTATTAGCCTTACTCGATAATCCTTCTGCGGCTGATGCGTTAAAGTCTTGTGGTGCCAATATTGATAAGTTACGAGGTGAGTTATCAACCTTTATTGATTCAACCACGCCATTAATTCCTGATGGTGAACTCGACCGCGATACCCAACCGACACTTGGGTTTCAGCGCGTGTTACAACGTGCTGTGTTTCACGTGCAGTCGTCCGGTAAAACTGAGGTGACTGGGGCCAATGTCTTAGTCGCGATTTTTAATGAACAAGAATCCCAAGCCGTATTTTTACTGAAAAAAATTGATATCAGCCGCCTAGATATTGTCAATTATATTTCACATGGTGTTGTCAAATCAGACAAACCTGACACCAGTGATGAATCGTCGATGGATGAAAATGGCGAAACAGTGGTTGATGAGTCACGTTTATTAGAAACCTTTACGGCTAATTTGAATCAACTGGCTAAAAATGGCCAAATCGATCCTTTGATCGGTCGAGAACAAGAACTCGAGCGAACCATTCAAGTCCTCTGTCGGCGCAAGAAAAATAACCCATTGTTGGTGGGGGAAGCCGGGGTTGGTAAAACAGCCATCGCCGAAGGTTTGGCGTGGCGGATTGTACAGCAACAAGTCCCTGAGGTTATTGCAGCATGCACCATTTATTCGCTAGATATGGGGGCATTACTAGCCGGAACTAAATATCGCGGTGATTTTGAAAAACGCTTGAAATCGTTACTCAAAGAGCTCGAGCGTGAAAAAGATGCCATTTTATTTATTGATGAGATCCATACCGTGATTGGCGCAGGCGCTGCATCTGGCGGTGTCATGGATGCATCCAACCTGATTAAACCTTTACTTTCCAGTGGCCGCATTCGTTGTATGGGGTCCACGACCTATCAGGAATTCAAGAGTATTTTTGAGAAAGATACCGCATTGGTACGTCGATTCCAAAAAATTGATGTGGTTGAACCTAGTGTAGAAGATACCACACAAATTTTGTTGGGGTTAAAAGAACGCTACGAGCAGCATCACGGTGTCCGTTACACCCAGAAGGCGCTGCGTGCCGCGGCGGAATTGTCGGCCAAATATATCAATGAGCGTCATTTGCCGGATAAAGCGATTGATGTCATTGACGAAGCGGGTGCAAGTCAACGCATGTTGCCACAGTCTAAGCGTAAGAAAGTCATCAATGTGCCCGAGATCGAACATATCATTGCCAAGATGGCTCGAATTCCGGAAAAGTCAGTCTCAGCCTCTGATAAAGATGTGCTAGCAAATCTGGATCGTAATTTAAAATTGGTAGTTTTTGGTCAATCAGCCCCCATTGATGCCTTAACATCGGCGATCCGATTAGCACGGTCTGGGCTTGGCAATGAAGAAAAGCCGATTGGAAATTTCTTGTTTGCAGGCCCGACAGGCGTGGGCAAAACAGAGGTAACCAAACAACTTGCACGTATTATGGGGGTGGAGTTACTCCGCTTTGATATGTCGGAGTATATGGAACGCCATGCAATCAGTCGTTTAATTGGTGCACCGCCGGGCTATGTTGGCTTTGAGCAAGGTGGACTATTAACGGATGCGGTCTCCAAACATCCTTATTCTGTGGTGTTATTGGATGAAATTGAAAAAGCGCACAGCGATATTTATAACATTTTATTGCAGGTGATGGATCACGGTACCTTAACCGACAATAACGGACGCAAAATTGATTTTCGTAATGTCATTTTAGTGATGACCACCAACGCCGGTGTGCAAGAGACGATTCGTAAATCCATTGGTTTCCGGCAGCAAGATCATAGCCATGATGCGATGGCTGAGATCAATCGGACCTTCAGTCCTGAGTTTAGGAATCGGCTCGATAGCATCATTTGGTTTGAACATTTAACCAGCGACATAATCTTGCAAGTCGTCGATAAGTTCTTGTGTGATCTGCAAGTTCAGCTTGATAAAAAACAAGTGCAGCTGACGGTGACCGATGACGCGCGGCAGTGGTTAGCTGATAAAGGCTATGATAAAGCAATGGGGGCACGTCCCATGGCTCGTCTGATCCAAGAACAGGTGAAAAAGGTGCTTGCCAACGAAATTTTGTTTGGCCAACTCACACTTGGCGGCGATGTGACGATCGATGTGCAGCAGGACCATCTGCAATTTAGCTACAGCCGTGTCAAAACAGCGGAGCCAGCATAGTTGGCTTCGCTACGCATGCTTAGTAAGCATACACAGTTAAACAAACACAGTTAAACAGCTAGCTAATTAAGCAGGTAACTGCTTAATTGCCAGCGTCCGCACGACAATTTTCAATATCAATAGCCATGGAAACCTTAGTACTGGACGGATCGGCTGTCGCGTTGTACGACGGTTTCGTTGTACGACGGTTTCCTGCAGTGCAAATAGCGCGAATAGTCTGAATAGTGGCATGGACTTGTGACATCAATATGACACATGAGTCCGCGTTAAGCGCAGTGACTGCGTTAAACAGGCATAGAAGACACAGCAAGGCACGTAAAGTGACGCTGGAATAAAAATGCTCTATATCGTTTGCAATCGAGTATCGAACTGAAGTAGAGCAGGGAAGATCAGCGCTAAGGGCAGATAACGCATTTGGCCAAAAATCAGCGCCGACCAACCATGAAATGACGATTAACGCTGACGGAAAACGATACGGCCTTTGGTAAGGTCGTAAGGTGTCATTTCGACAGTGACTTTATCGCCAGTTAAAATGCGGATATAGTTTTTGCGCATTTTGCCAGAAATGTGCGCAATGACCACGTGGCCGTTTTCAAGTTCAACACGGAACATTGTATTTGGCAAGGTATCCAAAATGGTGCCTTGCATTTCAATTACGTCTTCTTTCGCCATGCAGCGTACGAGCCTCTTAAGTTTTATGATGCAGTAAAAAACTGCGCAGATTTTGCCGAAATCGAACGCATAAGTAAAGCAACACTGTCAGTTTTACGCAAAAGTCTGCCAAATGTTGCCGTTTAACCGTTGCTGCGGCCGAAATTGTGCCTTATAAGCCATCTTTGCGCAGCCTTCGATAAGATAACCTAAGTACAAAAATGGCAGGGATTTCGAAGCAGTGGCGTCAATCGCTGCCAAGATGGCTAAAATGCCCGTGGCCAGTTCGAGCGTCGGATCATAAAAACTATACACCGCGGAAAAGCCGTCCCGCAGCGGGTCGAGGATCATAACACCAATCAACTCGTCATGGAGGTAATGCTCCAATGCCATCACGGGTAACCATTGGCAGTAAAGCATGGTTTCTAACTGCTCCATAGTCGCAGGGTACATAACGCCATCGCGATGCCGTGCATTGATGTATTTGGCATACAGTGGGTAATACAGTTCCGCTTGGGGAGTTTGAACAAGTTTCCAATGCCATCCCAGCTGCTCGGCTTTACGATGTAAACGGCGCTGAGACGAGGATGGACGAAATGCGGCGACCTCAAGGCGGACGGCTTGGCACGCTTGGCAAAAATCGCAATGATTCCGGTATAACTGATCACCACTGCGGCGAAAATTATAGTCGGTCAGCTGCTGATAAACGTCAATCGATAGTGGTTCGTCGGGCAACGTGAAGAGAAGCCGCTCTTGTTGCTCGGGAAGATAACTGCATGGACTGGCGTGACTTAAACCTAACTTCATGGGGTGACTCTTTACTCAACTTCGCTGGATCTGGCGGGGGCCTTTTTGCCAACAATCATCAGCCAAGTGTTGCGATTTTAAGGTGGCCAGCAGCGATAGATAATGGGCGCGTGGCAATGGTTCTGCGCCCATTTGCAGTAAAAACGCGTTTGGCATCTGACAATCGATATAGCCCCCTCCGGCCTGTTGCAACAGTTGCTGTAACAGCATCAATGCAGCTTTGGCGGCGTTTGGCACACGATTGAACATCGATTCACCACAAAACAGTTGCCCAACCATGACGCCGTACAAACCGCCGACCAACTGCTGCTGTTGCCATACTTCAATACTATGAGCATGCCCCGCATGATGCAAGCCGGTATAACCTGCAATGATGGCAGGGACAATCCAAGTCCCAGATTGTTTTGCCCGAGGCGCGGCACAGCCTTGCATCACCTCGGTAAAGGCATGATTCACCGTAAAGCTAAATTGCTGTTGGCGCGCTGCTTTTAGCATGGTTCTGGTCCACGCCAGTGCCTGGGGGCGGAAAATTGCGCGCGTGGGGGGAGACCACCACAGCGGCGGCTCTCCGGGGTTAAACCATGGGAAAATCCCTTGCTGATAAGCATGGTATAAGCGTTCTGGATGCAGGTCGCCGCCAAATGCCAGCAAACCAGCAGCACCGGAGGCCTCATCCAACGCGTTGGTTACGGGAGGAAACCAACGGCGATCAGTTGTCAATTGTGTAAGTTGAAGAGTGGCCATAGCGATGTCAAATCAACGCGTAATGCTGAGGCAACTATAGCATCTAGTGCCGCGGCGAGATGGAAGCACATTTCCTGCAATGACCAACACTGTGGTATCCGCCGTCGCTGATACGAAATAACGGCGGCGGATACATGTGGCGCTAAAATGTGCCAGTTAACATGGAGTGTGTCAGTTAACCTGAAATGTATCGGTAAAACTGGGTGTTAACTTAAGCCTTTTGCAGGGCGTCTAAGTAGCGCTCAGCATCCAAGGCAGCCATACAGCCCGTACCTGCAGAAGTAATCGCCTGACGGTAGATGTGGTCCGATACATCACCAGCCGCGAATACACCTTCGATACTCGTTTGGGTGGCATTGCCATGCAGACCACTTTGCACCACTAAATAGCCATTATTCATGTCTAATTGACCGGCAAAAATATCGGTATTGGGTTTGTGACCAATCGCGATGAACACGCCTTGTAGTGCAATGTTTTCATCCTCGAGGCCTTGGGTGGATGATAAACGCACACCATTCACGCCCATGGCATCACCCAGAACTTCCGCTAATTCGCGATGGGTGTGCAGCACAATTTTGCCTTCGGCAACTTTGGCGTGCAAACGGTCAACTAAGATTTTTTCGGCTTTAAAGCTATCACGGCGATGCACTAAATGTACTTTTGATGCAATATTAGCAAGGTATAATGCCTCTTCGACAGCGGTATTGCCGCCGCCGACCACGGCAACTTCTTGGTTGCGATAGAAGAAACCATCGCAGGTTGCACAAGCGGACACACCGCGGCCGCTGTATTTTTGTTCCGACTCCAGACCCAAGTACTTTGCCGAGGCGCCCGTGGCAATAATCAACGCATCACAGGTGTACACGCCGCTATCACCGGTCAGGGTGAATGGGCGTTGTTTTAAATCCACAGTATGAATGTGATCAAAAATAATGGTGGTATTGAAAGTCTCCGCGTGTTCACGCATCCGCTCCATCAATGCCGGCCCGGTTAAACCATGAGGATCCCCAGGCCAGTTTTCCACTTCGGTGGTGGTGGTTAACTGACCACCTTGCTGCATACCCGTTAATAATACTGGTTGTAAGTTGGCGCGAGCGGCGTAGACAGCAGCGGTATAACCAGCAGGTCCTGACCCTAAAATTAATAAGCGGCTGTGTTTAGCGTGTGACATAAAAGCTCCGTGGTGTCTCATTAGACAATTGATGTGGGGCGATTTTATTGAAATACAATCCTGGGTGAAAGCATCCTTGGAAAATTAATTGATTTTGACTGTAAATCATTGTGTGCTATCAAGAGATCGATAACTATAACGATGCCAGCGTCAAACATGGCTGGCGCTTGCTGCTCAACGACCCAAGGAGAATGCGTGCACATGAAGGACGGCTTTGTGAAACAATGCAACGGTGTGCCGACATCCTTTGCGCTGCAGGTATTTGCTATCGAGTTAGCGATCTTTAGGTTCACGCTAGCATGTATTGCGGCCTATGTTCACAGGGTATCGACGGCATATCGTCAACGTCTGTTGTTTGCCCAAAAGGTTAGCCAAAGGATGGTCAGCATCGCCCTTGCTGTCGCATCACGATGTCATACGTATCTGGACAAATCTGTATTTACCACATCAATAATGGTGCTTTTATTGCTCGGCATGGTGTCCAATGCCATGGCTTATGCCGAATTTAAACGCATCGGTGTCGACGATGGTTTGCCAAATGCCACTATCTACAGTATCAGCCAAGATCAACAGGGGTATATTTGGTTAGCGACCACCAATTCAGGTTTACTACGGTTTGATGGTTATCAGTTTACCGAGTTCCCAGTGTTGAGTCCGCAAGAAATACTCTCCGAAGGTACTCAGGATGTGGGAGAGGTGCTAATCGATCGTCAGCAAAACATTTGGGCGGGGACTTGGGGTTTTGGTTTAAGTCGGATTGATGGTAAATCGGGCACCTTACAACGATTTCTTCCCGATGCTGCGCAAGAAGGCGCACTCGCGGGGCGCCATGTTCAAGCGTTATTTGAAGATGCGGCTGGCGATATTTGGGTCGGCACCAGCACCGGCGTTAGTCGATTTGATGCCACTGGCCGGCGTCAGCCGTTTGTGCAGCAGGGGCTTAACATACCCAATACGCGTATTTGGAACATCACACAAACACAAGATGGCACTGTCTGGCTTGCCACGTCGGATGGCCTGTGGCGTTACACAGAGCAAGGTGGGTTTGCAACACCAATCCGTTTTCCCGATCATCAATTAAATCGCCGACATAATGAATTTCGGGCGCTGTATGCGCAGGGCAATCAATTGTGGGTGGGAACGCGGCAGGGCTTGTACCGTCGAGATGGAGAGCAACTGATTGCTGTACCTTTTACCCTCGGAACTCCAGCTAACTCGACAGAAAATATACCTATTATCAATACATTGGAAGCAGACCCGCAAGGCAAGCTGTTGATAGGCACCTATAATGGTTTGTACCGGTTAGATTTGGCAACAGCCAAACCTGAGCCTTTTCGTCAGCAAGCATCGTTATTACCCACGGTGAATATTCGTGCCATTTTGGTCGACCGAACCGGTGTGGTATGGATTGGCAGTCGAGAAAGTGGGTTGTATTTTGCCCGTCATAGCCGGTCTGCCTTTACCCAACTCAATAGTTTGTTTGGGGCTGATCTTGCATCTGTCGTTCAACTCACCATCACCAGCGTGCTCAGAGAAACAGCCGATGATGGGCATGGATCGCAGCTTCCCCATCGGTTGGAGGACAGCGCGACTGCGCTTGCGCCATCAACCCATGGACTCACGGTAAAAGCACCACATCCGATCACGGCTCGCCGCGATGGATTGTGGTTAGGAACGGCACAGCGTTTATATTTTATCGACTATCAACAGCGGCAGCTGTATGGCTATAACATTGGCGGCCGAATTAACGCCATTCGTCAGGCGCCAGATGGAACTGTGTATGTCGGTACCGACGTCGGCTTGTTTCAAGTGTTAGCGGGCGCTGAAGCATCATCGAGCATGGATATTGTTGCTGATGTTGTGGTCCGATCGGCCGATGGCGTAAAGGTTACCCCCCCTCAGGTTTCTGCGATGAATTCCAGTACAGGCCCCGCACAAGCAGCTGTATTACACCAACCGCCAGCGCCGTTTCTTCGTAGTGTTGAAGCGCCGTTTGTCAGTGCAGGTCATTTGAATCGCAGTATTCGAGATGTGGTGATAAGCCATGATGGCCAGTTGTGGCTGGGATTATGGGGGGAAGGTGTATTGCAATGGCAGCCAGCGTCCGGCGACGTCAAGCGGCATTTAACCGAACTATCGCGCTATCACACCGGTGATGCCGTGCAAGCATTATGGCATGATGGCCAGTCGCTCTGGGTTGGCACACGTTATGCTGGCCTTTATCAAATTAACCCTGCGGGCGAGTTATCCACCCCAAGTGATCTCGCAGCACGTGGCCTTGCATTACCATCCTCGAATATACAATGCCTTAGCCAAGACCGTGACGGCGGTTTACTGATTTGCACCGTGAAAGGTTTAACACGCTATTGGCCAAAGCGACAATCTAGCCAACACCTATCGACGGCAGATGGTTTGCCCAGTGCACACGTCTTGGGGGCGCACCTGGATAAAAAAAATCGATTATGGGTGTTGTCAGCGCAAGGGTTAACGCTACAACTACCAGATTCTGATAGATTTATCACTTTTACCAAGCAAGATGGCTTAGTGGCATCTGAGTTGGTGTTACGGGCGATGCAGTTTGCCAATGATGGCAAAATGTATATCGGTACTATTGATGGCGTCTCTATTATGGAGCCGGATTTGGTCTGGACTAACAATGTAGCCCCAAAAGTGAGTATCCCGTCGATCCGTATCGATCATCACGACCACGTACTTGGTGCGCATCAAGCCAGTTGGTCGAAGGTGGAATTGCCGCCAGGTCACAATAGCATTGAATTTGCCATTGCCAGTTTGGATTTTCATAACGTCGATCGAAACCAATTTCTGGTACGGCTCAGTGGTGTCGATCCGGATTGGGTCTTATTGCAACAAAAGCGCACCGCGTATTATGCCAATTTACCACCGGGTGATTATCGATTTGAGGTTCGTGGTTCAAACAATCATGGCTTATTTAGCGAACAACCGGAAGTGGTGCAGATCCGTGTCCAACCGACCTGGTGGCAGCGGCCATTGCATCAGCTGTTGTTGTTGTTGCTTGGCTGCGCCATTATTTATGCAGGGCATCGCTATCGTCTGCGGCATATCCGTCAAATCAATCATCTACTACAACAAGCCGTGCACGAGCGTTCTAAGGCACAGTTGCAACTGGAGCATCGGGTGGCTGAACGCACTCGTGCGTTAGAAGAAAGTTCTAGAACGCTATCGTTGCGGACTCGACAACTTGAGCAAAGTTTGCACGAAGTGGCCAATGCCAACCATGAACTCAAGCGGTTGGATCGCTTAAAAGATGAATTCATCTCGGTTGTATCACATGAGCTACGCACCCCTTTAACATCGATCCGTGGCGCTGTCGGTTTGTTAGAACAGCAGGTGGTCGCGGCAGGTTCAGAAACGTATCAGGTATTATTACGAACCGCAGTGCAAAATGCCGAGCGGCTGGCGCAGCTCATTAATGATTTACTGGATGTGCAAAAATTTGAAGCCGGAAAATTTCAGCTGCATCTGCAGCCGATCAAAATTGCCGACTTATTACTCCAAGCCCACAGCGCCTTGCAAAGTTATGCCGACCGTTACCAAGTTCAGCTTAAATTACAGTTAGTGACCCATGACGTTCACGTCAGTGCGGATGTTCTGCGTTTGCGCCAAGTGGTGGATAACTTAGTCTCAAATGCCATTAAATTTTCCAAGCCCCATACACAGGTCCAAATTGTGCTTAGCAGTGATAACGAATTTGTAAAGGTGCTGGTGATTGACCAAGGGGTGGGTATTCCAAAAGCATTTCAGCATCGTATTTTTGAAAAGTTCAGCCAAGCGGATGCGTCGGATAGTCGTGCGAAAGAAGGTTCAGGTTTGGGGTTAACCATCTGCAAACAGATTATTGAAAGCCACCATGGCCGCATAGGTTTTCAATCTGATGCTGGGCACGGCAGCAGTTTTTGGTTTGAATTGCGTCGTTATTATCCGATGCAAGGTGTACCTGTAAAATAACATTTAGATCATTATGGGTACAACTCTCTGATATATAAGAAAATAATAATTTATCAAAAGTTTGTCACTGCTTTATCAACAAGCCAGCTTGGTTGGTGTTTTTTTGAACGGTAGTGTTGTTGTCGCAGGGACGCTGTTTCGCAGGATGCGAAAGGCAACAAGTTGCATGGCGAGGTGTTTAATACATCTAAAAAAAGGTTTGCGGCGGCTAAACATGCGCTGAACACCGCGTTTACTGTTAAGCGATGGTTTAACGAAAACGCCGACCTACCGCCACGCATCATAACCAATAAAACAACAATCACCCAATGAAGGTTTTGTTATGTCGAAAAAATCCAAGTTTACCTTAGCCAATGTTCTTGTATTAACGGTCACCGCAGCGGCAATGCAAATGGCATATGCCGCGGACGAACCAGATTTCAGTCCACTCGAAGGCGAGGGCAAACAATTTATTGTTAAATTCAAAGATGGTTCCACCGCGACCAAAGCGTTGCAGTTGCAAGGCGGCGCATCCATAGCAGCCGTTGATAAAAAAAGATTTAACCGCTTTGGCGCCAATAGCATTTTGAAAAAAGTCACCACCAGCCAAGTTCGGCATTTGGATGATTTTAATATGTCCGTGACGCGGTTGACGGATGCACAGCTGGCAAAATTACGTAAAGATCCGGATGTGTTGTATGTTGAGGAAGATGCAAAACGTTATTTAATGGCGGAATCTGTGCCTTACGGTATTACCATGGTACAAGCCAATCAACTTTCCGACAGTCTAACTACTGGCATGAAGGTTTGTATCATCGATACCGGCTATAGCTTAGGTCATCCAGACTTACCATCAACTGGTGTGACAGGTTATGCGTTTTCTGGTCATGGGACTTGGTCGTCGGATGGTAACGGTCACGGTACTCACGTTGCGGGGACTATCGCCGCCATTGGTAACAACAACATCGGTGTGGTTGGGGTGAACCCTTCGGCGCGTCTTGGCCTGCATATCGTGAAAATTTTCAATGATTCAGGCAACTGGACCACGGCATCAAACTTAGTGCAAGCAATCCAAAACTGTAAAAATGCCGGTGCTAAAGTGGTCAATATGAGTTTGGGTGGCAGTAGTTCGACCACGGCTGAACGCGATGCCATGACGAATTTTTATAATGGTGGCATGCTGTTAGTTGCGGCCGCAGGGAATGCGGGCAATAGCTCGTTCTCTTACCCAGCATCTTATCCTGCCGTGGTGTCGGTGGCGGCGGTGAGTAGCACCAAGGCGCGCGCCAGCTTCTCACAATACAACAGCCAAGTTGAAATTGCTGCTCCAGGTGTATCGGTACAATCGACCTATAAAGGCAATACCTACTCGTCCTTGAGTGGTACCTCGATGGCATCGCCCCATGTGGCTGGTGTTGCCGCGTTAGTTTGGTCATACCATAAAACCTGTACACCGGCGAAAATCCGAGCCGCACTCAATGCCACGGCGGAAGATCGCGGAACAGCCGGTCGTGATACACAGTTTGGCTTTGGTATTGTGCGTGCCAAGGCTGCCGTGGATTACTTAAACGTCAACAAGTGCTAGTCGCGCGCTAGTTACTTGTCCCCGAACCGCCGAGATCCGCATCGGCGGTTCACCTTTTTATGCACCCCGTCTCATGATGACATCATCGCTGTAACGCAGTTTAGTCACACAAAAATGCCGCTGTTTTGCTGGGCTTGCTTAAGCGAGCTGGTCGATTTGGTTACCAAACTACATGATAACGCCATGGTGACATTCAGGGTGTCAGGCTGTTGGCACGGCAGATGGTGAATGCGCCTTGCCCAGCTTGAATTCGCACTGTGGATTGGAACTGTGGATTGGAACTGTTATTTGTAGCCGAGGCGGCAGGTTTTCATACCACTGTGTGGGCTTCTTGGATAGAATACCGCGTTTTATGGTGCGGGCGTCGTCTGTGTTGGGCTTGCGTTTTGGCGATGTTGCCTTCGGCATAAGATCGTATCAACGCCTTGTCGTCACAGCGTGAACGGCGAAAGGGCAGGGCCGCATAGCGACCTCGATCATTCGCGCCCTAATTTTGGCGGAGTCATAATGTCAACTTTACTGGTTTTTGGCTATGTTTGGCCCGAACCGCAATCGTCGGCGGCAGGCTGGCGGATGCTAAGCCTGCTGCACATGTTTATCGAACAAGGCTATCAGGTGCATTTTGCCTGTGCCGCCGAGCAAAGCCCACATGCCGTTGATCTAGCATCGCTAGGTATGACCGCACACAAGGTTACCATCAACGATAGCGCGATTGAATCGTGGTTAACGCAGCTGGCGCCCGATGTGGTCATGTTTGATCGTTTTATGCTAGAGGAGCAATTTGGCTGGCGGGTGCGGCAATGCTGCCCTGCGGCCATGCAGATCCTCGATAGCGAAGACTTGCATTTTTTGCGAGCCGCGCGACAGCAACGCTGGAAAACAGAGCTAACCACAGCGTCGCCGTCCACTGTGGCGGTATTGGCTGTACGTGGTTCGGCGCTTTACACTGAACTGGCCGCTCGCGAAATTGCCGCCATGTATCGTGTCGATGTAACGCTGACCATCTCGACGGCCGAAATGGATATTTTGCAGCATGATTTTAATTTTCCTGCTGCGCAGCTCTGTTATTGCCCATTTTTGGTGGCTTCTCCCACGACGGATATACCTGCAGCCGCCAAAGTATCGGGTGATCTCGTGCCCTATGAAGAACGGCAACATTTTGTATTTATAGGTAATTTTCGCCATGAGCCCAATTGGCAAGCGGTGCTGTGGTTGCAAAAAATCTGGCCGAAAATTCGTGCGCAATTACCGGCGGCGCAGCTGCATATCTACGGAGCTTATCCGCCGCCAAAATTAACCGCATTGGCCAATAACCGTCAGGGGTTTTACATCAAAGGCTGGGCAGATGATGCGAAGGGTGTTTTATCACAGGCACGAGTGTTGCTGGCACCGCTGCCGTTTGGTGCAGGATTAAAAGGAAAGTTAATCGAGGCATGGCAGGTGGGAACGCCGGTGGTCACGACATCGATTGGCGCGGAAGGGCTCATCGCGAGCGACAGACTAACGGCCAGTGCGGATGTGGCTAGTAACCCAATATCAATGATGTTTCCTACCTTGTTTGCTGGCGTTATTGCGGATGATACCGAGGCCTTGATAGATGCCGCCGTGCGTCTCTACAGCGATGCAAAGATGTGGCATCACGCGGCTGCACATTGTTCGAGTATGCTGGAACCGCTGAATGCTCAGCAGCAACAAGCACGGATATGGCAGCATATTGTTGCGGTGCAACAGCAGCTGCCACGTCATCGGCAGCAAAACTTTACCGGACAAATGCTTCAGCTTCACCATATGCGAAGCACGCAATATATGGCGCAGTGGATTGAGGTTAAGCAGCAACTTGCTGAGCTTCGTCACCAGCAATGTTAAGCGGTGCTGCGTTAAACGGCGCTGGGTCAGGCGAGCGCTGAGTTATAACATTAATATCGCTAAGGCATAAGATCGCCGGCGAAAGAGCAGCCTCAGCCTTAGCTATCACAACATGAGTATTTAAACGCTTGGCAACGCCAAGCAGGGAGCCCGTATGATTACAAGGCAAACGCTGATCGAATATATCGACACCACCTTGAAACCCACCCTCGTGCGCGATTATTGCCCGAACGGCTTGCAGGTGGAAGGGGCGGCAGAGGTACGACACATCGTCACTGGCGTGACGGCAAGTCAAGCGCTGATTGATGCTGCTATCGCGGCAGGCGCAGATACGATACTGGTGCATCATGGTTATTTTTGGAAAGGCGAGTCCTACGAAATTACCGGCATGAAAAAGCAGCGCCTTGCCAAGTTGCTCGGCCACAATATGAACTTGCTGGCTTATCATTTGCCGCTGGATATCCACCCACAACTGGGTAATAACAGTCAGTTAGGCCAGTTGCTCGGTTTTGGCTGTGGCCATGAGCTGGATAGTGTTGAACCCAAAGGCGTGGTCAGAATGGCAGAGTTGCCGACGGCACAGCCACTGTCGACGCTCGCAGCAACCCTCACAGATGTGCTTGCGCGCCCCCCCTTGGTGCACGCCAGTCGTGCTTGCCCTGCGCTTAATGTCCAGCGCGTGGCGTGGTGCACGGGGGGCGGCCAGGGTTATATTGATGCGGCGGCGGCGGCGGGGGCACAGCTGTTTATCAGTGGTGAGGTGTCCGAACAAACCATTCATAGTGCGGATGAATTGGGCATTCATTTTATGGCTGCAGGTCATCATGCCACTGAGCGCTTTGGTGTGAAAGCATTGGGCGAGGCGATTGCAGCCGCATTTCCTGCGATCCGCGTTGAATTTATAGATATTGCCAATCCGGCCTAAGCATGCCCCGACGGGCCGTTATTTGTTTCATCATAGGAGCCGAGATGGCCAAACAAGACCGAAATTTTGATGCCATCGCCGAAAAATTTCAGCAAAATATTTATGCCACCAGTAAAGGCAAAATTCGGCTGGCGGTACTGCAGCGCGACTTGGCCGAATGTGCGGCTTTTGATGGTCATACCCCGGTGCTGGATATCGGCGCCGGACAAGGGCAGTTAGCTATGTGGCTTGCACAGCGGGGCCATCCGGTGCATTTGTGTGATCTTTCACAAGATATGCTCGATATCGCCAAACAAAACATGCCGAGCGAGATTGCGCACCAGTTACGATTTTCCAATATGGGACTGGCAGCGTTGGCGGCACAAGGCGGTCAACACCCGCTGATTGTATGCCATGCTGTACTGGAATGGCTCGCCGACCCGGCGGACGCCATCCAGCAGCTGTATGCGTTATTGTCGCCAGGGGGTACCTTGTCGTTAATGTTTTACAACATTGATGGCAAACGGTTATCGAATATCATTTATGGCAATTTTAACTATGTACTGCGTGATTTAACCTACCGCAAAAAAGTTAGCTTATCGCCACAACAGCCGTTAGATCCAAATGCGGTGCTCGACTGGTGTCGAAAAGCGGGATTTGTCGTGCAGCAAAAAACGGGGGTGCGCTGCTTTCATGATTACCTGCGTGATCGTGGCGAACAAGATAGTGCTTATGCTCAATTACTTGAAACAGAACTGCGCTTTAATCGGCAAGAACCTTACGCCTCGATTGGTCGATATATGCACTTGCTGTTGCAAAAGCCCAGCGCATAGCACCGCAATGGTGTAAGCGCATAGCACCGCAGTGATGGGTGTATATGGCACCGCAGGTGTTAGGTATATCGGTTTATCGACAAAATGACGTTGCTGCCTAGAGCATGACTAAACACGCTGGCAAGTGCTCGCGTGTTTAGTCAAATTCAAACTTGTAAAGCAGATCAAGGGCTGAATCTAGCCCTTGCACGGCTTCAATGTAGAGATTTTGCCCGATACGATAGCGCGCCGTAAACTCACCAAATTTATCAAAAATACCGACACCATACTTCACTTGTAATCGTGGTGATAGATAACCACTGATTTCCACTTTGGCTTTGTCGCCGCTACCACTGGTATCGACGTTGAGATCCTCAACACCAACTAAATTACCGACTTTACCGACTAAATTGCTGCTTTGGCCAATGCCCAAATTAATCAAACTACCTGCCAGCATATTATCGGAATTATTGCTTGGGTTTAGGTCGCGCCCCATTAACAAATAGGCAAACGCATTGGCCTGGGGCTTTGACGGCTCGGAAAATACCTGCACTTGCGGGTTGTCCGCCAACCCATGAATACGCAGGCCGGCAATCACATTATCTTCTGTTCGGGCGGGGTTTCGAATGGCGTCGACGGTTAATAATGGATTGGTGAGCGGGCCGTTAAAGGTCAGCACGCCTTTTCGGATCTGCAAATCTTGCCCTAAGGCGGTAAAGGTGCCTTTTTTCAGCTGCATTTGGCCGTGTAACATTTTTTGCTGATTTTGCTGCCGATATCGAAGTTCGCCTTGCAGCTGACTTTGTAAACCAAAACCGGCAATTTTGACTTTATCCCCCAATATAAGACGAATATCAGCTTGTACACTTTGAGGCCCTGCAGCCACGTTCGCTTCCGTACCATCGGCATTTAAAATGACCTCATCGGCAGAAACCCCAGTGGCGCTCTCTGGCAGTTGGTTGACCTTGATCTGGCCCGATGGAATATTAATTTTACCTACCAGTGACTGCGCAAAGGGCGTAATTTCCGCGGTCAGATCGGGGGCCACCTGCAAGGTGCCACTGCTGTGATGAAGTTTAAAGCCTGAGCTTTGCAGCTGCAATTTGGCATACCATGGTAATTGGTGCCAATCGGCGCGGCCGCTCAGTGCAATGGGGCCTTCGGGGGTCGTTAATTGCGAACGCAGCGTGGCGGAAAATCCATCAAATGCAAGGGTTGCACTGGATTTTTCCAGTGTTACAGGGGCTTCATTGCCAATCAAATCTAAATCGGTAACCGTTAGTTCGCCATACACAGCAGGGCGATACAGATCACCTTGCACGCGAAGATCCCCTGCGGCGCTCCCCTTAAAATGACTGTATTCATTTAAAAAAGGGTGTAAAAACGCCAAATCTATGTTGTCTAGTTTGACATCGGCGGTGATGGTCGCATTGGGTTGGCCCGGTTGCATGATGGTCATTCGACTGTTTAAATGCGCCGTTTGGGTAAATTGCAGGTTGACATCCGCATCCAACTGCTGTGGGCTAAGCCCGATATGAAGCGACGCGTGATGCCAGGGGATTTTTAATTCACGTAGTGATTGATATTGATAGGCACCTTTACGCAAGGTGGCATCGAGTGTGGCCTGACGCAATTTTCCATGCTGCCACGCCAGCATAACGTCGGCATCGGCCCGACCTTGCAGGTTGTGTGTATTTGGCAATAGCGGGGAGAGCGCGGCTAAATCTATATAGCGTAATACCAACGCCAGTTCGCCTTGTGCTTTGGATAAAAGCGTCGTGGCACTGAGGCATAGCTCGGTGGTGTCGGCTTGGTTTGGCGCTGCGACGACTTGTGCTTGCACTTTTTGTTGTGGTGATGATTTGTCCAACGTCGTAATTTGTGTCCAGCAGTGCGCAGGTAACTGGAGTTGCCATGCGCTACGCGCGGTTGTGGTGGTCTTCTGACCTGTTGCTTTCTTCGTGGTTTTAGCCGAAGTTTTGCCGGTGGCGCTGGCAGGATGGCGACCTGTAAGGTGCAGTATAGTTTCGATAGGTTCACTGAGTTGCCAATCGCCAAAGTCAGATGCAATTCGCATGGATTGCCATTGACTTCGCCAATCGACATCAGACCATTGACCGCTCTGGCGCATGACCGCGTTGAGTTGGTGGCTCTCGAGTAGCAGATGGCTTTCATGGGCAGCGCGTGTACCTGTGATTTCAAAAACCAATTGTTTTAATTGTAAATCAGGGGCTTGACTGGCGCCCAATTGCAAGGTGACCGCACTGGGTGCTTGCCCCATGGCATGGATATCCATATCCAGTTTCAGATTTTTAAACTGATAATCATCCTGATAGTTTAGCTCTGCCGCGCTGAGATGAAGTTTCACATCCGGGGACCGTTCGTGACCACTGAGGCTGAAAGTAGCAGAGAGCTGGCCTTCTGCTTGGGGCATGGTCAATGCGAGATCTGTGACCGAGAGGGAACCCTGCAACGCCCACTCCGAGTTAAATTCGCCCTGTAGATCTAAGCGGTTTGGTCCATGTTGCAGCACTAATTGTCGACTTTTGATACTCTGCGCTGTAATGCCATCGGTAAGCTGTAACGACAAATCGCCATTCATCTGAATAGGTTGCTGGTAGAGTACGCCTTCAAGGGCGATAGACGGCAAGGATAGTGCTGCTTTACTCAAGTCAACGTCGAGCACAACAGTCCCATTGAGGCGTGCACTGTCATCACCGAGATAAAAACCAGGACGAAGTTGTAAAAACTGCCATTGGCTCTGCAGCTGTTGCTTGGCAAGGTCGAGTTGTACCTCGGCGGTGATCTCCCCATTGAGGGTGTGAATGCGCAGCTGATCCACAGCCCATTGCTGGGCAAAGGGGGCGAATGTCCCCTGCAGTGACAGCTGACCGCTAATCCCTTTTTCAGTGGTAAATTCACTGCGGAGCCTGGTTGACAATTGCTCCAGATCACCTTCAAGCGCCACATCGATATCTTGCCAATGTACCCAAGGCAACTGCAGCTTAGGAATCGTATGGGTCAGTTGCAAATGAAGTTTTGCTGCACGCAGATCGAGCTCACCTTGGCTGGTGATATCTATCGTCGTGGATGATGCCGTGGCGTTGACCTGCGCAGCGGTGGTGGCCAGCTCAGCGGTGTTGGCTAGCGCAGCGGTGGTGGCCTGCGCTTCAGCCGCCATGTTCGTCGGCTTATTTTTTACCACCACTTGGTTTGGCAGTGTCGCATGCAAATTACTTTGAAGTTTAATATGGTGCAGTGGTCCTTGGCTTTGCAGTTGCCAGCTAAACGCTGGCGCTTGATCACTGTCACTTGCTGCGATCTGAAGCTGTAACTGAAGTTGCCCTTCATCCTGTTGAGTTTGAGGTGCTTGCAGCAGGAACTCACCGGTGAGTGTGATGGGTTGGTGGTGATCAAGCAGTTGCAGTTGTCTCAGCGTGAGTTGTTGGATCTGCAGCTGTCGCGGCTGCAGCACAATATGCAATGCTATATCTTGCCACAGCCCTGCAAGACGATGGTGCTGGGCGGCGTCTCTTGCTTTTGCTGCGGGCGCTTTGGTCGCAACTGTGGTGTGCTTCGCATTCCCTGCGGGACTGGCATGCTCAGCGTTTTGTTGCGCTTGTCGTTGTTGTTCTTGTTCTTGTTCTTGGCTAAACGTTGGCCAATGACTCACCTGTTGCCACTGCAAGGTATCGATAGATAGCGAGTTCACATCCATGGCCAGTGGGAGTTGCTGTGCTGGATCATCCAACCAGCGCTGAAATTGTTGCAGTACCGCAAGCTCAGCTGAGGCTGCGGTGGTCGGTTTTTTTGCGGCGGTGTTATGGCCGCTAGCACTTTGGCGCGGGGTGAATAGTCGAAGGTTATTCAGCGTTGTTGCGCCAATGTGCCATTGCATCTGGGGCGGAATTTCAACGGCGGCGAATGGTTGCGCTGTCGCCGTCGTTGATTTTGAAGCAAGGCTGGCAAATTCAACCGTTGTGCTTAGCTCATCCAGCTCTAATCGAACATCGGCCGTGTGCAGGCTGATCTTATTGATAGCAATATAACGCCACTGCATAGGCAATTGCAGGGGCGACGTGGGGGCTGCGGAGGACGAGCTGTTTAAAAAGTCAGGACGCGCACGGGTATCATCCAGTTGCACAGCATCCACGGTGAAACTGTCGACGCAAAGCGTTTTAGACCAAAAACAATAGATATCCAGTTTAAGCGCCAGCCCCTTGATGTGCAGCCAAGGCTGATGATCGGGAATTGTTTGGTTTATGTCGGTTGACGCAGGTGATGCTAACGCAGGGCCGTTTGTTGGCTCTATGGCATCACGACGTTCTGTTGACGTTTTTGTGGCGGGTCGATCGGGGGTGGCCGTGATGGGAGGGAGATCTCCACCCGGCATCAAGCGAATATCCGCGATACGAAAACCACGCCAGAGACTGCCTTCCACAGGGCTCATCTGTACACTGGGCAATTGCTGTTCAACCAGCCACTGCAGCAGTCGTAATCCAGGTTGGCTGCCAAGAATGGCCAGGGTGCCCAATACCAATAACATTATACTGAGCAGCCATAGCCGCAGCCGTTGCCAAGGCGTCATAATTCTGGACCTATGGTGAAGTGAATGCGATATTCGTTACGAGGAGCGGCATCAGCGCCGTAGGCCAGATCCAGCCGAATAGCACCAATCGGTGATGCCCAACGTACACCGACCCCGATGCCGCGTTTGGCACTAAATTGTTGATCCCATGCATCGCCGATGTCATAAAAAATAGCGGCACGCCAGTCGCCCTTTACCCGGTATTGATATTCAAGATTGAGCACTGCCATGTATTTACCCCCGATTAAACTGCCATCCTCGGCCTTGGGCGAAATGACATCGAAGGCGTAGCCACGTAAACTATTATCACCACCGGCAAAAAAGCGCAGCTCAGGTGGCAGCGAACTGACTTGCTCTTGCAAAATCGCACCTGCATGCAATCGGATCAGGTAGCGATGATCCTCTCCGATGCTGCCAATGCGGCCATAACGGCCAAGGACGCGGACAAAATCACTGTCTGAACCCAAGGCTTGGTCGGTAGCTTCTAAGGATCCATAATACCGATAGGCTTGGCTTGGCATACTGCCGCCACTATCGACCATTTTGCTAAAGCTGATGCCAGGGATAATCGAATTGGATGTATCTTGTTGTTCGGCTTGGGTATAGTCCACATAAAGCCAACGTAGCGACAATGTGCGATACCACTCGTTACTCAGTTTCCATTGCCGTTCCGCGGTTAAATTGTATTGCCAGCTGAGCGTATCAAGGTAATCGCGACGTTTGCTCCCTAGCGAAAATAAATAAAAATCGTCTTTCACATTGCGCAGCGGCAATTTGTAGCTGCTTTGCACACTTTGCTCGATTTGCGATAGCTCAAGTTTAGCGGTCAAGCTATGGCCCCGATTATTCAGCCAAGGCTTTTCATAATTGGCTTTTACACGAGCACCGCTGTCGGTGGAATAGCCAACACCCGTTTCTAAGGTATTTTGGATCGCAGGCGTCACCTGAACTTCAACAGGGAGTTGCCCTTGTTGGCGTTTTTCTAATGCCACGTTCACATCGACGGCGCCAAACCAACCTGTGGCCGCAAGATCTTGGTTAAACTCACCCAACAATTCGGCTTGGTAAGGATCGCCAGGTTGAAAGGGTTGCAGGCTCAGCATGCGATCTTTCGCAATTTGATGACCGGTAATATCCGTCTGGCCAAATCGATAGCGCTGGCCGCTATAAAAATGCAGGCGCATAGTACCGTTGCGGCTGCCTGGTAATACTTCAAGCCGTGACACTTTAATTTCAGCGTCAAAGTACCCTTTACGGTTGGCGAGATTCAGCAGCTCGGTTTTGAATGTTTCGTACTGGCCGTGATGCATACGACCACCTTGTTTGGGCGCCTTTTTGGCGATCAGTTTGCTAAAATCAGCATCCTCAGCCGCCTCACCATAAATCCGAATATCGGCCACATGCACGCGAACAAATTTATTGGCGGTAATTAGTGCGGTGAGTACGAGATCCTCACCGTCCATATGATGTTTAAAATCGACGAGCACTTGGTAATAGCCAAGCGCTCGCAGCGCTTGTTTGATATCGCGGCTGACTTTGTTTTTAAAGCGGGCGCTGGTATTAATTTCGGCGGCTGGAATTTCATTTAAAAAACTTTGTACATTCTCACGGCGCTCACCGGTGAGGCCGGTAAACTCGATGCGCGATGCCGCGGATGCTTGTATCGAAAAAGTGCACAGCAATAGCCAGAAGCCGATGGCGATGAAATGATGTAGCGATGATAGGTTGTCGCGGTTGAAATATGCCGCATCACTGCGCGTTCGGCACGGCATCTCGGCGGCAACGACCATCTCACGGCTTGCGAAATCTTGCAACAGAACTATCCCTTTCTTTTGATGACGGTGCCATCATCACGATACAGTTGGTACCTTGACGCTGGTGTGATGCTATTCGGATGACGTTGTCATTGCAAGCTGCTGTGAACGATTCAGATCGTTCACCAGCATCTTTCAACGCCAACTTACATCACCCATGGTGACAGGGCAGTAGCATACCCTAGCGAGGCTTTACCTTGGCTGAATATGCAATTCAGTGTGCTTTCATCCAGTTAGTCCACAACAACAGCGGCAAGTTCAATGCGCTGTTGTTGAGGGTTATCGCTGAACAATATATCTGGGCCTTTGACCGGCTATACGGCGTTGTCGGCGCTGGCGAGTGCTTGTTCCGCATTCGCTGCTGGGTCGCTGTCGATCCATTGCTCCAATTGCGTAATAGGTTCACACAAGATCCAGTCTTTTTCGTCCACCCAGTTCTGCGCCCCGTTTTTGACGGTACGGATTGGCACAATATAACGACAAGACGTTTGTGGTTTTACCGAGGCAAAAATAGGCACAAAACCAAAATTCAACGCCGTTTCAATCAAGGCTTGTTGGTTGTGCGGATCGATATCGGCCGCTTCGTCGATGTAGATCGGGATGCGGTATTTGCCACGCTCGCGTTCAGCCAGTAATTGACGGATAAACAACATCCCGCACAATAACTTAATGGTGATCCGGGTTCCATTCGACCCGGCAGAATCGATTTTATCGAAGTACTCGATATCGCCAGCACGATTGACCACTTTAAAGCGAATATCAAACAGATCAGATAATGTTAGGCCCGCTTTTTCCGCGGCGGCTTGGATTAAATAATCACGTGCGGCATGAATTTCGCGTTCATCACTGGGACTTGCGGCCAATAAGTCCAGTGTTTCGCCTTGTTCGTAGGCTTCGGAGGTGGTCAAAATGGTATCAATATGACCCACCAACAACTTACGATCGACAATCTCGATTTTAAAATCTTGCAGATTGGAAATTTGATGACGCCAAATGCCGCGGTTAAAACTGTTAAGTTCGCGGTGCAAGCGTTCCAAATCGCTGCGCAGGCCCTTCAGCGTTGAGGCCACTTCCGTTAACGCCACGCGGGCACGGCGTTCAATGGCGGCGCGTTCGTCCGATAAATGATGGAAGGCGGCAATCAGTTTCTGGTACTTGCTGTCATCATCGCTTTCAGTTTCAAATTTGGTGATCCCGGCGTTAAAAATAAACAAATAGGTATTTTTAATGTTGATATCCAGTAGTTTTAGCTCTTGGCAGTACTTGTTAAAACTACGAAGCTCATCGGCCAGTGCATCAAACTCCAGTTGAATATCAATAGGATAGGGGATCACTTTGCCGCTTAAAAAATCCAGCTGATGGTCAATTCGCTCTTTTTTCTCCTGCTCTAATCGCTCGGATTGCCGTTTAAGCATATCTTGCCGATTGGTAATCAGGTTTCGGCGGTCAGATAAACTACTGGCACGTTGCTGCACCAGGGCGAGCTGTTCGTGTAGCTTATCTTCCTCCTCGCTGAGCTGCTCACTGATCATCTGCTGCTGATCAAGTAGCTGTGCCATCTGCTCATAACGCTGGTACTGTTTGACGTCTTCTTCGGCTTGCAGCATGTCGGTGTATAACCGCTCTTTCTCCCGGGTTTTACCGGCAAAATCGTCGGCCACTGCCGCTTGCTGTTGCAAGGTGGCAAGGGTGAGCTGCAACGCATCGATTTGTGCTTTGAGATTGATTTTATCATCTGCACTTTGCATGTCAGGGCTTTGCAGCGCAGATAAATCAATGGTAACACCGGGTAAATGTAATTTGCCGCCTTGGAAGCAATCCGCGATCAGGCCCAATTGCTCGGCAAAGGCATCATCATCACTGATCACGACGTCACCGCCACTGGCGGTCGATAACGATAATAAATCAGGGTTGATGACTTTGAGCAGCGGCTGAATTTCTGGCAGTGATAAATCTTCCCGCAGGCGCGAGTAAAGGTTGTATTCGAGATTCTTTAGCTGCAGTTTTAAGCTTTTCAGCTGCTTTTGGGTTTGCGCTTGTTGATGTGCCAGTGTCACCGGATTAACGTGCGCAGCTCCTTGCAAGCTGTGGCTCAGTGACTCATACGCTTGCCGCGTTTGCTGTAAATTGTTGGCAATGGTGGCGGCGTTCGTCAGGCTATAGCGCTGTGCCAATTGATCATGTTCACTAAACCAGCGCTGCAATTCTTGTTGCCGGCTGCTGAGCTCTTTGATATGGCTGACATACAGCTTTTGTTTATCTTCCAGCTGTACTTTTTCATCCAGTAAGCCATCGAGCTGCTCTACTAATTGCAGATGTTGCTCATCCAAATATTGCTGATAATCAATCAGGGCGGTATCGAGTTTTGGGGCGTAGGCGGCCAATCGACCTTTAAGTACAGCGCGATTATCGAGTAAGTTTTCTAATGACTCGACCGCTTGTTGCTGGCTTTCTAGGGCTTTTAACTCACGTCTATCGCGATTAACCTTATCAAAGGCTTGTTGCCACACACTGTAGAAATCGACCTTGGGATCGCTCAGATGGCGGGCAAATACCGGCAACAGCAGACGTTTGACATCTTGCGCCGTTAAGCGATGTAAATTCAAAATGCGGCGGAAAATATCTTTATAAACTGGCGCGTCGCTGACATTGGTCAGCGGGATCATGCGCAGATTAATACGGCTATCGTAAGGTGTTGCACCGCCGGTTAACATCGCATTGAGTTCTGACGGTTTTACTTCAATCGGATCTAAGCCAAGTTCCCGTAGCTGACGGTCTAACTTACTGTATTTGATGATGCTGTGATGCTGCACATAATGGGTGAGATCAAGCTTGCCTTTATAGCAAAAATACTGGAATTGGTAACCGGCAATTTTGCCAAGACCGGCCACACCAATGACCACTGGGCCATCGGGCAGGTTGGCTTCGAGTAAAATGTAACTCTGATCGGTGCCAAAATAGAATTTGCGCGTCTCGTCTAAATCGTGACCATCCCATTCAGTTAAACGTAAGTCATTGATTAATGGAAATTGTAATGCATTAATGACCGAGCTCTTACCGGTATTGTTCGGCGCGCAAATAGAGGCGGCGTTATCCAGCGGGATCACGCATTTGGCATAGCCGGCGGTGTTTAATAACGCTAATTTGGTTAAGCCGTATAACTCATTCATCGGCAGTTGTCTCCTCACTGAGCGCTAAATGCTCGACCGCTAATAACGCGTCTAAATATCGATAGATTGGGGCTAATAACTTCAGATGTTCACCTTGCGCTTTGGCCAGACCATAGCGCAGCATCCGATTACCGACTTCGCGGCGTAGATCAGTGGCAGAATACACTTCCAGCTGTTCAAATAAGTGATATTGCTGCTGTAAAATGGTAGCGAGGATTTCGTGGTTGATTTCAGTGTCAAACAATGCCCGCAGCGGATCTTGGCCTTGGTCGGCAAAGTACTCCACCAAGGCGTAAATGGTCAGGGCAAATAGTCGAGTGATTTTACCCATGCCGGCCGTGGCTTCGTCGATGTCAAAATAAAAGAAACCACGACTATCTCGTTTTAAGCGATGCCCCAATTGTTCAAACAACGCATTGTAACTTTCTTCTTGCTGATCAAGCTCTTGCCACATGGCAAAATCGTGTTCACTCAAGTGATAGCCACTGCTTAAGCGTTTATAAATATCCGCCAGATGGCTCAGGTGTTCGAGTTCTATTTGCATACATTAATTCTCACTGGTGTGACTAGACACCAAAGGATGAAGCGTCAGGCGCATGCCGTGTAGCTCTAGTGATTGTTGCTGCGCTTGATGTTGTAGTTTTAAGCTGCTACTACGGCTAATTTCTTGGTAGAGAAACAACATTTCATCGACCGGTAATTCGGGGTAGCGCTCTTTTAGCCAACGCGACATATCGGTATTAATGGAAACTTGCCGTGCCGATTTAATCACATCCGCTACATCTGGGACACGCAGCGCGCCTTGCGCGATCGGATCAAGAGTTTCAGGTAACTGATAATCCTGATGCTCATAGTTGATTAGCTCCGCCATATAGCCGGTCAGTTGTGACGCGGTACCCAGACTAAAGCCAGGTGAATCGGAGGCAATAGCCGGCACCAATTGTTCCAATAAAGGCTCGAGGCCACGTTTGCGCAAGGTAGCCAGCAACGCACTGGCATTGCGCGCAATCAATGAGTTTTTACGCAGCTCTTCGCGAAGCGGCATCAATACATCGGTGCTGCGAATAAGGCATTCGCGTCCCGTCTGGTTCATTTCCAAAAGGCGCGTGCGCAGCTGGATCAAAGGTTCTTTTTCCGAGCCCATAAATCCTGTGAGCTCAATCTGTTGGAGTAAATCAGACAACAAGGCTTCACAGGCATAAATACTGTGTTGGAAGGGGCCATGAATATCGATCATCTGTAAGACAGGTTCAATGTACTCGTCAAAGGCTTCCATCACCGCGGCATATCGCTTGGCCAATGACATCTGGCTGTCATCGGCTTTGGCTTGTTCGACCAAATGCAAAATTGCCGCTTCGTTATGACGGAAATGTTTAACAACTTCACGCACGCGTTCGTCCATCAGGCGAATAAAACGGCGCATTTCAATGACATCGCGTTGGCTGGCACTGGTTTTGAGTTTTTCTCGCAATCGGTCGAGCTCTTGGATGCGGCTACTGATATCCCCAACGGTACCCAGCTGAACCTCTTGCGTAAGGTATTGGATAAAATCCAGTACTGCGCGGTTAAGTTCCAATTGACTGGATTTGGCTTGCGGGATCAACAATTCCAGCTGCATTAATCGCTGCACTTCACGAAATACCTGCTCGCTACTGAGTTGTGGTTGTTGTCGCTGAACCAGTTGTTGGACCAACTGAAAACTGAAACTACTGAACTGACTTTGCGTCGCCAGCGCCTCTAACACAGGCCACTGTTCATCAAGCGCGCGGATAATTTTTTTAGCGGATACCATGTGTTTGTATCTTATTCATAAAATTTTCATAATTCTGTCAGGAGAGGGTAGAGCTCACTCGGGGCTGGTGCTAGAATGCCCGCCCGCAAAGACTGCACTTCCATTTCATAACTTCTGGTGAACTACTATGTTATCGTCCGTCATACTTGGACTGGCCATCCTAGCTTTTGTGCTCATCGTTATAGAGGATATTATCCACGTAAACAAGGCAAAAACGACACTTTTTTTTGGTACTTTGTGTTGGGTTTTGGCGTTTATGTTTCCAATCCATGGTTCTAGCAGTGCGGAAATAACGGAGCAACTCAATCATAATTTACTAGAAATCGCGACCTTGTGGCTGTTTTTAATGTCAACCATGACGTTTGTTGCATATTTAAACAGCAAAGGCTTTATCTCACATATGGTGCAGAAAATTTTACCCAGTGAGCTATCCGAACGCCGTTTGATGTTTATCATCGCCAGTTTTGCGTTTGTTTTTTCGTCCTTCGCCGATAACGTCACCGCCACGCTCGTTTCTATTGCTGTGATTAGTAGCTTAAAACTTGATGCAAAAAAACGGATAAAATACGCGACATTGATTATTTTTGCGGTCAATAGCGGCGGTGTTTCACTCATAACCGGGGATGTGACCACCTTAATGTTTTTCCTCGCGCACAAGGTTTCCATTGCCGATTTATTATTACTCGTGCTGCCGGCTTTTGTGTCGGTGGCATTGCTTGCCATTATGCTGTCTTTTGGCATGACGGGCCGGTTAGTGATCGAAAAATCAGTGAAGAAAGTTGATAAGGAAGACAAATATATAGCAAGCATTTTTGCTGCAACCATCGCAGCTACCTTGGTATTTAATATCTTCTTCCAAATTCCTCCAGTGCTTACCTTTTTGTTTGGTCTAGGTATTATGTTCTTGGCCGCACAGTTTTTACTGCAGAAAAAATCAAACAAAAGTATTTTAAATTATGTTCGTGATATTGAATTTGAAACGCTTTTATTCTTCTTAGGGGTTTTACTTATTGTTGGTATTCTTAAAGAAATTGGTGTTTTGACGAATATCACGCAGTTATATCAACATCTTGCGCCGGTTTATGCCAATTATCTCATGGGCGTTACTTCTGCATTGATTGACAATGTGCCGCTTACTGCCGCACTACTGAAAGCTGATTTGACGATGACCACCGCGGAATGGTTAATGTTAACCTATGCCACAGGCGTTGGCGGGTCCCTACTTATTATCGGTTCTGCCGCAGGTATTATTGCGATGAGTAAAGTAAAGGAACTGACATTTGGTAGTTATTTTAAAATGGCAGGATATTTATTGTTTAGTTACACCCTCGGGTATCTAGGCACTTATGCCATTGGCTTGATCGCATTTTAATGCGTGACGGTCTAAGCGCTGAAACAGACGGCATTCATCAGACATACAGATGGCTATTGCATTATGGCCATCAATTAAGGTAAGGTAGCGCCGTCAATCAATTCTGATAGACCAGAAGAGGCGCGTTCTCCAGGCAGTTTCATTTAGGTGGCTATACACCGCAGATGAAATCAGGGGGCTGAACGCCGAGATCGTACTGCGATAGCAGCAGTATGGTCGGTTGCTAGGGCTGAATCCCTAGGACTGTCACCTGACTCTGTGGTGGAGAGCTTCTGGCCTTTGTTGTTCCAACGTCATCGCTGCGTGCTGCCGCGATGCCTGCTGTTGTGCTGCAAATGCCATGCTCTTCTTATGTTTTTGATAAGGAGAGACCTAATGTCTGATTCAACTGTTACACAATTTCCTACTGACTTGCCCACTCGTTTCGCTTTGTCATCCCCTTCGGCACATTTTATCGTTGCAAAATTCGGTGGCACCTCGGTGGCTGACTATACCGCGATGCAGCGCTGTGCTGATATTGTTCTGGCCAATCCCGCCATTCGACTGGTGGTTGTGAGCGCAAGTTCTGGCGTCACCAATTTGTTGGTCGAGATCACTAAATTAACCGATAGCCAGCAGCGTTTTGAACGTTATTTAGGTATCGAACGAATCACCTACGCGGTTCTTGAACAATTGCAGCAGCAATCTCTCGTTGCATCGGCGATTGAGCAACTATTAGTGGCGTTAAAAACACTGGTTTATCAGACTGAACCTTACAGCGACGCCCAGCGTGACCTAATTCAATCGTTTGGCGAGCGGTTAAGTAGCGTATTGTTTAGCCACGTGTTGCATGAGCGTGGCGCTGCCGTGAGTGGTTTCGATGTGCGGCAAGTGCTGCGTACCGACAGTCGCTTTGGTAAGGCAGAACCACAAACGGCAGAGATTGTCCGCTTGTGTACACAGCATTTAACGCCGCTATTGAATGCGCAGATTGTGGTGACCCAGGGCTTTATTGGGGCTGATGCTTTAGGTGCCACCACCACATTGGGCCGAGGGGGCTCAGATTATAGTGCGGCCATTTTAGGTGAAGCCATCGGCGCCAGTGTGGTGCAAATTTGGACCGATGTGGTCGGTATTTTCACGACTGATCCAAGGTTGACCTCGCAAGCACGTTGTATTGATGAGATTAGTTTTGATGAAGCGGCGGAGATGGCCACTTTTGGCGCCAAAGTATTGCATCCGGCCACATTAATCCCTGCTATGCGACAAGGGATCCCGGTATTTGTCGGATCTAGTCGCGAACCGCAAGCTGGTGGGACCTGGATAGCAAAAGAGGTTCAACATAAACCGAATTATCGCGCGATTGCGCTGCGAAAATCACAGACCCTCATCACTGTTAAAAGCCCTGCCATGCTGCATGCCGCCGGTTTTCTAGCGCGTGTTTTTACCATCTTAAGTCAGCATCAGATTTCGATTGATTTGGTCACCACCTCGGAAATCAGCGTTGCATTGACGTTAGACGATGCCCAGCATAGTGCTTTTGCCACGGCGATTGAACCGGCGCTCGCGGAGCTGCGCAGTTTTTGTGACGTGAGTATCGAACAAGGACTAAGTTTGGTTGCGATCATTGGTAATCATTTGGATAGCAGCCAAGGGATCACGGGGTCATTGTTTCAGGCATTGGAAAAAATCAATATGCGTCTGATTTGTCATGGTGCATCTCGGCATAACTTATGTTTCCTCGTGCAAGATGCCGAGGCGGCCGCTGTGGTTCGTGAGCTGCATCACGCCTTATTTCCGCAAGATGTTGATAGCAAACGGTCGTCGATTGCCTAGACATCGACGCTTTACCTGTGATGGTTAGTTCAAACAGCAAAGCCTCAACCCTGCGTTGAGGCTTTTAACATGAAATGCGGTGGTTAGCTCAACAATGCTTTGATTTCATTAAATGATGCGACAAATTCTGGCGAGCGATTAAAATCAGTCGATGGGATCAAACCTAGTTCTACATAAGGTTTTAAAATCGCCTGTGGATCTTCGGTGTGTAAGTGACCGAGGGTAAATGCAGAAATCCGGATGAAGTCAATGTACGACGGATGTGTGGCTTCGTATTGCGCATCATGCCAATGCTCAGCAACATCGATTAATTCGTTTGGAAAGCCCCAACTGCGCAGAATAGAGCCGCCAATTTTTTCCGATAAACTATCGATCGCACTGACAATAAATTCTTCATTGCCAAACACATCCGCATGTTTTTCAGCTTCGGTCAAAATAGGCAGAGCGCCGATGTTGTGAATAAGGCCTGCTAGGGTCATGGTATCAAAATTCACCGCGGTATATTTAAACTGTGAATTGTATTTTTGCATGGCGGCCAGCGCAAATGCGGTCAGCTCAATGGTTTGTGCCCAGACTTGGTTCATGGCTTTTTTAATCATCGGGTTATTGGATACAAATAACTGCTCCATCGCCATCGCCGTTACAACGTTTTTGATATAGCGTAAACCGATACGGGTAGTGGCTTGCTGCAAGGTATTGACATGCACGCTTCGACCCACAAAGGCACTATTGGCGATTTTCATAATACGCGCAGACAACGCGGGATCGTGTGAAATCTGTTCGGCCATTTGGTTGAGATTGACGTTTGGATCATCTGCCATTTTTCTGATTTTAAGCGCGACCTCCGGCAAGCTTGGTAAAACTAAGGTATCAGTACGAATTTTCTCGGTCAAAATGGTGAGTAAGGCGTTTTTTACTGGCATGATAAGTAACCCTGTGACGACGATTATTGATTTTCTAGCAACACTGTAGTTGAGTATTAGCCAATAATTCCAATCTGAACAGGACTTTATAAAAATTTCTTATTGCCACTGTTCCAACAAGTTAGCGTTAAATTTGGCGGCATCAATGGTTAAATGGCGTTCAGCGATTTGTGCTAAAAAAGTGGCTTGCTGCTGTAATAAGTCAGCTAAAAGGAGGGTATTGTCATCCAATTGCCAAATTTGCGCACTGGCTTCGTAGTAAAATGCCAGCACGATACAGGCGTTGACATCGCCAGAATTTGCGCTTTCGGTAATGACTGGCAAACGCCGTTGAATAGCCGTCAGTTGCTGCTTGATGCGCAGCACATAGTCAATTTCATAAAACCATGGCCTATTTCGTAGCCGTTGAAATACCATCATAAGACTGACCAGCGCAATCAATACACCGGCGGCATTGAGCCAAAAGTTGCTACCGCTCGGTCCACCGAATACATAGATCAGAAGCGTCGAGCTGCTTAATGAAATGCACAACAACAACAAAATGGCGACGATCGTCAAGCGTTTGAGGTGAGCGCGGTAACGAGGTTTATCAATAGTACGGTCGAGCATACAAGATCCCTTTCACAGTAGGTCTGGTGGTTTTCATGATTTAGTTGTTGTGTTTAAGTATGCCATAGTCGTTGCAGCGTCTCGATGGGGGTGGCAAAGCTTTGTGGAAACAATTTGTCGCGCAGCCGCCAAAACCGACCTTCTTTGCGGGCAATCACTATTGCAGGTGCTTGCAAACGATGCTGCTGTGCGATCACCGCATCTATGCTAGAAGCGGTAAAAGGGGCAAAGCGATCATTTAAATGTGAGGGCACAAATTTAGTGGCAAATGCCTTTTTTTGTGCTGGCGTTTTCAGTGGCCAAAATTCATGGATTTGTTCCCCTTCAGCACCGATGTAGCTGACTTTTAAACTGCTGCCTTTCTCAGTTTGATGCCGACTGAACAGCATCTGCTGCGGAGCAAAAATGAGCGCATCTTTCAGCCCCAGTGCTTCTTTGAGTTTTTTTTCAGGGTCAACTAAATCGATGCCGCACTGTCGGCATTGCCGTGCGGCGATATCATGCTCAGTACCGCACTCGAGGCAATACTTTGCTTTAAAACGAAAATCACAGCGTTGCACTTGACCGCTTTCATTCAAACGAAACCCCTGGCAGCGACGGCCAAAATGCTCCATCACAAATCCGTTGCTATCCGCTTTGCCCCAAAACTCATTCTGGAAATGACAAAGCGGACAGGGCACCTGAACGGGTTTTACCGATGGATCCGGTGCACGCTCTTGAATATCGGGTTGATGTAAATCGTATAAATTACCCGCGTAATCCAATACCAAGCATTCGGTTTTACCAGGGTATAACCGAAGACCACGTCCGACGATTTGTTGGTACAAGCTGACCGATTCGGTTGGACGTAGGATGGCAATTAAATCAACATGCGGCGCATCAAAACCTGTGGTTAACACGGATACATTGACTAAAAACTTTAACTGTTGCGCTTTAAAGGCGTCGATGATTCGGCGTCGTTCGGGGGCGGGGGTATCGGCCAACACCAAGGCACTTTTCTCTTGCGGCAGTAGCGATAAAATATGCCGCGCATGTGAGGTGCTGGCGGCAAAAATCATCACACCGAGGCGTGTTTGGCTGTAGTGCAAAATCTGTGTCACGATTTGCGGCGTTACTTTTTTTTGCCGGTCAATCACTTGCGCCAATTCATCCTGGCGAAAGCCATGCAGAGTCGGGGTAAGTCCAGAAAAATCATAACTAAGTACCGGTGCATCCAGCAACTGAGGAGGCGTCAGGTAGCCGCGATCAATCAGGGTTTTCAGTGCCAATTCGTAGATACAAAAACGAAAAAAACGTGACTCATCGGTTTTGACCTGGCCTTTGGCATGGTATTGATAAATAAAGCCGCTACCTAAGCGATAGGGCGTCGCGGTTAAACCCAGAATCTTCAGGTTTGGATTGACCGATTGAAGATGCGCGATGGTTTTTTGATAACTGCTATCGGCATCATCAGGCACACGGTGACATTCATCAATAACCAATAAACTAAAGGTGTTGGCAAATTCAGCCAAGTTGCGGCTTATGGATTGAATCGACGCAAACACGACCTGATGTTGGTTTTCTTTCCGACCTAAGCCCGCCGAAAATATACTGGCTTCCAAACCATAGCTGCAGTATTTGAGGTAGTTTTGTTCGACTAACTCTTTGACATGGGTTAACACCAGCACTTGGCCCCGCGCCAATCTTGCCAATTCCGCGATCACCAGCGATTTTCCGGCGCCGGTTGGCAGTACCAATACGGCAGGATCGCTTTGACGGCGAAAATAGTGCACCACAGCCCGCACCGCGTGCTGCTGATAATCCCGCAGTACAACCCTAGCGCTGGATGTCGCATGGGCAACCGATGACATGGCGTTTGGTGCGGCAGCTTGCTCGGACGGCAGGGATGGCGACGGCGCGTTTAACTGTGCATTTAACGACGCATTTAACTGCCCGTTTAACTGCTCATTTAACTGCGCGCTGGCTTGGGCGTCGGTGGCTTGGTTCGTCATCAGTAGCGTTAGATTAATCCAGACCTTGGTGCTGCATGGCCACTGCCCGGTCAGCCAAAAAAATCACCTCAATAAACTGTTTTTCGTCGCCCCAACGGCACTGTTCAGTGGCTAAGGTTTTTTTACATTCACTGGCTTTACCCAAAATCGTATCGATTTCAGCACGGCTTTGCCCCACATCGAGTTGTTCATACTGCGCTTTGGTATAACCACCACAGCTTATCAGCGTGAGTGTGAACAGCAATAGACTGCCTTTTAAGAGTGCGTTATTGGTTGTCATGTGCGTACTGCCTTGTTAAGTGTGGGATTTACATCATCCGTTCGATGACGCAATCGCCGCCACGCGAAACCGTTGGCGGCGATATCGTTTTTTAGCTCGCCTTGAACTAGGTTTTTGATAGATGGGATTTTAGTCCCCGTATTAACCGCCTGTATTAACCGCCTGTATTAACCAGGCTCGTCGCTTGCAGCGGCGGCGTGAAACGTCGAACCTGGAGTACCAAGCCTAAGTAAGGATGGTCAATATAATGCACTTCATCGAGCAAAATTCGCGTACTTTCTGCACTGTACAGCACCTGTAGCGGCTGCTGAGCACTGGTTTGTCGGCGCAAGTTAAATGCGGTTCTGGCAAATATCATCCGATCTAAATATAAATGCACCAGTCCATCAAGCTGCCACACCGGCTGATGACTTTGCAGGCTTACGCTGGATGTACTGTCGGCCAACTCACATTGTGGGCTGTCCAAACAGGCGGCAAGGGTATCAATGCTTTGCGCAGAAATATAACCATTGGCCAGCGGCGTTGGCTGCTTGAGTTGGCCGTTGGCATGATAATATTTACTGTAATTTTGTCCAGCAAACCAGCGCAGTGGTCGACTCTGACTGCGTGATTGAAGCGGTTGACGCCATACCGTATGCAGCAACAGATCATGGCCACCCCGATGTTTGATCTGATAGGCCAGATCTTGCATTTTGAGGGATTGCGCACTGGCAATATACGCACTGGCTTGATGTTGCTCTTGGCCATCGACCACGGTAGGTAAGCGTTCAAGGCCACTGAGGCTATCGTTATAGATCACGCTCAGACTGAGGCTGGGTAGCCGTAGTATAGCGCTGTCTGCGTTTGCGACTTGTCCTTGCTGTGAAGGTTGGGGCGATAAAGCGGTATACACCAATCCCTGTTCTAGCGGTTCGAATTGGCAGATGTTGTCAGGCAACCGCTGCAGCTGCTGTTGCCAAATGCGCTGTTCGGCACTAAAGACCACCAGCGCATCTTCGTCAGCCCATAAAGCCTGCATGCGATAACGTAAATCGACCTTAAATTCGTTCGGCCATAGCGCTGACCAAGTTTCAGCCACATCAACGGCGGGGCGTGCCGGGTAGCGGTGGATCCCAAGACCGCTATCCAAGCGAGCATCAGAGGCATAATGCTGCGATGGATAAGGGCTGGGCAGCCACGCTTGGCCCAATAAATGTTGTTGCTGACTTTGTGCAGATGCCGGCCCGATTTGCTCACGTTGCTGGTTTGAGGCCTTGATGTCGCTACAGCTAGGCAAGGCAGCTAACAAGGGGCGAATGTTTGGCGTCACACTGGCGCCACGTAAATCCAAGCTATTGAGCGTATTGACCAAGGGCGCTTGACGCGGGAATTGTTCAAAAAGCAGATTGTCAGGCGTTTGACTGTAGGCTATCAGTTCAATTTCATACCAGTTGCTATCGACCGTTGATGCTTGACTTGTGGTTGCGGCGAGGGTTGTGCATAAAAATGCCCCCAAAGCTGCACCTAAGGCTCGAACGCTTGTACGTCGCCCGGCGTTGACTGGCGATGTAAGCAAAGGCGAGATGCGCCCGATAACTGTATCTTTGCAACTTTTCATACGGCATTAACTCGGTAATCGATGTTGGTGAAAATCATGGAGCATTTGCTCGACCAAAGCGAGCCGCTGCGCGGTGTCGGCACTGGCAATACTAAAGCGTAACTTTTGGCCGCCTTCTAACTTAAATATCCGACTTTGCTTTTGGATCAATTGAATGATATACGCCGGATCAATCTGAGTTCTATCGGCAAATTCTACCACGCCACCTTGAGCTTGCACATCCAATCGGCGAATGCCAAGTGCTTGTGCTTGCTGCTTAAATTCGGTGATTTTAATTAAATTTTTCGCCGCATCCGGTAACAAACCAAAGCGATCAATCAGTTCTATTTGCACATCATCCAAGGCTTGCGCGGTTTGACAAGCCGATAGACGTTTATAAAACGACAATCGTAAATTTACATCAGGAATATAATGATCTGGCAACAGTGCAGGGATTTTAAGGTCAATATCGGCTTGCTGGTTTAGCAGCTGATCAAGACTTGGCTCTTTACCTTGCTTAAGCGCATTGACGGCCTGTTCCAACATTTCCATGTACAACGTAAAGCCAACCGATTCAATTTGCCCGCTTTGGTCATCACCCAACAATTCACCGGCACCACGAATTTCCAAATCATGGCTCGCCAGCGCAAAGCCTGCACCCAAATCCTCGAGGCTAGCAATAGCTTCCAAGCGTTTTTGCGCATCTGTTGTTAAACGTTTAGGCGGCGGCGTCAGTAAATAGGCATAGGCTTGATGGTGCGAGCGGCCAACCCGACCCCGTAATTGGTGTAGCTGTGCCAAACCAAAATGGTCAGCGCGCTGAATGATCATGGTATTGGCTGTGGGGACATCAATACCGGTTTCAACGATGGTGGAGCACAACAACACATTAAAACGCTGATGGTAAAAATCGGCCATCACTTGTTCAAGTTCGCGTTCACCCATTTGACCATGCGCAATGCCAATGGTGGCTTCTGGTAATAATGCGGCCAAATCCTGTGCCGCTTTTTCGATGGTGGCCACTTCATTATGCAGGTAATACACTTGGCCGCCGCGCATAATTTCCCGCAACACCGCCTCGCGGATCAGCGCTATATCATATTCGCGGACAAAGGTTTTTACCGCCAGTCGGCGGGATGGCGCTGTGGCAATAATTGACAGATCGCGCATGCCGGATAACGACATATTCAAGGTCCGCGGAATGGGTGTGGCAGTCAGCGTTAAAATATCGATATTGGCACGCAGGGCTTTGATTTTCTCTTTTTGCCGAACGCCAAACCGATGCTCTTCATCCACGATCAAAAGCCCTAGCTCGCGAAATTTAATATCATCTTGCAGCAGTTTGTGGGTGCCAATAAGGATATCAACTTTTCCTGCAGTGACGTCTGCCAGGATGTCCTTTTGTGCCTTCGCGCTGACAAAGCGGGATAAAACTTCGACCCGAACGGGCCAGTTGGCAAAGCGATTGCGGAAATTTTCATAGTGTTGTTGTGCCAATAAGGTGGTAGGCACCAAAATTGCCACTTGATGATGGTCATGCACCGCCACAAAGGCCGCGCGCATGGCAACCTCGGTCTTTCCAAAGCCAACATCACCACACACCAAGCGATCCATGGCGGTTGGCGCTTGCATGTCACGCAGCACGGCATCGATGGCATCTTGCTGATCAGCGGTTTCCTCAAACGGAAAACTATCGGCAAATTGCTGATATGCGGCCAAATCCAACTGAAAGCCATAACCTTTTTGTGCGGCGCGGCTGGCATAGATATCCAGCAATTCGGCCGCAACATCACGGACTTTCTCCGCCGCCTTACGGCGAGCTTTTTCCCAGGCATCATGACCTAATTTGTGCCAGGGTGCATGTTCGGCATCACTGCCGGAGTAGCGGCTAAGTAGATGCAAGGACGCGACTGGCACATAAAGCCGGCTACCGCCTTGATATAAAATGGTGACAAACTCCGCGCTAATGCCACCGGCATCCAGCACTTGTAAGCCTTCATAACGGCCAACACCATGCTGCAAATGCACCACGGGCTGGCCCGGCGCTAATTCGGCCAGATTACGAATAATGGTATCGGCGGAGATTTGCTCTTTTTGTCGACGACGTCGCCGCTGGCTCACTTTTTGGCCAAATAGCTCATTTTCACTGATCACCAGCAAGGGCGGCTGAGTATCCAGCCAGACTCCTTGTTCAATTTGCCCAAGCATGATGCAAAACTGCGCATCACAGGTGAGGAAATCCAGATAGTTTTGCACACTATGAGGCCGTATTTGCGCTTTGCTTAACAAGCTCAGCACGCTTTCTCGCCGGCCTTCCGATTCGGTGACTAGCAGCAAACGGCCCTGTTTGGCTTTGATACTGAGCAGCTGTGCGGTGAACGCCGCCAACGGGTCGGATTTTTGATGATTCACGGCGACATCGGGCACTAATTGGGCCGGCAAATTTATCTGGCCAGCGCGCGCCGGCAAGGTGGCGGCGGAGAGGCGCAAACGCGCAAACTGTTTCATCAAACCAAATAGTTCGTCGACCGCCAAATACAGCTCGCGAGGTGGCAGCAAGGGCCGCAGTGGATCTACGCCACGATCATGATAACGCTGCTCCACATCCTGTAAAAACCGCTGCGCGCTTCCTTCGATATCACCAAATAATAAGAGCTGAGTGGCCGCGGGGAAAAAACTAAACAGGCTGTTTAACTGCTCGGCAAACAGCGGCAGATAATACTCAATGCCGGCCGGCAATATGCCTTGGCTGACTTGGTTATATAGCGATTCTTTTTCATGCCGCACCGGGAAGCGTTCCCGATAGGCGCTGCGAAAACGCTCAATGGCGGCTTTATCGGTGGGGAATTCATGCGCCGGTAATAAATCAATCGCATCGACCTGACGCAATGTACGCTGATTATCTGGATCAAACACCCGAATGCCATCAATTTCATCATCAAGAAAATCAATGCGATAGGGCTCTTGACTGCCCATGGGAAATAAATCCAATAAAGAGCCACGGACCGAAAACTCGCCGTGCGCCATCACTTGGTCGACGGCGCGATAGCCCACGCGGACCAATTGCTGTTTTAAGGCATTGCTATCAATGATTTGACCGCGTTTGAGTTGCAGGCTGTGCCCTTCAATGTAGCTACGATCGCAAAGTCGCAGTAGCAGTGTTGTCACTGGGACTATCACCACGCCGCGGCTAAGCTGCGGTAACAAGGCCAAGGTATGCAGCCGCTGCGAAATAATATCTTGGTGAGGCGAGAACATGTCGTAGGGCAAGGTTTCCCAATCTGGAAAACTCAGCAGCGGATAATCACTAGGTAAAAATGCGGCAATTTCTTGCTCTAAGCGCAGCGCGGTCGGGGTGTCAGGCACGACTAATAAACAGGGTTGCTGATGCTGTTGTACCCAATGCGCCACAGTCAGTGGCAACGCAAGCCCGACCAATTGGCCAATGGCTTTTTGATCATCACTGCCGTTGAGGCTTGGCAGTGGTGGCCACCATGCGGTCAATGATGCGGAGGTGGCGGCGTTTTTTGTCATACGAACTTTTCCTAATGCCCAAGTCGAATTGCGGCTGCTGTATTACCAGACGGTGAACCAGATGATGGCATGAACGCGCATGCCATCCGAACATTTGCGGCAGCTTTCACGAAGGTCTACCGTGCTTAGCGATGCACCTGAAGTGTGCCACGAGGTAGCTGCATGGTGACACAATGTAAACTGCCATACTGCGCAATTAACGGTAAACAAGGGATCCCGATCACTGTAAAGCCCGGATAAGCCTGTTGAATAACATCAAGTGCTCGCGCATCGGCCACATCATCATAGGTCGGCACTAAAATGCGTTGATTAATAATCAAGTAATTGGCGTAGCTGGCGGGCAGCCGCTCATCACCCGCATACTTGGCTTTAGGCCATGGCAGCGCATGCAGCTGATACGTATGGCCATCATGTCGGCGAAAGCTTTTTAATTGGGCTGCCATCGCTAACAGTGGTGCGTAATGTTCATCCGATTGATCATCACAAGCGACGTGCACAATACCGCCGTTGGGCGTAAAGCGAGCCAAAGTATCAATATGGGCATCGGTATCATCGCCGGCTAAATAGCCATGGTCGAGCCATAAAAAGCGATCTACGCCAAAACAGCGACTGAGCGCGGCTTCGAGCTGTGATTGGCTCATGCCTGGATTACGATTGGGATTGAGTAAACAATGGCGAGTCACCAACAGGCTGCCTTGGCCGTCGCTTTCAATAGCACCGCCTTCTAACACCAACGGGTTGGTGTTGCAGGATGACGCAGCAATGAACGATTGCTTAAAGAGGGCGGCGTTAATCGCGTTATCAAGCGCGGCCTCGAATTTATCGCCCCAGGCGGTGAAGGTAAAATCGTGCCAATGCAGTTGGCCGGCAGTGTCATATACCGAAATTGGACCATGATCACGTGCCCAGCTGTCGTTGTTGGCAATGATAGCGGTATACAGTTGTTCGGGCTGCGCTAGGAGCTGGTTTACACGAGCTTGAAGCTGGCATCGTGGCAAACCACCACCAAGGCGGTGGCGGGTATGGCCAAAATCGCTTGCGCGATCTGCACGAACACGGCTTCGACCTCCGCCAATTGTGGCGCCCAATCGGTCGCGGCATGAGGCCAAGTTAATAACACACCATCACAGGCTGTCCATTCGGCGGGTAACACAAATTCTGCCACTGTTATTTAATTCCTTGCTGTTGTCGCTGTTCTGCACGCAGCTTGAGTTGTCGTGCTTGTTCATGCAAGCTGGCGCGCACCATGGTATCGCGGTCCATCTCGCGGATCTGGCGAAAAACCAGTTTAAGTCGCCACGGCCGATCGCTGTCACTGCTGATATGCTGTTGTTCTATCACCTGCGCAATGGCATACACAGCACCATCACTGCCAGCTAAAAACAATTTTACCTCAAGCAGTTGGCCCAGCTCCAGTGCGGACTTCGCCAACACACAAAGACCACCACCACCATAGCTTTGCGTGTAATGGCGATACGCCGGATCGTCTTGTTGCAGCAATACATAGCGCATGAGCGTATCAATTTTTCGTGCTTGCGCTTTAAGATACAAACTAAGGTCATGCGCGACATCGCCAAGTTTCGCTAACGGCTTTAACATCGATTGTTCAAGCGTATTAAATTCACTGGCCATGCGAAATGGCTCTGGGATCATGGCTTCAAACAACTCAGGATTGGGAATTTGCTGCTCTGGCCATGGCTTTATACTGACAGGGATACTATGTTCGACTAAAAAATAATCATGGTACTGCGCCAGTAATTCTGGGAGCGCCGACATATCAAATGCAGATGTCATAGGGTTCCTTAGCGAATGCATGCTTTTGCTTGTCAGGTCAGGGCTTTCTCTCTATCATCCAACCACTTTACCATAACCTCAAGTGATGTCCTGAGAAAAGGATGCAATTACCTATAGCCCTGAAGATTGGTCTTCGCTACAGTCGTAGCCGAAAAGGCCAAGGTTTTCTATCATTTATCACCATGTTCTCCATCACCGGTATCTTTTTAGGCGTGATGGCGCTGACCATTGTGACCTCGGTCATGAATGGTTTTGAAAGCAAACTCAAAGATAGTATTTTGGGAGTGGTACCGCATGTGGTGGTGCGCTCCAACATGCCGCCCGCGACCTTGCTGCCACAGTTGCGCGCGCTGCCTACCGTGCAGCATGTCAGCCCTTATCTGCATGCAGAAGCTTTATTGCAAGCGGGCAAACATATGCATGCGGCGCAATTGCAAGGCGTAACACCCGATGGTATCCCTGAGTTCTTAAAGCAATCCTTGGTGATGGGGGACTGGTCCAATCTCGTTGACCAGCGGTATCAGGTGTTTTTAGGGACTGCTTTAGCTGATCAGCTCAATATTGGCGTCGGTGAGCAGGTTCGATTAATTCTACCCGCCGGCGGTACCTTTTCACCGCTCGGTTGGATGCCACGCCAGCGCCAATTTACCGTGGCAGGGTTGCTGGAAACCGGCTCTGCGGTCGACCAACTGCTGGCGGTGGTTGCTTATCAAGACCTGACCAAGTTTTTACCGAAACATAAAACGCAGCCTGCGCCAGGGGATGCCTATCGTATTCAGGTGCAAGATGCGTTTCAAATGCAGCCGCTGCGTCATGCGTTAGCGACGCGTACCGATATCAGTGCGCTGGAAGATTGGCGGGATGTGCATGGCAAGTATTTTGCCGCCGTGGCCATGGAAAAGACCATGATGTGGCTCATGTTGCTGCTGATTGTGGCGGTGGCGGCCTTTAACATAGTGTCGGCGCTGGTGATGATGGTGACGGAAAAACAGCGCGAAGTGGCGATTTTAAAAACGCAAGGCATGCGCGATAGCCAATTGTTTGCCGTGTTTGCCATCCAAGGCATGAGCCATGGCGTGGTGGGCGCGGTTAGTGGTGTGGTGGTTGGCGTATTACTCTGTTGGCAGCTTAATCCGCTGTTATCTGCGCTCGGCCTGCAACTGGTGCCTGGTATGGAATTACCAGTACAAATGCAGCCCCTGCAAATTATGATGATTTTGGCCAGTGCGTTGTTTTTAACCGCGCTGGCGGTGGTTTATCCGGCGTGGCGTGCCGTTCGGGTAGATCCTGCGACAATTTTACGAGATGAATAACGATGTTACAGGCAGTGGAACTTTGTAAAAGCTATCGTGATGGTCAGCATCAAACCCAAGTGCTGCATCAGGTGTCCTTGACCATAGCGCGCGGTGAGATGGTGGCCATTATTGGTAGCTCGGGGTCGGGCAAAAGTACCTTGTTGCATATCCTCGGTACCCTTGATCAGCCGGACAGCGGTCGATTACTGATTGATAACATTGCCATCAATAGCTTATCTCGGGCCGAACAAGCTGATTTACGCAATCAAAAATTAGGCTTTATTTATCAATTCCATCATTTATTGATGGATTTTACCGCGCTGGAAAATGTCTGTATGCCACTGCTGATCCGCGGTACGCCCGAGGCGGAAGCCATCAAACAGGCGCAATGGTTTTTGCAACGGGTGGGGCTTGGCCATCGGATGACGCATCGACCGGCCGAGCTTAGCGGCGGTGAACGTCAACGGGTTGCGATTGCACGTGCGATGGTGGCCAAACCTTCGTTGGTGTTGGCGGATGAGCCCACCGGCAATTTGGATCAGCACAGTGCCGATCTGATTTATACCTTAATGCGGGAATTAAACGCAGAGCTTGGCACCAGCTTTTTGGTGGTGACCCATGATCGGCAGTTGGCCGCCAAGTTGGATCGGCAATTGCTGATGCGCGATGGCCATTTAACTGCGGAGGCTCACCCAGCGCCTGTCATGCCGGAGCCGCAGCATGGCTAGTTTATCTTGGCAATTGGCGCAGCGCTATCGGCATACCAAAAGTACCAGTGCGTTTATCCGCTTTATCGCGGCATCCTCGACCTGGGGCGTGGGGCTTGGTGTGGCGGTACTGATTTTGGCGCTGTCGGTGATGAACGGTTTTGAAAAAGCCCTGCGGGAGAATTTATTAAATTTAATCCCGCACGTTGAATTACTCGCGGTGGACGATCCTATTACGGACTGGCAACCCACGCTGGCGCTATTGCAGCAAACCCCAGGCATTCGCGCGGGCGCGCCTTTTATTCGCAGCAATGGTTTATTGCGCAGTGGCGCCCAAGCCAAAGGGGTGCAAGTGCGGGGGATCGAACTTCAATACGAACAGCAGATTTCCAAGCTAGAACGCTATGTCGTGGCGGGACATTTGCAAGATTTTCAGGGTAACAGCATTGTGCTTGGCAAGGGGGTTGCTGACACCTTGGGCGTCAAGGTCGGTGATGAATTATCACTGCTGCTCCCCGAGCAGCAAGCGCAAGGCCAGAACAGTGGCTTTCAGACCGTGACCGTTCGCATCAGTGCATTGATTGCCATGGGCGGCCAGCTGGATTACCAGCAAGTGTGGGTGTCGTTACCCGCGATGGCGCAGTGGATGTCCATGCCGGCGGGCAGCGTTGAAGGCTTAGCTTTTGCGGTTGATGATATTTTTCAAGCACACAATGCGGCTCGCGCCTTGGGTGATCAGATGACTCAGCGGGTTTATCTGCTCGATTGGTATCGTAGCCAAGGACATTTGTACGAAGATATCCAGTTGGTGCGTTCGATTTTATATTTAGTGTTGGCACTGGTGATTGCCGTAGCTAGTTTAAATATTGTCGCGACCTTGGTGATGGCGGTGCGGGAAAAACAAGGCGATATTGCCATTTTATTGACGATGGGCACAAAACCTCGGGTGCTGATTTATGCATTTGTGTGGTTGGGGTGGCTCAATGGTGCCAAAGGCGCGCTGTGGGGCGGCGTGGTCGGTATGGGCATGGCGCTGACGATATCGCCTTTTTATCAGTGGCTGCACCAGCAATGGGGCCTCACCTTACTCGACCCAACCATCTATTTTGTCGACTATTTACCAAGTGAGTTGCAGTGGTTGGATGTGGTGGCAACGGTTGGCATTGCGTTAGCAATGAGCTTACTGGCCACCATTTATCCAGCGCGTCGCGCTGCACATATCGATCCCGCGCGGGTGCTGGGGCAGTACTAAGTTCGTTGGTCGCTGCGTTTGTTACTCAGCTTGCCACTTAGTTTGTTGTTTTGTTTGTTGTTTTGTTTGTTGATGCGCTTTGGCAGAGGTTTTGACTGGCCAATGCTGCATTAAACACCAGGTTTACATAGACGCCAACCATAAAGCACGATGAGGCTGCTAAGCAGGCCTAAGCCCAAACCTACCACCAGACTTCCTAGCAAGAGCGGCGGCATCACCGTCCAGTTCAGCGCTGTGAGGCTTAACATGGGAGTAGGTTGCCAAAAATTGCATAACCACACGCCAACGGCGTAATTGCCATAGAAAATAAAACCCAGCGTGAATGGGTTATTCACCCACACCATGGCCACCGCTAACCCAATGTGGGCTCGGAGCCAAATGGCAAACCAAACGGCCCCGACCATTTGCAGCGGCAGCGGTTGCCATGCCCAAAATAAACCAATACCGACCGCGCGACTGACATTCGCGGCTTGCCACTGCCAAAAATTTCCTTGCTGCAAATGACGTGCGAATGGTTTGAGCCATGGTGATTGCGCCAGCTGCTCGGCGCTGGGCATCTTCACCTGTGCCAGACGCTGTTGCAGCGCTTGTACCCACTGAGTCTCGGAGTTTTTGTGGCGACGCGTATCCGCGCCTTCAATGGCACTTGGCGTGATGGCAGCATTGGCAATGACCGATATTGCCGACGGTGTTGCCGCCGGTGTTGCACTCGCGGTTGGTTGCGGGGAAGGCGCCGGATCTGGCGCGTGATTTGGGTCTGGTGACAACGGTGTGTTCATAGTCTCATTTCATGATGTGTTAGCTGTGCATTTTATACATGGCCTGTGCGTTATATGAGCCTTAGCTGAGGATGGTCCCAGTATCGCCAACGGCGAGATGATGAGTACGGAAAACAGTCGATATCACGATCAGTGAAGGTGTCGAAATGGCGCATCTATGCGATCTACCTCATTTACGCCATCTACCTCATTTACGCCATCTGCGCCATCTGCGCCATCTAAGGTGCAACGCGTCATTCGGTGATGGAAGTTTTACTGATCATCTTTGGTCGTATCCGTAGCGCTGCTTGTTGCCACTGGCGGCGCTGCGCTGCGCTCCTTCTGAGCAAGCTTGCGCTCGAGGCGTCGCTGTTTACGCCGCCGCCATGCGATCGAGACGCTTAATCGCCAGAGCCAATCAACGGCAAAATATAAAAATATTGCCACCATCACGGCAAAAATCAGACTACCCAGCAAAAAGGGTTTGCCAATGGTGTCAATACTGGCCATCAACCATTCGGTGGTGGCATGAAATTCGACCGGCACAGGCGGATTGCCCATAGCCCAGCTACCGATGTTGTAACAAATGTAAAAAATAGGCGCCATGGTGAATGGGTTGGTTACCCAGCACAGCGCGATTGCGATAGGAATATTTACCCGACATAAAATCGCCAGTGCTGCCGCCAGAATAGTTTGACCTGGCATTGGCATCAATGCGGCAAAAATACCTGCGGCAAAGGCCCCGCGCGCCGAATGACGGTGTAAATGCCACAGATTTGGATCGTGCAACAAGCTGCCAAAAATGCGCATTGATTTGTGCTGACGAATTATATCTGGATCTGGCAGATATTTTTTTATAAAGTTCTTAGCCATTACATCCTATTTACGAAGCTGCAACATGTTTAGTGTGATGCTCGGAGTAGTTGTTGCCAGTGTGCTGGCTTTTATTCTACCGGAAATTCCGCCGCCTGCGGCATTAATTTCCGGGCTCTTGATGTCTGGTGTGCTGCTGGTACTGCTATTTATCATGGTGCAGGCCACCTTGTGGTTGATCCGGGCATGGCGCACATCCAATACAAAAGCGGCTGATCACGCACGTGCACCCGCACAAACATCGGAGACATGCAAACAATGTGATGCGCTGCAGACTGATTTTCAAGTGCGGTCGCACGATGTTGATGGTGCCGCTTCGCTAGTTTCTCAATTTGCTTCGCTGCTTTGTAAATGCACTTCGCTGGTTGCGCCTCGGTCTGGCACAACATCATGGTCGAAGCGCTGTCGGATCATCGTGGGATTGCTGGCCGGGATGGGCTTGTTCATCCTATTACTAAGTCTTGAATGGCAGCGTTATCAAATGGCACAGCACAGTATTCTGAAGGCTGGTATCGTTGCGGTGGAGGGCGAGCTGGTTCAGGTATCTGCCGCCAATGCGGAAGGCGATGTGTGGTTACGGCTACGGATGGATGCACCCGAGCGGCCGTGGCATCAGTACCTGGTGCAACTGCGCTGGCCGTCGGCACCTATCACGCTGGTCAGCGGCCAGCGCTGGCGCTTTCATGCCCAGTTAAAACCCATTCACGGCCCAGCCAATCCCAGCTCAGTGCATCGAGAAGCCTATGCCCTCACCATGCGGTTGATTGCCAGTGGCAGCATCAAGTTACCGCCACAGCTCATGTCGTTGCCACCTAGACTGTCGCCGTCATCACATCATGAACCCCAGCGCTATGTCGCCGCCATCGCAACACTGGAACCCAGCACCATCGAGCATCGATACCTACCGCAATACCAAGGTGGTGGTGCCAATTGGCGATCCGAGGTGGTCGAGACGTTAAACCATTCATTGGTGGGGGTCAGTACAGCGCCATTACTGTTGGCGTTAACCGTGGGGGAGCGGCCATTTTCCGATGAATTGTGGCAAGGGTTACAGGCCACCGGCCTGGGGCATTTGATATCGATTTCCGGCATGCATATCGCACTGCTGTTTGGTTGGGTACTTTGGCTGTGTCCGTGGTTTTGTCGGCCATGGTTGGCCGCGGGTTATTTACCGCAGCCATGGCGACAGGCGTTTTATATGGTGCTCGCCATGACGGCGGCTGTCGGCTACGCCTGGCTGGCGGGCTTGGCACTACCAACGCTGCGCGCATTATTAAGTTTATTACTTATCAGTGGCTTAGCGCTATGGCATTGGCGTGCACGTCCGGCCAGCCAATTGCTGTTAGTGATGGCGCTACTGTTGCTGTGGCAACCATTTTTTATGCTCAGTATTAGTTTTTGGTTATCCATGTTGGCGATGGCGTTGGTGTTGTACTTTGGCTGGTCGTTGCAGCAGGTGATTGGCTTTTGGCCACGGATCTGGTTATTTTTTCGCTACCAGATTGGTTTTACCTTGGCGATGGTGCCGCTGGGACTGCTGTTTTTTCATGGCGTAGCGCCCCTGGCGTTATTGTCGAACATCGTTTTTGTGCCTTGGATCAGCCTGATTGGGATCCCGCTATTGTTACTGGTGTTTTTGTTGCAACAGCTAAGTCCTGTTCCTTTGCCACACCTGTGGGCACTGGTCGATGGCATATTTTACCCGCTGCAGCGCTGGCTGGAATTTGCCGCCGATCCCGCTTATTGGTGGAGCTGGCCGACGTTAGATGGTGCCGAATTACTACTATTGTCGCTGTTTTTACTGTGGTTCTGGCGATGGTGGGCCTTTATGCCGTTGCTGCGCCTACAGCGGCAGGTCGCTATCTCCCAGCAAACAAAGCCAGCCTCGCCGCTGTTATACAAGCTCAGATGGCTAAATTCTGATGTGGTAAGGCAAAGTTTGCTGCTGCTGTGTTTTGCAAGCCCTTGGCTGTTTCATCGGGGGCAAGAGGTTCCGGCACGTCTTCATATTATTGATGTGGGGCAGGGTAATGCCGTGCTGTTGCAACAAGGCTCGCACGGCCTATTGTATGATTTAGGGCCACGTTATGGCACCTTTAGCCAAACCAAAGCACAGGTGTTGCCTTATCTTCGGCTTTGGCAGATCCAATCGCTGACGGTGGTGGTGAGTCATCAGGATTCGGACCACAGTGGTGATTGGCGTGTGATTGCTGAAGCTTACCCAAGCACAATCTTTTACAACCACCCTGCGGCATCCCCGCTACGCTGCCATGACATTCCTCGCTATTGGCAGGGTGCAGAACTGCAGGTGCTTTGGCCTTTAGCCGCCAAGCGTCATAGCGCCAGTGTGGTTTCGAACATCAATCATTTGTCACCTGCGCAAAGCTCAGCCCCTCAGGTCTTCAGTGACAACGACAGTTCCTGCGTACTGTCCATTCACTGGCAAGGCGTGCGATTGCTGCTTAGTGGTGACATCAGCGCACGTATCGAACAGCAGCTGAATACAGTGCCGCATCAACTGCTTTTGTTGTCGCACCATGGCAGTGACAGTTCAAGCAAGCTTAATTATTTGCAGCGACAAGCGCCAGCATTGGCACTGATCAGCAGTGGCGCTTTTAACAGCTATGGCCATCCATCACCCACGGTCATGGGGCGCTTAGCATTGCTGCAGATCCCATGGCGAAACACCGCCGATGCTGGCGCTATCGTGCTAGCGATCAAACAAGGGCAGTGGCAAATATGGTCATATCGGCAGCAGCGTTGGCCGCGATGGTTGGAAAAACTCACAAACAGTGCTGAAACAAGGCGATGAAACGAGTAGAATGCACTTTTTTTTACGCGATTGGGTGCTATTTTGACACAACCTACGTCTTCACATACGCCATCACAACCTACATCGGCACACGAGCCTGCAGCGCCACATGATGCGCATGGGCAGCCGGAGTCGTTGGTAGAAACCACTGGGGCTATAGCGACCTTTGCACGGTTGATGACCTATTTACGGCCATATCGTGGCGCCGGTATTTTAGCAATTATCGGAATGATCGGTTTTGCGGCCATTGATATTTTGGTTATTTCTCAGTTCGGTAAATTTATTGATGCCGGTATTGCTGCCAAAAATTATGACTTTTTAAAAATCGCATCTGTGGTGGTGATTTTATTATTCGTCGTACGTGGCTGCTTTAATTTTATGTCAACGTACTGTCTAAACTGGGTAGGTTCTAATATCGTCAAAGATATCCGGCAACAGTTATTTGACCAGATGTTACGTTTGCCCGTCAGCTATTATGACCAGCATACCACTGGCGCTATGATTTCTAAGATCACCTACGATGCGGAACAAATTAAGCAGGCATCGTCGAAAGCTCTGGTTGTGCTAGTTCATGACGGTGTCTTTGTAATTGGCGCTGTGTCACTCATGTTTTATCACAGCTGGCAACTGAGTTTGATTTTCTTGTTGATCATCCCAACGATTGCCGTCCTTGTAAAACAAGTGTCTCGACGTTTTCGCATGTTAAGTCACAATATGCAATCGGCAATGGGGACAGTTACCAGCAGTAGTGAACAAATGATTAATGGTCACAAAGTCATCTTATCTTTTGGTGGCCAAGAACTCGAAAGTGAACGCTTCGCAAAAATTAATAACAATAACCGCCATTTGGATATGAAATTGGAAGCTACTCGGTCAATTTCGGTCTCCGTGATCCAAGTGATTGCATCTTTTGCGGTTGCTTTTGCAACATTTTTAGCTAGTTTTCCAGCCATCTTAGATACTTTAACGCCAGGCATATTCTCGCAAATCATTTTTTCGATGTTAGCGCTGTTAAAGCCGCTGAAACAACTTACTACCGTCAATAGTGATTTTCAGCGAGGAATGGCCGCCGCCGCTGCTGTTTTTAAAGTTATAGACGAGAAGCCAGAGGATGATGGGGGTACGAAAGTGTTGACGAATGTCAAAGGGGCCATCGCCTTTAAAAACGTCAATTTCCGCTATCCAGGTCATCAAAAACTGGTATTAAATGACATCAACTTTGAGGTGGCACCTGGCCAAACCGTGGCGCTGGTGGGCCGCTCTGGCAGCGGTAAAACCACGATTTCTGCATTATTGCCACGGTTTTATGATTTGGTTGACGGTGAAATTACCCTCGATGGTGTTGCGATCGATGCCGTCACACGTCAATCGCTGCGCGAGCAAATCGCCGTGGTGTCGCAACAGGTGATGCTGTTTAACGATACTATCGCCAATAACATTGCCTACGGTTACAAAGGCGAGCTCAGCCGCGATCATTTGGAACTCATTGCTGAAAAAGCCCATGTGATGGAATTTGCCAGTCAAATGCCGGCCGGTTTGGATACACAAATCGGTGAAAATGGCGTGATGCTCTCTGGTGGTCAACGCCAGCGGATCGCCATTGCGCGCGCCTTGTTGCGGCAGTCACCGGTCTTGGTGTTGGATGAGGCCACCTCGGCGCTGGATACCGAGTCCGAGCGCAAAATCCAAGCGGCGCTGGATGAGCTACTGAAAAATCGGACCAATATTGTTATTGCGCACCGTTTATCAACCATTGAAAACGCTGATTTGATTTTAGTGATGGATCAAGGCCGAATTGTGGAGCGCGGTACCCACCAATCGCTGTTGGCCCAGGATGGCTATTATGCCACCTTGTACAAGCTGCAATTTAGTGAGGCCGGATGAACGCGCTAGAGCGTAGTTGGTACCAGCGCTGGGGTTGGAGTTATGTGTTATGGCCACTGAGTTTGCTAATGGCGGTACTCAGCGGCTTGCGACGTTTGGCGTACCGCCGTGGCTGGTTGGCGTCATCACATCCTGGTATACCGGTGGTGGTGATTGGCAATATCAGCGTGGGTGGTACCGGTAAAACACCTTTTACCTTATGGTTATGTCAGCACTTGCAGCAACAAGGTTTAAAACCTGCCATTATTAGCCGCGGCTATGGCGCACAGATCCGGCAGCCATTGTTGGTGGACGCGCGCCAGCACCACGCCAGCGATGTCGGTGATGAACCTTTGTTATTGGCGACCTTATCAAAAGTGCCGGTGGTGGTGTGTCCGGATCGATCAGCCGCCGCCGCCTTTGTGCGCCAGCACACCGATGCCAATATCATCCTCAGTGACGATGGATTGCAGCATTATGCGCTGGCACGCGATGTGGAAATTATCATGCTTGATGGCCAACGCGGGATCGGCAACGGTTTGCTGTTGCCGGCTGGCCCACTGCGCGAAGGCCGCTGGCGGTTGGCTTCGGCCGATGTGGTGCTGGCGACATCGGTCGCCGAGCAATCCCCGGCAGCGTCATTAACCGCACACCACATGTGGCTTCATAGCGCTCCAGCACTGCCTGTGGCCAGTTTAGTCGCGGATGAGATGAGCGGCGCAGAAACCGAAGCGTTATTCGCCCCTTGTGAGGTGAAGCTGGTCGCCGGTATTGGTAATCCACAGCGCTTTGTCCGCTCCGCCCAGCAGCAGGGCTATGCGGTGGCTGGTGAATATTTTTTTCCAGATCATTATGCGTTTACGGCCAGCGATTTTTCAGCCATCGCAGGCCCTGTTCTTATGACCGCAAAAGATGCGGTGAAATGTCGGCGTTTTGCGCAAGCAGATTGGTATTATTTGCCATTGCATGCTCGCTTTGCGCCGAGCACACTTGCCTTGATCGATCAGCAGATCGCATCGCTACGGAGTCGTTATGGCCTTTAACATCGCATTATTAGATATAGTGGCTTGTCCTTTGTGCAAAGGACGCTTGAAGCTGGACAAAACTCAGCAAGAACTGATTTGTACCTTTGATAAATTAGCCTACCCGATCCGCCACGACATTCCGGTGTTATTAACGCCAGAAGCGCGTGAACTGACCGCCGCAGAGGTAGAGCCATGGCTTTCGTAGTGGTGATCCCCGCCCGTTATGCCAGCTCACGCTTGCCGGGCAAACCGCTCGCCGACATTGCTGGCAAACCTATGATCCAGTGGGTGTGGCAACAAGCCATGCAAAGCGGTGCGGCGCGGGTGGTGATTGCAACTGATGACGACAAAGTAGAGCAAGCCGCGCAGGCCTTTGGTGCCGAGGTGGTGATGACCTCTGCACATCATCAATCGGGTACTGAGCGGTTAGCCGAAGTGGTGCAGCGCCTGGCGTTGCCTGCAGATATGGTGGTGGTCAATGTGCAAGGTGATGAGCCCTTTATTCCGCCATCACTGATTCGACAAGTGGCGGACAATTTGGCCATGCAGCAAAAAGCGGCGATGGCGACGCTCGCCGTTCCCATCCAGCATTTGGCCGAGGTGACCAACCCCAATGTGGTAAAAGTGGTGACTGATCATGCCGGTTATGCGTTGTTATTTAGCCGCGCTGGGGTCCCGTTTGACCGTGATGGTGTGCTGCATTCCTCGGCTGTGGAACCAACGGATAATGCCAGCCACACCCATCCGGTGGCTAAGGTGTATCGGCGCCATCTGGGTATTTATGCCTACCGTGCCGGTTTTATTCATCGTTATGTCAACTGGCCTGCGACCGCGCTTGAGCAGATCGAATGTCTCGAGCAGCTGCGCGTGCTGTGGTATGGGGAAGCGATCCATGTCGCCGATGCACTTGAGGTGCCACCGGTTGGTGTGGATACGCCCGCCGATCTGGCGGCGGCGCGCGCCCATGCACAGCAATTGAATACGCATGCGACAGTGGCATTCTAATGCAGCACCCTGTGATGCCTAGTAGTGTTGCCACAGATATTGCGCCGGCGGCGTGGCCGCAGCTGCAAATTTTGCTCAGGCATCCTGATTTTATTGTGTGTTACAAACCGGCAGGGCTGAGCTTCCACTCGGAGCAAGGCCCAGGCATGGTGGTGCTGGCCGAGGCCTTATACGGTCAACCTTTGTTTGCCGTGCATCGATTGGATAAGACGACGTCCGGCTTATTGCTGCTCGCGACCCATGCGCAAAGTGCCGCTCGCTTTACCGCCATGTTCAGTGCACATCAAATCGAAAAATATTATTTAGCGCTGAGCCATACCAAAGGAAAACGAAAACAGGGCTGGGTGAAAGGCGATATGCAGCCGGCTCGCCGTGGGGCATGGAAATTGCTCCCCACCATGTCGCAGCCCGCAGTGAGCTATTTTTACAGTTTTGGCTGGCCGGCACAGCAGACCGTAACAATGGGCACAGACGCTACACAGCAGTTATCGCAACCACGGATCTTTATGGTAAAGCCGTTTAGCGGTAAGACCCATCAAGTGCGTGTGGCGCTTAAAAGCAATGGGAGTCCGATTTTGGGCGATAGCCTGTATCAGGCGCAGCCGGCGGATCGGGTGTATCTTCATGCGTTTGGCTTGCGATTTCAGTATCAAGGCCAAGAATTTGCCTTAACCACAGCGGCCATCGAAGGCGAGTGGTTTGCCAGCGCTGAGCTTCAGCAGTGGCTTGCGACGGTCATGCATCAGCCGTGGGCACTTGATTGGCCGTCGTGGCAAGCATCGTCATAACAGCTAAGACATAACAGCAGCGTCATAACAGCAGCGTCATAACGTTTAGGCCGTACTTAGTTGCCATCACGGTGTGTCAGCGCGTTGTCAGTGCATTGTCAGTGCATTGTCAGTGCATTGTCATCACATTGGCGCTACACCAAGGTGGTGTAGCTTAGGCTCAGGTGATGGAACAGGTTTTTTAAGTTAGGAATTTTTGATGTCCGATTATCAATTACGTTTTGCCGGGATTGCACGGCTGTATGGGACGCGCGCATTAACGGCGTTTGCCCAGGCGCATGTCTGTGTGGTCGGTATTGGTGGGGTGGGAAGTTGGGCTGCCGAAGCCTTAGCGCGCTCGGGGATCGGCCAAATTACCCTGATTGATTTGGATGATATTTGCATCAGTAATACCAATCGTCAACTGCATGCACTAAGCACAACCATTGGCCAAGATAAAACCCACGTCATGGCGCAACGGCTACGTGACATCAACCCTGCCATCGTGGTGCATACCGTGGAAGATTTTGTCAGTCACACCAATCTGTTCGAGCTGATGCGGCCTGATTTTAGTTATGTGGTGGATTGTATTGATTCAATCAAGGCCAAAACAGCCCTGATAGCGCATTGTAAACGCAACAAAATACCGCTGGTTGCCGTCGGCGGCGCTGGCGGGCAAATCGACCCAACCCAAGTTAAAGTAACGGATTTGGCACTGACCACCAATGATCCATTATTGGCAAAAGTGCGCAATAATTTACGCCGTGATTATAACTACAGCCGCAACCCAAAGCGTCGCTTTGGCGTCGATGTGGTGTATTCGACAGAGCAATTGCGCTATCCCGCGGCTGATGGCGAGGCTTGCCTTGCGAAACCCTCCGATGCTGCGCCACAGCGCTTGGACTGCGCCAGCGGTTTTGGTGCTGTCACCGTGGTGACGGGGACCTTTGCCTTTGTCGCGGTCAGCCGGGTGCTGCAAAAACTGATGGAAAAAGCCAATCGCGCGGCTGAGCCATCGGCAAGCGCAGCATCACCTAGTGACGCAACTACGAATGACATACTGTAGGTTGCATGTCGTAGGATACATGTCGTAGGATACAACGCAGGTGATTTTACCTAGACGTCTTTCCTTATAAAACGCCTGCGCGGCTATCCTGGCATGGCTGCTGTACTCTTGGCTGCTGTACTCTTGGCTGCTGTTCTATGGTTGTATAATGGAGCATGCCCCTGAATTAGCGTGCACGCCCGATTTGTCGCTCCAATTCGGCCAATATGGCGAGCATGCCATGTTGGCGCGATTGACTTAGCTGCGTTAATAATCCCACCGCCATCAACTGCGCCCGCCGCTGCTGCAATTGCTGCTGTAATTCATCGACGGCACAACGCTGTTCTGCTGGGTTCGACTGATTGGCGCCTTGTAGCGTGGGCACTGCAGTTAGGACTGGCGTCGGGAGTTGCCATAACAGCAACGCCATCAGCGCATTAATCAGCCGAACATCCGAGTAAAACAGCCAGCCTTGTGCATGGTGCACGAGCCATGCGGGGCTGTCACAGCCTTGAATCGCGGGTTGCGTTGCCTGCCAGTCGCCATCACCTTGCGTAACCTGCTGAATATGTTTGCCAAATTTCATCAGCTCAGGGTACAACGCGCTACCTAATTGCCGTTGTTGTTGCACAGCCTCGTGAATGCGCTGCCACCAGTGGACACAAACTTGGTCAAGCTCGTGCTGATAGGCCGCCACCGTACGCGTCAAACCCGTCGCATTGCCTTGCTCAGACGCCGGCGACATCACATCGTCTGCCGCATATGGAGATACTGACGTTGTTTCAACGGGCTTGGTTATAGCCGAAGCCAAGTCGTTGGCCTGCAGCGAATGGCACCTTAGGATCTGCTGCATCGCCTCGATGGCGCGATCGATATCATGCGCCGTGGTATAAGCCGCGACCGAAAAACGCAGTGCGCCAACTTGATTGAGTGCCGCAAACAGCGGCATCGCGCAGTGCCGACCTGCCCGAACTGCAATCTGTCGCTGGTCAAGCAGTAAGGCAATATCACTTGGGTGCTGTTCTGCCACGTTCAGGGTTAAAATCCCAATATTGTGCTGGGTGTTCGAAAGCAGTTGTACCTGTGGCAGTGCGGTTAAGCCATCCGCGAGTTGTTGTAGCCGCTGCTGCTTATGCGCTCGCATCGCCTTGGCGTCAAATTGCTGAATAAAATCGACCGCCGCCCCCAAACCAATGGCACTGGCGATGGCCGGTGTTCCTGCTTCGAGCCGATAAGGCAACTGATTGAGTGTGGTGTGGCTAAAACTGACGTGTGAGATCATTTCGCCGCCATAATGCAGTGGTCGTAACATTTCCAATACGCGTGAGCGGCCATATAACACACCGATGCCCGTCGGCCCATAGAGTTTATGACCCGACCACAGGTATAAGTCACAGTCAGGCACGGGATCCAGTGCCAAAATTCCCTGCGCACCATCGACCACGGTAATAGCGCCACAGGCTTTGGCGGCTGTCAGTAAACGATCAAGCGGCAGTTGTTGCCCTAAGCCATTGGACGCTTGCGTCATACTGACCACTTTGGGATTAAGCGATAGTAAGCGCTGAAATTCAGCTTCATCCAATTGCCCATCGGCCAAACAGGGCACCACATCAATAATAACGCCCTGCGGCGCCACATGAAATTGCCAAGGAACGATATTGGCGTGATGTTCAAGGCTGGTGATAAGAATGCGATCGCCAGGCTGTAATACGCTATGCATGAGTCCAAAGGCCACGAGGTTAAAACCAGCGGTGCAGCCACTGGTCCAAATCACCTGATAATCCGGGTTAGCGCCTAAAAATTGATAGACAGATTGCCGGGCGTGTTCAAAGCGCGCGGTAGCTGCATTACTCAGACTATGGGCGGAGCGATGCACATTACTGTTAAGCTGCTGATAAAAATTATGAACAGCATCAATGACCTGCTGTGGTTTATGGCTGGTTGCGGCATTATCAAGGTACACCCACTCAGGCTGCGCGGAAAAAAAAGGGAAGTGTTGCCGAAATGCATCAACATCAAACAAAGCCATGTCAGGTTACTCGTCGCGATAAAAATACCATTGTACCACCGGCGCTAGGATTGCTGTAACTGTTACCTGCGATGGTGTATGTGTGTCAGAGTTGGTTAAATCCCTTGGTTTAACCGACCATCAAACCTTCGTCGTCGACCAACCAGCGGGCTTGGTGTGAAAAAAATTTCGTAAAACATGCCATAGTCGTGCAAAAAACCTGACAGTGATGAAGAAAGTGGCCGCGTGCCTAAAGCTTATAAGGTAAATGTGGTGGCCGTGTTGTATAAGAAGGGAAGATGGCTTGCTCAGTCGCAGCTAAATTAGCAGTGAATGCGCTGCGATTTTTAAGTTACACAGTGAAGATATCAATCGAACTTCGTTAATCAGTGTAAAAAATAAAAAGCGACCGAAGTCGCTTTTTTATCTTTTGGCCAGCTAACGGCACCCTAAAAAAGGTTGCGTTTAGCTGCGCTGGTCTTTCTTGATGAAATCACGCGCTGTGTAGCCAGTGTACAACTGACGTGGACGACCGATTTTGTGGCCTTTGTCAGATAACATCTCATCCCAATGTGAAATCCAGCCCACAGTACGGGACATGGCGAAAATCACAGTGAACATGCTTGTTGGGATACCGATCGCTTTTAAGATAATACCTGAGTAGAAGTCAACGTTCGGATACAGTTTCTTCTCGATGAAGTACGGATCTTCCAGTGCGATACGCTCTAATTCCATGGCGACGTCAAGCAATGGATCTTTAATGTTCAGCTCTTTTAGCACTTCATGACAGGTATCACGCATCACTTTGGCGCGTGGGTCAAAGTTTTTGTATACGCGATGGCCAAAGCCCATCAAGCGGAAAGTATCGTTTTTGTCTTTGGCGCGACGCACGAACTCTGGAATACGCTCGACAGAACCGATCTCTTGTAGCATTTTTAAGCAAGCTTCGTTGGCACCGCCGTGCGCTGGGCCCCACAGTGAAGCAATACCCGCCGCGATACACGCATATGGGTTGGCACCAGATGAACCGGCTAAACGTACGGTCGAGGTTGACGCATTTTGCTCATGGTCCGCATGCAGCATGAAAATACGGTCCATCGCTTTTGCCAGCACTGGACTGACATGGTACTCCTCGGCGGGCACAGAGAACATCATGTGCAGGAAGTTTTCCGCGTAGCTTAAATCGTTGCGCGGATACACGAACGGTTGGCCAACAGTGTATTTATACGCCATCGCCGCAATAGTTGGCAGCTTAGCAATTAAACGATGCGCCGAGCGTTTACGCTGTTCAGGATCGTTGACGTTCAGGTCAGAGTGATAGAAGGATGACATGGCACCCACGACGCCACACAGCATGGCCATCGGGTGTGCATCCACACGGAAGCCTTGGAAAAATGATGCAATCTTTTCATGCACCATGGTATGGCGTGTGATGGTTTTGGTGAAGTTAACGTACTGCGCTTCGTTCGGCAGTTCGCCTTCAAGCAGCAAATAACAAACTTCGAGGTAGTCAGAATCGACCGCCAATTGCTCGATGGGATAACCGCGGTGCAATAACACACCTAAGTCACCGTCGATGTAGGTAATTTTAGACTCACAAGAGCCGGTGGACATAAAGCCTGGATCAAATGTGAAGTAACCTTGTTGACCCAATGCACGTACATCAATTACGTCAGTGCCTGCCGTGCCGGAATAAATTGGCAGTTCAAAAGGCGCTAAGCCTTCGATGTGCACGACAGCTTTTTTATCTGCCATTGGATTTCTCCTGTGTTGTTATGGGTTTAACTGGTAGGACTTTCTATTCTACCTGCAACTGGGGTCTAAAAGTCAATTTTAATGCGCTATTGATTAATAAGTATTCGACTCTGGTCGTATTGCAATCTATAACTGTCAGATTACTGTAGCGCATACTGATTTTAACGGCGAAATTTAAACATAAATTGTAATCCCTGCACGTGAAATATATACTGTCGCGGGTTCGAAATCAGTTCACTGACCGATAGATATAAATTCAGGATGAACCACGACACGCTGTAGCCTGTATATCCATTGGGTGTTGACTGTGAATACAGCAACGATAATGACAACAAAGCTCAGAAAGGGCGTCGATAGGCAAGAAACTGTGAAAAAGCAAAGACCTGTAAATCTTGATCTAACCACTATATCCATGCCACCTACGGCAAAAGCTTCAATCCTACACCGCGTCACCGGCGTGGCGATGTTTTTCGCCTTGGTGTTCGTGATCTGGGCGTGGGCAGTCTCATTGTCTTCACCTGAAGGCTTCGCACAAGTGAAAGAGGTAATGACATCGTTTATTGCCAAATTCATCGCGTGGGGCACGATCACGGTGTTGTCCTACCATATCATCGGCGGTATTCGTCATTTGATTATGGACATGGGCCATTGGGAAGAATTGAAATCAGGTAACGACAGTGCGAAAGCCGCTATTGGCTTGTGGCTGGTTGTTGCTGTTTTAGCTGGAGTTTGGTTATGGTTCTAAATCAAGCATCATTAAAGCGCGACGGTGTGCAGGATTATGTATCCTTACGCGCCACGGCAATTATTCTGACGCTCTATACCTTCTTTATTTTAGGTTTTTTCCTTATTACCCCGGAAGTGACCTACGACGTATGGAAAGCATTGTTTTCTAACATCCTCGTTAAGGCATTCACCCTGCTGGCGCTGGTGTGTATTGCGGTTCACACCAAAATCGGTTTATGGCAAGTATTGACAGACTATGTCAAAAACGCGCGGATCCGTGCTGTGCTTCAGTTCGTATTGTACAGCTTAGCGTTTGGCTATGTCGCCGTTGGTCTGTTTGTATTGTGGGGTGCTTAATTGAATATTCCAGTTCGCGAGTTTGATGCCGTTGTAATCGGCGCAGGTGGCGCCGGCATGCGCGCTGCATTGCAAATTACTGAATCGGGCTTGACCTGTGCATTGTTATCGAAAGTGTTCCCAACACGTTCTCACACAGTGTCAGCACAAGGTGGTATTACCGTTGCGTTGGGTAACTCACACCCGGACAACTGGGAATGGCACATGTTTGATACCGTCAAGGGTTCGGATTATATCGGTGACCAAGACGCTATCGAATACATGTGTAAAACAGGTCCTGAAGCTATTACCGAGTTAGAAAACATGGGGTTACCATTTTCGCGTTTTGAAAATGGCCGTGTTTATCAACGTCCGTTCGGTGGCCAGTCGAAAAACTTCGGTGGCGAGCAAGCCGCTCGTACTGCTGCAGCGGCCGACCGTACTGGTCATGCCTTATTGCATTTGTTGTATCAACAAAACGTAAAGAATAAAACACAAGTCTTCTCTGAGTGGTATGCCCTAGATTTGGTGAAAAACCAAGACGGCGCCATTGTGGGTTGTACTGCCATTGATATTGAATCAGGCGAGATTGTGTACTTCAAATCTCGCGCCGTGGTGTTAGCTACCGGTGGTGCTGGCCGTATTTATGCCTCAACGACCAATGCGCACATTAACACCGGTGATGGTGTGGGTATGGCGCTGCGCGCTGGCGTTCCATTGCAAGATATGGAAATGTGGCAGTTCCACCCAACAGGTATTGCTGGCGCCGGTGTGTTGGTGACCGAAGGTTGCCGCGGTGAAGGTGGATACTTACTGAACAAAGACGGTGAGCGCTTCATGGAGCGTTATGCACCGAACGCCAAAGATTTGGCCGGTCGAGACGTTGTTGCACGTTCAATGATGACTGAGATCCGCGAAGGTCGTGGTTGTGATGGTCCTTGGGGTCCACACATCAAACTGAAGCTGGATCACTTAGGTGAAGAAGTATTGGAAAGTCGTCTGCCAGGTATTTGTGAGTTGTCACGTACCTTCGCACACGTCGACCCAGTGAAGGAACCCATTCCTGTAATTCCAACCTGTCACTACATGATGGGGGGTATTCCAACCAACGTTCATGGTCAGGTTATTCATCCACGTGAAGATGGTTCTGAAACTGTGGTGCCTGGTCTGTTTGCCTGTGGTGAGATTGCGTGTGTGTCAGTCCACGGTGCCAACCGTTTGGGCGGTAACTCATTACTTGACTTGGTCGTGTTTGGTCGTGCGACTGGTTTACATTTAGGCGAGGCTCTGGCGGCAACGGCAGAATATCGTCAAGCGTCTGATTCCGATCTACAAGCTGCGTTAGCCCGTACACAACGTTGGGAAGCGAGCAAGCCAGGTCAAGGTGAAGATCCGGCGCAAATTAAGAAAGACTTACAGCAATGTATGCAATTGAACTTCTCGGTATTCCGTGAAGGTAAGGCAATGGCTGAAGGCTTAGAACAGTTGAAGGTGATCCGCGAGCGTCTGAAGTATGCCCGCCTGGACGATAAGAGCGCTGAGTTCAATACCCAGCGGATCGAATGTCTGGAATTGGACAACCTGATGGAAACTGCATTCTCTACCGCGGTGGCCGCAAACTACCGTACTGAGAGTCGTGGTGCCCATGCACGCTTCGACTTCCCGGACCGTGACGACGAAAATTGGTTATGCCATAGCGTCTACACACCGGACACTGAGTCCATGTTTAAGCGGAAAGTGAATATGGAACCTAAGTTCCGTCCAGCTTTCCCACCGAAAGCCCGTTCTTACTAAGAGGGATACAGAATGAGTAAGTTAGTATTCTCTATCTATCGCTACAACCCAGATGTCGATACGGCACCACGGATGCAAGATTACACCTTGGATAATCCGGAAGGTCGCGACATGATGGTGCTGGATGCGCTATTGAAATTAAAAGAGCAAGACCCAACCTTATCATTCCGTCGCAGTTGCCGTGAAGGCGTCTGTGGTTCAGACGGTCTGAATATGAATGGTAAAAATGGTCTGGCATGTATCACACCATTGTCTGCCTTAGGTAAAGGCAAAGATGGCAAATTGGTGATCCGCCCATTACCAGGTTTACCTGTTGTTCGTGACCTTGTGGTTGATATGTCACAGTTTTATACCCAGTATGAAAAAGTGAAACCATATTTGATCAACGATGGTTTACCGCCGGCAGGTGAATATTTGCAGTCGCCAGAAGAGCGGGCTAAATTAGATGGCTTGTACGAGTGTATTCTCTGTGCATGTTGTTCAACGTCGTGCCCATCGTTCTGGTGGAATCCAGATAAGTTCATCGGTCCTGCTGGATTGTTACATGCTTACCGTTTCTTGGCGGATAGCCGTGATACGGCGACCGAGCAGCGGTTAAACGATCTGGATGATGCGTTCAGCGTGTTCCGCTGTCATGGTATTATGAACTGTGTCAACGTATGTCCAAAAGGGTTGAATCCGACCAAAGCCATTGGTCAGATCAAATCCATGTTACTAAACCGGGCGCTGTAAAGCGCCCATTTGTTAAGGCATAAACTTTCACATTTGCTAATGTGAAAGTCAAACCCGAAAAAATAGCCATAAAACCTGTGTCATGGCTATTTTTTTGCTAATTATTTCAGGTGCTTCGAGATAAGGGAACGTAAATGCACGAAGGTGTAATGAAGGCGTGGTTAGAGTCTTCTCATCTTGGCGGTGGCAACATGGCCTACGTCGATGAACTCTATGAATCCTACTTAGCTGATCCCAGCAGTGTGGCCGACGAGTGGCGCGAATTTTTTGCCAAGTTGCCGAAGCTCAATGGGGTTGACCTTGAAACCCGTCACTCTGACATTCGTCAACAATTTGCTGACTTGGCCAAGAACAAACACCGCGAAGTGGTGACTATATCGACCGGCCAAGGTGATAGTCGGCAGGTGAAAGTACTGCAGCTGATTAATGCATATCGTTTCCGCGGACACCAAAACGCCAAACTTGACCCGCTGGAATTGTGGCAACGGCCGCGTGTACGTGATCTCGAATTGTCCTACCATGATTTAAGCCCTGCTGATTTTGACGCCGAATTTAACGTTGGCTCATTCTTCGCAGGTACTGATACGATGAAACTAGGTGATTTGGTTCAGGCGTTAGAAGCAACTTATTGTGGCTCTATCGGTGCTGAATACATGCACATCGTGTCAACGGATGAAAAACGCTGGATCCAACAGCGCTTAGAAAGCGTTCGCTCAAAGCCCGCCTATGACAAAGCCACCAAGCAAAGCATTTTAAAAGGCTTAGTCGCTGCAGATGGTTTAGAACGTTATTTATCGGCGAAATTTCCAGGTGCCAAACGCTTTGGTTTAGAAGGCGGCGACGCCATGATCCCAATGCTGAAGGCCATGATTCACCGTGCGGGTGAACAAGGCGCCAAGGATTGTGTCATTGGTATGGCGCACCGCGGTCGTTTAAATACTCTGATTAACGTGATGGGTAAAAACCCAAGCAAATTGTTTGATGAGTTTGCCGGTCGTTACGAAGTGGTCGGTGCGGGTGATGTGAAATACCACATGGGTTTCTCATCTGACTTTGCCACCAAAGGTGGCAATGTTCACTTAGCCTTGGCATTCAACCCATCACACTTAGAAATCGTTAACCCGGTGGTTATCGGCTCGGTGCGGGCCCGCTTAGATCGTCGTGGTTGTACCGATGGTTCGCAAGCCTTACCAATTACCATCCACGGCGATTCCGCCTTTGCCGGTCAAGGTGTGGTGGCTGAGACCTTCAACTTATCCCAGACTCGCGCCTTTAAAGTGGGTGGAACCGTTCGTATTGTGGTGAATAACCAAGTTGGTTTTACCACCTCTAACCCTGAAGATACGCGTTCGACCGAATATTGTACCGATATCGCCAAGATGGTGCAGGCGCCAATTTTCCACGTCAATGGTGATGATCCTGAAGCCGTGGTATTCGTTGCCCAACTCGCGGTGGACTATCGCAACACCTTTAAACGGGATGTCGTGATTGATTTGGTGTGTTACCGTCGTAATGGTCATAACGAAGCGGATGAACCAAATGCAACCCAGCCGCTGATGTACCAGAAAATCAAAAAACACCCAACACCACGTGAATTGTATGCCGAGCGTCTGATCCGTGAAGGTGTGTTTAATGCGACTGAAATCCAAGCCTTGATTGATAACTATCGTGCCGCCTTGGACGAGGGCAACTGCGTCGTTGAAGAGTGGCGTCAAATGACCGAGGTTGCGGTTGATTGGACACCTTATATCGGACACGACTGGACCACAGCCTATGATGCGTCGATGAGCGTGGAAAAGCTGGTTGCACTTGGTGAACAAGCCATTAAGGTGCCCGCGTCACACACCTTACAACGTCAAGTGGGTAAAGTGTACGAAGATCGTGCCTTGATGCTTAAAGGCGATAAAAAAATTGACTGGGGTTTTGCTGAAATCCTCGCCTACGCCAGCGTGGTTGATGCTGGTCAACGTATCCGTATCGTGGGTCAGGACTCGGGTCGTGGTACCTTCTTCCATCGCCACGCGGTACTGCACAGTCAACAAGATGCGTCGACCTACACGCCGCTGGCCAACATGTCTGCGAACCAAGGTCCATTCGAAGTTTACGATTCAGCGCTATCTGAAGAAGCTGTGTTGGCATTCGAATATGGTTATGCGACCACCGAGCCACGTGCCATGGTGATTTGGGAAGGTCAATTTGGTGATTTTGCCAACGGTGCGCAAGTGGTGATTGACCAATTCTTAAGTTCAGGCGAACAAAAATGGGGTCGTCTGTGTGGTTTGACGCTGCTGTTACCACACGGTTATGAAGGGCAGGGTCCAGAGCACTCGTCGGCGCGTTTAGAACGTTTCTTACAGCTGTGTGCGGATCACAACATGCAAGTGGTGGTGCCTTCCACTCCTGCGCAAGTATTCAACATGTTACGTCGCCAGATGGTACGGCCAATGCGTCGTCCATTAATTGTGATGTCACCGAAGTCATTGCTGCGCCACCCATTAGCCACCTCAAGCCTGCAAGAACTCGCAGATGGCGTTTTCCAAAATGTGATTGGCGAAATTGATGCGTTAGATGCCGCCGCCGTTGAGCGTGTTGTATTCTGTAGTGGTAAAGTGTATTTCGACTTGTTGGAAGAACGTCGCAAGCGCAATATCCAAAATATTGCCATTGTGCGTGTTGAACAGTTATACCCGTTCCCGCAACAAGAAATGGCACAAGTGCTTGCGCAGTACCAGCATGTCAAAGATTTCGTATGGTGTCAGGAAGAGCCGCAAAACCAAGGTGCTTGGTATTGCAGTCAACACCACTTCCATGCCGCCATCCCCGCGGGTGCTCGTTTGAGTTATGCCGGTCGTGATGCGTCGTCTTCACCGGCGGTGGGTTATCTATCTGTACACAATAAACAGCAACAAGCATTGGTCAACGCTGCCCTAACACTGGCATAATAGACAAGCTAAGCTGTTGAATATTCAGTCAGTGTGGTTTTTGACCACACTGACTTTGGTTTTGTAGCACCAAATTAATCACTGTCTAACTCTGTAAAAGGTGACAACGTGGAAATTAAAGTCCCAGTACTCCCGGAATCTGTTGCTGATGCCACCATCGCAACTTGGCATGTCAAGACTGGTGAAGCGGTAAGCCGCGACCAGGTTTTGGTTGATATTGAAACTGATAAAGTTGTGCTTGAAGTCGTCGCACAAGCCGATGGTGTGATGGGTGAAATCCTGCATGCCGAAGGTGCAACGGTATTAGCAGAGCAAGTTATTGGGCATTTGAACGCCGGCGCAACGGCCGCTGCCGCGCCAGCTGCGGTTGCTGCAGTTGCAGCGCCCGTCGCAAACGCGGATGCCGATGAGGTATTAACCCCGTCAGTACGTCGTTTGATTGCGGAGAAAGGCCTGGATGCAAGCAAGATCCAAGGTTCTGGTAAAAACGGTCGCGTCACCAAAGAAGACGTAGAAAAATTCTTATCTGCAGCGCCGGCAGCACCTGCCAAAGCTGCAGCAGCTGTTGCGGCGCCAGCTGCGGTTGTTGGTGATCGCTCGCAAAAACGTGTGCCCATGACACGTCTTCGCAAGACTATCGCGAACCGTCTATTGGAAGCAAAAAACTCTACCGCAATGTTGACGACGTTCAACGAAGTTAACATGAAACCTATCATGGATTTACGTAAGCAATATGCGGACGTATTTGAGAAGCGTCATGGTATTCGTTTAGGCTTTATGTCGTTCTATGTGAAAGCCGTCACTGAAGCCTTAAAACGCTATCCAGAAGTTAATGCGGCGATCGATGGCGATGATATCGTGTATCACAACTATTTCGACGTTAGCATTGCAGTGTCAACGCCACGTGGTTTAGTGACGCCAGTCCTGCGTGATTGCGATAAACTGAACTTGGCTGAGATTGAAAAAGGCATCAAAGATTTAGCCTTAAAGGGCCGTGATGGTAAATTGGCCATTGATGATTTAACCGGTGGTAACTTCACCATTACCAACGGTGGTGTGTTTGGTTCGTTAATGTCAACACCGATCATCAACCCGCCACAATCAGCTATTTTAGGCATGCACAAAATTCAAGACCGCGTCATGGTCGTTGATGGCAAGATGGAAATTCTGCCAATGATGTATCTGGCACTGTCGTATGACCACCGTATTATCGACGGTAAAGAATCCGTTGGTTTCCTGGTCACCGTAAAAGAATTATTGGAAGATCCAACACGTATTCTGTTGGATATCTAATAACACGCAGCCGAAGGGGAGAGGTAACGATCCCCTTCAAATCACTGAATGAAGTTCGACTTTGTTCAATGGGTCAGGCAGGCAATCGCCTGCTTCAAACATAAAGAAAAACGGAAATAAGCCATGAATTTGCACGAATATCAGGCAAAACAGCTGTTTCGCGAATACGGTTTACCTGTGTCTGAAGGCTTTGCTGAAGAAACTCCACAGGCTGCTGCTGAAGCGGCAGATCGTATTGGTGGTAACAAGTGGGTAGTTAAAGCTCAGGTTCACGCTGGTGGTCGCGGTAAAGCGGGCGGTGTGAAATTAGTTTCTTCGAAAGAAGAAATCCGTAACTTTGCTCAAACGTGGTTGGGCAAAAACTTAGTTACGTACCAAACTGACGAAAAAGGTCAGCCTGTCAGCAAGATCCTGGTTGAATCCTGTACAGATATTGAAAAAGAGCTGTATTTAGGTGCTGTGGTGGATCGTTCTAGCCGTCGTATCGTGTTCATGGCCTCGACTGAAGGTGGTGTGGACATCGAGAAAGTGGCGGAAGAGACGCCAGAAAAAATCATCAAGATGGCCATTGATCCACTGGTGGGTGCGCAAGCATTCCAAGCCCGTGAAATCGGTTTCAAATTAGGTTTGACTCAAGAGCAAATCAAACAATTCACTAAGATCTTCTTAGGCTTAGCGAAAATGTTTGTTGATTTGGACATCGCGTTGATCGAAGTTAACCCATTAGTTATCACCACGGCTGGCAATTTACACTGTTTAGATGCCAAGTTGGTTGCAGATAGCAATGCGTTATATCGTCAACCAAAACTGCGTGCATTCCACGATCCGTCACAAGAAGACGAGCGCGAAGCACGCGCGGCACAGTGGGAACTGAACTATGTTGCATTAGAAGGCAACATCGGTTGTATGGTCAACGGTGCTGGTTTAGCGATGGGTACCATGGACATCGTTAAGTTAAGCGGTGGCCAACCAGCGAACTTCTTAGACGTTGGCGGCGGCGCAACCAAAGAACGCGTCACAGAAGCGTTCAAAATCATCCTGTCTGACGCTGCGGTGAAAGCCGTATTCGTTAACATCTTCGGTGGTATCGTTCGTTGCGATATGATCGCTGAAGGTATTATCGGTGCAGTGGAAGAAGTCGGTGTAAACGTGCCAGTTGTTGTGCGTTTAGAAGGTAACAACGCGGAATTAGGCGCGCAGAAGCTGCAAAGCTCTGGCCTGAACATCATTGCGGCAACCTCGTTATCTGAAGCTGCGAAAGCTGTTGTGAAAGCCGCGGAGGGCAAATAATGTCTATTATCATCAACAAAGACACTAAGGTCATCTGCCAAGGTTTCACTGGTAGCCAAGGTACCTTCCACTCAACGCAAGCGCTTGAGTACGGTACTAAAATGGTTGGCGGTGTAAGCCCAGGTAAAGGCGGTACCACGCATTTAGGTCTGCCAGTGTTTAACACTGTGAAAGAAGCGGTTGAAGCCACGGGCGCAACAGCCACTGTGATCTACGTACCAGCACCATTTTGTAAAGATGCCATTATCGAAGCGGCGGATGCAGGCTTAGAACTGATCGTGTGTATCACCGAAGGTATCCCAACCATCGACATGCTGTTTGCGAAAGAGTATGTTGATCGTAAAGGTGTACGTATGATCGGTCCAAACTGCCCAGGCGTGATCACGCCAGGTGAGTGTAAGATTGGTATCATGCCAGGCCACATTCACAAGCCAGGTAAAGTCGGTATCGTTTCGCGTTCAGGCACACTGACGTATGAAGCGGTCAAACAAACCACGGATGAAGGTTTCGGCCAATCAACTTGTGTTGGTATCGGTGGTGACCCAATCCCTGGTTCTAACTTCATTGATATCCTGAAGTTATTCCAAGAAGATCCACAAACTGAAGCCATCATCATGATTGGTGAAATCGGTGGTACTGCGGAAGAAGAAGCGGCAGCTTATATCAAAGCGAACGTGACTAAACCTGTAGTATCTTATATCGCTGGTGTCACTGCACCTGCGGGTAAACGTATGGGTCATGCTGGCGCTATCATCTCTGGTGGCAAAGGTACTGCGGATGACAAATTCCGTGCTTTAGAAGACGCTGGTGTGAAGACTGTTCGTTCACTGGCTGATATCGGTAAAGCTTTACGTGAATTAACTGGCTGGTAATTCAATAGTCCGGCTTGCGGTTGATTTTTACTGCAAGCGGGCTGTTGTCTGCTACGTCTGAAATAAAGCCAGTCAAATGACTGGCTTTATTGTTTTATCATGTTTGTTGTCTGTTAAAGGACACATCTTACTGTGCCGGATTTGCATGCCGTCGTTGTATGCAATCTGTCGATTCAAACGTCTTTCTTGTTTTCGTCAAAGGTACTGATGGCTTGAAAGATGCACTTAGTCGCAAGGCTATTGTTGTGCTAGGCCTTCACTGTTAGCTTAATTCTGAATGATGTTTGTGAAATACAAACGACGTTTTATGCTAAGCAAGTCTTCTTTACAATTCTGATGTCTTCTATCACGAATGAAATACACGATTGTGCGGTAATTTTGCCTGTGGTGTTACCCGTGCCGGCCCGTTGGTTTTGGGAATGCCATGTTGTCATTGACCATTGAAAAGATAAAACTATGAAAAAACAAATACTTGCACTAGCCATGATGACCATGTTGTCGCCAATGATAGCGACTCCGGTATTGGCAAATGACACCCACATGCCGGTTGCGCAGATTAAAGCGGATGACAAAGTGGTCACTCGACATCAAGCCAGTGTGAATGGGGTGGATTTTCCCTATAGTGCGACCGCCGGAACCATGCCGGTGTTTGATGCGGAAGGCCAGGCGATTGCCAGTTTGTTTTATACCTACTATCAGCGCACGGACATCAAAGATCAAAGCAAACGTCCGCTGCTAATTTCGTTCAATGGCGGGCCAGGTTCAGCCTCGGTCTGGATGCAAATCGCTTACACAGGCCCTAAGGCACTCAATGTAGATGCCGAAGGTTATCCATTACAACCTTATGGCGTGAAAGATAATGCGTATTCAGTATTGGATACCGCCGACATCGTGTTTGTGAATCCGGTGAACACTGCATATAGCCGTGCGTTACCCGATAAAGACGGTAAGCCGATGGATAAGGAGCGGCAAGCGCAATTATTTTTTGGTGTGAATGCCGATGTGAAATACCTCGCGGACTGGATCACAACCTTTGTGACACGGGAAGGCCGTTGGCAATCGCCAAAATATTTAATTGGTGAAAGTTATGGCACGACGCGCGTGGCAGGGCTGGCTGGGGCTTTGCAAAGTCAGCAATGGATGTACTTAAATGGCGTGATTTTGGTATCGCCAACCGAGCTTGGTATTAAACGTGAAGGCCCGGTAGAATCGGCAAATCGGCTGCCATATTATGCCGCGACGGCCTGGTACCACAAACGTTTACCCGCGGATTTACAGGCGAAAGATTTACCTGAGGTGTTAGATGAGGTTGAGCGTTTTAGTCTTGATCAGTATCTGCCAGCACTTAGCAAAGGTGCGTTTTTAGCGCCTGATGTGCGACAAGATATCGCCGCGAAGGTCGCGCGTTATTCGGGGTTATCAAGTGCGGTGGTCATGCAACTTAATTTAGATATCCCCACACAATTTTTCTGGAAAGAGCTGCTGCGGGATCAAGGCAAAACGGTGGGGCGGTTAGACTCACGCTATATCGGTATTGACCGTACCGAGGCGGGCAGTGAACCCGACTATAATGCTGAGCTAAGTTCATGGCTACATTCGTTCACACCGGCGATTAATCATTATCTGCGGCATGATCTGAAATATGTTACCGATGTAAAATACAATATGTTCGGCTCGGTTCATCCATGGGATTTTAGTCGCGACCAAACCGGTGAGCAGCTGCGCTTAGCGATGGCGGAAAATCCGTACCTTCATGTCATGGTTCAAGCCGGTTATTACGATGGCGCCACCAATTATTTTGATGCGAAATACAGCATGTGGCAGTTAGATCCCAGCGGCAAAATGAAACAGCGGCTGAGTTTTAAAGGCTATCGCAGCGGGCATATGATGTATTTGCGTTATGAAGATTTAAAACAATCGAATCAAGATGTGCGCGATTTTATCAAGGCCACATTACCCACCGGAGCGGCGAAGTACGACTAAATAACCCAAAGGTTCGCATGGGTTGTGCTTGAGATTACTCCTCAGCGCAGCCCTGAGCCGAGCTCTGAGAACTGCAGCGTGATTGCACAAGCGATGGTCAGCATAAAATAATCAAATGCCAGTGCATGTGCACGCTGGCATTTTTTTATATGTAATTGCCAAAAACGCATGCAACAGAATTTTGTTGCCGCTTTTTTTGCCGCAGCATTGACAGCTTTCTACCTTTGCTGCGTATTATTGCAGCGATGGTGCATCTCAACTATCGTGATGCTTTGATCAAGACTGGTCAGATCGGTCTTGGGTGTTATAATGCGGCGACATCATCGTAATATTCGATCACTCGTTTTTATCGGTAAAAGGATCTTCTTATGGCGGACGTTGAACATCGCCCCACTAATTTTATTCGGCAAATTATTGATGCTGACTTAGCATCGGGTAAACATCAATCGACCTATACGCGATTCCCACCTGAGCCAAACGGCTACCTGCATATTGGTCATGCCAAATCGATCTGCTTAAATTTTGGCATTGCGCAAGATTATCAAGGCAAGTGTAACCTTCGATTTGATGATACCAATCCAGAAAAAGAAAACATTGATTTTGTCAATTCAATCCAAAACGATGTGAAGTGGCTTGGCTTCCAATGGGATGGTGCGGTTCGTTATTCATCGGACTACTTTGACGCACTTTATGGTTATGCCGTTGAATTAATCAACAAAGGTTTGGCCTATGTCTGTTTTTTAAATGCAGAACAAATGCGGCAATACCGTGGCAGCTTAACTGAACCTGGTAAAGAAAGCCCCACGCGCAATACCACCCCCGCGGAAAACTTAGCGTTATTTGAAAAAATGCGTGCCGGTGGTTTTGCCGAAGGTGAGTGTTCGCTGCGTGCCAAAATTGATATGGCCTCGCCCTTTATTTGTATGCGCGATCCGGTCATTTATCGCGTCAAATTTGCCCATCATCATCAGACGGGTGACAAATGGTGCATCTACCCGATGTATGATTTTACCCACTGTATCTCAGATGCCTTAGAAGGTATTACGCACTCACTTTGTACCCTTGAATTCCAAGATAATCGTCGTTTATATGACTGGATTTTGGATAACATCACCATTGATTGTCATCCTCAACAGATCGAGTTTTCGCGCTTAAATCTTGAATACCAAGTGATGAGCAAGCGTAAGCTGCACACCTTGGTGGAAGGTCAACATGTGTCGGGCTGGGATGACCCACGTATGCCAACCATTGCCGGTTTACGTCGTCGTGGTTATACCCCAGCCTCGCTGCGTGAATTTGCCAAACGTATTGGTATCACCAAGCAAGACAATATGATCGAGTGGAGTGCGTTAGAAGCCTGCATTCGTGAAGATCTCGATGCGCATGCGCCACGCGCTATGGCGGTACTGGATCCGCTGAAAATCACTATTTCTAATTATCCAGACGACAGTATTCAATGGCTCGATGTGCAAAATCATCCAAAAGATGAAGGCATGGGCAGCCGTAAGGTGCCGTTTGGTAAAGTACTCTACATTGATCGTGCAGATTTCAAAGAAGAAGCCAATAAACACTACAAACGCATGGTGACCGGTGGCGAAGTTCGCTTACGGGGTGCTTATGTCATCCGGGCCGATGAAGTCATCAAAGCGGCCGATGGTACTATTGTTGAATTGATCTGTAGTTATGATCCAGAGACGCTGGGTAAAAACCCTGCTGATGGTCGCAAAGTACGTGGTGTGATCCATTGGGTCGAGGCATCGCAAGCGAAAACGGCAGAATTTAGGGTTTATGATCGGTTATTTACAGTGCCAAACCCTGCGGCAGAAGATGATTTTATTCAGGTCATCAACCCTGCCTCGTTGGTAGTAAAACATGGTTTTGTGGAGCCTTCATTGCAAGATGCGGTCGCTGAGCGTGCTTATCAATTTGAGCGTGAAGGCTATTACTGTGCTGACAACAAAGACTCATCGGCAACGCATTTGGTGTTTAACCGCACTGTTGGGTTGCGTGATAGCTTTGCTGGCGAGGTCTAACTCTCGGCAGTGTTGGCGTAGGGTGTGGGCTTAGCAGGCAGTAACCCCACGATCACGCGAGGTGAAGTGCAACGGCCTAGGTTTACCTCGCGATACCCTACATAGCGTCTAAGCGATACCAGCCCCGATGTAGATAGGGGTGATTTCAGTTCATGCGTCACTGAAATTACCCTCATTTTTAGTTATTTCCTCTGCGTAAGGCTCTGCATGACCAGCGATGATGAAAAAATTCAGCTCGAGCATGAGGCGGCACGACTGTTTATGCGGCAGTATGAAGAGCGTTTTCATTGTCAGATGCGTCATATCTGGCATAACCGGCCTGCCAAACCTGATGTGTCTTGCTATCTCAATGGTGAACGACTTGATCTTGAAATCGCACATTTGTACGGTAGCGAGCTCGAGGCGATGCAGATCCTAGGTCGGTCACTTCACCAAGATACGCAACACGCTTTGCAACAACTGCAAACTATGCCTGCCGTTGAGCGACTGATTGCCGGTTTAAATCGCATTATTTGGCAGAAATCGCGTAAATTTTATCAAAGTGAGCGTGTTTGGTTGGTGATCCGAAATGCCAATCCGTTATGGCAAGCCGCTGATTTTTTAACGCATCGACAGTTGCTGCAGCTACCTCGCCATCATGTGTTTGAACAAATATGGCTGGTGGCGGATTTTCAAGGGAAAACAGGTATCTTACGGTTAGATGCTGAGACCGAGGAATATCTATGCTAAATCGATGGCAACGCTACTGTCGATGCTGTGTGGTTTGGTCGCTACGTTGGCGACCTGCCTGCTGGGTGCTCTTGTGTACGCTGTTGTTATGGTTTTTTTATGGCTTGTGGTCGGCCTATCCAGGTGACCTGCTCGTGATCCCGGTTTACCTTTGTTTGCTGCTGAGTTGGTTTATGCTGTGGGGTTATTTGCTGGCATGGCAGCCGGATTGGTCACCCTCAGCCCCTCCTTGGCTTCGAAACTTGAAGTGGTGGGGCGGTTGGACCTGCTGGTATCTGATAGCCATAGGCATGACCTTGGCCGCCTTTGTCCTGCTTTTTACCTTAGTAAAACTGCGTGGAGTCCTGGCGGGCCTCGCGGCGGGTTAAGTGACATGCCGTCCTTCCGACGGGTTTTAGATTTCATGTGAATTATGCCAAATAAACACGTGGTTTTGTGTGGTGTTGTGTGGCTTTTGCAAGTGAAGCAAAAGTTCGATGTTGAAGATAGGAGTTGTGACTGTTGCAAAAAACGCCGATAAAATGTGATTTGTTTTGCTCTGTGGTGGACAATTTTGGCGATATCGGAATTTGCTGGCGTTTGGCGCGCCAGCTGGTACGAGAACATGGTTGGCAGGTCAGGCTTTGGGTTGATGACTTCATCAGTTTTGCCACCATTTGCCCAGATGTTGATCCAGCGGTTCGGGTCCAGCAGCACCTCGGCGTTCACATCAGATACTGGCAGTCGGACGTTGCCCTCAATCGTCTGCCGGCGGAGCAAGATGCTGAACTCGCTCAGGGGTGGGTTTGGCAGGTCGGCGCTAGCGCTTCGGAAAACACCAGAGCGCACAACAACACCAACCTGACGACAGATCTGACGACGGCAGATGTCGTGATCGAAGGATTAGCCTGTACCATACCACGCGCCTATTTGCATGGGCTCAGTCAGCACAATCCATCGGCAATATGGCTGAATTTGGAGTATTTGTCGGCTGAGGATTGGGTGGAAGGTTGCCACGGTTTACCCTCCCCACAGCCCGGCATCAGCTTACCGAAGTATTTCTTTTTCCCAGGTTTTACCCCGAATACTGGCGGTTTACTGCGTGAGCACAACATGATGACTGCCTTAGCCGCGTATCGGCATCAGCCCACGGCGACCACGCCGATTTGGCAGCAGTTAGGTGTTGATGAGCCATCCCGTTATGGCCTTAAAATTAGTTTATTTGGCTACGGGCAGCGTAACATCGCACCTTGGTTAGCAACGCTGTCGCAGCATGCAGAACCTGTACTGGTGCTGGTTCCCAAAGGTGTATTGGCACATCAGCTATGCACGCTTTGGCCCGAATTGGCCTCGGCCACACCCCAGCAACCGCTACAGCGGGGGGCATTATCGCTTTGTATCATGCCATTTCTACCGCAACCTGATTATGATCGGTTATTGGCCGTGTGTGACATCAATTTTGTCCGCGGCGAAGATTCGATTATCCGAGCGCATTGGGCCGCGCAGCCGTTTGTTTGGCAAATCTATCGACAAGACGAAGGGGCGCATCGTATCAAGTTGGACGCCTTTTTAGACAAATATTTACTGGGGGCACCTTTAGAGTTCGCGACCCAGCTGCGGGCGTTATTTCATGGTTGGGATGATGAACTCGATATCAGTTTGCACTGGCAGTGGTTACTCGAACATCTCGATCTATGGCGGGCGTGGCAGCAGAATTGGCTGGCACAATTGCATCAGCAGCAAGATCTTGCATCGAACCTCGTGCGTTTTTGTGAAAATAAACTTATAATGTCGCGCAATTTTTCCTAACAAGAAGATATTTCACTTATGATGAAGACTGCTCAAGAAATCCGTGCTGGCCAAGTAATCATGGTCAACAACGAGCCAATGGTTGTACAAAAAGCTGAATTTAACAAATCAGGCCGTAACGCCGCTGTTGTTAAAATGAAATTAAAAGGTTTGTTGACCGGTGCAGGTACAGAAACTGTGTACCGTGCTGACGACAAATTTGAACAAGTCATGCTGGAAACCAAAGAAGTAAGTTTCTCTTACTACGCGGATCCAATGTACGTGTTCATGGATGCTGAATACAATCAGTACGAAATCGAAGCCGAAAACATGGAAGATGCACTGAAATACTTAGAAGACGGTATGCAGTGTTCAGTCGTATTCTACGGTGAGCGCGCTATTTCTGTTGATTTACCAACGATCGTAGTACGTGAAGTTATCTACACCGAGCCATCTGTCCGTGGTGATACGTCAGGCAAAGTAATGAAAACTGCCAAGATCAAAAACATGTACGATGGTTTTGAAATCAAAGTGCCAGATTTCGTTGAAATCGGTGACAAGATCGAAATCGATACCCGTACTGACGAGTACCGCAGCCGCGCGAAATAATGCGTGGTCAGCTCTGCTGAAGCCAGTCCCCGGACTGGCTTTTATATTTTTACCACGTTATAACCGCTAAGGAGTGGCGCTCACCTTAAAAAAAGGTGTGCTTGCCGTTGACCTTCCATCATAAAGCGCTTGCCACCCCGACGCAGATTACGCACACTTTGTGTTATTCCATGCACGTGAAAGGCCCACTCGATTGGACAGGCACCAACTGCGTAATTTTTACATTCCTGAAGAGCAGTCGTTTTATCTCCTCAATACCAATGATGCGCAAAAGATGCGCGATTGGGTGGCGCTATGTATTTCCGAACTGACTAAACTGGGCTATCGCGATATCGCATTGGTGGGCAAGGGCGCCTATGGTTTTGCCTTTGCAGGCATCGATGCGCAAGACCGGCAGTGTGTTTTTAAATTTTCGCGGCTAAATCTTCCGCTGCATATTCAAGAACGGCTCGCGGATGAAGCCTTTATGCTATCGCAGTGCCGACATCCGCAAATCCCAGCGTTTTATACCTACCAGATGATTGGTAAGCAAGGCATCTTAATGATGGGACGCGCGCCTGGGGTAGATCTGGAGCAGTATAGTTTGCAAAAGGGGCGGCTCAGTGTGCGTGAGGTGCTCAACATTGCCAGCCAATTGGCTGCGTTACTGTTGTATCTGCGTCGCCATCAGCGCGATCATTTACCAGCGCCTATTGTCCACGGCGACATTAAACCATCCAATGTGGTGTATGACCCGACCTCAGGTCATATCAGCTTGGTGGATTGGGGATCGTCGGTGTTTGCGCAGCTTGATGAGCAGGGGCAGTACATTAGCCAGAATGTGATGCAATTGATGTCAGCCGATTTACAGCACTCGAATGCCCGGATGGGGGATGTGTACTTTATCGGTCAACAGCAGCGACAAGGCGCGTTATCAAGTCCCAGATTCGATGAACAAGGGGTGGCCGGCACCCTCTATGCCTTGGCATCAGGGCAATCATGTCGATTTGGGTATAAAGCTATCCCGGCGCGTTGTTTGGGATTGCCGCGCGAATTTGCCACTATCCTTGACAGTATGCTCAGTGATGATATGCAGTTGCAGCGCCGTGCTGGCGATTATTTTATTCAAGCTATGCCGCGATTAAAGCATTTGGTCACGCCAGATTTGGCGTTGTTTGATGATACACCCTGCCTACCCGTGCAGTGGCAGGTTGAACGTAAAGTCATGGATACGGTCGTGTATTCGTCACGAAAATCTTTTTTGCGTGAGCACAGCCTGAATGAGCCGTTAATCGATGTCGATGATGTCCAATTGGAGCGTTATTATCGGCAATTTCTTGACGGTATGGGGGATACCGAAAAAGCCTTTATTGCGGCGGTCAGTCGGCTAGCCCGTTATCCATTGGTCGGTGGTTTGGTGGTGCATTGGATGGCGCAGGGGATTTATATTGATTGCAATCTAAATGTGTCAGATCAAACCATGCAGCATGCCTTTGCCATTGCATTAAACAACATGGTGACCCTCGCCAGAGCCATTAGTAAAGTTGGGGTATTCAAAGCCTGTTTTTTTGATGCGCGGCAGACCATTCATTTATCACGCGCGTCGATGGATGCCACTTTTACGGTGCCGCCGAATACTCACATTCAGTATCAACTTGAATCACGACCTTGGCAGGAGTTATCCAGCAAGCAGCACTCGTATTTTGAAGATGGAAAAGATCCGGATGAACAGCTTGAGTTGCCCGATGCCATTATGGCGGCCTTGGCCCACTTGAATTTAATTCGGCACAGTGGCTGTATTATTTTTGAAGTTAGTCAGCTGCATATGAAAATTCACAGTTACTTTTTACTTTACGATTCAGGTGCACAGCACAGATTCAGTCATCTACTGCAAACCATTCTGGCAGCCGTCCCCGCCATCACCGGAGAAGGTGTAGGTGGCTTTATGAAGCTGCCGCACAAAGATACACGTTTTTTTCAGCATCAGTTACAACCTGATATCTGCTATTACCCGGCGGATCCAACCGCGTTGCACGCTGGTTTAACTTGAAAAAAATAAAGTGCCAAACGACATATGCGCAGCAGCGAACATCTTTTTACAATATCCAGGTGTTTAGATGCACAGTCTGCTTGGTATGATGCCAAGATCAAGATCAAACTATCCTAAGGGTTTTATGAAAACTGTTCGCGTACTATGTTTTGTCGGTCTATTCCTATTGCAGCTGCCGTTGTCAGCAAAGGTTCACGCGCAAACGGCTGTTCAGTCACATGTGCCGCAATCTATTCGCGTACAAGGGACGGGCATGGCTGAACAACAACCTGACCAAGTTCGCTTTAGCTTTACCTTTGGTCGCAGTGGCCGTGATATTACGCCGCTGCAACTTAGCATCAATTCGGATGTGGAGCAGTTTGTAAAAAAAATTCAACCCCACATTGGCAAGGGCGATCTCGACAATGCCAGCATTCGCGTATACCAAGAGCATCGGAATGAACCTACCGATGCGGTCACCTTTCGAGTCGAACGAGACGTGACAGTAGTGCTGCGTGATTTAACCAAATACGCTGCCGTGATGGCATTTGCCAGTCACCCCGGCGTGACTCAGGTTCAAACGCCCGAGCCGATGATCGCGAATGCGGCGCCACTGTATGATAAAGCCTTGCAACTGGCCTTTAATGATGCAAAAGCCAAAGCGACCCTGCTTGCTAAAGCTGCCGGCCGTTCACTAGGCCCTGTTTTGAACATTTCTGAGCAGGGCAGTTCGCCTGCACCTCGCATGAAGATGGCCATGATGGCAGCTGAGTCTGTGCAATTTTCCAACAATAAAGTTCAAGCTGAGCTCAGTGTCGAGTTTTTACTACAGGATGCCGAATAAAACTTAGCGGAGGGAGTTTAAATTTCTTGCTAAACCAAGTAAGGTAACACCCTCCAAAAGTTAAGTTTTTTTGTTATGCCAAGTCCAAAACACGATTTTTACCAAACCTTAAATGCGCAAGCAGCGGCGCTGATTGCTGATGAAACTGATTTGATTGCCAATATGGCCAATATCAGTGCCTTATTATTTAACGAAATGCCGGGTTTAAATTGGTCTGGTTTTTATATTATGCGGGCTGGCGAATTGGTGTTGGGCCCATTCCAAGGAAAGCCAGCTTGTGTGCGGATCCCAGTTGGCAAAGGTGTCTGTGGCACTGCGGTGGCCACAGGGCAGGTGCAGCGCGTGCTTGATGTGCATGAATTTCCTGGTCACATTGCCTGTGATGCCGCGAGTAACTCAGAAATCGTTTTGCCAATTCGACATAACGGTGAGATCATTGCGGTGCTCGATATCGACAGCCCACATTTACGTCATTTTGATGCGGATGATGAGCAAGGTCTTGTCGCGTTAGTGGCCATTTTTGAGCAGCGCTTGGCGCAAACCTTATGAAAGAACTGATCGATTTACACGATTACTTGTTTGCTGTTGCAGATGTTGGTGACTGGGATGGCGAAGAAGAGTTGGTTGCCGATCGCATCAATGCTATATTTCACGCCGTCTGGCTGCAGCTAGATGATGATATAACCCCTGCGACCGCAGATCAGCTGTTTAATGAACTGTGGAATGAACTGCGTGGCAATACCGTTTTGCTGGAGGCCGATGAAGATGAACTCATCGATTGGGCCTTGGCATTTAGTATGAAGCGCTTAGAAGAACGTGACAGTGACGACGACGATGACGAAGACATCGACGACACTGACACTGACGATGACGAAGAGTATTATTGAATGACGACTGTAGTCGAACAAACCAAACCTACCTCTGTAAAAGACATTATTGCTTTTTTAGTGGCCCAGTACCCACAGTGTTTTTCAGTTGAAGGCCCAGCATCGCCGCTGAAAATCGGTATTTTCCAAGACTTAGTCGCTCGTTTGCAAGACGAATCTGTCGTTAGTAAAACGCAGCTTCGTCAAGCACTTCGCATTTACACATCCAGTTGGCGTTACTTAGCCGCTGTGAAGGAAGGTGTAGCTCGGATTGATTTAGATGGTCAACCCGGTGATTTGATTGATGCTTCACAAGCGCAGCATGCCGCTGAACAGCTAGCCCAAAGCAAAGAAAAAGCGGCACAGCAACGCAAAGCGCGGATCCTTGCACAGCGTGAGCAAGAAAAGCAGCAGCGTACCGAAGCTCGTAGCCAACATAAGCCTCAGCAGATGGCAACAGCTGGTGTTGACGCATCAGATCAAGCGCGCAATTCAACCGCAACACAGCCGCACAAAACACGTCCAGCTCGGGCGGTGAAGCCCGTGGCAGGTTCTGAAGCGAAGCAAAAATTCAATCGAGGCGAGCACAAAGCGGCTGGTGCTAAGTCGAACGGCCAAACACGCGTTGCTAAAACTGCAATTGCGGAAAGTGCAGACGCGCCTGCGCAAGCATTGACCGAGTTGAAAGTTGTTGCAGCTGAACATTTAAAAGTCGGTAGTCAGGTTTTTGTGAAATTAGGTCAGAAACCAATGCCAGCGACTGTGGTCGAAGTGATTAAACATGACGTGACCGTTCAATTGGCATCCGGTATGGTAGTGAAAACGCCACGTTTGAACATCTACCAGGCTTAATTACTGAAGAGTTGTTTATGATGAGATTATCCAGTGTCGCAGTTTCGGTACTTTGGGTTTGTAGTTTTGCCACGTTAGCCGCTGTTCCTGAACAGCTGACCATGCCGAAGCTTTCACAAGCTGAGCAGCATTTTACCGCCGCAAAACGGGTCGAGGGGCGTTTATTACGCGACCACTATTTGCAAGTCACCATGGATGACGCCTTTTCCAAAAAAGTATTTGATCGTTATCTGGATAGTCTTGATTATTTTCATAACGTGCTGATGAAATCCGATGTTGATGGTTTTTTGCAGCATAAAGAAAAATTTGATGATGCCATTCGTCAGGGCAATTTTGATTTTGCCTTTGACATGTTTAATTTGACCTTACAGCGTCGTGCGGAACGTTTTGATTTTGCGATTAGCCTTCTTGCAACAGATTTTGACTTTACCAAAGACGATTTTTACGAATATGAGCGTGAAGATTCGCCATGGCCACAAAATCAACAACAGCTCGATGAGCTTTGGCGGCAACGGGTCAAGTTCGATGCCTTAAATCTGAAGTTGACCGGTAAAAAACCAGCCGAAATTCGCGATATTCTGACCAAACGTTATAAAAGTGCGAAAAAACGCTTAGCTCAGACCGAAAGCGAAGATGTTTTTCAGTTAATCATGAATTCGTATACGCGCAGCATTGATGCGCATACCTCGTATTTATCACCGCGCACGGCTGATCGTTTCCAACAAGAAATGAACTTATCCTTAGAAGGTATTGGCGCCGTCTTGCAAAGTGATGATGATTTCACGGTGATTTCAAGTCTAGTGCCCGGTGGTCCGGCCGATTCATCGAAAAAGCTCAAGCAAAAAGACAAAATCATCGGTGTAGCCCAAGGTAATGAAGAGTTTGTCGATATTGTCGGCTGGCGATTGGACGATGTAGTTGAATTGATCAAAGGTCCGAAAGGTTCAACAGTGCGGCTGCAGGTGGTGAGTGCCAGTGAGAGCACAGTGACCACGCCACAAATCGTCTCTATTGTACGCGATAAAATTCGTTTAGAAGATCGCGCGGCCAAGGGCGAAGTATTTAAGTCGTTGTTGTTTAAAGATGCTCAGCCCATCGGTGTGATCAATATCCCAGGATTTTATAATAACCTAACCCAAGACGTGAAAGCCGAACTCACCAAGTTAAAAGCGCAAAACGTCAAAGGGATCGTGATTGATTTACGTGGAAACGGCGGTGGTTCGCTGCCTGAAGCGATTTCATTAACAGGTCTTTTTATCGATAAAGGTCCTGTGGTGCAAATCCGTGAAAGCAATAATCGCATCACCCAAAGCGACGATATGGATGGCGAGATCTTCTATGACGGTCCGCTGACGGTATTGGTTGATCGTTACAGTGCATCCGCGTCTGAAATTTTCGCCGCCGCCATGCAGGATTATGGCAGAGCAGTGGTGGTGGGTGAAGATACGTTCGGAAAAGGCACAGTGCAACAACACCGCGGCTTAGGCCGTATTTATGACACCTTCGAAGGTGAATTAGGCAGTGTGCAATACACCATGGCCAAGTTTTATCGTATCAATGGTGGCAGTACGCAGCATAAAGGTGTAGTGCCAGACATTAGCTATCCAACACCGATCGACCCAGAAGATTGGGGCGAAAGCAAAGAAGATAATGCTTTGCCTTGGGATTCCATCAGTCCTGCGGCCTTTACCAGCAATCCAACCTTGTTGGCGTTATTACCGGAGCTTAGGAAAAAACACCAAGAACGTATTGCCAAAGAGCAAGAGTTTAAGTACCTCGCGTTGGATATAGCTGAGTACAAACGTGAAAAAGATGAGAAAACTATCTCATTGAATGAGAAAGTGCGTTTAGCGAAAAAAGATGAGGTAGCCAAGCGAGACCTTGCTCGCGTAAATGAGCGGTTAGCACGTTTGAAGTTACCAGCCGTTACATCGACGGATGATTTGCCGGAGGCGCTCGAAAAACTCGATCCATTCCTCGAGGAAACGGTGTTAATTACCAAAGATTTAGTCACTGCTTTGCAAAAGCGTTAAGTCAACCGTTGTAACATATGCCGAAAAGGACTGCTTGCAGTCCTTTCTTTTTGTTGGCGGAACTGATGATGTTGCATCAGTTTTCGTGTCGCTTGGAGTAAAAGCGTTATGAGTTCTTCACGGCTTTCAATGCATGGCCAATGGTCTAGTCGGTTTAGTTTTGTGGCTGCTGCTGCAGGTGCGGCGGTTGGGCTGGGTAATATTTGGAAGTTTCCCTACATCATGGGAGAAAACGGCGGTGGTGCCTTCGTGTTGGTCTACTTAGCTTGTATTTTATTGCTGGGTTTGCCAATTTTGATGGCTGAAATACTGATTGGACGCCGAGGTCGCATGAGCCCAGGGTTAAGCGCCCGTTACCTGGCGATTGAATCCGATGTCTCACCGGTGTGGCAAATTGCCGGTTGGATAGGGCTTGTTGCTGGATTTCTTATTCTGTCATTTTATTCTGTGATTGCTGGATGGGCGTTTGCCTATGTGCCCATGTCCATCAGTGGCGCTTTTGATGGTCAAAATGCCAGCTATATTGGGCAGCTTTTTGCTGATTTAACGTCCGATCCTGTGCGTTTGTTTTTTTGGTCCAGTTTAGTGATCATCGCAACTTGTATTGTGGTCATGCTGGGGGTGAAAAAAGGGCTGGAGCAGGCGGCTCGAATTTTGATGCCTGGTTTATTTATATTATTGATCGGTCTAGCAATTTATGCCGGCATTACCGGAGAATTTAAAACTGCAGTACGATTTGTGTTTTATCCAGATTTTTCGAAGCTGACGATGAATTCGGTGCTTATTGCACTCGGGCATGCTTTTTTTACGTTAAGTTTAGCGTCGGGCGTCATGATGACCTATGGCGCTTATATGGCGCAAAAAGAATCTATCGTAAAAACCGCTATTTGGATCGCGATCGCCGATACCTTAGTCGCCATGATTGCCGCGATGGTCATTTACCCAATTGTATTTGCACACGATTTAGTGGCTGGGCAAGGGCCAGGTTTGATTTTTGTCACATTACCCGTGGCGTTTGGTAGCATGACCGGTGGCGTTGTCATTGGCACACTATTTTTTGTGATGTTGGTGTTCGCTGCCTTTACGTCAACCATTGCCATGATTGAATCCGTCGTGGCATGGCAGATGGAGGCTCGACGTATATCTCGTGGCAGAGCCTGTGCCGAAGCGGGCATAGTTTTGTGGTTACTATCCACACTCACAGTGGCATCTTTTGCCGGATTTGACGTTGCAAAACTTAATTTTAATTTGCTTGGTAAAGATATTCACCATTGGTTTGATTTACTCGATCACCTGACCTCCAACATGATGTTGCCGATTGGTGGCCTCATGGTGGCAATTTTTGTCGGTTGGATGTTAAAACGTGAGGTTTCGGAACAAGAGTTGAATAGCAATCCATTAACTTATACTATTTGGCGCTTCTGTATCCGCTGGTTAACGCCAGTGGCCGTATGCGCTGTCTTTCTCAATTTGCTAGGTCTGTTGTAGCAAATAGAAAGTATCAAATATAACCATAAAGCACTGCTGAACAGTGCTAAGAGCTAGAACATGACCCGGACTATCAAAGCGCCTTCGATGGTGGATGCGCTCATTCCATTAATTACACTCATTATTTTACTGTCATTGTCTGTTGGTTTGTACGGTAGTGACTCATCGTATGGCCCGAATCAGATTGCGTTATTCCTGGCATCAGGGGTTGGCATCATCATTGGCTTAAAAAACGGCTATCGCTGGGTGGATCTTGAAAAGGCCATGATTCATGGTATTTCACTGTCACTGGGCGCCGTGTTGATTTTGTTAGCGGTAGGTTCCTTGATAGGGACATGGTTGCTCAGTGGCACTGTGCCATCGTTGATTTACTTCGGACTTCAAATTCTTGATCCCGCATGGTTTTATGCGGCGACCTGTTTAATTTGTGCTTTTGTATCATTGGCGATCGGCAGCTCTTGGACTACGGCAGCCACTATCGGTGTGGCGTTGTTGGGGGTTGCTACTGGACTGGGTATGTCGGTGGTTATCACGGCGGGTGCAATTATCTCTGGGGCGTATTTTGGAGATAAATTATCGCCTTTATCAGATACCACCAATTTAGCGCCTGCGATGGCTGGGGCTGACTTGTTTGACCATATTCGTCATATGTTGTGGACCACTATCCCAAGTTTTTTGTTGGCACTGCTTATTTTTATTATTTTGGGGCAACAGTCGGATGGTCATGCGGACACCGCAAAAATTAGCTTAATCACCAATGAGCTCAAAGCCAAATTTCATATTTCGCTTTGGATGTTGTTGCCGATGGTATTACTGATGGCGATGGCTGCCAAAAAAGTAGCGGCTTTTCCCACGGTAGCCATTGGCGCTTTGGTGGGGGCTCTTTGGGCGCTGATATTTCAACAGCCGTTGCTCAGTAGTATGCAAGATGCCGGATTATCAACCGTGGCAGGACAACTCAAGATTATCTGGAGCACCTTGCATGGTGGTTTTGTCTTTCAAAGCGGCTTGAGCGAACTCGATAAATTGTTATCCGGTGGCGGCATGGCCAAGATGATGAATACCGTGTGGTTAATTATATCTGCCATGGTGTTTGGTGCGGTACTTGAGTATACCGGTTTGCTTGCGCGTTTTGTCCAAGCCATTTTAGCGAAAGCGAAAAGTACCGGCTCATTGATTACCAGTACCATACTGACCTGCATTGCAACAAATATCTTAACGGCCGATCAGTATATGGCCATCGTGATGCCTGGCCGCATGTATAAAGAAGAGTATGCACGCCGCGGTTTAGCGCCGGTCAATCTCTCCAGAACCTTGGAAGATGGCGGCACCATTACCAGCCCATTAGTGCCATGGAACACCTGTGGTGCTTATATGCAAGGCGTATTAAACGTCAGTCCGCTGGATTATATTTTTTATGCGTTTTTTAACTTAATTAACCCCGTTCTCGCGATTGTTTACGCGTACCTTGGCATCAAAGTTTTGAAGTTGACGCCACCAGATAGCGTCCACGCCATGTTCGAGCCAAACCGTCATCAAGCGTAAAGTCGCCCAGTTCCGTCGTCAGCAAATTGTATGACCTGTGATGGTCGTGCTGACGCGGTTCATCCATTTATCCTGTTTAAATCTCTGATGACGGCGTTGTCTTCGCCGTCACTTAATTTTTATGCTATTGCATATGTCATTGACCGAGTAAGGAGCCCTTATGTCAAGCTCAAGGATCGCCAAACATCGCGCCGATTATCAAGCACCCGCTTATTTGGTGCCAAGCGTAGAGTTATGGTTCGAATTAGACCCCAACGCAACGGTAGTGACGGCAAAAAGCCGGTATCGTCGTCAAACGACAAGTGATTTGCCAACACCGATGGATACTTTGTGGCTGGATGGCCATGATTTGGAGCTGCGGCAGTTATTGGTCGATGGTCAGGTGTGGCCGCATATGAAGGTCGAGCGTCATGGTTTAGAACTTACGCAACTTCCTGACACGTTTGAACTTACGGTAGTTACCACCATTGATCCAACCAGCAATACAGCGTTAGAAGGGCTATATCGTGCAGGTGACATTTATTGCACCCAGTGTGAAGCCGAAGGTTTTCGCCGTATAACCTATTGGCAAGACCGACCTGATGTGATGTCTGTGTACACCACCCATATCATCAGCAGCGGGCAAAACACACCTTTCTTATTGGCCAATGGTAATAAAATTCATGATGCGGTGGATGCTCAAGGCCGTCGTCATGTGACGTGGTTCGATCCCTTTGCCAAGCCTTGTTATCTGTTTGCCATGGTGGCTGGTGATATGGATGAAATCACAGATTATTACACCACCCAAGATGGCAGAACGGTGCGGTTAGCCTTTTATGTGGATAGAGGCAATGCCACCAAAACACAGTTTGCCATGGCGGCCTTAAAGCGAGCCATGCAGTGGGATGAACAGCGCTATGGGTTGTCATATGATTTAGATGATTACATGGTCGTGGCGGTTGATTTTTTTAATATGGGTGCCATGGAAAATAAGGGCCTGAATATTTTTAATAGTAAATTTGTGCTCGCAGATGCGCAAACAGCGACGGACAGCAATTACTATTTGATTGAAAGCATTATTGGGCATGAATACTTTCATAACTGGACCGGCAATAGAGTCACCTGCCGCGATTGGTTTCAGCTGAGCTTAAAAGAAGGTCTAACGGTCTTTCGCGACCAACAATTTAGTGCAGATATGTCATCTGCGACTTTAGCACGCATTGATGCCATTAAAACAATTCGTACCGCACAATTTGCGGAAGATGCCGGTCCCATGGCGCATCCGATCCGGCCAGATGTTGTGCTGGAAATGAATAACTTCTATACCGTGACTGTCTATGACAAAGGGGCTGAAGTCATTCGAATGCTGCATACGCTGTTGGGGGAGCAGGCATTCGTGGCCGGCATTCAATTTTATTTACAGCATTTTGATGGCCAAGCGGTGACTTGTGATGATTTTATCTGGGCATTGCAGCAACACACGAGCAAAGATTTAACGCAGTTTAAACGTTGGTACAGCACGGCAGGCACGCCCACAGTCACCGTACATATGGCGCAGCATGACAACGTATTATCGTTAACCCTATCACAGCAAATCCCTCCGCAGCGGCAGGGTGAGCACCACGTTGCAGCGCAGTCGTTGGTGATCCCTGTGCGTTACGAGTGGGTACTACCGCAGCCACGCGTGTCCATGGATATTGAACATCAGGGGCTGATCGTGCTGGAACAACTGGAACAAACCTTTCAGTTACCACTGCCAGATCCTGAGGCAATTTTGGTGCTTTTCACCGATTTTTCAGCGCCTGTGAAGGTGCAATATAGCTATTCGGCAGATCAGCTATTACATATTGTTCGGGCTGCACAAGATGGTGTTGCGCGTTGGGATGCGATGCAGCAGCTATGGTGGTTACGTTTACAGCAAGATTTAGGCGTGTGTCCACTACAGTCTCATCTTGCCAATGACATGCAACGTTTATTCCGTGAATTACTGCAAAGCCAGCCGAACGATTTAGCCTTTTTAGCCGAATTACTTCAGCCGCCGGCGTTGAATGTGTGGCTTGAACAAGCGCCGTCCCCGTTAGCATTTGATGCAATGGCGCAGCGCTGGCAGCTATACCGCGAGGAATTTGCCTGCGCGCTGCGAAATGAATGGCAAGACTGTTATGGTCGATGGTCAACCGATAGTTATCGCTACTATGCCGATCAAATTGGGCGTCGTGCGTTACGGGCGGTATGTTTAAGCTGGTTGGCTTTTGCTGATCGTGAACAGCAAGACCCCCATAGTACACTGAACAACTTGTTCAAACAGCATTACGTACAAGCAGATAATATGACCGATCGCATCGCTGTGTTACAAGCGCTTATGACGGCAGCGCATCCTCTTCGTCACGAGCTATGCCAGCATTTTTATCAGAATTATGTGATAGACGGCTTAACCTTTGACAAATGGGCTTCATTAGTGGCGCAAGAGCCGACGATGGCGGTGTATGAACGTATAGCACAGGTGATGCAAGATCCACATTTTAGTCTGCATAATCCAAATCGGGTGCGCGCCCTGTGGAGTAGCTTTAGTCAGCTGAATTTAACGCAATTCCATGCGGTGAGTGGTAAAGGTTACCAAAGCCTTACCGAGCAAATTCTACAGATTGATGCAATTAACCCGCAGTTAGCGTCACGTTTGATCACGCCACTGATGGCATGGCGACGCTTTGACCCCATTCGGCAACAGCATTTACAGCTGCAACTGATGCGGTTACAACAAGCCGGTCAACTCAGTGATGATCTTTACGAAAAGGTGGAGTTGAGTTTAGCTTGACGCGGATGTTTGAATTTTCGATTTGGTTAAACAGAGAGCAAATCCTTGATTATTATCAAGGGTTTGTAACTGACGTTGTTGTTCAGGCGACGGATGGAACCAAAATTCAACTGCCGCTAAAACATTTTCGTCCCTACATTCAACATAGCGGTGTGCGTGGCCATTTTCGCCTGATTATGACGAAAAATGGTCAGTTGGAGCGTTTGGAAAAAATAAATTAGAGTCTCTACTTTAAACGTTAGATTAAAAAATTTTGACATTTTAATTTTGTTTTCATGTTTTTTTTCAAATAGTTACATCCGCTTCTTGGCATATGCGCATTAAGGGTTAAACTTAAGGTCGATCTAAATGATGGTTTCTTGTGCTAACTTTGTAAAAACTAAATACAAATCAATGGATTTAACGGTTTAGAGCGCTTGCACGCTTATAAAAATGATGTAATTATTTCGCAGAAGTGAGAAGAGATCAGAGCAGTTACTCAATCACCACTAACAAAAATCATAAAAAAATAACCTGTAGGGACAGGGGGGGAGATAAACGATGAATAAAAGGCCGCTGACCTTTGCCAGAAAGCCTCTGGCACGAAGTGTTGCAATTGCACTCTTAGCGTTTTCCGCAACATCGCTGCAAGCAGCCAACTTTACCTTTGGTGATGATGTTGAAGTCGTATTTGACTCCACCTTCTCCTACGGGCAGAGCTGGCGTGCAGAAGATCGTGATTGGGAAACTATCTCTAAAGTGAACCATCCACGGTTAGATTGGACCGGGTATAACGCATTCAATAATACCAAATACACCGGCGCTGAAATCTGGAAAACGCCTGGTGGTTACTCAGGTAATGGTGATGCTGGTAATTTGAACTATGACAAGGGTGATAGTTTCTCTAAATTGTTCAAAGGTACGCATGAGCTCTCAATCACTAAAGGTGATTTTGGTGCTTTTAGCCGGTTTATGTATTTTTATGATGCCGCGCTCATGGACAAACAGGGCCGTTATACCAACCCTGTGTCTGGTAATCCAGTGGATGCATGTGCAGATAAAGATGCGCGTGAATTAGCATGCCGTGATGTTCGTTTGTTAGATGCATATGTGTTTGCCAACTTTGCCTTGAATGACGGAGCCAACCCATTGTCAGTGCGTTTGGGTAATCAAGTATTGAGCTGGGGTGAAAGTACGTTAATTCAGCATGGTATTAATATTACCCCTATCGATGTAGGTATTGCTCGTCTGCCGGGTGCTGACTTAAAAGAAGCCTACATTCCGGTTGGTATGTTATGGGCATCACTAGGTATCACTGAACAGTTATCGGCTGAAGTGTTCTACCAATATGATTGGCAGAACAGTTACCTGCCAGTACCTGGGTCATACTTCTCCACCAATGATTTCGCCGGTAAAGGTGGTTATGCACAAAACATTCAGTTAGGTTTTGGTTCAAATCCAGATATTGATTTGGCGACCTTACTGAAAGGCTTGAACGATATTGGTGCGATGGCCCGTGCTATTGCCGGCAATACCGCTTTATCTGCCGCGCAAAAACAAGAGCAGTTAACTCGTTTAGCCGCCGGTTATATGCAATCTTACCCAACTAAAGTGACATTACGTCCTTATGGTGATGCCGGTGAAGTTGAGCCGGAAGATGGTGGCCAATACGGTATCAAACTTGAATATTTCGCCCCTGAGCTGAACGATACTGAATTTGCGCTTTATTTTATGAATTATCACAGCCGTACCCCAGTGATCTCAGGTGTTGCGTCTGATTTTTCTTTAGCTGCGCTTCAAGCAGACATCCAACGGATGGCGGCGGGTACAGTAACACGTGATAACGTTGGTGACTTAAAAGCACTTTCAAAAAGCCGAATTGAATATCCAGAAGATATCAAACTGTTAGGTTTTAGCTTCAACACAACCTTAGATGGCACCTCCCTTGCGGGTGAATTTGCGTACCGGCAAGACGAACCTCTGCAAATTGATGATGTTGAAATCCTGTATGCGGGTATGCCTGAGCAGTTGGCCAATGCCGGCTGGCGTGGCGAGTTAGCGGGTATTTCGCAGATTGGCCGCACGTACGGTTCAAAAGCCAAAGGTGGTGACTATGTGCGTGGTTATATCCTGAACGATACCATGCAAGCGCAGTTTACGGTGACTCATTTGTTTGGTCCTGCACTTTGGTCTGACAACCTAACCTTGTTGGCGGAAGTGGGTGGTATCACCATCAAAGATATGCCTGAGCAAGCTGATCTTCGTTTAAACGGTCCTGGTACTGATCGTAGCGGTGGTCCAATGTTGGGTAATTTGGTCGCCAATGGACCTTTAGTGAATAAAGACGGCGTTCATGTTGCCTTGTCCAATGGTGCTGAAACCAACCCATTCCCAACCGCATCGGCATGGGGTTATCGTTTGGTTGCCAAGGCAGACTACAACAACGTGTTTTCCGGTGTAAATATGTCGCAACGTATTAGTTTTGCGCATGATGTGAATGGTATTACACCAGATCCATTGTTTATGTTCTCTGAAGATAAAAAGTCCATCAGTTATGCGTTAAGTTTTGATTACTTAAACGCGTGGTCTGCAGAATTATCTTACAACGCTTTCTTTGACGGTGTAGGCACGACCAATAATACTGAAGACCGTGACTTTGTTTCATTCAATATTAAATACTCACTCTGAGGGACGAGAGCGTCTTATGAAAAAACTCACCCTATTATCCAGTGCAATTGCGTTAATGTTTAGCTGTGGCACTATGGCAGCCCTTACGCCTGATGAGGTCGCTCGCTTAGGTGCTGATTTGACACCGCTAGGTGCCGAAAAAGCCGGTAATAAAGATGGCAGTATTCCTGCGTGGGAAGGCGGTATTACCAAGCCACCGGCAGGTTACAAGCCTGGCGATCATCACCCAGATCCGTTTAAAGATGATAAAGTCCTGTACACCATTGATAGTAAAAATTTAGAACAGTACAAATCACTGTTATCGCCAGGTCAACAAGCGTTGTTTAAGCTGTACCCTGAGACGTTTAAAATCAATGTATATCCAACGCGCCGTAGTGCGTCATTCCCACAATATGTGTATGACGCGACCAAAGCGATTGCAGGTAAAGCCGAGCTGATTGAAGGTGGTAATGGCATCAAAGGCGCGGCCGTTGGTATTCCATTTCCAATTCCGAAAAACGGTATTGAGGCCATTTGGAACCATACCTTACGTTACCGTGGTGTAGCGGCGACGCGTAATGGTGGTCAAGCCGCACCGACGGCTGATGGTAGCTATACCATGATCGGCTTTGATGAACAGATTATGTTCAAATATTCAGAGCAAGGCGCCAGTGCTGAAGCGTTAGAAAAAGAAAACATTTTGTTCCGCTTTAAGCAAAGTGTGACCAATCCAGCCCGTTTGGCGGGTACTGCGCTGTTAGTACATGAAACCATGGATCAGGTAAAAACACCTCGTCAAGCTTGGACATACAACACAGGTCAGCGTCGTGTTCGTCGTGCTCCGAACGTTGCATATGATGCACCAGGTACAGCCTCTGACGGTTTACGTACCACGGATGACTTTGATATGTTTAACGGTTCGCCAGATCGTTACAACTGGAAGCTGATCGGTAAGCAAGAGATGCTCATTCCGTACAACAGCTACAAAATGCATAGTAAAGATGTTAAATATGCAGATTTATTAAAGCCTGGTCACCTGAACCCTGAATATTTACGCTTTGAGAAACATCGCGTATGGGTCGTGGAAGCTACCTTAAAAGAAGGGATGCGCCATGTTTATGGTAAACGCGTGTTCTTCATTGATGAGGATAGCTGGCAGATCCATGTCGCTGATTTGTACGATGCACGTGGCGAGTTATACCGTGTCGCGCATGCGCATGGTTTGAACTACTACGAAGTACCGACCCATTGGAGTACGTTGGAAGTCTATCACGACCTGAACTCGCGCCGTTACATTGCCATCGGTTTAGATAACGAAGATAAAATGTACGACTTTGGGGTGAAATTAACCGACCAAGACTTCACACCGGCTGCTCTGCGCCGCGAAGGCACGCGTTAATTTTCATGTGTATCAAACGGTTGGCTTGATGCCAACCGTTTTTGTTTCTAAGACTTAGCTGAGTTATTACTCTAATGAAATTGAAATATGTCGCGTCGCTATCGGCATTGTTACTACAGATGTCAACCGCCATGGCAGCTGAGGCTTCGTTAGCTGCGTATCAGGTGCCCAAAGCGGTGCAAAGTTTATTGATCGATATTGAACTGCGTGCGGATGATGGTTATGTAGTCGCTGGTGAGCGCGGCCATATTTTAGTCAGCAAAAATGGTGCTGATTGGCAGCAATCGGTCGTTCCGACACAAGCTATGTTGAATTCGGTATATTTTCCAACGGGTAATAAAGGTTTTGCCGTTGGCCATGATGCCACTATTTTATCCACGCAAGACAAAGGGTTAACGTGGCAGTTGCAACAAGCAAAACCTGAATTAGATAAACCGCTGTTTGATGTTTATTTCCGTAATGAAAATGAAGGTATCGCGGTGGGTGCCTATGGTTTGTTTTTCCGAACCACAGACGGTGGGCAACAATGGACACAAGAATATCATTTAGAGCTTGCGAGCCCAGATGACCAAACCTTGTTAGCCGAATTAAAAGATACCGATCCGGATGCTTATCAAATTGAAATGAATTCGGTATTACCACATTTTAATCGTGTATATGCCGACGGCAATATTCTGTTTATGGTGGGTGAAGCGGGTTTTGTCGCCAAGAGCTTGGATTTTGGCGTGACGTGGCAACGCTTACCTGAATTTTATAATGGTTCCTTGTTTGGTATTACGCGTACGGCGGGCACGAGCTTGATTGCCGTTGGTTTACGTGGCCACGTGTTTCGTAGCAACGATCATGGTGCAACGTGGCAACAAATTGAATTACCTGTCCAAATTACCTTAAACAGTGTTATTTCAGATCCAAAAGGGCCGGTGTACCTAGTCGGTAATGCAGGCACATTACTGGTTAGCCACGATGACGGCTTAAGTTTCCACTCGTTAGCAGCAGGCGATAACAAAGCATTGATGGATGCGGTTGTTGTGCCGACGGGCTTGGTCGTTGCTGGTGAAACTGGCGTGAGACAAATAACTACTGGGCAGAAGTAAGTATGAGTACCAACCGTTTTGTAAATAAATGCGAAGTTGCGTTGTTTCGTCACCGTATGCCGGTGATTATTACCTTTATCATCGCCACGCTTTTTTTAATCTATCAAGCCACCCAAATTAAATTAGATGCCGCTTTTACCAAAAATATCCCGCTGGCGCATCCTTACATGCAGACCTATTTAAAGCATGCAAAAGATTTTGGTGGTGCAAATAATATTCTTATTTCGGTATGTGATAGCTCTGGATCAATTTTTAACCAGCCATTTTTTGACACGTTAAAAAAGGTACATGATCAAGTCTATTACATGAATGGCGTTGATCGGGTGTTGGTTAAATCCTTGTTCAGCCCCAGCACGCGTTTTGTTGAAGTGGTTGAGGATGGCTTTGCCGGTGGGCCTGTTATCCCTGCCGATTTTACCCCTGATACCCACGGTCTGGCGGTCGTTAAGGAAAATATCGATAAGGCAGGTATTGTGGGCCGCATGGTGGCTGATGATTATAGCTGCGCCATGGTTACCGCTCAGTTGCAGGATGTTGATCCGCAAACGCAACAAAAACTAGACACCATCAAATTTGCCGCGCAGCTTGAAACTGATGTTCGGGGCCAATATCAAACGGATAACATCAGTATTCATGTGATTGGTTTCGCTAAAATGGTGGGGGATGTCGCCAACGGTGCTAAAGGTGTGTTGGTGTTTTTTGCCGTCGCCATTGCAATCACCACCATTATGGTGTGGATTTTCTCAGGCTCCTTGAAACTAACGCTATTGCCGATTAGCTGTTCCATCATTGCCGTGATTTGGCAGATGGGGTTGTTATCAACCATGGGGTTTGGTATTGATCCTATGTCAATTTTGGTGCCGTTTTTGGTATTTGCCATTGGCGTGAGCCATGGTGTGCAGATGATCAATGCGACAGGCAAAGCCGTTGCTCAAGGTTTAGATGCCAAAACGGCTGCGCAAGCCAGCTTCCGTCGTTTATTGATCCCAGGCGGTGTGGCATTGCTCTCTGACACCATTGGCTTTATCACCATGTTAGTCATCGACATCGGTGTTATTCGTGAACTTGCGATTACGGCCAGCCTTGGTGTCGGTGTCATTATTCTGACCAATTTGGTGTTGTTACCTGTATTGATGTCACTGATTAAATTTAGCCCGTCTTACGTGAAATCAGTATCTGCACCCACGCCGTTTGCCGATCGCCTTTGGTGGATGTTATCGGCGTTTGCAATGCGACGCTATGCATTTCTTATTCTTGCGGGTACGGCCTTTTTGTTCTATCAAGGTTACGAGCAAAGTAAACAATTAAAAATTGGTGATTTGCATCCTGGGGCGGCAGCGTTACATCCAGAATCACGTTATAACCAGGATACCTTCCTGATTACCGATCGTTATGCGATATCGGTCGATTATATCAATATCATGGTCGAAACCGGCACCAATGGCTGTACCTTCTTTGACACTATGAATCGCATTGATCGCTTCCAATGGCAGATGGAAAATGTGCCAGGTGTGCAAAGTGCGGTGTCCTTAGCCTCGGTATCCAAGAGCATTAATGCCGCCTTTAACGAGGGCAACATGAAGTGGCGCATATTGCCGCGAACCACAGAGAGTCTGGTACAAGCCTCGTCACGGGTTGAAACCAGTACCGGATTACTCAATAGTGATTGTTCGGTTATGCCAATTATTTTGTTCTTAGAAGATCACAAGGCCGAAACCATTGACCGTGTCGTAGCTAAAGCGAAAGAGGTCGCCAAAGAGCTCGAAACCGACCAAATTAAATTTAGCTTAGCCTCCGGTCCTGTCGGCGTGATGGCGGCAACCAACGAAGCCGTCGCCGCAGCGCAAGATCCGATGACACTCTATGTGTACGGTGCCGTGATTGTGCTTTGTCTGCTAAGTTTCCATTCAGTCCGGGCGACCGCCGCCGTGGTGTTGCCTCTGTATGTGGTGACTGTGCTGGCGACAGCCCTGATGACCAAGCTGGAAATTGGCTTGACAGTGTCCACACTTCCGGTGATTGCACTTGGTGTTGGTATCGGTGTCGATTACGGTATTTATATTCTTACGCAAATGACACAACCCTTGCGTGATGGTATGCCGCTACGCCGTGCCTACTTTAATGCGTTAAAAACAACCGGAAGTGCAGTGTTGTTTACCGGTATAACGCTTGCTATCGGCGTAAGTACTTGGGTGTTTTCAGCGCTCAAGTTCCAAGTGGATATGGGCATATTGTTAACCTTCATGTTTGTGGTGAATATGCTAGGTGCGGTGTTGGTGTTGCCAGCCTTAGCTGCGTTCTTTTGGCCAAAAAATCGCTAATTAAGTAAACGCATGAATATGCAGTGAAATGTTGAAAATGGCCCTCTGGGCCATTTTCTTATTTAAAACTGGTGAATATCCGGTCAAATAAGGTTTTCAGGGCTGGTACAACCAGTTAAAAAGGCGGAAATAAAACTCGAAAAGCTCTAGAATTGGCAATAAACTTCGCACCTGACGCGCTCTGTATGTTCGCAAATCCTGCCATCCCCATGCAGTGATTAATAAAAGGATCTAAAAATGGCACTGATAGACGGTCAACCATCTGTACTACTACAAAATGTAAGTAAACTTATTCGTCAAAAAGTAAAAGACCAAGTCGATTTGGTCGAAAAATTTGCATTCACGTTATACGGCAATGTGGCTAGCGATGATTTACAAGGCCGCAATGATAGTGATTTATACGGCGCAGCTCTGAGCCTTTGGCAATATTTCAATAGCAACGCGGGGGCGCAAGCCGCTATTCGTGTATTTAATCCAGAGATCAGCCGCAATGGTTGGGAATCTAAGCATACCATCGTTGAGATGGTCGTGACCGATATGCCATTTTTGGTGGATTCGGTTCGTATTGCGTTAAATCGCCATAACATCACCGCGCATTTATTGTTGCATTACCCACTGCAAACGTGGCGTGATCAACAGGGAAATATCACGGAGTTTCATAAGTTAGGTACCCAGCAAAATCCAACGACGCAACAAACGGTATTTCACATCGAAATCGATCGCATGAGCGATACCCAGCGTATTAATGAACTTGTCGCTGAATTAACGTCGGTGATGGAAGATGTCTCGTTGGCGGTACATGATTGGCAGCCTACCAAGGCTAAATTAGCGCAAGTGATTGCGGATTTACCTAGCGCTGCCAAACATGCCAGCGCGGAAGTTTTACAAGAGTCGTTGGACTTTTTGAACTGGTTAGTGCGAGATAATTTTACGTTACTCGGTTACCGTCAATATGATATGACCCCAGTGCAGGGCGATTATCGCATTGAAGGCAAAGCAGACACCAGTCTTGGTTTAATGCGTCGCTCCACTGCGCGCGATTTATTGTTATCAGAGCTACCTGAAGCGGCGCGTAAACAAGCCACCAGTGACAATCTACTTATTCTTACCAAAACCAATTCAAAATGTCGCGTGCATCGCCCAGCTTATATCGATTACATCGGTATCAAACGTTTTGATGCCAATGGCGTGGTGATCGGTGAAGATCGTTTTATCGGTCTATACTCGTCTTCGCTTTACAACAACAGTGCGGCAGATATTCCGTTATTAAAGAGTAAATTAGCGCGAGTGATGTCTTTATCTGGTTTTTCCGCCGGTACTCATGCTTATAAGGCGCTGCTGAATATTCTGGAAACCTATCCACGTGATGAGTTAATTCAGGCTCGTGTTGAAGAGTTACTCGAAGTATCAACCGGTGTACTTCAGATGCAAGAGCGTGATATGACCCGCGTATTTATGCGCAAAGACACCTTCGGACGTTTTGTCTCGGTTATGGTGTATGTGCCACGTGAGCGCTATAACACACAGCTGCGGATTGACACGCAAAAAATTCTACAACAATTCTTAGGCACCACAGAGCCTGTTGAATTTACAACCTACTTCTCTGAATCCGTATTGGCGCGTACCCATTATTTAGTACGGATCAACGACAACAATATCGAGTTTAATGTGAAAGACATCGAGCAAAATTTAATTGAAGCGGCCCGTACCTGGGAAGATAAATTGGCCAGTGCCCTGGTGGGTCACTATGGTGAATTGAAAGGACGTGAATTGGCATCGAAATATGTCAATGCTTTCCCGCGTTCTTACAAAGAAGAAACCATGCCAAGTGATGCACTGGTTGACATCGCCAAGTTAGAAGCGCTCAGCGATGACCATCCTTTGGAAATGCTGTTCTACCGGCCACAAGAAGAGCGGGCGGAGAGTAAAGCGGTTCGTTTGAACTTATTCCATAAAGACCATCCGATCCATTTGTCGGATGTGCTGCCGATGTTGGAAAATTTCGGCTTACGCGTTATTGGAGAAACGCCATTCGCCGTGCGTTGCCCAGAAGGTTCAGTGGGCTGGATTCTGCACTTTACGATGGAACTCAATGGTGCTGTCCCCGTCGATTTTGAACACGCACAGCAGCTGTTCCAAGATGCATTTGCTAAAGTATGGCGTGGAGCTTTAGAGGATGACGGCTTTAACCGGTTGATTCTTGGTGCGGGTTTGACTGGCCGTGAGGCGTCATTGTTACGGGCCTTTGCCAAATACAAACGCCAAATTGGTGGCACTTTTAGCCAAAGTTATGTGGAGTCGACATTTGGCCGTTACCCGTTATTAGCCAAAGCGCTGGTTAATCTATTTAATGCTAAATTTGACCCCGCAGCGCCAGCCACAGCGGCACAAGTTGAGGCATTAGAAACTGACATTTTGGCGCAACTTGAACATGTGGCGAACTTGGATGACGATCGTATTATTCGTCGGTTCTTAGCTATGATTCAGGCTGCCGTACGAACCAACTATTTCCAACCAGACGCTCAGGGTCAACAAAAGCCTTATATTTCATTTAAAGTGAAGCCGGCACTTATCCCAGATATGCCGTTACCACTGCCAGCGTTTGAAATCTTCGTCTATTCTCCGCGGGTTGAAGGTGTACATTTACGCGGCGGCAAAGTGGCGCGCGGTGGTTTACGCTGGTCGGATCGTCGTGAAGATTTCCGTACCGAAGTGTTGGGCTTGGTCAAAGCGCAGCAAGTAAAAAATACGGTGATTGTGCCAGTCGGTGCCAAAGGTGGTTTTGTTTGTAAGAAATTACCAACAACCGGTGGCCGTGAAGCATTCTTAAACGAAGGTAAAGAGTGTTATCGTACCTTTATCCGCGCATTATTGGATGTCACTGACAATATTGTGCATGGTCAGATTGTTCCGCCAAAAGACGTGGTTCGCCTAGATGAAGACGATCCATATTTGGTGGTAGCGGCTGACAAAGGGACCGCCACCTTCTCTGATATCGCCAATGCCATTTCCTTAGAATACAACCACTGGTTAGGGGATGCGTTTGCATCAGGTGGTTCCAATGGTTATGACCATAAAGGCATGGGTATTACCGCGCGTGGTGGTTGGGAATCGGTTAAACGTCACTTCCGTGAGATTGGTATCGATTGCCAAACGACTGATTTTACCTGTGTAGGTATCGGTGATATGGCCGGTGACGTCTTTGGTAACGGTATGCTGTTATCGAAGCATATTCGGTTACAGGTTGCCTTTAACCATATGCATATCTTTGTTGATCCAAATCCGGATGCGGCACGCAGCTTTGTTGAACGCGATCGTTTATTCAAATTGCCAACCTCAACTTGGGATGATTATGACAAATCATTAATCTCAGAAGGCGGCGGCATTTTCCTGCGGAGTGCGAAATCGATTAAACTCAGCCCGCAAATGCAGCAAATGATTGGCACCACGCAAACCAGCATGACGCCGAACGAGTTTATCAAAGCGGCCTTGATGATGCCGGTTGATCTGCTGTGGAACGGCGGTATCGGTACTTATGTGAAGGCAACCTCTGAGTCGCATGCTGAAGTTGGTGATCGTGCCAACGAACCACTGCGGGTGAATGGTAAAGATGTAAAAGCCCGTATTATTGGTGAAGGTGGCAACTTAGGCACTACTCAGCGTGGTCGTATCGAATACGCGCAGGCGGGTGGTCGCATCAATACCGATTTCATCGATAACGTGGGCGGTGTCGATTGCTCGGATAACGAAGTTAACATCAAGATTTTGTTAAATGCGTTGGTGGCAAGCGGTGATATGACGTTGAAACAACGTAACGAACTGCTGTACACCATGACAGATGATGTTGCGAATATTGTGATCAATGACTGTTATCGCCAAACACAGTCTATTTCGGTGTCGTCGCTGCTTGGCGCGGACCAAATGAAAGAATATACGCGTTTTATCCATGCGCTTGAAAAAGACGGCAAGTTAAACCGTGAACTGGAATTTTTACCATCAGATGAAGAATTATCTGATCGCATGGCAAAAGGCTTGGGCTTAACTCGTCCAGAGTTAGCGATTTTGACTGCGTATGGCAAAATGGTACTGAAAGAATTACTCGTATTGCCCGAGATTTCAGATAACTCCTATTTCCAACAGTATTTGATTACAGCGTTCCCGAACGTACTGCAAGAGCGCTATGGCAATGAAATGCGGCAACACCCGCTGAGAGCAGAAATTATCGCGACTAAGTTAGCCAATCTGATGGTTAACGATATGGGGGCGAATTTTGTTCAGCGGATGATGGAAGAAACCGGTTCGTCGGTGGCCGAAGTGGCGTATAGCTACAGTATTGCGCGTGAATTGTTCGATTTAGATGCTGTCTGGTCACAGTTAGAAGCGCTTGACAACCAAATCCCAGCGGATGTTCAAACCAAGCTGTTGTTCCAGCTGCGTCGGACCATGCGTCGCGCGACGCGTTGGTTCTTGCGTCATCGCAATAAAGCGTTGTCGATTGAGCAAAGTGTAGCGTTCTTCCGTCAAGCATTTACTGTACTGTCTGAACAGTTGCCAACGATTATTGCGCCTGCCGAAGCGGAGCAGTTGCAGGCACATCAAGACAAACTGGTTGCACAACATATTCCAGTGCCTGTCGCCCGTTATCTGGCACAATTGAGCACCATGTTCTCCGTGATGGACATTGCACAAGTGGCTGATTTGGAAAAAGCCGATCTGTTACAAGTGGCAGAAATTTACTTCAAGTTAGGTGATAAGCTTGATTTGCACTGGTTCTTAGAGCAGATCACGCATCAGCCCGTTGCCAACCACTGGCAAGCCTTGGCGCGTGCATCGTACCGTGAAGAACTCGACTGGCAGCAACGTGCGTTGGCACAAGTGGTTGTGCATAATTCCGATGCCAACGGTTGTGCGGAAGAGATCATTGCCGGCTGGTTACATGCCAATGAAGCGGTATTGGCACGCTGGCGCTTGATGTTAGCAGAATTCAAGACCACCAAGAGTCATGAATTTGCCAAGTTCTCAGTGGCACTACGCGAGCTGATGCTGTTAAGCCATCACTGTGATAGCGTGAAATAACAATAGGCTGCTGGTCAGCCCGACAAATACCCCGCCTGCCGGGGTATTTTTTTATGAGGTTTCTATGTTTTACGAACTAGCCAGACACTTAATGTTTCAGATGGACGCTGAACGAGCGCACCATTTTGCGTTAGATAATCTGCAACGCTTTAGTCATACTCCGCTGTCCCGTTTGTGGCAGCAAGAGATTGCGCCTTGCCCTGTAACCCTTGCCGGCATTGAATTTCCCAATCCCGTTGGGTTAGCCGCAGGGCTCGACAAAAATGCCGAATGTATTGATGCTTTTGCGCAAATGGGATTTGGCTTTATCGAAGTGGGGACCGTCACACCACGTCCTCAAGCGGGTAATGATTTACCACGGATGTTCCGCCTGCCACAGGCCAAGGCCATTATTAACCGCATGGGGTTTAATAATCATGGTGTTGACCGTTTGGTCGACAATGTAAAACGTGCACAATTTCGTGGTGTGTTGGGGATCAATATTGGTAAGAATAAAGATACCCCAAACGAGCAAGGTAAAGACGATTATGTGCATTGCATGCGCAAGGTGTATCCGTTAGCTACCTATATTACGGTGAATATTTCGTCACCCAATACCCCAGGTTTGCGTGATTTACAGTTTGGTGATGCGTTGTTGGATTTATTACAATCGGTTAAAAATGAGCAGCTTGATCTTGCGGCCAAACATGGCAAATATGTGCCTGTATTTGTCAAAATCGCCCCGGATATGGATGCAGTTGCGGTGGAACAAGTGGCTGACACCTTGAAACAAAGCCAGATGGATGGTGCTATTGCCACCAACACCACCCTCGACCGAGCTTTGGTACAAGGTCTACCACACGCTGAAGAAAGTGGCGGCTTGAGCGGACAACCCGTGCGTCAGCGCAGTACCTTGGTGCTGTCGCAATTGCGTCAGGCCTTGGGGGCTGACTTTCCAATCATAGGTGTCGGCGGCATTGATAGCGCGGCCGCCGCCGCTGAAAAATTTGCTGCCGGTGCGCAGCTCGTGCAAGTGTACACAGGTTTTATTTACCAAGGACCGGCTCTGGTCAAAGACATTGCCACGCATTATCGTCAATCTTTCGTTCGCTAATATGTATTGTGGCAGGTTATGGCTAACTAACGTGCATGGCGCGGTACCCCTGGTACTGCGCCGAATGTTCATCGCGTAGCTGCGCTTATGTACGTATGGCCAGGGTTATGCTGTTGAATCAAAACGATGTCAGCGATAACGCTTTTGTTATTGGATATGTGTTGTTGGATAAGTGTGCAATTTGCCCCAGCGGCTGGTCTGAACAGTGTAATAAACACCATGTGGCAGTGATTCATGAGCTACCGCGGCTATGCAGCGCCGTTGGATTAGGTAAAATGCCTGAGTGTATATCATGAATGTCATGATGTAGTGTGAGTTTGGGCAGTATTGGTGCTGCCACAGTAAATTGACAAGGCTTGAGTCGAGATGTTTGAAGAAATCCGTCCTTATCATGACGAGGAAGTGCCCGCCGCAGTGGCACGTTTAGTCAATGATCCTGAGTTTTTGCATGCCATCGTTCGTTATCGGCTTGGGGCTTGGGCGCAGCGGTTTGAGTTTTTATTGTTACCTCTCGTTTCATTGATGTTAAAGCGTCATTTTCGCAAATTTCAAACCGTCGATGCGATCCAGCATTACATTGCCAGATACATGGATATTGCGCTAAAGCGAACCACGAAGAGTGTGACCAGCTCCGGACTTGATCACCTCGATCCGACGAAGAGTTATTTATTCATTTCTAATCATCGCGATATTGCGATGGATCCCGCGTTGGTCAATTGGTGTTTGCACCACGCCGGTCATCAAACAGCGCGGATTGCTATAGGTGATAATTTATTGAAAAAACCATGTGTGACTGAACTGATGCGGTTAAACAAAAGTTTTATCGTACGACGCTCAGCCAAAGGCCCACGTGAAATGTTAAAAGCACTAAGCCAGCTGTCGGGTTATATTAAACATTCCTTGGAAACCGGTCACTCGATTTGGATCGCGCAAAAAGAGGGGCGAGCCAAAGATGGATTTGATCAAACCGATCCGGCGATCTTAAAAATGTTTCATATGGAAGGTCGGCAACGTGATATAGATTTCGCTAGTTATATGAATCAGTTGCACATTGTCCCTGTCAGTATTTCCTACGAATTCGATCCATGTGATGAGGCCAAAGCGCGTGAGCTTGCGTTGCGGGCACAACAAGGGAGTTACGAAAAAGCCGAGCTGGAAGATATCGAAAGTATCATCGCGGGCATCACGGGCTATAAAGGCCGTGTCCATGTACACTTTGGTAAGGTGGTGACCAATGCGCCGTCCGAACCCGATGCGTTGGCGAAACATATTGATGCTGAAATTTACCAAGGTTATCGTTTATATCCGATTAACTTGGTTGCCGCCGATCAACCCGTAGCCGCTGACGATTATGCTGCCGCAGAGGCACGTTTAAGTGCAGCAGATAGTCAGTTACAACCGTTTTTACGGCAAATGTACGCGCAAACCTTTTTAAATCATTTCAAGGAGGTGGTGTAATGGCTCGCTTTGTCACTTACACCTACAAGGGTCAAGCACGACGAATTCCATTTAGTTATAGTCAATATCATGATGCGTTTGATGCGATTGCAACTGCAGAAGGTATTGACCTAACTGCATTTTATAAAATGGAACAACAATTAGCGGCCTCCACCCGTGATAAAGCGGCGCAGCGTAATTTTCGTGATAAAGAGATTGCGCGCCTTGGCATCAGTAATATCTATTTACACAAGGATGAGCCCAGCCCTGACGTCTGACGCGGCGATGGGGTTATCTATGGCTGCGGTATGGAGGTGCAGAGGGGAGACATTGATTTATGTGGTTACGCTCATTGGCAAATGGCTCGCCATACACCCTCGAACTCACCATCATGAGCGCTCGTGATATGACACGTTGGCACTATTCGCGCTGGTTGTGTCAGGTCGGTTAATTTTCAACCGCGCTACATTCGTTTGCGGGCTGCCAGCCCACAGTGGTACCCATGGCGATTGCCTGCTGTGAAAAGTAGCCCGCGGGCATTTCCAGAGCCATCAGCACTGGCCCGTTACTATGCACAATGTCCGTCGAGTGTGCTTGCATACGATGGATGCTTTGAATGCGGTGTTGCGGATCGATAAAAGCAATATCTAAATCGAGCAAAGTGTTTTTCATCCAAAATGCCATAGGTGCCGCTTGCGAGGGCGTGTCTTGAATAAAAAGCATGCCATGCGTGATGACTGCTTGCTGCATAAGCCCTTGGTTGCGATGCCGTTCTGTAGCCGCAATCCGTACTTGCAATGGTTTGCAATCGAGATATATCACCTTGAGAGGAAATTGTTCGATAGGCAACAGCCGAGGTTCGGCTTGACAGGCGCTTAACCATAGGAGCATGGCTGCAAGCAGCACTCGGTTATAACGGAACACGTTGGCGGTTCGCTGGCGTTGTCGGTTTAGCGATAGCATCAATAGTCCTTGGTCTGAGATAGCGATAGTATGGCCATTAAATCATGCTTTAGGTGATCTGGATATGCTTTGCAGATCTGTTGTATGAGGGCATGTTGTTTTGATTGCGTGTTGAATGACATACAGATTGGCCGAACGACAGATGTTTAGTATAAAAAAATGCCACCGAGGTGGCATTTTATAGTTCAGCAACAGAATGCTTATGCTAACAACTGTGCACGTGCGTCGTGGTATGGCAGGTTGAGTGCGTCGGCAACGTGTTGATTAACCACTTTACCAGCAATAACGTTCAAACCATTTAACAAATGCTGGTCTTCCAGTAAGGCAGCTTTGTAGCCTTTGTTGGCTAATTTAATAATAAATGGCAGTGTCGCATTGTTCAGGGCATAGGTTGACGTTAATGGTACTGCACCAGGCATGTTGGCCACACAGTAATGGACAACGTCGTCCACGATAAAGGTGGGTTCGGCATGTGTGGTTGGATATGAGGTCTCAACACAGCCGCCTTGGTCAATGGCCACGTCGACAATGGCTGAACCAGGCTTCATCTTGCGGATATGTTCACGAGTGACTAATTTTGGCGCTGCAGCTCCTGGGATCAATACACCACCAATGACTAAGTCCGCTTCCAATACATGTTTTTCTAAGGCATCCGCGGTAGAGTAAACAGCTTTCACTGCACCATTAAACTGTGCATTTACTCGGCGTAACACATCAACGCTACGATCTAACACCACCACATCAGCACCTAAACCAACTGCCATTTGTGCCGCGTTGGTACCGACCATACCACCACCGATCACCACAACTTTAGCAGGCTCTACGCCAGGAACGCCACCTAACAACATGCCACGGCCGGCACAAGATTTTTCTAAAGCACGTGCACCAGCTTGGATTGACATCCGGCCGGCAACTTCTGACATCGGGGCTAACAGGGGTAAACCACCACGGGCGTCAGTGACGGTTTCGTAGGCAATACAAATTGCATTTGATTTGATCAGATCTTCAGTTTGCGGTAAATCCGGAGCCAAATGTAAGTAGGTAAAAAGGATTTGACCATCACGCAGCATGGCGCGCTCCACAGCTTGTGGCTCTTTTACCTTGACGATCATATCGGCTTGCGCGAAGACGTCTGCGGCCGATGCCAACACTTTTGCCCCGGCGGCTTCATAGGCAGCATCATCAAAACCAATGCCGCGACCGGCATCATGTTCAACATAGACAGTGTGGCCATGCGCAACTAATTCGCGCACGCTACCAGGGGTCATACCGACGCGATATTCGTGGTTTTTAATCTCTTTAGGAACGCCAATAATCATCTGAATATACCTTATGTAGGGTTAAAAATATTTCGCTAGTATAGAGCAGAAATGACAGGATATCTGACTAAAATAAGTGTAATATCTAGATATAAATATCGTTTAAGTCTGCATTTAAGGATTTATTGCCATGCCATTTCAGCAGCATTTAGCACAGCGTCCGCTCGATCGTATAGATCGCAATATTTTGCGAGAACTGCAAGTTGATGGACGATTATCCAATGTTGAATTAGCCAAGCGAGTTGGGCTTAGCCCGACGCCTTGCTTGGAACGCGTTCGTAAACTCGAAACCGAAGGTTTTATTACCGGTTATACCGCGCTGGTCGATCCGTTAAAAGTCGGCGCTGCATTATTAGTCTTTGTCGAAATCACCCTAAGCAAAACGTCACCAGAAGGATTTGACGAGTTCAGTAAAGCGGTACAAAAACTAGACGAAATCCTCGAATGTCATTTGGTTTCAGGCAGTTTTGACTTTTTACTTAAAACGCGGGTTGCTAATATGGCGGCGTATCGCGAATTATTGGGGGAAACCTTATTGCGTTTACCCAGTGTGCGTGAAAGTCGAACCTATGTGGTCATGGAAGAAGTCAAACAAACGACGATGGTCAGTGTTTTGGCATAATTTTGCGTTCAGTCTTGATGACTGGTTGTTTGTACAGTGCTGAACAGTTAGACTTATCTTGGATTTTATAGTGCGCCCAAACTTCGTTGGCGAAGTAGGGCGGTTTAAAAAGGATATACGCTTGCAAGCGAGAACATTATTTGCGCTCAGTGGCACTCAGCGATTAATTGAAGTCGGGCTCATTGCGTTTACTGGCGCCGCGGCCTTTATGATATTGGCGTTACTTAGTTTTGACCCAGCCGACCCGAGTTGGTCGCAAACCGGTTATCAATCGCAGATCAATAATGTTGCAGGACCACTCGGCGCCTATATTGCCGATATTCTGCTTTGTTTTTTTGGGTGGTTAGCTTACGTGATACCGCCTTTGGTTGCATTTAGTGGATACCTCATTTTTAAACGCTTTCGTGATCTCTGGTCGCTTGACTTCATGGTATTAGGGTTACGTTTGCTCGGTTTGTTGTTAACCACCGTTTCTGCCTGTGCCATTAGCAGTATCAATTTTGACGATATATTTATCTATTCATCGGGTGGTGTGATTGGCGATCTCATGGTGTCCTTGTTGTTGCCCAATCTTAATTTTGTCGGTACTAGTTTGCTTTTACTCTGCACGTTCTGTATGGGCTTGACCTTATTAACTGGGATTTCGTGGCTGACGGTTGCGGATCAACTCGGTGCCGCAGTCATGGCCTCGCTGCACTTTTTAACCGATATCCCCAAGGGGATTTCACAGTTGAAACAGCGCTTACGGGGCCAGCATGCGGCGCGTGCCATTGCGCGCAGTGCAGAGAAAAAGAGTTTATACGATAAAGCCGACTCTTCAGCACGACCGATTTCCGCGAGCGCTCTAGATGACGCGCCAACCCTTGCAAGCGATGTCGTCCTGTCGCCAAACAGTCCATCCTCGCAGCACAAAAATGAAAGCGATCCTGGGGTAGCTTCCTTGGATATGCAGATGTTCGCGCATCCTACTGCAGCGGCTGAGCCGGCTGCACCGTCGGTTGACGTTCAGACGGTATTTCATACCGAATCATCGCCTACCGCGTATCAGCCGACAGAAGCTGTGTCGCCATCTGCCGCCTCAGATCTTGCAACGCCGGTGAACGAGCCGCAGGAACCGACCTTTGATTTATCAAATCTGTCGAAATTGTTAAGTGATGAGGTGCCACGTTCGTCCTCCGTGGATCCTACAGAGCGTGTCGTGGCGCAAGCGGCGCAGCATCAAGCTCGTACCTCAGCATCGCAACCTCCTTTACCTGCCTGGGAAGATGCGTCTGCGGTCTCAGTTAGCTCGATAGCGACTGCGTCGAATTCGTCGGTAGTTGCAAGAGCGTCAAATGCGACGCCTCTTCATGACAGTGAGACAAGCAACGATCATAGCAGTCCACAGCCAACGGCCGTGGCGCCAAGTAGCGCCGGGATGAGTGCGATTGAACGTTTTAGCGGTTTTGGCCCACCCGCGACTGTTATTTTGCCAAGTGGCATGAAAGTCGATGCTCAAGTGCAAAGCCGAGGCTATTTCAAAGATGCCGCGGCGCCTGTGCAGCCACTTCCATTTGCGCCCTTGGATGAAAAAACACAGGCACAGGCGTTTGTACCGGTTGATGATTTGATTGATGGTGATCTGCATTTTAGCGCGGTGGATGATCAGTATGGCCCAGACGATATTGCGCAAAGCCTAAAGCATACGCAACAGGATGTGTTAAACGATATGTCTGGGCAGACCCCAAGTGAAATTGCACATATACCAATGGCTGTTACGCAAGGCATTGCCTCAACGGAGATGTCGCAGTGGCAGAGCAACCCAACCATTAGCGATCTAGATCATCATGCTCAGTTTGCGTCCTTGCCAACAACAGCGTCGCAGCGGTTGCAAACTGCTGCATCACAGTCACCGCGGGACCTGGTGTTGGATTTTACACCGCCATGGCAAGCGATGCCTGCAGCCGATGTGGCGGCGGGCCAAGATGATATTGACGCCCAGATTGAATTATCTCGACCACAACATCCTAGTCACCCGCTTGATGACGAGGACGATGATATCGATGTGAGCACACCGCAGTATCGCTTTCCTCCGATCCCGATGCCCGCCGAGCCAGCGTATGCCTTGCCGTCTATTGATTTGCTGGATAAAGCCGATAAAACCACCAATCCAGTATCACCAGAAGATTTAGCCAAAGTGTCACGTTTGGTGGAGCTGAAGTTGCAAGACTTTGGCGTCGATGCCAAGGTAGTTGGTGTTTATCCTGGGCCTGTGGTAACGCGTTTTGAACTCGATTTAGCGCCTGGTCTGAAGGTGAGTAAAATATCTGGTTTATCAAAAGATTTAGCGCGTTCATTGTCAGCGATCAGTGTTCGTGTGGTCGAGGTGATCCCTGGTAAATCCTATATTGGTTTGGAACTGCCGAACCAACATCGCGAGATCGTTCGGTTATCTGAGGTGATTGGTGATGAGGTGTTTACCGAATCAAAATCACCCCTGACGATGGTGCTTGGTAAAGATATTGCTGGCGTATCTGTGGTCGCAGATTTAGCGCGGATGCCACATTTATTGGTGGCGGGAACCACAGGGTCGGGTAAATCTGTCGGTGTCAACGTGATGATCTGTAGTTTGCTTTACAAATCGACACCTGATGATGTTCGCTTCTTGATGATTGACCCGAAAATGCTGGAACTGTCGGTGTACGAAGGCATCCCGCATTTACTGACCGAGGTTGTCACAGACATGAAAGAGGCCGCTAATGGCTTGCGGTGGTGTGTCGGCGAGATGGAGCGACGTTATAAGTTAATGTCCGCCTTAGGGGTACGTAATCTTAAAGGCTACAACATCAAAATTGCCGAAGCTAAAGCGGCCGGTGTTGTTATTCGTGATCCGCTTTGGAAATCCACCGATGATATGCGTGGCGAAGCGCCTGCGCTTGATAAGTTACCATCCATCGTGGTGGTGATTGATGAGTTTGCTGACATGATGATGATTGTCGGCAAAAAAGTTGAAGAGCTGATTGCGCGTATTGCACAAAAAGCGCGAGCGGCGGGGATCCACTTAATCCTCGCGACGCAGCGGCCGTCGGTTGATGTCATTACCGGTCTTATTAAGGCCAATATTCCAACGCGAATTGCTTTCCAAGTGTCTTCCAAAATCGATTCGCGGACCATTTTGGATCAGCAAGGTGCAGAGAGCCTGCTTGGACAAGGTGACATGTTGTATTTACCGCCTGGCACAGGTGTGCCGACACGGGTACATGGCGCCTTTGTTGATGATCACGAAGTGCATCGCGTGGTGGCTGATTGGAAATCGCGTGGTAAACCAAATTATATTCCGGATATTCTAAACGGTGAACCGTCAGAGGATTCGCTGCTGCCCGGCGAGACGCTGGAAGATGATGATCCTGAAACAGATCCACTATTTGATCAAGCCTGTGCCTTTGTCATCGAAAGCCGCAAAGCATCGGTTTCAGGTGTACAACGACGGTTCCGTATCGGTTACAATCGCGCGGCACGATTGGTCGAAACGATGGAAAAAATAGGTGTGGTCAGCGGTCCTGGTCACAATGGTAACCGTGAAGTTTTAGCGCCAGCCCATGAGAGATAACATGAAAAAGTGGTTCGCAATTATTCCTTTAGTGATGTTCGGATTGCCTGCACACGCAGAGACAGTCGCTGAACAACTGCAGTATAAATTGGCAAAACTTAATAGTTTTCAAGCCAGTTTTGTCCAGCAAGTCACCGACAAACAGCAAAAGCCTGTGCAAGAAGATGGCGAAGGCTATTTGGTGTTAAAACAGCCGGCGCGTTTTCGTATTGAAACCACGACGCCTGTTGCGAATTTATTGATCGGCGATGGTAAAACCCTGTGGCACTATGATCCTGAATTAGAAATGCTCAGTGTGTATGACGCGAAAAAAGAAGTACAACAAACCCCGTTTGTACTGCTGACATCGAACGACTCAGCGCTATGGTCCCAATACCATGTGACGGGCGCGGCCGAGCACTTTGTCATTACGCCCAAAGACAGCAAAAATACCGTCAAGAAGTTAGAATTGCGTTTTAGTGGCTTGGGTTTATCACAAATGACGTTGCTGGATAACAATGGTCAAACCACTAATTTTGAGTTTGTCACCTCGCAAAACAATATCCCCGTGGATGATTCGCAGTTTAAATTTGTACCACCGCCGGGCGTGAGTATTGATGATCAACGTCAACGTTTATCACACCCCTAAGATCGCATGTTAGCTTGCTCCCGAGTGTAGTTGATGGCAAAAAATTTAAACTTTGATTTTCGCCCTGATGTGCGGCCACTTGCGGCTCGCTTACGGCCAACCTGTTTGGACGATTATGTGGGGCAATCACATTTGCTGGCGGTGGGTGCGCCGCTGCGGATGGCCATTGAACAAGGATTGGCAGGCTCCTTAATATTTTGGGGGCCGCCAGGCACGGGTAAAACTACGCTTGCCGCTTTAGTGGCGGCATCGTCGCAAGCACATATGGCTGAACTCTCCGCTGTGACCGCGGGTGTTAAAGAAATTCGTGACGAAATTTCCCATGCACAGTATCGTCTACAGCAAGGGCAACGGACCTTATTGTTTATCGATGAAGTCCATCGGTTTAACAAAAGCCAACAAGATGCTTTTTTACCTTTTATCGAAGATGGCACCATTATTTTTGTCGGTGCCACCACGGAAAATCCATCCTTTGCGCTTAACAACGCGTTATTGTCACGCGCACGCGTGTGTGTGCTGCATAAACTGACGGCAACAGAGCTTGGCACCGTCGCGAAACGTGCCTTAACCGATGTACATTTAGGCTTAGGCGCTCGGCAGTTAACGCTTGATCCATTAGCCGCGGACTTTTTGTATCAGGTCGCAGATGGTGATGCGCGAAGGCTGCTAAATCTGCTTGAGATGGCGGCTAACGCTATTCATGATGGTGGCGTCATTTCGCATGATTTATTAGAACAGTTGTTGCCACAACAGTTGGCTGGTTATGATAAGCAAGGTGACTTGTTTTATGACCTGATCTCTGCGTTTCACAAATCGGTGCGAGGTTCTGATCCTGATGCTGCACTTTATTGGTATTGTCGCATTCTTGCTGGGGGAGGCGATCCTTTATATGTGGCCAGGCGGTTATTAGCGATTGCGTCTGAAGATATTGGCAATGCCGACCCTCGAGCCTTGACCATTGGCTTAAATGCCTGGGATATTTTTCAGCGTGTGGGGCCTGCCGAAGGCGAACGGGCGATTGCTCAAGCCGCTATTTATATGGCATTAGCTCCCAAAAGTAATGCGGTATATTGTGCATTTAATGCCATGAAAACCTTTGTTGCCCAAGCACCAACCGTCCCTGTTCCACACCACTTGCGAAACGCGCCAACGCAGCTGATGCAACAGATGGGGTTTGGCGATGGCTATCGATATGCCCATGACGAACCAGGGGCCTATGCTGCTGGCCAGCGCTATATGCCCGCTGAATTTGAATCCTACCCGCATTATGAACCGTCAACCCGGGGCTTGGAGCAGCAATTGGCGGCAAAGCGTGCATTTTTGCGTGAGCAAGATCGGCAAGCGGCACAGGTTCCTTCTCCGCAAGCTCCGCAGGAGTCCTAGATGAACGGTATCATGGGGTTATGGTGATGGATTATGTCGCAGTCGCGATTGGCGGCGCCATGGGGGCTTGTTTGCGCTTTGCGCTGGCGGAAGCCTTTGTGGTATGGTTAGGCCGTGGTTTTCCTTACGCCACCCTTGCGGTCAACGTCTTGGGCTCATTTGTGCTTGGTGTCATGTACAGCTTAATAGTGTCGGGTCATGTGACCGCAAGTCCATGGCGCGTATTCATTGGTGTCGGCATTCTCGGCGCTTTTACCACGTTTTCCACGTTTTCTTTGGATACAGTGCTGTTACTGCAGCAACAAGCTTGGTGTAAAGCAGCGCTGAATATAGTCTTGAATGTCGTGTTATGTTTAACCCTCGCTTGGTGCGGTCTCAAACTGGGCAATCTTAAATAGTAATGAAGAATAATTATGTTAGATCCTAAATATTTACGTACTGAACTTGCTGAAACGGTTGCACGCCTTGCGACTCGTGGTTTTACATTAGATACAGCACCGCTGTTGGCCCTGGAAGAACGACGCCGTAGTCTGCAGATGGCTACCCAAGAATTGCAAAATACCCGCAATACCAAATCGAAATTGATCGGTCAGGCCAAAGCGCGTGGCGAAGATATCGCGCCATTGTTGGCCGAAGTGGATGGTTTGGGTGAGCAACTTAACAAAGCCAAAGTCGAGCTGGATCAGGTGTTGTCTGAGCTTGAGAACATCAGCACCATGATCCCGAATCTTCCCGACCTGTCAGTCCCTGTGGGTAACGATGAACATGGCAATGTCGAAGTACGTCGTTTTGGTGAGCCGCGTCGTTTTGATTTCCAAGTGCAAGATCATGTTGCACTTGGTGAAGCACTTGATCATGGCCTCGATTTTGAATCCGCCGTCAAAATCGCCGGTACGCGCTTTGTGGTGATGAAAGGCAAAATTGCCAAGTTGCACCGTGCGCTTGCGCAATTCATGTTGGATCTTCATACCGAACAACATGGTTATACAGAGATGTATGTACCCTATTTAGTCAATAAACAATCCTTATTTGGCACTGGGCAGTTACCAAAATTTAGCGCCGATTTATTCCACACCCAGCCAGCGACCGAAGAAGGCGTTGGGATGAGTTTGATCCCGACAGCAGAAGTGCCGGTGACAAATTTAGCACGTGATAGAATTTATGATTTAGCTGAATTACCGGTAAAAATGACCGCGCATACACCATGTTTCCGCTCTGAAGCCGGTTCTTATGGCCGTGACACTCGTGGCCTTATTCGCCAACATCAATTTGATAAAGTTGAATTGGTTCAGCTGACGCATCCTGACCACTCTGCGGCTGCATTAGAAGAGTTAACGGGGCATGCAGAAAAAGTGTTGCAACTGCTTGATTTGCCATATCGAGTCATGTTGTTGTGTACTGGCGATATGGGTTTTAGTGCCACCAAAACTTATGATTTAGAAGTCTGGCTCCCAGCGCAAAATACCTATCGAGAAATTTCATCGTGCAGCAATATGGGCGATTTCCAAGCCCGTCGTATGCAAGCCCGCTTCCGGCCTGAAGAGGGTAAAAAACCAGAACTGTTGCATACCTTGAATGGGTCAGGTTTAGCCATTGGTCGAACCTTGGTCGCTATTTTAGAAAATTATCAGCAAGCTGATGGCAGTGTAGCGATCCCAGCGGTGTTGCAGCCGTATATGGGTGGACTTACGCATATTTCCATTGGTTAAGCGTTAAAAGGAATATCCATGCCTACTGCAACCAAAGATGAACAAACTGCAAAATCCAAGGATGCTGCAGGCAAAGCAGATAAAACCACGGTGGTTAAAAAAGTCGTGGTCAAACGGGAAAAGAATCCTGTCAAACAGGCCTTAAAAGCGCTGTACTGGTTAATTATCATTGGTGTTCTCATAGGTTTGGCGTTTATTACCTTTGAAGCCATCTGGTCGGTGTATAAACATACAAAGGTGTAGCCCAAGCGCAGTGGGATCTGTAAACACCTTCTGACGGGTGTGTCATGCTTAAAAAAAGCCATGCGATGATCTGCATGGCTTTTTTATTGGCTGCGCCGCTGTGGCGGGCGACTTACGCTTGGTGACGTGTTTTCTACCACCAACGGCTTGGAACATCCAAACTGAAGCGGGCAGTTGTCGTTTTTTGTGCCTGCCGTCAGAGGCATTTGGCCGGTTTAGGTAAGCCAGCTAATTTTGTCGCTTGTTTGGCGGGACCATCTGGAAATAACAGAAATAAATATTTGCTGTTGCCCTTGTCCGGACCGAGTCGTTCCGCCATGGCCTTCACCAACAACCGGATGGCCGGGGACGTCTGAAATTCTTTATAAAATGCTTGAACAAAGTCGATAACTTCCCAGTGCGCCGCTGTGAGTTGAATACCCTCAATGGTTGCCATCGCCTCCGCAAAACGTTTATCCCACGTCGATAAATCTTGTAAGTAGCCATGTTTATCAAGCTGGTAGCAGTGGTTGTCAAGCTTGAGTAGTGGTAGACCTTCTACACTGGTGATTAGGCTGGCCATGCGATGATTCCTTCACTGTTGAGACAAAGATTCACCCAGGTTATATCATCTACCCATTGGACCTGTGGATGCTGCACTGATAGCCCCCGACAGGTCGCATCCTCGATAAGGGCAAACAGTGTGAGATCCGCAGGTAAATCCGCCCAAAAGGTGTGTTGTTGCAGCAAATACACCGCATCTTCGCGCAGTAAAAAACCAATGTTGGGTAACACTTTACTCGTCGCTACATGGGGGCTACAAGGCCATTGTCTTGGCAATTGTGCATGTCGATAGTGATATAACAGCATGATTAATAACTCAATATGATGTCAGAGGCATTGATCATTTGGTGGGCTTCAATGTCGGATAGCCAGTCAAGATCAATCGTCGTTGCCGCTTCAGTGATGCCGAATGTAGCCGCAGCACTTACCAAAATAGCGGCGTTGATATCGTACAGATTAAATAAACGCTGCGCGGCCAGTATATTTTTACAGCCAAATACCTCAGGTGCCGCGACTTGTGGGGTCGTCAGTGCGGTGACTGCTGCGCCTTGGTATAGCACTGTGACGTGATGTTCAACGGCAGCCATCGCCATGGCCATTTCGATGCCTTCGCGAAAACTTGCACTTTCAAATGGACTGCGGGTGAGCAAAATAGTTATGGTTTTCATTAAAACTGCACCACTTTATCAACTTTATTGCAACGCATGGCAAACTCGGCCAAGCCCGCCTTAATGGCGTAAGGTACCAGAGCCGCCGCGTTTGGATTATGTTCATCTTGGCCTAAACCCCGCTGCTCAGCGGCGGTAGCACAATACAAAATTGGAAACTGGTGTGCTGCAGCAAGTTTGATCAATTCCTGCAATGGTTTAACTTCATCGGCGGCTAAATCCGTATGGTCAAGCAGACTAAAAATGGCATCTTGATAGAAAAAGACGTGGTCGATCTGATGGTGCTGCAGCACAGCGGCCTTGATAAATCGATTGACGCTGGCCAAGGTACTATTTAGATAGCCACTATGCTGTACCAACACAATCACGGTGGCGGGTGCCGCAGGGGCTTGCAATAAGGTGCTACTATGTTGTTCTGTCGTATGTGACATGCAATGACCTCGTATCAAATAAAACTCGCCGCGTTTGACGCGTTATGAGGCTTGGCTGTTGTAGGTATATCCTCGAATGATAACTGGTAACCCAAATAAAAAATACCTCGCCAAAGCGAGGTATTTTATCGAACCATAGCCGAAAAACCTATTCAAATGACAGGCCTTCGTTCATGTTAATCATCGCTATTTAAGAAACCAAACAATTGCAGTAAGGCAGTGAACAGGTTGAAAATGTTCAGATACAAGCTTACGGTTGCACGAATGTAGTTGGTTTCGCCGCCATTGATGATAGAGCTGGTGTCATACAGGATATAACCAGCCATCAGCAGTACCACCACGGAGCTGATGACCAACTGTAATACTGGCATAGCAAGGAAGATATTTGCGATGGCAGCCAAGAGTACCACAATCAGACCAACCATAAGGAAACCACCCATAAAAGAGAAATCTTTTTTGGTAGTTACGGCATAGGCTGATAATGACATAAAAATAATGGCGGTGGCCGTCATGGCTTGCATGATGACGCTTGCACCATTGGGCATATTGGCAAAATGGTTAAGCATAGGTCCAAGTGACAATCCCATCACGCCAGTAAAGGCAAATACCCAGAATAAACCAGCGGCTTTGTGCGCGGTTTTGATAACCACAAACACCAACACCAGACCAAGGATACTAAATCCTAAGCCAGCGAGGCGGCTAAACTCCATGTACATGGCAATGGCAGACGTGACAGCACTAAAGCCTAACGTCATTGATAACAACGCATAAGTGTTGCGTAATACCTTATTGGTACTGTATTCACCTAAGGTTGAAATGGATTGATGTTGGTACGTCATAAGCACTCCTTTTATTAAGCGAACTCAATATACCGAGGTTTTTGGCAACCGTCAGTAACTTTGACGTTAAAAAATAGGTTTTGTTCCGTGATTGTGCAAATGTTCTGCAATGACAGCACAGCTAAACAACCCGTACAGCTAAACCAATAAATTGACTGGATATTCGTTATGTCAGTCATGTTGGATCAGGTGTCGCCACATCCATGTTTTTTGTGACTAGATAGTCTAGGTTCGTCGGATGGTTAGGCGCGTGGGGAAGGATGCCGACGATCGGTCGAGGTATCGAATGTTTGAGGGGGTATAGCGGCTTAAAACTGAGTTAATTTTAACCAAATTGCATAAAAAATATAAAAACGAACATTTTCAGCAGGTTATTTTGCAAAAAAAGCTTTTCTTTTTTTTTGAGTCTACGTAATATTGCGTTCACCGGAGGGATGGCAGAGCGGTTTAATGCACCGGTCTTGAAAACCGGCGAAGGTTAATAGCCTTCCGAGAGTTCGAATCTCTCTCCCTCCGCCATATTCAGAACAAAAAAGCCCAACTGTGTTGGGCTTTTTTGTTTTCCTAATGCTTATCCTGATAATCCCTGCAATTTTTGTTTACATGCATCGCGTATTGTTAGCTGCGCTTCTAAATTGGAGCTATGTGTTATTTTTACAACGTATCTCTATGACATTTACTCCAATCTCTTCATCTGGTTTTTCATTGCGTTTTATGCAAGCGCTACTTAAGCTTGCTCGGTAAGCACAGGCTCGTATGTAAGGTCGATGCAGCTTGATGCGCAGTTCACTATTACCAGTTCGGGGTCAGCTTATGCTTGTTTCTGCCACATCCAGTTTATTGTTAATCATTGATATGCAAAATCGTTTGGCGCCGGCAATAACGGAATTTGAAAACTTAACCCGCGCCTGTCGCTGGCTGATTGAGGTGGCCCATGAATTACATATTCCTGTGATGGCAACCGAACAATATCCTGCAGGGCTCGGCGCGACGGTGCAGCCGCTGTTAGGTTTGTTGGCTGGCGATCAGATCCATGAAAAAATTCATTTTAATGCTGCGGCGGAGGCACATATCCGCGACGCTATTGCCGATGCTGCGGTAAAACAGATTGTATTGGCGGGGTGTGAGACGCACGTATGCGTGTTGCAATCTGCGCTTGGTTTCAAAGCGTTAGGGTATCAAGTGTTTGTGGTGGCGGATGCCGTTTGCTCACGCCATCTGCATGACCATACGGCAGCTTTATCGCGCTTACAGCAGGCTGGCGTGGTGTTACTCAGCCGAGAAATGCTCGCATTTGAGTGGTTAGAACGCGCAGGTACACCGGCGTTTCGGCGCGTGAGCCAGCAATTTATCAAATAACGATGATGTGAATAAGGTTTACTAAATAGCAGTTTTATTGAAGATGTATACCGGTACTCACGCATGAGTAGCCATCAGCAAGTATAAAAAAAGGGCCATGAGGCCCTTTTTTTATTGGCAAAACATCAGATTATTTTGCGGTGATATCACAGGCAAAACAGTACGAATAAATGCCGTTTGGATCGTTAAACGTCGACATGATGCCCATGTCTTGTTTCACTTGACGCACGATGTTGCTCAGCATTTTACTCTCTGCGCTTTGGCTCGTTGCTGGAATTAAGCCGTACGTCTGGGCGGTACCGAAAATTTTCTGTAACAGCAATTCTTCTTCGGTGAGTTCGTGTTCAATCACTTGCACATCAAATTGCGTCAAGCTGGCTTTGGCAGCTGCCGCGGCAATGGCATCGTCCAGTGTACCGAGCTTATCAACTAAACCAAACTCCAGCGCCTTTTGTCCGGTCCAAACACGACCTTGCCCGATTTTATCTACAGCTTCTTTGGTTAATTTACGGTTCTCTGCCACATGGCTAATAAACTGGTCGTAACCCTTATCAATCATGCGCTGGATCAGCGCCCCAGCTTGGCTTTCTAAACCTTTCACCATGGGTAGACCAGCACTAAAACCAGCCAGCTCTGTGGTACCTACACCGTCGACATTTACACCCACGGTCGATGCAATATTTTCAAAGGTGTGGAACAGGGCAAAAATACCAATGGACCCAGTGATGGTGGTCGGGGCGGCATAAATCTCGTTAGCAGGCGCGGCAATCCAGTAACCGCCCGAGGCTGCCACCGCTCCCATTGATGCGATCACAGGTTTACCTGCCGCTTTTAACAAGCGAATTTCTTCGGCAATCAGCTCAGAGGCGAAGGCACTACCGCCACCGCTATCAATACGCAGCACCACGGCTTTCACTTTGTCATCCAAGCGAGCAGTGCGCAGTAATTTTGCCGTGCTATCGCCACCAATGGTGCCGGCTTTGGTTGAACCATCAACAATGGTGCCACGGGCAATCACCAAGGCAACTTTTTCCGTCATTGGATTGACCATTGGCATCGGCGGTATGACTTCAGTTTGGTAATCGGCAACACTAACCTGATTAAAGGTTTTCTTCTCGTTTTCACCTACTAACGCAATGACATCTTTACGGAATTCTTCGCGTGTTTTAATGGTATCGACCAGTTTATTTTGCAGTGAGTACTGTGCCGTATCGCCATCAGCGGCATTAATTTTTTGCAATAAGCTGGCAAAGGTTTCGTCGATATTGCTGACTTCAAAACCACGACGCTGCGCAATATCCGCTTTGTAGGTTGCCCAAAGCTCATCCAACCAAGCTTTATTCGCTTCTTTGGCTTCGGGCGACATATCGTCACGGGTAAAGGGCTCCACCGCCGATTTATAGGTACCAACCTTAAACACGTGGGTGGTCACTTTGAGTTTTTCCAAGGCGGATTTGTAATACATTGGGAAGCTGCCATAGCCTTCTAGGATGACGGAGCCCATAGGTGTTAAGTTGATGCTATCGGCATAGGTGGCCAAATAGTATTGATTTTGCGAATAAAAACTTCCGGTCGCCAACACTTTTTTACCTGTTTTTTTGAAGGTCTCAAGTGCGGTTCCCACTGTTTTTAACTTGTCCAGTGAACCTGAACCCATATCCGATAAATCCAGCACTATGGCTTTGATGCGCTCATCTTTACTGGCATGTTCGATAGTTTTAACCAAATCGCGGACTAAAATTTCTGGGGCATCACCACCTCCAGAGCTTTCATTGATCGCGGCCTCGACCGGGTCAACCCAGCGTTTTTCTTCCACTAAGTCACCTTTTAAGTTCAGAACTAAGGCGGCCGATGGCGGTATTTCTGCTTTATCGCCACCCGAGAATACGGCGCTTAAAAAGCCAATAAATAACACCACAAATAGCAAATTTAATACGATGCGGCGACTGGTGTTTATAATTGCCCAGATACCACGCAACATGCGGCGGATCAGGCCTGGTTTTTGTTCAGACATAACAATTCCTTGCGGTGATTGGTTAACGTGCTAAAGATACCGAAAATTAACAATAGGGGTAGGCTATATTTGTAAGAAAATGTTTTAGACTTGCTAGCAGATAACAAAATCGTTAGAGTCAGCGCATAACAGGTATGACCAGAGGATGACAGGGTGAACTATCCACATTTATTTACGCCATTTGATCTTGGCTACACCCGCTTGAAGAACCGCGTAATCATGGGATCCATGCATACCGGCTTGGAAGAGGAAAAAGATGGTTTTCGCAAACTTGCCGCCTTTTATGAAGCTCGGGCTGCGGGGGGGGTTGGCCTCATTATTACCGGTGGTATTAGCCCAAATTTTCGCGGTAATCTGGTGCCTTTTGGTGCCTCGCTGAGTTGGTTTTGGCAAGTCGGGCGGCACAAACAAGTCACCACCGCCGTGCACAAACATGGCGCAAAAATTTGTATGCAGTTATTGCATGCGGGCCGTTACGGACATCATCCATTTGTGGTCGCGCCCAGTGCCTTGCAAGCGCCCATTGCACGTTTCAAACCCAAGGCCATGACCGATCGGCAAATCCGCGGTACGATCGACGATTTTGCCAATGCGGCACGGCTGGCGAAAAATGCCGGCTATGACGGTGTTGAAATCATGGGCTCTGAGGGGTATTTACTCAATCAATTTTTATGCCCTGAAACAAATCTTCGGACGGATCAATGGGGGGGGAGCTTTGATAACCGCAGTCGCTTGGCATTAGAAACGGTGCGTGCGGTTCGCCAACGTTGCGGTACAGATTTTATTATTATTTTCCGTTTATCCATGCTCGATCTCGTACAGCAGGGCAATACCTTAGAGGAAGTGGTCGCGTTGGCCAAAGCCTTGCAAAGTGCTGGTGTAACCATGCTCAATACCGGAATCGGTTGGCACGAAGCGCGGATCCCAACCATCGGTACTATGGTGCCTCGTGCCGCATTTCGTTGGGTGACTGCGGCGATCAAAGCACAGGTATCTATTCCTGTGATTGCAACCAATCGAATCAATACGCCTGAAATTGCCGAAGATATCCTCGCCAGTGGTGATGCAGATTTTGTCTGTTTGGCACGACCGTTTTTAGCCGACGCCGAGTTTGTCAATAAAGCTCAGGCAGGTCACGCCGATCGTATCAATACGTGCATTGCCTGTAACCAAGCCTGTCTTGACCATATTTTCCAGCAAAAACGTGCCAGCTGTTTGGTCAACCCGCAGGCATGCTATGAAACGGAACTGCAGTTTAACGCAAGCACTCAGCCCCAGAAATTGGCGGTGGTTGGTGCGGGTCCTGCGGGTTTAGCCTTTGCGATTTACGCCAGTCAACGTGGCCATAAGGTCACGGTATTTGATGAACGCGATCGCATTGGCGGGCAATTTAATATTGCGGCGCAGATCCCTGGCAAAGAAGAGTTTCACGAAACGCTTCGTTATTTTGCCACTATGCTCAAATTCCACGCGGTGGATGTACGTTTACAATCAAAACAAAGTGTTGAAACACTTACTGCGGCAGGTTTTGATCAAGTGATTTTAGCGACCGGCATAAAACCTCGGCGCCTTGATATCGTGGGGCACGATCATCCTAAAGTGTTAAGCTACCTTGATGTACTGCGTGATCACAAGCCCGTCGGCCACAATGTGGCAGTGATTGGCGCCGGTGGTATTGGGTTTGACGTGTCGGAATACTTAACCGAGCCACATTCGTTAACATTGCAACCAGATGCCTGGCTAGCGGATTGGGGGATTGATAAATCGTATCAGCATCGCGGTGCCTTGTTACCTGAACCCGTGGTCACGCCGGCTGCGCGTAAAGTGTATTTGTTGCAGCGTAAAACCAGCAAAGTAGGTGCTGGACTTGGCAAAACGACAGGCTGGATCCACCGCGCGTCATTGAAAAAGAAAAATGTCGAAATGTTCAGCGGTGTACAGTATGACCGCGTCGATGATGATGGGCTTTGGATCACGCTAGATGGCCAACAGCGCTGTTTGCCAGTCGATCACGTGGTGGTCTGTGCCGGTCAAGAACCACTGCGCGATTTAGCGGAGGGATTGCGCCAAGCGGGCATGCCGGTGCACATTATTGGTGGCGCGGATGTGGCGGCAGAGTTGGATGCCAAACGAGCTATTCGCCAAGGTGCTGAACTTGCTGCTGCGATTTAGCTGCGGTTTGAAACGCGTATATCAATAGTGTGCGCGACCATAACAACGCCCAGAGTTACTGGGCGTTGTTGTTTTTACTTGCTCTATGTTGTTGTGAATGAGCTTCTGTTTTAACTTTATTACTTCGATGGCTCAGAACATGGCGGCTCAAAAAGGTGCAACCCTATGTTACAGTTGTGGCGTCGTTGCCTATCTTTGGTGCAATACATGTGGGAACGAAAGGTTATAAATTAATCCCAATCGCCTATTGCGGCCTTGTCATACAGTTGCCATGCTACTGCCATAGAGTAACGGTTATACCTTTGGCAAAACCTGCCGTAACCACCACAATGTGGTATTGGAAATGCTAGGGAAGCATCAGATACTGCCGATGGCAGAGGGTTGAAAGGAGTGTCCATGAAGGAGTTACTATGTCAGGTGTGTTAACGATGATTTTGGCGGGCGGTGAGGGTACACGTTTGGCACCTTTAACGGCAGTGCGGGCAAAACCAGCGGTGCCTTTTGGCGGCAACTACCGCATCATCGATTTTGTATTGAACAACTTTGTCAATTCCGATCTGCTGCAAATTTTTGTCATTACCCAATTTAAATCACATTCGTTAATGAAGCATTTGAGTCGCGCTTGGCGGGTTACCGGCCTGACCAACCGGTTCATTGATCCTATTCCAGCCCAAATGCAAACCGGGAAACACTGGTATTTGGGCACTGCTGATGCGATTTATCAAAATTTACATTTAATCCATGGTTTGGATCCCGAACATGTGTGTGTGTTTGGTGGTGATCACATCTATAAAATGGATGTGCGGCAGATGCTGGATTTTCATCGGCAAATGAATGCCAAGCTGACCGTGGCGGCGATCCCCGTGCCTGTCAGTCAGGCGCATGAATTTGGTGTGATCGAGGTGGATGCCACCGGTAAGATGATTGGTTTTGAAGAAAAACCCAAAAAAGACCCCAAAACCATCCCCGGCCGTCCGGATTACGTGTTGGCGTCGATGGGCAATTATATTTTTGAAGCCAAATGTTTGGTGGATGTCTTGGAAGAGGACGCCAAACAAATGGATTCGAAACATGATTTTGGTCACAATATTATTCCAAAAATGTTTCCCGCTGGAGAGGTCTATGTATATGACTTTTCGGCAAATACCATTCGTGGTGAGAAAGAGCATGCCTGGGGGTATTGGCGTGATGTCGGTACCATTGATTCTTACTATGAAGCCAATATGGATTTAATTTCGGTGGTGCCGCCGCTGGATTTATACAATAAGCATTGGCCGCTGCGCAGTTATACACCACCGGTTCCACCGGCGAAGTTTGTGCATGATGAAGCCAACCGCACCGGTCAAGCCATCAGTTCGATGGTATCGTCGGGCTGCATCGTCAGTGGTTCCATCGTTTATCACAGTATTTTAGGTTACAACACGCACGTACATAGCCATGCCTATGTCGAAAAGAGTGTATTAATGGGCAATAACGATATTGGCCGTGGCTGCCGAATTCGTCGCGCTATTATTGATAAAGACGTTAAAATTGCGCCTGGTGTTGTGATTGGTGAGGATCTGGAGCAAGATCGGCAGCGGTTTCATGTCTCGGCCGATGGCGTGGTGGTGATCCCCAAAGGCGCTATGATCGGGTTTGAGGATTAACGGTCAGCCGATCAATATTTAAAAGTGTACATGGTTGGATAAGCGGAGTCGGAATGCAGCTGGTTTTTATCTGTAGTGAATACGAAGGTTTGGTGAAAACCGGCGGCTTGGCTGATGCAACTCGTGGTTTAGCCAAAGCCCTGCAAGCGCAAGGCCATCAGGTTCAGGTGATTCTGCCGCGTTATGCGGCCTTGTTACATCTGCCACTACAGCCACAATGGCAGTCGATCTATGTCAATGTGGGCGCTGAACGCTATGGCACAGCAGTGCGTCATATGGTCGATGATGGTATTGCCATAGCGCTGATTGAACACCATGAATTTTTTGCCAGACCACGTTTGTATGACGATGGCGAGTGGCCTTATGCTGATAATAGCCTCAGGTTTGGTGTATTTTGCATGGCGGCACTGGCTTATGTGGCGCAATATCTGCCCCAGACGAGCATTATCCATGGGCATGATTGGCAGGCCGCGCTTGCGGGACATTATTTACAAACGGCATTTCAGCGCGCTGGATATCTACGTGATTGCCGGTTTGTCTTTACCATCCATAATGCAGCGTATCAGCAGCCCTTGTCATTACAAGATAAACAAACGTTAGGCCTTGACACCACATTGCCGTCGTTGCTGGCGCTGGGGATTGCCGCTGCGGATGGACTCAATACCGTCAGTCAAGGTTATCGGGATGAACTACTCAGCGAACCTGCCGGCTGTGGTTTGGCCTGGATGTATCAACAAAAACAACATGCATTTCGCGGTATTGTGAATGGTTGTGATTATCAGCGCTGGGATCCAGCGCATGATAGCGTACTGTCGGCTAATTTTGACATCGGACATATGCAAGGAAAAGCCAGTTGCAAGGCGTATATGCTTCGTCATTTTGGCCTAACTCAATCGGGTACAGCGTTGCCCCTTATGGTTAACATCAGCCGCTTAACGTCCCAAAAAGGCTATCGGTTTATGATCCCCGCATTACGACAATGGTTGGGGCAGGGGTTAGCGCATGTTATCGTGATGGGTACGGGTGAGCTTAGCTATGTGCAACAACTGCGACAGCTGGAACAGGATTTTCCGCAGTATTTTCGCTTCGAGGAAGGTTTTGATGATGCAACGGCACATCAATTAGAAGCTGCCGCCGATTTTTACTTGATGCCCAGTGAATTTGAGCCCTGTGGTTTAAATCAGATTTACAGTTTACGCTATGGCGCAGTGCCTATCGTCCGTGCCACCGGCGGCTTGCGAGATACCGTGGTGGCGTATCCGGATAATGATGCCACAGGGATCCATTTTCATGAGGCAACCGATACCGATCTACGGCACGCTCTCCAGATGGCCATTGAACTGTATCAGCAGCCGGCTTTGTACCAGCAGCTGCAGCATCGGGGCATGCAGCAACGCTTTGGTTGGGCTGAAGCTGCGCAAGGTTATCAACAGCTTTATGCGATGGCGCAAAACGCTAGCGCCTGCACATGATGCCGCAAGCTGTGGGAGCCGTCGAAGGGGGATACGACTTAATGGCTAACGTGTTGAATTTTAAACAAGCTGCACGGCATTTACGCAGTTAGTGAGCCCAAGCGCAAATTCTGTTGTCGCGCGCTTTTATTTTTTGCTAGCCTTATCACGTCTTCAACAAGGGTTTGGATATGGATGCTATTACTTTATTAACCACACGCTACTCAGCGTCGCGTTTGACTGAACCTGCACCCAGTGGTGAGCAGCTGACAATTATTCAACACGCCGCATTGCGGGCGCCAGATCATGGTGCTTTAAGACCTTGGCGTTTTGTTATGTTTCAAGGTCGTACTGCACTGAATAAATTAGGTGATATTTTTGCCGAGGCGGTGCTTGAGGAAGATCCATCAACCGCGGATGAATTGGTTGAACGTGCTCGGCAATTACCGCTGCGGGCTCCGTTGGTGATTGCCTGTATTGCCAAATGCCAAGAACACAGTAAGGTACCTATTGCCGAGCAGGTTCAATCGGCCGCCTGTGCCGTGATGGCAATGCAACAAGCGGCGTTTGCACTGGGTTTTGGCGGGATTTGGCGCACTGGCGCTTATGCGCGCTATGATTTTGTGAAGCAAAGTTTGGGGCTGGGCGATGACGATGAAATCGTTGGCTATCTGTATTTAGGGACGCCACAGCAAGACGCTCCATCACGGGCATCATTGAATGTCGATGATTTTTTTGAAGTCTTTGCTTAACAGGCCCGAAGTTTTTCCAGCAAACAGCTGTCAGCACGAAACGCAGCCCTCTCGGACAGACTCACATCGAAGGTGATGACGAAAAGAAAAAACCCGCAATCGCGGGTTTTTTTAGGTTCATCGCCAAAATGTATGACGATGATAGACAGGCAAAAGTGTCCGCTTAGAAATCCGCATTGCCCGGTGTACGTGGGAACGCAATCACATCGCGTACGTTGCCAACACCCGTGACGTAGGAGACCAAACGTTCAAAACCAAGGCCAAAGCCGGCGTGAGGTACAGTACCGTAACGGCGCAGATCACGATACCAGCTATAGTCTTCTTTGTTCAGGCCCATTGCATCCATCCGTGCGTCCAGCATCTCCAGCCGCTCTTCACGTTGGCTACCACCGATGATTTCACCGATGCCTGGGGCAAGAATATCCATGGCCGCCACAGTTTTGCCATCTTCATTCATCCGCATATAGAATGCTTTGATGTCTTTAGGATAGTTTTGCAGGATCACAGGCGCACCCACGTGCACTTCGGCCAAGTAGCGTTCGTGCTCGGATTGCAGATCCACGCCCCACGACACTGGGTATTCGAATTTTTTACCGCAATTTTGCAAAATGGTGATGGCGTCGGTGTAATCCATCCGCACAAAGCTTGAATCAATCATGTTCTGCAAGCGTGTGATGGCATGTTCATCAACACGCTCAGCAAAAAATGCCATGTCATCAGCGCGTTCGGTCAGTACGGCGTTAAAGACGTACTTCAGCATGTCTTCGGCCAACTGCGCAACGTCTTTCAGTTCGGCAAATGCCACTTCCGGTTCAATCATCCAAAACTCAGCCAAATGGCGGGTGGTGTTGGAGTTTTCAGCGCGGAACGTCGGGCCAAAGGTGTAGACTTTGGACAAGGCACAGGCATAGGTTTCTACGTTTAACTGGCCTGATACGGTTAAAAAGGTTTCTTTACCGAAGAAATCCTGTTTATAGTCCACTTTGCCTTGGTCGTTGCGCGGCAAGTTTTCTAAATCCAAGGTACTGACGCGGAACATTTCACCCGCACCTTCACAGTCGGCACCGGTAATGATCGGAGTGCTGATCCAATAAAAACCTTGCTCGTGAAAGAAGCGATGAATCGCCTGCGCTAAACAATGGCGCACCCGCGTGATAGCACCGACCATATTGGTGCGGGCACGTAAGTGGGCTTGTTCACGTAGGTATTCCATCGAATGCCGCTTCGGGGCCATCGGATATGTATCTGGATTTTCAACAAAACCCAGTACCTCGACGGCGGTGGCTTGTAATTCGTAGGCCTGACCTTGGCCTTCGGAACGCGCCACAGTACCTGACACAACGACCGAACACGCGGTGGTGAGGCGTTTGATATCAGTTTCGTAATTATTCAACTCAGCCGGAGCGACGGCTTGCAGTGCATCAAAACAGCTGCCGTCATGTACGGCGAGAAAAGAAATACCGGCTTTGGAATCGCGACGAGTGCGGATCCAACCTTTGACGGTAATGTGAGTGCCAACCTCATACTGGCCAGCGAGGACGTTTTTTATCACTGCATGCGTCATGCAACAGGCTCCAACTTGCTCAAAAAAATTGTATTTTTACCAATGAAGTTGTAATCATACGCAGGCGGCACCGCAACACAAGCAAAAAATCACAGGAAGCAGGATTTGCCAACACAAAATCGAAATTCCTACGGTAAAAATCGGCGACGGGGGCCAGATTGGCTATTGCGTATGCTGCAATGGCTATCGATCATAGGCTGGGTGTTGTTGTTGATTGCGCTGACGGTATTGCATTATGCGAGGCCAGAATTTAACTCGGGCTTGGTGCAGTTTCACAATATTGCTATTCGTACGCATTGGCAGCCACATTTAACCGAGCCGCTGCTGTATTTGTTACTCAGTTGCTGTGCACTTAGTTTAATGACACTGATCCTGCAGCGCTACCGGTCGCGCCGCGCTGAGGATGGTCTGGGTGTGCACCGGGCGTTATTGTTACTCGTCAGTTTTGCGACCTTATTGCTATTTTGGCCGTTTGGCTAGCTGTTAAGATGTCTTGGATTTTTGCTGTGCACCGATTGCTGTGCATCGATTGAAGCGTCGAGCCGCATGTGATCTGTTTGCTGCTGAATAAACAGGTTAACGATGGCATTTGACATCGTCAGCAGACACCTTGCGTCAAACTTCATTTGAGCTCTACTTAAGGTCCACTTAAGCTCCACTGTACTAAATCTCCACTGTACTAAAGCTCCACAGTAAGGCTCACTTAAAGCTCACGGCAAAGGCCAACGTCAGCTTCGCGTCAAGCGCCAGGTAATGCGGTGGCACCACTATAACTGGGCTGCGTCGCTATGGCGTGCATAGCATCGGTCAAGCAGCGCAGTTGGCTTGGGTCAATCACAAAAGGCGGCATTACATACAATAACTTGCCAAAGGGGCGTAACCACGCGCCCATGGCCACCGCCCGCGCTTGACAGGCCGCAACATCAAGCACCTGTGAAAATTCAATGATACCCACAGCGCCAAGCACGCGAACATCGACGACATGGTCCAGCTGTTGTAATGGCATTAATGCCGTTTTTAGCTGCGCCTCAATCGATGCGACTTGCGATCGCCAGTGACCTTGCGCAATAAGTTGACAGCTGGCGAATGCCACCGCACATGCCAATGGATTTGCCATAAAGGTTGGGCCATGCATTAAGGCGCCTTGGGCAGAAATGCCATCCGCCACGGACGCGCGGCAAATGGTGGCGGCTAAACTCATATAACCACCGCTGAGCGCTTTACCCAAACAGATGATATCCGGGACCACCTCTGCATGCTCGATAGCAAACAAACGACCGGTGCGACCAAATCCCGTGGCAATCTCGTCACAAATGAATAAAACCCCATACTGATCACAAAGCTCACGGCACAGTTTGACAAAGTTCGGATGATACAGCCGCATCCCCCCAGCACCTTGCAAAATGGGTTCAATAATCATCGCGGCCAATTCTGCGTGATGGTCGGCGAAGGTGGCGCGAAGTGCTTGCTCATCGCTAGCAAGCCACGGGCCGTCAAAACGGCTTTGCGGCGCCTTGGCAAAAAAATGTTGGGTGATATGCGGGCGAAATTGCTCGTGCATGCCATCAAAAGGATCACAGACCGCCATGGCGGCAAAGGTATCGCCGTGATAGCCCTTTTGCAGCGCAAGAATTTTATGCCGCTGCGGCTGGCCGCAGCCCATCTGATACTGCAATGCCATTTTGATAGCAACCTCGACCGCAATCGAACCACTATCAGCAAAAAATACCCGATTTAACGCCGATGGCAGCATCTGAAGGAGTTGCTGTGCCAGTTTGATCGCAGGTTGATGGGTGATACCGCCAAACATGACATGGCTCATGTGCTGCAGTTGATCCGTGACGGCGGCATTTAATGTGGGGTGATTATACCCATGCACCGCAGACCACCACGACGATGTGCCATCAATCAGTCGACGCGAATCCGCCAAAATTAATTCACAGCCCTGAGCGGCCTGAACGCTATAGACGGGCAGTGGCGCATTGATATTGGTGTACGGGTGCCAAATATGCTGGCGGTCAAACTCGAGATCTATGTTCATCACGATCGTTGCTCTTATTGTCTGGCTATAAAATAACCTGCTGTAAACTTTGCCAACTGGTAAGCGTTGACATCACTCCGGCGGCCGTTAGACTAGCGGCAAAACCTTAAAACTACAATGCTGCCGCGCAGCTCTGCAGGGACTCTATGAACACTCGCATCCGTCACGACTGGCAATTGGCCGAAATTAATGCACTCTTTGCTTTGCCGTTTAACGACCTTATGTTTCAAGCACAAACCGTGCATCGGGCTAACTTTACCCCCAATCAAGTGCAAGTCAGTACCTTGCTATCGATTAAAACGGGCGCCTGTGCTGAGGATTGCAAATATTGCCCACAGAGCGGCCATTACAACACAGGGTTGGAGCGTGAACGCTTGTTAGAAGTGGAAAAAGTGTTAACCCAGGCCAAGGCTGCACTGGACAAAGGCGCCAGCCGGTTTTGTATGGGCGCGGCGTGGAGTAATCCTAAAGAGCGTGACATGCCCTATATCATGGAAATGGTCAAAGGCGTCAAAGCCATGGGCCTTGAAACCTGTATGACCTTGGGTAAGCTCACGGCTGATCAAGCCCATGCCTTGGCCGACGCTGGCCTTGATTATTACAACCATAACCTGGATACCTCACCAGAATTTTACGGCGAAATCATCACCACGCGCACCTATCAAGACCGATTGGATACGTTAAGCCATGTGCGTGATGCTGGCATGAAAGTATGTTGTGGCGGTATCGTCGGTATGGGTGAATCCGCCAATGATCGTGCCGCCTTGTTGATGCAGTTAGCCAATTTACCGGTGCATCCCGAAAGTGTGCCGATCAATATGTTGGTGAAAGTCGAAGGGACGCCGCTGGCCAATGTGGATGATCTGGATCCCTTTATTTTTATTCGAACCATTGCGGTAGCGCGTATTTTATTGCCTAAAAGCCATGTGCGGTTATCGGCAGGGCGCAGTCGTATGAACGAGCAAATGCAAGCGCTGTGTTTTATGGCGGGCGCTAACTCGATTTTTTATGGTGACAAGCTGCTTACCACCGAAAACCCAGAAGCCGATGCCGATATGCAGCTGTTTGCCAAGCTTGGCATCACCCCGGAGCAGCGCCACGATGTGTCCGATGAAGCCCATGCAGCAGCCATCGCTTACGCGGTTGATGATCAAAAAACATCATCGCTGTTTCACGCTGCGTCTTAATACGAAAAGAAATTATGCAGCCCCATGATATCGAAGCCTATTTAGCCAAGCGCCATCACGATCAGTTGTATCGTGCGCCGGTGGTGGTGCGTCCGGATGGCCGCTGGCTCTGGCATGACAATCAGCGCTACCTGAATATGGCGGGTAATGATTACTTGGGGTTGGCGCACGATGCTACGCTGGCCGCACAGACGGCAGAGCTTGCGCTGGATTATCCTGCGGGGAGCACAGGTTCGCCTCTGATCACGGGATATCATCCGGTGCACGCCGCCTTGATTGAGGATCTGTGCCAATGGTTGGGTGTGGAAGATGTGGTGCTGTTTAGCTCCGGTTTTGCCGCGAATCAAGCGATGCTCCAAAGCTTGTGGGGCCCTCAAGATACATTACTGTTGGATAAAAAATGTCATGCCTCGATGATGGATGTGTTGCCACGGCAAACCGACAGCAGAGCAAGCGGGCCTGCCTATAAACGGTTTCATCACAATGATGTCGCACATGTCGAGTCGTTATTAATAGCCTTGGCAGAAAAGCAGCGTCAGCCGCAGGAGGTGGCAGCCGCAACAACGCATGCACTAGCTGCCGTGGTGGCGACGGAAGGCGTCTTTAGTATGGACGGCGATAGCCCTGACTTGGCCGCGCTGGTTCAGCTATGTCAGCGTTATCAGGTGCCATTGTTATTGGATGACGCACATGGAGTTGGGGTTTTAGGGCCAGAAGGTCAAGGAACTATGGCGGCACAAGGTTTACGCCATGCCCAGCTACAGTGCCTGATGGCTAATTTTGGTAAAGCTGTAGGTGCGAGCGGTGGTTTTCTTGCCGGTTCCTCGCGAGTGATGGATTATCTTCGCAATAGTGCGCGCCACTATATTTACAGTACGGCACCATCGCCCTTGCTGGCAGCTAGCTTGCGATGCCACATCCAGGCTGTGCGAACAGAAGCGTGGCGACGTGATAAGTTAGCCGCCAATATCCACTATTTTAAAGCGAAGGCGGCCGCTTACGGTTTACCGTTGTTAGACTCCGCCACCGCCATTCAGCCGCTGTTACTTGGGGAGAGTCGACGTGCCTTACAGATGGCGCAGCAGTTACGACACCAAGGCATTTGGACGACGGCGATCCGCCCGCCAACAGTTCCTATCAACAGCGCACGATTGCGACTCACCTTGACGGCGCTTCATGAGCCACAAGATCTTGATCACCTCGTGACCGCGCTGGCGCGTACACAAGATGAGCTCGCAGTACAAGACCGGCATCAGATTCAAGGCCATGACGAGCATAACCTTAACCTAGGTGAGTCTTATGATCGATAATTTCGAGCATTCGCCAGCTGATGACAGTGGAGTAGAGAATGGAGTAGAGAATAGTGTTGAGAGCGGTGTTGAGATGCCGTTTGATAGACATATCCATTCGATGCATCAGTCAGCCGCGATACGATGTGCGACATCCGCCGCGCCAGCCGCACTAAATGGGCAAGCGTCAGCTGTATCAACAGGCATCGTCATCGATCAAACGAAAGTCGCTGCGCAATTTGGGCGTGCGGCTACACGCTATCAACAAGGCTCAGGTTTGCAACAGCGCTGTGCGGCACAGCTACTGGCGATGTTAAGCGCACCAGCGGTGGAGTCAAACCCGCCAATACACAAGCCGCAGGACATAGGGCCAACTCGCCGATATGGCGAATTGCTAGATTTAGGTGCCGGCCCAGGCTGGGTGCACCCTCAACTTCAACAGCAGTGTCAGCCGAAGCGTTTTTATGCGCTAGATCTTAGCGCCGCCATGCTCGCTGAGGCCAAAATACAAGGTGTCGCCACAGATTATATTCAAGCGGATGCCTGCGCCATTCCCTTACCCACAGCGTCAGTTGATCTGATATTTTCCAATTTGATGCTGCAGTGGTGCCCAGCGCCATTGCAAGTGATCGCGCAGTGCTGGCGGCTGTTAAAACCTGGCGGTCGAGCGGTATTAAGTACCTTGGTGGATGGCTCTATGTGGGAGTTGCAACAGGCGTTTGCCGCGGCAAATCAGCCGCTCTCGCTGCTGCGTTGCCCCGATTTGTCGTATTGGCAGCAAGGGCTATCGGCTTGGAATACTGCTGCAGATACCATGAGTCACCACCAAGACAGCGGCGAGGGTCAGAGCGATCGAGCGCAGTGCTGGCTTATGCCGGAGACCTTTTATGCGGCAGATGTTCGCAGTGTTTTGCATCATTTCAAACAGATCGGTGCGAATTATGTGCCCAGTCGTCAGCAAAAAGGATTGTATGGTCGACGCTGGTTGGCGCAGTTACAACGCAGTTACGAGTCTTATCGCACATCCATGGGGTTACCCTTGACCTTTAACGTGGTGTACATCCAGTTGGATAAAGCTGCGGATCCTGCCGTCATTCAACCCGTCATTCAACCCGTCATTCAACCCGTCATTCAACCAAGGGCATCTCACAACGCCGTGGTTTGATATTGTCGCGGTTTGATGTTGTTGTTTTCATCAGGGGTAGGGTCTTTTCAACCGATAACGAGGCAATGTTGTATGTATGATTGTTTTATCACCGCGACCAATACCGATGCCGGTAAAACATGGGTGAGCCGCTTGTTATTGCAGGGATTAACGCTGCTTGGTAAAAAAGCCGTTGCGGTAAAACCTATTGCGGCTGGTGTTAATCAAGCAGGTTTCAACACCGATGCGTTAACCTTATGGCAAGCCAGTACGTCGGAGGTCCGTCAGCATTGGCGGTATCAGGACGTTAACCCAATCTTGTTGCAGTTACCGGTGGCGCCACATTTAGCGATGCAACAACAAGCTGCGGAATTTGCAGATTTACTCAAGCCTTTTGCTATCGCTGAGCGGTTAAGTCATTTTGTCACGGAGAATGCACTGCAACTGGCGCCTTTTGCGGTGGATATTCGTCTGATTGAAGGTGCTGGCGGTTGGTTGTTGCCGCTCAGTCAGGATGATTACTTATCTGATTGGGTGAGGGCGCAAGGCTACCCGGTGGTGTTGGTGGTGGGAATGACGCTGGGCTGTCTAAATCATGCCATGTTGACTGCCCGTGAGCTGATCCGTAGTGGGATCCCCGTGCTGGGGTGGGTGGCCAATTGTTGCGATCCGGACATGTTGTTGCAACAAGAAAACATTGCCGATCTCACGGCGCGTCTACCTTGGCCGCGGTTGGCGGTGATCCCTTATATAGCGCCGACGTTACCGCCGCAGGTTATCGCCGCACAAGAACAGGATATCGCCATCACGTTGGCACAGCAGTTCTTAGTGGCGCAGGCGCGATAGCACAATTCTCTAGCTCACCAAAGCGCAGCGTTGATGTTAAGCGCAGCACGTCGGTTAAGCGCTGCACGTCGGTTAAGCGCTGCACTTCGGTGGCTAAACCGCATACAGAGGGATCCGGTTCTGCTGTTTTGAGGGCAATGACCCCATCAGAGGTTTAACAGCGGAGCAAGCTGTTCACCATCCGCTAAGGCAAATTTTTGGCCGCCAATGCAGCGATAGCCCTTTGGCGCTTGGTCCGACTTTGCCAGCTCTGACATTCGGTAGACCACTGAAAAATCAGGTGTTGAGACGTGCCCTATAACTTCCAGTGCGGTACCTTCGGGCAAACACACAATAGGGGTTGTCGGTTGCAAACGCATAAATTCAGCTAGGCGCATATCTCGGGTCTCACCATGAAAACCAACGGGTACGATATCGGTGTAATGTGGATTAAGCTGAATAGGTAGCAGCGCTAACGATGTAAACGATGGCGGCTGAATAATAGGCATATCGTTGGTGGTACAAATGCTAAGACCGGCGATATTTGCCCCAGCACTCCAGCCGATATATGGCGTACCGGCTTGCACCGCGTGACGGATACTTGGCAGCAGATCATGTTGATAAAGGCTGTACAGCAAATGAAAGGTATTGCCACCGCCGACCAGGACCAGTTCCGCGGATGCGATTGCATCATGGTAATTGGCACATTGATGCAAACCCACGACCTTCACGCCGTAGGGGCGCAATGCGGTTTGCACTGTATCGGTATACGCATCATAACTCAGGCTAACCGCCGCGAATGGAATAAAAAGCACCGTCGAAATGCCACTGAGCCATTGGCTTAGCCAGGCCGCGTTTGGCGCCATATACTCACTATGGTGCGCTCGCGAACTAGATAACAATAATAAATTCATAGTGTTAATCTCTTAATTAGACATCATTGACTTGCACAAGGCTGTGATATGAACCGCTTAGGTTGATCTCGTTTTGGGCAGCACTATGAAGTGGGGAATCAGCCCCAGTCAACCCTGCAAGCTTTTAATTGCTGCATTATACCTTGGAAACTTATGTTGAATTTCTCTTTTTAATCAATGCGTATCGCATGACTAACCATGCATGATGGGGCATATGCTGCTGAGGTATTCAGTCGTGGTTAAGTCAGCGGTCGCTACATTAATGTTGCATAGCAATGACAGTTATGCGCCATCAACGTTTCCATTTTGGTGTTTTACTTTTATTTTTACTTGAATTCGTTGATTTTTTGTGGTTTTTTACCAGCCTCTATAAATTAATTTTTACTTGGTTTGTGTGCAGTGGCTCGACGTTGCAGAGCTGTACTAGTGCTGTATTGCCTTGTGAGGGCCGTGCATCAACCCCAGTCAGAACATGCGTAAAGGAATTTTCATGCTATCGTTGCTTAGATTGCGTCAGATCCGTGTTGGCTTACTTACAGCTGTCTTGTTGGTGGTTTCAGCCTGTGCTAGTCACAGCGGAAAATCGTTAAATCAGCAGCGGCAAGCGATAGAAGAAATGCGTAGCCAAACGCTAAACAATCTCTATAAAACCAAGCCCTACGCCGCGGATAGTATTGAGCGAGCCGCCGGTTACGCGGTGTTTAGTAATGCCAATTTAAATTTATTATTTGCCAGTGCCGGTGGTGGCTATGGGGTCGTTCATGCCAATAATGGCCAAGTGACCTACATGAAAATGGGTGAAGTTGGTTTGGGGTTGGGCCTTGGCGCCAAAGATTATCGCTTGGTGTTTGTCTTCCATACCCATGAAAGTTTGAAGCGGTTTGTGGAGCAGGGCTGGGCCTTTGGTGGTCAACTGGATGCAGCGGCCAAGGCCAATGACAAAGGCGATGCGATTGGTGGTGAGATCACCGTTGATAATATAACCATTTATCAGCTGACGGAAGCAGGTTTGGCATTACAAGCGACGATTAAAGGCACCAAATTCTGGCAGGACGCAGAACTTAATAGCAATACCAACTAACACTCTACTTTTTTCGTAGTTCCACAGCGTTATTTACCATGGTAATGCTGTGGTTGTTCTGTGTTTGTTTCTCATCCCACACCCTGCGCCATCTCTCATGCCTGTACCTCATAGTCGCACTCAATAGCTGTACTTCTTGGCTGCATTTCAAAATATTGACGGTGCCATCATAAGGTCAGAGCGATCAGATATAACGCGCGGCTCTAGATGAACCACCCTTGCTTATATCTTTTGGACTTCCATTGATATCAACATCAGTTAGGTGGCTAAACCTTGGTGAGTCATGCCACATCATGTAAAACAATATTTTTATCATGTACTTAAGCTTGGAGCCTGTCTGGATCTGGGCATCAGGTCCTATGGCTTATCACTGCATTAGAGATATATGATATTTTTGTGATGAATTTTATTTCGACTTGAGCTGATTGTTTATTAAGCGCTTACTGGAACGGCTTCTGTCGCGGTTGCTCATTAACGCGTTATCCCTATCTGTTGCGGTCTACTCTTGTCGTTTTCTGGGTGGGACAACCTGCTCCAGTTTAGGCGACCTTGGATACCGTAGTCATGCTGTTGGTTGGATTGGCGCAGAGCGAAGCGATGGGGATTGAGGCTCAACCTCAATGTAATGCGGATCCGAATGTTGTGATGTCGTCTTGCGTATCGGCTTTTTCAGATCGGCCATGGCAACACAGCACTCGACCTTCATAATAACAATCGAACATGCTCTAGGAACATTTATGAAATTTTCATTCGCAAAAACGCGCTTCCATCGCACTTTATTGGCAACATCCGTGGCTGCATGTTGCAGTATCACGGCAGTTTCTCATGCGGCTATGGCGCAAGGTATCAACGTAGAATTAAGCATGCCACAAAGCACCTTTAGTGCCAGCCATGACGTGCCTGTTCAAGTGACATTTACCAATACCAGCAATACAACTCAACCACTGCTGAAATGGTACACGCCAGAGGGCGGGGTAAAAGAAGATTTATTTGATATCACCGTCAATGGGGTCGATGCCCCTTATACCGGCATGCACATCAAACGTGCCGCGCCGACCAAAGCGGATTATTTGCTGCTTCAACCGGGTCAGCGAGTGCAATTTACCGTAGAGTTAACCAGCTTATATGATCTGCCAGTGAGTGGAAATTATCAGATCCAATACCATGTCAAATCCCTGGCGTTATTTGGGCAACCAGCTAAATTGTCGGCTGCCGCCTTAGCCACGTTGCAGCAAACCGCTGTTGCGCAGCCCGTTGCAGAGCTAAATTCTGCCGCCGTCTTTGCACAAATTGAGGTAGATCCGAGTTTACGGACGGAAACGGTGCAGAGTTTGGCAACACCTTTGGCGGGATCGGTATCTTATGCGGCAAACTGCAGTAGTAGTCGCCGCACCAGCATCGCCACGGCGTTAGGATCAGCAAAAACCTATGCCAGTAACTCAGTCAGTTATTTGAATAACTACCCGGTGGCTACCCGAGCCAATTCTGTGCGCTACAAGACCTGGTTTGGTAGCTACACCAGTACCCGCTGGAGTAAGGTGACCACAAACTTTAGTAAAATCAGCAGTGCACTGCAAAACCAAGCGCTGCAGTTTGATTGTGGCTGCACCGATTCGTACTTTGCCTATGTCTATCCAAACCAACCCTATAAAGTTTATTTATGTAATGCGTTCTGGTCCGCAGCCAATACCGGTACTGATTCAAAAGCAGGGACTATTGTGCATGAATTAAGTCATTTCACTGTAGTTGCCGGGACTGATGATATTGCTTATGGGCAAGCGGGGGCAAAATCTTTGGCCAAAAGTAGTCCGACACAGGCCATCATCAACGCAGATAGCCATGAGTATTTTGCTGAAAATACCCCAGCTCAAAACTAACTAAGTGTGACAACACGATATACACATAAGGCCTACACGGTAGGCCTTATGTTTTTACAGGATTATTTTTACCAAGGCTAGTGCGCCTTCGTAAAACTAAGCTATCTTGAAAAGGCTAATAATAATCAGAGGGATAGCTATGAGTGTTGCGCCAGAAATTCATGCCGAAATGGCGATTTTAGCCCTGTTTAACCTTGATACCAGCTTGGAAGGCATCAAAGCGCATAAAAATGCCGATCCAAGCCACGCGGCGGCGATCAAACGTTTGTTTGAAAAAGGACTGATCACGCAAGTCGATGGGGGTTACCTCACTGATTTAGGGCGAGTTTGTGCGGAGCACGTACAGGCAGCGGTTCACATCCTTAAATCCTAACTAAACCATTGCCATTTAAGTCATGAACTGATTGTTTTGGGCAGCCGACGATAGGAGATCATACGAAGGTCATGCTACCTGAGTTAATATGGCCCCCAGGCAACCGCAATTCATCGTCGTCAGTTCGTGACATTGGCGGCAGTTTACAACTGTACTCCTCTTGCGATGTTAGCGCCTTTCTACCGCTAACATCGCCTCAACGACTCAAGCCTTTAGCGAATCAAGGTTGCCTTGAGCTGTTCACCTTGTTCATGGTAGCGACATGCGTTTTTAACCGCCGGAGCTGCTTGCGTAAGTGCTTGCGTAGTTGCTTCGCTTCTTGTTGTTTTGCAGCCTCGGATAAGGCTTGATATTGCCAACCTTGATAGCTTTGGATCAGCGTATGAAAAATCTGCGCACACTCAGCGGAACCGCCACGCTGAGCGCACTCAGCCTGGCAATGCTGTAGATAGTGCAATACCGATTGTGGCTGCGGTTTTGGGGCTATCTGTAAAATGATGGCTAATTGTTCACAAAGCATGATTCCAAGAGGTTTGTCATCATGGGCATGCCATGTTCGCTTTAGATGATGCCACCAAAATTTCCAGGTCAAGGCAAAAAGGGCGACGATCACAACACACAGCCCGCTTAGCATGCTCAGCAGCGATACCTCTTGCCACCACTGGCGAAATAGGTCTTTTAATGTTTGCCAAAACTGCTGTTGCTGCGTATTGTCAAAATTTAAGAACCATATGGTCCAGTAATAATCCAAATTCTGCATGTGCTGTTGCAATGCTAACAACCATGGGACTGCAGCCAATGCCGGAGCCGCTAACACGTCCAGTCCTTCTGCGTTGGTGAGTTCATCGAGCGGGGCATACAACCGATCGGGTGCAACACTAAGGGTTGGGTCGTACGCATGCCATTGGCCGTCAGCATAATATTCCACCCATGCATGTGCATCGCGTTGTAACACCTCAAGATAACGGCCTTGATCTTGCCACCTGCCACCAAGATAACCACCCACAACTCTGGCGGGTATGCCGACACTGCGCAGCATGATAGTGGCTGCACCGGCATAATGACTGCAAAAACCGGCTTTACGGGAAAATAACAAGGTATCGAATTCGTCGACCGGCATAACACCAGGTGAGAGGCTATAGCGATAGCCATTGCTGCGAAGATACTCGGTAATGGCCTCAACCATCGCCGTGGCAACCGGCAACGCTGGCGGCGTTTGCGCTGGATCGGTCAGTGCACTGAGTGCAATGGCAGTTTTGTTTTTCTGTGGTAGCGCGTTTGAAGTTTCGGTCGACAGGCTTGCCCAGAGCTCGCGCGCCAACGCACGGGTTTTTTGGTTGGAATCCGGCAGTTGTAAAAATCGCTCGAGAGGAACTTGGGGACTGTTGGGCACAGGGCCCGCAGCAGAGTAAAAGGAAAAGGCAGAGGTTTTCGCAATCAAACGTGTGGCGCGTTGTAATTGAAACAAATGCCGAATACTTTGTTGGTCGGTACTTGCACTCATGGCAAGTACAGGTAAATCATTGTTAAAACTAGGTTCCATGATCACTTGGTATTGCCAACTCAGTGCCCCAGGTGTGCCTTGAATCGGTAACTCCTGCGTGATATCGGTGGCAAGTCGTTTTCGACTGATCCAGCGCTGCCCATCATATTGCTCATAGACTTTTACCCGCCAATACAGCTGTTCAGCGCTGGCGGCCGCACCTGTAAAATTAACCCGAAACGCCAACTCATCCGATTGGACTAATTTCTCAATACTACCAGCGGCAATCTCATCGGAAAGCCCGGTGCTGGCTTGACGAGCATCAGGAATTTTCCAAAATTGCGGCAACCGAGGTAGTGCCAAAAACAGCAGCGCTGTGATGGGGATAACCCACACCATGCTGCGCATAAAGCTGGGCAGGAGTGGAGCTTTGACAAAAAGGCGCATCATGATGAAACAATTAAACACAATGAGGGCAAAGATGGGTAAGGCATGGAGCAAGCTTTGATGCAAGATGAAACTACACGCCAGTAAAAACATCTGCACCCACACCAGTTGCAACGCATCATTACGTGCTTGGGGCGTCGATTCAGGTTTGGTAGGCAATGACGTGGGTTCGACCGATGATGGGCCTGCGTAATGACTTTTCACAGCGCTATTTTTAGCTTGAACTGGAGGCTGCTTTGACTGGTACGGCAATCCTAACCAGCGGAGTTGTAAAGCTAGTAGCAGTAGATGGAACATCAAGTTCACTACGCCAAGTTCGGCAAAACCAAGCCCAAGTGCCACTAAAAAAACCACATTGATCACGTTTATCCAAAACGGTGTGTAAGCCGGCGTGTGTTTCAGATAGCGTTGCAGACCGAGTAACCACAGTAATGCAAGTAAACCAAAACTCCATAACGTCATGGCTGGGAAAAATACCCAAAGTAGGATGGCTTGCAAAACTAAACTGTCGCGGCAGAAGGTAGCGACTATGGGCATAGGCTGAGATACTCCAATGCACGTTGTTGATGGTGTTGGCCATGACTCACGGGCAATTCATGGCTTGGCGTCCGCAGACCGAAGCGCTGTTCATTCGGCATGGAACCTATAAGCTCACATAACTGACTAAGCTGCTGTTCGCGTTCTGGGCCTTGTGGAGCATCTACGCTTAACCACAGTTCATCATGGGGTTGTTGCTCGCCGGAAAATACTCGAACTAAAGGTCGATCTGGCATCTGTGCAAGACGTTTCCATACCATTTGTTTGAGGGGGGCGCCGGCGGTATAGGCTTGAATTTGATCAGGCACATCTGCGTCTTGACTTTGGGCTTCAGCGCGACGCGTTGGTGAGCGCCGTGCAGGATAGCGCCAGATCTGTTGTTGTAATTCTACCTGGCTCCAACAGCGCACCAAGCCAAAAGGTGCGTGTGAGGCAATGATGATTTTCGACAATGAATACAAGCCTCTCGACGATGCAGGGAACTGTAAAGGGATCTGTAGTGGCGGCATCAGGTGAGAACGATTTGGCGGCGCGGAAGGTTCGACCCGCAGCGCCTCATAAGCCTCTAAATTAATGTGCTGTCCATCACAGGTTAAGCTAATGCCAAGCCGTCTTACAGCCCCCTGGTCGAGAACGATATAACCTGTCAGGGCTTCATCCGCAAAGCCTCGGATGGTTGGTCCGGCGCTGAGTGTTACGCCATGAAGCTGGCGAAACGAAAACCAGCAGCTGCCCATGATGAGCGACAGTAAAAAAAATGACAGTAAAATAATTAGATTATTTTGATAGTTACTGCCAAGAACATAAAGCAGAATCACTAACATCAGCATGGCCATACCAAAACGACTAGGCAGGATCAGCAATGTTTTTTGCCGAAGTTGCACCTGTTCGGCACGGGGCTGTCGTTTGGCAAAAAAGCGGTCTAACCGCTGTGAAAACCATGAGGGTTTGCTCGCTAAGCTGGTTTGGGAAGATGTATTGTTGGTTGCTGACATGGCGTGAAAACCTAGCTGAACTTTGTCGATGGGTGCATCGAAAACGTAGCTAAGATGCACCCATGCTGCGCTATATTGTGCATGGGACTTGTTGCAATAGTCGAACACTGTACGCTTGTGCATGGTGCTGCGCGCCTTGTAATCGATGCTCGCACACTGCTGAGAAAACGGCTTGAACATCATTGGCAGTCGCATAATCACGACCATCAAGTAAGGCATAGGCACGTGTTGCTTTTAACAACGCGACACTGGCCCGCGGCGATAATGGATGCATGTCGTTGTGCTGGCGGCTGGCATGAATAAGATCCAACATATAATGCAACAGTGCGTCACTGGTGTGAACAAGGTGCACCTGTTGTTGTAATTGGCGCAGTGAATCTGGGTTAAGCAACGGTTTTAAATGATGTTGCTGAGACCGATCATCTTGGGGCGGCCGTTTCAACAATTGTAATTCGGCATCCCGCGTGGGGAACCCAAGCGACAAACGCATTAAAAACCTGTCCAATTGCGATTCAGGCAGGCTATGGGTACCACTTTGAAAGCTCGGATTTTGTGTCGCAATCACAAAAAAAGGTGCGGGTATCGCAAGCGTTTCACCATCGATGGTGACCTGACGCTCTTCCATAACTTCAAGCAGGGCGCTTTGCGTTTTCGGACTTGCCCGGTTGATTTCATCCGCCAGTAACACTTGGGTGAACACTGGCCCGGGTTGCAGACGGAATTCTTGTTGCTGCGGATCATACATTCTAAAGCCAGTGACGTCGGCCGGCAGCATATCATTGGTAAATTGCACCCGTCGGTAGGCGAGGCCAAGTGTGGTGACAAGACTATGGGCTAGGGTGGTTTTGCCCATGCCGGGTAAATCTTCCAGCAGTAAATGCCCCTGCGCCAGTAGACAGGTTAGTGCTAAACGAATTTGTGTGGGTTTTCCTAAGATAACCTGCTGGAGCTGCTGCTCAATGTGATGAATAACCTGCATGGACGTGACTACCTAATAACAAATCATATGTACGACAACACTATGGCCATGAGGGTTATGAACAGGCCATCACCTTGGGTATACGGTGTGAGCGGCAAACTCGAGCAGCGATATTAGCAGTTTATGGTCGTTATGGTGCAATTTGTCATCGCAAATAGGTGATGATAGGTCGGGCGTTCGATTTTTTTACTGAAATTCTAGGCGTACACGAAAAAAAACACCTCGCACAAGGCGAGGTGTTGTAGTGGTTTGACCGTTTAACAAGGTGAATCATTCACCCTGAGAAATGGAGGCCAACACATGTCAGTAACCTAGTTTAGAAACGAACCACTAATTCGTTTGAACACTCATCAGTACCGGTGTGGCATACTTTGTAAGTGCTGGTCGCTGCAGTTGAGTTAAACCGATCACGATATTTACCTGAGTTATCGATAACACCGACTTTGACGCCGTCACGGTATAAATCAAGGCCAGTTAAGGCACCGCTCCAACGTAAGTCAACGATGGTCGAACCGGTCCGTGCGCGTTGCGCCCGAAGCAGATTCAGTTGGATATCGATATCCGATACGCTGATTTGCTGCTCGACAACACTGCTTAAACCCGTATCGTCAGTGACGGTTAAGCTGACGGTATAGCTACCTTCGGCTGCGTAGGTGTGAACTGGGTTTGCGTCGGTTGAGGTCGCGCCATCACCAAAGGCCCATGCATAATCCAGCTCGCTGCTGTCTTCATCGGTAGAACGGTTGGTGAAGGTGACGGTTAAGTCATCTTTTGCCACATCAAATGCAGCAACTGGGGCGATTGGATCAGGTTGAGCTTCTGTCAACGCGGTTAGGACCAAGTTCCAGCTGTTTAAGGTACCTGTATCTGCCGCCACGTTGTCTGAGACCACCAGTTTCCAGTCGCCTGCGATGGCTTCGCCGTTGAAGTTATCCAGCGTCCAAGTTTTCACGATGTTGTCTGCACTGCCGCCTTCACGGTTATGCAATACATGCTCTGTACCTGTGGGTGATACCAGTTTAACGATTAAGTCGCCGATCCAAGTATGGGTGATATCTACGCTAACCGTCACGCCGAATAATGTACCTTCATCAGCCACATTAATGATACTGGTGATACCAGCTGGCGTGCGATCTGGAATTGGCGCTGGCGTTGTATTGCTAAATGGCAGGTCTTGCAGGCCATTTGGTAACACTTTAAGCGTGGCTGCGACAGACTTCACTAAGGCACCAGATTCATCGGTACCCGTGACATTCAGCGTGTAGTTGCCCCATGGGGTTGCGGCTGAGGTCGGTGCAGTTAACGTTAAAGATTGGCCAGGTGTGGCGCTATTGGCTGACAGGGCTAAACCAGGCAGTGCTGGTGAGCTAGACACGGCGAAGTTGACAACGCCAGACCAATCCGCAACATCCGTCACACCCAAGCTGTAGCTGGCAGTTTGACCGGCAGAGATGGTTTGTGTTGCTGGTGTTAAGCCAAGATTAAAGCCTGGCGTTGGATCGGCGGCATCCAAGGCATTTTTCACGTTTAAGCGTTTACCTGTGACAGTTTTGCCTGCCAATGCTGGGATGCTATCACCTGAATCTAACAGGATCTGCTTCATTTCGGTGATATTGAGGCTTGGATTCGCTGCCCAAACTAAAGCGGCTGCACCCGATACATGCGGCGTTGCCATCGAGGTACCGGAGAAGCTGCTGTAACCACCGTTAGGTACGGTTGATAAAATAGCTGAACCTGGCGCACCTAAGTCGACACTGACATCACCATAGGTTGAGAAGCTCGACATGGCATCGTTACGGTCCGTAGAAGCAACTGCAATAATCCCCGGAAGGTCATAACTTGCTGGGTAGCTTGGTGTGACATCAGAGTCGATGGCATCGTTACCCGCCGCCGCCACAAACAAGATCCCTGCATTGTTACCTGCCTCGATCGCGTCTTTTAGCGCTTGTGAGAAGCCACCGCCACCCCAAGAGTTACTGGTTAACCGAACGTTCACGCCGTGATTTTGTTTTAAGTTGGTGTAATAGTTGATACACGCGATAGCGCCAGCTGTGGTTCCAGAGCCATCCGGGCCTAGGAATTGACATGGGATCATGGTCACGTTCCAGTTCACACCCGCCACACCAACACCATTGTTCCCCAATGCACCGATGGTACCCGCAACGTGTGTACCATGGCCTTGGCCGTCCATTGGGTTACCGTTGTTGTTAAATGCAGAGAAACCGTGCACGTCATCGATGACGCCGTTATTGTCATCGTCGATGCCGTTGCCTGCCACTTCACCTGGGTTGACCCAAATATTGTCTTTTAAATCAGGGTGGTTATAGTCAGTACCGGTATCGATCACGCCGACGATCACATCGCGGCTACCTGTGGTGATATCCCAGGCTTCTGGCGCATCGATATCCGCATCAGCTCGGCCACCACCAGCACCTGTGTTATTTAAGCCCCATAATTCGCCAAAGCGTGGATCATTAGCCGTTGCCTGTGGGGCTGGTGTGCTGATGGCACGTAAAATGTAGTTTGGCTCAGCCACTTGAATGGCTTTATGTTGGCTCAGTTTTTTTAGTAGCAGATCGCGGTCGACGCCGGCAGGGACTTTTAATTCAGCGATACGGCCGTCCAGCAGGTTGCGGCTACGCGCATCCAAACCATCTTTGTCGGCAAATTTTAAAGATACACCATGCGACTTCATGACTTGCGCACGTTCTTGTTTGCTTACCCCAGGTTTAAAAACCACCAGTACCGAATCGGATGCGGCTTGGATCTGAGCGGCTTGCGCCCCGACACCACTGACGGCAGCGCAAACTGCTAGCGCGAGTATTGTTTTTTTGTTCATGTTTCATTCCCTTATTGCGTTGCAAGGTCGTTTCCATGCCGACTTCACGGCACCCCATAATCAATAACATGCTTTGCAAGAAGTGAAAGAGGACGTTAGTAAAATGAGACAAAAGGGCTAGTCGTAAAGTAGGGGGTATTGTTAATAAAAATGCTCAAGCGTATGATTTATAATGGTTAATATAATTTTAGAGTGAAGTGTTAAGTTGTCAAAAATAGCCCCTTTGGTCGATTGCGTGCCTTAGGTGGAGGGGTAGATTAGAACGTGGAAATCAGTTCAAAAGGGAAATGCTGTGCGCAGACAACGACTGTCAACGGCTTGGTTGTTGGTCGCCTTTATAACGCTACCGACCCGGGCTGATAACCTTGCATTAAACGCACTGCTTGAACGCCATGCTATGAGTAACATTGCTGCTATTACACAGCAGGGCAATGCTAATCAGGTGACGTTGTTGCAGTCGGGGAATGCAAATATATTGCTGTTATTACAGCAAGGTGAGGGAAACCAACTGCAAGCGCAACAAGATGGCTTTAACAATAGCATCGAGTTAACGCAATTGGGGACTAATAATCTGGCAGATATCACTCAGCGTGGCGCTGCCAATCAAATCGAACTTACCCAACTTGGCAATGCAACCTTTACTGTTGAGCAATTAGGCAACGGTGCGGCGCTGTCAATTACACAATACTAACGATATGGAGTATCGCGCAATGAAATTAACCACACGCAAATCTACGTTAAGCATCGCTTTAGCACTGGCAATTTCTGGCAGCGCTTTTGCCGCCGGCAACGAAGCACTGATCCAGCAAACCTCTGCTGCCGGCGTGAACGAAGGCAATACCGCGCTGGTGCAACAAGGTGGTGTGATTAATGCCGCGTTGGCGAAGCAAACCGGTAAACTGAACAATACCAGTATCCGGCAAGACGGTGTTTGGAACGAAGGTTTAACCCAAGTTACCGGTGAAAATAACACGGTTGTCATTGAACAATCTGATGATTTTCATGTGACCACCGCTGACGTGGCAGGTAATGACAACACCCTTAGCGCAACCCAATCTGGTTTTTATAACCAAGCCAGTTTGTTAGCAGATGGCGATAACAATTCACAGTCCTTGGTGCAAAGTGGTGAGCAAAACGAAGCGACTATCGGTACTGTTGGGAACGGTAACACTGTATCAGCCACGCAAGATGGTGACGCAAACTGGGTCAATGGCACTGTCACCGGTGATAACAACACAGTAACGTCTGTGCAGGTGGGGAGTCAAAACCAATCCGGTCTAGTGAATGGTGTTGGTAGTGATAACCTGCTAGATGTTAATCAGCAAGGTAACCTGAACGTAGGTGGGGTTGTGACCCTCAATGGTTCTGGTAACCAAGTGTTTATCCAACAAGATGGTCAGCTCAATGCCTTTATCGCACGTCCATTTACCGGCGATGACAACCTAGTCGATGTCCTGCAAGAGGGCGATGGTAACGAATTTTTAGCGGAGCCATTTAACGGCAGCGATAACGTGGTATTTGCACAGCAACAAGGTAACACCAACTCGATTCAAGCACCATTAGGTGTGACGGGTAACAATAACGTGATTGATGTACTGCAAGATGGTGATACCAATACCGCGGCATTTGTAGTGCAAGGTGATAATCACGACGTAACTATCCTGCAACGAGGTGATGGCAATCGTTATGCAGCGGGAGCGTCGGGAGATGGTAATTCCGTTATGATGAACGGACGTGGTGATGATAATACAGCTATGGTCTTCGTTGATGGAACCGACAGTGATGCTACCTTGCGCCAAACGGGTGACAATAATTTGACCGATGTTTATTTCTCAGGCGAAAACAACATGATCAATGTGTTGCAGCGCGGTGATAACAACGAAGTGAAGGCAAATAATGAAAGCGTGTCCAACAATACGTTGCTGGACGTTGAGCAGCAAGGTGATCTGAACTTGGTTGACTTGTTGGTGGCTGGTAATGATAACGAGCTATCTATTCAACAAACCGGTAATGGTAACTGGGTCTCATCAGAAGATGGTCCAGGTGCAGTGACGGGTGAAGGCGGGGTGGTTTCTATCAACCAATCGGGCAACGATAACCTTGTTAACCTCCAGCAAGGTGGTGAGGGCAATGTTTTAACTGTGGTACAAAGTGGTGACTTTAATGTCGCGACTGTTACCCAGCGCTAGTACAGCACTCAGTGGCCAGCGCGGTTTACCGCGCTTGGCTGCGTTTATCCGACAGTTGGGGTTTTGCTGTTTATTTTCTGTGGCAACACTGAGCAGTTCGCCAACCTGTGCTGATGAGTTAACCTTATCCGGTTTAGTCTTGGATCGGTCGATTAGTCGCTTTGGCAAAGATTTTAGTTACTACTACAGCGCTTATTGGCGTGATTTACCTGCCACCGAAGGTATGACTTTAGTTATCCACGAACAAGTCTTTCCACAGGCCGGTACCTTACTCTGGTTAGAATTAAACCAGCGTCGTATTTATCAAACTTATCTAGGTCGCCGTCACCAAGACGTTCGACAATTTGCTGAACAAGCGGTGTTTGCCACTATCGAAGAAATCGCGCGTTTACAATCTGCGCATATGCTAGGTACGGATGGCGATCTGGACGATTTAGGAATAGAACCATGAAGTTTCGGTCCTTGTTTCAGGCTGGCGTGCTGTGTTTTTTGAGCAGTCATGTGCTGGCCACGGAATTGGTATATACCCCTGTCAATCCAAGTTTTGGTGGTAGTCCGCTCAACGGCAACTACCTGCTACAAAAAGCACAAGCACAAAATGATCATGAAGATCCGCTGCAAGAAAAATCTTTTGTCGAAAAATTTCAAGAATCTTTAGAGCGTAATCTGATTAACTCCTTAACGCGCAAAATTGCCGATGGTGAGGTGAAAGATGGTGTGTACGATACTGGAGAATTTCGTGTTGAAGTCAGTACCGAAGCCGATGGCACCATTGTGGTGATGATTACGCGTTTAAGTACCGGAGAATTAACCGTGATCCGTATGCCCGCAGTTCCAGGGAAAAAACCATGAGCTATTCGTTGTTTCGGCCAGTTGTGCTGTTGTCGTTGTGTGCGCTTACCTTACAAGGCTGTGCGTTTATTGATAAACCTGAATTTAATATTCAACCTGCGGCCGTCGATGCACCAAGTCCATTGATGCAGTCCTTGCAGCAGCAAAAAAAACCACGTTTTCCAATTCCGGTCAGTGTGTATTCGTTTCGCGATCAAACCGGACAATATAAACCGCAAGAAAATGTATCCAGTTTTTCAACTGCAGTAACTCAAGGCGCGACCTCGATGTTGACGCAAATTCTGCTAGATAGCGGCTGGTTTGCACCGTTAGAGCGTGAAGGTTTGCAAAACTTGTTAACCGAACGCAAAATCCACACTGGCAATAAGAAAAATGCTGATTTGCCATCGTTAAAAGAAGCAAGATTGCTGCTCGAGGGCGGTATTGTCAGTTATGAAAGTAACATCAGCACTGGAGGTATTGGTGCGGAGTACTTCGGCGTTGGTGCATCTGAGTTATACCGTGAAGATCAAATCACCTTGTATCTACGTGCGGTTGATGTGCATACTGGACAAGTGCTGTTATCGGTATCCAGCAGTAAAAAAGTCTTTTCCCAACAACTGCGAAGTGGTTTATTTCGCTATGTTTCGCTCAATCGTCTAGCGGAAATGGAAGCGGGCTATAGCACCAACGAACCTGTGCAGTATTGTGTCCGTCAGGCGCTTGAAGTCGCCGTTGAGGCCTTGATTGCACAAGGCCAAACCAAAGGCTTCTGGCAAGTGGGCGATCAGAATAGTCGCGACGTGGTGGCTGACTGAGTCGGACGACTGGGCTGCTGCACAATACGCAGCAGCTCGATTCGATTACGCACTTGTGTTTTGCGGAAAATTGTTGCCATGTGCGCCTTAACGGTATGCGCACTGATATGTAAATTGTCGGCGATTTCTTTGTTACGTGCACCGCGCGCGACCAATTCGATAATCTTCCGTTCTTGTTTGGTCAGTATGCTGCCTGCGGCATTAAATGACTGTTCTAGCATCGGTGCAGGCATGGTCTCTACCAGTTCTTCCAAACGGCGACTCATCACATCTCTGGGATAATATAACTGACCGGTCATTAATACGCGTAGCGCATGCATAACTTTGTCGAGCGCTAAATCGCGGTGCAATACGCCACGGATGCCATATTGCAGTGCTTGATATTCATCAATATGCTGGCGGTCGGTGTTATACAAAAACACACTGGTCATCGCCAAAAGTGGCTGCAACTCTTGCTGTGCGCGCTGATCAAGCTTGCGACCTGCGAGGTCAAATGCCAGTAGTTTGCTTTGATCACATGGCTGCTGGAGCAGCTCTTCTTTACTTAGCTGGCAAACATGGATCCCAGCGGCTCTTGCCATTAAGCTGAGGTGCTGAGGTTGATTTTTTTCGGCTATAACAATGAGAGAATTGTACTTATCCATAACCTTCCCTGAAGTTTGAAAGCCATTTCATTCAGGACTACCAACTCTGCAATGAAGCTTTATTCATTAACGTGTAATGTAATAATGTTAACTAATGTTAGTTGTAAATCGATTTTAGGTTTCAAGCAAATAATCTTTTGTTAGGTTTTAGACGCAGCATTCGTTATAAGGTTATAACCAAAAGCAAGCCAAATGTTAATTTACCTAAAACTGTATTGCTGCATCGATTTTCTTAAACCAAAGTAAGTTATTATTTACAAAGGGAAATCGCGCTCCTGCGATTATCCTTGTTGCCATGATAGCAAAATTTTACCTATTTTGACTTCGACTTTTGTCGTATGAATACCACCATCCATCGGTGCCTGCGGAAAAGGCTGAATCCAAGCGATGCTAATTCACCGATATGTTGAATGTGCGGACAAGTTAACGACGATAACATCATGTCGCGTTACGCTATTTATGGAGCTTGGGTCTACCATGGCCGCGCTATCAATACGGCTATCAAGGCAGCCATGGAACTGATTGCTGGCAATGAAACTGTCATGCTAGCATTTGCGCTGCTGCTATGCCTGACCGGCTTTTATCTGAAGAGCGTTGTTCATGTCTATATTATTTGTCTGTTTAGGAAATATTTGCCGCTCGCCAACGGCCGAAGCTGTGTTTCGTCATTTAGCGGCAGAACACCGGCTTGCGGTGGTGGTGGGGTCAGCGGGTACCTCTGCATCACATCGGGGTGAAGCTGCCGATCCTCGTAGCCAAAAGGCTGCAGAACGATACAGTTTTAAAGGGATCCACAGTAAACCTTTAAAAGATAGTGACTTTATTGACTATGACCTCATTCTTGCGATGGATAAAAGCAATGAGCGTGAGTTGTTGCGTCGCTGTCCTGCGCATTTGCGTCATAAAATCCGTCGACTCACGGAGTTTCATCCTCAATGCCACGAGATCCATGAAGTTCCCGATCCATACTATGGTGGTCCCCGGGGATTTAGCCTGGTGTTGGATATTATTGAGCAGAGCTGCTTTGGTTTATTGCATCATTTGCTGCAGCATGAACCGCTTTCACAACAATAATGATTTGGAACTCGGTGTTCAGGCATAAGCTTACACTTTTGGGTCTAAACAGGATTTCCCACCCGGTTTGACCTTTTGTGTTGTAGTTCACAACCTTTCACGGCGCGCTCAGGCTCGCTTGTCATCAAATTGCAAGAAAAGCGCGAAAAAGTGCTGAATTTTTGCTAATGAAATTGTCTTTGACATTGTTTTTCATAAGAGCTGCATTTAATCGTTGAAATTGTGTGGTAATAAATTTACCTTTGCAGGTGGATGAACAACCTAGTGAACCTTTGCATTATTAACCACCCAATAAAATAGGATACCTAACGTGAATATGTGGACGCCTCAAAGCTGGCGAGACTTTCCAATCCAACAACAACCTACCTATCAGGATCAAGCCCAACTCCATTTGGTCGAGCAGCAGCTGCATAGCTTTCCGCCATTGGTGTTTGCGCAAGAGACTCGCGATTTATTTAGCCAGCTGGGTCAAGTGGCCGAAGGAAAGGCGTTTTTATTACAAGGTGGTGATTGTGCGGAAAGCTTTAGCAACTTTAATGCGCCAAAAATTCGCGATACTTTTAAAGTCTTGATGCAAATGGCGGTGGTATTAACCTATGCCGGCAGCTTACCCGTGGTTAAAGTCGCGCGTATGGCGGGGCAGTATGCCAAGCCGCGTTCGAGTGATCTTGAAACTATCGATGGTGTAAGTTTACCAAGCTATCGCGGTGATATTATCAATAGTTTTGAGTTCAATGAGACGGCTCGTCAACCCGATCCGCAGCGACTGATTACCGCGTATCATCATAGCGCCGCCACCCTTAACTTGTTACGCGCTTTTGCCCAAGGCGGTCTGGCCGATTTACATCAAGTCAGTCGCTGGAATATGGGGTTTGTGGAGTCAAATCCGCTCAAAGGACGCTACCAAGACATTGCACAGCGTATTCAAGAAGCGCTGCGGTTTATGGAAATTTGCGGTATCACGGCACAAAATTCGCCGTCGATCCGCGAGACGTCGCTATACACCTCGCATGAAGCTTTGTTGCTAAATTACGAAGAAGCATTAACCCGGCGCGACTCGTTAACCGGCGATTGGTACGATTGTTCAGCCCACATGATTTGGATTGGCGAACGGACTCGGCAATTGGACCATGCCCATGTTGAGTTTTTCCGTGGGATCCATAATCCGATTGGTGTCAAAATTGGCCCATCGATGGATGAATTGGATTTGATCAAATTGATTGATGCGCTAAATCCATCGAATATCCCAGGCCGATTGACGCTGATCACGCGGATGGGGGCGGATAAACTGGCGGATAAATTACCTGCTTTGGTGCGTCGCGTACAGCGTGAAGGCCGTAAAGTGGTCTGGAGTTCCGATCCGATGCATGGCAATACTGTGAAAGCCAGCAATGATTATAAAACGCGTGATTTTGAAGCTATTTTACGCGAGATCCGGCAATTTTTCGCGGTGCATCATGCCGAAGGTAGCCATGCGGGTGGGATCCATTTAGAAATGACAGGCGAGCATGTTACCGAATGTACCGGTGGTGCTTATGGTTTGTCGGAACATGATTTATCTCAGCGGTATTTCACTCAGTGCGACCCACGTCTCAACGCGGATCAAGTGTTAGAGTTGGCATTTTTGATTGCAGATACCTTACGCAGCGCACGGCGTTAGTTCACATTCAAAAGTTATACTCAAACATTCCTTGGAAGAGCCAGTTGTAAAACTGGCTTTTTTATGGCGTTAATCTGTGGATATTTCGGCCAATGCGTGTTTAAAGACGACTGTTGTTGTGTGTTTCTTCGCCTGATAGGGCGTCACCGTAAGCAAGCAAACCATCTAGGATGGTTTGTTCATCCATCTGCGAACACTAAATGCGAAGGCTGCACTGATCATTAACCATAAACCGCTAGGTGTGTTTACCGCGACCTGAGGTGATAGGTCAAAGTTTATCGTGTAATCCCATGCCAGTGGATTTATACCGCGCTGATACTCAGCCGCCACAAAGGCGTATTTGCCCGCCTGCCACGGCGTATTAAACAGCATGTGCTGTTGTCCTACATGCAAATCTATGCTTCGACTAGCTAACGTTGGCCCCGCAAGAGGATGACCATCTTGATTGATTGCACGTATTTCAAACCGAATACTAAGGTTGTCAACGACGGACGCAGCCAGTGTCTCTTGGTATTCAATGCTATTTAGCACAAAACCTTGCGGGATCTCGAAAATGAAATCGTCAAAGTCACTGGTCTTGGGCAGAAAAAATCGGCTACGACCAATAATGCTTTGCTGGCCTGACGCCAGCAAAAACGTGGTAGGTGGAGTGATGGTGATATCACCATCGACGGATTCATCATGAATGATTGTTGCTTGAGCCGCGGTACTTGCGAGCAATAACGCGGTAGAAAGTACCATTGATTTGACAAAAACAACGGTGTTACCTGGCGATAGAATAGACATATTATGCTCATTATTATAATTTTGATTCGATGAATATCGTGAACGATAAGCGCAAAGGTTACGAGACCTTGTACGTAATCACTATATAGATGGTTGCTGATTTTTCCAACATTTTTTGTCGTTAAATCAATCATTTTTCTAAGGAAAATTAACTATAATGCTCCTTTTTGTACCATGTTTTGCGCATAGATCGAGACAGAAATGTAGAAAGAGGTAATTCTTACAAATATGTGTTGTAAAAGTCATCTAGCTTGATGTTTTCATCGTAAGCCAAGTATTGCTTATTTATTTGTTATGGTCGCTTATGCAAAATTTAATAGACGCAAAACTGTTGCTACGGGTTTTTAGTTTGGCAGAACAACATGGCGAGGATGTGTTGACTGCTGCTGGTAAAGGTTTTCGGCTTGATGGACTTCAGGTGGCGACAGGTTTCGATGGGTATGATTTGTATTTTTGGTATGGTGATTTGACACTAACACTTGGTTTTCATCAGAAATATTTTATAGACGCACGTTCGGAGCAGCAAATCGACGAATTCCATCAAGTGTTATTTCGCATCGCCAAGGCCTATGCCTAGCCGTTGTTTTGCAAGTCCTTTTCACCTTATTGGGCAGAAAATTTATACACTTGAGTCAGAATATTTTGTCGTTACCTAGTGATGTCTACAACGAGATGACTCGCGTTGAATGATTCAACGCTAAAAGCGTCAATAAAAAGTATTGATGTACCAAAGCGTAACCTAGACATTCATGCTTCGCTGTTATCAGAGCTTGGTCTTACGACGCAAATTAAGGTGTGTTATCGATGTCGAAATCTCGATAGCCTAATGTTTGATAACGTAAATAATGCCTTGCTTCTTCGGATAACTGATGCCCGTCAATGATGTCCACTGGCGATGACGCTACGCAGGGGGTTGAATCGCAAGGCCGCATTACTTCTTGATATTTTTTCAATAAGATTGTCAAAAATCTTGAGTTTTGCTCGTTTTCGAGCTCTGTTGAAGTAAGAGTATGCATGCCATGAATAGTGTGAATCCGTACTTCATGGTTGGATGGGGTTGTGGCATCGTGCGTGTCAAGTTTATGTTTCATGGCAACTCCTGTTGGCGCAACCTTGGTTTGGCGTTTGTCTTTATACACCCCATGCATAACATCCAGTGTTGCTATGGCGTTCTTGGGATGAACGATCAATGAGCAACACAAGTAATCCTTTTGATCGTAGACGCCTCTCTACAGGTTAGCCAGTGAGACTTTGGTAAACTGCGGTTGATTTACAAAGCTTTACGCTGGTTTTCATTCGTGACTCATCGCTGACGTCCTGTGTTTGGAAAATTTAACAACCTTTCTTAGCGTCTTATCCACGTTGCTGGCTGCATCCAGCCTGATGACGTATGGCCTAAGAGCGAACTGTATTATGGACCGTCGGCGATGGATGTTCGAAGGCGGGCAATCAAACATGCAGCTTTACATTGTTCAACGTCACGTTGGCATGGCGCCGGCTACGAAGTTGCGCCTTGTGATATGGCGTCTTGACTGCTACCATAACCAAGAAGGGATCAGGATGATTCCGACGTTTAAAAGGATTTATATGTTCTTGTTGCCTCTGTATAGCTGGGCGCTTGGCCCAATTTTAGCTATATCCATACAAAATAATACTGTTATGTCTCGCGATTACCCGTCACATCATTTGACGTTGAGCCGAACGGGGCATGCCTCGATGTTACGTCGTGGATCTCTGGTTCTTAGCGGCGTTATTTTAAGAAAATCTACATTAAATCAACAAGTTGCAATTAGTCAGCGTTGGCATGATCCGGCCGAGGTGATGACGGCACTTTCTCTGCATTGCGTGAGTATCGACAGGTTAACTCTGCGGTATGGTTTGGCGGTCGATTGGTTTATGTCAGCGCCAGCATTGCCTTATCGACTGTGCCACATGCGTGTATAGATCATCTCAGCATGCATTAGATAGGGTTGGATAACAACGACGTTCGATTTGTCATTATTCATTGGATATATCGTTGTATATAGATGCCTTTTTGCGACGGCCAGAGTTAGCATTAAAAAGATGCCAACTCTGTACGCTGTTGATGACAAGTCTATGGTTATGCCGCGGGGACATAACCACAGGCTTGGTTTAATCTTCAACGTGATCTTTAGAATTTACGCTTGCGCATAAAGCCTAGGCCAAGCAGACCCAAACCTAACATTGCCACTGACGCAGGTTCGCTAATCTGAGCGTTAAAGGAGATTGAACCATCATGGGTTGCCCCCTGAACGACGGTTGCACCGGCATTTTGATACACGATATTTGGCCGCACGGAATTGCTATTTAAATCAACCCGGAATTTCATTTTGATCGGATTACCATCAGCACCAAGGGTTGAGGTAATATCACCAAAGGTTTTATTGCTACCGTTAAACGATGTGTTAAACATATCCGTGGTCGCCACGCCATTGAAAGCGGTCGCGCCATAGTTGCCTACATAACCGTCGAGGAATAAACCTGAGGCAGAATACTCGCTGCCAGTCACAATCAAATCAAAGATACGAACCAGCTGTGTTTGTGCCGCAGGGACATCCATCAAGGCCGCATAAAACGAAATGGTGCCACTGGTGTAGCGCAGGCCAAAACCATCAATCGGGTTGTAATCCATAAAGCCGGTTAAGTTATCAAAACCGAAGGTCATAAACCAATTGTTGTAATAACCATTATGACTTTGACCGCTCATTTGTGTTGGCAACAGCGAGGTAATGCTGTTATTACCATAATCCAAAGCGGGGTTAAAATTGGGTAACTTTACCCCGCCAGATGATAACACTGTGTCACCGGCATCAAAAATGCCATTGTTGTTGGCATCGGTGAAGCTTGAGGACGATGTGTAATTATACTGTAAATCATCAACCCAACCGGTACTGTTTGGGCCATCAACTTTGTTAAAACCGTTAGCGCCGAAATTAGAACCAACGTTCAGGTACACTGGTTGCGCTATCGCAGCGCCAGACATCAGTGCGAATGCCACAGCTAATACTTTAACTTTCATTTTTACGCTCCTGTAAAATGGGTCTGAAAGTGACCATTAAAGTTAGAGCAAAAGGCATGCCAATCATTAACCTGTTGATTAGAAAGATCTTATTCTACCAAGGGTTGAAGCAGTGAAAAAAATATTGACATTGGCGTAATTAAGAATTTTGTGCATGTAGCGCTAGATATAGCGACTTGTTTTGCGAGTGTGATTGTTTAGGTTTAACCACAAGATGTCTAGGTTGACGCTATCAGCCAAAAGAAAGCCCGAGGCTCGGTACTACTCGACCCACCATCATGCATTGCCGCGCTTTGTATGTTTCGAAACACGAGGCTGGTGAATTCAATGCTAGTGAATTCATTGCTGGTGGGGCGGTCGTTAACGTGATTCAACGATGCACTGCGGTTATAAACCTCTGCGGCTGACAATGTGAGTTATGGTCAGCGTAGATTGTATAAGTTCAATCAATAAAATTTGCGGTTTTAGTGACGTCGACTGGCTTTGACCGACAAGGTCAGACTAAAAGTGGCCATGGGCTCATCGGCGTGCAGGCTGGGGCAGGTGACGGTAACCTGAACCGTTTTGTTGATGCGTTGCCCAGTTTGTACCGATTCATGCATCATCTGGTCAATGATCTCGCCATCGTGACATTGAAAGAAAACCTCGGCTTCTGGTCGCTTTAAAAACTCACCTTTGACATCTTTAAAGGCAAAATTGGCATTAATTCCCAGCATTTTTGCTTTGCTAAAAACCAAAAACGCGCCAGCTAAATCGGCACCTATCGCCAAGGCACCAAAATAAATACTGCCAAGATGATTTTTTGTTTGCCAGCTATGCGGCATGCTGATCACGATAGATTTCTCATCCATCTGTCGAATGGTTGGCCGACAAAAACCGATTAAGGGAATATAACGTAGCCCAAACCAAAACAGCATTCGATTGGCTTGTTTCAACGTGACGTTTTGAACCTTTGACGTTGTATTGTTTGTTGTTGTCATAGTGATGTTCTTTATTAAGCATGGGTTAAGGCTGGAATGCCGTGTTACTTTGTTACGGGTTTGGCTCGGACCCGTTTAGCACTGCGATATATGGATTATGATGACTAACTACGACGAACACATAGGATGCGAATAGTGTAGGTAGGCAGCCTACGTTGTCAAAATTAGAGACGAGCTTAACTTACCATAACTGGTCAGACAAGTATTATAGCGTTATGTCGTTTGGTCAATAAATGGTGTGTTTATTAATAAACATGGTAGTGTTGATTAATGATGGCGTTGTGCGTAAAATAAAAGCTCAGGGTGCATGGATGGTATGCACACATTGCGGTATCAGCATAGACCTTGCGTAGAGCCTAACATCGTGATTCATGCGTGTTTGAGCGCGCCGTCATGTTGTTGCTTACGTGAATAGTAGGTCTGAAGGAGTTGTCATGGCAATTGCAGAATATCAGGCTAATTCCCCCTCACCAGTACTGTCGGCTGAACACGAAAGCAAGCAGGCAAAAATACTTGCCAAAGGCTTAGTCAGATTATTACATGATCATTGGCAGTTAACCCGGGAACAGCAGTGCGAGCTACTGGGTCTGAGCACGCAGAGTCGACGTAAATTGTTGGAAATGGCGGATGGACTGGCAGAACTCCCCAAAGGACGTGATGCTGCCGATAGAGCTGGGTATCTGCTGGCTATTCATAAGGCGCTAGGGTTGCTATATCCAGCCAATCCTGAACTACGTTACGGTTGGGTCAAACTGTTTAATCAAGAATTGCAATGTGTGCCGCTGCAGATGATGTTAAATGATGGCATTTTAGGTCTTGCCAAGGTCAGTCGTTATTTAGATTTTGTCCGAGGTCGATAATGGATGTTAGCGCATTATTAGATACTGTGCATGCGTTTGATGGCAAGGTTCAGCGCAATATAACTTCGTTACAACGCAGCCAAGATTTGTTTGCCGATCTATATGATGCAGAAGACATTGACGCCGCGACAGTTTTTATTCAAACCGAAGCCAATGTCAAAGCACGTAGTGCATCCACAGATTTTATTGAACGGGGTTTTTTGTATTCCACAGCGATAGGCTATCCCTTTGAAACGGATCATTTTATGGCGTCGCGTTATAGTGATGGCCGTTTCCCTGTGTGGTACGGTGCTTTAGATTTAGAAACCACTGTGCTGGAAACCTTATATTACATGGTCCGCGAAGTTCGCGCTATGCCAGACTGGCATGGCGAGCTATTGGTGCGAGAACGTGCCGTTTATCAAGTCCAACTCACGGCCTTAGCCTTTGATGTGCGCGCGAAAGCAAGGCTTCATCCTGCGCTTACCGCTGATGATTATCATGTTACTTGGCAGATCGGTCGACGTTTATCCTATGAAGGACATCCCGCCATTTTGTATCCGTCGGCGCGACGGCCTGGCGGGAGCAATGTTGCAGTATTTCATCGCAAGGTGCTATCTGCACCCAAATTAATACATTATTTAACATATCGGTTGTATCCTGCGTCTCAGCACATTGAGGTGGTCCGCCCCGGAACGGGTGTAATCATGTATGTTGATTACGCACTTGGTAGTACCTTTCATCAGATAAAACTTGATATTCGTCAGAATGAGCCCCATGTCGACTCACAAGGCGAAGGCTTATTGGTTACGTTAGATAATCTCTGACAATTAGTAAGCTTTTAACTGATTAACGCTTGATTTTATTAAGTTATAATCGAAGTGTTTAACTGGGTAAACTGGAGAGTTTAAATGAAACGCATCATGTTATTCGTATTAACCAACTTAGCCGTGGTATTGGTGCTAAGTGTGGTGTTATCTATTGTTTTTAGTGTCTTCGGTTTGGATCGCCAAAGCATGGGTGGTCTGCTGGTGATGGCGGCCATCTTCGGTTTTGGTGGTTCATTGATCTCGTTAGCGATGTCAAAGTGGATTGCGAAAAAAACCACCGGCGCCGTTGTGATTGAACAACCCAGTAATCAAACTGAGCAATGGTTGCTAGATACGGTTCGCCGTCAGGCACAGCAGTCAGGGATTGCCATGCCTGAAGTGGCAATTTACGACTCGCCTGAGATGAATGCTTTTGCCACAGGCATGAGCCGCAACAATTCACTGGTTGCGGTGAGTACGGGCTTGTTGCACAGCATGTCTGAAAATGAGGTCGAAGCGGTTCTCGCGCATGAAGTCGCTCACGTCGCCAATGGCGACATGGTGACCATGGCGCTGATCCAAGGTGTCGTAAATACCTTCGTGATTTTCTTTGCTCGTCTAGTGGCTGGTGCCATTGATAGCGCTTTAAATAGCTCAGATGACGAAGAAGGTGCATCAGAAGGTCCGAGTATGACCTACTTCATTACATCCATCATTCTTGAAATTATCTTCGGGATCTTGGCAAGCACCATTGTGATGTGGTTCTCACGTCAGCGTGAATATCGTGCAGATGCAGGCGCAGCTGCTTTAGTTGGTGCACGCAATATGGTTGCGGCACTGGAGCGACTGAAATATAACCAAGAGAGTCAATTGGGTGGTTCAATGATGGCGCTTGGCATTGCCAGTAAACCTGCAATGAATGAGTTATTTTTAAGTCACCCACCTCTAGAAAAGCGTATTGCCGCATTACAAAACCCGCACGTCAGTATGGCCTAACCGCCAGCTAACAATGCCATGGCATAAACAGTGTCCTATGGTTCGGGTAAAAAACGCCATGCATTGCATGGCGTTTTTTTTTGTAAACATTTGAATTATTTAGCGATGGGGGTGTTGTTTGCCGGTAAACGTGCCGCTAAACCACGTACTGACATTACATCGACCAGTTGTGCTTGCGTTTGAAACGGTTGTAGCGGATCCTCCGGAGCGAGCACACCTAATTGCGCGGCACTGGGGTGTGCGGGAACCCAAATGGTCAACGTATCAGGTTCGGCAAACGCATACGCATGCCCTTGTTGGCCGTCGAGGGCAAATGGAGCTCTGATCACCCGAGGGTCAGGGATATTGGTTTTAAACAACATTTCACCATGAACGCCAAGTAACTGTAGTTGTGTGGTGGCATGGTTGCTGGCAGTACGTGCGGCTGGAGCTACACCATGATTATCAATCGGCACGATACTTTCAATGTGGATCGATTGCTGATCATGACGCAGTTCCACTTGCCACAATGTTTGTGCTTGTACTGAAGCACCCATCAAAAACAGACAAGCCGCAAATAAATATTGACGCTGAACCATTTTAATTCCTTAATTCAAAGTGACCGACCAACGCGTGGTTTGACTCGCTAAATCATTCAATCGAATCACGCCGGTGATATCTGTCACAACGGCACTGACGCTATAGTTATTGTTGAGTTCGCGACAGCAGGTTATGCTGGTTTGATTGGTCCACTGTGTTTGTAACTGATTATTGACATACCATTCCAGTTTTTGGATGGGTACTCCCAACGTAGGTTGAACGGAAAATGTGGCAGCCGTACCGCGAGTGAGCGTGACACTGCTGTTGCTAGGACTTATGCTGCGCGTAAAACCAATTTTGGCATATATCTTACTGGCCCACGCCTCACCATTGACCACGCCGATCGGTGCGCCAAGCGAGCGCATAAAACTATCATACAGCGGCCGATAGTAACCTTTACTGTGATAGTACGCCCCCTCAAAGATACCGACCCCAGGGGCACGATCGGTGGTTGGGATATTGGATGGATCGGCAAACCAGTGTCGCCATTTGATGGTGGCTGCATCATTAATTTTGGTGACATTGGCCGATTTTGTTTCGCTATAAAATGGCGCATAAAATGCGGCGTTGGCATCATCGACATATTCATCCGCCAAGTCAGCAAAGCTGTGACCCAATTCGTGAATAGCTACGCTGTTGCTGCTCGGGTGCACGGACATGGTGGCTAAGCTACCGCCTGAACCACCATACTTTGTACTATTGCCAATGACTAAGACTTCATTATATTGCGGAACAAACTGCCGGACGTAACTGAACACTTTGCTGTTAGAGACACATAACAAACGGTCGATGTTAGAACAGTTAAAGGATCCGTCAAAGGCCGTATCCACCGTCAGATTAGCTGCCGGATCATCGATGCCAGATTGCTTCGAATCGGCATGAAGGGCATGGATAGTCCAGGCATTTTTATGAGCTGCAATTTCAGGTTGTTTGAAAAAATTATCAACAAACGCCTGTGCATGTTTAAAAAAAGCGGTCCGTTCTTGCGCGGTAAATCCATCTCCGACAATCACTAAGTGTACGGTGCTTCCGCTGGCTGGACCATACAAAACCCTCGCATTACCATTGTTGTTGCTGGGGAAAAGCTGCACTGAATATGGCGTAGCTACCGCTGTTTTACCATCGCTAATTGAAACAACAACGCTGGCTGAACTGGGTGCATCGAGCGTATTGGCAGTCAAGCTTAAGGTCATACCCGATATGCTGGTCGACATTGTAGTGGGAGACTGCACGCCATTGATGGTCACGATATCACCATCGGCATCACTTAAGGTTAACGTGACGGTGGCGCTTTCACCCGCCGCGAGGCTAAGTTCGGCGGGGACAAACGCAATGGTAGGTGCATCATTGATGGGCGTTACGTTAAATTCAATGGTTTGATTGACGGCGTTGGTTTTTCCATCTGACACCGCCACTGTGGCGGTAAATTTACCATGACGATCCGCATTTGGAATAAATTGAAAGCTTCCATTGGCTTGAAGATTAAATGTGGCATTGTTCGGCGAGGTCACAACGGAAAAATTTAGCGGGTCATTGTCCGCATCTCTTGCCTGGAGCGCGCCGCTCAATTGTCCATCTTCGTCCAGTGTAAAACTGACTTGTCCCCCCCACACCGGTGGACTATTCCTCGATGAACTATCGCCACCCCCACAGCCGCTCAGTAGCGTGACCGCGAATACTCCGGCCATCCACACGAAGCGATGTCGAACAGATATTGGTTGAGTGAATCGGATGTGCTGGCGTGCATGACAAAGAGCTTGAAGGTGACCCCGACGGAGTAGACGTCGTAGCAATATCATAAAAACTCCCTATAACGACAGAAAAAAAGCTATTAATTGATGTTAGGGGTACTAAGAGCATGCTTTTTTGCAAATGTCCGACTGACATGGACAAGTCTAGTTAGTAGCCAGATGAATGCTGTAGAACAACATAGGGTTAAAACCGCATGGCAGATCACCACCAGTCCCATAAAGAATAGGTGATGGATGCCTGGTTTACCAAACCACACCCAAAGTTGTTGCCAGATTTCAAGAAATAGCACATGGCACAGGTAAATGCCTAAACTATGGCGAGCTAACCATGCGGCTAGACCTTGTCCACGTGATTCAGGTAATGGCCGAGGTGGAAATGGTACTTTTTGTGTGAAATAACGCCATGTCAGTACCGAAACGATGGTCACCCCTAAAGCGCTGTATTGGAAGTTATACCCCACAAACCAGCCCTGCTGAGTCTGCCACCACACTTCAAACATATAACCAACGCTTATGCAGAGCGTCCCTATAAAAATCCAAAATGGCAATATGCAGTTATACCGACGAGCTAACCGGTTCGTGCGTGGTTTTGATAAAGGCTTGTCCACCGCGGGTGTCAAACCTGATGACTGCAACGGTGGTGGATCTTGATCGCTTAGGGCATTCGACGTTAGCGCCGATCTACTCGCAAAGGTATAACCACTACGCATGCCATGTACAAAAAAACCTAGAAATGCAGGCCACCAAAACCACCAGGGTATACTGGTAAGCCAGCTGTAACTTTGCATTTGCACAACGAGTGTCGCCGCTAGATGCTGGTGTTCTGTCGGATCGAGCCATATGATTTCTAGCACGGGGTAGCTCAACATAAAAAGAAGATAAAGCAGGCTAAACATATAACTCAGGACAACAAGACGTCCCGAGAACGCGGTGGGGCGAAATCCTGTGGTTGAAGAGCGAGCATGGTGCTGCAGAGGGGACGCTAAAGTTGCAGGCTCCACGACGGGATGCGGTGCCCTAAATGCCGCCAAGGCCAACCATGGACTTACCAGTAATAACCCTATAAAAAGCCACAGATACCATAAATGATAATAACTTCCACCTGCGCTAAAAAGATGGCGCAGTGCCTGTAAAACTGCGGCTGGCAGCGAAACCGAGACTCGTTGTAGCAACATTTGCCACATATCTAGCGCAGAAGCATCGGCGGACAATGTAGTTTGAAGTGACAGTAGATATTGCATGTCAACCTTGAATGCGTGCCATGCACTATAAAATACCGTTGCCAATAGCAGCGGCACTAAAAGGTCTATCAACCGGGAAAACACAACCTGATACATCGAGATGAGTCTGCCGAGCGACGCGAGCCTCAATGGATTTTCATTATTACAATCAACAACTTGTTCTCCCTGGTACGGGTGAAGCATGGGATGCCATTGCACCATGAGGACGGCGCCAGAAATCATCACGAATAAGGGGACTGCCATGCGACAGGCTGCGTTCACGGTCACCATGAAATACCAAACGGAAGAAAATTGTGGTACTGCATTTTGCAAAAAAGCGACGCTGTGTAGGAGAATGACTAGGCAAATCGCGATGGCTTTGAGCCGATCAAGCATCACGATTCGGCTTGGTATGTTGTTGGCATGCAGATAATGCCTTTGGTTTACCCAACTGACGTTGTGCAGCGTCGTATGCGTTGCGAGCATTGTTTTTGACAGCATGGTGTTGTCATTTCCCTATCAGCAGGTACCGCCATCCGAGTCTTGCATTAGGTTTTGTGGAGCCCTTCAACCATAACTGGCGACATAAAATGCTTGTTACTTTAGCGGCTTAGTTGCATGCTGTATAGCCGAATCGAGTGAGAATAAACGCATGTATTCATGAAGATGTAGCGCCAAATGCGCTTCTGCACCCTGCAATGCAGTCTTGTAAGTTACTGGTCAAGGGGTTTTGTCGAATAGTCTCTGGCATTGCGTATTCACTGTCATGGTAGCAACAGGCTCTCTCACGATAGCCATGTCGGCTGTGACGTGGAGGCTCAGGATTTGAGCGTTATTGGAAATATATGTCACGTACTTTTTTAAATGTTGGTGTTTTGGCTCGTTTATCGGTGGGTAGCGGTGCAGCTGCGCTGATGACGTTCCTGCATGCGTGGTTATTATTGTCATGGAGTGAGGTTGCCGATTACGGTTGGTTCGCCTTTATGCTGGTGGTTGCCGGGGTGATGGCTGCGGCTCAGCAAGCTTTCGTATTAACACCGCTGTTGCTTTGTCAGTCAAGCTTACACAACACCTCACACTCCACTTTACACACCCAGTCGATGTCGACCGGGGCTTCGGACGATCATACACACCTAACCATCTATTGGCAGTGGATAGCTATGGTGTTTCTTCTCTGCAGTGGAGCTCTGGTGGTGGGGGCAACGTACCTCATCCAGTCCCAGTCGTTGGCCATGGTGTTGATGGAACATGGGCGACACATCGACCTTGATAGAACCCTGCTTAACAGTCTTTGGTATCCTCAACAACTCTGGCTATTTGCGGCGATCAACGGCTTGTTTGTGATGAGTTTTATGTTGCGGCAATATTGGCGAGCCTTCGCCGTGCAGCAGCTGCAGTCAGACACGGCGACGCGAAGTGACTGGCACTTTAGCCTGATTGCATTGTTGGTCACCGTATTGCTGGTCACGCTGGAATTTACCCTGGAATTAAGGGCGGGAAGCCCAATGGAATCCTCCGCAGGACTCCTGCCGTCCATTGTGAATGTTCAAACACTTTTACTCGGTCTTATTGTGGCAAACCTGTGTGGCTGCATGGTATTCAAAGCGCAAATACAATCCTCATGTCGTGGCCAAGGTACAACGTTTTCGTTGGTAATAAGGAACGCTGTTTTCATCAATCTGCAGCAAGATTTAAAACGCTGGGCTTTTCCGGCCTTGCTTGGCGTTATCGCCGTTGAAGCATCCGTCAATCTTCATCACTATTTGCTCACGCTGTGGCAGGGCCCAGCGATGTACGCCCCTTTTGCGTTTGTCTTGTTATTATTTCGCCCCTTGGCGCTGCTGCAGCAAAATATGGTACAGCATGAACGGGCGTGGTTATTCGCGAGCTTTCACGGCAGCAACGAACCACATCACCCACGATTGAACGAAAGGCTGGGGAAGCATCCCGTGAACGTCATAAATGGTCACCCAGAGACCATTCAGCAATGGCTTGTGCGTCTGCAGCGCCAAACATTCCGCGCTTGGCTGGCGAATGTCGGATTGTTGGGGGTTGTGTTCGCTATGCTTGATTTCTGGCAAACTGAATTTTTGCCCACACTCTGGGGGCCTTTGGCGCAGCAGGGAACGGCGCTGTGGTGTCTGATCACGGGCTGTGTTTTATTGTGTTTAGGTCGCGCCTTGCGCGCCCCTTACACCGCACTCTTGCAAGCCAAAGGCGATATTGTTTGGCTAAGTCGATGTAGTAGTCTGCAAGCGCTCTGTGCGGTGCCGCTGTTTGCGGTGGTGATGTGGGCATTGCCATACATTTGGATTTTACTGCCAATGCTGGCGCTGGAGATAGGGCTGCTTTGGCAATTACGTCAGCGTTGCCAAGGCCATTATAATGGCGTATGGCAATAATGAATTTAGCGAAGGTATCGCGCAGCATCTGGCATCACCAGAATGAGGCGAATATGGAATGCATGCAACAGCAACGTCGGTCATCATGCATGGGATCGAACTAGGTGAGGTCTGAGATGCGCAAAGATAGCGCGAGGTCGCAAGAACGGCTGACAGTTGGTAAAACAAAGACATTGGCGTTGCAAGGGCATGGTCACTGGGCGTTTGCGATGTATCTTTTGAACCAACGGCTACTGTCGTTTTTTTCTACATCTGTGATGCGGATACGTCTCATGTGGTGGCGAGTTCAAGGCGCCGAGCAGGCACAATTTTTTGGCCTGACACAGATTTGTCGTCATCCCACTGGTGCTATGGTGCTTGGACGGCATCTGGTGTTTCGTTCGGCGCCAAGCAGTAACAGTGTGGGTTTAAAACAGAGCTGTTTTTTATCGGCAGGGCGCGGCGCAACGTTATGCATCGGTGATCACTGTGGTTTTTCCGGCACCGTGATTGCGGCCAGTGAGCATATCAAAATCGGTCAACGCGTGCTTTGTGGCGCAAATGTCACCATCTGTGATTCGGATCGCCACCCCATCGCGGCGGCACAGCGTCAATTACCGCCCGCAGCACAACAACAGGTGATCCAAACTGCACCGATCTGTATCGAGGATGATGTCTTTATCGGCATGAATGCGCTGATTCTAAAAGGTGTTACCATTGGCGCGGGCGCGGTAGTTGCTGCCAATTCGGTGGTGACATCATCGGTGCCTGCTGGCGCTATGGTGGCAGGAAACCCCGCCAAGATCATCGGTGAGACCACGCGGTTGCCCCAACCATCGGGCCCTGATAGCACGCCCTTACAGCACTCATCTACAAGCACTGATTCGAACTCGCACACCAGTGCGCAAGGGCATGCACAGCCATGACAATTGCTAAACCTTTAGCTCAACCCATCACCCAACTTGCCGTATTGTTGACATGCCATAATCGACGTGAAAAGACCTTAGCCGCACTGACGTCGTTATTTGCGCAATCGGTGTTGCAGCCACTATCTGCGCAAACGACCGCGCAAAGCATTGAGCAAACCTATGCGCAATCAAACGCGCAAACGCGGCGTTCTGCCAATATGGGGACAACGTTCATATCAGCCGAGTTGTCGACTCCGAGGTTAACCGTGTTTTTAGTCGATGACGGTTGTACGGATGGCACCGCAGCGGCGGTTGCTGCGCATTTTCCACACGTGCAGATTATCCAAGGTTCTGGGCAGTTGTTTTGGAATAGAGGCATGCGACTGGCATGGCAATCTGCGATCGCGTATGCGCAACAATTGCAACCCGCGCATAAGTTTGATGCGTACATCTGGCTGAACGACGATGTGTGGCTGGATCCGCAAGCCCTAGCGCGGCTATTGGACGGCTACGTTGGCGCCATGCAGAACCATACCCGCAAGGTTGGCGCCATCGTCGGTTGCTTTCTTGATCCTTCGACATTGGCCGTAACCTATGGCGGCCGCTGTCGAGGTTCTGCGTTAAAACCTTTTAGCCCAGGGCCTTTATTAGCGGTTTCACCTTGCTTGCAACGGTGTGATTTTATCAATGGCAATTTTTGCCTTATTCCGGCGGACGCCGTCGAGGCCATAGGGATCCTCGATGAGGCCTTCACTCACAGCATTGGTGATTATGATTACGGTCTGCGTTTACAGCATGCGGGTTACTCGCTATGGCAGGCGAGCGGGTTTAGTGGTTATTGCACAGCCAATAGCAACACAGGCCAAATTTTTAATGCTAAGGTACCGTTGGGTACACGCGTCGGTTGGCTAAAGCGGCCAAATGTATGGCCACCCGCCGCAGAATGGGCGCTGTTTGTTCGTCGTCATGGTGGTTGTTTATGGCCATATTGGTGGTTACGGGTATGGCTTCGTGGCCGTTTTCCCCGGCTATGGTTATGGTTATCACAAAAGGCCTCCTCCAGTCTTGCTACAGATCGCGAGTCGAATTAATGTCCACACAGCCATCCGAGCATCAACCTATTGATAAATCACCATCGCGCAGCATGGCGCGCGTGGTCATTATTCAAGAGCAACTGAAACAATATCGGTTACCGTTATTCTCACAATTGGCAGCCGCGTTGGCGGCTGAACATATCGAACTGACCGTGCTATATAGCCACCCCAATTTACAGGAAGCACAAAAAGCGGATCACCGGCTTGTTGATGCGCCTTGGTGTCAGACGATCGCTATCTACCATTGGCGTGGTCTCACATGGCAGTGTTTACCTTTTTCTCAGTTGCAAAACGCTGATCTGGTGATTATTGAGCAAGCCAACCGTCATCTGGCGAATTGGTGCTGTTGGCTAGCTTATCGACTGAAGGTTATGACAAAGCACAGGTTACGCTGGCCAAACCTGGCATTTTGGGGGCATGGTCAAGATTTTCAGCGGCCCCATCTGCGTTACCGCGATCGCGTAAAACAATGGCTTATCACAACGGTTCATTGGTGGTTTGCGTATACCCCACAGGTTGCCCAGGCCGTGGCAGCACAGGGCATGCCGTCCACTAAAATTGTGGCACTAACGAACACCGTCGATAGCCGTCACCTGCATGCAGCGGTAACCAAAATCCGACTATCTGCATCGCAAGCTTCGCTAACACAAATGCAAGACGATGTCGCGCCATCCATGACGTCGCTATGCCATCAGACGGTGCACGCAACCGAATCTCAACATGGGTTACCGGTATTTCGATGGCTTTTTTGCGGCGCGTTGTATGCGCATAAGCGGCTAGATTTGTTATTCGCCGCGGCAGACGTGTTAAGTGCCGAAGATATCCCGGTGCAGCTAACCATCATTGGTGCAGGCCCATTACAAGCATGGTGTGAACAGATGTGCGCAGCGCGAACTTACGCCAGCTATGTCGGCGCCTTGTTTGCCGATAGTGGATCGGATGTCCCGCACGATGATGGTGCACCAAAAGATCCGCGAGCCCGCTATTTTGCTGATGCGGACGTCTTGGTGATCCCTGGCTTAGTTGGATTGGCCGTGGTGGATGGTTTTGCCGCTGATTTACCTCTGATCACCACCGATGTTCCGTATCACAGCCCAGAGATTAGTTATTTGCGGTCGGGTTACAATGGTATGATGTGTCAGCCGGAAGTTAATGATCTCGCAGCCACCTTGCGGCAACTTTGGTTGGATCCCGCGCTGCTTGCGCGTTTACGGCAAGGAGCACATGACAGTTATCCGCAACTACAGCTACCGGTTATGGTGGCACAGTTTTGCAAGGGCATCATGGCCGCGTTGGCGGTTGGGCACACGGCGCCGTCAATATCGCGCGTGGATAAAGAGCTATAAAAATGCATATTTTGCTGATTCATCAGTGCTATCGGCAACAAGGTGGCGAAGAGCGTATCGTTTTGCAGCAACAACGCTGGCTGACGCAAGCAGGTCATCAGGTCAGCCTTTGGCTTGAACCTGCATTGCCGCCCCTGCCGACAGCACGCTGGCGGCAATTATGGCAGCACCTGCGTTTAACCTTTCGTATCTGTTGGTCGCGTCGTAGTGCCCGTATGCTACGCCAGCGGGTGTTGGCCGCTCAGCAAAACGGTCAGGCGATTGATGTTATCCATATTCACAATACGTTCCCTGGAATTTCCTTATCCATAGTGCATCAAGCTAAGCAATTACAATTACCCATAGTGATGACACTGCATAACGCCCGTTGGTTGACGCCCAGTGCGGTGACACAGCCCGATGGCACTTTGATATCCAGTTGGCAAGCATGGTTGGATAAAACATATCGAAATAGTCGTTTAGCGACTTCCGTGGTGCTATTGAACAATCTGTTGCACCGTTCCCGACAAAGTCTAGAGCGTTGTGATGCCATCATATGCCCGTCGCAGTTCTTGGCGGCGGTGTATCAACGGCATTGGCCACGACCTTTGCCGCTTCGGGTGATCGCGCATGGCAGTGACTTTGTCACGCCTGTGGTTACACCCTCAACCCTGATGGGGACATCAGCGCCAGCGCATACGGCATCTCATGAGGCCACGCCCCGCGTTATTCCTAAGCATAGTCGCCGCGGCGCACTTTTTGCCGGCCGCGCGGATGCAGAAAAAGGTTTACCTTGGTTATTGGCACATTGGCCCTATGCCATTATGCCGCTGACGGTGGTGGCGCCGGTGAGTGCGGCACTCAAAGCGGCCTACCCGCAAGCGCACTTTTGCCAGTGGTTAGCCCCAGAAGCATTAGCAGCATGCATGGCAAGTATGGAATTGGTGGTAGTGCCATCACTTGTTGGGGAGAGTTTTGGTAATACGGCGTTAGAAGCGCTTGCTCTTGCCGTGCCAGTGCTCGCCGCTAGGTCAGGCGCCTTGCCAGAATTAGTCCAGCATGGGCATAATGGCTTACTTTTTCAGACGATGGATGCTGTGGATCTGCAAGCCAAAGTGCGAATGTTTGTGGATTCACCGGCTTTACAGTCGCAGTTGCGTCAACACGCCGCACGATCTGTTCAGCATCTGTCGGCGCAACATCATGTGCAAGCGTTAACGCAGTTATATCGCGAACTGGTAGTAAAGCCATGCCAGATGGATTAAATGCCAGATGGATTAAATGCGGCGAGATGGTCTTCAACAGGTATACGGCATTTACCTCGGTGACCAATTGAATGATTGTGTTGTCCCGAATGAAAACCTACTTCCAATTGATAAATGATGCAACAACGGCTGCGCTTGGATTGGCATGTTGACAAGGATAATGTAGTAATTGGCATGACCACATTCGACCCACCGAAGCCCAAAACGGCCGTCACAGACCAGCAACATGCAGCGCATCAGCACGATGCGATGGCCGAACTTGTGCATGAATCACCTGCTCACCATTGCGCTGAGCCGAGATTGCCCAGTGTCCAAGGTGATAGAGCGCGATATGAACTGCTCGGTATTGGTCTGACCCCGTTTCTTTTCGACGAGGTTCGACAGGATATTCTAGAGTGTGCTCAGCAGGGGCGGCATGTTTATGGGTGTTTAGCCAATGTGCATATGGTGATGGAAGCTCGTGATAATGCGGCGTTTGCCACTGTGGTTAATCAAGCGCGCTGGGTGTTACCTGATGGACGTCCTTTATACTGGTGGCTTCGGCAACGGGCGCTATGCCAACAGATCCGAGGCTTAGATTTAATGGTCGCGCTGCTTTGCGATGCAGCAAAGCAGGGGATCCGTATTGGTTTATATGGTGGCCAAGACCAAGCGTTTATCACCGCGTTAAGCAGGCTTTTGTTGCAGCGCTGGCCAGATTTATCGATTGTCTATGCGTATGCACCGCCATTTCGGCCTTTAAGCGACAGTGAGCACCAGCGTATTGTGCAAGATATCAATCGCAGTCAGGTGCAATTATTGTTTGTGGGTATCGGGTGTCCACGACAAGAATTATGGATGTCAAAGGCCACGGATGTATCCTGTGTACAGCTTGGTGTTGGCGCCGCCTTTGATTTTCTTCGTGGTCACAAACGACATGCGCCTGCGATATTTAGCCGGCTCGGGCTAGAATGGTTGTGGCGTTTAGCTTGTGAGCCGCGTCGTTTATCCGGCCGTTATTTACGGCAAAATCCGCGCTTTTTATGGGCGCTATGGCGAGATTGGCGAAAAAAGCAAGTACAGAAATAGCCGTCCTACATACCATCACGCGACGACAAGGCGCCTTCATACAGATAAATTATAGGCTCAGCGTTATGTTGTGCGTCTTGGCTAGATTTTGTGGTTTGCTAAATAATTGTCGGCCAAGGTAGAATGGCAAGAACAATCGGGACAGCAAATATCATGAAAAGCTCTACGAATTAGTCTTTAGGCTGATGACAAAAGAGCAGGGAACTCCATGCTTCAAAAAGTTGCGTTTATCACCGGGATCACTGGCCAAGATGGTTCCTATTTAGCCGAGTTATTGCTCAGCAAAGGCTATCAAGTTCACGGCCTAAAACGACGTTCTTCATCGTTAAACACCCAGCGGATCGATCATCTTTATCAAGATCCACACACTCCGGATCAGCAATTCTTCCTGCACTATGGCGACATGGCAGATAGCAGCAATCTGACGCATTTACTGTTAAAAATTCAGCCCGATGAAGTCTATCATTTGGCGGCGCAAAGTCATGTGGCCGTCTCGTTTGAAACCCCGGAGCATACCGCTGATGTGGTCGCCGTGGGGACGTTGCGGCTGTTAGAGGCGATAAGGCATGCCGGCTTGGCGCATAAAACCCGTATTTTTCATGCCGCGACGTCAGAGCTCTACGGTTTGGTACAAAGCAATCCACAACGTGAAAATACGCCTTTTTATCCACGATCACCTTATGCGGCGGCCAAGTTATATGCGTATTGGATCACGGTGAATTATCGTGAAGCGCAAGGAATGTTTTGCTGCAACGGTATTATGTTTAATCATGAATCACCGCGGCGTGGCGAAACCTTTGTCACACGCAAGATTAGTCGTGGTTTAGCCGCGATCGCACTAGGTCAGCAATCATGCCTTTATTTAGGTAATTTGGATGCCAAACGTGATTGGGGACACGCCAAAGATTATATGCTCGCGGCCTGGCTTATGCTGCAACAACCAGTCGCACAAGATCTCGTCATTGCCACGGGTAAACAATATTCGGTACGCGATTTTATCCTAAGCTGCGCCAATACCATCGGTCTCGAGCTCAAATTTCAAGGTCAAGGGATTGACGAAGTCGCCATGATTACGGGGTTCAATTCACGTTTTGATGTTCAACGCACACCAAACTTTAGTCGTGGCCAGATTATTATTCGGATTGACCCTCGCTATTTTCGGCCAGCTGAAGTCGATAGCTTGCTTGGTGACGCAACCTTAGCCCACACCAAGTTAGGTTGGCAGCCAACCATTGATTTTGCTCAATTGTGTGAAGAGATGATGCTGGCGGATTTGACACTGGCGTATCAAGAGTTGCAAATCAACATGATTCAAAAGCACGTGTCGATGATGATTCAATCTCAAGGTTTTGTTCACCATCAAGACCTTGCTACTGTTCAAGAACGTCGAGTGACAGCGAGCAAAAACAAGGAGCAGCCATGACCAAAGTGGTAGTACTGGGTCATTCCGGAATGGTGGGGCAAGCATTGTGCCGAGCGCTACCCATACGGAACGGTGATGAACTTCAGCTATTTTCGCCTTCGCGGCAAGAACTTGACCTTACAAAGCAGGCCATGGTGCATGACTACATGCATACCATCAAGCCAGACCATGTGTATGTTGCCGCGGCCAAAGTGGGTGGCATTCTAGCTAATATGCAATTTCCCGCTGATTTCATAACAGAAAATTTACTTATCAATTGTAATGTCATTCAGGCGTGCTACTACGCCAAGGTATCTCGTACGCTGATCTTGGGGTCAAGTTGTATTTACCCAAAATTAGCATCACAACCGATGGCCGAATCAGCATTATTAACCAGTGCACTTGAGCCAAGCAATGAGCCTTATGCAATCGCCAAGATAGCCGCCTTAAAAATGGCTGAAAGTTACTTCCGCCAGTACGGCATGGATATTCGAGCCTTAATGCCAACTAATTTATATGGCCCTGGCGACAACTTTCATGCCGAGCACAGCCATGTGATTCCCGCCTTGTTAAAGCGTTTTCATGATGCAAAGCAGCAAGGTCTCTCTGAAGTTGTCATCTGGGGGACAGGGCAAGCACTCCGTGAATTCTTACATGTTGATGACTTGGCTGTGGCGGCGTTACACGTTATGCAACTACCGACATCTGACTATAATGCGCTGACCAGTCCACATTGCCGACATCTAAACGTCGGCAGTGGCGAAGATCTCACTATCGCAGAACTTGCAAAGCAGGTGGCGACGGTTACTGGTTACTCGGGTGCTATTGTATTTGATCAACATAAACCTGATGGTACGCCACGCAAGCTAATGAATAGCCAATTGTTGCGCAGTACAGGGTGGGCACCCAGCTATGATCTGGCGCAAGGCCTCGCGCAAACGTATGAATGGTATTTGCAACAGCGCATTTATCGAAATGTCGCCGCCGGCTGAGATATTCATCACCAGAGCTTGAGTTATGCAAAGTGCATTGATACTGCTTTGGTAAGTTCTGACTAAAGATAATTAACACTGACAACGGATAGGATTTTTTATGCTATTACCCGTCATCATGGCAGGGGGATCAGGGACGCGATTATGGCCATTGTCGCGCGGTAATTACCCGAAACAATTTTTGCCGTTATACCCATCCGACGACGATCCGCGAGAAAGACGCTCTACGGCTTCCACTTCATCTCCAAAAACCATGTTGCAACAAACTATCGAGCGGTTGCAGGGCTTGGCTCACTTGCCGCCGCTGTTGTTATGTAATGAAGAACATCGTTTTATTGCAGCTGAGCAGTTGCGACAACTGGGTATGACGAACAGTAAAATTATACTGGAGCCGGTCGGTCGCAATACCGCCCCCGCGATTGCGCTGGCGGCACTTCATGCGACGGCACAAGGGCAAGATCCTACCTTGCTGGTGCTGGCGGCTGATCATGTGATTGCGGATGCCGCGGCTTTTCGGGCGGTGGTGCAAAGGGCGCAGACTTTTACGGACGCTGAAAAACTCGTGACCTTTGGCATAGTGCCAGATCGGCCGGAAACCGGTTATGGTTATATCCGTCGCGGCGTTGCCTTGCCCCCTCATCAGCAAGAAAGTGCGGCTGCTGTATCTGCGTTTCAAGTGCAGCAATTTGTTGAGAAACCCAATCGAGAAACCGCCGAGCGCTACCTTGCCAGTGGCGATTATGATTGGAACAGTGGCATGTTTATGTTTAAGGCGTCGGTGTATCTGGCCAAGCTTGCGACCTTTCGCCCAGACATTCTGCAGGCCTGCCAAGCGGCTATGGCGACGCCAACTGTCGATAGTGATTTTATCCGCGTGGACCAAGCCGCTTTTAAAGCTTGCCCTGACGATTCTATTGATTACGCTATCATGGAGCCGTTGACGGCGAAGGCTAGCGATGCAGTGGTGACTATCCCATTGCAAGCCGGGTGGAATGATGTTGGCGGTTTTGAAGCCTTATGGCAAGTGTCGGCGCAAGATGCGCAAGGCAATGTACTGCAGGGTGATGTGGTGATTGACCAAACCTCGCAATGTTTTATTCGTTCCGAACAGCAACTCGTCGCGACGGTTGGGGTTGATAATCTGGTGGTGATTGCCACCAAAGATGCCGTACTGGTCGCGGATAAGTCCAAGGCACAACATGTGAAAAACATTGTGCAGCAATTAAAAGCGGCAGGGCGGCCGGAAGTGAGCTTGCACCGTGAAGTCTATCGGCCGTGGGGCAAATACGACTCTGTCGATCAAGGCGCTCGCTTTCAAGTGAAACGTATTACCGTAAACCCAGGTGCGAAGTTATCGGTGCAAATGCATCATCATCGCGCCGAACACTGGATTGTGGTATCTGGTACCGCCAAGGTCACCATCGACGGTACCGAGCGCTACTTAACCGAAAACCAATCCGTGTATATCCCTATTACCGCAGTTCATGCGCTGGAAAACCCAGGAAAAGTGCCCTTAGAGCTGATTGAAGTGCAGTCGGGCGCGTATTTGGGGGAAGATGATATTGTGCGTTTTTCAGATCGTTACGGCCGGAGCTGAGTATGACAAGTTTAGGGTATAGAGCAATCCGCTGTGTGAAGGCGTATGATATTCGCGGCAAATTAGATATTGAACTTGATACCGACGTTGCCTACCGCTTAGGCCGGGCCTTCGGCCAATATCTATCGGCGAAAACTGTGGTACTGGGATCGGATGTACGTGCCACCTCGCCGGCATTGAAAATGGCATTGGCACGTGGCCTACAAGACGCCGGCACGGATGTGATAGACATTGGTTTAGCCGGTACCGAAGAGGTGTATTTTGCCACGTTTCATCTGCAGGTCTGTGGTGGTATCGAAGTGACCGCGAGCCATAATCCAATGGATTACAATGGCATGAAATTAGTTGCGGCCGGTGCGACCCCCATCAGCGGTGACAGTGGCTTATTTGCCATTCAGGCGTTGGCGGAATCCGGTGATTTTCTGGATGTGCTGCGCCGCGGTGAATATCGGCAACATAATATAGTCCCGGCGTACATCGAACACCTATTGAGCTACATCGAGCCCGCCGTCTGGCGGCCGCTGACCGTGGTGGTAAATGCAGGCAATGGTGCCGCTGGTCATGTTATAGATGCCTTGGCGCCTGCACTGGCGGCCAAGGGTGTAATGGTGCAATTTATTCCCATCCACCATGAACCGGACCCGACCTTTCCCCATGGCATTCCGAATCCATTATTACCGGAGAATCGCGCTGATACGGCCGCGGCGGTTTTGCAACATCAGGCTGATTTTGGCATTGCGTGGGATGGTGATTTTGATCGTTGTTTCTTATTTGATGCGCAAGGTGCGTTTATCGAAGGCTACTACATTGTTGGTTTATTAGCCGAAGCGTTTTTACACAAACACCCGGGGGCCAAAATCATCCACGACCCGCGCCTGACTTGGAACACCATTGATCTGGTGCAAAAAGCAGGTGGTATTGCCGTGCAATCAAAAACCGGCCATGCCTTTATCAAGGAACGTATGCGGTTGGAAGATGCGGTCTATGGTGGCGAGATGAGTGCACACCATTATTTTAAAGATTTTGCCTATTGTGATTCTGGCATGATCCCATGGCTGTTGGTGGCGGAGCTGATGTGTCGCAAGCAGTTATCGTTATCTGCGTTGGTCGCGCAGCGAATCGCGGCATTTCCGGCCTCTGGCGAGCTTAATTTTGTGATCAAAGATGCCAAGCAGGCCCTGCTAACTATCGAGGCGCATTATCGATCTTCCGCCATCAGTGTTGAGTATGTCGATGGGCTTAGTATGAGTTTTGCCGATTGGCGCTTTAATTTACGAAGCTCAAATACCGAGCCGTTGGTTCGTCTGAATGTCGAGTCACGCGCGGATCAATCGCTGATGCAGCGGCAGACAGCGGCGATCGTCGCGCTATTGCAGGCGATGGCGTAGTAGGTAGCGTTTATTGAATTACGGCTGTTTCAAGCCTATAAAAAAACCCGCGAAGCTGCGGGTTTTTTTATGCATGCTAACTGTTGTCAGCCATCACCAAGGTGAACGGCGACAACCATTGATTATGCTTGACGACGGCGGAACATCAGTCCAGCAACAGCAAATGCAAACAGAGCCACAGTGGCTGGGGCTGATACTTGGACTAAAGATACGGCATCAATCGCAGCGCCTTTGGCATTACCATTAACACTGACGTTGTTCCATTTCACATCGCCAAATGCCTCAAAAGCCAATACCATGTCGGTAGCCACGGCTTTTACGTTGTAGGTATATTGTTTCCAACCTTGGCTGCCTAAGGTCTCCATGGATACTACTTTAGGTTGGCTGGCTATACTCCACAGTGCATCAGGGTGTGCAAAATACACATTTACGCCATTGTCGTTCATGTCTTCCGTACGGCCACGGTAGGAGAAGGTCAGTTGATAATCTTGACCTACCACTAAGTTTTTCACGATCTGGTAAATACCGCCGTTACTATCTTTGGCATTTTGATAGTTGAAGTGGGTATCCAATTCAACATAGTAGTTGCCATCCACCGCATTGGTACCTGCAACAGTCCCGCTGTAATGCGCTTCTACGCCAAAAAAGTTGCCATCAGCATCTTTTTGGCCTTTAAACGCTTTCCAGCCTGGCAGGTTTTCAAACACTGCCCAGCTATACCCGGTACCACGGTTTGCTAAGCTTTCAAATGACTTGGCGATATCATCATAATTGGCACCGTTGCCAAATGTAACTGAATTTTGGCCAGGCGTTTCCTCAAAAGAACCGTTGGTCACATGATTCATCACTGCCGCGTTTGCTGACAGAGAGCCAAAAGCCACTACGGCAGCCGCAGCAAGTTTTAACATAGAAAATTTCACCTTTATCCACTCCTGTGAGTATAGATATATCATTATTGAAACTAATATTGCGTATGCAATTTTAGTGCCGTAAATGTAAGTGATTGATTTTTATTATTATAAGAAATTTGTGCGTCTACACATGTAAAGAAAATAGACACAAATCAATCAATTATCAGTCATGTAGCGTTGCCATCCATCAGCAAAAGGCGACATGCCTACCGCAGTTTATCTGAGTTTATGTAACAATTTCGAGTCAATTTAGGTAAATCTTTCCACGCCAATAGAAAACCAGTCGCGAAAAAATGGAACACCAGTCTCTAAATAGGGGTAGTCATCAAGGTGCATGTGCATCGCTTATGGCATAAGCATGTCCATATGACCGAGTAAAAATAGTTGCGCGCTGCGCCGCTCCGATTGTTCTTGTGAAATCCATATCCGACGCTGTGGATCCAAACATATCCCTTCCACTTGGCCTGAGGCGGGTAAATGAAGCAACTGCAACAGTTGAAAATCTTGATCAAGCACGGCGATAAACCCCTGATAATTATCATGCAACAGCAGCGACCAAAGGTTGTCCTGAAAACGTCGATAGCCCAGCAGCAAATAACGCTGTGTCACGGCATCATAAGCGGCATCGGTGATCACCCCAGGCAGTGTCGCCGTTTGGGTCACTACGGTTAAGGTTTGCGCAGGAGCGTCAGGATCGATGATATAGACATGGCTTTGCCGTGATTGCCAGCTTTTACTAAACATGACCAGGTTTTCCCCGTTAAACACCAAGGCCTCAGCGTCAATATCATGCTGATATTTTTGCCGTCCGGCATCCTGTTTAAAATTGTGGTACGTCAAGGTGCGTGCGGCAAGCCATCGTTGTTGCCGCCGATCAAACGGCAACAGTTGTAATTGCGATCGCTGCCCAGCGTTATTGCCAATATCAGCCAACCACAACCATTGCGAATTGCCGGCAATGGCCTCGATATCAGTACTAGCTAAGGCCGTGCTGATGCTTTTTAACTGAGGTGATGTTGTTGGCGGATGGTGCAAAACACCTGCCGCGTTAGGTGGCAGCACCTGATGATGGTCTGAAACTGATTGAGGCCAGCTCAGTTCGAACAATTCAGCGGCATGGCCAGAATCATTATGGCTAAAGAGCACCGGCATCTGAAACGGTGCATCGGTCGCATCACCCTGATAGGTAGATTGCTGTAGGCTGTTATCACAAAATAAGCCAGAGCTTTCGCGTAACCGTTCAGGCAGCGGCCACAGTGCCTGCCACGTTGCAATAGTTCCTTCTTTGACGTGGTTGGCCTGCGTGGTTGGGTCTGATGCCGGCTGATTAGATTTAAGTTGTTGTTGATTTGTAACTGAATGGCTGCAGGCTGCAAGCAGCGATATAAAGAAAAGTAAAGTCAGTGTGAAGATAGGTAATTTCATCATCCAGTCACATAAGTTTCTGATAATCGGACTGTAATTTTACAACAAAAATCATTTATCATTGCCGCCGTTGTCATGAGATTGACCCATTTGTTCCCATGATAGCTCGAATTGGATAAGATAAATCGCATTGTTCTGTACGTAACGCAAGGAAGTCGCTGACGTTGAAGAAACCTAATCCGCTTGAATTTGTAGGCAACGGCTACGCATTTTTTTACCGTTTTGTCGATATTTCTGTCTTGATCACCGCATTTATCATGGTCTGTCATTATTTTAAGTTGACCATCGATAAAAACTACCTGATTTTAATGCTGATCCATGTGCTGTTTTTTTCCTACATTGCCGAAGGTCTTCAGCTTTATCGCTCCTGGCGAGCGGGGCGTTTTTCACAAATGCTCCGACTTTGCATTGGTGTGCTGTTTATCTCGTTTGCTTTGATGATCTTGTGTTTATTTAGTTTCAACGGCTTTAATTTTTATCACCGTGGTGTGCTGCTGTCGTGGTTGGCACTCAGCGGATGCTCCCTAGTGGCATGGCGTTATTTCAGCCGCTGGGTTCGTACTATTCAACGGGAACGCGGTATTAATTTGCAAAAAGTCGCCATTGTTGGCATGACCGAGCGTGGCATACAGCTGTACCATGAATTACAACAGCACCCTGAATTAGGATTTGATTGCGTTGGGTTTTATGATGACCGCGATGCAGAACGCCTCCCTGAAGATTACCGTCATTTACTGCAAGGCAATGTCAACGAAGCTGTGCTGACTGCGCAAGCCAATGTCATCAGCCGATTGTATATTTGCTTACCCTTGCAAGCAGAGAAACGTATCCACCATATGATCCAAATCCTCGGCGATACCACGTTAGATGTTTATTTGGTGCCTGATTTGCTTTACCTCAACATGCTGCATGGTCGCGTCGGCAGTGTGGGGGAAATTGATACGATCAGTGTGTTTGAATCTCCCCATTACGGTGTGCAAATGCACTTAAAACGTACTTTTGACGTCTGCTTTGCCGGTGCTGCCTTAATTGGCTTGGCGCCTTTAATGCTTGTGATTGCGCTCATGGTGAAATTAACCTCGAAAGGTCCGGTGTTTTTTGTGCAAGATCGCTACGGCTTAGATGGTCGCAAAATTGGTGTCTATAAATTTCGCAGTATGAAAGTGATGGAAAATAGTAGCACTGTGGTACAAGCCACCCGCAATGATCCACGTGTTACCGCCATTGGTGGATTTTTACGTCGCAGCTCTTTGGATGAATTACCGCAATTTATCAATGTGTTAAAAGGCGATATGTCCGTCGTTGGGCCTCGCCCACACGCGGTAGCACATAACGAGCACTATCGCAATAAAGTCTCTTTCTATATGCTAAGGCACAAAGTGAAGCCTGGCATCACCGGTTGGGCCCAGATCAATGGCTGGCGCGGTGAAACCGATACTATCGATAAAATGCAAAAACGCGTTGAGTACGACCTGCACTATATCCGGCACTGGACCTTGTGGTGGGATGTCAAAATTATTCTAAAAACCTTATTCAAAGGTTTTGGTGGTAAACATGTTTATTAAGGAAACAGGGAATTTTATGAAAACAAAAGTGAGCGCCTTAACCATTGCCGTGTTGGCCGGGAGTATCAGTGTGGCAGCGGCGCAAGAGCAAGATGCGTCTAAAGCCGGCGTGATCACCACCGAGTCAGGTATCGATTTTGTACCTGCGTTGTTACTCGGTGTAAAGCATGATGACAATATTACGCGTGCCTCGAGCGGTGAAATTAGCAGCTGGGTCACCACAGTGGCACCATCATTGAAGGCAAATTTAGTCGATGGTGCCAATACGTACACCGTCAGCACCGCGCTTCGCAACGGCACTTATTTGGATAGCTCTGAAGATAACTTCACCGATGGCTATTTGGATGCAGAAGCGCGTTTATCACCCTCGAGCTCACACAATTTTAAATTCAAGGCCAATGGCAGTTGGTTGCATGAAGAGCGTGGTACCGGCACCAGTACTGGCCGCGGCGCGTTGTTCAATGAAGTCACCAAGTTTAATACACAACTGCTGGATGCTGAATACAAATTAGGTGCAAGCAGTGCGCTGGCCGGCTTTCGTTTTAACACACGCTATTTCAATAAAGACTATGACAACAACCTGACCTTAACCGAGTTCCGCGAATACGATGCGTCCAGCCTCGGCGCCGCCTTTATGTATGGCGTGCAGGACTCCATCAAGTTGGTGGCGGATGTTGCAACCTCTGATATTCAGTACAAAAAAGAAGAATTAGCCATTCGCGGTGGTTCACGTGATAACCAAGACACCTATTACCGCCTCGGGGCTGAGTGGGATATTACCAGCGTCACCACAGGGACGCTGCGGACAGGATATCAAGACAAAGATTTTGACTTGGTCAGCCGTGATGATTTCTCGGGTGTGTCATGGGAAGCCATTTTGAACTGGATGCCATTGTCCTACAGCGGGTTTGATGTTGCGACCGGTCGTCGGGGCAAGGACGTCGAAGTTTATGACACCAACGGTGACTACATTATCGAACGTACCTACGCTATTGGTTGGAATCATCAATGGGATGATATTTGGTCAACCAAGGTATCTTATGAATACATGACCGAAGATTACAACCGCATTGTCCGTAATGACACCAATCGCATCGCCACCTTTGAAGTCAAAGGCAAAGTGCTGCGCTGGTTAACCGTGAAGGCCTTTGTCAATGGTCAAAACCGCGATTCCAGCGTGGCATTGCTCGGTTACGATCGCAACGTGATCGGTTTGGATTTTGAATTGACGTTATAAGGATGAACATGAAACGGCTGCACAGTGTTAGCTTTTGCTTTTTAGTGTGTCTGTGGTGCTTGAGCCTATGGCCTGGAGCTGGGATCCGCAGTGCCTTGGCTGCCGAGGCAGATAATTATGTCTTAGGGCCTGGCGACATCATCGTGATCCAAGTGTTTGGTGAAGATGAGTTGAAACTGGAGTTTCAACTGACCGACAGCGGCACCTTCAATTATCCATTTATTGGGACCATGAAAGCCACAGGTCTTAGCATCAAGCAATTAGAGCAACAAGTGTATCAAGGACTGAAAGGCGATTATTTTGTCGAACCCAACGTCTTTGTCGGTATTGTGCAATACCGGCCGTTTTACATCAGTGGCGAAGTGAAAAAACCAGGCGGTTATCCCTATCAACCGGGCATGACCGTCAGCCAAGCGATTGCCTTGGCTGGTGGTTTGACCGAGCGTGGTAAAGAGGATGGTATTCAGATTGCCCGTGAAGGCGATAAGTCTAATCCGACCAAAGGCACCTTGACCACCAAAATCAACGCTGGCGATACCATTACGATTGACCGGAGATTTTTTTGATGTCTAGTTTGACAGACGCGGCGGCGATGGAACAAAAAAACGCCGAAGTTATTGATTTACGCAAATATTTTCTGGTTATCAATAGAGCAAAGTGGCGCATTTTATTATTCGCCACGCTGGTGGCCGCACTCACGACCTTTGTGGTGCTGAATATGAAACCCGTTTACACCGCTAAAGCCACCTTGTTGATTGAATCGCAAGAAGCCAAAGCGGTGAAGATTGATGAAGTGTATGGCATCAATTCTGCGCAGCAAGAATACTATTTAACCCAGTTTGAAATCTTAAAGTCGCGCAGTATTGCTGAGACGGTCATCGACCGGTTGGACTTGGCCAATCATCCAGATTTTAAGAATGAAAAATCACTGCTCGATGAAGTCAAAGCCATGCTGCCGGTGTTACCTGGTGAAGGCCAGACCCAACACAGTGCTGAGGATAAAGCGTTACGTGCGCGCGAGAAGCTGATTGACAAGTTTGTCAATCGGTTATCGATTGAGCCGGTGCGCAAAACGCAGTTGGTGAATATTAATTTTGAATCCAACGATGCCAAATTGGCCGCGACAGTGGCCAATGCGGTGGGCGATGCCTACATCGAAAGCCAGTTAGAAGCCAAAATGGGCATCACCGCCAAAGCCAATGCTTGGTTGGGCGGCCGTTTGGGTGAACTGCGCGTGTTGGTGGATCAATCGGAAGCCGAGCTCGAAGCCTTTCGTCTGCGTGAGGGGTTGGTTGATGTATCGGGTGTGCGTAATTTAGACAGTAAAGAATTAGAGCGTTTAAGTCAGGACGTCACAGTGGCGCGAGCGAAAAAAGCGCAGGTAGACGGTTTTATTAAAATGATCCGCCAATACGGTGCGGATAATATCCAAAAACTGGAAACCTTACCGGAAGTGACGGCGCACCCTGGTGTGCAAAACGTCAAAAAAGAGCTTATTTCCGCCGAGCGTAAAGTGTCAGAGTTTTCCAAAATCTACGGGCCTAAGCATCCTAAACTGATTGGTGCCAAGTCGGAATTGGCCACGGTACAGGCGAATTTGCGCGACCAGATCCGTAAACTGATTGAAGGTATGGAGAACGAAGCACAAACGGTGGCGCAGAATTTAAGCTCGTTAGAGGCTGAAATCGCACGTGCTAAAACCCAGTATCAAAATTTAAGTGGCAAAGAGACGGAATACCAGCGCTTACAGCGTGAGGTCGAAACCAATCGCCAGTTATTTGATACCTTTATGGCACGACAAAAAGAAACCGAAGTGGCGGGTAATTTTAACTCCGCCATCGCCCGTTTTACCGACAAAGCCAAAGCCACAACAGAGCCGATTAAACCCAAACGTAAGTTAATCGTGCTGTTGGCCTTTGTTGCCGCGCTTGGGTTTGGTGTGATTGTGGCCTTTGTGATGGAGTCGTTAAACGACACCATTAAAACCACACAGGACGTCGAGCAATTATTGCAACAGCGCGCACTCGGTATTGTACCCAAGGTGGCCGCCAAGCTGAGTTTGCCGCAGATGAATGGTATTTTCTTTGACCATAACTACCGCGCATTTAGCGAGTCTGTACGTTCGATCCGAACCAGTGTGTCGCTGTTAGCACTCGACAAACCCTTGCATGTGGTGGCGGTTACCTCGTCTGCGCCAGAAGAGGGTAAATCGACCGTGGCAAGTAACTTAGCCTATGCCTTTGGTCAGCTGGAAAAAGTGCTGCTGATAGATGCCGATATGCGTAAACCGACCATCGCCAAGCGTTTTAATTTACCAGCGTTCCAACCCGGGTTGTCTAACTTTTTGTCGGATACGGAAAGTTTGACCGATTGTATTGTGAAAGACCCAACCTCAGGGATTGATATTCTGCCGGCTGGTGTGATCCCACTCAATCCGTTGGAGTTGTTATCCAGTGAGCGCTTTGCCACTATGCTGGCTGCGCTGAAGTCACAGTACAGTAAAATCATTATTGATACACCACCGGTGCAAGCCGTGAGTGATAGTTTGGCAATTTCACGCTACACCGATGCAGTGCTGCTGGTGGTGAAAGCTGAATCAACACGCTCGGGTGTGGCGCAAAATAGTATTTCCAAGCTGATCCATGCGCATGGCCGCTTGTACGGTGTGGTATTAAATGATATTGATGTGGAAAAGGCGCAAAAACATTACGGCGCTTACCCGTATTATCAATATTATGAAGAAAAAGCAGGTGGTTAATGATTGATGTGCATTGTCACATCCTGCCTGGCATCGATGACGGCGCCCAAGACCTCACTGAGTCTTTGGCGCTGTTGTCGTTAGCGCAGGCCGATGGAATTCGCAAAATGGTGGCAACACCGCACATCAACCCTGGGTATTTTGATACGACGCCAGCACGGATCCGTAGTGCGCTTGACGCACTGCGATCGGCGGCGCAGCAGGCTGGCATCACTGTCGAATTAGCGGCCGCCGCTGAAGTTCGGCTTTGCGCCGAGATCCCATTGTGGACGGAGCAAGCACAACTGCCGTTTTTGGGCCGCTGGCAGGGCAGTGATGTGCTGCTGCTGGAGTTCCCACACAGTCATATCCCGCCGGGGGCGGATAAACTGGTGCAGTGGCTTTTAAAGCGCAATATTCGCTGCATGATTGCCCATCCGGAGAGAAACCGTGATGTACAAGCGGATCCGCGTGTATTACAGCCGTTTTTACGCGCCGAGTGTTTGTTTCAATTAACGGCATCATCACTGCTGGGTGATTTGGGCGCGCGCCACCAAGGCTGTGCCGAGCAGCTGGTGCGGCAGGGGCTGTATCAGGTGATGGCATCCGATAGTCATAATGTGCAGCGCCGACCGCCGAAATTAACGCCGGCGCGGCTGCGGCTGCAACAATTGGTGGGGGACGAGGTTGCGATGCAATTAGTGTCCGTCAATCCTGAGCGGTTAACAACGGCCTATCATTTTGCCCCTTCGGTTGTGTCTGATGCATGCATCAGCTAGTACAAAACACCAACATGCTGGCGAAGCGAACACCAGTTTAGCGAGACTCGACATGCCACCATCACCACCTCGTTCACACACCACGCCAGACACCGCAGCTGTTCGCGAAGCCCCCACGCAGCGTCGGCGTCGTACTCGGCTGCGTTTAACAGTGGTTCAGTATGGGCTCTTGTGTGTGTTGCTGCTCAGCACGCTGTGGGTGTTGCCACGTATCGTGGCCGCCGGTATGGCTAATTTGGTATTTTTGCCAGCACATTTTAGCCTAGAGCACTGGCAAGCGAAACCGGACGCATTTAACGATAGTGATTTTAATCGCGCGCTCTTTGCCGCGCAGCACGCACAGCAGTGGCAACCGCAACATCCGCACTATCAAGTGATGTTGGCGAAGGTCTACCTGTGGGGCTGGTTCACCGGCACCTTGCCAAGCAAAGCGCTACCTGATTTGGCGCCTTTATATAAAAATGCGATTGCGTCTCGGCCGTTATGGCCTGAGGCTTATGCCGATTACGCACTTTATTTAGCCGTCGTGCGCGGCGATTGGCCCGCTGCCAAACCGCAACTTGCCAATGCACTTTTGTATGGCCGTTATTTACCCAATGTCCAGCGTGCGGGCTTAACTGTGTTGCTTAGCCAGTGGTCGCAACTTGATATCGAACACAAAATCATGGCATTTACTTTGGCCGAGCAAAGCCTGCAAAGTCACCCGCAGTCCTTTGCCGCCGCGCGTGATTTGATCCGTCAATATCAATTAACCCCAGCCTTTTGTGTTTATTTTGGCAAAAAACAAGCTACGTTTAACAGGTCCAGCTGGCAACGCATTGAGCGGGAGATCTGTCGCGATGGCCGCCCCAACTCCAGATAATCTAGCAACTGATGATGAACCAGATCCACATCGACTATCGGTCGTATCGCAACAGCCTGTGCTCGACAGTGCACTAGCACTGCACAGTGACACAACCGTTCACGAGAGCACTCACAAAAGCAGGCACAAAAGCCGCCACTATAACAGGTACAAAAGCAGTAGATCAGATCCAAACACGGCGGCCTTAGCTGAGCACAAACCAACCACAGCGCTGTCGCCAATCGCAGCTTCGCCTATAGCGGCTGAGGCGGCGCCAGCGTGGTCCACCGATATCCGCCGCGATCCCACCATTCAAACCATGTTAGCAAAAATGCCAGCGGCAGTCGCCGAGCGTTTTGATGATGAGCAGCTGCAGCATTTGCGGCTAGTGTTGGGGGCACGGCAGTGGGGCAAGCATCAAATTGATATTCGCGGTACTTTTTCGCTGTGGCACTTTCGCTACTATCTTGTGTTCGTTGCTGGTCGAAATCGCCGTTATGGCCAGCGCAGTGGGCGTTTTAATCGGCTATTGCTCGCGCTGCTGTTGAGCATTTTGCTTACTGGCGTGCTGGTGGTGCTGTTGGTGATGCTTTATGTGATCAAATCCGCATTGGGCATCGATCTGCTGCCGGATTATTCGCTGGGGCTTTGGCATTGGTTGCGCAGTCAGTTGCTAGTTAGCGCTTAACCTTCATGTAAACGACGTGGCATAATAGTGCTTTGCAGCATCAATGATGCATGGTTTGTGGTTTAAGCATGGATTTTAACCATGGATGTTCGCGCCGCGCGCTACCTCGTGTGTGGGCCGAATTTATACATCATCGCATCATGTCCGTAACGCAGCATCGTTTTAAGTCCCATCTTCGACGCACAAGGGTCTCATTCTTTTTATGCAAGTGATGCAACGATATTTTGATCATGGCGGTGCCGATGCGGTTCAGCTGATCAACACGCCTTGTTATGCCGATGCGCGTGGCTTTTTCTTTGAAAACTGGCACGCCAAACGCTTTACGCAGGTGACTGGCGTGACACAGCCGTTGGTGCAAGACAATGTGTCTTGGTCGCAGCCACATGTACTGCGCGGTTTGCATGGTCAATTGCAACAACCACAGGGCAAACTCATCACCGTGCTCAGTGGCAGTATTTTCGATGTGGTGGTCGATGTAAGGCCTGCTTCACGCTTCTTTGGTCAGTGGAAAGGCCTGGTATTGACCGCGCCTCATGAGCAAAACACTGTGCAACAACTCTGGATCCCGCCAGGATTTGCCCATGGCTTTTATGTGCAAACCGGCCCCGCACTTGTGCATTACAAAACTAGCCAATATTACGATCCGGCCACCGAGTTTTGTTTGGATTGGCGCAGCCCTCAGCTGGCCATCGATTGGCCTTTGCAAGGCCAAGCCCCAATCGTATCACCCAAAGACCAAGCAGGCTTACCTTGGGACGCATTACAACGATTATTGATAGCACACACTAACCGTTAATCATCTCCACCGTTAGCAATTAGGGTGCAGCGCGTTTGTTCGCTGCACAATTACATTCAAAAGACAACATTCAAAAAATAACATACAAATAGCATACACAATAGCAACGCGATACTTATCGTACCGGCATAACTATTGTATATGCGGCATTGCAAAATAGGCAGTGCTTATGTGATAGACGTAATGCTCGCGCTTAACTGTCGATGAGCACAGTATTAGAGTTCATGATGAGCGCCAAACACCTCGTAATGGATCTGTGTGGGCATAATACCCATGTGGCATAGTTGATGGTTGATATGGCGCATAAAACCAATTGGGCCACAGAGGTAAAACTGCGGCAGTGCGTCAGCATGTGAGTTGCAATGAACTTCACTGCCGACAACTTGCTTACTTGCATCGATGGGCGTTAGTGCTAATGGTGCCGTGCCCATGTGTTTTATTTCATGCAACTGACTGAGATCCATGGTGCCAGTAAAGGTAAGGTGCTTGTCGCTGTTGTCGCTGTTCACGGTCTGGGTTGATGCGGATCCCACGCCGTGTCGATACCATACGGCACTGTGCAACCAAGGCGTGTGTTGTGCCAATTGCTGTAATCGTTTGGCAAATGAGTGTTGCTCGATATTCTCGCAGGCATGTAAAAATAGCACCGGTGGCGCAACGGTCGTGGTATCCCGCGCGGCCTGTTCTACCAGAGTTTCAAGCATGGCCATCATCGGGGTTATACCAACACCGGCTGAAATCAGTACCTGCGGCGCGGCAGTTTGCTGCAACATAAAATCGCCTGCCGGCGGCATGAGTTCTAATTCACTTCCCACCTGAATGTGGTCGTGCAGATAATTCGATACCACGCCACGATGAGCGCCGTGCTGCTCGCGCTTGACACTGATACGGTAACTGCGGCCATGGTCGCGATCCGATAGTGAATATTGCCGTATTGCCGTATATACGTTATTGATAGGTTTGACTTTCACGCCGATGTATTGGCCCGCATGATAGCTCAGTAGCGGTCCACCATCGCTTGGGATCAAATGAAAACTAGTCACTAATTCAGATTCGACAACTTTGTCCAACACGCTAAAACGTCGTGGCCCGGTCCAGCCAGCTGATTCTTGCTGTTGATATAGCCGCTGTTCTTTCGCGACGAATAGCTGCGCAAGATATTGATACGCCTCGCGCCACGCGTGTTCAACCTCAGCGGTAAAGGCCTGAGGTGCTAACTCACGCAAGGTCTCGATCAAATGATGGCCAACCACAGCGTAATGTTCAGGTTGAATATACAAACTGGTGTGTTTATGGGCGATACGAGTGATGGCCTGCTGCAGCATGGCGGGCGTATCGATATGCTTGGCATAAGCGGCGATGGCGCTAAACAATGCCAACGGTTGTTTGCCATTATGCTGATT